>Ga0209958_1000033_pt1 | contig 576799 bp, 504 predicted proteins | sample ThiBio_inoc_plan_FD_183942 | JGI IMG/M metagenome (GOLD analysis project Ga0209958, IMG submission 183942) | Wastewater bioreactor microbial communities from Cape Town, South Africa - Thiocy_inoc_plan (SPAdes) | ecosystem: Engineered > Bioremediation > Thiocyanate > Unclassified | place: South...
TCTTCGGAAAATGAATGACCCCAACTACGAAGGTAAATTCTCAGATCTTCTCCCAAACCGCTGGAAAGCGAACCAGTAATCCTCGTCTATACCTCGAAGAAACCAAGGGGGACAGCCGACTGCTTACATTCAATTGCTGTCGGACGGCCCTGTCGAGCTTAAATACAATACCAGAGGTAGAAATGCTGGTAAACTCTGGAAGGTCATCGTTAACGACGTCAATCCGGCGGCAAGCTATTATCAGGTTTTCGATTACAGCGACCTGCTCATCGTTAAAACGACTTACAAATCCCTGGATAATACCAAAGTCGGCGAAGTACATTACACGCTAAGTCTGTCCGGCTTGTGCACAAAAAGCAAGAATCTGTCTACCGGAGCGACCTACATCTACGAATACAATGAGCTAAATCAGATCACGAAGATCTACAATGAGGCATCGCCAAATGCACGTAGTGAGTTCCAATATCTGGCAGACCAGGTAGGTGCCTATCAATCGTTATTCAAAGTTCATCTGTTCAACGGTAGCAATGTAAAGTACAAAGAAATTTCGTACGGATATCAAGGTATGGGTGAAGGGGTTGAAACAGTGAAAGCGGACAAATACCGCATCAATCTGGTTGCTGAAAAGCAGGAGATTCCCGGTTTGTCCGATATCTATCTTCCTATATTTGGTAAGTTCAATACCAACCTTCTCAAACAGGTTTCAGTTAAGCCATTCCCCTATACCGGGCAGGTAGTTTCAGCCATCAAGTACTTCTACGAACTCGAAAGTGATGGTTTAGTAAAAACAAGGACCAGGGTTGCATTTGCAAACGGGCTGACGTCCAATTCAACCGGAACCGATTATGTACATGGCTTGAAATATCTTGTACCTCTGATGCAGCCGGGCGGTATTTGATATAGAACTAAACGCCACATCCACTCACTCCTCTTCAGTTTACCCTGCGTACAGTAATCAGGGCCTTTTCATGAGTATATTTAATATTTGCCTCCACGTAAACCCCTCAAAAGACTCTACCATGTTATGCTAATCAATCACTATAAAAAGCATTCACTATGAAAGCACTAAGCAAAATACATGGAATTCTAAGTGCGTTGGCACTGGGCGGACTATTAGCTGCATGTCAAAACGATCAAATCGTATCTCCGATTGAAAAAAGCAGCGACGCGATAAGCAATCAAAATGCCAGGGGAGTTACACTTACCCGGCTCGTAAAACAAGACAACAATTCGATCCAATACAATAAGAGTGGCCTTTACTTTGGCAAAATTTCCAAATTGGAGAAGGCAGATACTTATACTGAATACACTTACGGAGATATATTCCAGTCCACCAAAAAGCTAATTTCTGCGAAGCAATTCAACAAAGCCACAAAGCAGTTAGTCTCACAATACGATTTCCAGGTAGAAAACGGGCGCTGTACCGGCAGCTATAACTCGAAAAACGGCCATTCGTATCAGTACAAGTACAACGCTTCCGGTTTGTTGGAAGAAGTTCTGGACAGCCATCCCAGCTACCTGAACGGCTGGAACAAGGCAAAATTCACTTACGCCTACAATGCTTCCACAAACAGCTATCGGCTTACCAGAATCGACAAGTCGGATGCAGCAGGACCATTAGACGAGAAGATTTTCACCTATACTTCGCAGCCTAATAACGACTTCCCGAATCTCGACTACATCGGCTATGAAGTGGAGCCTTATCTTCCCATTTTCGGAACATTCAGCGATGTGTTAATTGGAAGTGTTGAATACAACCATTTCGCGTCGGGAATCAAATTGTATGACAAATATGATTATGTGCTCGACAGCAATGGAAACGTCAGTTCGAGAAGCAGAGAATTCCACCCGCAAGGCAAAGCCAATGCCTCCATGTCTATGTCATCCGTGACATTCCAATTTTCGCAAAACTGGCAGGGAATTTAAATCGCCCTGCTGGCACCGTTCGTTAGTTTCCCTATTCTGACAATAGCGGGTCGTTTTCGGCCCGCTATTTGTTTAATGTCTTCTCTATCGTATGCCATTTGATTTCCAGTTCGTCATCTTCCTTTACCCCATTCTGCCCTTCCGCCATCTCCTCGGCAGCCCGCAGCCGTTCCTCCGTCAGCGGGTGAGTGCTTAGCAATTTTAAACTTCCCATATCCCCGTGTTCGCTCTTTAACACGGTGAACAGGTCCACAAAACCTTTCAGGTCCAGGCCGTCGGCCTGGAAGATCGCCATCGCTTTTTGGTCTGCTTCAGTTTCCAGCTCGCGTGAGTAGGTGAGATTGGCCAGCATGTTGGAGTTGTCGGCGAGGACGGTAACGATGCCGTTGATGTCGTTCAGAAGCAGGGAGAGGAAAAGGTAACCGCCCAGGCTGCGGAAAATATTGCGGAGCGAGTGCCGGTAGTGCACGTGCGAGACTTCGTGTGCAAGCAATGCAGCAAACTCTTCTTTGGTCTTCATTTTTCGGATAATACCATCGAACACGACAATGTGGCCGCCCGGCAATGCAAATGCATTGACCTCATCCTTCTTAACCACGGTGATGCTGATTGGGTAGGGTGTTTTAAAGTCGATCGATTTCGCAAAATCGTTCGTGGCGGCCGTCAAGCGTTGATCGACATCATAGGCCTGGATCATATTTTCATACATCGTGTTGCCCATGCTTACCTCCGTACGCACAGGAAAGCGTGACGCAGCGGCACCCGCGAGCCAGGGAAGGCCAAACCAGTAGCCAAGGCCCAATAATGTCAAAAGTACCAGCGCAAGGCCCGCAATGGCACCATTACTCCACTTGAAAACGCGCGTGATCCCCTTTTTGAAAAATATCCGCTCCGGATAACGTTGCCTGAGTGTGGCCGGGAGCGAATCGTCCTTGCATTCAAGCGTTTGCTGCGGAAATTCCCCAAACCTGAAAATGAACAGACTACTGAAATTCTCATCCGTCACAATGCCAGGCACTGCCCATCGCACCGAAGTGAGCTCGCCGGAGGGATCACGGTAGTGGATAAGCCAGTGATCGGGCATAAGGGTGAGCGTCGCGTCATGCGCGATGGACAGTCTGCCGTCGTAGTAACGGACATTAAAATTGTACATGAAGCCAGCAAGGTCGGTTAAACAATGCCAATATCGATCATATCCGCGAGATCTTCGCCCGTCGCATCGCTGTAATCCCCTTCCGTCTGCTCGATTGCGTCTACATCCAGCGGGCCGTCGATATGAATATTGGCAAACACGAATTGCATCGCGCGCACGATCGCCCAGGGCGTTGCGAGGCCGAGACTGAGAACAATGATGAGCATATTCACCACGATCAGCTTGAAATAGCCTCCGGCCGTAGCCGTAGATCGGAAGGTCAGCCGTGTATCGCCCTGGTACATCCGGATATTGTTGACATAATAACCGAACAAATCCTTCACCCACCAGAACGAGTAAATCCCGAGGGTGATCAGCGTAAGGAAATAGCCTTTGACATTAAGCCAGAAAAAAGCTCCGCCCTCGCCTTCATATGAAAAAGTAATGTTGCCAAACCGCAGGTTTTTGAAAATATACTTCCTGATTTCAATGACAAGCCAGGCACCGTAAATACCAAAAGTGACGAGGGTAATAATGCACCCCACGATGAACATGTTGAGAAATTCTTTCCTGTCGCCGGGGTAACCGAAGTGGATACCCCGCCACGACGACCGGGAAGTTCTGTAACGGAGCGCACCATGGATAGCAATAGGTATCAACAGCAAAAAACCAATATAAAACACAGCCAGGCCGATCATCATGAATGTCGGTTTCTGCGACAAAATCCCCCCGAGCAGGACACAGTAAAGGCCTAAAAAAATACCGATAGCCTTGATAAAACCGATGAACATTTCTTTTCCCGTCCCGTGAAAAGTAAACCGGCTCCCCTCGAACTCGGATTCCTCGTACATATACTTCAGCAATGCAGCCCTCGCCCAGGGGTAGTACAGGCCGAAGGTCACCAGTGTAAGCAGAATATTGACGATGTAAATACCGAATAATTTGGCCCCCTCGCCGTGGAAGGTAACCTGGCGGGTTTCTTGCTGTTCCATTTAGTCAGATTTGAAGTTAAAGAAGGTCAAATATAAAAATTTCAATTTGCTAATAGATCAATCATACCCTGTCGGTCACAAAAAACGAACGTCAATTATTCTCCGGCACAGTTATTTTATCGACGACCTGCAACAATTCATCAAACCAACTGGAAACCATGGATATCTATCTGGCAAACGAATACCTGGATGCCGCCGACGCAGGAGGCGATCCCAGCGGCCCGCGGGAGACGCCCCCTTTTGATCCCCGGCCCGAAGTACCGTCGCCCGACGTGCCGGAAGAAACACCCCCTTTTGAAAAAGAGCCTGAAACTCCGCCGGTACAGCCGGAACCGGAACTTCCTCCGGCAGAACCGGTGATCCCCGAAGTCGAGCCACTTCCGGGAGAAGACCCTGGAATACCGGCATTTAAGTAAATCTATAAAGTAACCGTTTTCCAGTAATGTGTTGTCTTGAAGTTCTTTCAATATGGCGCAGCGATTTTTCAATTAGTCGTCGCAAAAACTACTACAAAAATTGTAGTCGAAATTAAAATCGTTGTATCTTCAAGCAAATTTCTTTGTAGACCCGACGAATGGCTAGAATTTTTACACTCTGTTTTTTACTAATCTCCTTCTCTATCCAGGCACAGTCAACTAAGTTACTTCCCGGAAAGATTGAAGCTGAGGGATTTACATCAAAGAACGCTATCAAGACCGAAAACACGACGGACGTGGGCGGAGGGCTTAATATTAGTTCTATAAAAGATGGCAGTTGGATGGACTACGCCGTGCAGGCGCCGTCGCCGGGCTACTACACATTTAACTTCCGGATTGCCAATGGGTTTACGCCTGAGGCGACACTCGCGCTGCGCAATGCTGCCGGGGTAACCCTGGGCAGAATCATTGTCCCACAGACCGGCGGCATGCAGGGATGGAAAACGATATCCTTTGTCGCACTACTTCCACAGGGGAGTCAAACTATCCGCATCTTTGCTGAAAAAGGTGGCTGGAACTTCAACTGGTTCGAGGTGACTGGCTCACGTTCAGTGGTATCCGGAAAAGTGGAAGCGGAGAGCTTCGACGCCATGCGCGACATCCGCACGGAAACTACCAACGACGAGGGCGGAGGCATGAATGTGGGTAATATCGATGACAACGACTGGATGGACTACAATCTGAACCTCGCCAATGCGCGTGACTACGAGATCCAGTTCAGAGTAGCCAATTCTTACGGAAACGGCGTTATTGAAATCCGCAATGCGGCAGGCAATGTATTGGGGCAGGTAAGTGTACCCAAAACAGGAGGCTGGCAAAGCTGGGCGACTGTCAGTACGACCGTTACCCTGCCTGCGGGTAGCCAGGTGGTGAGGCTTTTTGCCAAAAGCGGTGCTTTTAATCTCAACTGGTTTGCATTCGCGGCACCTGTATCGCGCATTACGGGTACTATCCTGCCTGGAAAAGTCGAAGCAGAAACCTATAATGATGCCAACAGCGTACAGATTCAGAATACGGAGGACGTCAACGGCGGGCAGAATGTAGGCTGGATTCAGGACAACAGCTGGATGGACTACGACGTAAGCGTGCCAACTGCCGGCATTTACACGATCAACTACCGTATTGCTAACGGGTACAGCCCCGAAGCGCGCCTTGCGCTTAAAAACAGTGCGGGTATGGAATTGGGGAGTATCCTCTTGCCGCAAACCGGGGGTATGCAAGGATGGAAGACTGTGAGCATGATCACCCCGCTACCCGCCGGAAACCAGAGATTGAGGATTTTCGCTACCAAAGGCGGCTGGAATTTCAACTGGTTTGAAGCCAAAGAATCCCGCCCGCTTACGAGCAGAATCGAGGCCGAAACTTTCGACGTAGCTTCGGATGTGCGCACGGAAGTAACAGGCGACGTAGACGGAAATATGAACGTGAGCTATATCGACGATAATGACTGGCTCGACTACAATGTGAATGTGCCAACAGCCGGAACCTACACGGTTAATTTCCGGGTAGCCAACCAATGGGGGAATGGTAATATTCAATTCAAAAATACCGCCGGCACAATTCTCGGAAGCGTGGACGTGCCTCAAACGGGCGGCTGGCAAAAATACACCACCGTTCGCACCACCGTACAATTGCCGGCAGGCGGCCAGGTGTTCCGCATTTTCGCCAATCGGGGGGCATTCAATTTTAACTGGTTTGAAGTGATTCCTGGGTCGGTCCAGAGCGCTTCCGTAATCACTTTCGACCCGATTCCCAACAAAAACCTCACTGATGGTGCGTTCAACCTGACCGCCAGCAGCACAAATCTTGAAACACCTGTACAATTTACTTCTTCGAATCCAGCGGTCGTTTCCGTATCGAATGCAACCGGCATCTGGAAAGCGACTATCCGCACGGCGGGACAGGTAACCATCACAGCTTCACAGGCTGGCAATAATAATTACCTGACGGCCGAAAATGTGGCCAGGGCATTTACGGTTACCGACAACACCAACAACGCGGCACTGGGTACCAAAATCCCGATCGATCCGAAACGCTGGTACCAGCTCACCAATGCCGCCAACGGACTCGACGCCTTATTTGACGGCAACACGCAGGAAAACGTATTTACCGGCTGGGGTAAGATCATCAACAACTACGAAGCGTATTATCCTTTAAAAGAAGGCGAAAAAATCACGCTCAATGGCATTAAGTTCTTCGACTACACCGGTACCGCGCAGGATTTCCCACTGGTGCTCTCGGTGATCACGGATCAATGGCAGCGCATTCCGATCGCAACTTTTACCGGCGAGATCTACAACGGCTGGGTAGGCCCCTACCCCAACCGCCAGCTTTCCGGCGACGCGCAGTTCAAGCTCGACCAGCCGATGAGCAATATACGCTATCTGGTGATGACGATGTCGAATACACTACCGACGGAGATTGAGTTCTACGGCAGCTACACACCGTCCACTGAAACGCTGAAACCCGCCCGCACCAAGCACATCAAGCTGAATGACATGCTCGGCGTGAATGGCTACGAATGGAATTTCCAGGACGGAGCGCATTCCCAGTCGCTGGTAGAAAGCAAAGTACAGGTAGCCAAAAGCTTCACAGGACTGCGCCATTACATGGACTGGGAAAAGCTGGAATCGAGCGAAGGCGTGTTTTCCTACAATCCGACGTTGAGCGGGAGCTGGAATTATGACCTGATCTACGAGCGCTGCAAGCAGGAAGGTATTGAAGTGCTGGCATGCCTGAAAACGCAACCGGCCTGGATGCGGGCGACCTATCCCGAAGATCAGCGTGACCCTGAAAATGTGCCTGTGCGCTATGGCAAAAGTTTCTCGGACCCGCTTTCGTACATCGAGCAAGCGAAAGTGGCGTTCCAGTATGCAGCACGTTATGGAAGTAATCCAAATGTAAACCCGGCGCTCCTGAGCGTTTCCTCGACGCCGCGCTGGACGAATGATCCGGTCAACACAGTGAAGATCGGCATGAACCTGATCAAATACATCGAATGCGACAACGAACGCGATAAATGGTGGAAGGGTCGCAAGGGGTACCAGACTGCCCGCGAATATGCGGCGAACATGTCGGCTTTCTATGACGGCCATAAAAATACCATGGGAGCTGGTGTAGGCGTCAAAAACGCAGACCCGAATATGAAAGTAGTAATCGCAGGGCTCGTTACAGGTCCGGACTATGTGAAAGGGATGGTAGACTGGTGCAAAGAATTCCGGGGCTACAATGCGGATGGTACCGTGAACCTCTGCTGGGATGTGGTAAACTTCCACTTGTATACCGACAATGCGTCGTCCAGCCAGAGCGGTACTTCCACGCGGGGTGCCGCGCCGGAGGTGACTAACGCGAATATCCTGTTGGACAATTTCGTAAAAGTGGCGCGGGAACTATCGAACGACCTGCCCGTGTGGAATACCGAAGCAGGGTACGACGTACACCAGGACAGCCCATTGAAAGCGATTCCGATCGGTAGCAAATCTGCATTGCAGACCCAGGCCGACTGGGTTCTGCGTACGTCGCTGTTTTCGGCACGCCATGGCATTGAGAAGCTGTTCTTTTACCAAATGTATGACGACAATGGTAGCGGAGGTATGTTCGCCTCCTCCGGTTTCGTCAACAACGACCAGACCCGCAGGCCATCTGCCGACTATTTCCTGCAAACGCAGAAGCTTTTCGGCCAATACGAATACAAGGAAACGCTCCACAACGACCCGATCGTAGACCGCTACGAGCTGAACGGCAAGTCGCTGTTTATCCTTACAGTACCCGATGAAATCGGAAGAACCGCCGAGTACACCGTGAATCTTAACCAATCGGGCATTGCACGGATCTACACCCCTACCCCGGGCGCCAGCAACATGGCCATGACCGAATTGCCTATTGTGGATGGCAAAGTAACCGTTACAGCTGGCGAAACGCCTATTTTCGTTATCGCAGCCGACGTGCAGAATGTAAGACAGGGAGCTGTGGAAATGGCGGCACCGAAAGAAGAGGCTACGCTTCATGCCGATGCAAATGTCTATCCCAATCCAACGTCAGACTTTGTAAGCATCGATCTGGCGAATGAAATCACCGGGCAAATCGAAATCCGCATTTTCGACGCTAAATCGGGAACGCTTCACAAGGACATCAAGGTGAATAAAACTACCGGCCGCTTCGCTCACCAGCTCAACATCACTCAACTTCCGGCCAGCGTTTATATTGTGGAGATCAAGCAAGGCAATGACCGCGCATTCCGTAAGATTGCCAAAGTCAATTGACAAAAGCATTAAAAAAACAAAGCCCGGACCTCACGATCCGGGCTTTGTTTTTTTAATCAAGGTAGGAAGCTCCGCTCATTCGCCGGTTCCACTGCCCGCCGCTTTCCAGCCTTGCGATGTTGAACTTGTCCCGATATTCTTTCGGTGTCACGCCGGTGCTTTTTTTGAACAGCTGCCGGAACGACTTCAGGTCGTTATAACCCGAGTTCAGCATTACTTCCAGTACACTCTGGTCGGTTTGTGCCAGTAATTTTTTGGCGGCTTCAATGCGGGTCCGCTGCAAATACTCGATCGGCGTCACACCGATAGCCTGCTTGAACCGGCGTACCACATTACGGCGGCTTGCCGGAATGTCCTGGATAAGTACTTCTATGGTGCTGCCTTCCTGATATTCCTTTTCGATTTTCTGCTGGGCCATATTGACCAGGCCGTCGCCGTGATTTTGCGGCGGCGCAAACGTTCCGAAATATGTTTGCTGCTCGCGGTCCATATCTATTGCAAACATTTTCGCCGTCCGCAATGTCAGGTCCTTTCCACAAAAACGCTGAATCAAATACAGCATCAGGTGAAAACTGCTGGTGGCTCCGCCGCTTGTAAAAATACCTTTGTCTTCCGTCACCACGGCATCGCTCTTCATGATCACATCGGGAAAGTTCGAGGCTAATGCTTCTGCCGAGTCAATATGTGTCGTGGCGTGCTTGCCGTTCAGCAGGCCAGCCGCCGCGAGCAGGAACGCACCCGTGCAAAAGCTGGCCAGCTCGGCACCGTTTTTATATTGTTCCCAAAGCCATGGAATGCAGCATTGGTTACTCATAATCGAAAGCTGTACGTCGCCCGAGCCGAAAGCAGGCACCAGAATGAGGTCCTGTTTAGCAAACTCGCTGATCGGCTTCATCGGGTAAGCGCCGTAAAACCTCCCTGGCTCAGGATCGGGCGAGAATAGCGTAATGTTGAAAAAGTGCGGTTGGTTGGCACGTTCATAAAAGCTGTTCACCGATTCGAATACATCCAGAATCGCCGCTACGCTCAATAGCCGGTGCCGGTTGGTAATTAGTAGTCCTAACTGTAACATGTTGTTGATGTGTTTAAACTTTGACATTCAGACCAAAGCGGGCACCAATATAGAAATTTTGTCTCAAATACCCCTCCCGATTGGCTGTTTACACAGTGGTCTCTCCGCTGATTTTTATCAAATTTTGAATTCCCATATTACTATTTTGTAAATGCCAACGGCTTTGCCCCAAACGGAACATTTTTCTTCTACATTCGCAACGATAAAAATCTGAATTCTCATGAGCAAAAGTAAATTCGAAACGTCCCTGGAATCCGGCGTACACCATCAGCTTCAGGCCTTAACCGGCAACTGGAAAGGCACCACTAAAACGTGGTTCGAGCCGAATGTCGTCGCTGACGAATCCGAAATGCAGGGCACCATCAAACCCATACTCGGCGGCCGGTTCCTGCTGCACGAATACCAGGGTAGCCTGAATGGCAAACCATTCGACGGCATCACGATTTTCGGATTCGACATTGCCAACAACAACTTCCAGGCCGCCTGGGTCGACAGTTTTCACATGGGAACCGGCATTATGCTCTCCAACGGCACTCCCACCGAAAACGGCTTTTCCGTCCTGGGACAATTCAGTGTGCCCGAGTATCCACAACCCTGGAACTGGCGTACCACCGCGGAGCTGAAAGACCCGGACACACTAATCATCACCGCCTACAACATCTCCCCCGAAGGCGAGGAAGACAAGGCGACCGAAACGGTGTATAAACGGATGAACTAAGAACGCATTTGCGCCAGTTCATTCTGAATGAAGCTTTGTAATTGCTCCCTGCTAGGAAGATTTACGACGTACTTGCTGACAAACAACTTCATATCGCTATCTGCCACCGCATACTCAACCAGCGCCCGGTTCTGACCCGTCACGAGCAACAAACCGACTGGCGGATTATCGTCCCGGGCCATTACTTCTTTCTTATAGTAGTTGATGTAGGTTTTCAGTTGGCCAATATGTTCGTGCTTTACCTCATTCGTCTTTAATTCGATCAATACATGGCATTTCAGAATGCGGTGATAGAATACGAGATCGACGAAAAAGTATTCACCCCCGAGCGTGATGCGCTTCTGTTTGGCTTCGAAGCAAAAACCATGGCCCAGTTCGAGCAAAAAAGCTTCAAGATTATCCACCAGAGCTTGTTCAAGATCGTTTTCGTAAACAACATCTTTCGCTTTTAAACCGAGAAATTCAAAAGTAAAAGGAGACTTTACTATATCGGCAACACTGAGCCGCTTCGCATCATTCTTAACACCCTTCGCCAATGCCTCGGGGTCATTACTTATACCCGAGCGCTCATAGTAAAGCGTGTTGATCTGCCTTTTTAGTTCGGCCACGCTCCAATTACCTTTGATACATTCCCTTTCGTAAAAGCGGCGCTTTTCAGCTTGGTCTAATGGTAAAAGTTGAACGAGGTGAGTATAGGATAGCCTGGAAAATATTTTAGCCTCGTACAAATCAGATCCTTCCGTAGATTTGGCAATCAATGATTGCCAAATCACATTCGGCTCTAAATCAAGACCTAACAAAAATAACTTACTCAATAACCCAAGTTCTTCCAGGTCTGCCTTGATTGCAAAGCCAAGCTCGCGATACACTATATAGAACTGTCGGTAAAGCCGCAGATTACGGTAGGAGAGCGTTTCAAGATTAATTGCATCCGCCAGTCTTTGCAACAATCGGTCGCCATACCGCGCTCTGTCTTCGCCGTTTTGTTCAAACTCGACTATGTAAAAACCAATTAGCCAGTTTCGGATTGTCAAGTACTTGTTAATCGCTTTGGCTGCACTTTCCTGTAATGTAAAATGGGTGCCCTGAATCGCAGACACCAATGAATTAAAGTCGGTCATGTGATGAAGTTTTAAGATTAGAAAGTGAATATCCGATCACTCAACTTCATCCTTTCAATCCAATGTTCTACTGGCACGACTTTGTTACCGACCGGCCTGGAAAGTCATCGATGAATGAAGAGCCTGAAAAAAATAGTCGTTTTTGCTTTGCTGGGGATGCTTTTCCAGGGCTGCAAGCCTGTGCCGGTCTCGCATTGGTTTCCGGTGACGCCGCAAGAGCACTATGAGCGAGAACTGCTGAAAGCGAAATTGGAGAAGACCGCCGCCGGCGGCACATGGTTCCGGATGAGTACCGAAGTGCTCTCCGATCCGGCATTCACGATACCGCCGTACCAGGAACGGATTTTCCTGGGCGATTCGCTTCCGGCGCAGGCTCTGAGGTTCACCATTCCGGAAGGCCGTAAACTCGTGATCACGCCCAACCGGGCAAATACCGACTCCGCCGCATTGCTGTTCATGGAGCTTTACAAAATCGGGAGGAATGGGAAGCCGCAGCGACTGGACTATCTCAAAGACAACGAACCCGGCATTACCTATTCGAATAGCGAGCAGGACACATTGGTACTGAAACTGCAAACGGGGCTGGCGCAGCAACTTGCCGTCACCGTATCGCTTTCCACAGAACCGACGCTCGCATTTCCGGTGGCCGGGCATGATATGTCGGGCGTAATCAGTTTCTGGGGCGCGGAACGTGACGCGGGCGCACGCTCGCATGAGGGCATCGATATCCGTGCGAAACGCGGCACCCCGGCCATTGCAGCGCAAAACGGCCTGGTAACTCAGGTTGGAACCAATGCGCTCGGCGGGAAAGTGGTGTTTTTATCGTCGCTGGATAGCCCCTATTCGCTTTATTACGCGCACCTGGACAGCCAGATGGTATCCACCGGTCAGCGTGTGATCGCTGGGGACACATTGGGTTTGATAGGAAATACGGGAAATGCAGTCACCACCGCCCCGCATTTGCACTTCGGGATCTATGCGAGAGGGGCCGGCGCGGTGAACCCGCTGCCGTTCATCGACGACCGCCGCGAGAAGTTGCCAGGCCTGCCGGCTGCTTCCAGATGGCTTGGCGATACGGTAATGATCAAACGGAAGACGATTTTATACAACACCCCGCAATCAGACCGGAATGCGATCGTCCGGCAGCTCCCTACGAACACGGTGGTACGTGTCGTGGGTGAAATGGCAAAAGGGTATCACGTGCAATTGGCCGATGGTACTAAGGGCTTCATCCCCATCGTCCCATTACAGCCCTATCATGCAAAACCGGAAGGCCTCAGCAAAGCCGAATAAGCACCCGTTTCTGATTTACAAAAAAGATGGCCACCGGTCGAGCGAGTGGCCATCTGTGAATTTAAGCGACTGCTGCAGTTTCGACTGCAATAGTTTCTACTGCTGCGTGAGCGGGTGTCGTGTTAGGTTTGAGGGCGATGGGTTCCGGTGTCTCAAAAACGGCGTCGCCTACCACCGGGCCGTTGTGCGAAAGCTCGCTACCTTCTTTTTTGGATTTGAAAATAGGCCACAAAAACTGGGCGTACCATTCTTCTTCCTGGTAATGCTTGATCCCGTACGAAGTGGGGTATTTGCGGGTGATGATGCCGGTCCCGAAAATAATGTCCCAAAGGAAAAACATGTTGCCGAAGTTGCCTTTGTAGTAGCCCACTCCGTCGTCGGTCGAGTCGGCATGATGGGCATGATGTGTGGCCGGCGTAGAAATCAGTCTTTCCAATACCCAGCCGATCGGTTGCAGCCATTTGATCTCGTAAAACGGTTTATCCCAGGGAATACTTGAATGCGCACCGGTGGTAATAAACGATTTGATCACTTTCACAAACAATGCGGCGTAACCCAGTCCCAGGTAAGTGAGCGCGATGGTCAGGTAGGTTTGCGAGAAAAAGAGCGTATAAATCACATTCTGCCTGCTTGCCATAGCCATACCCATATAATTGGCGGAATGGTGCGTGCGGTGGAAGCGCCACAGCCAGGGCACCTGGTGGTGCAAACGATGGTACCAGTACTGGGTAAGGTCGTCGGCCACGGCGATGATCAGGAATGCCCACCAGAATGGCACCCATTCGAATGCGTTTTTTGCATCGGGCAGGATGAGCGGAAGGAACTTCAATCCGAAATAGGCGACAAACGGCCTGATAATAAGCTTTGGAATGACGAAGCACACAATGTCCAGAATCCGCTCGTTCTTCGTCCATTTGTTTTCATACAAACCCGACGCGAACTCGATCGCGCCGAGCACGAGGATGATTACCGGCAATCCCCAGCTGCTAAGATTTTTGAACACCGCCTCGATAAATGCAGGTGCTTTAAAAGGAAATTCGTTGCCTCCCTCCCAAGGCCGGTAACCGAATACCTGGAAGCTGGCAAACATCAAAAATATCGGTGCAAGGTATAGCACCACGCTGATCAGGCCATCGCGGGTAATTTTCCGGGCCAATACATTATCCAATTTCATGCGTGATTTGATTTTTGTATGGTGAATTGAGCAATCAGATAAAGAATTTCCACGCCAGCCAAATGCCGCCGGCGATCAGTACAAAAGGGATGAGTGTAAGTAGTATGCCGACCGCGATCTTCCTCGCGAGCAGCACAACATCTGAGAATGTGAACATATAGACAGTAGTGTAATATTACCGGTTTACTATAAACGCAGCAGAATATGGGCACGGAAATACCCCGGGACAGCACAGCCGGCAACTGAAATCGCCAACCACCGAAAATTTCAGATGATCAGCCATGACTGTCTGGCGGGGTATTTCCGAGAAATGTCAGAGATAAAACGCCGTTCTCAACAACAGCGACGGGAATGATTCCTGGATAAACAAAGCATGAAGGTATGCCCAACCACTTCCCTCAATGGGGCCTTACAAAGTAAATTAACCGCGCTCATATCAAAGATGCCTGGATTAATACTCAGCTCAGGGTGGTTCAGGAGCTTTGTTTTTTAATAGTATACTTATTTGATAGACAAAGTAAGATTATTGTTTTTTAAAATGCAAGGGCTCCCCGCATTTTTCTTGAAATAAAAAAATCCGTGGAGGCAGTAACGCGCTGCCGGCCACGGATCAGACAGAAAAGGAGCCAGCGGCACCTCTCTGTACATCCTTATATAAACCAATTTATTTCAACTCGGTAAGCCACTGCTGCGCCAGTGCACGGGCTGTGTTGGTAGGCGTCGCGCCCATACGGTAACAAAACTTCCACACGTCGCTTTTGCCTTCGTAGGCTGCATTCACAAACTTTCTGCGGCCATTCGCTTCCTTCGTCTGCGCAGCGAAATCTACGCCTTTGCTCTGGTTGAGGAAGTCGGTCAGACGTGCAGTGAGCACTTTTTTCGGATCTTTCAACTTCTCGAATTCGTCCGCATTGCTTTTTGCATTCCTGACCAGCGTCTGCTCCGATTGCCGGATTTCGTCGGCCGCCAGGTACTCTGCATATTGCTTCTTAAACTCCTCCATATTGGTTTTCAAGAGCGGTTTGATCTTTTTGAAAAACGCCGCATTGCGCTTACCGTCTTCGATCTGCTTCTTGAAATCCGCCCGCTGTTCGGCCGGAATGCTGCTGAGCATGCTTTCCATACCCACAAATGTCTCGGCAGACTCGATCTGAATGTCCACCACCGGTTCCATATCCTTCGCCTGCAAACCTTGCACACCTTTCAGACGGTTCGCCCGGATTTCCGCTTTACGCTGCTCGCTGACGGTCGTTTCCAGTTTCGGGTACTTCTTCGCGATCGCCTCGCTATACCTTTTCTGAAAATCCTCCGAATTGAAATACGTTTTCACAAAGGAGCCTGCTTTTCTGATCGCAGCCGCCTGAGCTTCGGGTGCCAGCGAACGGCACGCGGATTTGACGGAGCTGCCCAAATACGGCACAGTCACCGATGGCGCTTGTAAACCATTCCAAAGCCGGTTCTGGATGTCTTTCTGGCTGATTCCATATTCTTCGAACTCGTCGCTGAAAGTGAAATTCAGGAATGCAATGCAGCAAGCGTAAAGGAAAATGGGTACTATTCTATTTTTCATGGCTGTAATTGTAATTAAGGGGTAATGTAGGTAGCGGTTCAGTATCATCGCTTTTCAGCAATCATATCGTAGTCCTGGCCGTCGAACACGACGAAAATGCTCAGCTTGTTGTCCTTCACAGTTCCTACCTTCTCTGTGCCTTCGTAAATGTCGATCCCCGAGCTGCCGGCGTTTTTCAGGTTCAGCGTACCAAGGTCCTCGTCGGGCTCGCGATCACCGTCGATCGTCGCCTTGAATTTGCCGGTCAACACTTCCGAGGTAAACTTTTCGAGTTCGATTGTGATCGTTGCATTGTAATCGTCGAGATCGAAGTCTTCACCGTCAATTTTAAGGTCGGTCACTTTGTAATTTCCTGCCACTTTCGAGCTTAGTTCCGGGGATACGTCCTTGTCTTTTTCTTCGCAAGCGAACATCAGGGTAGAGAGCAGCAACAGAGCAAAAATGTTTTTCAAAAATGTGATCTTTTTCATGGCTGTATTGATTAGATATGGGATAATGGATGAGCTGATTTTTTGCCTTCCGACAATACAAAGGTAGCCTGCAGCCGAGCCCGGGATCAATCCTATAAAAGCATGATTTTTCAAAATTCATATGTTTATAGGATATTATTAAAAGGTTTTATTTCAGACTTTTGCCACCGTAATTTTCCAATCCATTCTACTCTCCGGACCCGATGAAATTATATTTAAGAGCCCTTTTACTGACCTTTTTTTGCAGCCCGGCATTTGCACAAAACCCAGATCCTGCGGCCATTCTGAAACGCATTCAAACCAGCAGGCAGGATACCAACCGCGTACTCGCCTACATCGAATACGGGCAGTATCTCGAAAACCAGAACCTGGACAGCGCCGGAAAATATTACCTGAAAGCAGATGCCCTGAGCGAGCAGCTGAACTACGACATTGGCCGGTTCAAGTTCCGCTCGAATTATACCTACATCCTCAATTTGCAGGGAAAATTTGAAGAAGGATTGAAGCTGAACCGCGAGAGCCTTGAAATCGCCAAAAGGATGAAGCACCAGGTGAATATCGGCAAGAGCTATGCCAATATCGCCGCGAGTTACACCTATATGGGCAACTTTACGGAGGCCATCAAATATTACCAGCAGTCGGCGAGCCAGTTCGACAAGCTGGGTATGAAGGAGTTTTTGCCCCGGCTTTACATCAGCATCGGAACGGCTTTCGAGCATGCCAATCTGTTCAACAAATCGGTGGTATACAAGCAAAAAGCATTGCAGCTGGCCCGACCGATGAAGGACAGTCTGCAACTCGCGGATATTCTCACCAATATCGGCGGTTGTTATTTCAATTTAAAAAAATACAATGAAGCCCTCGCGCATTTCAAGGAGGGGCTGGTGGTGTCCGAAAGAATCCATTCGGATATATTCGTAACGCAAGCCTACGCAGGTCTTTGCCGGACCAACCGCCTTTTGAAAAACCTGGACGAAGCCTGGGTATATGGCCAGAAGGGGCTAGACCTGGCCCGGAAATCAGGGAATGTATTTCTCGAACTTGACTGCCTGAGAGCATTGATGTTCCTGGCCGAGGACGCTAGAAAGACCGATTTGTCGGCCAAATACACCAAAGAAGCGCTCACTATTGCGGAAGCCAACAATATGACCGACCATTTGGTAGAACTTTACGAAGATTACGCGACCGACCTCGCCCGCCAGAACAACTACAAAGGGGCTTACGACTACCTGATGAAATACTCGATCCTGAACGATTCTATCCAGGGCATCGATATTCAGAAACAGTTACAGGAACTCGATACCAAATACCTCACGGCGCAGAAGGAGAATAAGATCGTAGCGCTCGAAAAAGAGAAACAGACCCGCAACATATTGATATATGGCCTCATAGCCGGCCTTGTGGGTTTGCTTGTAATTGCCGTGCTGGTTTACAGGAACATTGCATTCCGCAGACGCGTGGCGGAGCAGGAAGTGCTGCAATTGCAGCAGGAAAAACAGCTGGTGGCTACCAATTCCATTTTGAAAGGACAAGAAGAAGAACGCACACGCGTGGCCCGCGACCTGCACGACGGTCTGGGCGGACTATTATCAGGCATCAAACTAACTCTGAATTCCGTGAAAGGAAATGTAATCCTGCCCGAAGAAAGCGCCATGACGTTTACCAGGGCCCTAACCCAATTGGACGGTGCGATCAGCGAAATGCGCCGCGTAGCCCACAGCATGATGCCCGAATCGCTTGTACGGTTCGGATTAATCGATGCGCTGAGCGATTTTTGCGAAGGCATCAGCGCTTCCGGTAGGTTAAAAGTAAATATGCAGGCCTTCGGTTTCGACGACAAACGCCTCGATTCGCAGGTAGAAGTTGTGCTTTACCGCATTATCCAGGAGCTGCTCAACAATGTGCTCAAATATGCCGACGCAAGCGAAGCGCAGGTGCAGCTGACCTGGGTCGAAAACAATGTGAGCGTAACCGTCGAAGACAACGGCAGAGGTTTTGATATTAAAAACCTTGAACAGAATAAGGGGGCCGGCCTTCGCAACGTCCAGGCCCGCGTGGACTATCTGAACGGCACACTCGACATTCAGTCGAAGCCGGGCGAAGGCACGTCGGTACTGGTTGAAATAGCGCTTTAATGATCGATACCAACGCCAGAAATGGCATTAACCTCTATAAAAGAAATTATGAGCGTCAGAATCCTCATCGTAGACGATCACCCGCTAGTTTTGGAAGGGCTTAAATCGCTGCTCGCCGACGCAGAAGGTGTGCGGGTGGTGGGAACGGCCACCAATGCCATCGAAGCGATCGCATTCCTGAAAAACAACGAAGTGGACATTGCATTCCTCGACATCAACCTGCCCGACATCAGCGGCATTGATCTTTGCAAGAAGGTGAAAGACCAGTTTCCCGAAGTAAAGACATTGGCATTGAGCACTTTCAACGAGCGTGCGTACGTATCACGCATGATCCAGAACGGGGCGTCGGGCTATCTGATCAAAAGCTCCGGTAAGGAAGATATCCTGGAAGCCATCGCCCAGGTACAGGCCGGGGGCTATTTCATGAATGTGCAGTTCGATCAGGTAACGCCCACCGCCGCCCCCAAAACGGTTCCGTTTCTGACTCGTCGTGAGAAAGAGGTGCTGGTGTTGATCGCGGAGGGGCTCACCAATCCTCAGATCGCCGAGCAACTGTTCATCAGCGTGACGACCGTCAACAGCCACCGTCAGAACCTGCTGATCAAATTTGAAGTATCCAACACCGCCTCGCTGATCAAGCTCGCTGCGGGGTTGGGATTGATCTAGCAAGTGCTATTTAGGGTAAAACGGCATTGCACAACGATAATCCTACCGTCTTGAATTTTGTACACAAGCCGATGCTCGTCATTAATGCGTCGCGACCAAAATCCCGACAACTGATGCCTGAGCGGCTCCGGTTTATCTATTCCCGAGAAAGGAGACTGTGTTATCGACTCCAAAAGCGTTCTGATCCTCCTGATAATCGTTTCGTTGCCGGTTGATTTCCAATAGTCGAGTTGCGATAATGCCTTGGGAGTAAACTCTATTTCCATATGTCGTCAAGGCCAATTTTTCGGGTATTACCTTCCCGGGCCTCTTTGACAGAGTCTAAAAGTTCAGTTTTGTTAGAAGAATTGCTGAGTAGATAGTCTGTGGCATCCTGCTCAGTCCGGAAACTAATCCCGACCGATTTCAGAAAAGCTTTTACCGTCGCGATCTGATCGTTGTCGCCTTCGATGATCAATGTTGCCATATCGCATTCAATTGAAAATCAAATATACCAATTTTAATGCAATAGAAATTGACGTAACACCACCTGACTATCTCCTCGCAATCAGGTGGTGCCCTTCAATCAGTTAGTCGCCAAACTCCCGAATGGGAAAATGACCGAGGACACATGGGCCCGGTTCATGATCTGGCCGAGCTCTTTGGCCTTGTCGGGAAACTGGGGTGTAAGATTGCTTCTTTCCTGCGGGTCTTTCGAAAGATCGTAGAGCTCCACCAATGCATCGGGATTACCGGCCGCCTTCAAGCGGACCGCCTTCCAATTCCCCTGACGCACCGCCTGCCTGCCTCCCTGCTCATGAAATTCCCAATATAGGTAATCGTGTTTCTTCTGTGTGGGCTTGCCTTTTAATGCGTCCGTAAACGAAATGCCATCGATATTGCGGGGAGCAGATGCATTGGCCAGCTCCGCGAACGTGGGCAAAATATCCCAGAATGCGCCGATATAGTCGCTTTTCGAACCGGGCTTGATCACCGCAGGCCAGCGCACAGCAAAGGGCTCACGGATACCGCCTTCGTACAAATCGCGTTTCACACCCCTGAAACCCGCGTTGCTGTTGAAGAAATTGGGATCCGCACCGCCTTCAACGTGCGGTCCGTTATCGCTCGTGAAAATGACCAGCGTATTTTTGTCCAGACCTTTTTCCTTCAGTTTATTCATCACCTGCCCTACGTACTGGTCCAGCCGCGCGACCATTGCTGCAAAAGTTGCGCGCGGAAAATCCTGCGAGGTATAGCCGCCACGCATTGCGCCCGGGCCGTAGTCTGCACCTTTATATGCCCTTTCTTCAAACTTGCCTTTGTAGTACCTGAACAGGCTGTCGTCCGGCACCAGCAGTTCCGCGTGTGGAAGAATGTAGGGTAAAAACAAAAAGAAAGGCTGCTTGCCATCCTGGGCATCCATAAAGCTCAGGGCATTTTTCTGAATGAGATCGGGCGCGTATTCCTTACTGTGCATAAGCCCCTTATTCCCTTCCAACGGTACTTTTTGGCTGTTATCCCAAAGATGTTCCGGATAGTAACGGTGGGCCAGGCTTTGGCAGTTGTAGCCGTAAAACTTGTCGAAGCCCTGCTTATTCGGATCGCCCTCGGTACCGACAGGCCCAAGGCCCCATTTCCCGAAAGCCGCCGTCGTGTATCCAGATTTTTTCAGCACCTCCGCAAGTGTCACAACTGAATCGGCAATCGGTTGCTGACCTTCCGGCTCGACACTTTTATTACCGCGAATATATGTATGTCCCGTATGCTGACCCGTCAGCAGTGATGACCGCGAAGGAGCGCACACGGATGTACCTGCGTAAAACTGGTTGAAAATCATACCTTCCGCTGCCAACCGGTCGATATTCGGGGTCTTAATCAGCTTTTGTCCATTGAAACCTACATCGCCGTAACCGAGGTCATCTGCCAGGATAAATACGATATTGGGTCGTGCCGGTTTAGGTGCCTGTGCCTGGGAATGGTGAGTGAAGAATGATGTGGCTAGGAGGGAAACAACAAAACGATACTTTTTCATTGTGGAGTAGATTAATACACTTCAGAAAGACATTGCAACTCCTGTATTACTTGGATTTGACGCAGTAGCTGTATCTTTGTCCCGATACCCTACGACAGTCCGGTCGACCGGCATGAATTGACAACCACCGAAAATTCCGGCAAGTCGCGCCAGGACTGTCTCTTAGGGTATCGGAAATCAGATACGTGCTGAATATGGCGAAGCGGGGGGCTCTTAATAATCTACTTATTCGGTAGACAAAGTAAGAATAAATACTTTGAACAAGCAAATGAAATGTAGAATTCACATTTATATTTTGTCAGAGAACTGGTGAAGAAGTGATCCGGTGAACGTTTTGAACACGACCGCTTGCCCTAACCTTCCAGATATCATATTTCTTCTGCATATCCAGCCAAAACTCCGCACTGACACCAAAACCGCTTTCCAGCCTTACTGCCATTTCAACTGATACGGCTGCCGTCTCATTCACTACCTCGGAAAGCTGCTTGCGGCTCACATTCAATTCTCTTGCTGCCCGCGTAACGGAAATTCTCATTTCCTTCAATATGTCCTCACGCAATACTGCGCCCGGATGTACCGGCTTCATTTCACTTTCCATAACGCTCTAATGATAATCGACATAGTCAACATTGAATACATCACCATTTTCAAACCTGAACAATATCCGGTAATTCCCGGTAACCCAAACAGCCCAAAAACCTTCCAGCCTGCCAGACAGCGAATGTAGCCTGTATCCCGGAATTGCTCTGATCGGATCAAGGCTTTTGGCCGTATTCAGTGCCGAAAGAATACGCCTGAGTTTGTCGACTTGCCCATGCGGCAACTTCGATGCATCATCCTTTTCCCAAAGCTGCTTTAATCCTTTGTGGTTAAAAGTCCTGATCAAAGTAAAGATAGTGTGAAACCCCAAGGGTTACAAATATTGGGCAGCAATATGGCTGTTGCTGCCCAAAAACACTATCTCTTATTTCCGAACGGTACGCCCTATTTCCCGAACGTTTTTCCCGGATTTCTGCTGCAAATCGTCGCCCATATCCTCGCGTGCCGCGTCGGCGATCTTTTCGAGTTCGGCTACGATTTCGGGGTTCTGTTCCAGCACATCATAGCGCTCGGACGGGTCGCGGGCCAGGTTGTAGAGTGCTTTCGGAAACTGGTGATCTTCCGGCGCCGGGCCGGGCTGACCGTTTTTACCGGGCATCGAGCCTTCATAAGTGCGGCCCGGGTGCGCGAAAACGAGCTTCCAGTCGCCCTTGCGAACGGCTTCCAGGCTGTTTTTGCGGTAATAGTAGAGGAAACTTTCGCGCGGCGTCTGGCTTTCATCGCCTTTAAGCAATGCGCTGAAATCGATTCCGTCAATTTTCTCTTTGGGCAATCTGGCACCGGTCAGTTTGGCGATGGTCGGCAGGACGTCAAGGGTCGAGAGTAGTTTGTTGGAAACGCTTCCCGCCGGGATTACGCCAGGCCAGCGCATGATGCAGGGCTCACGTTGCCCGCCTTCGAATGACGTCCCTTTGCCTTCGCGGAAACCGCCGGCGGATCCCGCGTGGTCGCCGTAATTGAGCCAGGGACCATTGTCGCTGGTGAAAATCACGAGCGTATTCTTGTCGAGTCCCTGGGCTTTCAGTTCCTTCATGATCTCCCCTACCGACCAGTCGAGCTCCATCATCACATCGCCAAAAATGCCTCTTTCGCTTTTACCCCGGAACTTCGCCGATGCAGCCAGCGGTACGTGCGGCAGCGGGTGCGGTATATACAGGAAGAATGGCTTGTTTTTATTCCTTTTGATAAATGAAATGGCTTTCCCGGTAATCACTGGTGTAAGCTCGCTGGCATCTTCAAGATTTTTGATCTCTTTCACCTGCTTATTGCCGTCAATCCAGTGCAGCGGAGGGTATTTGGCGCGTTCCTGCCATGGGTGCAGGGGCCACATGTCGTGCGAGTAAGGGACGCCATAGTATTCATCGAAGCCCTGTTGCAACGGCAAAAACTCCTGGTCGCTTCCCAAATGCCATTTACCAAAAATACCCGTTGCATAACCCTGCGCTTTCACCAGTTCGGCAATGGTTTCCTCTTTGGGATTAAGACCTACCCCGGCATTTGGCCCGAATGCCCCGGAAATGCCCAGTCGGTTGGGATAGCAGCCCGTAAGCAATGCAGCGCGCGACGCACTGCATACCGCCTGCGCGGCCATGAAATTGGTGAAGCGGGTCCCTTCCTGGGCCATCTTGTCGAGATTGGGCGTTTTGTAACCCAGCGCGCCGTTCACGGACAAGTCGCCGTAACCGAGGTCATCGATAAAAAAGAGAACAATGTTGGGTGTTTTTGCGGCCGGCTTGTCCGACTGGAAAGCCATCAGGACGCACAGGCCCGCGGATACCAGCAGCAAAGAAAGTACTCGTAACATAGGAAAGGTTGGTTTTAGGTAAACTGGCGCCAGGCCGGTATAGTTGTCACCAGGCCGGGATTTCGCGCCATTCATTCAAAAGTAGTGACCAGTTGGGATTTTGTTGCAGGTTCTGCTCCAAATCCCGCTCCTTTTGCCGGACAAGCCAAGGTTGATGACGGCTCGCGTCGAAGCCCCTGCGTATCACCGTCCATAGATCGTGTGCAGGTACTGCTTTTGCAAGGTCGAGAAGTACAGGAGCGGCAGCACCGCCCAGAATGCCGTCCTCACCACCGCCTGGAAAATGGTAATGCGCGTCCCTGCCGTGTGGTTAAACTCCTCGCTGGTATGATGCACCACATGAAACCCCCAGGCGCTTTGAAATCCCATATTCGATACCAATCAGCAAGAGGAACAATGGAACGGCCAATGCCATATAGTTCAACGTCATAACCGGTTCTTTTTCTATATTTAATTAATAGATTATATATACAAATATTAAATGCTTGATTGTATTTGCCAAAAATTTGACGTAAAACCATTAAATAAAATCTAAAACCCTTTTATTCGTGGTTTTACAACGCAGGCACAACGGCTTGCAAAGATTTAGCTACTGATACCAAACCTCCCTTTTCCGGATGGAAAAAGAAAATACCTACTACGGCGTGAAGGAAATCGCCCGCCGTGCCAATGTCTCCATCGCGACTGTTGACCGCGTATTGCACAATCGTTCGGGCGTTTCGGAAAAGACCAAGAAGAAAATCAACGACATTATCAAGGAGCTCGATTACCAGCCGAACATCCTTGCCAGCCGGCTTGCTTCGAAGAAAATTATCTCGCTGGCCGTGCTCATTCCACGCGTTTCGGAGGAAACCGATTTCTGGGAAGCGCCGATGAAAGGCATAGCCCGCGCCGATGCGGAGATTAAAAAATACGGCGTTCAGGTTACAACTTTCTATTTCGACCTGAACGATCCGGCCACATTCAATGAACAGGCAGCAGCCATTCTCGAAGGTAATTTCAAAGGTGTGCTCCTGGCTCCGTCGTTCATCGAAGAGTCCCGGAAATTTGTCCGCACTTGCCGGGAGAAAAAAGTACCTTTTGTATTCATCGACTCCGACGTGCCCGATGAGGATAACCTGTGTTACATTGGGCCGCATTTGTTTCAAAGTGGTTATGTAGGTGCGAAACTTTCGACCTATCGCCTGAAAGCGAAGCATAAAGTGGCGGTCGTCAATATTTCGAAAGAGAGCGACAGCTACAATTACCTGCAGATCGAAGAAGGCTTCCGTTCCTATTTCAAGGAAAAGCAACTCCCGATCGAAATTATCCGCATCGATATCAAGGATACCGACAGCCTGTCCGTCACGCGCGACCTCATGCGCGCATTGCACGAGCACGCCGACATTGAAGCCATTTTCGTCACCAACTCCCGCGTTTTCTCCGTCGCTGCATTCCTCGAAAAGAACAAGCGCTCCGACATTTCGCTCATTGGATATGACTATTTGAAAGAGAATATCGCCTACCTGGACAAAGAACTCATCGATTTCCTGATTTGCCACAAACCCGAGGAGCAAGGTTACCGCGGCCTCATGGCACTTTACCAGACGCTCGTCCTCGGGGCGCCGGTAGAAAAAACGCATTTCATGCCGATCGACATCGTCACGAAGGAAAACCAGGCGTTTTATCAGAATTAACGATTTGTTGTTGCATTCCTGACGAAATTTGGAAGGGAATAAATGTGGTTGTTGCTACCAATATTACATCGCTACGCGATTCTGATGCTTACATACAGAAACCAATGCCGTCAGGCATGTAATATTGGTAGCATAATCATCCCGGACCGTTCCGCCAATGCTGTAAGGCATGTAACGACCATACCAGCGCAACACTAACACGGCAAAATCGCTTGGCAGCAACATTTCCTGCAAATACCATATTTACTTCCCTGCATTCACTCGAACACAAAATTTTCTGTAAACAATATCCTCAATAACTTGTAAATTAAAATATGTGCGTATATTTACGGGTACGTACCCGAAATCAGAGCGGGGCTGACTATTCCTGAACTCTTTTCCCTTTGTTTTTATGCATTCGCTTAGCAGACGAAAGTTTATTTTCCAATCGGCAACAGCCGGTATCGGTCTGGGTTTAATAGGTCATTTGCCTGCATCGGGCAGACCGGCGGACGGTAAGCGGGTCGGGATTATCGGGCTGGATACTTCGCATGCCATTGCATTTACCAAAGCATTGAATGCCGAACAACCCGACGCGGTTTATGATGGATATAAAGTGGTAGCCGCCTACCCCTACGGCAGCAAGGACATCGAGTCGAGTACGAAGCGCATTCCGGGCTACATCGAGGAAGTGAAAAAGATGGGCGTCGCGATTGTCGGCTCCATCAAGGAGCTACTGGACAAAACCGATGTGATCCTGCTTGAAACCAACGACGGCCGCCTGCACCTCGAACAGGCGCTGGAAGTTTTCAAGGCTGGTAAAAGGATGTTCATCGACAAGCCTGTCGCAGCATCCCTTTCGGACACATTGAAGATTTACGAAGCCTCCAAAAAGTATAATATCCCCATTTTCACGGCATCTTCGCTGCGCTACATCAAAGGCATTGAGAGTATAGACAAGAAAAAAGTACTCGGTGCAGATACGTATAGCCCAGCCGTTCTAGAAAAAACGCACCCGGATTTCTTCTGGTACGGCATTCACGGCGTGGAGACCTTGTATACCGTCATGGGCACAGGCTGCAAAAGCGTAACCCGGGTCAATACTCCTAACACCGACATCGTGGTGGGCATTTGGGGCGACGGCCGCACGGGCACTTTCCGCGGCACACGCACCGGCAAGCACGACTACGGCGGCACCGTTTTCACCGAGGACGGCAATAAAGTACTGGGCCCCTATGGCGGTTATGAGCCGCTTTTGGTCGATATTATCAAGTATTTCAAGACAGGGCAGGTACCCGTCACACCCGAAGAAAGCATTGAGATATTCGCTTTCATGGAAGCAGCCGACGAAAGCAAACGCCAGGGCGGCAAGAGCGTGACCCTGGAAAGCGTCCTTGCCAAGGCCCGTAAAAAATAAGCCCCCAATTCAACCCTTAATCCATTATCCCATGGCAGCATTCACCTCCCGATTGTCGCGAAGAACGTTTCTTAAACAGAATTCACTGGCGGGGCTGGGTGTCCTCGCTTCCTCCTCCCTTACCGCGCTGCCGGTAATTGGCTCGAAGTCGGCGCAGGTGCCGGCGATATTGGGCGGGCCGTCGGCATGGGCGGAAGATAAATGGCCTGTGTGGCCGCAATGGAACCCGGCTACGGACGAAAAGCAACTGCTGGAAGTGGTCAGGAGCGGGGTTTGGTCCAGGGCGAATGTGGTAACGCAGTTTGAAAAAGAATGGGCGGCAGCGCTGAATGTGAAGCGCAGCCTGGCCGTCGTGAATGGTACCAATGCATTGGTGATTGCCATCAACCAGCTCGGGATCGGCGCAGGGGACGAAGTGCTCGTGCCGCCTTATACTTTCATTGCTTCCGTTTCATCGATTTTGTCCAATGGCGCTATGCCTGTTTTCGTGGATATCGATGCGGAAACTTTTCAGATAGATCCCGCCAAAATAGAGGCTAAAATTACGCCGCGTACAAAAGCTATTATGGCCGTGCACGTGCTCGGGCTGCCGGTCGATATGGACCGCATTATGGCCATCGCGAAAAAACATAAGCTGCTCGTCATCGAAGACGCATGCCAGGCGCATTTGGCGGAATATGACAAAAAGAAGGTAGGGACAATAGGTAATGTGGGCTGTTTCAGCTTTCAAAATTCCAAAAACCTACCTATTGGTGAAGGTGGTGCCATTGTGAGCAATGATGAGCATTTTATGGATTTGTGCTATTCGTATCACAATTTCGGGAATCCTTATGGAACGGCTGTCGGTTCGGTGAGCACGGGCAGTGTGATGCCGGGCACGAAACTGCGGTTTTCGGAATACCAGGCGGCCATCGGCATTGCGCAGCTGAAAAGGCTGGATGCCCAGACGACCACACGCAACGAGAATGCCGCTTACCTGAAATCATTGATCAAGGACATTCCCGGCATTGTTCCCTACAAATTATACGACAAGGTCAACCGCGGCGCTTTTCACCTGTTTGCTTTCCGTTATCATAAGGATGGTTTCAAAGGCCTTTCCCGCGACAGCTTTATCAAGGCCGTGAAAGCGGAAGGAGTACCTTGCATGAGCGGCTATTCCACTTTGAATACACAGCCGTTTCTGGGCGAAACTTTCAAGACGGAGAATTACCGGAGAATGTATCCGAAGGACATGCTCGACATTAACCGCTACAACGAACAGAACAAATGCCCGGTGAATGACCGGATCTGCAATGAAGAAGCCGTTTGGCTTACCCAAAACATGCTGCTCGGCACGAAGGAGGACATGAAAGCCATTGCCTCGGCCATCGAAAAGGTGCACCACAACGTCGACAAGATCAAAACGCTTGGACAAAAATGAGGATAGCCATTGCATTGTCGTTGCTGCTGTCGACCTGTATCCCGGCATTCAGCCAGGGCTGGAAGGCCGGTGTAGCCAAAGTGGCCATTACCCCCGCGGAACCGATGTGGATGGCCGGTTTCGCAGCGCGTACGCATCCTTCCGAGGGTAAGCTGCACGATATTTGGGCCAAAGCATTGGTCATTCAGGATGCCGGCGGCAAACAGGGCGTACTCATTACAACGGATTTGCTGGGATTTCCCAAAGCGATGTCGGACGAGATTCGGGCGAGAATCAACGACCGTTTCAAACTTTCCAAGGCACAGATTATCCTCAACAGTTCGCACACGCACTCCGGCCCCGTGCTTGGAGCTGCGTTATCGGACATTTACCCGATAACCGAAACCGACCAAAGGAAAATTGATCAGTACTCGGCCACACTCATCGAGCAGATCGTGACCCTGACCGGCAATGCATTGAAAGCATTGCAGCCAGCCACCATCGAATCAAAAAATGGTGTGACGCGCTTCCAGGTAAACCGCCGCAATAACGACGCCGCCACATTGGAGCGCCTCACCGAAATCACCGGCCCCGGCGACCCGGCCGTACCGGTACTGAAAGTGTCGGACGCGAAAGGAAAAATCATGGCCATTGCATTCGGTTATGCCTGCCATCCTACCGTGCTGGACGGTTACCAGTTTTCGGGCGATTACCCTGGCTGGGCGCAGATCGAGCTCGAAAAGCTCTATCCCGGCGCTACCGCATTATTCTTCCAGGGAGCCGGCGCCGACCAAAATCCATTGCCTCGTCACACCGTCCCGCTTGCCATTCAGTACGGCAAAACACTCGCGGCAGCCGTAGAGCGGGTTTTGAGTGAGGAAATGAAACCATTGGCACCGCAGCTTTCGACGGCTTACAATGAAGTAACCCTTTCACTGACCACCGCCCCTACCCGCCAGCAACTCTCCGCAATGGCCGAAAAGGCAACCGGTTTCCAGCAAAAATGGGCCAAACGCATGATCGCACAGATCGACGAAAAAAAGCCATTCATGACCTCCTACCCTTTTCCACTGCAAGTATGGAAGCTCGGCGACCAGGCCATTATGACGCTCGGCGGCGAACTGGTGGTGGACTATGCGATCAATCTGAAGAAAATATTCGGTCAGGACACATTCGTAATGGGGTATTCTAATGATGTGATGACCTACATCCCGAGCACGACCATCCTGCGCGAGGGCGGCTACGAGGGCGAAGTGGCGGCCATTGTGTACGGCCTGCCCGCAACCTGGGCGTCGGATGTTGAAATAGCAATATTGAACGGGATGGTTCAGCTCGCCAGACAGGCCGGCGTAGTGAAACCGGAATCCCGCGTGATTAAAAATTAGTGTTAATTCAAAGTCTGCCTCTTTCCGTGAACAGTATCGATTATTCCATGAACTTTGAACCGCTGGCCGGGCCGAAAACTTTGATCGCGAAGCATTACTATTCGGGTTTCTCACGCGCACACGACACATATAATGCGCTCTCGACCGCGAGCGACGGGAAGATTTACTACCTCCTCTCATCGGACAACCATGAGATCGGCGGGCAGATGTTTGTCTACGACCCTGCCACCCAGAGCATTACCCACCTCGGCGACCTGACCGACATTTGCGGCGAAACGCATTTGAAAGCCATTCCGCAGGGTAAAAGCCACGTGCGGTTTTACGAAAGGAACGGCAAGCTCTATTTCTCCACGCACGTCGGCTACTACCAGCTCATTGAAGGCATGGACCGCCTTCCCGAGCAGGCACCCGAGGGTTATGCATTGTACCCGGGCGGGCATTTCCTCTCCTACGACCTCCAAACCGGTGCATTCGAAGACCTGGCATTGGTACCAAACGGCGAAGGCATGGTTTCCATGACCATGGACCGCGACCGGGGGCATTTGTACGGCATTTCGTGGCCCTATGGTCATTTTATCCATTATGATGTAGATAATAAGGTCCTGAAAAACCTCGGCCCCATTTCGCACAAAGGCGAAGCCGGCACGCCGGGCAGCGATTTCCGTTCGCTATGCCGTTCACTGTTTGTGGATGCGGAATTGGGCGATGTATATTTTTCCGTAGCCGACGGCGATATTTTTACTTACAACCCGGAAACCCGGTTTTTACGTAAACTCGAAAACGTAGACCTGCGCCTCGACTATTTCGGCAAATATGACCCGACTCGCCCCGGCAGCATGTGTTACAATTGGCGGAAGATATTCTGGCATCCACAGGAGCAGGTCGCTTATGGCGTGCATGGCAATTCAGGTTATCTTTTCCGTTTTGATCCGCGTGCCGAGAAAATCGAGCTGGTGGAGCGCATTACTTCCGAGCCCTCACGCAAAAGCGGCATGTTCGATCAGTTCAGCTATGGCTACCTCGGTTTCCAGCTTGGGCCGGACGGCGAAACGATCTATTACCTCACCGGCGGGCCGATTTATGAGGATGGCAAACGCATTAGGGGCGAGGACCAGATTGCCAAAGGAGCCGCTCGCGGACTGGAAAATCTGCATTTAATTACGTATCATTTACCTACCCATACTTATAAAGACCACGGGGCGATCTTTTATGAAGACGGCGAGCGGCCGACTTACGTGAACTCGATCGCCGTCGGTGCCGATGGCAGTGTTTATACATTGGCCCGCTTTGAACACGAGGGCGGGATTATCCAGGACCTTGTAAAGATTCAGAACCCGTTTCAATAGATCCGAACTCCATTTCGATAACCTAACATTAACCTTTTTTCTCAATGGAAAATTTTAAATCAAATAACGACGATAACGCCCGGCGTGACTTTCTGAAACAATCCCTCGCAGGCAGCGCATTGCTTACTTTCGGCGGCGTGTTGCCCGGTTTCAGTCCGAAAAGCTATGCCAAAATCATCGGCGCGAACGAGAAGGTACGCGTGGGGATGATGGGGGTAAACAGCCGGGGACTTGCATTGGCGACCAATTACGCATTGCAGCCGAACTGCGAAGTCGTATCCATTTCCGACGTAGATACGCGTGCTGCCGAGAAATGCATTGGCATTGTAAATGATACCCAAAAATCCAAGCCCGCCAACATTCCCGATTTCCGCAAAGCGCTTGAAAATAAGGATATGGACGCGCTGGTAGTAGCTGCGCCGGACCACTGGCACGCGCCGGCAGCTATTCTGGCATCGAAAGCAGGTAAGCATGTGTACCTCGAAAAACCTTGCAGCCATAATCCGCATGAAGGCGAACTGCTCGTAGCCGTCGCGAAAAAATACAAGAATGTAATCCAAATGGGCAATCAGCGCCGCTCGTGGCCGAATGTCGCGGCGGGTATCAAGGAAGTGCACGACGGAGCCATCGGTCGCGCCTATTTTGCGAAAGGCTGGTATACCAATAACCGGGCCTCCATTGGCATCGGCAAAGAAACCGCCATTCCCTCCTGGCTGGATTACGAACTATGGCAAGGGCCCGCACCACGCCGGGCATTCAAAGACAACCTGGTGCATTACAACTGGCACTGGTTCTGGAACTGGGGCACCGGCGAGGCGCTCAACAATGGCACCCACATGCTCGACCTCATGCGCTGGGGCCTGCAAGTGGATTTCCCGACACGCGTCACCTCTTCCGGCGGCCGCTACCGGTATAAAGACGACTGGGAAACGCCCGATACGCAGGTGATCAACCTCGAATTCGCGAACAATACTGCCATGACCTGGGAAGGCCGCAGCTGTAATGGGCGTACGATTGAAGGCACCTCCGTGGGTGTGGTATTTTATGGCGAAAAAGGCTCGATACAGATCGGCGAAGGAAATAACTACAAGGTTTACGACCTGGATAACAAGCTGGTAAAGGAGGTAAAGAACGACCTCGTTATCGACCCGCGGAATAAAATGAACCCGTCGCAAAGCCTGGATGCATTCCATATTCAGAATTTCTTTGATGGTATCAAAAAAGGCGCCCCACTGGCAGCAGAGATCGTGGGCGGACACCAGAGCACATTGCTGGCGCAGCTGGGCAATATAGCGCTCCGCTCCGGCGAAACGCTGAATATCGATCCAAGCAACGGGCATATTAAGGGCAGCAAAGCGGCAGAGAAGTTCTGGAAACGCGAGTATCAAAAAGGCTGGGAACCGACAGTATAAACTATGAAAAGCGAAGCCATTGCTATTAAAGTACAAGACCTGACGAAGCGGGAAACGATGATATCGATCTTCCTGATCGGCCTGATGTTCTTTATTTTCGGTTTTGTATCGTGGGTCAATTCCATATTGATCCCCTATTTCAAAATCGCCTGCGAACTGACGAGCTTTCAGGCTTACCTCGTCGCATTTGCATTTTACATTGCCTACTTCGTAATGTCGGTGCCTTCGTCGTATTTGTTGAAGGCTGTTGGTTTCAAAAAGGGCATGATGATCGGCTTCTGGGCGATGGCTTTGGGCGCATTCATCTTTGTACCGGCCGCTATGTCGCGGACTTACGAGATATTCCTCATGGGCCTTTTCACCATCGGAATTGGTCTTGCCATTCTCCAAACGGCTGCGAACCCTTACATTACCATCCTCGGCTCCAAGGAACGCGCGGCACAGCGGATCAGTATAATGGGGATTTGCAATAAAGCCGCGGGCATTCTCTCGCCCATCGTTTTTGCAGCCGTCATTTTGAAACCGACTGATACCGATTTGTTCGCCCAGCTCGGCACGATGAGCGATGCGGAACGGGGCGCAGCATTGGATGAGCTCATCCGCCGCGTGATCAATCCTTACATTGCCCTCGGCACATTCCTGTTCGTATTGGGCTATCTGGTATTCAAATCCCCATTGCCCGAAATCGATACCGAGCACGAAACCCAGGAAATCGCCTCGGCGAATGCGGGTAAAAAAAGCATTTTCGACTTTCCGCACCTGATTCTCGGCGCACTGGCCATTTTCCTGCACGTAGGCACGCAGGTGATCGCGATCGATACCATTATCGGTTATGCCAATTCAATGGGCATTGATTTGCTGGAAGCGAAGGTTTTTCCTTCCTATACGCTTTTCTGCACCATTTGCGGGTATCTGATCGGGATTACCGTCATTCCTAAATTCCTCAGTCAGGTGAATGCGCTACGGATATGCACCTTGCTGGGGACCATTTTTACATTACTTATCATTTTCACGCACGGACAAGTGACATTCCTGGGGCATACGACCGACATTTCCATCTGGTTTGTCGTGCTGCTCGGCCTGGCCAATTCGCTCGTGTGGGCGGGTATCTGGCCACTGGCGCTGGATGATTTGGGGCGGTTTACCAAACTCGGCGCATCGGTAATGATCATGGGGCTGTGCGGGAATGCGATTATGCCGCTTTTCTACGGGCATTTCGCGGATGTGGTGAATGTGAGGGAGGCCTATTGGGTGTTGCTGCCTTGCTATTTGTATTTGGTGTTTTATGCGGTGAAGGGGCACAAGTTGCGGAAATGGGGGCTTTGAAAGGAGGGAATGGCGGCGTGAGTAGGGAGGATGAAGGAAAGGGAGGATGATGATAGAAGAAAAGATTGAGAAAAGAAATTGAAAGATGTCAGTCTGAGCGCAGTCGAAGACAGTCCGAACGGAAAAACGCCCCGTGCGCTGCGACAGCCAATGCGGTAAAGTGCCATCTTGCATGCCCTTCGACTCCGCTCAGGGTGACAATACGGCCGAATTAGCAGTGTCAAACAGTTAAAACCAATGCGATTAAAGATTATAAACGGAACCATCATCACCCCTTACCGCTACATCCGAAACGGGACGGTTTTGGTTGAAAATGGGGTGATTGTGGGGATTGAAACGCGTGATGTGGATTTCCCGGATGCCGAGGTGATCGACGCCGAAGGCCATTACGTCGCACCCGGCTTTATCGACCTCCATATTCACGGAGGCGGCGGGCATGATTTCATGGATGGAAGCGTGGAGGCATTTTTGAAGATTGCTGAAACCCATGCGCAGTATGGTACCACGGCGATGGTGCCGACCACATTGACAGCCGAAAAAGAGGATTTGCTTGAAACGCTCGATTTCTATGAGCAGGCCAATGCATCCAATGTAAATGGCGCGCAGTTTCTCGGAATGCATTTGGAAGGGCCCTATTTCGCATTGAGCCAGCGGGGTGCGCAGGACCCGCGGTATATACGCAATCCTGATCCTGCCGAGTATGAGGAGGTTTTGGCCTATTCCAATTCCATTACCCGTTGGAGCGCCGCGCCGGAGTTGCCGGGGGCTATTGATTTTGGAAAAAGATTAAAACAAAAAGGCATTCTGGCGGCGGTAGCCCATACGGATGCGATTTATGAAGATGTGCTGGAAGCTTACGAAAACGGCTACACGCTCGCGACGCATTTGTACTCGGCCATGTCGGGCGTGACACGCAGGAATGCGTTTCGTTATGCGGGCACGATCGAAAGCGCATTTTTGCTCGATATGGATGTGGAGATCATCGCCGACGGCGTGCATTTGCCTGCGCCACTTTTGAAACTCATTGTTAAAATCAAAGGTCCGGACCGCATTGCACTGATTACGGATGCCATGCGTGCGGCCGGGATGCCCGAGGGCGAAAGTACGCTCGGCTCGCTGAAAAACGGGTTGAAAGTGATCGTCGAGGATGGCGTGGCGAAGCTGCCGGACCGTACCTCATTTGCCGGAAGCGTGTCCACGGCCGATCGCCTTGTGCGCACGATGGTGAATATGGCCGACGTATCACTGCTCGATGCCGTGCGCATGGCCACTGTCACGCCCGCACGCATTATGGGCGTACACGACCGCAAGGGCACATTAGTAGCGGGCAAAGACGCCGATATCGTGATTTTCGACGCCGACGTCCGCATTCAAAGGACATTGATCAAAGGAAAAACAGTTTACCATAACGCTATACCCCAAACCTAACAACGCCATCAAATGAAAGTTGATTTATTGGAAATAAATATATCCGAAACCCGCCAGCAAATGGGCGAAGCTGCGGCCAAAGCAGTTGCGGATAAGATCCGGGAGATTCAGGATACCAAAGAATTTGTAAACATCATATTCGCCTCGGCACCTTCACAGAATGAGTTTCTGGCGACGTTGAAGGACGAGCCGGGCATTCGATGGGAAAAAATCAATGCTTTCCATATGGACGAATACATTGGCATTGCCGCTGACGCATCACAGAATTTCGGGTATTTCCTGAAAGTACGGTTGTTCGATCACGTGCCCGTGCATTCGGTTTCGTATCTGGACGGTAACGCTACCGATCCCCAGCAGGAATGCGACCGGTATGCGGCATTGCTCCGCGAAAACCCGATCGACATTGTGTGCCTCGGCATCGGTGAGAATGGGCATTTGGCCTTCAACGACCCGCATGTGGCGTTTTTCGATGACCCATTGGAAGTGAAAGTGGTGGAGCTCGACGACGCCTGCCGCCAGCAGCAGGTCAACGACGAATGCTTCGATACCTTCGACGAAGTTCCGCAAACCGCATTGACTCTCACTATTCCTACCCTCATGAAGGCCCAATATGCCTTCTGCATCGTGCCGGGCGAGAAAAAGGCGCAGGCCATTTACCATACCGTGGCTGAGGATATCCAGGAAGCGTTCCCGTCGACCATCCTCCGCAAGCATCCGCACGCGATCCTGTTCATCGACCGGGCGAGTTCAGGGAAGCTCAAAGAAATTTCGTCATACTCGCAGGCATAGTTCCGCGCCGGAGCTATCTTGCATGTATTACCTCAACCCATTCAAATGAGAAAAGAACTCTTGACAATCGCTTTATTGAGCGCAATGGTATTCAATCAGGGATGTAATTCGAAGAAAGAGGAAGCAAAGAGTGAGGAGAAGAAACCGCTGAGCCTGATCGTGGTCGAACCCGGCCACTTCCATGCGGCACTGGTCCAGAAATCCATGTATGCCGACGTCGATTCCGTCGTGCACGTGTACGCGTCCGAAGGCCCGGACGTGAAGGCTTACCTCGACAAGGTGGAGAAATACAACACCCGCCCGGAAGACCCGACGCATTGGAAAGAAGAGGTGTACACCGGCCCCGATTTCTTTGAAAAAATGATTTCGGAGAAAAAAGGAAATGTAGTCGTACTGGCGGGTAACAACCAGAAAAAGACCGATTTCATCAAAAAATCCGTCGACGCAGGCCTTAACGTCCTTGCCGACAAACCGATGGCGATCGACGCGGCTGGTTTTGACAAGCTGAAAGAAGCCTTCGCCAGCGCAGATAAGAATAAGGTGCTCCTGTACGACATCATGACGGAGCGTTACGAGATCACCAACACCCTGCAACGCGAGCTCGCATTGCTGCCCGAGATTTTCGGCGAACTGCAAAAAGGTACGCCCGAAAACCCGGCGGTATCGAAAGAAAGCGTGCACCACTTCTTCAAATACATTTCCGGCGAACCGCTCGTACGCCCTACCTGGTTTTTTGACGTAAACCAGCAAGGCGAAGGCATGGTGGACGTGACCACCCACCTCGTGGACCTCGTGCAATGGAGCTGTTTCCCAAATGTATCCCTCGATTATCAAAAGGACATTCAGCTCCTATCTACCAAGCGCACGGCTACCCAGCTCACGCCGTCGCAGTTCAAGCTCGTGACCAAAAGCGAAACTTATCCTGAATTCCTCAAAAAGGACGTAAAGGACACTTTGCTGAATGTGTATTCGAACGGCGAGCTGAACTACACCCTGAAAGGCGTGCATGCAAAAGTATCCGTGATCTGGAACTTCCAGGCCCCCGAAGGCACCGGCGACACGCATTACTCAATCATGAAAGGCTCGAAAGCCAACCTGATCGTCCGCCAGGGCAAAGAGCAGAAATACAAGCCGGTGCTTTATATTGAAACCACCGACAAATCGAAGGCTTACGAAGACGCCGTGGCGGCTGCATTCAAATCTGTGCAGGATAAGTTTCCTGGCGTGGAGCTGAAAAAGAACGCTGCGGGTTGGGAAGTTGTGATTGATGCAAAGTATGATACGGGGCATGAATCGCACTTTGCGCAGGTGGCGAACAAGTATATGGAGTATCTCAAAGCCGGGAAGTTGCCGGAATGGGAAGTGCCGAATATGATTGCGAAGTATTGGTTGACGACGGAGGCTTTGAAGCAGGCGAAGGGCGGGAAGTAATTGAGAGTAAAAAACTAGTCTCTAGCCGTCGTCTTAAGACGACGGTAATAGATTTCTTTGGGGCGAGCGGTTTTTGGCTGCTCGTCTTTTTTTATTTTAGCTAGAATGCTGTTGGCAAATGTAACGTACTATGTTACATTTGTGTTCATGATAAAAAGCTTCCGACACAAAGGGTTACGGTTGTTTTTTGAAGATGAAGACACTACCAAACTACCCGCAACACACATTATAAGAATTCGCAATATTCTCACTCGTTTGGAATTTGCGAAATCACTGGATGATATAGGCACGCCGGGGTCAAGGTTACATCCATTGTCGGGAAGACTGAAAGGCTTTCACGCAGTAAATGTGTCGGGAAACTGGCGGATTATTTTCAGATTTGAAGAGGGGAACGCTTACGACGTCGACTATCTGGATTATCATTAACAACAGGAAATTATGAAAAGAGGTATGAGACCAGCCCACCCGGGTGCATTGATAAAAGAAACCATCGAGGGGCTGAAAGAGGAAACCGGACATAGCTACACCCAGGCTGAAATCGCGAAAGGCCTCGGCATCACCCGCAAAACACTATCCAACATTCTGAATGAGCATCAGGGAATCAGCTCGGAAATGTGTGTACGGCTCTCGGAGGCATTTGGAACCAGCGCGGAGTTCTGGCTGGATATTCAACGAAACTACGATCTGTGGCATGCTGAAAGAGCCGTAGAACGTAAGTCGATTCAGCATTTCCGGCCATTGCAGAGCAATGCATTTCAGCCGGCCTAACACATACTATGTCAACTATCAATTGCGGCCATGACGATCACAAACCTGAATCAGCTTGATTTAAATGCGTCCTACTCCTACGCCGACTACCTGAAATGGCAGTTCGAGGAGCGCATTGAGTTGATCAGAGGCAAGATTTTCAAAATGTCGCCCGCCCCTGCGACGAAGCACCAGCAATACGTGGGTGAGATATTCCGGCAGATCAGCAACCACGTGCATCGCAGCTCCTGCAAAGCATTCGTCGCACCTTTCGACGTGCGCCTGACACCTATCCACAAAGCCGAATCGGACAAGATTTACACTGTAGTCCAACCAGACGTATGCGTAGTGTGCGACCCCGCCAAAATCGACGCCAAGGGCTGCATCGGCGCGCCGGACCTGATCGTGGAAGTACTCTCTCCCGGAAACACTGATCGGGAGATGAATGAGAAGTTTGAAATCTATCAGGAAAACGGCGTCAAAGAATATTGGCTGGTGGAGCCGAATGACCGCATTGTGCTGGTGTATGTGCTCGATGGAACCGGCAAGTACATTGGTTTGAAGCCATTCACAGAATCGGAAACGCTCACTTCCCAATCCCTTGGCTCGTTTCAGCTTTTGGTGAGGGATATTTTTGATGTTTAGCTACTATGAACACGGTTAAAGAACAACTAGAATTCAGGGACAAGATTATTGCCGGTCTTGAAAAAGCCTATGAAAAGCTCATCGAATACAAGAAGCAGAAGAACAGCGTACTAGTTGTCATGAGAGACGGCAAAATCACGCATATCAAACCGGAATAATAGGTCACCGTAATGCGTTGCAGTGGCAGCAATATCACGTTTTTGTCACGCTGAGCGCAGTCGAAGCGCATGCGAGATGCCCATTTACCGAATGTGATTGCCAAGTATTGATTGACAACTTCAGATTTTCCTGCTCGTCTCTTTTTGCTGGCGAAAATTATTCAGACCATGCCGCTAGCATGTTGTCCCCAACTAAAAAATCAGTTTGCGAGTAGATGCTCCGGCGAGACTTGTTACTACTCATAAAACGATAATATATCCATGAGTAAGAGCGAGAAAGAGCACCGCAAGCAACTTTTAGCAAATTTACGGCAAAAAGCTGCCACCGAGTTTGAAAATAGTCTTCCTATGAGCCGGGAGAATTTTCGTCGGCTATTTGACTTCTTAGACGATGAATTGCAGACAACAGAATGTGACGACAAATTAACTATTACCACCACTTTCCTCAACAACCAGAATATTTCGAATGTGGAACAGGTGTTAAGCTGGTTGGCAAACCACGGCGGATATTGCGACTGCGAGGTACTTGCAAATGTCGAAGAGCATTTTGAGTAACTCTGCAAAACGGATATTGCACATTATACGCCGTCAATTTCCCCCACCTCCCCTCTCCCAATCCTTCCCACATTCTCAAAAAACTCCACCAACTCCTTAAACGAAAAGTAAGTATCGCAAAGGTCCGGCGCGGGGCCTTGTTCTTTGAGGGAGATGATGTAGCCGGTGAAGATCGTCCAGAGTTCGTCGCGCCAGCTTTCGGGGCTGCTGCTGCTCAGGAGCTTGCCTACCTCGCGGCCATAGGCCAGCAACGTCGCATCCGTACATTCGATAGGGTGTGTTTCTTTGTTCATGTTGTGGGTGTAAGAAGTGTGGGACAAACCGTGCATTTACGTTTTCCGTAAAGCACGCATTCCTGCAACCCGTACCCAACCCGCGGGCCCCGTAACTTACGCCGAAATACCTGTAAATTACCGGAACACTTCCCGATGGATTTATATAAATTGCCTTTTCAACGAAAAAGCCCCGGTATGACACATACTACCTCCAACCCGAAGATCCATGAAGGCCGCAACGTGAAACGGTTCCGCGAAATGCTCGGAATCAAACAGGACATGCTCGCCTTCGAGCTCGGCAGCGATTGGAACCAGCAAAGAATCTCCACGCTCGAACAGCGCGAAAAGATCGATTCCGACATTTTGGAACAAGTAGCAGCGATACTGAAAATACCTGTGGAAGCGATTCGGAATTTTGATGAAGATCAAACGATCAATATTATTTCAAATACATTTCATGATCAGGCTTATCTAGGTAATCCGCATTCAAGTTTCAAGGTCAATCCACTTGCTGAAATAAGAAGATTGCACGGCGAAAAAATGGAGCTTTACGAGCGGATGTTGAAGGAGAAAGATGAGATGATGGAGCGGTTGGAGAGGTTGATAGGAAACAAATAGGTGAGAAACATGGACAGACTGCAAAAATACCAAGCGGCCATTACCAAACTTTGTAAAGCACACAAAGTGAAGAGCTTGTATGCGTTTGGGTCCGTTTTAAGCGAAAACTTTAATGCGGAAAGCGATATCGATCTGATTGTTGATTTCGCTAATATGGATGTTGAGGATTATGCGGATAACTATTTTGACTTCAAATTCTCATTGCAAGAACTCTTCAAACGTCCGATTGACCTACTAGAAGAAAAGGCCATTAAAAACCCCTACTTCCGCGAAAGCGTGAATCAGAAACGTGAGCTCGTATATGGATCATGAAATTAAGACATGGCTGTATGATATGCTCAATGCGATTGCGGAGATTGAAAGCTTCTTTGCCGACAGGCCAATGCAATTTGCTAACTACCAAGCTGATTTGCGGACAAAGCGTGCCGTTGAACGCAACCTGGAAATTATTGGTGAAGCTATGAACCGCATCGTCAGGAAGGACAGTGCGATTCAAATTTCTAATTCAAAAAAGATCGTCGATGTCCGTAACCGGATTATTCACGGCTACGATACGGTTTCTGATGAAGTAGTTTGGGGAATCGTGGTTCGGCACCTTCCAGTATTAAGAATAGAGATTGAAGAACTACTTAGCGAATAAGGGGGTTGAAATTGTCGTTAACCCTTCGGGTTGTCGCAAAACTTAATGAGCTAGCCGACATTGAAAAACTTAATCGGGCCAAATTTCACCATATCCCTGCCCACCTGACGCTCTTAACTCTCTGCAAAGACTTTCTCAAAATAGCATTCAGATACTATCATTCCGAAAAAGGCTCTCCGCACGCATACAACATTCCTTCATCAAGCATAGTATTATTATATTTACATGATGTTGCATTTACCTTGCACGACACGGAGACTAAGATAGAACGCCCTCTACAATGACCAAAGCAAAAATAAATCCCAATGGTGACAAAGACTATATAGATCAGGTCGACCTTGTCAACGCGAAAAACTTCCCCAAATTCCTAAAAAGTATTTCCCTATCTCCATTTCGACACATTGAAAATCTAACCGTTAGTTTCAACCATCCAATTTCTATTGTGGCCGGTACCAACAGGTCTGGAAAATCGACTTTGCTAATGGCCCTAGCATGCAGCCACTTCCTCTTCCAAAAGAGAAATGTACAGAATGGCAAGCTTGAAAGGCATACATGGAGCTCTTTAATGCAGTTCACGAACCATGATAAGCAGGCGAGAGACTGGACATATCACATAACATACAAGCTCGGAGAAAAGATTGAAAGTAAGCGAGGTCAGCGCAAGTCAGCAACTCAAAAATGGAATGGAATAGGAAAAAAGGAGAGCCAGTTCAAAGATAGACAGGTAATCTTTATCGATTTGGACAGAGTCGCACCAGCAAGGCACTTCGGCAAAACCATTTTTAACAAAGCTACGAAAGCACAAGCCACGCATATTTCAGCTAAAAATGTTGGTCGCATTGAAGAATATTTGTCTTTTATCCTCGAAGACAATATAAAGTTAAGCAAACTAGCAGATCATCTTGACAAAGACATCTTTAAATACACTGGAACTAATGAGTATTCCAGCTATAATGCGGCAACCGGTGAAGAAGTTTTAACAAAGATTTTAATTGACGTTGTTGAAGCTCCCGATCACTCCTTAATACTAATTGATGAAATAGAAGTAGGTCTACATCCGAAAATTCAGAGGCGCTTGATGCAGGTATTATATCACGTGCAAGAAGTGATTCAAAGCAATTTATTGTAACAACTCACTCACCATCAATTCTATCTAGTGTGCCTGATAAAGCTAGGACTTTTGTTGAACGTACCCCCGATGCAAAATTTAAGGCAATTGCTAACATTAGTGTCAATGCGGCCTTATCTAAGATGGATTCTACATCATATCCCTTAGTGGACCTCTTTTGTGAAGATAGAGAAGCGAAGAAAATAATAGACAAGGCAATATCATCTATACAGTCGACAATGAAGCTAAATAATTTTGTTGATTTAGTTAATATCATTGTATCAGGCAGCGACACAACCACATATTCCTATTTTAAAGCTCATCAAGCGACTTATTCCAGTAAAAGAATAAAGACTGGCTGTGCATGTGTACTTGACGGAGATCGAAAGAGCTTAAAAAGCAAAAATGGCGATCCGCTTTATACGCCAGAAACTGGGCTCCATTTTCTATATTCCAATGATAGTCCAGAAAAATTTCTAGTTTCGGAGTACATTACGGCCGTTCCGAATGAGACAATGTCTTATCACCTTTCTTCTAGCAACGTTCACGCATTATTCGAGAAAATGGTAGAAAATTCTCTCGCAGCCACTAGGAACGAAGCATTTGATCTTTGTTGGAATCACTTTTTAACTACATCTCATGGCAAGGAATATTTCGAAGAGTTAAAAGCATTTCTATTAGATATGGTAAAACAATATTCGCCTGACCTGTGAATCGTTTAACCTTTCGCATGCGCTATCGGCCATTTTTATTTATATAGAAATACTTAGCAAGAAAAAGAACATCTATAACTTGGATCAATTACTTCAATAATAAAACTATTCAGAGGAATGCACTCTAAGCGTCTACACAATGTTCTTGAAGGATTTGATTACAAACTACTTGAAAGTTCCGAATTTAAGGAGGATTCGGTTCGAGAAGAAATTATTGTTCCAATACTCAAAGGTCTAGGTTACACATCTGGAAAACCGAATCAGATTATTAGAAGCAGAAAGCTTCTCCATCCATTCGTATCAATCGGATCGAAGCGAAAAGAAATTTATATCGTTCCTGACTATCTTTTTGAGGTCGATGGGAAGGCTGCGTGGGTTTTGGACGCAAAATCACCATCAGAGGATATACTTAAATCAAAACACGTAGAACAAGCATACTCCTACGCAATTCATAGTGAAGTACGAGTCAATTTCTTTGCTCTTTGTAACGGAAAAGAATTTGCATTATACGATGTGCAAAAGATTGACCCTATCGTACACTTTGATATTAGAGCAATACCTTTGTATTGGGACACATTGAAAAAATTCCTAGCACCAGATCGAGTTTTCTCAACTAATCATCATAAGCTGGCCAAGGACTTAGGCTTACACCTCAAAAGACTCGGTTTCGATAAGATGGAGAGCCTTATCTTCCCGCATGTACCACTTACCCACGTGGGGCAATTGAGTCCAAACATGTTCTCATCCTCTGGCGGAATTAAAACCGATGAGGGTAATTACGTCGTAACGTTTGACTTTGATGAACGTATATTAAAAGAACTCGCCGGGAAAATTCCCGACGAGGCAATTCGAAAATTGTCAGTGCGTAAACCTGGGATGAATCAAGTTGTTCACTTTCCCGACAAAGTTTATCTTGTCTCAATTGATTGTCGAATTGGAGAAACACTTGAAGAAAACAACGACGAAATATTTCTCCCGCTGATCATAAACAAGATTCTGGACAATTAGCTAGTAGGGCCAATCGTCTCTCACCCCTTCCACTCTGTCTCAATCCCTTGCTCGCTCAAAAACCCCTGAAACCCCGCCAACAACCCCTTATCCTCCCTAACACCCCGCGGAAGCACATTCTTCGAAGAAGCAAACTTCACCAACAACCCCACCCCTTCCCCAATGCTCCACTCCACCGGATGCAACCGGTAACACCCATTCGTAATATGCGTAGTACCAATATTCTTGTTAGCAGGCAGAATATTCTCCATCCGCACAGGCAGCAGCGCACCAAGCGGAATCTGAAACGGCAGTGACCCAAAATCAATGTAATTATCCCCGCCGGTGCTCGGGTGCAAGTCAATATGGTAATAACCAATCCCAACGCTGTCTTCAAAAGCAGCCGCTTTCACGCCCGCAGATTGCCCGGTGACCGCAGCGCGCTGCTCAGCACCGACGTGCTCTTCCTTAATAGTAAATAGCGCTTTGATGCGGCGGGATTCGCGGACGTAGGGGTATTTGGCAAGGCCGTCTTCGGTGCCCATGACGTCTTTGCGGAGGCGGATGCCGGGCCAGCCTTTGCCGCCGTCGGGACGCGGGGCCTCTGTTTGGAGCCAGTACAGGAGCGAGAGGCTGAGCTGCTTACCGCGTTCGAAATGCTTTTCGAAGTCCTTTTCGCTGGCGCCGATGAGGTTGCCGAGGGTGTAGTCATTTTGCGGCCAGTTTACGATGGTAATGTCGCCGGCGTAGGTGCCGGGGGCGAAGTTGGCCTTGTTGATAATGCGGCGGTAGAGCCAGAGGTTCAGGTTGTTGCCAGTCGGGATGCCCTCGGGGTGGAAGCCGAGCTGTTTCGGTTCGAGGGTTTTGGGGTTGGAATAGGAAAGGTCCAGCAGCCTGCCCGACCAGGGTTTGGCCATTTTGGGGACGTAATTTTTCCAAAACTCATATTCCCGCGGCTTTTCGATCACGTGGTTTTCGCCCGGGCGGTAGTCGATGGCGTAGCAGACGGTGAATGCCTGCACATTGTTCGGGTCGGCTTTTTCGGGCGCGTGGAATTCGCCGGTTTCGGCTTTGGATTCGGCGCCGGTCACGTATTCGGTGCCGGTCATGGGCAGCAGGTCGCCAAGCTCGGTAGCGTCCGCGAAATAAGGTGCTGTGAGGGTGAGCAATGCTTTATTGCGGCGGTTTTGGGCGGTGAGCGATTGTACTTTGTTGCCTTTCACGTCGGCGGACACGATTTTGTGTTCCAGCAGCAAGGTGAGCTTACCGGTGCTCAGGTACGGGTTGAGCATGTCCGTGAGCACGGCTACGGCCACGCGCGGCTCGTGACAGAGCTTGGATACAGATCCGTCGCCCGGATTGAGGTTCTTGCGGTTTTTGGCCTCGGCAGTGAGCGGGTAGTTTTTCTGGTAATACTCGCGCACTGCGGTGCGGAACTGCCGGTAGGCTTTCGTTGCACCGTGCGTTTCGATCCACTGGTGCTCGTCGGGTGGGACGCCCTGCTGCGATACCTGGCCGCCGATCCAGTCGGTTTCTTCGGTGAGGATTACCGAGAGGCCATTGCGCAATGCAGCTAATGCCGCGGCACAGCCGCCCAGGCCGCCGCCGGCGATCACCAGGTCGGCGGTTAATGTTCTCCCGGACTTGTTTTCTTGCGACAAAGGTCCGGACTGTGCGGCCGGACCTTTGTCGAGATTAGTAACTAATGCACCGCCGAGTGCGATGCTTTTTAAGAATTTGCTACGCTTCATAAAGTATTTTAAAAGTATGTCATGCTGAGCGGACCGGGCCACGAGGCGGTCGAAGCATCGTGGTAGATGGCATTATATCTGTAGGTTGTCACACTGAGCGCAGTCGAAGTGCTTGCACGATGGCGTTTACATCTTTCGCTACGGACTGCCTTCGACTGCGCTCACGCTGACATTTCAGGTTGTCATTTATTCTAACTCACTTTCCCCATCACATACATTTCGTCCATGGTCGGGGTAGGGTTGCCGCCTTCTTTTTCCAGCGTAATGGCGAATGCGGCTGCACCCGGTTTGGTATTTTTCATTTTCATCACCTTCCCGGTGAATGTGTTGTCGAGCATCCCATTATCCATCGGCTTGCCATCCACGATACTCCAAAGCTGGTATTGCTTGCCCTGGGGTGCGGCGGGAAGGTTCTGTACGTCAATCAGCACCTCGTTCGTTTGCGTATTCCAGAATGCGGAAACGGCACTTGCAGGTGATTTCGCCAATCCCGCCATGTGGACGTGCTTATAAGTCGGGCTGCGGAACAAGGAGGCGAGCGCCTGGTTGTATTCCGTCTGCGCTTTCATCGCTGTCATCTCGGCCTGCATCGTTTCCACTTTGGCCACGGCTTCGTTGTTGGCACTTTTGAGATCGGTCATCTGCATGGCCGACCATCCCGCAAACAGCGCGAGCAATATCGCGGCGGCTACGGCCAGTTTGGCCCAGGCTGGCGTTACCACCTGCGTTTCCACGCGCTCAAATGCATTGTCGATCACGCGCGCTTCCCTCAGCACAGGCTCTGCCGGCGCGGCGTCGTCGGTTTGGTTTACAGTCTGCTGTTCTGCCGCATCCTCCGCTTTCGGTTCTTCCGCGGAAGTTCCGAAACTCATTTGCGCAAAAATCGACTCTTTCAATGAAGGCGGTGGCGTTGCCTGGTGTTTCAGCGCATATTCTTCCAATGCACTTTCGGTACGCAACAGCTCTTCCTTAATCTCAGGGTAAATATGCGACATACACTCCACCTCCTGCTTCTCCTGGGGAGAAACAGTGCCCAATACATATTCCTCCAATATACCGGACTCTATATAGGCTTGGATATTCATACTGCAAAGTATTGTTTTAACTCCTGTAATGCGGTCCTGATCCGCGATTTCACGGTGCCCAGCGGTATACTCAGCTCCTCGGAGATTTCCTCATGCGTGTAGCCCTGGAAATAGGCCATATCAATGAGTATTTTCCGCTCGGGCCTGAGCATGTCGACGATCGCCTTCATGTCCGAACTGATTGTCTGTGCATCTTCGTACGTATCCTTCTCATTGAGGACCACCGTGTTTTCAATATCATCCATTGCCGGCTTACGGCCCTCCGCCCTGACTGCGTCAATCGCCCCGTTTCGGGCGATATTCATAATCCATGTAAACAATCGTCCTTTCTCGGGGTCATAGGAAGCGATATTCTTCCATATTTTCAGAAAGCATTCCTGCAATACATCTGCGGCCTTTTCCTCATCCCTCAATGTTTTTGAAATGATATTAAACAAAGCTCCCGAGTAATGGTCGTACAGGAAGTCGAAGGCAGTCCGTTCGTTTCTTTTCAGGGCTGCCACCAATTCCTCTTCCGAGTATTTTACCTTGCTTGTCGCCAAGAGTCGCTTAACATTTAATTGTAAATTACTTGTTGGCAATCTAGTAAATTTTCCTACACGCCTGGCCGGGCCATACCAAATTATTGCCTTATCGCCAGATCGGAAGGAAATTACCAAAGAAGGGGGAATGGACTGCATTCCGGGTCGTATGCCTGTGTGTGCCATCGTAGTGTGCTTTTCATCATATACGAACGGCGCACCGGATTGGATCGACAGGCCCGGTTTCACTTGCGAAGGCCTTCTACGCGCCAGAGCGTCAGGAAGATAAAGAAGGTGATCAGGCTGAGCAGATAAATCACGTTGCGGGAGTCGATAAGGCCTTTACCCAATGCCTGGTATTGAACGTCCAACGCTATACCGGAGAGCAGCGAAGCCCCGAAACCATCGCCGAACATGCCCGAAACAGCCCCGAAACCGACATACCAGATAAACGCCAGAAACACAGCAAGGATGAATGCGACGATCTGATTGTCATTCAATGAAGAAGCCCAGATACCCATCGCAACCAGCACACCGCTCAGCAGGAACAGGCCCAGGTACGACCCCGCCACGGCCGCGGAATCGACGTCACCCACGGGGTTGCCCAATTGGTATACACTGTAATAGTAAATAAGCGTGGGAAGCATTGTGAGCACCACCAGCACCCAGTTCGCGAAGAATTTCCCGAGTACGAGATCGATATTCCGGATGGGCTTGGTCAACAGCAGTTCCAGCGTCCCATTGCGCGACTCTTCGGCCAGCGAGCGCATGGTGATGGCCGGTATCAGAAATATCAGCACATAGGGTGCCAGGCCGAAAAACGAACCGAGATCGGCATAACCATAATCGAGGATATTGGAATCGGGAAAAACCCAGACGATCAGGCCCACCGCCGTCAGGAAGACAGCCATCACAATGTAGGCGATCAATGAGTTAAAAAAACTGGCTATCTCTTTCCGGAAGATTGCTAACACTATTCGGGGATTTTAAAGTCTTTTCAGGAATGCGTTATTCGAAGACCGGCTTTTCCTTGCGCATGATAGCCGCCGCGATCAGCGAAATGATGAATCCCGAGATCAACGTAACAACGACTACCGACATGAACATAATGCCCGGCGACATCATCTTTTGCGACATTTCGATCACCTGCTCGATCTGCGCATCGTCCTTTCCTTGCTTTTCCAGATCCTCCCGGAGCTGGTCGAGGCCCTGGGCAATGGACGAACTATCGATAAACTGAATGTAAAATATCGTAAAAGTCGAAGTCAGAAAACCGTACACGGCCGAAAGAAGAGAGCCCAGACCAAGGCCTTCGCCATAGCTGATATACCCTTTGTTCTTCTCGCGAAACTCTTTCATAGCCAAAAAAATGGCCACGATCAGGAATGCGTAGGTGAGCGCCGCCAGCAACCTGTTCTGCCCCAGTCCCGAAACATTGAGGATTGTCGAATAAACCATCGTCACTACGGCGGTAACAACACCGTATTTGAGGGCAACGCGGGCAGTAGAGGTTTTTTCTTCCATGAAGGTTTAAGATTTGTTGTCTTGAAGAATGCTGTAATCCTGTTTTCTCAAAATCAATGAAATGACCAGGATCGGAATGATTGCCATCACCGTTTTTTTCCCAACCTCGTCCGTAATGAGTTCCGAAGTTGCCATGTCACCTACGCCCTTGTACATTTTCTGAAATTCGGCCTCTCCGATGTTCTTGACGAGCTCGGCCTTGCCTTGCATCATCAGGTCCTGCATCTGGGCGACGTATGCTGTGAAAACAGCGGGATCAATGTAAGTTACAAAAAAATAGATCAGCCAGCCGGCGATCAATGCACCAACGGTATTCACCACGTAACCGATCGTTAATGCCTCCCACAAATGCAAAAAGCCGTTTCCGACTTTCTTGCGGTAATACCAGCATGCGCCCGCAACGAGGATAATGTGGATACCGATGTCCATCACCTTATTATTCCCGAGCGGCACAATGCCCATTGCATACAAGCCCAGGAAAAACGCAAAGACCAGTAGGCCCAGCGCCAGCCCGAACAGCAGCGAGTACTTTAAAATAGGTTTATTAAAATATGCTATCACCGAATTCATTTGAACCACTCCTGTTTACCATTGTTAATGACCCCTCTTACCTTGCCTCTCAGCGTCTGGCCCAGGAACGGCGTATTCTTCGATTTGGAGTAACTTCCGCCGAATACCCATTCGGCATTCGGGTCGAAAAATGTGAGATTGGCCGCAGCGCCTTCCGCTAAGCTCACCTGCGGCAGGCGCAGGATCCGGCGTGGCTGTACAGCCAATTTCTCCACGATATCGTCCACCACAAGGCCGCTATGCATTACCGCTAATGCGAAAGCCGTTTCCAACGCCGTAATGCCAAAATCCGCATGGTCGAATTCGAGGTTTTTGCTTTCCTCGTCATGCGGGTTGTGGTCGGATACGAGGGCGTCGATGGTGCCGTCCGCCAAGCCCTGGCGCAGCGCAGCATTATCCTCCGCCGAACGGAATGGCGGGTTTACTTTCAGGTTGGTATCGAAAGTAATGAGGTCTTTGTCTTCAAATGCGAGCTGGTGCGCCGCAATATCCGCCGAAACCGGCAGGCCTTTCGCCTTGGCCTCGCGGACCAGTTCCACGCCCCGCACGGTCGACAGCAGCGAAACGTGCAGTACCGGCGCGGTAGTGTCGTAAGTGTTCTTTTCTAATGCGTATTCGAGCAGTTTCAGGTCGCGGATGAGCATCATTTCTTCGGCCAATGCCGGCATTCCCTTCATCCCTACGAGCGTGCTCGTTACACCTTCGTGCATTTGCCCGTACAGCGTGAGCTCGCGATCTTCGGGGCGGTTGATGAGCAATGCATTCAGCGGGCGCAGGTACAGAATGGTTTTCAACAGCAGGTCCGCATTCTGCACCGGATTTTCACCGTCTGTAAATGCAATGGCGCCTGCCTGGTGCAGGTCCATCATTTCGGTAAAATCCACCCCGTCGGCTTTCCTGGTAACCGCCGCTGCCGGGTGCAATGTTACCAGGCCCCCGAAGCCGCTATGCCGGATGTAATTGAGCGTGTCTTTTGTATCGACTACGGGCTGCGTATTGGGCAGTAATACCACTTCCGTAAATCCGCCGTGTGCGGCTGCTTGCCGCACAGAATGTAAATCTTCCTTATGCTCGAAGCCCGGGTCGCGCCCTTGCACACGCATATCCACCCAGCCCGCGGATACGCAAAGGCCATGGCCGTCGACTACCTGCGCAGTGCCCGCGTCGAGGCTGTCGCCAATTTGTTTAATCTTCCCATCTTCGATCAGGATGTCTTTTACCTGACCATGGAAAGGGGATTGCTTATCAATTACCCGAACCGAGCTAACTAACAATTTCATATGCATTTCAAACTATACACCGGAACGCAGCATGGCCCCGGTTTCAAAAAAAAAGCTCCGAATGGAGCTTCAAACCTAATATCAGGCACCTATAAATTTCTCGTAATCTTCGGCTGACAACAATCCGTCTTCATCACCGGGGTTAGCCAGACTGATTTTCACCATCCATCCGCGACCATATGGGTCGGTATTGACGAGTTCAGGCTCTCCGTCGAGTTCTTCGTTTACTTCCAGCACAGTACCTGCAACCGGGATAAAAAGGTCGGACACTGTTTTCACAGCTTCCACCGAACCGAATACATCACCTTTGCCCAACGCCTCTCCTACCGTGTTAATGTCCACATACACAATGTCACCTAATTCATTCTGGGCGTGGTCGGTGATGCCGATGATTGCCGTATCTCCTTCAATACGAATCCATTCGTGATCTTCTGTGTATTTGAGTTCTGATGGAAAATTCATGATAAAATCAGGTAAGTAGGTGAACATCTTTGGAGCGCAAATTACACGATGTAAGCTGTATTTTCCAAATCAAAATGTTATTCAGCCAAATTGAACTTCAGCTGCACGCCACCTGCCGTGCTGGCACGATAGAATGAGTTGGAAACCAGCGGGTCGTTGAAGGTGCGATCGAAATAGAATTGTACGCTCAAACGGTTGTTGACCATGTAATTTACCGTCGGGCGCAGCTGGAAGTTGATATTACCGGCAATCGGGATATTCTCTCCGTCGAACTTCCGCTGGATCGAGCGGGTATCGCGGAAAGTCATCGCGAGCTGCATCGTCATATCGTTTTTCAGCTTTTTCTTCACCCCATTGATCTTGAACGGCAGCGGCACATTGTTTTTGGTAAAGCCGATGTTAACCGTAATGTCCTGGTTGAAAAGCTCGGCCACCTGCGAGTTCGAGAGGTTCAATGCAATGGTGCGGTCGCGGTTGTACTCCACGCGTGCGGTGACGCGGCTCTGTGTGCGCATCTCCACGCCCACGAGCGGCTGGAATTTTTCCGAAAGCGTGATCGTGCTCATTGCAAACACCGGAATGTACTGCCCAAGGTCGTTCAGCCTCGACGACAACGGATAACCCGTTACGGCCAGGTTCACATATAGCGCCTCATAGTCGAGTGACGAGGTGAAGTTCCCCACGCTGTAATTGGACATGTACTTGTGCCGCAAAGTAAACGAACTGAAAAAACGCTTGAATGCCGGAATTTGTGAAAGGCCAGAATAGCTCAGATCCCAGTTTGGCATAGGGAATTTCAGGAACGGGTTGGTACGCACCGTGTTCGGGTCCTTACCGGTGTAAGCCGCGAAGAACGACGAAATGAGCACATCCTGCGAAGTTTCATTATACTCGCCGCCGCTATTGTTTTCCGCATTCAGGCGGTCCCGCAAAATGGCGCGGTAAGCACGGAACTTGTCGAATACCGGCGAAGAATTGTCGCGTCGCATTTTGGCAAACGCCGTCCGGAACGACATAAACGACATGCTGAACTGGCCGTTGCGCAGCGGACTTTGTGATGCAAAATTGCCGGAGGTATCGGGCCGGTAGAATTCCTGGTATGCATCCTGCCGGGTCAGGCGCGCTTCAATGATCAGCCTGAAATCCTTGAAAGGCTCCAATGTGGTATTGGCAGAGAAGTTCTTGGCAATCGTCTGCTGGAACGGCATGTTCTGCTGCTTGCTTCTGGTAATCCAGCCCTTTTCAGCCGCTTTCATCTGGAAATTCCTGTCCTGCTGTCCCAGCACAAAGCCCAGGCCGGGGGCATTGGCATTGTCCAGACCGAAGTATTTGGGAGCTCTCAGATAGCCCGGCAATGCGGTAGTTTCCAACACCGAGTAGCTGACGTTGATACCGCGGACGGTCATCAGGGCCCTGGTAATGTTCTTCACAATATCCGTCGTGCGCATGTCTATCTCCTCGATATCGCCGGGACTGCGTGCAAAATTCTTTCTGGCAGCCGATGGGGTATTCGCAAATTTGAGATACCGTAGTTTGTTGTAAAGCAATACAAAATCCACCTTCCCGGTGACACCCCGCTCGCGGCTGTTGCGGATGATATCCCCAAACGGCAGGCCGGTGGTATCCTTCAAGTTCAATGCATTCGCCTGGTAGTTGTACCCGACCGAATGCTTGTAATCTGCCGACATCCAGTCGAGTACCGGAATTTTGTCGAGCGGCAGGCGGTAGGTCAGGTCAATTTTCTGGTCGAAATTTTTGATACGGCCCAGCTTTTTGAAATTACTCCACAGCGAGTCCTTCTTTGCTCCCGTGTTGATATCGCCTTCCGGTTCATCGACGATCGAGTTGGCCGTGGCGGCGTAAGTAAGCGTCATGTTTCGCGTGAGGTTCCAGCCGAAATCGTAATAGCGGTTGAACCAGAAATATTTCTCAAACAGTGGCTGAATACCGTCCGTCGTCAGGTCTGCATTGCGCAGCTGGGTTTTCAGGAAGCGGCGGTCTACATCGGTGCGCAGCGAGACCATGTTCGGCAGGAGCGTCACATTGAATTCTTTGATAAACTCCGCCCAGCGGCCGGTTGCTTTCCATTTTTTGAACGGCTCGATGGCCTTTGGCTGACTCGCATACATGTAGGAAATACCTGCCCGGTAGGCGCGCTGGTTGTACTCCTGCGTCAGGATATTCCGTCGCTTATCATCACTGAATGCGTAAGTGAACGAGAAGTTTTCAAAATCATAGAAGTGATTTCTCGCGCCCGGCTTGGTCTTGATCTTTCGGACGTTCGAAAAGTTAAACCCTCGCTTGACGGCATTTTCCTCCACCATTCGCCTGTAACCGTCGCGTTGCTCGTCGGTGAGCAGGTTGTCCAGTGATGTACTCAGCGGTGTGTCCGGATCCAGCGGGTCAAAATGTGGTTTCACATTTCGCCGGTCGTAGCTGACAAACAGCGGGATCTGGAAGCCCCAGTTGGCCGGCAGCAGTTTATCCAAAGCAATATTGGAAGAGAACCCGTATTCGGAAGTAAAGTTACGCGAGCGCTCACCAATGCGCTGCTGCACGGTACCGAAGCCGAAAGTTTCAATCCGGCCGGAAGCGGTTAATGTGGCAAAGTCGGCCAGCTTGGCATTCAGCTGCGCGATGGCAGCCACACCGCCCGTATCGTCGAAGCCTTCGACGTGCATTTCATCCACCCAGATACAAAACGACTTCGGACGCTCATCCACCGATTTCGGGTTGCGCATACCGATCATCATCACTTTCACAGCGCTCAAATCCGGGTTACCGACTACGGTCAGCTTGTACCTCCCGTCGGCTGTCGTGATGGTATACGGCACGCTCAGGTTTTTATCAATCTGCCGGTTACGCTGCGCTTTCGCGTTGATCAGGTCCGACAATGCAATGTTGATTTCATTGACTTCCGGCCAAACTTCGTAATCGTTTACTTCGCTTGGTCGGGTCGCCTTCAAAGCAGAGAGATCGATCTCATAGTAGTTCTGGGTGAGGTCGGTACCGATACGCATGAATGTACCCACCATATTGTCTTCGCTTTGCTCATTCTGCATGTGTACATACATGCGAAGGCGTTTGCGGAAGAGCAGGTCAAGATTCACATTTTTGAAAACCGCGCGTGAATCGCCATCCCGCAGATCGGTTACGCAAAGGCTCATCGACTGTTCATTCAGCTGCAATGGCGGACGCTGCGTGTTGTCCTGATCGCGAATCCAGGTCGGAGGAATTTTGTACACATATTTGTTCGCGTCACCATTTGCCTGCCCGTTTTCTTCGATACTTACCGTCCCAACGGTGAATTTCGCATCGTAAGGCTCGGGAACTTCCTGCAAGCCGGGAGCATCGAGGTTGTAGGTATATTTCCGGTATTGCTGGCCCACCATCTGAAGCTGTGCAAAACGCAGCACGACCGGCTGTTGGAAGTCCGTAAGGTACATCCGCATGAAACGGATCGATTTAAAGCCATTCATACCCCCTACCATTCCCGAAAACTCCTTGATAGGAACGCGGAACAGGTACCAGGTCTGCTGGTCGGCGGTATTGACGGTTTTATCCACGATGTAACCATTACCTACTTGAAGCTGCCCCGGTTTCAGGTCAATTTCGTACTCATAGTAGGATTCGTTGTCGTTAATGGTGTTGTCGACGTTCATATCCTCACCGTCGGGAATATTGGTAGAGGCCGGCGTAACATCCACAGATCTGCCCTGGCTTTCGGGAGAGTTGTTTTCCATCCCGATGTAATTCTTATACCGTTCCAGCACTTTCTGATCGGCGCTATCGAGTTCAGCGCCGAGGAAAAACTTGAAATCGTCACCGGAAGGGTCAGCCAGGATTTTGGCGCGGGCCTCTGCGGTTAGGTTGGCCGGCAGGCGATCAATGAAATTTTTGAAGAATGTGCGCTCTTCTTCGTTGCTTAGCCCGTCCAAACCTACATCCTGCTTCTGCCGCGCACCGTTCTCGTTACTGAATGCATTGATCAGGTATTGCGATTTGGTGGCATAGCCCCATACAGTCTCATCTACATTGACACCCACTTCCCTCGGTACGAGCGGCAAGCCATTTTCGAAGTTGTAGCGTTCGTCGGGGATTACGTCTTCCGAGATATCTCCAAGGTTGAATACCAGCTTTCCACCGGTTGTATTGGACTGTTCAGAGAATCCGTCCCTGATCACGCTTTTTTTAGTGCCGTCATTTATAAATGGATCCAGCATCCAGAACTCAATACTTTCGATGTTGGCATTATCAAAGTCATTATCCGAGGTAATAGCACGACTTAACGCTCCGAAGTTATTCCTCGGGTTTTTCATGCGGCCATCCGGATTCAGGTCGGTGTTGTAGTTATACATTCCCCGCTCGCTGGGATAATAGGCAATATCCAGTACCTGCTGCGGGTAGGTTACGAGGCCGGCGATGGCGCGGTTCGGGAATATTTCATTGGGAAGATAAAGCCGCTCGTAGTAGTTTTTACGGTCGTCATCATTGAAATTGGCTGGTGGCTGATACCCTCCGCCCAGACCCTGCGCGCCGCCGAAGATGTTGTCGACCGTGTAGGCCGAAATCTTCGCCCGCTTGTATCCGTAGTTCAGGTTTTTCCCGTCATATCCGTCCCTGAACTTGCCGGGCACTGCTGCCAGGCGCCATTTCTGCGGTTGACGAGCCAGGTCGTAAACTGTGCGTGCCGCTTCGAAGTCATCCACCAGTGAACGGTTTCGGACGTCCTTCGACACACCGGGAAGCAATTTGGCAAACTCTCCCTTGAACTGGATCGACGACATTTCCTTCGTTTGAATCAGCGGCAATGCGTCCAGCCATTTGGTGAGGAATGGTGCGTCCTTTCGGAAATTCACGTCGAACCCAAGCATGGTATTGTTCACAGGCTCATTCCCGATAGAAACCCTCGAAAGGAATCCCGCCGTACGCTCCTTGTATTTCATGGCCGTCAGACCGACGCTCAGGTTCCTGTTGAATACATAGTCAAGGCGCGTTCCTACCAACGTCCGGATCTGGTTCTGGAACATATCCGGGCGCTCGTACTCGATTACGATCTCGCGGCCGGAAGCCAATACGCTGGAATTCAATATCCGCACGCGACCGATTTGCGCTTCGACGATATAATCAGAGCCTGGGGATAGCGGTACGCCGCCGGAAGTAACAGTTACGGAAGTTTCCAGCACACCAAATGGCAGCTGCACCTCAGCCCCGCCGCTCGATTGGTAGGCGCCTTTGATAAAAAACTTATTGCGCTCGGATACCTGCTGCGCATCGATCATCGTCGTGCGATACAACTCGCTGAACACATATTTATTCCGGTACACATCCTCACCCGGACCAAATTTCCGTGAAAGGTTGCTGCCAAACGGTTCCAGTACGGGGAAGATAATGCGGCCTGTTTTGCTATCGATCGTGATGCCGTCCACAAAGTCGAAATTACCGTCGGGTTGGAGGTCGTTGACGGGGTTCAGGCGGTCGAGGCCCGAGAGGCGGATCAGGGGAATGTTGGCAATGCTGCTCTCCTGCAAGTTCGGGTTATCGATACCGGTCTGGTCATCCTTATAAATAACCCTTAATTGAAAACCTTGCTTGTCGATCTGGCTTGTACCGAGTGAGTAGATATTTTTCATCATCAAATCCCACATCGGCAACTTCGTATTGTTCCGGATTGTCGACGATTTCAGCAATTTCAGCGCGATTACCTCATTGTCTTTTCGGGCCTGATAATCCTCGGTAAGCTCGCCCACCTTGAATGCGCGGCCGTTCAGGGTATATTCATAAGAAACCGCAAGGACTTCGTCGTTGCGGAGTGCATTGGTAAGGGATATGTAACCAAGCTGGGGATGAAATGTATAATCACGGTCGACGATCAGCCGTTTGGCACCGCGCAGCAATTCATAGTCGATTGTCTTCTCGAAGCCGAAACCTGTGATGGCGGTATTGGTGTTGTCGACCTCCCGGAATGCCGGGTTATCGACTAATTTTTTGTAGAGTCCGTTGGCGTCGTTGCTGGCAGGCGACGTGGAGCGCACAGGCTGCAAGTTCGGATTTCCGGCGCGGTAGGGAGCAGGTTCACCCAAGTCGGCAAAACCGGCTATATTCCTCAATGACTCCGTCGTAGTAGTGCGATTGGTCACGTACACTTCCAGGCGCGTTACCGTCACACCCGATGTAATGGTGGGGGTGTTTTGCAGCGAGCTTTCGTAAATGTTCCTGAAATATTGGGATAGGAAAAAGTTACGGTTTTCATCGTAAGTATCTGCCCGTAATTCAAAATCACGGCTTTGCGCGCCGCCGCGAAGTGTAATCCGTTCCTTACTCGATTTTTGCTGCGATGCTACAAAAGTGGCGCTCAGGCGTCCGAACTGGAAGTCGGTTTTCAAACCAAACAAATTCTGAACACCAGGAATCAGCTGGCTATTAATCGCCCAGTTGATGTTTCCAGCCTCTATTTTCCGGATAAAGCTTTCCTCCGGGTTTTTATAATTCAGCTTGATCGCATTCTCGAAGTTGAAGTTGGCCTTGGTATCGAAATTGGTCTGGAACCCGAGCATATCGCCGAGTTTCGCATCAAAATTGATGTTGATCTGCTCGTTGAAAATGAATTGGGTATTCTTTCGCTGACGGATCGGGATAGCCGGGTTATCGAGAAACTGGTGCATAAGCCCCAGATCGAGCGATACAAAGCCGGTTGGTTTGAAATTCACGAAATCGTCGCCGAGCAATTTGGTAAGTCCTGGCGGAAGGTCAAGCTTGGGCAGCAGCCCGCGTGCCCCCATAGCGCTATTACCGTCCTGGCGGCCGGCGTACTCGCGCAGGAGACTTTTGAATGCACGGTCTTCCTGGATCTTGTTGTAAGTATCGAGGTCCATGCGCTCGGGCAAGCGGTAATTCAAAGTGCTGCCCGGCGTCATACCGCCCGGTGTGGCTACGCCCGGCGTTTGAATTTTCTCGGTCACTGCAACTTTCCCTGCACTGTCGAGCGTAATATTGGTAGAGATATTGTTTGGTTCGCGAAGGTAGAATGGCGAACGCGGCCTTGGTTCGGTAATCCGGTTGGAATAATAATCTTTCCATCGCATAATGAGCTGGGAGCCCGATCTGTCGATGTTTTTCTTGGTGGTATCTTCTTTAAGCGTGTCGGCGAGTATGGCCCATTCCTGTGCCTGCTCCGAATATGGTCCACCCTTGCCGCCTGAAACGTTGACGAGTAACACCGCTCCGGCCGAAATGCTTAATACCTTAAAAAGAAATGAGTAAATCGTTGATGACAAGGTAATATACTTATTTAGAGAAGGTTGTATTTACAAACAAATCCATCAACACGATTGTACGGTTGTAAAATTTTTCACCCAATATCATTTCAGTCGCGGTTAACGTAACGCCAGTTTGATCAGATTTTCAACGCTAATGGATTGCCCCTCTCGTTTGATGATGGCATCCAGACTTTTCTCCGCCGTCGCCTTTGGAATACCCAAAGTAACGAGCGCAGCCAACGCTTCACTCCGGAGAGTGCTTGACGACGCCTCAACAGATTTCGGGCCTGTTGAAACGAGTTCTTCCTTTCGAATTTTGTCTCTTAGTTCGAGGATTACGCGTTGAGCAGTCTTGGACCCTATGCCTTTGATCGACTGGATCAGGCGCAGGTCTTCATCAATGATTCCTTGCCGGATTTCAGAGGAGGAAAGGGAGGAAAGCATCACGAGCGCTGTCGACGGCCCGATCCCGGAAATACTCGTGAGATCCAGGAAAAGCTTTTTCTCATCATTTCCCCAAAATCCGTAAAGGACGTGGGCATCTTCCCGTATATTGAGAAACGTTACCAGCTTGCACCGGGCACCGATATCCGGAAGCGAAGTGTAGGTCTGCAATGAAATCCTGACCTCATATCCCACCCCGTTGACATCGATAATAGCGTACGCTGGATCTTTATAAGTTACAATCCCGTTAACGTAGGCAATCATAAAAATAGTATGTGTATGTTGAAGCGTTAATTGCTAGGTAGAAATGATCAGCTTTTGGCCCGGCTTGATCGAGTTGCCCCGGATCTTGTTGCGCTTTTTCAACTGGCCGATTTCCAAACCATATCGCTGCGAAATAATCCATAATGTATCTCCTTTTTGTACGGTATGATAGCGCTTCCGGGTGTGGCGCTGCTGCTTCGCCACTTGCTCCTGCTCTTCCTGCTGTGGCCGTGGTTTGGCTGCAATGCGCGTTGCGGGTAAGGTTTCCTTCACCTCTTTGTAAATCACCAGTCGCTGCCCTTTGCGGATGACGTTGCGGCGGATGTGGTTCCATTTGCGGAGCGATGCGACAGAAACGCCATATTTCCGGGCAATGGCGGCTACATTGTCGCCGCGGCGTACCGTGTAGGACACCCGTTTGGTGCGGCTACGCTGAATGGTTTCTTCCTCACCATCATCCTCATAGTCTTCGTCACCGGATGCGTTTTGTACATTCGATGCGAGCACATAAGGGAATGAGCCGCTGCCTCCCAGCGAATCCGTTTTGGTGCTGTCGGCTTTGGCGACCATTACCCCGGTAGGCAGGTATTTCCTCGTGCACGAATCCATGATCGACGAGCGGTTGCTCATCAGGTAGGTAAACTGTACGCTCGGAACTTTCAGTACAAAATCGCGTGTCTGGTCCGGCAGGATTTTCTTCGTGATCTGCGGATTAAGCTTTTTAAGGACTTCAAAATCAATGCTTGCATTGTTACAGAATGTTGCCAGGTCAATGTAGCCGTTGATATGAATGGTATCGTTCGGAATCTGGAATTCTGTGTTTTCCGGGAAGATTCCGTGGTCGTACCCGTAATTCATCATGTAGTTCATCGCTACATATTGCGGTACGTACGAGCGGGTTTCGCGGGGGAGCACATTGTAGATCGTCCAGAAGGTTGTTCCACGCGAGCGGCGCATGGCGCGCTTCACATTGCCCGGGCCCGTGTTATACGACGCCAATGCAAGTTCCCAATCGCCGAAGATGTTGTAAAGCTGTTTGAGATAAAGGCAAGCCGCTTCGGTGGCTTTGGCAGGTTCGAAGCGCTCATCAATGTATTTATCCTGGTAAAGACCGAATTCCCGCCCGGTTGCCGGCATGAATTGCCAGAGCCCGCCTGCCCGTGCGTGGGAAATCACCGTCGGGTTAAGGCCCGACTCGATCATTGAAAGGTATTTAAGTTCGGTAGGTAAGCCATGTTTCGCCAGTGCTTTTTCAAAAAGCGGGAAATAGAGCGGCATACGCTCCATCATCGTCCGGGTGAAATTGGCTTTTTTGTAGATGAAGTATTCTACAAATTCATGGGAAGATTTGTGGTAGGTAAGCGGGATAGACTTTTCCAGCTTCGCAAACCGGTCTTTCAAAAGTGCCTCCGGTACTGCCGGATTCGGACCGATCTCCTCGACTTCCGGAAGTGACGGCATCAAATCATTTTCATCCTGAGCAATAGTCTCAACTGTATCCTGCCCGGATGTCAAACTCACCTGTGGAACCATCGCCCCGACAGGCGCATTCCAAAACCCTGCACACATGGCTCCGAGCCACAATACTCTTTTCGAAATCCTCATTAATAAATGTTTTTTGAAGGTTAATCAATTCACGGTTTTCAATGGCTTATACCTGTTGATGATTGACTTACAGATAGAAGAATCCTTTTGGGTTTTGAACTTGCCAGATGAATCAGAATAATCTCTAATACATTTTTAAATATCACACAACATCCTCATTCAGAATAACGTAACCTGGTCGCCTGCTATTCTGGCACGATAATTTTCTTTAAAACTGTGGTTATAAATACAGCCTTCGCTTTTTTAATGAGCGCAAAAAAAGGGATATCTCCCCATTTAATGCACTAGTTGCTCTGGATGTATGATTCGGCCCTTTCCCTGTTCAGTTCAGTGAGGTAGTTGGCAAATGCCAGCATTTTTTCCTCTCCGAAATAAGAAGCCATAACTTGTATCCCGATCGGCATTCCCTGGTCATCCAGCCCGTTTGGAATAGACACCGCGGGATTACCCACGACATTCGCCTGCACGGTGAAAATATCCGCAAGATACATTTGTAAAGGATCTTCCGTCTTTTCGCCAATCGTAAAAGCTGTGGTAGGTGTTACTGGGGACATCAGGAAATCGAACTGCTCGAAAAAACGGATCGTTTCCTCCCGCACCAATCTTCTAACGCGTTGCGCTTTGGTATAGTATGCGTCGTAATAATTTGCACTTAATACGAAAGTACCCAACAGTATTCTTCTCCTTACCTCCTCGCCAAAACCTTCCGTACGGGTCTTTTTGTACATGCTCTCCAGATCCACGGACCCGGGGCTACGGTAACCGTACCGTACGCCGTCAAACCGGGATAGGTTCGAACTTGCTTCGGCAGTGGTGAGGATATAATAGGTGGGCAAAAGCGAATCAAGCAGCGGCATATCAATGCCTGTCACTTCATGTCCTTCCGCGCGAAGGCGGTTGAGCAGTTCGGATGTTTGCCGGCGGATTTCCGGGGCGATCGCCTCGTTCTCGACGGCACTCTTGATATAACCGATTTTAGCCTTGCCTTTCCATTCCAGACTGGCAGTATAAGCTGGCACCGGACGCTCAGAAACCGTACTATCACAATCATCGGCACCTGACATTACTTCCAGGAGCAATGCCGCGTCGGCCACACTTTTGGTAATGGGGCCAATGCAATCGAAAGACGAAGCATAAGCAATCAGTCCATAACGGGAAACGCGGCCATAGGAAGGTTTCACGCCGATCACCCCACAGAATGCGGCAGGCTGGCGCACCGATCCACCCGTATCGCTTCCCAGGGAAGCGTGGCAAAGCCCGGCCTGAACGGCCACTGCCGAACCACCCGACGATCCGCCCGGCACTTTGGAATTGTTAATCGCATTTAGCACCGGCCCGAACGATGAATTTTCATTCGAAGAACCCATCGCAAACTCGTCGCAGTTTTGCCGCCCGATGATGATCGCGTCTTCATCGATGAGCCGCTGCACGGCGGTTGCAGTGTAGGGTGCCGTATAATTTTGTAGGATCTGGCTTCCGGCCTGCAAGCCATGGCCAGTGAGTGAAAGCACATCTTTCAAACCGATCACCATGCCGGCCAGCCTTCCGGCAGTGCCATTGGCGATCTTCGCATCCACGGCCAGAGCGGCCTGTTTTGCTTCCTCTGTATAAACTTCAACGAAAGCATTGAGATGCTTGTTAGCCTCTATTTTTTCCAAATAGTGGTCAACCAACTTGACGCACGTCAAACCTTCTTCACGTAGATCTCTCTGAATTTCGGTCAGCGTCAGATACTCTTTCAAGGCAATTTCTTTGTGGGGTTGTAAATAAAGAATCAGAGCCGTTAAGTGCTAGCTTAATGGCTCTGGATCAAACCTTCGATAAGATGGAAGCGTTATTTGGGGTCTTCCATGCTTTTTTCAATATTTTCCTTAACGTCTTTAGTAGCGTTCTTGAACTCATTGATACCCTGCCCCAAACCGCGCATAAGTTCTGGGATTTTCTTTGCTCCGAAGAAAAGCAACACGAACAGAGCAACCAGGAAAATTTCCTGTCCGCCCAACCCCATAATTCCTAAAACGGTTATTGATTCCATATCTGTTTCTTTTATTAATGTTTACAAAAATAACTATTCTTTTTTATAACAACCAGACCCGCGGCCACTTTTATCCGATATTAATCGTCTTGGCTGTCTTTTCCCAATCGGCGAATTTCTGGATATCGTTCCCCAGCGTCTTGATCAACCACACGACCAATGCAACATCATCGGTAATGCCGATAACCGGCAGGAAGTCAGGAATAAGGTCTATGGGAGATACGAAATAGATGAGCACAGCGACTATCGACACCAAACTTTTCCACGGAAGCTGCTTATATTCGCCGGAAGCGTAGGCCCTCACCATGCGGAGCAGCAGCTGCACACTCGACTGGAATTCGGAGAGGTTTCCCTTGAAGCCCACTGTCTGGAGCTTCCCGATCACCTCTTTGGCAAGTTCAAACAAGCGGGTAGAATTTCTGGCGTAACGTCCTGCTTTTCCTGTGGCCTTTTTAAAAAAAATCGACTGTAAAATCCGCGAAATCATTGATTGGTCATTCATCGTACAAAGCAGGAAAAAGTGGTTTATAAAGCCATTATAACTATCAACTTACGGAAAAAATTGCATTCCGGATGCCGGCCGGACGATTTGCGGCAAAAAATCAATTTCCGCTTGGTTTAAACAAATTATGGTTCATACTTTTAGGAAAAAATATAAAAAGCATCAATTTCTATACAATTAACCATATTTCCCTATGAAGATTACTGTTGTAGGTGCGGGTGCGGTAGGCGCAACCACTGCCGATAATATCATTCGTCGTGAGCTGGCAGAAGAAGTGGTGTTGCTGGATATCAAAGAGGGTGTCAGCGAAGGCAAGTCACTGGATATGTACCAGACAGCAGCCTTACTGGGATTCAATACCAAACCCATCGGCTCGACCAATGATTACGAGAAGACCAAGGGTTCGGATGTGGTGGTAATCACCTCGGGGCTGCCCCGCAAACCAGGCATGACCCGCGAAGAACTGATCGGCATCAATGCAGGAATCGTAAAGGGAGTTACAGAAAACCTTCTGAAATATTCGCCGAAAGCGATTGTGATCGTGGTTTCCAATCCGATGGATACCATGACTTACCTGGCGTTGAAAGAATCAGGCATTCCCAAAAAACGGCTGATCGGAATGGGCGGCGCATTGGACAGCGCCCGCTTCAAGACTTACCTGGCCATGGCTATGGATGTTTCGCCGCTCGATATTCACGGAATGGTGATCGGAGGCCATGGCGACACCACGATGATTCCCCTGACAAGATTAGCGACGTACAACGGTATCCCGGTAAGCCGCTTTCTATCAGCCGATCAGCTTGAAAAAGTGGCTGCCGACACGATGGTGGGAGGCGCTACGCTGACCAAGCTGATCGGTACTTCGGCATGGTATGCTCCGGGTGCCGCTACGATGATGCTGGTTGAAAGCATTGTCCGCAACCAGAAGCGCGTCGTGCCTTGCAGCGTATACCTGAATGGCGAATATGGCCAAAAAGATATTTGCATGGGCGTACCCGTGGTGTTGGGCCGCAACGGCTGGGAGAAGATCATCAACCTGCGCCTGAGTGATGCGGAAAAAGCGGCATTTGAAAAGTCAGCAGAAGCTGTCCGGTCTATGAATGCGGCTTTGAACCTGGCCTAATACGCCATCCTGTATTTCCACAAAAAAGGTATCCGGCGTAGGTCGGATACCTTTTTTGTGGGGTCAATGCAGTTTAAATGGAGATTTGGTACTGCAAAATCCAGCTACCTTTCCGGCCGCTTTTTTCCAGCTCATTTGCCACGGAAGCATTCCTGTAAACCGGCCGGTTCTCATAGTTAAGCGACAATTTGCCGTTATGCCCTTTCATTAGCCAATTGACACCCAGATTGTACACATTGGAAGCATCCTGCAAACGGTCGTAGTCGCCGCGCTGCAATGAAGCGAAAGGCATTAATGTACCCTGGCCGCCCAGCAAACCGTCTTTCAACTTGTAGCCCGCCTGCGCGTAGACTACATTGCCTGTACCGAACATCGGGTATGCGTTCCCGTGCGTTCCGCCTGCACCTGCGATCGGCTGCGTGGTACCCGTGGCGGGGTTCATAATTCCGTTGTAACGGAGGTAGCCTTTGCCGTAATCCGTTCCGAAATAGCCGAGGTATGTAGACAGTGCCGTGCCTTTATCGGTATTCAGCGGCATATCCAGGTAAGCCGCTACCGACCAGAGTGTCATATTGCTGTAAAGCGTATCAACAGCTTCTTTTCGCCAGGTTGCATTCTTTTGTGAAGTAATGCCTGCTTCTATGTTCAACACTTTCCGTTTGCCGAGGTAAGTACCCGTCATATAGCCGGGCGTGGTATTGTCTTCGGTATCGAAAATATTGTAAATGAGTAGCCCCTGGAATTGCTTCCTGTTTTTGCGTTGTGAGAAAATGGCATTCTGGTTCAGCGCAGCCGGCACCGAGCCACTGGTTTCAACGGGAAACGGATCGGCCACGCTCACCCGGTAATTGAATTTCCCGATCTGTCCTCTGCTGTAAACGGCTAATTTTCGCGAAAACTGGTCGGTCTGGTCCACGGTCGCCTGGGCAAAAACGGGCACGTCCATTGTCATGATGGTACCGATGCTGGGCTGAGAAAAGCGGGAGAAGCCGCTCACAATTGTGAGGCCGCCTCCGAAACGTATGAAATTGGCACCCTTCCGCTGAACTTCGTATTCGCCGACAGCGTCATGAAAAAACGCAGCGATTTTGCGTTGGCTGGGCGTGCCGGCGGTATTGTAGGCCGGGAACGCGCTCACTTTATTGAAATTATTCATCCCGAACTGGGTATAGAAAAATATCCGGTCGGTGAGCTGACCAAATAGTTGCATACGCGTCCGCCGCAAACCGATATCGAAGGTATTGCTCTGGGGATCACTCAAAACGGTCGTACCGGGATTGTTGTCGTTCAGCCGCAGCCATACCTGATTCGTGAAGGTGAATTTTACATAATGTGAACCGGATTCGTTAAGATTGTAACGGATATCGCTTCGCTTGTTGTCGTCCTGCGACAGGACCGGCTCCGTAGCGGCGGCAGTGCCCAGGAGCATGAGGGAAAGGATTTTTTTCATTAAGAGTACTATTGAGTTACATGCACTGATACCGCTGTAAACCCTTCTGCAAGAGCCAACAACGACATTAACAGCTAATTGAAAAAGACATTGAACACGGCGGCAAAACGACTCAGAAAAAGTCATTTCCCCGGCCGGGCCTTCAAATATAAGGCGGGTTGCGCTACCGCCATACTCTTCCTGGTGACAATCTTCCTTCCTTCTTTCGCCCAGGAAACACCCCCGCTGATCAACTATCCGGCAACGCTTTACAAAGCGCATAACCAGAACTGGGACATTTGCCAGAGCGCCGACGACCTTGTCTATTCCGCCAATTCCGATGGCCTGCTGGAACATGACGGAGCCTCATGGAAGTTGTACCCCCTGCCCGACGGCCAGATCGTTCGCACGGTACTCTATGACGAGCAGCCGCCCCAGCCCGCAGGCGGAAAAGTATTGAACCGCACCGCGCAGGCCGAGCGACGCATTTATGTCGGCGGCTTTTCAGAATTCGGCTACTGGAAGAAAGAAGCCGACGGTCAGTTGAAATATTATTCGCTGAGTAAAAATGCGGGCTTTGCAAGCCTGAGAACGGAAGAGATCTGGCACATTCTTAAAACGCCCCGGTACATCTACTTTCAGTCATTTTCCCAGATTTACCGGTACGACGGCAAAAACCTCAAAGAAATCACGGGGCCGGGCAATATCATGTTCATGCGCTTTGTACAGAACCGGGTACTGGTACCATCCATCGGTAAGGGCATTTATGAATTGAAAGGCGAAAAGTTCACACCATTGCCCGGGACGGAAAGCCTGTCGCCTGCCATCGTTTCCTCCATATTACCTTTCACAAATGGCGCGATCCTCATATCTACGACGAAGCACGGCCTCTTTACCTGGCAAAATGGGGTACTCAGTCCCTGGAACATCGCTATTTCGGCGGAGTTGAAGCGGAACATTGTCAACCGGGCCATTACCACGTCGCGCGATAGCAGCTTTATTTTCGGCACCATTCAGAATGGGGTTTATGTGGTCTCCAAAAATGGCGCGTTGCGCTATCAGTTCAACAAAGAGACCGGTTTACAAAATAACACGGTACTAGCCCTCGAAGAAGATTCGCAGCAACAGCTCTGGATAGGGCTGGATCAGGGCATAGACATGGTCAAGATGTCGTCGCCGATCATCGCGTATCAGACCAATGACAATCCGCTGGGCTCCACCTATGCGGCCGCGATCTGGCATGGCAGGCTGTATGTGGGTTCCAACAAAGGGGTTTTCGTTAAAAAATGGCTCTCTCCGGAGCCATTTAGCCCCGTGTGGGGCCTCGAAGGCCAGACTTGGGCGCTCAAAGTAATCGACGGCCAGCTTTTATGCGGACACAATGATGCCACTTACCGCATTGAAGAGAGCGGCGTCACCAAAATCTCGAACATCAATGGAGGCTGGGTTTTCCTGCCCGTTCGCAATGGGCGTGACACACTACTGTTGCAAGGCGCCTACGTGGGCCTGCATGTGTACAAAAAAGACGTGAAAGGGACCTGGACGTACGCTTACCCGGTCAAGAACTCGGTACCGATCCCGATCAAACACATGGCGCGCGACAAGTCAGGGACATTCTGGCTCGGGCATGCCTACAAAGGCCTATTTCAAACGAAGCTCACGCCCGCGCTCGATTCTGCATTGACCTGGAAGGAATTTGACGCGCCGCGAGACATGCCGAGCGAGTTTTCGGTGGAGGTGGTCCAATGGCTGAACGGACAGGTGCGGGTGCGTTCTGGCAACGCATTTTTCCAGCCTGATCCTTCCGGAAAGCTTGTGCCCAGCAGTGATTTTTCGAAAGAAGACGAGAACTATAAAGTCAGGACCGGCGTACATGGCGACTGGTTCAAGGTATTCATGAACCGCGTGGCATTCTACCAGCCTGGGAAAGAAACCCGTAATCTCCCGCTTACACTTGTCCGCAATAGCGAAACGGTGATCCCTCTCTCGGACGACTACTATTTCTTCTGCCTCGATAACGGCTATGCCTTGTACAACCGCAGGTCGGCCGACGAACACGACGAGGCAGCGGGCCCGCCGGTCGTGCGCAGGGTAGCGAACCTGCGCAACCTCAATGAGGCTTTCGCGGTTTCCGGAAGTCCGTCCTTGCCCGCCGAAGTACGTGCATTACGGATTGCATTTGCATTGCCGGTTTATGGCCAGCATGTCCAATATAAATACCGCCTCAAAGGCCTCACCGATCAATGGTCGGAATGGACTGACCAGAGTTTTGTCGAATTCACTAACCTGGAATCGACCGACTACATTTTTGAAGTGCGCAGCAGTGTCAATGACACCATTGGCACCTATCATTTCAGCGTGAAGCCTTACTGGCGCGAGACGGTATTTGCCAAAATACTTTTCGCGGTATCGATTGCCCTGGCCCTGGCCGCATTGATCGTCTACCAGGAAAAACGGCTTACCCGCCATCGCCGGAAGCTGATCGAAGAGCAGGAAGAAAAGCTGCGCCAGCAAAGGCTTTCCAGCGAACGGAAGATCATGCAGATCCAGAATGAAAAACTGCAGAGTGAGATTCAGAGCAAGAGCCAGCAACTCTCCAATGTGGCGATCAACGTGGTGCGGAAAAACGAAATCCTGGAAGAGATCCGCGACGAACTCAAACAGGTGAAGGCGGAGATGGGACAACAACTTCCCAATATCCATTACCAGAAACTTCTGCACAGTATAGAGCGGAACGTTGCTGGCAAGGACGACTGGGTTTTGTTCGAACAAAATTTCGATGAAGTACACGAACAGTTCTTCAAACGGCTCCGCCACATATACCCTACCATTTCTCCCTCAGAACTCCGGCTTGCGGCATGCTTACGCATGAATCTATCTACAAAAGAGATGGCCCCGGTGCTGGGGATTTCTGTACGCGGTGTGGAAATCAAGCGCTATCGGCTCCGCAAAAAGCTCGGTTTGGACAACGATGCTAATCTGGCCCAATTTATGATGGACATTTGATGCAGTTGCACAAATCCTTCAATTACCCCCCTATTCTTATCCAAAATCTTGCATTATTCCCATTGATGTAGTGGTGATGTAGTGCTTTATTTGATTCCTCAGCCGCTTGGAACTTAATTTTGAAGTCAATAAATTCTTATAATAATTCAATCACCAATTTGAAACTGATGAAAACTATTGTACGGTTACTGTACATGCTCGTTTTCCTGACCGTGTGGAATTTCGCCCATGCGCAGGAAATAAATGTGACTGGGAAAGTCACTTCGAGTGCAGATAATTCGGCGCTGCCAGGCGCCAGTGTGCTCGTCAAAGGCACCACCACCGGTGTCCCCACCGACGCCGAGGGCAACTACACCATAAAAGTCCCGTCAGCCCAATCCGTCCTCGTCTTCTCGATGATCGGCATGACGCCCCAGGAGATCACCGTCGGTACCCAAACGACCGTCAATGTGGCCTTGCAGGAAGACGCCAAAGCCCTGAACGAAGTGGTGATCATGGGTTACGGTTCTCAGAAGAAACTGGATGTTACCGGTGCTGTCGCTCAAATCAAGGGGGCCGATATTGCCAAACAGCCTTCTATGAACGCGGTCAGCGGCTTGCAGGGTAAGGTTGCCGGTGTGCAGATCAACAACTCGGGTAAGCCTGGCGAGGCACCGCAGATCCGCATCCGTGGTGTCGGAACAGCCTATGGCAGCGCCAACCCGCTTTACGTGGTGGACGGTGTGTGGTTCGACGATATCAGCTTCCTGAACTCAGGTGATATCGAAAGCATGAACATCCTGAAAGACGCATCCAGCCAGGCTATTTATGGTGTGCGCGCTGCCAACGGGGTGGTACTCATCACGACCAAAAAAGGAAAAGCGGGAAAGCCGGTTATCGATTACAACGGCTTTGTGGGTTACCAAAAAGTGACTAACCAGATCAAAATGGCTAATGCGAATGAGTATGCCACGATGATCAATGAATTAAGCCGAATCAACGGCAAGTCGGATATCCTGGATCCTGCACAATTCGGCGAAGGTACCGACTGGTACCACCAGATCCTGCGCAATGCATTGGTGACAAACCACCAGCTTTCCATTAGCGGCGGCGGGGAGAAATCGACTTACAACTTCTCGCTGGGTTACCTGGATCAGGACGGTATTGTGGAGAAAAACAATTTCAAACGCTATACTGCCCGCTTGCAGAACGATTTCCAGGTCCTCAAAAACCTGAAAGTGGGATACTCGGCCACCGGTTCTTTCAGCAAGTCGAAAGATGAGGCGGGCGGAATTTTCCGTCAGTTGTATGCAGCAGGCCCCGTTGTACCGGTTTATTATGCCGACGGTACTTATGGCGATCCTACCGACTACAACCTGGGCGATGGTAACAACTTCAACCCGCAGGTTACCGTTGATTTCTATAATCAGAATACCAAAAAGACACTGCTTACAGGTAATGCTTACGCAGAATTGTCTTTGTTTAAAGGCCTTACATTCCGTACCAGCCTCGGCGGACGTTATGGACAGGACGAGACGCGCACCTATGTTCCGCAATACGTAGCGACTTTCAAACAGCGTAATACGACCAGCTTCCTGGAATTTGTACGCCCCCAAACCCGCTACTGGATCTTTGAAAATACATTGACCTACACCAAAGATTTCGGCCAGCACAGCTTTACCGCGCTTTTGGGTCAATCGGCTCAGCGCGACCAATCGTACAAACTGACTGCCAATGCACTGAATGTGCCGTATTCAAGCGAAGGCGACCTTTATCTTGCACTGGGCAGTGCGGATGGCCGTAATGTGACAGACGAGGGAGATCTCGGAACATACGCATCCTACTTCGGCCGCGTGAACTACTCCTTCGGCGAGCGCTACCTCCTGAATGCCTCCCTCCGTGCGGATGGTTCTTCCAAATTCTTTCAGGGTGGTAATGCGTGGGGTTACTTCCCGTCGGTAGGTGCAGGCTGGGTGATCAGCAACGAAAACTTCATGAAAGACCAGTCGATTTTCGATAACCTGAAAATCCGCGGTAGCTGGGGTAAAATCGGTAACGCTTCGGTTCCTTCCAACTTGTCGACGCTCACGGTGGCGACTGGCGGCGGACTGGCGGCTATCTTTGGCGGACAGCTGAATACCGGTGCGAGCATTAACTCCATCATTCCTCCTACCACTTACTGGGAACGCGGTGTGGGTACCGACGCGGGTATCGAGGCTTCTTTCCTGAAATCGAGATTGACGGTTGAATTGGACTACTACATCAAGAAAACCGAGCGTGCGATCTTCGACATTCCCGTGCTGACTTCCATTGGTACAAGCTCCGGCCGGATTGTGGGTAACCAGGCCAATTTCCAAAACAAAGGCTTCGAATTCGTTTTAAACTGGCGCGATGATATTTCCGAAGGTCTTTCTTACAGCATCGGTTTCAATGGCGCGGTGAATAACAACAAGGTTCTTTCGGTATCATCCGGTGCCAACCCCATTTACGACGGCGGTGTGGGCCTTACCAGCGGCGCGCTTGCCACACGTACCCGCGTGGGCGACCCGATCGGCTCATTCTACGGCTACGTGGTAGATGGTATTTTCCAGAACGAGGAAGAGATCAAAAATTCAGCGCAGCCTAATGCCAAACCTGGTGATTTCAGATACCGCGATATCAGCGGAACCAACGGTACTCCTGACGGCACCATTTCCGGCCTCGACCGCCAGGTGATCGGTAACCCGAACCCGAAATTCACCTACGGGATCAACACAAGCTGGAATTACAAGAATGTCGACCTGATGCTCGACTTCCAGGGCGTGGCCAAAGTGGATATTTACAATGCGAACATGGGCTGGCGCTACGGTAATGAAAACTTTACCAAAGATTTCTACGATAACAGATGGCACGGCGAAGGTACTTCCAACACTTACCCTTCGGCTAATATCGGCGGAGGCCAGAACTACCTGCCCAACTCGTTCTTTGTGCAAAGCGGCAGCTATTTCCGTGTGAGAAATGCGCAGATCGGATTTACGTTCCCGCAGGGTGTTAACGAAAGGCTGAAAATCCGCAAGCTGCGTTTGTACGCCAATGCGCAAAACCCTTTGAATTTCTTTAAATACAAAGGCTTGTCGCCAGAGGTAAGGGCCAACGAAAACAAACCGACGCAAGCCGGTATCGACGCCAACGTGTACCCGCTTTCAGCGACTTACAACTTTGGTATTAATGTCACTTTATAAGATCACAAGCGATATGAAAAATATAGTTTTTAAAAACAATTTGAAGCAAAAAGGGCTATACCTCGGGCTTGCGGCGCTCCTGATCATCCCTTCCTCTTGCAGCGACAGCTTCCTGGATGTGGATCCGCAGGGAAAACAGGCAGGAGCCGTTTTCTGGGTAAACGAAGCCGACGCCACCAAGGCCGTCAATGCGATGTACGCCAATCTCCGGAGCTGGAATAATACGGCATTTGCCCCTATTGCGCTGGAAAGCATGGGCTCCGACGATGCCGAAAAAGGGAGTACGCCATCCGATGCGACTTTTTTCAATCTTTACGACACTTTCACAGTAGGCTCGACAGACGGCCAGTTGGGCGGATTCTGGGAAGGACAATACCAGAATATTAACTATGCCAATCAGGTGATCGATAACATCCCGGCTATCAGCATGGATGAGAACCTGAAAGCGAGGTACCTTGCCGAAGCGAAATTTGTGCGTGCATATTCCTATTTCAGGCTGGTAAGGGCGTTCGGCGATGTGCCATTGCGCCTGAGTTTGCCCAAGGACGCTACGGAATACAACCTGCCGCGCTCACCGAAAGCGGATATCTATGCAGCCATTGAAAAAGACCTGACCGAAGCGGCGGCGGTATTGCCGCTAAACTATGGTGCCGCAGATATCGGCCGGGTTACCAAAGGTGCAGCTCAGTCGATGCACGCCAAAGTATCCATGTACCAGGGTAAATGGCAGCAGGTTTTCGATCTGACCACGCAGGTTATCAATTCGGGCCAGTACGCGCTTTTCGCGGATTACGAAGCATTGTTCCGCGTAGCGAATGAAAATTCAAGAGAATCGATCTTTGAAATCCAGAACGAGCTCATACCGTCCAACAAGGATGCATCCAACTCGCAATACTCGCAGGTGCAGGGTGTGCGCGGCGTGACAGGTGGCGGCTGGGGATTCAATGTTCCTACCGAAGCACTTTCAAAGTCGTTTGAAGCAGGCGATCCACGGAGAGATGCTACCATCATTTTCCGTGGCGAAACCACTCCTGCCGGCGACGCGATTCCGGCCACCGGCGACAACCCGATGTACAACCAGAAGTCGTACGTGCCGTTCAGACTTTACGTAACCGGCTTTAATGAAGGTTCACAGCAAAATGTGCGGGTGATCCGCTACGCCGAAGTGTTGCTGATGAATGCAGAGGCGGCTAATGAAATCGGCAATGCTACCCAGGCGCTGGCTTCGCTGGAAATGGTTCGCGCACGCGCCAGAGGTGCGAGCAAAACCATTCTCCCCAAAGTAACCACCACCGACAAGGCTGCATTGCGGCTTGCGATCTGGAACGAACGCCACGCCGAGCTCGCGATGGAATTTGACCGCTATTTCGACGTGATCCGTCAGGGCCGTGCTGCCCAAATCTTCGGACCCAAAGGCTGGAAAGCCGGCAAAAACGAAGTATGGCCGATCCCGCAGAACGAAATCGACCTCAGTGCAGGCGTGTTAACCCAGAACCCAGGTTATTAATCCCAAACCACGATCTATCGATGAAAACTTTAAAGAATAAAATGACCGTGGCATTGTGTGCAATGACCATGCTGGGCCTGACCTCCTGCTACGAGAAGTTCGATCCCGAAAGTTACGCTCCGAGCGTGACGATCGGGGGCTTCACGAGCTCCGACGAGATCGCGAAGGCCAACCTGATAGCGCATTTCCCTTTCGATGGCAGCTATAACGATGTAGTCTCGAATACTGCCGGTACCAACACAGGTACCACATTCGCGAACGGATTGAAGGGCCAGGCCATGAAGGGCGCCAAAGACGGATATGTGCTTTTTACACCGACGGCGGCGATCCTGGGATTGAAAAGTTTCACCATGACCTATTGGGTAAACAGCGCGTCGACCAAGTCGGCCGGCGGCATTATCGGACTGGTAGGCCTGTCGCAAACAGACGGTTTCTGGGGAAATATCGAGACTTTTTTTGAAAACGGCGGGACCGACACGGACGGCATTTTCAAGGCTCATATCCAGAACGATAAAAGGGATACGTGGGTGACCAAGGAAGGAATCGTGAACCTCTATAACTCCTGGAACCACATTGCATTGTCTTACGACGCCACTTCATCAACATTCAATGTCTATGTGAACGGCTCCAAAACGGCTACCAGCACGGTGGCCAGCTTTGGTGACCTGAAATGGCAAAAGCCGGGCAAAATGGTATTTGGAACGGTTCAGTTCCAAACCAAGCCCAGCCTTACCACTGGTGCCGAGAAACAGGATTGGGCCAGTTACCTGACCGGTCTGCTGGACGAGGTGCGGATTTACAACGTCGCTCTGAAAGATGCCGAAGTAGATGCACTGGTTAAATTGGAATCAAGGGGAAAATAATGTCTTTTAAAAACCTTCTTCTTCTTTGTTCAATCATATGGCTCGGGGTTTCCTGTAAATCGGAAAAGGAAACCCCCGGGCCATCCGGCCCAGGAATACCGGCGTCGTTCGGTTTTAACAGCCTGAAAGTGAATGGCGCCTATGCCGGGTTCAAATACCACGATGTAAACCTGAAACCGAAGATCAGGTTTACATTTTCTGCCCCGCTCAACAATGCCACTGTCGCAAACGGGGTAACGTTTCAATCGGCCTCAGGCGAGACCGTGGCGTTCACATCCGCCCTGGAAGGCGGCGACAGTTCGGTGATAATAACCCCGTCTGCTGATTTAAAATCCCTCACAAACTATTCGGTTACCGCTACCAAGGCATTGAAATCCAAAGCCGGCGGAATGCTGCTCAATGAGGTTAAAGTTGAACTCATTACCGCGCTGGATTCTGCCGACAAATTTCCGGTTATCAGCGATGAAGGATTGCTTACCCTGGTGCAGCGGCAAACTTTCAGGTATTTCTGGGACTTCGCACATCCGGTGAGCGGTCTGGCCCGCGAGCGGAACACATCCGGCGACGTGGTAACCTCAGGCGGTAGCGGTTTCGGGATCATGACTATTCCTATTGCCATCGAACGGCAGTTTATCACGCGGGCGCAGGGCCTGGAAAGAATGCAAAAAATCGTAGGCTTCCTGAAAAAGGCACAAACGTTCCATGGGGCCTTCCCGCATTGGCTCAACGGTGTTACCGGCGCCGTAGTACCATTCAGTGAAAGGGACAATGGGGCCGACCTGGTGGAGACTTCTTTTCTCGTGCAGGGATTACTTACAGTGCGTCAGTATTTCAATGAAGGAAACGCTGCTGAAACTGCATTGCGTGCCGATATTAATGCGATATGGCGGGCGGTGGAATGGGATTGGTTCAGAAAAAGCAACGAAAATGTGCTCTACTGGCATTGGAGTCCCAACTATGGATGGGAAATGAACCACCAGATCAGGGGCTGGAATGAATGCCTGATTACCTATGCGCTGGCGGCTTCTTCACCTACGCATAATATTGATGAGATAGTGTATGACAATGGCTGGGCGGGCAACAGCACATTCAAAAATGGCAACGCGTATTACGGGATTACATTGCCACTCGGAGAGCCACTTGGCGGACCGTTGTTCTTCTCGCATTACTCATTCCTTGGGTTAAACCCTACCGGACTGACCGATCGCTTTGCCAACTATTTTACTCAAAACAAAGCCCACACCCTCATCAACTATAACTATTGCAAATCGAACCCGCAGCAATTCTATGGATACAGCGAGCAATGCTGGGGACTCACAGCTAGCGACATTCCGAACGGGTATAATGCCAATTCACCCAGCAGCGATCGCGGGGTGATCACGCCCACGGCTGCATTGTCCGCATTCCCGTACACGCCCGCGGAGTCCATGAAAGCTTTGAAATTCTTCTATTACAAACTCGGCGACAAACTGTGGGGAGAATACGGTTTCTACGATGCATTCTCGCTCGACCAGCTGTGGTTCGCCGATTCCTACCTGGCTATCGACCAGGGGCCGATCGTGGTGATGATCGAAAACCATCGGACGGCATTGCCATGGAAACTCTTCATGAGCAATCCGGAGATTCAAGCCGGCCTCAAAAAGCTCGGATTCAGCAGTCCGGCGCTTTAACAATTTCCATTAAACATGACTCGACTATGAAGCTATACTTCCAACTACTACTATGCCTCGCGCTATTTGCAGGTTCACTGACAGACAGCGCCGCGCAAAAGAAAAAATCCGCGGCGGCAAAGCAAGCGGTGTTCAATCCTGCGGACCGCCCCAAAAACCTACCAGACTCCGCATTGCTTGAACTTGTCCAGAAACAGACATTTCGGTATTTCTGGGATTTTGGGCACCCGGTGAGCGGCCTCGCCCGTGAGCGCAGCAATATCGCATTTGACTATGGCGACGAAGTGTGTACCATCGGCGGCACCGGTTTTGGGGTAATGGCGATGGTAGTGGCAGCTGAAAGACAATGGCAGCCACGCGATTCAGTGGCAGCGCGATTGCTGAAAATGGTCAAATTCCTCTCCAAAGCGGATCATTACCACGGTATTTTCCCGCACTGGCTCAATGGCGCAACGGGTAAAATCATTCCGTTCAGCCGGAAAGACGACGGCGGCGACCTCGTGGAATCGTCTTTCCTGTTCCAGGGATTGCTTACCGCAAGACAGTACTTTGATCGTGATACCGACCTTGAACGGGAACTTCGCAGCCGCATCACCTGGATCTGGAATGAGGCCGAATGGGACTGGTACACCCGTGGCAACCCCAACCAGCTTTACTGGCATTGGAGCCCCAACAATGGCTGGGCAATGAACTTTGAGCTACGTGGCTACAATGAAGCATTGATCACCTACATTATGGGTGCGGTCTCCACCCGTTACCCGATCACGCGCCAGGTATACGACAAGTGCTGGGCTCAAAGCGACCATTTCCGCAACGGGAAAGAATATCTAGGAGTAAAATTGCCGCTGGGGTTCGACTACGGAGGACCGCTGTTTTTTGCCCATTACTCGTTCCTGGGCTTGGATCCGCGCCATTTGAAAGATCAATATGCCGACTACTGGGAGCAGAATGTGAACCACTCGCTGATCAACTACAAGCATTGCGTAGCCAATCCCGGCAAGTTTAGAGGTTATGGCGAAAACAGCTGGGGCTTGACGGCCAGCGATACTTACAATGGCTATAATGCGCATTCACCCACTAACGACTTCGGAACAATTACCCCTACCGCTGCATTATCATCATTTCCTTACACGCCGGATCAATCGATGAAAGCACTGCGCCATTTCTATGATGATTTGGGTGATAAAATCTGGTCGGAATACGGCTTTACCGATGCATTCAACGAATCGCAGAACTGGTATGCCAAATCACACCTGGCCATCGACCAGGGCCCCATTATCGTAATGATCGAAAACTATCGGACGGGATTGCTCTGGAAACTTTTCATGAAAGATCCAGAGGTGCAGGCGGGGTTGAAAAAGCTGGGATTTGAAAGTCCCGCAATGAACGTATCCAGCAGAAATTAACCGTTTTTTAGCTAATATTCACAGGATGGCCGGCCGCAAGCCGGCCTTTCTGTTTTATGGAATATAATTGTACCTTGATATCGTTTTTGAAAGCAAATGCTGCATATCCAGCCATTCCAAACGTCAATCGATATGAAACCACTCTACCAAAAAGCTGCATGGCTATTCGCGCTGCTCGCATGCGCATTGCAAGTATCGGCGCAGATATGGACGGTCTCTGAGCCGGAGAACCTTCCCGAGAAACGGCATGAAAATGCGATGGCCACCGCAAATGGGAAACTGTATTTGCTGGGTGGTCGCGGTATCAAGCCGGTCGATGAATATGACTTCAAAAAGGATTCCTGGAAAAGCCTCGCAGCATCACCGCTTGAAATGAGCCACTTCCAGGCAGTCAGCTACAAGAATGAAATATACGTATTGGGGGCCTTCACGGGCGGCTATCCGCATGAAGTTCCTATTCCCGACATCTATATTTTCAATCCTGTCAAAAATGAATGGCGCAAAGGTGCCGCCATACCCGAAAACAGGCGGCGCGGTGCGGCAGGGGCATTTACATTGAACGACAAAATTTACCTCGTATGCGGCATTCAGGACGGGCATTGGGATGGCCAGGTTACCTGGTTCGACGAATTTGATCCGGCAACCGGCACCTGGAAAACGCTCACCGACGCTCCCCGCCCGCGCGATCACGTACAAGTGGCCGTGCTGGACAACAAATTGTATGTTGCAGGCGGACGTCTGTCGACCGCCCGTATCAACCAGGTTCTGAATACCGTTATCAAAGAGGTAGATGTTTACGATTTCAAAACCGGCAAATGGACTACACTCGACGCCGCCAACAACCTCCCGACGCTCCGTGCAGGCAATACTGCCGTTGTTTTCAACAACAAGATATTGATTATCGGAGGGGAGAGCGAGGCTCATGTGGAGGCGCACAATGAGGTGGAGGCATTCAATCCGCAAACCCAAAAGTGGGAGAAGCTGCCTCCTCTTCACCAGGGCCGACATGGAACGCAGGCGGTTTCGCTCAACAGGAAAGTTTACATTGCAGCCGGTTCTGCGAATCGAGGAGGCGGGCCGGAACTGAACGACATGGAAATACTCGATAAATAATACACTTCGTTACTAACCCTTATTCCAATGCTCAGAAAACTTGCCGGTATCGGTCTGCTATTCGTTTCCCTTGCTTCTTTTGCGCAGAAAAAAGCTTTTACCCATGCCGACACGCTGCGAGGCTCTATCACGCCTGAACGCGAATGGTGGGACCTGAGCTATTATCACCTCAGTGTGAAGCCCAATGAGAAGGACAGCACCCTCGCCGGCAGCACTGTCATCACCTATAAAGTTTTGAAACCCTACCAGACTCTTCAGGTGGATTTGCAGGAGCCGTTACAGATCACCAAAGTGGTCCAGGACGGAGAGTCGCTCACTTATCGCCGGGACGGCAATGCTTTTTTCATCACGTTAAAAAAGAAGCAGGATGCCGGCAAAACCGAATCGGTTGAAGTTTTCTACGCAGGAAAACCGCAGCTTGCCAAGCGCCCGCCATGGGACGGCGGCGTACAGTGGGTACCCGATGGCAAAGGCAATACCATTATTTCCACATCCTGCCAGGGATTGGGCGCCAGCGTTTGGTGGCCGTGCAAGGACCATATGTACGATGAACCCGACAGTATGCTCATCAGCATCACCGTACCAAAGAACGTGATGGATGTTTCGAACGGGAACCTGCGGTCGGTGGTCGGGCATGACGACAATTCACACACCTTTAACTGGGTCGTCAAAAATCCGATCAACAACTACGGTGTCAATATGAATGTAGCCAACTACGTGAGCTGGAAAGAGACATTCAAAGGCGAAAAAGGCGACTTGCAACTTAGCTATTATGTGCTGCCGCAAAATCTGGAAAAGGCGAAAGAGCAATTCAAGCAAGCTCCCAAAATGCTCAAAGCGTTTGAGCATTGGTTCGGGCCCTACCCTTTTTACGAGGACGGATACAAGCTGGTTGAAGTGCCTTACCTCGGTATGGAGCACCAAAGCTCGGTCACGTATGGAAATGACTTTAAAATGGGTTATCGGGGAAAAGACCTTTCCAATACCGGCTGGGGCCTCAAATGGGACTTCATCATCATCCATGAAAGCGGGCACGAATGGTTTGCCAACAACATTACCTATAAAGATGTGGCGGATATGTGGGTGCATGAAAGCTTCACGAATTATTCCGAGAACCTTTACACCGAATATTACTATGGCAAAAAAGCGGGTGAAGATTACGTGATCGGTACCCGGGAGCTTATCGCGAATGATATCCCTATTGTGGGCATTTACGGCGTAAACCAGGAAGGCTCGAAGGATATGTACTACAAGGGCGGCAACATGCTCCATACGATTCGCCAGGTTGTCAACGACGATGAAAAATGGCGCCAGATCCTCCGTGGGCTGAACAAGACATTCTATCACCAGACGGTGGATGGCTCGCAGATCGAACATTATATCAGTGAGAAGGCGGGCAGGGACCTCTCCAAAGTTTTCGATCAATACCTGCGGGATGTACGGATACCTGTGCTTGAATATGCATTTACTGCAAAAGGGCTGCAATATCGCTGGATCAACACGGTTGAAAACTTTGACATGCCCGTGAAGGTGAAGCTTGCCAGTGGTAAAGAAGAGTTTCTTTTTCCGACCAACGACTGGAAAACGGTGAAGGTTAAAGGAGAGAAATCCCTTACAGTTGATCGGAACTTCTATGTGGAAGCGAAGGAGACCAAACAAGCCTCCCTATAAATCCCAGCATTCCATTATTAGCAGATCACCATTCTCCGCAGAAACCCTGACCAGTCCATCAGCCTCGGCTTCATTACTACTGCCGGTCCTGTGTCCCATAGTCAGGGTTTCTTTATGAAGGTTGTATTTCAATCCGGTTGTTTCAATCCCTTCGACCGTTCCTATCGGAATCAGAGAGATAGGCGTTCCGGCGGTGTACCATTTTTCGAAAGTGCTGGTAAGTGGGAAAATCTTTGAATAATCGTCTAGCAGCACGAGTTTGATTTTATTCTTGTACCGGACGAGATCAGTGATGTTCGTGATGGCATGATCCGCCCGTCGCCCGGTGGCCCATACGATATTGGCAGCAGGAAAGCCTCGTTCGATCAGAAATTCGATAGCCTTGTTCAGATCCGTTTTCTCCTGGTCCGGAGTATTAATTATTTCGAGTGGATGCTGGCGGCCCCGGATCATTTCTACGTCATGGGGTTGGTCGAAATCCCCCATCCAGACATCGATTTTAATACCTAAATCCAGAACCCGGTAAATAGCATGGTCGAGTACGACGATGAATGGGCTCCATTCCAGTAACTGGCCCAGCAATTCCGGAGAGCAGGCTTCCCCGTTGGCAATAATCAAAGCAGGCTCCTGCTTCTCCCGAACGATGTGGTGTGATGACATTGATTACAATTTACTCTTAACTAGGGTGACGATCTCCGCAAGAACGCCGTGAACTTGGAGGAACTGTTGGTCAATGCGATCAAAACGAGCATCGTGATCGGCCAATTTCGCTTCCACGCGATCAAAACGAGCATCATGATCGGCCAATTTCGCTTCCACGCTGTCAAAACGAGCATCATGATCGGCCAATTTCGCCTCCACGCTGTCGAAACGAGCATCATGTTCATCCAATTTTACCTCCACACGACCGACCCGCTCTTCCAGGCGTTCAAAGCGCTGGTCTACCTTTTGAAATTGTTCCCGCATTTCAGTGAAGCCCAGGTTTACACGGCTTGTCAATGATGCTAATCCTTCTGCTACCATTTCGATTTGTTTTCCATGCTGGTTGGTGATGTTTTCCAGCGTCGCCAGTCTTTCTTCTACGTACATAAAAATCCCGTTAATATGTGAAACAATGAACCCGGCATCGCGGTAGCGGTGCCCGTCTAATCAGACGCCCATCTATCAAAAAGTAACGAGAAACGTGAGTCAAGCTAAACCCCGAGTGCCTTGGCCTCGTTCCAATACACATCCATCTCTTCCAGCGTCATATCCGAGAGCGATTTGCCATTGGCACGCGCCGCTTCTTCCAGATACTGAAACCGGTTGATGAATTTCTTATTGGTCCGCTCCAATGCGGTTTCGGGATTGATATCAACAAATCTTGAATAATTTACCAAAGAAAACAGCAAGTCTCCAAATTCGTTTTCGGCTTCTTTCTGATCGATCACATCAGCCGATTCGCTATTGAAGTTTTCTTTAAACTCATGCAATTCTTCCTCCACCTTCGCCCATACCTGCTGCTTTTCGTCCCAGTCGAATCCTACGCCGCGCGCCTTCTCCTGGATGCGCATGGCCTTCACGAGTGCGGGCAGCGATACGGGTACGCCCGAGAGCACAGATTTATTCCCTTCTTTCAATTTCAGTTTTTCCCAATTCTGCTTTACCGCCTCCTCGGTATCCGCCACGAAATCGCCGTAGATATGCGGATGACGGGCTACCAGCTTGTCGCAAATACTGTGCAGCACATCCTTAATATCAAAATTGTAAACCTTACCGTCCGCTGTTTCCGAACCGATTTTGGCATAAAAAACAATATGCAGCAAAACGTCGCCCAACTCCTTCTGAATTTCGGGCAGATCGTTGTTCAGTATCGCGTCGGAAAGTTCATAAGTTTCCTCGATGGTCAGGTGACGCAGGCTCTCCATGGTTTGCTTTCTGTCCCACGGGCATTGCTCGCGCAGCTCGTCCATGATCGTCAACAAACGGTCGAAAGCCATGAGTTGCTGCTGCCGGCTTTCGGGCAGGTCACTGAATTGTTTTTCCATACCGCAAAGATACGGCGAAACCCGCTATTGCCCCGGCACCAGCGGTAATTTAAAGGCAGTTTGAATCAGGTTGCTTGTGCATTTGGCGATGATCCGGCCCTGCGCATTCACCAGCCGCCCCTCCACATGTATAATATTTTTTCCTGCGCGGATAATGGCCGATTTTGCAATCAGCACGTCTCCTACCACCGCGGGGTTAAGAAAATCGCAGTTCAGATTAACAGACGTGAAGCCGAATTCACGCCCGAGTGCGTATACCATCGTCCCGACAATATCATCGAGAATAGTAGCGGCAATGCCGCCGTGTAATGTACCCATCGGGTTGCACATATCTGCCCGGACATGGTATTCGACTTCCATAGCGCCTTCCTCTATCGAAAGCAGGATGCCGTTCAACCATTTGGCCACAGGTGAAAAATGCTCGTCCATTGGTCGGCCAACGAACTGCCTTAGAAAAGTAAGCCGCTTGTTTTCAGTCGGCGGATCAGAGAGTGCGTGTGTGTTCATGGTTTTGTGAAAGGTTTGTATTGTATGAATGTGATTTTTTTAAAAATAGTAATTATCGTAGAAAAATTGATGGTTACGGTTCAATGCTATGGATTTTATTGTTACGTATCGAAGGTTATTACTACCTTTGCCGGAGTTTTTTGCCAGAGATAAATGCTTACTCATATATGAATTTTACGTTATCGCAGGTTCCCGAGCGTTCCCAGAAACCCAGAACAAAAGGACTTACCATGGTGATGGACAAAGGGCTGAGTGTCAGGGAAGCGGAAGATATGCTGTCCACGGCATCACCCTACATTGATATCGTAAAACTGGGTTGGGCCACGTCTTTCGTAAGCCCGAATCTGGACGAGAAGCTGGCTGTTTATAAAAATGCCAATATTCCGGTGTATTTCGGGGGAACGCTGTTCGAAGCGTTCGTCGTCAGGAATCAGTTTGATGACTACCGGAAGCTGCTCGATAAATATCAGCTGTCTCATGCAGAGGTGTCCGACGGCTCCATTGAAATGCCGCAGGACGTTAAATGCGAATACATTCACAAGCTTTCCCAGCAGGTTACCGTTCTCTCGGAAGTAGGTTCCAAGGATGAAAACAAGATCATCCCTCCTTACAAATGGATCCAGCTGATCAAATCGGAGTTGCAGGCTGGTGCATGGAAGGTAATCGGAGAGGCACGCGAATCGGGTAATGTCGGGCTGTTCCGGGCGAGCGGAGAAGTACGCCAGGGGCTGGTGGAAGAAATTCTCACCGAAATCGCATTTGAAGATATGATCTGGGAAGCTCCCCAGAAATCACAGCAAGTATGGTTTGTGAAACTGCTCGGTGCGAATGTGAACCTGGGCAATATCGCTCCCAGTGAACTGATACCCCTTGAAACGATCCGCCTCGGTCTTCGCGGGGATACTTTCAACCACTTCCTTAATACCAAAACGAAGCAGAAGTGGAAAATCGATTCCAAATAAGTAAGGACTCATAAAACAGATTGTCAACTTAACGTATAGCTATGGAATTTTTAACGCAGTTCATTGATTTCTTCCTCCACCTCGATAAGCATTTGTTCAACATCGTGGAAGAATATGGTACACTCACTTATGTCATTCTGTTTTTGATTGTCTTCACCGAAACCGGCCTGGTAATTATGCCGCTGCTTCCCGGTGACTCGCTCCTGTTTGCCGCCGGCGCCATTGCCGCCAATGAAACTACCGGCCTGAACGTCTGGCTGATCATTATTATCCTCATTATCGCGGCATTGCTGGGAGATAATGTCAATTATTTCATGGGTAAAACCTTCGGTGGTCAGATCAAGAAGCGCGACAAGATCCTGTTCCTGAAAAGAGAATACCTCGAAAAAACCGAAGCATTTTATGAAAAACACGGCGGAAGCACGGTAATCATGGCACGCTTCATCCCGATTGTTCGCACGGTGGCCCCTTTCGTGGCTGGTGCAGGCAGCATGAACTACTCCCGTTACATTGTTTTCTGTATCGTAGGCGCATTGCTTTGGGTCCCTACGCTTACATTGCTGGGATACTTCTTCGGAAATATGGAAATCGTGAAAAAGAACTTCGAGCTGGTTATTTTCGGCATCATCGGAATCTCCATTCTCCCCATGATTTTCTCTTACCTGAAAAGCCGCTTCGCAAAGCCGAGTGCAGCGTAGGAACTTCGGCTGGCGGCTGTCGGCAGTCGGCTTTTATTTGAGATGATATTTTATTTAAGTGTATAAAAGATAAGGCGTTGCAAATGAATGCAACGCCTTATCTTTTGCTATAATAAAAAAGTTCGACTGCCGATAGCCGACAGCCGAAGTACCATTTACGATCTCGAATAATTCGGAGCTTCCTTCTGGATCATGATATCGTGCGGGTGGCTTTCCTTCACACCTGCCGAAGTAATTTTCACAAACTGTGCTGTCTGCAACGATTCAATGTCTCCGGCACCGCAGTAGCCCATACCGGCTTTGAGACCTCCCACCATCTGGTAAATGATCTCTGAAACTTTGCCTTTGAATGGTACGCGACCCACAATACCTTCCGGAACAAGTTTCTTCACATCATCTTCCGCATCCTGGAAGTAGCGGTCTTTTGAACCATCTTCCATTGCCTCAACCGAGCCCATTCCGCGGTATGCTTTGAACTTCCGTCCTTCATAAATAACTACCTCACCCGGAGCTTCGTCGCTACCGGCAAGCATCGAACCAATCATGATCGTGCTGGCACCACCAGCCAATGCCTTGGTCATGTCGCCGGAGAAACGGATACCGCCATCGGCAATTACCGGAACGCCTGTGCCTTTCAGGCCTTCTGCCGCCCACATCACCGCGGTAAGCTGTGGAACACCGATACCGGCAATGATACGGGTGGTACAGATGCTACCTGGGCCAACACCGACTTTTACCGCGTCCGCACCAGCCTCGGCCAATGCTTTGGCAGCTTCGCCGGTTGCTACGTTACCAGCGATAACATCAAGTTTCGGAAATGCAGCTTTGATAGATTTCAATGCATCGATCACACCCCGGGAATGTCCGTGAGCTGTATCGAGGCTAACTACGTCCACGCCCGCTTTCACCAACGCTTCAACGCGCTTCAACACGTCGGGCGTAACACCGATAGCTGCTCCTACACGCAGGCGGCCATATTCGTCTTTACATGCATTCGGGTGAGACTTCCGTTTCAGAATGTCTTTGTAGGTGATAAGGCCTGTCAGCCGGTATTCTGAGTCTACAATGGGGAGTTTCTCGATTTTGTATTCTTGCAGGATTTTCTCTGCATCGTCGAGCGACAGACCTTCCGATGCGGTGACGAGGTTGTCCTTCGTCATGATCTCGGTAACCGGCTTGCTCATTTCGCGTTCGAAACGAAGGTCGCGGTTGGTGAGAATACCTACCAGTTTGTGGTCTTTATCAATGACGGGGATACCTCCGATCTTGAATTCGCGCATAATCTGATGCGCATCGCCGAGGGTCGAAGAGTCGAGCAGCGTGATCGGGTCGAGGATCATGCCGCTTTCGGAGCGTTTTACCTTTCTCACCTGTTCAGCTTGCGCTTCCAGGGACATATTTTTATGGATTATTCCAATACCACCTTCCTGAGCCATAGCGATGGCCAGTTCAAATTCCGTCACCGTATCCATAGCAGCTGAAACAATAGGAATGTTCAACTCGATGTTGCGGGTAAGCTTGGTTTTTGTTGATGTGTTGCGAGGCAGGACTTCTGAATAACCAGGGATTAACAGAACGTCGTCGTAGGTAAGCGCCTCAAAGAGGACTTTGGATGGGTCTGTGTTCATAGCAAATAAACTATTGTTATTTGCCGGGCAAAATTAAGAATAACTTCTGAATAAATAAAATCGAATTGTATTTTTTTAGGATACCAGCACCCGCACTTTTTTAATGCGCTTCTTGTCGGCCGACTGTACTTTAAACGTAACCTCCCGGTGCATAGCGATTTCACCGGTCCTTGGAAGCCTTGAAAACAGTTCCAGCAGTAGCCCCGCGAGTGATTCACTATTACCCCTAACCTCGTCAAAATAATCGGTTTCCAGGTTTAGAATACGGCAGAGGTCGTTGATCAGCACCTTGCCCTCGAAAACGTAGGTGTTCTCATCCACCTGGGTGTAGTTCACCTCCTCGTCCTCGTCGTACTCGTCGTTGATATCTCCGAAAATTTCTTCAATAATATCTTCCAGGGTAATAAGCCCGCTCGTGCCGCCGTACTCGTCGACGACAATGGCCATATGTACGCGACGGTTCTGAAAATCCTTCATCAGATCGTCGAGACGCTTGCTTTCGGGAATGAAATAGACGGGGCGCAGGAGTTTTTGCCAATTAAAATGCTCATCGAGGTGAATGTGCGGCAGCAGATCTTTCACATTCAAAATACCTTCGACGTGGTCGAGGTCGTCCCGATAAACCGGCACCCGCGAGTAGCCCGATTTATTAATGCGGTCCATCAACTCGTGAAAATCCAGTTCAATGTCAAAAGCCGTGATTTGCACCCTTGCCTGCATAGCCTTCCGTGCATTGGTTTGCCGGAAGTTGGCCAGCCCCCGCAACAAATCGGTTTCTTCCTCACTCTCGGCTTTGGCTTCCAGCATTTCGGTCGTGATCTCCCCGCCCAGCGGCGTGAGTACCCCGAACGAATATCCGAGCCTCATAACCGGCTGGGTCAGCGGCTTGCATATTTTGATCAGAAACTGCGTCAAACCCGATATTTTGGGGATAAACTCTTGTGCTTTTCGTGCACTGTTGTAACGCACCATGGCGTCGAGCCAGATCCATATTACCAGGAACGCGAGAACTGCCCAGCGCACCATGTCCACACTTCCCGCCTCCATATGCAGCCAGGCCAGACGCGCCGCCAGCAGCAATGCGAACAACGTAAGCCCTCGCTGCACGAGCGAAAGCGCCAGTTGCTGAATGCGGGTAGGAAGCTGGTTATCGCCTTCTGCCTTGCGTTCCCACGGGTTTTCCATTGCACCGGAAGCCGCATAAGCCGCCCTGATCCCCGACAAAAAGAGGGATAAAATCAGCAGAAAAATAACAATAATGAAGTCGTAAGGAGCCAGGAAATCAAAGGGTATGAGCACCCCTGCCAGAGTGGTTTGCGTACTTTTCTGGGGAAAATCAATCCCCGTACGCGTTCGGGCAAGCGGGTCGTCACTGTCTTCTGTTTCTTTCACGAAATGTCAGAAAATATTCAAAATAGCTGTTCAATCAGATAAATGTAGCGAATCCCGCTCAAAAACTGCATCATTTGGAATAAATACATTTTTAAGCGGGATTCGTCGGTAGTTTCTCTGAATGCGTCAGAACGGCAGGTCGTCATCGTCGTCACTGCCGGCTGCCATCGACGGGGGTATCGGGTCCGAAGGCCGCGGTGCACTGTTACCGCGCGGCGCATTGCCCGATTGCTGGTAACCGCCCTGCTGACCTCCCTGGTTATAATCTCCTCCGCCCGAATTGGAGCTCGGACCGCCCAGCAGCGTCATACTGTTCGCCCGGATTGTCACGCCGGTACGTTGCTGACCTTCCTTGTCGGTCCATGTATCGGTGCGGATACGGCCTTCTATATACACCTGATTGCCTTTTTTAAGGTACTTCTCGGCCACTTTGGCCAATCCTTCCCAAAGTTCGATGCGGTGCCATTCGGTATTGTCGACACGCTCGCCGCTTTTGTTTGTGTAGCTCTCGGTTGTAGCGATGTTGAACTTTGCCACCGCCGAGCCGCTTTCGAGGTACCGGACCTCCGGGTCGCTCCCCAGGTTACCGATCAGAATTACTTTGTTAATGCTTCCTGCCATGATTTTTTAACGTGGTTAATGTTTGTTGCAACCTTAAATATACGCACATTCCCCGAAAAATGCCGGCTAAATATCCTGCTCGGTGATCTTACCGGTGACCTTGTCTTTCAGGATCAGCTTATTGCGGCCATCGTGCGTCACTTCCTGCTTGATCAGGTAGTGCGTCTCATTGTACGAAACATAGTTGGAAGGTTTCTCCACGCCTTCACGACCGCGCCACACCGGCAGTTCCACTTTTTCCCAAAGCTTCGATTTAGCCGATTTATAGGCCGCATCGATCACTGCATTCACAATGTAGCCATCATAGAATGTCTCCGCTGGCGCGCTGCCCTTTTCGGCAGAATTGAACATATCCGTGAACATATGGTTATAGCCCAGGTCGTTCACCTCATCACCCACGGGGAAAAGCCAGCCGGTGTTACTCTCGGCTTTTTCTGCAACATATTCCTCACCGGCACCGTCGGGGTTCTGCCCGGTCGTGAACATTTCAAAACCGGTTCTCAAAAAATTGTTGATCCAGATTGTGCCCTCGGTACCCATCACCTCGTCGCGGAGGTCCATCCCGCCACGGAATGTCCAGCTTACCTCAAACTGCCCGATAGCCCCGTTTTCATACTTCACCAATGCGATCGCATGATCCTCCGCATCAATCGGCTTGACTTGCGTATCCGCCCAGCACATCACTTCTACCGGCTTAATATCCTTTCCGATAAAATTCCGGGAAATCTCGATGCAATGGCAGCCCAAATCCAGAATGCAACCACCGCCGGCCTGCTCGATGTCCCAAAACCATTCACTGTGTGGCCCAGGGTGCGCCTCCCGCGACTTGGCCCAGATAATACGGCCCAATGAGCCATTCTTAACGCTTTCGAGCGACTTTAAGAATTTGGGAGTGTAACAAAGATCTTCCAGGTAGCCCGCAAAGATGCCCGCTTCCTCCACGGCTTTGAGCATACGCAATGCTTCGGCACCATTCCGCCCGAGCGGCTTGGTCGATACGACAGCCTTCTTATGTTTGGCACAAAGCAATACCGCCTCCTCGTGAACATTGTTGGGCAACGCAATGCAAACCATATTGACGTCAGGGTGCGCGATCACCTCTTCCATATTCGACGACCAGAAGTCGCAGCCATAGTCGCCGGCAAACTTTTTGGCACTCTCCTCCCGCCGCGCGTAAATGGCCACCACGCGGTCGCGGCTGCGCTGCCCGTGGATGGATTCTGCATAGAAACGTCCGATAAAGCCGGAACCCAGCATTGCTATTTTCTGCATATCAGCAATCCGTTTAAAGTTTTACGAATAAGTCATGTATTGTCATTTTGTGGTCATGTATTGTCAGGAGTGGTCAGGAAAATTCAACAAGATTGACCATACGTGACAATAAATGATAATACATGACCTTACATGACAACAAATTAAGATTAAGACGTTTTCACTTCATTCTCCCATCCCGTGGATTTCAGCGCCGGGTCGTCCTCTTTTTTGAGAAAATCTGCATTTTCAAATGACTCCGCATTCCATTCGAGCAAGGCATGATCGGGAACAATGGAAACCGGGACCTTCCACGACGTGGACGTCTCCGCGTATGCAATATTGGATTGCGAATTATAGCAGGAAATCAGCGACCAGCGTGGGTGATCGGATAAATTCGCTTCCGACCGGTGCATGAGGTTGCTATGAAAAAACAACGCATCGCCCGGCTCCAATTCGCAATAAACAAGGTCCATGGTTTTCAATGCGTGGTTCACCATCTCCATGTCCGCGCCAACCTGCTCACCCGCGAACCCGTGATTCACGCGACCCATTTTGTGGGAGCCTTTAATGACTTGCAGGCAGCCATTCTCCTTGTTTGCCGGCGTCAGCGCAATCATCACGCTCATCAGCTGATCCGGGAAAATAAACTGGTTTTTATACCAATACCCATAATCCTGGTGCCATTCCCATGCGCCGCCTACTTTTGGCTCCTTCTGCATGAGTTTGGTATGAAAATGGCACACCTGGCTATCCTCCTGCAAAAGCTGCTGCACCGAATTCACCATTCGCTCGCTACGGATCAGGTACCCGAATACATCGTCGCCGGGCGTGAACCACAGCGACAGTTTTGTCTTCTTTCCCGACTGGTCATTCAAATCCATTGCATTCTTTTGCATGATCGAATTTTCCAGCGCGGTTTGATATAGCTTTTCCACTTCTTCTGTGGAAAACAGGCCTTTCACGACAATATAGCCGTCGCGGTTATAGTCGACGATCTGGCTGGCATTCAAACTGAAACTTCCCATGACTGATGCTCGGTTAAGTGTTTAGTACAAAAATATATTACTTAAAACACAATTCCGTCAGCACATCATGCTTCTACAAACCCTTACCCGGCAGTGATGAGCGAGCGGTCAGAGGTAATTCTCCTCCCGCAAAACTGTGTCGATCAGAATTGGTTTGGGAAGCACTTCTACTTCCTCATGATTGTAAAAAGCCATCCCTTGGGGCAAATCTATCCTTTCGGTTTCAGGAATTTCGAGCCACCAAAAGCGCACTTGCAATCGCTGATGTGTGAGAATGTGGGAATAAACTTTCGGGATTTCAGTCAGGCGACCTTTTTTCAGGAGGTTTTGGAAAGCAGGGTCAGGTATGGTGAGATGATCGGGAGTTGCGGTGGAAGCGGCGGATTCTACCAAATGGAAGTCGTAGAGGCCCTTCCAGATATCGCGGCCGCGGCGCTCGTGCATCGCGAGCCTGTCGCCCTGCCGGATGATGAAGTAGTTCAAAAAACGGTGCTTGACCGTCAGCTTCTTAATTTTAACTGGCAGCTGGCCCTGCATTTGATGTATATACGCGAAACAGCGGCCATTAAAAATGCAAACCGCGCAATTGGGCGACGCGGGCACACATTGCAAGGCACCAAATTCGATCATCGCCTGATTATAAGTAGCCGGATCGTCCTTCGAAACGAGCCACCTCGCCAGTGAGGCAAATTCTTTTTTACCTTCATTACCCAGCATATCCGCCTGAATGCCGAAGATCCGGGCCATAACCCGGTACACGTTCCCGTCAATAGCCGGCACCGCCTCGTCGAATGCGAAAGATGCGATGGCCGCAGCCGTATACTGCCCCAGCCCTTTCAGTTTCAAAAGCCTTTCAGCACTTTCAGGAAACTTTCCGTTGTAGTCGTTCACGACCTGCCTTGCCGTGAAATGCATGTTACGGGCGCGGGAGTAATATCCAAGCCCCTGCCAAAGCCTCAGCACATCGCGCTCCTCGGCAGCAGCCAGATCGAAGACCGTCGGATATTGCTCGGTAAAACGCTCATAATAAGGTAACCCCTGGGCGACCCGCGTCTGTTGCAGGATCACCTCCGACAACCAAATTTTATATGGATCTTTGGTTTCCCGCCAAGGTAAATGGCGATGATTTTCGAGATACCAGGATTTCAGTCTTCTGTTAAAATCAATCACCTCCAAATCGTCCGGTATCATATTATTTTCACTTATGTGCACTGTTTTTTAATGAATTATATAAAAAAGGGGAAGATCATCCTTTTAAGTTTTACTAAAATTACCGTACCTTTGTGTTCCCAAAATTTACAGGAGTAAGTAAATTAATGAAATAATATCCACTTAAAGTAAACAATCAAAGTGACTAAGGCAGACGTAATCGCACAGATTTCCGAGAAAACAGGCGTAGACAAGGGCGACGTTCAGCAAACGCTAGAATCGTTTTTTACCGTGGTAAAGGACTCACTTTCTGATGGTGAGAACCTTTATGTTAGAGGTTTCGGTAGTTTCATCAACAAAAAACGTGCGCGCAAAGTGGCCCGCAATATTTCAAAGGGAACTTCCATGATTATTGACGAGCACTTTGTTCCAAGCTTCAAGCCTGCAAAAGTTTTTGTTGAGCAGGTAAAAGAAAGTGACAAACTGAAAGCAGTCGCTGAAAAGTAATTTACCTGAAAAGGTTGAGTTATAAGAGTTATGAAAAAGTCCATTTTACTTTCTTGCGTGCTTGCGGTAGCATTGGTAGGAACGCTTTTTAGCCTTCCGAAGGTCGTCGTGAACAATAAAGGGAAGGAAGTGGACAAGGAAAAGGGCCAGTCAGCCGCGGCTACATCAGCTGCACCGGCTGAATCCTCTTCCAAATCGCATGATGGAGCCGCTTTAACCCCTGATCAGCAGAAAGTTGTGGATCAGCTCAGAAGCGGCTTCAATCAGGCGGGTGATAAGGACAAGGTTGCTGTGGGCGTTAAGCTTTCAGACGAATTCGCGAAACTGCAAAAATTTGACAGTGCCGCATTCTATGCTGAAAAGGTGGCATTACTCTCCCCTGCTGTCGAAAATATCATGCGTGCGGGTGACCGTTACTATGAAGCGTACGGGTTTGCGGTGGACGAGCAGAAAGCCAAAAACCTGGGCTCCAAAACCCGTGAATATTATCAAAAAGCTATTGACCAGAATCCTGGCCTGTTGACTGCCAAAGCCAACATGGCGATGACCTACGTAAATACAGAGAACCCGATGCAGGGTATTCTGATGTTGCGAGAGGTGATCGACGCGGATCCTACGAACGAACTGGCATTGTTCAATCTGGGAATCTTGTCCATGAGATCTAACCAATATTCAAAAGCTGCTGACAGGTTCAGACAGATTTTAACCAACAATCCTGCAAATACGAAAGCCAAGTTCTATCTTGGACTTTCGCTGGTAGAATTGGGTGACAAGGAACAAGCAAGCAAAGTTCTGTCGGAGGTTAAAAAAGAGGAAAAAGACCCGGTAATCCAGCAAGCCATCGGCGAGTTGGAAGGCCGTCTGGGCAACTGATCATCAGGTCATAAAGGAAATACATTACTTATTTATAAAACGACATAATCATGCCTTGCGGAAAAAAGAGAAAAAGACATAAGATCTCCACTCACAAGAGAAAGAAAAGACTCAGAAAAAACAGACATAAGAAGAAATAATTGGCTATGACCGGGTTTTAGTATTAAGATCCGGTCATCCTTATTCCCCACGTTTGTGTCCCGCTAACAGTCTGATATGCGGGGAGTTAAGTATCAACATTATCGAGCCATTCAGTTGGTTGAACATTGAGTAACGAATTATTAATCAATTCTACTCAAAAGGGAGAGCGTATAGCCCTTTTGCAGGATAAACGTCTTTTAGAATATCACGTAGAAACACCGGACCAGAGCTTTACCGTAGGTGACATTTACCTCGGTACTGTGCGGAAACTGGTGGCAGGGCTCAATGCTGCCTTTGTAGACGTTGGTTTTGAGAAAGATGCGTTCCTGCATTACCTCGATTTAGGGCCGAATATCAACTCGCTGAACAAGCTCACCAAGGATGTAATCGCCAAGCGCGCGCATTCCGGCAACTTGAAAAACTTCAAGATGGAGCCGGAAATCGAAAAGCTTGGGAAAATCGATAAAGTCCTTTCCAAAAATCAGCCGATTCTCGTTCAGATCGTCAAAGAGCCTATTTCTACCAAAGGCCCGAGACTTTCCTGCGACATTTCAATTGCCGGCCGGTACATTGTACTTGTTCCATTCTCCAACTCCGTCAACCTTTCCAAAAAAATCACCGACAAGCAGGAACGCAACCGCTTGCAACGGCTGATGTCGTCCATTAAGCCCCAGAACTTCGGGGTGATCATTCGCACGGTCGCTACCGGCAAGGATGTGGACGAGCTCAACAAGGATTTGCAGGACTGTCTGGATAAATGGGAAAACGGTATCAAAGCGTTGAAAGACGCCAAGCCACGTGACCGCGTGATCGGCGAAATGAACCGTGCATCGTCGATCATCCGCGACATGCTCAACGAATCATTCGACAGCATTACCGTGGATTCCAAGGATGTGTACGATGATATTAAGGCATACATCCACAACATCGCGCCGGAAAAAGAGAACATTCTCCGCCTGCACAACGGCAAGAACAAGCTGTTCGAACAATTTGGGCTGGAAAAACAAATCAAATCGTTGTTCGGTCGTTCGGTAAGCCTTCCTAATGGCGGTTACCTGATCATCGAGCATACGGAAGCATTGCACGTAATCGATGTCAACAGCGGTAATAAATCCAATTCCGAAGAGGATCAGGAGGCTACTGCATTGAGTGTCAACCTCGAAGCGGCGAAGGAAATTGCCCGTCAGCTGCGCCTGCGCGATATGGGCGGCATTATCGTTGTCGACTTCATCGACATGAAGAAAGCGGAGAACAAGCGCACGCTGTTCGACGTCATGCGCGATGAAATGAAGGGCGACCGGTCGAAATACACTGTTCTGCCGCTATCGAAATTCGGCTTGCTGCAAATCACGCGTCAGCGCGTGAGGCCGGAAATGAACATCGTCACCCGCGAAACCTGCCCTACCTGCGGCGGTACGGGTACGATCCAGGCGAGCATTCTCGTATCCGACGTGATCGCCAATAACCTCGATTACATTCTCACCAAGCAGAACGAGCGCGGTATTACCATTTCGCTCCACCCGTTCCTGCATTCGTATTTCACGAAAGGGCTGATTTCCGAGCAGGTGAAATGGTTCTTCCATTACAAAACCTGGGTGAAGCTGATCAAAGACTCGTCATTAGGCGTGGTGGATTTCAAGTTCCATAACCGTTACGGGGAGGAGATTGAGATTGTGCCGGTGAACTGACGGTGGTCAGGTGTGTCATTTGTTGTCAGGTATTGCTATTGCCCTTTCCAGCTTGGTTCCCGCTTTTCTTTGAAGGCTAATGCGCCTTCTTTAGCATCTTCTGTTTTCAGGAGCTTATCTAACTCGCTTTTCAGGAAAGTATGCTGCTCGTTTTGAGGAAGTTTCTTCAATTCGTGCAAGCTGCGCATGCCTGACTGGATCGCCACCGGTGCGCTGTTGCAGATCTGCGCGGCCAAAGCGTTTACTTCCTCTTCAATAGTTTGGGTTAAATGCGTAACCAAGCCCATTTCAAATGCTTCTTTTCCAGAATACACCTTTCCCGTAATTGACATTTCCAGAATCTTTTTTTCTGACAAGATCGGCGCCAGCGATGCCATTACCTGCATCGGCCAGATGCCTCTTTTCACCTCAGGCAAACTGAATGTAGCCTCAGGCACACTGAAAACAAATGTACAACCGCAGATCATCAGGAAGCCGCCAGCCAGCACTGGCCCTTCCACCTGTGCAATACAAGGTTTCAACAACTCGTTGAATGCATCCCCAATTCGCGCCTCTTCGTGTATTCGTGGCAATAACCCATTCACAGTGTTTGCAGCAGGATCATGAAATGCATGCAAGTCCGCCCCGGCACAGAACACAGAACCTTCCGCTTTCAGGACCACGCAGCGAATGTCAGCAACATAATGCGCGTAGGCCAGCGCGAAAATGATTTCCTCCGCCATCGTAGGCGTGAATGCGTTGCGTTTTTCAGGCCGGGCTAATGTGATGGTAAAAAGATGTCCGGCCCTTGCAGTTTTAATGTGCAAAAACCGGACGTTATCGAAAGCCTGAATGTCTTCCTCGGTGTAGAATCGCATGCCAAAATTTGGTTAGTTCGCTTTGGCAATTATAGCAAAATTATCGGGTCACCACGCCCTCAACCATCTTAATATACTGCGCGATACCTTCTTCAATCTCATTCAGGTATATGAATTCATCTGCACTATGGGAACGTGCGGAATGCCCTGGCCCCATTTTCAGCGACGGACAATCAAGCAATGCCTGATCGGATGTCGTTGGTGAACCATACGCATTACGGCCTAATTTCAAACCTTCCAGCACAATCGGGTGGTCCATCGGAATGCTCGATGGCCGCAGACGGATCGACCGCGGGTTTACCTCGGACTGAATGTTAGCCTTAATCTCAGAAATAACTTCCTCCAAAGTGTACTGATCCGTCACGCGCACGTCGATCGTGAAAGTGCACGCGTCGGGCACAACATTATGCTGCGTACCCGCATTGATGATCGTCACCGACATTTTGATGGGGCCCAGCGTCGGGGATACTTTGGGAAACCTGTATTCCGTAATCCACTGAATGTCTTTCAGCGCCTTATAAATCGCGTTCTCGCCTTCCTCACGTGCGGCGTGGCCGGATATACCCTTCGCGGTACAATCCAGCACGAGCAGGCCCTTTTCAGCCACCGCCAAATGCATTTCGGTAGGTTCGCCCACAATGGCAAATGCGATTTCAGGAAGCTCGGGGGCTACGATTTCAAGTCCTTCCTTGCCCGAAATTTCCTCTTCCGCCGTGGTGGCGATGGCGATGTTATAAGTCAGGTCTTCCCGGTCGTAGAAATGGCAGAAAGTGGCGATCAGCGATACCAGGCAACCGCCCGCATCATTACTACCCAGGCCATACAGCTTCCCGTCCTGTTCGATTGCCTTAAATGGGTCCAGGGTCCAGGATTTGTTCGGCTTCACCGTATCATGGTGCGAGTTGAGCAGCATGGTAGGCTTGGCTGCATCGAAATGCTTGTTGTAAGCCCAGAGATTGTTCTTTTTAGTATGAAACGGAATGCCTTTACCCGTAAAGAAATCCGCCAGAATTTTCGCTGTATTTTCTTCTTCCTTGCTGAAAGAAGGCGTTTCGATCAGGCTTTTTAAAAGCGCGATAGCCTCCGCAGCCAGCGTTTGTATGTTTTCCGAAGTGCTGTTTACCATCTTACTTGTCCGTCTCCTTTCACAATCCATTTCTCGGTCACCAGTTTTTCCAATGCAAATGGCCCCCTGGCGTGGAGTTTCTGGGTGGAAATACCTATTTCCGCCCCTAATGCAAACACGCCGCCGTCCGTAAAGCGAGTCGATGCATTGGCATATACCGACGCCGCGTCCACTTCTTTCAGGAATGTCTCGATGGCCTCTTCATTGGTAGATATAATGGCTTCCGAATGCCTGGATGAATAGTTTTCAATTTGCTTTAAGGCATCTTCCAGCCCATCAACGACTTTTACAGAGCATTTGAAATCGAGGAACTCCTTTCCGAAATCGTCTTCACTGGCATGCTGCAAATAGGGATATTCCGCTTTGTGGAGGATATCATAAGATTCTTCATCCGCGAACACCTCTACATTCCATTTAATGAAATCCTCTTTCAGTTTGGGCAAAAACTCGCCCGCAACCGCACGATCAACCAAAACTGTATCCAGCGCATTGCAAGCTGAGGGTTTGGAAACCTTCGCATTCACCACAATTTGCGCACCCTTATCGAGGTCGCCAGTCTTTTCAATATAAGTATGGCAAACGCCGGCACCAGTTTCAATGGTCGGTACCAGTGAATTCTGACGTACGAATTTAATCAGTCCCTCGGAGCCGCGCGGGATGATGATATCCACGTATTGAATAGCCGTCAGAAGTTCACCCACAAATTCCCGACCCGTTGGCAGCAAAGTCACAGCCGCCGCAGGCACACCGAAGTCCGCAAGCGATTCATGGATAAGGCCTACCAGGTAATTGTTGGAATTTTGTGCTTCCTTCCCGCCTTTGAGCACACACGCATTCGCGGAGCGCAGGCACAGGGAAGCCACGTCGATGGTCACATTCGGGCGCGATTCATAGATAACACCTACCACACCCAGCGGTACGGCGATTTTTTTCAGGGAAAGTCCCTGCTGAATGGTTTTCTCGACAAACACCTCACCCGTCGGGTCCGGGAGTTCGGCTACCTCGACAAGGCTTTGCGCCAGTTCGTTGATCCGCTTCTGATTGAGCAGCAAACGGTCCTTTTTCGGGTCGGCATCATCCATCAAATCCAGGTCTTTCCGGTTTTCGGCGATGATGTTTTCGGCATTGGCCAGCACGCGGGCCGAAAGGTTGATCAGCAGATCAGCCCTCTCCCTGTCTGTCAGCCTGCGAACGGCAGCTGATGCCTCCCGCGCTTCCTTTAATTGAGGTACTATCGATTCCATTATAACAAAACTATATCATTGGCATGCGCCACTTCAAAATTCACTGTTTTCAGGTTCGTACGAATCGCCGAGGATGTCTCGCGCGCCCGTGCGACCGCGATCATTTCGTCTTCCGACGAGTATATTTCAATAATTTCACCGGCTTCAAAATCACCTGTTACTTCGGTTACGCCTACCGCCAGCAAGCTCTTGCGCTTCAATAATGCTTTCGAGGCACCTTCATCCACACGTAATGTGCCGGATACCAGCCCGCCGCTTCCCAGCCAGCGGTTACGCGCCGATAACGTGCTTTTGCCCGGCGTGATCAATGTACCTGCTTCACCTTTCAATGCATTCAGCAGTTCGTTTTCCTGGTTCATTCCAAAAATCACCACGCGGATCGCCATTCTGGATGCCAGCTTGGCGAAAGTGAGCTTGGAAGCCATCCCGCCAAGGCCGAGGAAAGATTTATCAGTCCTGACAAACTTGAAAACCTCGTTCACATTGGATACGTTCCGCAGGATTTTCCCCTCCTCGTCGAGCAGCCCGCCTACCGACGTGCAGAACATGAGCGATTCGGCCCCAAAACCGACGGCCAGCAAGGTTGCCAGCTCGTCATTATCCGAAAATTTCAATTCGCGATCGCTGACCACATCATTTTCATTCACGATCGGAATGATGCCATTTGACCAAAGCTCTTCGAAAGTCTCTTTGAGTTGCAGGAACTTGTTGCGATTCGCGAAATGCTGCCGCTCACAGAGGCTCTGGGCAATGTAAATTTTATTCGGAACGAAATAGGAAGCATACAGGCCCACCAGCAGCGGGTTGCCGACCGACGCGGCTGCCTTTCGCTGGGTCATTGTGCCCTTATAGTCATGGATATATGCCTTACCAGCCCCTACCGCACCCGATGAAACAATGATAATGCGGTATTGGGAATGGATTTCCGAAACCTGCCGGGCTATTTCCGATATGATCCTGACATCAGGTTCACCCGAAGGAAGCGTGATAGAGGCCGTCCCGAACTTTATGACGAGAATAGGTTTTGACACTTTGGTATTCAAATAAGCGGCACCATCTGCGGCGCCCGGTAATCAATCTGGCGCCAAAAATACTTCTTTTCAAACGAAATCGGATGCCTTAGCTCCGGGCACAGCGGATTTGGCAGATTATAATTCGCTTAAAACGGCCGCACTGAACCGCCTTCTGAGCTTTAACGCCATATGGAGCTGATCCAGGTATTCATCCCTTGGAATCTCGATCGCGCCGTAACGGAGTACATTATCATTGATAAACTGCGTATCCAGCAATGCAAACCGGTTCAATTTGAGTATCTGGATCAAATAGTGAAATGCGACTTTCGACGCATTACTCTCGATTGTAAACATCGATTCACCAAAAAACACCCCGTTAATCGAAACCCCGTACAGCCCTCCTACCAGCCTGTCCTCGCGCCACGCCTCTACGCTATGCGCGTATCCGATCTCATGCAGCGCCGTGTACGAAGCGATAATTTCCTCCGAAATCCAGGTGCCCGGTTCACTCGCCCGGGGGAGTGCACAGCCGCGCATGACACCCTCAAAGTCGGTATTGATCCGGATATCGAAGTATTTCTTGTTCAGTATCGGGCGCAGCGATTTCGACGGTTTATAGGTATCGATCGGAATAATAGCCCGCGGGTTGGGCGAGTACCAGTAGATCGTGCCATCCGCCTCCGCCATCGGAAATATGCCATTGATATAGCCATTGAGGAGGTCGTCGGTACTGATTGCAGACATGAAAGCCACTGAATTAAGGAGATAATATTGTTGATCGAAGTGGGAATAGTACAAAATCGGGTGTCCCCGCAAGCTCGTTTTTTTCCAAAGTTTACCGTTCAAAACGAACCATAAAAATATATCTTCTGTTTCTTTGCTGTAAGATTTTTTTTTTGAAAATTTGCAGCCTCTTAGACGCACAAGCAAGTCAATGAATCACAACGGCATACATACAGTTCTGCATACTACGCCTTTCCGATTCAGGTCCCCAAGGACCGTATAATTTCCTTTTACCTACGTGGTAAATATCTAATCCCCGCAATTTTCTTACAATTTCCAGACGTCCCATCGTTTTTCTCTGGGTTAGTTAATTATTGTCTTGAACATTTTGTCAGCATAGTCATCAATGAAAAATACCGAAGTAGTGGGCAGTAAGTTTATCGTACAGACTGCCAATGAAAATCATCTCCATTACGCCGAGCAAATTTGCGCGGAAATGGAGGAGAGCGCTAAAAAGCGTGGTACCGGTATAGCCAAACGTTCCCCAGTATACATTATGGAGAAGATGGTGGAAGGAAAAGCCATCATTGCTACTACGGATACAGGTGAATGGGTAGGGTTTTGTTACATCGAAACCTGGGAGCATGGAAAATTCGTGGCGAATTCAGGTCTGATCGTACATCCTGATTTCCGTAACAGCGGCATGGCAAAAGCCATCAAAATGAAGGCATTTGAACTGTCGCGTCATAAATATCCTGATGCCAAAATTATCGGTATCACTACGAGCCTTCCGGTGATGAAAATCAATTCGGATCTGGGCTACGAGCCTGTTACATTCAGCGAACTTCCCGCCGACGACGCGTTCTGGAAAGGCTGCGCGAGTTGCGTGAATTACGATGTACTCACCCGGACTAACAGAAAACACTGTCTTTGCACAGGTATGATGTACGATCCGGAAGATAAAAAGAATGCAGCCAGCACCACCACCGGTGGTACTGAGCACGAAAGCCATACCTGGGATTTCTTGAAGGAATCGAGCCTTTACGAGCGCTGGATGCGCATCAAGCAACGCATTTTGCTGCGAAGGGAAGAACGCGCCAAAAAGAAAAACGCCGGGGCCGTGCTGGTACACTAGTGTGCCGCACCTTTTGATAGATTTTAGTATCTCATTTTAAATACCCCGCCCGGCAACCGAAAAGGACTGCGGCGGGGTATTTTTTTGTACTTTTGCACCGCAAATCAAGCTTTTAATCAGAATTCATATATAATGTCACAGCCCAAAGTAGTATTAGCGTTTTCAGGGGGACTTGATACCTCCTTTTGTGTAAAATATTTAGCCGAAGACAGAGGTTACGAGGTGTATTCGGTTTTGGTTGACACCGGTGGTTTTTCGGACGAAGAGCTGAAAACGATCGAAGCGAATGCCTATGCTTTGGGCGTGAAGCAACATGCTACAATTTCCAAAACGAGCGAATATTACAACGACTGTATCAAATACCTGATCTTCGGAAATATCCTTAAAAACAATACTTATCCGCTTTCGGTAAGTGCCGAGCGTATTTTCCAGGCAGTTGCCGTGGCTGAATATGCCAAAGAAATCGGAGCGAGTGCGATCGCACACGGCAGCACAGGTGCTGGTAATGACCAGGTGCGTTTCGATATGGCATTCCGCATCATCGTTCCTGAGGCTGAAATCATTACCCCGATCCGCGACCTCAAACTTTCCCGCGAAGCAGAAATCGAATACCTGACCGCGAAAGGTGTTGCCCGCGACTGGACCAAGGCCGCATACAGCATCAACAAGGGCCTCTGGGGCACTTCGGTAGGTGGCAGGGAAACATTGACTTCCGATCAATACCTGCCCGAATCAGCATGGCCTACGCAAATCACCAAAACAGAGCCGGAGCGCATTACGCTGGAATTTGTAGGTGGTGAATTGAAGGGTGTCGGGGGTGAAACTTTTGAGAATTCGGTTACCGCCATCCAAAAGCTGGCGGAAATCGCCCAGCCATTCGGTATCGGCCGTGACATCCACGTTGGCGATACGATTATCGGTATCAAAGGCCGCGTAGGTTTTGAAGCAGCCGCTCCGCTGATCATTATCAAAGCGCACCACACGCTGGAAAAGCATGTTCTGACAGAACAGCAATTGTATTGGAAAGAGCAGCTTGCCAACTGGTACGGCAGCTTGTTGCACAAAGGGCAGTTTGTAGAGCCGGTAATGCGTAACATCGAAACTTTCCTGGGTGATACGCAGTCGCACGTGACTGGTAAAGTGCACGTGTACCTGGCGCCGCACCGCTTCCATGTGGAAGGTATCGAGTCGCCCTACGACCTGATGTCATCGAAATTCGGCAGCTACGGCGAAATGAACAATGCCTGGAACGGCGACGACGTGAGAGGATTCTCGAAAGTCGCCTCGAACCAAGTAATGATTTATGGTAAAGTAAGTGATTCGGTAAATCAGTAGTTGGAATATGACCAAAATAGAACTCCAGAGCCAAATCCAAAGGAAAGTCCAGGGACTACCTGCCGACGTCCTTCAGGAGCTTTATGACTATCTGGAAACTATTTTGGAGAAGAGAAAACAGCAGGCTGAGGTTAAGAGCAGCCTGCAAGAATGGTGGAACGGCATAGCCGATTTCTCTGATGATTTTTTAACTCAACGTATCCAGCCCCCACTCGATAAATCCGAAAATTTATTCGAATGAAATACTTGTTGGATACCAATATTGTGGCCTACATCATCAAAAAAAGGCCCATTGAAGTTTTGCATAAACTGCAATCGCTCGATTGGACAGAGATCGCGATCTCTTCCATTGTAGTGGCGGAATTGTGGTATGGAGTTGAAAAAAGTCAACTGAAAGAGCAGAATAAGGCAGCATTGGAAGCTTTTCTGAAACCATTTACTGTCCTGGACTTTGACACGAAAGCGGCTATGGCATACGCTTCGATTCGTGCGGATCTGGAAAGTAGGGGGAAAGTTATAGGAGCAAACGACCTGCTGATTTCGGCACATGCTTTAAGCCACGGATTAATCCTGGTCACCAATAATGTCAAAGAGTTTGAGAGGATCGGTGACTTACAAATCGAAAATTGGGTTACGAATGAATAAGATCAATATCGGAATAATAGGTGCGGCAGGTTATACAGGAGGGGAATTGCTCCGGATCCTGGTTAACCACCCGAATGTGCATATCGCATTTGCGCATAGCAAAAGCCAGGCGGGTAAGCCGGTGCATGCTACGCACACGGATTTACTGGGTGATACGGAACTGGTATTTTCCGGGGATGATGTTCAGCCATTACTGAATCAGGATAGTCTGAATGCGATTTTCCTTTGCTCCGGCCACGGGGAATCGAAGAAGTTTCTCGACGAATATCATTTACCGGAGACAGTGAAGGTAATCGACCTTAGTACGGATTTCCGCAACGAGTCGAATGGATTTGTGTACGGCTTACCGGAATTGCAACGCGAGGCGATCAAAGGCGCGACTAAAATTGCCAACCCGGGTTGTTTTGCTACGAGCATAGAACTGGCTGTTCTACCGCTCGCTCATGCAGGTTTGATCCGGGACGACGTTCACGTCAGCGCGGTGACCGGCAGCACGGGCGCGGGCCAGGCGCTGAGTGCTACCACACATTTCACCTGGCGGAACAATAACATGTCGATTTACAAGGCATTCACGCACCAGCATTTGACCGAGATCAAAATGACGTTCGGCAAGTTGCAGGCCGGTTTCGACCAGGCCGTGAACTTCGTGCCGTACCGCGGCGATTACACACGCGGCATCATCGCCAACGTGTACACGCGCTACGAAGGCTCTTTGGGTGAAGCGAGGACACTTTACAAGGACTTTTACGCCTCGCACCCATTTACGCACGTAAGCGACACGCCGATCGATTTGAAGCAGGTCGTGAATACCAACAAATGCTTCGTCAACCTCGAAGTGCACGACGGCCAGTTGCTGATCACAAGCATTATCGATAACCTTACCAAAGGCGCGTCGGGTCAGGCGGTACAGAACATGAACCTGCTGTTCGGCCTGCCGGAGGATGCAGGGCTGCGGCTGAAAGCGCCGGCGTTTTAATCGAGTAAAAAATTGTTTGAGTTTTGAGCGTAACGATTTGATTGCTATGAACGATTTGATTCAAACGTATAACCAGCTGAGCGACGTACAGCAAAAGCAACTGGTCACCTTTGCTAACCTGCTCCTGCTTAAACAGAAAGCCAAAAAACCAACTGGTAACCTGGGCGAATGGAAAGAGAAAATCGCCAAATTTTCCAATTAGCAATCAAAACATTAAACAAGGACCTTTTTCAGAGAGTTGAAACTTTGGAATTAGCCTGATAAACCACAAAAAGAAATGTCACACCTATTTGACGTCTACCCCATTTACGATATAGAACCGGTGAAAGCCGAGGGTAGCTACCTTTGGGACCAGCATGGTACCAAATACCTTGATCTTTACGGCGGCCACGCGGTGATTTCGGTTGGCCATTGCCATCCCTACTATGTGGATAAGCTCACGAAGCAGTTGCACGCGATCAGCTTTTATTCCAATTCTGTCAAAATCTCCATCCAGGAAGAGCTGGCGGTGAAGCTGGGCGAGCTATCGGGCTATCCGGATTACAAATTATTCCTTTGCAACTCGGGCGCCGAAGCGAATGAGAATGCCTTGAAACTGGCTTCTTTCCACAATGGCAGAACAAAGGTCATTTCCTTTACCAAGTCATTCCACGGCCGGACGGCCGGTGCGGTTGCTGCAACCGACAATCCGTCGATCGTTGCACCTGTGAACTACAAGGAGCATGTAACATTCCTTCCATTCAACGATGCCTCTGCGGCCGAAGCGGGCATTACCGACGAAGTTTGTGCGGTGATCGTCGAAGGCATTCAGGGCGTGGGTGGTATTAACGTTTGTACCGACGAGTTTTTGCAAACATTAAGACGCAAATGCGATGAAACCGGCGCTGTACTCATCCTCGACAGCGTGCAATGCGGCTACGGCCGAACAGGAAAGTTCTTCTCGCACCAGTTCAGCGGCATTACGCCGGACATTATGTCGATGGCGAAAGGTATGGGTAACGGCTTCCCGATCGGCGGAATACTGATTTCTCCGAAATTCAAGGCCAGCTACGGCTTGCTTGGAACGACATTCGGCGGTAACCACCTGGCTTGCGCGGCAGGCGTGGCGGTGCTGGATATTATGAAGGACGAAAATCTGATCGCGAATGCTGCCGAGATCGGCGATTACCTGTTTGAAGGCATCAGATCGATTGGCGGCTATAAGGAGTTGAGAGGCCGCGGATTGATGATCGGGATCGAGTACGATTTCCCGGTGAAGGAACTGCGGAATAAGCTGTTGTTTGAACACAAAATGTTTACCGGCGTGGCCGGCGCGAACACGATCCGTCTGCTTCCATCGCTCGCATTGGGCAAAACGGAAGCAGATCTATTCCTCGAAGCGCTGAAAAAAGAAGTATCTGTCGCGGCTGTTTGATTTTTTTGAACTATTACCATCCTTGTCCTAGTTGAGAATAGGAACACCTATCTCCGAAATTTTAACCTGAATGAAACACTTTCTTTCCATTAAAGACGTCACCGACCTACCCCAGCTCATCAGCAGCGGCATCGCAGCCAAAAAGGACCCGTTTGCGGACCAGACGCTGGGGAAAAACAAAACCATAGGCCTACTGTTTTTCAATTCAAGTTTAAGGACAAGGATCAGCACGCAGAAAGCTGCCCAGAACCTCGGCTTGAATGTGATTACGATGAATGTCGGCCAGGATGGTTGGGGACTGGAAATGGAAGAAGGTGTGATCATGAACGGTGACAAGGCCGAACACGTGAAAGAAGCGGCAGCGGTGATCGGCAGCTACTGCGACATCATCGGTATCCGGTCATTTGCTGGGCTGCAGGACCGTGACAAAGACTACGCGGAAATCGTTTTTGAGCAGTTTAAAAAATATGCGAACGTTCCCATCGTAAACCTCGAATCAGCGACGCGGCACCCGCTGCAATCGCTGGCCGACTGCATTACCATCGAAGAATTTAAGCTCAAACAACGTCCGAAAGTGGTACTTACATGGCTGCCGCATTTTAAAGCATTGCCGCAGGCCGTTGCCAACTCGTTTTGCGAATGGATGAACCCCATGGAAGTGGAGCTTGTAATCACGCATCCCGAAGGTTACGACCTATCTCCGGAATTCGTAGGCAAAGGCCAGGTGATTTACGACCAGGACAAGGCGTTGGAAGGTGCTGATTTTGTGTACGGCAAAAACTGGTCGTCTTTCAACAGCTACGGTCAGGTTTTGAATACTGATCCTTCCTGGATGATCACAGAGGCTAAAATGGCTTTGACCGACAATGGAAAATTCATGCACTGCCTGCCTGTGCGCCGGAATATGAAGGTAGCCGACGAAGTACTCGACGGCCCGCGTTCATTGGTGATCGAGCAGGCGGCCAACCGGGAATGGTCGGCGCAAGCGGCATTGAAAGAGGTCTTGTTAGGATTGTAATCGCTATTTTTGCGAGATTGAAATATAAAAAGAGGGTGTATCAAAGAGCGATTTCGTAGTCACCCTGAGCGGACCGGGCCGCCGGGCGGTCGAAGGGTATTTGCAGTACGCATTACCCTTCGACTCCGCTCAGGGTGACATCTTAATCGAACTTTGATACATCTTTCATCATGAAATTGTTAATGAAATGAGTACAACCACATTGGCTCAACCCTTCGATACTACTACGCTGGATGAAGTCAGGAAGACCGGCGTATTGATCGTAAACCTCGGCACGCCCGACAGCCCGTCGGTGCCCGATGTGCGCAAATACCTGCGGGAATTCCTCATGGACGAGCGCGTGATCGATATCCCGTACCTGAACCGCTGGTTCCTGATCAACCTGATCATCGCGCCGTTCCGCGCACCCAAGTCGGCGAAAGTTTATAAGCAGCTTTGGAAACCGGACGGCTCCCCATTAAAAACTTACGGGTATTCGGTCAAAGATAAATTACAGAAAGTCCTGGGGCCAGATTATATCGTGGAGCTGGCAATGCGTTATCAGAACCCGAGCATTGAAAAAGCATTGACGGCATTGCGTAAGGAATGCCTGACCGAAATCGTCGTCGTGCCGTTCTTCCCGCAGTATGCTTCCGCCTCCACCGGCTCGGTGTATAAAGAGGTAATGCGTGTCGTGAAAGACTGGGAAGTACTTCCGGAAATACGCTTTGTAAACCGTTTCCTCGAACACCCGAAATTCATCCAGGGGTTTGTTGATTTGGGTAAAAAATACATGGCGCAGCACGACTACGACCATTTCGTGTTCAGCTACCATGGCCTGCCCGAGCGACAGATCACCAAAGGCGATGTTACCGGCAGTTTTTGCCAGTTCGGCAGCTGCTGCGACAAGCTCGATCACCGCAACCAGCATTGCTATCGTGCCCAATGCTTCGAGACGACCCGGTTGCTGGTAAAAGGATTGGGCATTCCCGAAGGTAAGTATACGACCTGCTTCCAATCCCGCCTGGGCAAAAATCCATGGATCAAGCCTTATACCGACGAGGTAATCCCTGAACTCACTAAAAAAGGTGTGAAAAGCGCATTGGCATTCTCTCCCGCATTCGTAGCCGACTGCCTGGAAACGACGATTGAAGTCGGAGAAGAATACAAAGAGATTTTTGAGAAAGAAGGCGGGGTGCATTGGCAGCTCGTCGAGAGTCTCAACGACAGCGACATCTGGGTGGAATGTCTTGAAGATATCATTAAAAACCCGGCCTCCTGATTCAGGGGCCGGGTTTTGGCTTTTATAGGGTATTCCTTTCGATTACAGGCTCACGCTTTCCTTCTTGTAGAGACCGATCAGCGTCTCAGCAGCATAGTCGATCTCGGCTTCCGTGTTATACTTCCCGAACGAGAAACGCACGTTAGCGCGGTTTTCGTCGATCCTGAGCTCATTCAACACGTGCGAACCAATGTCGGTACCGCTCGAACAGGCGCTGCCGCCTGAAACGGCAATGCCGGCAATATCGAGGTTGAACAGCAGCATATCGCTGATGTCGGAAGGCGGCAGGCTCACATTCAAAACCGTATAAAGGCTTTTGCCCAAATCTGCGGAATTACCGTTGAATGCCACGCCCTCTATGCCGTCTTGCAATTTAGCGATCATCCGTCCCTTCAAACCTTCGATATGCGCTTTGTGGGAATCCATATCGCGGTAGGCTATTTCCAACGCTTTGGCCAGGCCGACAATACCATAGATATTTTCCGTTCCCCCACGCATATTGCGCTCCTGCGCGCCTCCATGTACGAAAGGATTAATCTTGATCCCCGGCCGAACGTACAAGAAGCCAACTCCTTTCGGACCGTTGAACTTGTGCGCCGCGCCGACGATGAAATTTGTTTTCAGCTTTTGCAGATCATGGCGGTAATGCCCCATCGTCTGCACAGTATCGCTATGGAAAATGGCATTGTATTTTTCGCAAATATCGCCCGCTGCTTCGAGATCCAGCAGGTTGCCGATCTCGTTGTTGCCATGCATAAGCGATACCAATGAGCGCGGTTTCGAAGCGAGCAGTGCTTCGAGGTGTTCGAGATCTACCTCCCCTTTGGCATTCAAATTCACATAACTCAGCTCGATAATGCCCAGCTTTTTCAAATGCTCCAATGTGTGCAGCACGGCGTGGTGCTCGATACGCGACGTGATGGCATGGCGCAGACCGAACGTTTCAATACTTGAACGAATGGCCGTATTGTCGGCTTCGGTACCGCCGGAGGTAAAGAATATCTCTGCCGGAGCCGCGTTTAAGGTCGCTGCAATGCTTTTCCGGGCCCGCTCGATGGATGAACGCACGGCGCGGCCGTAGGAATGAATGGAAGAGGGGTTGCCGAATTGCTCGGTCATGAGCGGCAGCATCGCTTCCAGCACCTCGGGGTCCAGTTGCGTCGTGGCCGCATTGTCTAAGTAGACTTTCATGGGGATATTAAATTATAAAGATCACTCACTGCCCGTTTGCGGCAATAAGTGACCTGAATGTAGCTATGCTAACAGCGTATTTATTTCTTCGGTTCCGAAATGATTTCCTTGATATCGGAAATGATTTTATTGGCAAGGCTTGTAGCGGTGGTCTGCGTTTCCGACTCCGAATAAATGCGGATGATCGGCTCGGTGTTCGACCGGCGCAAATGCACCCATTCCCGATCGAATTCGATACGGACACCGTCGATCGTGTTCACCGGCTGCTTGGAATAGCGCGTCTGAATGCGGTCGAGAATGTTATCGACGTTGATCTCCGGTGTAAGCTCGATCTTGTTTTTGGAAATATAGTAATTCGGGTAAGACCTTCTCAATACCGAGGCCTTTTTGCCCGACTTTGCCAGATGCGTCAGGAACAGCGCAATACCTACCAATGCATCACGGCCATAGTGGCTTTCGGGATAAATCACCCCTCCATTGCCTTCCCCGCCGATCACAGCGTTGTTGGCTTTCATGGCATTCACCACATTCACTTCCCCTACCGCCGATGCGAAGTACTGTCCACCGGCTTTAATGGTCACGTCGCGCAATGCAGCAGTCGAGGAAAGATTGGAAACCGTATTACCCGGCGCGTTTCTCAAAACATAATCCGCCACCGCAACGAGCGTGTATTCCTCTCCAAACGGCGTGCCATCCTCGCACATCAGCGCAAGCCGGTCCACATCCGGATCAACGACGATGCCGAGCTGGTATGAGCCGTTGTTCAGTTCCTTGCTGATGTCGTGTAAATGCTCCGGCAGGGGCTCGGGATTGTGCGCGAAATTGCCGGTTGGTTCGCAGTTCAGTTTCTTGATATTCTTGGGATCCACGCCCAATGCTTCGAGCAAGAGGGGTACCGCTATTCCGCCGGTAGAATTGACCGCGTCGACAACGATTTTGAAATTGGCATTTCGGATCGCTTCCGCATCCACGAGTGCCAGAGACAGAACGTGGTCGATATGTTTCCGGAGATAGGCATCATCGGAAGTATAGCTTCCCAGCTTTTTTACATCGGGAAACAGGAAATCTTCCTCGTCGGCAATGCGAAGCACCTCGGCGCCTTCGGCCTCCGAAATGAACTCTCCTTCGTGGTTAAGCAATTTAAGGGCGTTCCACTGGATCGGGTTGTGGCTTGCTGTAAGGATAATACCTCCCGCCGCGCCTTCCGCTTTCACGGCTATCTCGACAGTCGGAGTAGTGGACAGGCCAAGGTCGAGCACATTCAGCCCTACACCTTGCAAAGTACCGGCTACCAGGCGGCTTACCATTTCACCGGAAAGCCTTGCATCCCTGCCGATTACCACCTTAAGATTCTGTGGATTTGTACGCCTCACCCATGTCCCGTATGCAGCAGCAAACTTAACAACATCAATCGGAGTCAGCGCCTCACCCGATTTTCCTCCCACTATTCCCCTGATTCCTGAGATAGATTTAATTAACGTCACGATCTAGAATTCCTCTTTATGTTTGGTTGCAAAAATACTAAATTCCCTCTCCGCAATTAGATTTTTCTACAAACAAAAAACTACAATTGAGTTTCTGGACTCATTTCCGTCGTCTGTTCACCAGCTCGCCGAATCACCGGAAAACCAATCAGAATATACGTTTTCAGGCTGAAACAAGCAGTTATGCCTTTGTAATTTCTCCCATTTTGCCGAATACCGGGTCCATCCATTCCAACGACAATTTCTGTACGGAATTGCTCAGCAATGCGCTCCACTGCTTGCCCACGTAGTCGAGGTCGTCTTTCTCGAAACGGTGCTCCACAAGCTGGAATGAGTCCTTTTCGTACATGACGACATCTATCGGGTAATCCACATCGTTGGAACTTACCCTTGTAGAATCGAACGACAAAAAGCCGATCTTCAATGCATCCTGCATCGACGAATCGAATTTGAGGCTCCGGTACAGCAGCGGCTTCCCGTAGCCCGAGTTACCGATGATGATAAACGGCGAGCCGTCGCCTACTTCTACCCAATTGCCTTCGGGATATAAAAGAAAAAGCTTGTGTTCGGAATCGTGTTCCAGCTGCCCGCCCACAATCGCGAACAGGTTGAACACCAGCCCCGCATTGTTCAGCGCATAACGGTCCTCCTCGGCCACCCGTCGCACCTGCTGCCCCAATGCATTGACAGCCTTGTAAAGCTTGTCGAATGAAGTGTCCCGCTCTTCCAGGACTTCTTTGAAATAGGTAATAGCCTTATCCCGCACCGACCTCAGGCCGGAGGTCATCACAAAAATAGAATGCTTGTCGGACTGGTAAACAGAAACTTTCTTGTTGGTCGAAACCTCGGTTCCGGACGTCAGGCGCGTGTCGGCAATGGCCACCAGGCCGGATGCGACTTTGATACCCAGGCAATATGTCATGTCTTAGCGGCTCAAAATGATAGAGTCGCTAAGATAGGAAAGTTTTGATCAGTTCATCCACTGGCTTTTGAAATGCCCCTGACCCTGGCTTTGCGACTGTCCGGTCTCCAATCCGAAGTACATATCGAAGATTTTGTTATCCACTTCGTTGTTCTTGATCTGGAATTTATCGAGGTAATCGTGCAGTCCCATTTTGAAAACATCCTCCACATCGGTGAATTCCAGTTCGCTCCTGATCTTGCTCAACGCGCGCTCGGCCGGGTTGGTGTAACCGCGCTCGGGGATGGATCCGGCAATGGCATAGAGCGAAAGCTCCGCCTGTCTCACGCAATAGGCGATGGAACGCGGGAAAAGCTTGTCAAGGATCAGAAACGCCACAATGTTCATGGGTGTCAATGCGCGGTGCGTCTGGCGGTACATATTATAGGCACTCACCGATTTCAAAACGGCGGTCCAAAGCATCAGATCCAGCGTAGAACCCGAAGTACCCGAGTCCTGCAACAATGTGAAATACTTCACATCCAGGAAACGCGAACATTTGTCGGCACGCTCGATGTGCCGCCCGAGCCTTCCGAAATGCCAGGCCTCGTTGCGTGTGATCGACGAGTCGACTACCCCGTGGAAAAGCTGGCAGTTCTTGCGAATGTCCGTGAAATACGACTGCATGTGGTCCATATTCCGGAAATCGTCCGGCGAAGTCCCCTTGATGGTCAGGTAAAACGTGTTGATACTCTCCCACATTTCCTTCGAAATCGTTTCGCGGATCGTCCGTGCATTCTCGCGGGCTTCGTAGAGGCAGCTGATAATGGAGTTCGGATTACGCTTATCGAATGTCATGAAGTGAATGACATCCTCCTTGGTAGGCTTGTCATAATACTTATAGAAGAGAAAGTGGTCGGCCGTGGCGATCAGTAACGGCTCCCATTGTTCGTCTACATCAGGCGGAAGATCCAGGGCCAGGTTAAAATTGACCCCAACAAAACGGGCGTAATTTTCGACCCGTTCCATATATCGGTTCATCCAGTAAATTGAATTCGCAACTCGGCTCAACATAAAGGGTAAGTATGTCTCTAAAATTGTAAATCAGAATAATCACTAAGCGATCAAACCAAAATACCTAATAATATTTTGCAAATACAAGCATATGCAAAAAGTTATATTATTTCCTCACAAATTATTATTCTACAAAATTAAACGGCCGACCTTGGAATCTTCCCGAAACCTTTAAAATTTGTAACTTAACCTTTCATCAAACCATAACCCGCATTTTCCTGTGTCAAAGAAAGAACAATTTATTGCAGCAATTCAGAAATCTTATCAAACTGACAAACCTGTAATTCATTTGGGGTCGGCCATTCTCGACGGCGAGATCATCGGCGAGGCCCGCGTGAACCTTCCCTTGCGCATGATGAACCGCCACGGGCTTGTGGCCGGGGCGACGGGATCGGGTAAGACGCGCACATTGCAGGTATTCGCCGAGCAGCTTTCCGCAGCCGGTGTACCCGTGTTCATGTCTGATATCAAAGGCGACCTTTCGGGTATCGCTCAGCCGGGCAAGACCAATGCGGCTCTGGAAGAACGCGCCCAGATACTCGGTACCGTTTTCGAGCCGAAAGGATTTCCGGTGGAGCTGTATTCGCTCAGCGGGAATAAAGGCGCTCAAATGCGTGCTACCGTCCTGGAATTCGGACCGATTCTCCTATCCAAAATTTTCGAACTGAATGAAACCCAGGCCGGTGTACTCGCCATCCTGTTCAAATATGCCGATGATAAGGATCTGCCGATGGTGGACCTGAACGACCTGAAAAAAGTCCTTAACTACCTGGCCGAGGGCCCGGGCGCAGCGGAAATCAAAGCCGACTACGGTACCATTTCTTCCTCCACCGCCGGTACGATCCTCCGCAAGATCGTGGCATTGGAACAGCAAGGCGTAGGCACCATTTTTGGGGAAAGATCATTCGATATCGACGACCTGATCAACAAAGTGGACGGGCAGGGCGTGATCAGCCTGCTGAATGTCTCCGATGTGCAGGATAAACCCGCATTGTTCTCGACATTCATGCTCAGCCTCCTGGCCGAATTATACCAAAAACTGCCCGAAGCGGGGGACCTGGACAAGCCTAAGCTGGTATTCTTCCTCGACGAGGCGCATTTGCTTTTCAAAGACGCGCCAAAGGCATTCCTCGAACAGATCGAGCAGGTGGTGCGCCTGATCCGCTCCAAAGGCGTGGGTATCTTCTTCTGCACCCAAATGGCGCAGGATGTACCGGTATCGGTGCTTGGCCAGCTTGGTAACCGAGTGCAGCACGTGCTCCGTGCATTCACCCCGCAGGATGCCGAAGGATTGAAGCAAACCGTCAAAACTTATCCGAAATCGGATTTTTATTCGATCGACCAGGTGCTAACGACACTCGGTATCGGTCAGGCCCTGATCACGGTTTTGAATGAAAAAGGGATTCCTACCGAAGTAGCAGCCACCCATTTAATGCCTCCTGCTTCCGTTATGGGGCCTATGGTCCAGGCCGACTACGACAAGCACGTGCAGCAGTCGGACGTGTATGCCAAATACAAAGATCCTGTCGATCCGGAAAGCGCTTATGAAATCCTGACCAGGCGGATGGAAGAACAAGCCCGCAAGGAAACCGAGGCGAAAGAAGCGGAAGTGCAGGCGAAAGTCGAGGCTAAAAAGGAGAAAGAGCAGTCGAGCATGATCTCCGATGCGCTCAACTCCCCGCTGGCCAAACAGATCGGCCGCGAGGTGGTGCGGGGCGTTTTTGGAATGCTGTTTGGCAAGAAAAGCAGCACCAGGAAAAGCGGAGGTGGGTTGTTTGGGTTTTGAAGTATGTCAGGCTGAGCGGAGTCGAAGCCGCGGTACAGTACCGCGGCTTCGACTCCGCTCAGCCTGACAGTTCAATTAACCTGACAGTTCAATTAAACAGCCGTATCATAGCCGATCACACACCGCTGGTCGGCTAACTTATCCAGGTTTTCAGGCACATCCAGGCGTGTTCTGGCATTATCGAATGCATCGCGGTATTTTTCTTTCAGCTCCCGGCGCTTGATCGCTTCCAGGAAACGGCGCGCATCTTCTTCGTTCTCCAGTACCAGTTCCGGAACAACGGTTGGTTTGTTATCGTCGTCCTTGGCCACCATCGTCACATAGGACGTGTTGGTATGGCGTACGGTACGATTCCGCACATTCTCGGCCACCACACGGATACCTACCACCAGCGAAGTCCTTCCCACATAGTTCACCGATGCGTGCAGCGACACCAGGTCCCCTACCTCCACCGGTTCGAGAAAATCCACCGCGTCCACGGATACGGTCACGCAATACGTGCCGGCGTGGCGAGAAGCGCACGCATACGCAACTTTGTCGATCAGCGAAAGCAATATGCCTCCGTGAATCTTCCCGCCAAAATTGGCATATGAAGGAATCATCAATTCGGTGAGGGTGGTCTGGGAAAAACTGACGGGCCTGGGCTCCATGGATATGAATTATTTTTTCAAAAAGATAGTCTTACCGGTTTTTGCAGCCTCTTTGGCCGTTTCCAGTATCTCTACGACGGTCACATTTACCGGTAACCCGTACAGGTCGTTCTGATCGAGTTTGATGCGGCCTTGTACTACATCGGCCAATACCGAGAATGGGTCGGTGTAAGGTGCGGGACGAGGATCGAGTTTGAGCGTTTCCTCGGGTGCTTTTTCCTGGAAGCGCTGCCGTACTGTGGTGGCATTGACGGCAACAGCGTAGCCCTTGTTACCGTAAACTTCCATGTCCTTTCTCGCAAAAGACCAGTTCCATGAGCCCTGAATAATGCATTGTGCCTTTGGATATTGCAGGATAATGGAGGCCTCGTCGTCCACATTCTTGTAAATATCGGGTTTGTTCTGATGCGTAACCGCCGTTACCGAAACAGGCCGCTCGCCTTTCATGAGCCAGGTCATGAGGTTGGCGCCATAACATCCGAAATCGATCAACGCCCCGGCGCCGTTTTTCACCGGGTCGGTGAGGATCGCGAAAAACTCTTTGCTAACCCCTATTTCCTTCGGTCCCTGGTGGCCGTCGTTCACCATTACCTTACGGATCTCGCCGAGTTTCCCATCCTGAATGAGCTGGTTCACGTGCTGGTTACTGGCATACCACGAAGTTTCGTAATTGGTCAGAACGTGAATATTGTTCTGCGTCGCCAGTTTCTGGATTTCCTTTGCATCGGCAAATGTCGTGGCCAGCGGCTTCTCCACCATTACATTGATTTTCCTCGGCGCACATGCCCGCACCACCACGACGTGCTCGTTGATCGCACCGAATGCCGAAACAGCTTCCGGTTTCGTCTCGTCGAGCATTTTGTTCAGATCAGAATAAAACAGCTTGGGATCGAGCTTGTAGCGCTCGGTAAACTGCTTCACGAGCTCGGGGTTCGTTTCCCAGATCCCCACCAGCTGCATATCGGTTTTGTCTTTCCGGTTAAAGGCCCAGCCGACATGTCCGTGGCTCAGTCCGGCTACGGCCAGGCGAACGGGCTTTTGAGCCATGGAAGAAAGGGAAAGGAGCGTGAGAAAGAGGATTGGCAGTGTTCTCATCGTTAGTTACGGTTTAGGATAATTTATCAATAATATCTTTAATCACTTCCTGCAAATAGGCCCCATTGTACGGACCGTACCAGCTCATGGTTTTGGTTTCGTACAAATCGCGATCGAAATACTTGTCGTGGGTAATGTAGCCGATATAGCCGCCGTTGAAGCTGGTTACCATCAGGTTCAGGCCCCTGGATTTAGCATAAGCATCCAGCGGGCCAGTCAGTTCGCCGGAGAAGTCGCAAGGCATGCCTACCATCAGGATATTCCCGACCCGCAAAGCCTTCACATACACCGGATATTCACCGAATGCCTTCTTGAATGCCCACGGGCGCAGCACGATGCGCATAGTCAGGCGAGGCGTCGGTTCACGCAGCGGCAGCGGCAATGTGAGCGTTTCTACCAAGGCGCTCTTCGAATCCTCCTTCACAGTATTAGGCGACAGCAATGCATTCTGCACCCCGAATGCCTGGTTTTTCACTTCGTCAAAGTCATCCGTTCCCTGCTCGATCGGGCCCATGCTGCCCACCGCGCCTGCCATGTACATCGCAAAATTGTAGCGGCCTTTTTCCAGCGAATCCACCAGCGCGCCGGGATAATCGCGTGAGAGAACTATATTTTTGGAATTCAAAACCGTAGAGTGCGCTGCGAATGAGCTCAGAATGGCCTTCTGCCCGCTTTGGGTAACGAATGCTGCTGAACGTATCTCCGGATCGATACCTCCCTCCTCGCCTACCAGCCGGTTACGGATATCGACCGAGTCGAGCGATTCCATGTAGGTCAGCTGCACGGGTTCCACTTTTTTTTGCGCATCGGTAATGGCCTTGTGAAATGCATTGGCCAGATTTTCAACGATAGCGGGATCATATTTACCCGAAAAGAACAGGGATGAAATGCCCGTTCCCCAACCGCCTACACTGTTATGGCTATGCGTAGCGCCGAAATAGATCTGTTCGAACGGGATATCGCCCGGTTTTAGCTTCTCTTTCAATGACTGAATGACCGTGGGAGGAATGATGAGCAGATCGGCGGCAATAATGGCCGCTTTCGTATGCCCGTTGTCGATCACCATCGCACGCACATATACGGAGTCGTGCACAGCCGTGTAAGGCCTGCCGCGCCGGTTGCCATAACCCGCTGTGGGCGTAGGCGATATCGGTGTGATATTCACCTTGGCCCAACCGGCCTGCAATGCAGAGGAAGCCCCGGTAGTATCCGCCTTTACGTCCCCGATAAGCGTTTTCCACTCTTTATAATAGGCCATTTCCCGGTAGGGCGTATCGTCCATGGTGGTGATCATGGTAGCAATGGCGAGTACGAGCAACAGCAGGAATATCCCGATGATTTTCAAAAGAATGCGCAGCACTTTCATGGATGGCAGTTTAGGTTTTAGAAAAAGGCGGCTGCCCGCATTTTCTATTGGTATCAAAAATACCCGGCAAACCAGCTTTGAGGTTGATACCGGGTATTAAAAGTTTATGATAATAACTAAATGACTGATTATGGCTGTTTTACGAGCTGAATATTGGCAATCAGCTTCACGTCCTCACCAATTACTAAGCCTCCCGAATCCGTGAGCTGCATGTAATTCAGGCCAAATTCCTGGCGGCTCAAACGGCCTTCCACCTCAAATCCGATGCGGATATTGCCGTCGCTATCCTTTTCGGCACCGCCATATTCGGCATCGAGTTCGATCGGTTTGGTAATGCCTTTGAGCGTAAGCAGCCCGGAGAGCTTATAGTTATCGCCTTTTACTTTATGAAAATAGTTGGATTGAAAGGTAATGTGCGGATATTGCTCTGCATCGAAGAAATCCGCCGAACGCAAATGGGCGTCGCGCATTTCCACATTGGTATCGATACTGTTCACGTCGAGGGAGAAATGAATTTCCGCATTTTCAAAATTATTCAAATCCGAAGTGGCCCCGCCTTCAAAATTGTTGAAGGAACCCGTGATCGTCGAAATGACCAGGTGTTTGATTTTGAACTGCACTTCGGAATGCGCCGGGTCTACGATCCATTTTGTAACTGCCATAGGTGTATTATTTAAATTTCACGAAATACTGTTCGCTCTAAAATTAACATTCCTGCTGTACAAACGTCTATTGAAACGATTTAATTCTGATCTGAAAGCGTGTTCACAATAAAATAAATGGCACGTAATTTTTAAGTAACTAAGCATCATTACATTGAACCACAATACTAATCCGACTCATAAATGAAAATGAAGGGCAGAAGCATATTCACGTACGACGTGTATGCCCCCACCACCGTGACCACCATGTTACGACCCCGCCGTCAGGAAGGCCAGTCGATCATCCAGGAAGGTTTTAACATAGAGCCGCCCGTACCGTTTTCGGAGTATACCGACCTTTACGGCAATCCCTGCCAGCGCACGATCCTGCCCGTGGGCAGGGTTACCATCACCACCGAAGTGCAGGCCCAGGTGAATCCCACGAAGCCGATCCCTAATCCGGCTCCTGCGTATATGCTTGTAGGGGATTTGCCGGATGATGTCATGCATTACATCCTGCCCAGCCGCTATTGCCAGTCGGATCTGCATGAAATCAACATGTTAGCACTGGAAATAGCCGGTAACCTTACACCAGGCTACGATCAGGTGGAGGCCATCCGCACCTGGATCCACAATAATATACGCTATCAATACGGTGTTTCCAATGCTGCCACGACAGCCCTCGACACCGCCTACAGCCGCGTAGGCGTGTGCCGCGACTTCACGCACCTTGCCATTGCATTATGCCGGAACCTTTGCATTCCGACCCGGATGACCGTAGGTTACCTCGATAAACTGAAAGATATGGACCTGCACGCCTGGTTTGAAGTATTCATCGGCGGCGAATGGTATACTTTCGACGCGGTGCAGGAAAAAACCGAGGGGTACCGCATCGAAATCGCCCATGGCCGCGACGCCGCAGATGTGGCGATGGTTACCCAGTACGGCAATGCAGCGCTGCAATCGCTGCACGTGGAAGTGGAGTTGCTCGAAGCGGAGCAATAAACAAAAAGCCGGTACCGGAATCCGGTATCGGCTTTGCTCTATTCGGTCTTAGTTTTAAAAATGGGGCTTAAATGACGCCCAATTCCTTTCCGACTTTCGTAAACGCCGCCACGGCCTTTTCGAGGTCCGCTTGCTCGTGCCCTGCGGAGATTTGCACGCGGATCCGCGCCTTGCCTTGCGGCACCACGGGATAAAAGAAGCCTATTACATAAATGCCTTCGCTGAGCAATCTGGCTGCGAATTCTTGCGCCAGTTTGGCTTCATAAAGCATAATCGGGACGATCGGGTGCTCGCCAGGGAGAATATCGAAACCTACGTCGGTCATGGCCTTGCGGAAATACTGGGTATTCTGTTCCAGCTTGTCGCGCAATGCGGTGGACGAGGTGAGCAGGTCGAGTACTTTTATGGAGGCTCCGACAATGGAAGGAGCCAATGTATTGGAAAACAAATAAGGTCTGGAACGCTGGCGAAGGATCTCCACGATCTCCTTTTTGGCAGCTGTAAACCCGCCCGATGCACCGCCTAATGCTTTGCCGTAAGTACCTGTTATAATGTCGATCCGACCCATTACGTTGCGGAATTCGTGTGTGCCGCGGCCGGTTTTGCCCATAAAGCCGGTAGCATGGCACTCGTCGATCATCACCATGGCCTTATATTGTTCTGAGAGGTCGCAGATTTGGTCGAGGCGGGCGATGGTACCGTCCATCGAGAAAACGCCGTCGGTCACCACCAGGATTCGACGGCTGCCTTGTGCGTCTTGAAGCTGTTTTTCAAGATCGGCCATGTCGTTATGCTTGTAACGGAACCGCTTGGCCTTGCAAAGGCGCACGCCGTCGATAATCGACGCGTGGTTCAGTTCGTCGGAGATAATGGCGTCCTGCTCGTTGAGCAACGGCTCGAAAATCCCGCCATTGGCATCGAACGCCGCTGCATAGAGAATGCAATCCTCGGTACCGAGGAATTCGGCCGTTTTGCGTTCCAGTTCCTTGTGAATATCCTGCGTCCCGCAGATAAACCGCACCGACGACATTCCGAAACCATGGGAATGAATGGCGTCGATACCCGCCTGGATCACATCAGGATGCGACGAAAGGCCTAAGTAGTTATTTGCACAAAAGTTGAGCACATCCGCCCCGTCGGTCGTAGCAATATGCGCCGACTGCGGCGTGGTAATCACGCGCTCTTTTTTATATAACCCCGCCGACCGGATCGCTTCCAGTTCGGTTTGAAGTTCTTGTTGGATGTTACCGTACATGGTGATGAATTTTGAATGAGTGAATGAGCGAATGACGGAATTTTGAATGATTGAATGATTGAATGATTGAATGAGTGAATGAGTGAATGAGTGAATGAGTGAATTTGAACGAGTTTCAGAATTTAACCGAAGGCAGACCTCCCTAGAAAATATTCAATCATTCAATCATTCGGTCATTCAATCAGTCACACATTCACACATTCACTCATTCACAACCTGGTACTTCTTCCGCAACTCGCTGATCATTTCCTGCGTCATCTTATCAAGCGAGTAGCTTGGCCGCCAGCCCCAGTCTTTCCGGGCCTGGGCATCGTCGATTTCCTGGGGCCAGGAATCGGCGATCGCCTGGCGGAAGTCCGGTTTGTAAGTTATGTTGAAGTCGGGAATAACCTTTTGAATGCTCCGCGCGATTTCCTCGGGTGAGAAGCTCATTCCGGCGAGGTTGTAAGAAGTGCGTACGGAAATTTTTTCGGCCGGCGCTTCCATGAGGCGCACGGTAGCGTCCATCGCGTCGCTGATGTAGATCATCGGCAGGGTCGTTTCGGGTTTCAAAAAGCATTCAAATGCCTCTCCCTTCACCGCTTTGTGATAAATATCCACCGCGTAGTCGGTAGTACCGCCGCCCGGCATCGACTGGTGGCCGATAATGCCCGGGTAACGCAACGAGCGGATATCCACGCCGTAACGTTTGAAATAGTAGTTGGACCAGTTTTCACCGGCGGCTTTGCTGATGCCGTAAACCGTCGAAGGATCGAGGTATGACCATTGCTCGGCCAGCGTATCCACGCGGTCGCCGAACACGGCAATGGAGCTTGGATAAAACACTTTACTTACCCCGTTTTCACGCGCTACTTCGAGGACGTTGAAATACGTCTGCATATTGATATGCCACGTTCGGAGCGGATCCTGCTCGCCTTTTGCCGAAAGGATCGCCGCGAGGTGATAGATTTGTGTAATGCCATATTTACGCACCAGCGCGGCCATTTCAGCAGCGTTTGTCGCGTCGAGTTGCTCGAAGATGCCGGTCGGGAATTCGGGCATACGGATGTCCGTCGCCACCACCTTTCCCATTCCGTAGATTCCCCTCAGATATTCCACCAGAACAGATCCGATCTGCCCGTTTGCTCCTATTACTAAAACGCAGTCCGTTTTCATAAAAAACAACTTTTGGATAAAGCATAAATCACTTGCAATTTCCCATTTGCGAAAACTATTTTCAAGAAACAGCCCATTTCGCAGGAAACATTGCCGCACTATTTGATTTTTGGAGCAAAATTTACTTTTTGAGGTTCATTTCTAAAGCCGTATCAGTAAATATTATTGCCCTATGGAACAGTTGGACAAAATCGATACCAAAATCCTCCGCATTCTTCAAAAAGATGCAAAAAAAACGACAAAGGAAATCGCGACGATGCTCAACCTGACGGTATCGCCCGTGTACGAGCGGATCAGAAGACTGGAAAGCCTGGGCTACATCAAGCAGTACGTAGCCATTTTAGATAAAAAACTGATTAACAGACACGTTACGACGATCTGCCAGGTATCGATGCGCTACCACAATGAGGCGTTTATCGAGAAGTTCGAACAGGAGATACAAAACCTCCACGAAGTGCAGGAATGCTACCACATGGCCGGTCAGGTGGATTTTCTTTTAAAAATCAATGTCGCCAGCCTCGACGAGTACCACGATTTCGTGAAGTACAAGCTGTCCAAGATCGACAACATAGGCGTGCTCAACAGCACCTTCGTGTTGAAGGAGATCAAGCACACCTCGGAGTTTTACATTTAAAGGCTCCGTTTCCTGACGTCGAAGGAAACCGTTTTGCTGCCTGCCTTGCCATCGGGTGTAATCCCCTGGATCACGACCTGGTAACGGCCTGTTTGGTCGGACGTGTAAAACTCGATTGTGGCTTTGCCGTCTTTGCCCGTGGTAACATTGGGTGCCCAATGCAGGAGGTTCCGGAAATCGGCCACGCGGCTGTTTGCATTGTTGCTGTCGTATTTCGGTGCGTAAAACTCCCGTTGTGCCTGTACGCCCTCGTAAGGCATAACCAGCACTTTGGGGTCGAGCTCGAAGCCGCCCAGGTCGCCGCGGTAGGTAGAGAAACTGACAATGCCGGTGAATGTCATCGGTCCCAGGAAGTAGCGCGAGCTGATCAGCTCGATTTTCTTCACTTTCAATGGGTCCATTTCGATGATCTTGTCGGCATCGAACACCGGGATACCATCCAAAAGCATCAGCGGATCGGTGGTATAATAGGTATTAGGAAGCAATTTATCGATCATCCGCAAATGGAATTCTTTTTGCCGCCTGCGCACGAGGATGCCTTTGACATATTCCCTCAATACCTCTTCCATGGTAGGGAAACGGGTGAAATCGTCAAGGAAATACTTCTCATCAGGCATCCCGAAAAACGGTAGTGAATCCGTTAGCACGGCTTTCTTTTCGGCATAAACCCTTGGCAGAAATGCATTGGCGGTCTGCATATTGATAGAACGCGTAAGCAGCTGGCCTTCCTGATTTTTGTCGAAAAAGAAAGAAGGGACAGGCGTCGTCGAGAACTGTTTCGAGAATGGAGAGGCTACCTCGAAGCGGTAGGAAGAGTCGGTTGCCAGGTTGGTTTGCAAGGTAATTTCCTTGGGACCGACGAACTGGCGCACTTCAAATTTGACCCGTCCTTCCTTGTCGCTCATATCCACATACAAGCGTGCGGGAACGTCCAGCGAAGCCAGGTAAGCATCTTTGTTCACAGCCGGTGTGCCATCGGCGCGGTTAAGCACCCGGGCGTTGATGAAATGGCCGTCATATTCCGGCAAATGCTCGAAGCCTATCAACTGACCGCCAAAAACCTTGTCCCATTTCAGCCGGCGCCAGCCGTGGGTGAGCATAAGGTTGTCGAGCTGCCGGTCGGTATCCTGGTTTACCTGCTGGAAATAATAGGCCGGATTCTCGATATCGCCTTTCAAATCGGCCGTAAGCCACAAATAGCTGTGGATGTCCTGCTGCCGTTGGTACTGGATTGAATCGTCCAGGTAAACAGCCACCGACAAATTACTCCAGGCCGGCTGCGACTGCTCCGCAGTGGCGGAAATGTTCATCGCCACTTTCTCGCGTCCGATGAAGCTTTTGCCGACTTGCGCGTCGATTGACAGCTGTTTTTCAGGACGTTTGAAATACAATCTTTCACAAACCGGTTTCAGCTTTTCATTGAAAACCGTGATCTGGGAAATGCCTTCCCCGAGCCGGGATCTTTCCAGCAAAAATACCGCCTGCCCTTTCCCCAGGCCTTTTTTTCCAAAAACTGCATTGGTCTGGCGCGTGTGTGCGACGAGGTACACGGTCACGGGCTCTTCACTGTCGAGCTTTGCGGTTACTATCACTTTCACCAGCGCGGCGGTCGAATCTTTCACCTCCATGACATAACCCTGCGGTTCCACTTTGGGAAATGCATATTCAAAGCGACCGCCTTTGCTGTCGGTAATGGCCGCCTTGTAAACCGCATTGCCTTCGGGTTTGAGCTTAAAATAGCCGATACCATTCAGTTCCGGTTCAAACTCCCGTACCGTCTCATTTTGCTCATTCAAAATGACCCCTTTGAACTTAATCCCTTTTCCATCCACACCGACTCCGCGAAATGCAACTTTACTTTCGATACCACTGACCAAATGGCCGCCCTCCGGAAAAAACTGCACATCGTAACGGGTTTCCTCCTTCGACGCCCTATCAGGATCGAAGCGTACGAATGGGTTGAGGATGGAAATCGGGGTCTCGAAATAATTGTCCGCGGAGAAATTCTTCATCCAGTTGGTGTAGCAGCGCAGCTTGTACTTCCCGCTTACGAGCGTGGAAGGAACGAGCGCCGACCCGTTACCGCGGCCATCGATCATCGAAAACTTGGTTTGCATCACCGCATTGTTCTCACTGTCGAGCACTTCCAGGTACGCTACCTTACTAAGGTCTAGAAAGCGGTGCGTAGCGCCATGGAGGTTATAGGCTTTGAACCAGATCGTCTCCCCTACGAGGTAAAAAGGGCGATCGATATGCACGTACATTTTTTCCTGCACGGCCCGCTCGGTGTAAAGTTCAAAGCGTTGCCGCATCGAGGCGAGCATGGCATCATCCTGCGCATACGAAGGGCTGTAACCTGCCAGCGCCAGCAAACCATAAATAAATGTCCTGAGTCTCATTATATATTTTATACAATAGAATTGTTATCGATCCCAAAATGCCGGTTTGGTGGTAGTACCGCCCTGCGAGCGGCAGTCTGCACAGGATTCCGACGTTCCCAGGTAGCCGCTTTTCGGCTCACCCATATAATAGTACAGCAGTACCGCATTGCCGTTGAATGCCTGGTTGAAATCCAGCGTATCGGGGGCCATGCAGCGGGGATAGGCCCCCAACGTTTCCCGGATAAAAATCCGCTTTTTCTGCTCCTGCGCCGCGCTGAAATAGCCGAACACCAGCTCCTTCGAATCGGCTTTGGCGTGAATGTTGCCGGTCACCTGCGACGGTTGCGGATCAAACAGGCTACCTGTTCCCTGGGTTGTTTTGGCAAGGTCGGTCCAGTATTCAAATGCCTCGCGTGTCAACCCGTATTGCTTCACAAGGATCGTATAACCGAAATACAGTTTGTTGGTAGCGATGTCCACGACATTGACCGGAATGTCCCGGATAATGTCCTGGCTCAGCTTGATCGTCGAACCCAATTTGATATCCCTCGACGGCAATGTCCGCCAGCATACGTTGATATTCTCGCTGCGCGTGACGATTTGCTTGGTTGTGTAATCACGCGTAAGGCTCGAATAATAGGCCATTCGGTATTCGTAGGTTTCTTCGTAATTCCAGCGGTAAAAGCGCGTCTGGTTGCTCGGATCATGCGTGTTCACGTAGATGATCATGGCATTTCTGCCTTCGTCGACGCGATAGGTTACACTGTCTATCGGCGGTGTTTTGCTTACCACTACGTAATCGGATTCGTATTCGCGCCCGTCAAGCCGCCTGATCTTCAGCCGGTACCGGGCATCACGGTTGAAAGCAGCCGGCGGCAGTGTGTACGAGCCGTTACCCATGTCACGGAAAGCATAGTTTTCGCCGTTTTCCTGTTCCACGATCAGGGTCGCCCCCGATTCCGTTTCGAACTGCTTGTCGTCATTAGTCCCTTGCGTATGGCTCAGAATAATCCTGCTGGTATCCCCGTCGACATTCAGGAAACCGTCCACAACGAGGTAGGTATCTGGATTGGTCACTTCCGGCGGCGAAAACGGTTCGATACAGCTGTTGATCACCAATCCTGCCGCCGCAAGCATTCCCGGCGACGCCCATCGCCCCCATTTCCTAGTTCCGTAGCTACTTTTCAGCTTTTTGATGAAGTTTCTTACTTTCACAATCATTCCAAATAAAATCATTACCAAAAAGAGGGTCTTTGCGTTGTACCACCCTGCAGGCGACAATCAGTGCAAGAATGGGCCGCCACCAGAACAGAATCCGAGCGCGGGCCCCAATAGGTCAGTAGCAGCTTTGCCGTGTTCAGCGCGCACTCATCGGCATCCCGCGACGAGCACCGGATCGGGATAGTGTCAGGTTCGGTGCAGCGCGGGAATATACCCAGGTGGGGCGCGACGGTAAGTCTGCGGGTTTCCTCCGTGGCCGCGCTGAAATACCCGAATGCCAGCACGCGCGGGTCGGAAGTATTCCGGATATTGCCTGTCACCTGCGACGGTAATACGTCAAAAAGGCTTCCGGTACCTTGTGTCGTCTTCGACAGGTCGGTCCAGTATTCAAATGCCTGGCGCGACAGGCCGTACTGCTTCACCAGGATGCTGTATTTGATGAAAAGCCTGTTGGTAGAAATCGGAACACGGTTCAGCGGCAGGTCCTTGATAATGTCACTGCTCAGCTTCACGGTACTTCCGAGCAGGATACTGCCTGATTTCAATGTCCGCCAGCACTTATTGATATTGTCGGGCCGGAGTACCACCGAATCGTTCCTGACCATCAATGCGGAATAATAAGTAGCCTCATACTCCCAGGTTTCCTCAAATTTCCAGCGGTAAAACTGCGTCTTGTTTTGCGCATCGTGGGTGTTCACGAGAAATATGCCCGCATTCAGCACAGGGTCCACTCTGAAAGTAACACTATCGATTGCCGGCGTCACGTTCACAGACACGAAGTCAGATAAATACTCCTGATTGTCCTTCGTCTTGATCCGCAGCCGGTACTTTCCCGAGCGATTGTATTGCCGCGGCGGCAACGTGTAAATGCCTGCGCCTGTTTCCGCAAGCGGCAGCGTTTCACCGTTCTCTTCCTCTACGGCCAGTTGGGCACCCCTTTCAATCGTCGGCAATGCAGTTGCATTCACATTCTGCGTTCTGCGCAACTCGATCCTGGTCGAATCGGTGCCGCTTACATTCAGGAACCCGTCGATCACCAGGTAGTTTTCATCCGAGTTCACCTCGGGCGGCGAAAACGGTTCTACACAGCTATCCGTCAGCAGCAACCCCAAAAAAACAATGATCAAATACCAATATCTCATAGCCTGCTGCCGGTTTTAGAATCTGAAATTGTAGGTCACGGTCGGAATCGGCTGTCCGAAAATCGACAGCTGGTAACCATTCACCCTTCCGGCGACGGTCTGGAAATAAACCGAGGTCGGGTTTTTCCTTCCAAGAACATTGTAAACGGCAAGCGTCCAGGAGCTGTGCGCCAGCTTCTTGATTCTATGATTGCCTTCGATGTTCATCGCTAAATCCACCCTGTAATAGTCGGGAATGCGGAACTGGTTACGATCGGCATAATACACCCGCTGCGAACCGTCGATCAAGTATTTACCGATCGGCGGCGTATAGGGCCGGCCTGTGCTGTATGTAAAGTTGAACGACAGGCTGAACCGGTGAGAGAACCGGTAGTTCGAAATCAATGTAAAATCATGCGGCTTGTCGTAGTTGCTCGGATAGAAGTTTCCGCCGTTCGGTGCGTCGGGCGAGTCACGGTCGACCGCCCGCAGGAGCGTCCGCGCATATGTGTACCCGAGCCAGCCATTCAGCTTCCCGGTCATCTTTTTGATCATAAATTCCACTCCGTAAGCCTTCGCTTTGGTATTGATCACCGCCGCCTCAATGTTGTGGTTCATGAATAGCGAATCGCCTCCTTTATAGTCGAGGAAGTTGCGGATGTTTTTGTAATAACCTTCCAGGGAAACCTCAATTTTGTTACCCCTGAAATTCCGGTATAACCCAACCGAAAGCTGATCCCCGATCTGCGGCTTGATGTACGGATCGCTCAGCTTCCAGATGTCGGTCGGAGACACCGTCATGGTATTTGTCAGCAGGTGAATGTACTGCCGCAGGGTATTGTAGCTTGCTTTGAGGGACAGGTTGTCGAGGATGCTGTACCGCACCGATGCACGGTATTCGGGCCCGCCGTAAGACTTGATCTTCTTCCCGGATTTATATACCTCTACCCCTTCCTGGTAAATGTAGTCGATTGGGAAGCCGGGCAAATAGGTATTGACGGACCTTGGACCCAGGTATTGGAAGAATGACCACCGCAAACCGCCCGAAATCGATAACCGCGGGCTGACCTCCCATTTGTCTTCCAGGTACAATGCGCTTTCCGTCGCCTGCTCGGCTTCCAGTTCGTCGGGCAAAATAAGCGATTCATTGCCGCGCGGCTTGAACGAGCCCGGATGCAATTTGTAATATATGGTACTCAATCCAAATTCCAGCGTGTGTTTCGGGTTCAGCGCATAGCTGAAATCCGCCTTGAAATTGGATTGGTTAATATCAAATTTCAGGTCGAACGAGTTGAGCGGCAGCCCCTCCGCTTCCATCGCATACTGGTACTTGCTGTGCGACGCGGTGAGCACGCCGTAAAGGCGCGGGTTGAAGGTATGCTTCCATTTGATGGAGCCCAGCTGGTTCTGATACGAATATAACGTATCCCCGTAGAGCCGGAACTTGTCGCTGCTGGTGTAGCCCGTCAGCGAGAGGCTGTTCTTCTCATTGATTTCGTAGTTCAAATGCAGGTTAACGTCATAGAAGTTCGCCGAGCTGCGGTTGTAGTTTTCATTATCCAATGCCCGGATCACCCAGTTGGAGTAGGTGGAGCGGCCGCCCAGGATGAAAGATGCCTTGTCCTTAACCAACGGCCCTTCCAGCGTAACCCGACCGGTAACAAGTCCGATCCCGCCCGATGCTACGAATTTCTTCTTATTCCCGTCCCGGCTGCTGATATCGAGCACAGAGGCCAATCTTCCGCCGAATTTGGAAGGGATCGTGCTTTTGTACAATTCCACTTCCTTCAACACATCCGGGTTGAATGCGGAGAAAAACCCGAAAAGGTGGGACGGATTGTAAATCACCGCATCGTCGTACTGGATCAGGTTCTGGTCTACCGAGCCGCCCCGGACATTAAGCCCCGTACTGTTCTCTCCCACCGATTTGATACCCGGCAATGTGAGTACCGTCCGCAGCAGGTCCGTTTCACCGAACACCGTCGGTACCTGTTTCAGGTTCTTGATGGTCAGTTTGACGGTACCCATTTGCGTACCTACCACGTTTTTGTCCATACCTGCCTTCACCGACACTTCTTTCAGTGCGATCACGCTTTCACGCATTTCAATGTCGAGTTTGCCGTCGGAGTAGAGTATCACCTGCCGCTGTGTTTCACGCATGCCGGTGCTTTTAATGCGGACGACCTGCTTTCCGCGCGGGATCGTGAGCGCGTATTGCCCGAGCGCGTCGGTGGTTACACCTATGGATGGCGAGTTGATAAATACTGCGGCACCGATCACCGGCTCGCCCGTCACGGCATTTCGTACGTAACCGGTTATCGTGGAGTTACCCGGTGTGATCCTGTGCTTTCGAATCCCTATTTCGTGGACCTTGCTTTCGGCCGTCGACAGCAGCTTTTCCTTGATATCACTTTCCGGACCGGCGTAGGCGATGGAGTCGCTTTCCCCGGCACGCTCCGGGTTAAACAACCCTGGTGTGAGCTGGGTGATGATCTTCTGCCCATGAGTAATGTAAATGCGTTTTTGCCCATCGATCGCATACTCGAATTCGGAGCCTTTGAAAACCTGGTCGAGCACCTCCCGGATGGAGAGGTTGTTTACATTCAGGTCGAGGGTGAGGCTATCGAAACGGGAGGCATCATAGTAGAAGTAATAGCCGGTCTGCGACTCCACCTGCTTCACAAACTGATCGAACCGCGCCGAATCCAGTTTCATTGTGATCTTTTTCTCGGGCGTATTCTGGCCGTAGGAAAAGTGGGTGATAAAAATGCAGCAGAAGATAAGGGTTAGTGGTAAAAATATTTTCATCTGGCTAGGTTATCGTAGGTTTCTACCATCTTCACAATGGCCAATTCGCGGTTCTTCCGGAATTTGATCTTATTCTCCCGCAGTACCCTGCGTAAATCCCGCTTATGCTCCGGGAACAGTTCCAGCATTGATTTTTTGGTGTGTACCGAGCGGTAACGACCATCTTTGAAGATATAGAAGAAGTTCTTTTCCGGATAATAGGCAATCACCCTTTTATCGACAATCTTCTCCTGCCTGGACTTCGTCCTGCGCACGAGCGTACGCGACTTGCCTCCGTAGACGACGTCGTAAAATCCCGTCCGCATTTGCGGGTTAATGTCCTTCCCCGATTCGAGCCGGGCGAAATGATGGTTGTCAACAATAAAAGAATCGACTTTCACCGTTTGCAGCAATACATGATCGCCATTGAAATGCCGGATCACCAGCTCATCATGGAAAATATCGTAGAGCATCGGAATGCTATCGAACTGCTGACCGTCATAAAGCACCATGCCATTGATCCAGCGGCGCTGCTCGAAGAACTGATGTTCCTCCATGCGGGCGTCGTACACATAGTACTGCCTGCCGTTATAAAGGTCCTGGGAAATGGAAGTGGCATTCTTATACAGGGACACCGGGTAAGCCGCAACCTCCCGGGCGGAGGAAGCTTCGGCCAATGCCCCCTGGGCGTAAGCTCTCCCCGAAAACAGGGCACACAGAAATAATGCAGTGGTAAAAATACGCATCTACGCGGTTGATTTTAGTGCAATACGTTTAAAGGCTATCGAAATGTTGCAGTACCGGGGCTAGTACTTTATGAAGTGAACATAAGTTACATACTTCAAATGTAAATTAAATATTTTATTCGATTTATTAAACTTATTCGCAAAAGAATGAAATGCTATTTATCTAATGCATGACCACCGGTTCGGCCTAATCGACTAACTTTGGCCTCGTATAGTTACCACACATTTTATTAACCTTCTATGAAAATACTGATCACCGGTGGGGCCGGTTTTGTAGGCTCTTCGCTGGCCATAGCCTTGAAAAACAATTACCCTGATTACCAGGTTTACGCCCTCGATAACCTTAAAAGAAGAGGTTCGGAACTGAATATCCCCCGGCTCAAAAAAGCAGGCGTAGAGTTCGTTCATGGCGATATCCGCAACAAAGAGGATTTCGATGCCATTCCGGCAGTCGATACCGTGATTGAAGCCTCCGCCGAGCCATCGGTACTGGCTGGTCTGGACGGTACGCCCGACTACCTGATCAACACCAACCTCGTAGGGACTGTCAACTGCCTCAACTATGCATTGAAGCACAAAGCCGGGTTCATTTTCCTTTCCACCAGCCGCGTGTACCCGATCAAGACGATCGAGACACTGAATTTCGTGGAGGAGGAAACGCGTTTCGCATTGTCGGACGAGCAGCCGGTACCGGGTGTTTCTTCCAAAGGAATCGGCGAAGATTTCCCGCTGAACGGCGCGCGCTCGCTGTACGGCACTACCAAGCTGGCATCCGAATTGATCATCCAGGAATACAACGAGTTTTATAATCTCAAAACCGTCATTAACCGCTGCGGTGTCATCACCGGTCCGTGGCAGATGGGCAAAGTGGACCAGGGCGTGATGGTGCTCTGGATCGCGAAGCATTATTTCGAACAGCAGCTCGGGTACTTCGGGTACGGCGGTACCGGCAAGCAGATCCGCGACATGCTACATGTGGCCGACCTCTACCACCTGATCGACTGGCAACTGCACAACCTCGATAAGGTAAATGGCGAAATCCTGAATGCAGGCGGTGGCTTGCAAAGCAGCGCTTCATTGCAGGAATTGACGAAAATCTGCCAGGAAGTGACCGGCAAAACGATCCCAATCAAAGTCGTGCCCGAAAACCGCACTGCCGACATCCGTCTTTACGTGACCGACAACACAAAAGTTACCGCCTTGACAGGCTGGGAACCGAAGATCGGCATCCGCCAAATCGTCGAGGAAATCACCGCCTGGCTCGCCGAAAACGAAGCCGACCTCGCGCCGATTTTGAAATAAGGCAATTGCGAAGTTGTTGCGAATGTGTGGTCGTTACATGCCCAAGGGCATTTGACTAAATTGTTAATTATATTTTCTACCAACATTACATGCCTAACGGCATTTTAAGGTTTTGCAAATCGCGTAGCGATGAAATATTGGTGGCAAGATAACCGCAGAACCGTCCTGTCAATCCCGTCAGGGATGCAACAACAGAAATAACACCGAAACAAGACTGCAATCAAGTAGTTTCCAAGAACTACAAGATTGCAGTCTTTGTTTTTAGGACCTACCCCGGTCACATTCACTCATTCAATCATTCGATTATTCAAAACTCCCCCATGAAACTCATCGAATGCCCCCGCGACGCCTGGCAAGGCTTTCATCCCTTCATCCCGTCGGAGATCAAGCTGAAATACCTCAACCAACTCATCCGGGTCGGTTTCGATACGATCGATTTCGGCAGTTTTGTCTCGCCCAAGGCAATCCCCCAAATGCAGGATACCGCCTGGATTACCGATCGGCTGGATCTTTCGGGCAGCAATACCGGCCTGTTGGCGATCGTCGCGAACGAGCGCGGTGCGGCAGATGCATGCACGTTCGAGCAAATTGGATACCTCGGCTATCCTTTCTCCGTGTCGGAAACATTCCAATTACGGAATACGCAGGCCACCATCGCGGAGTCGTTCGAGCGGGTGAAACGCATTGCGGAATTGTGCGCGAAGCACAAAAAAGAACTGGTAATCTACATTTCAATGGGTTTTGGAAACCCTTACGGCGATGCCTGGGCACCGGAGATTGTGATGGAATGGGTAGAAAAACTTTCTAAACTGGGTGCCAACACCTTTTCGCTGGCAGATACCATTGGGGTCGCGAAAGTGAATGACATCGGCTGGCTTTTCACTGCATTAATCCCGCATTACCCGGACCTGGAATTCGGCGCACATTTCCATACCAGGCCCGACGACTGGCGCATCAAGATACAAGCGGCGTACGATGCCGGCTGCCGGCGTTTCGACGGTGCGTTGCTAGGTTATGGTGGCTGCCCGATGGCGCAGGACGACCTGATAGGCAATATGCCCACCGAACGACTCGTGGATTTTGCCAAAGAACAAAAGGAACTACTTTGCCTCGACGCCTACGAGCTGGTCAAGGCGCGTTCGATGTTCCAACAAATTGTGGGATAAACAAAATGCGCCGAAAGTCTCCTCCCGGCGCATTGATCCAATATTTCAAATGCCTTTAAGCAAATTTCCTTTTCACGATTGCGAGTAGCGCGGTAACGGCCTCACCGTTCACATCCCATGCATATTTGGAAGCATAGCGATGCCAGATCAGGTTTTCTGCTTCTTCGAAGCTTTTCACACGGTCGAGCTCGTAAACAGCTTTGTCAAAATGCTCGCTATTGCGGTCGAAAAGCTGGTTTACAAACATAAAACGCTGGCCCAGCGGAATGCTTCCTGCGATATTTTCAACTTTCAAAGGCACGCTGCCGTAGGATTTGTCCTCGGAAGGCTTCGGAATGTCGACCTTGAAACGGTTGTTCAAAGAGTCCCTTTCCGGGCTCGATCCTGCATTGGCTTTGGCCATTATCTCGCCGATAACCGCAGAAGCCGGCTCCGCGCGCGGTGCTACCGGACGGGCTGTGCTAGGTTCTAGCTGGCTGAATGCCGAATCGAAGAATGACTCGTGCTTGTGCGGCTGAGGCTGTGGGGCCGACTTGGTTGGTTCCTGTATTCTTAGCTCGCTGAGATTAATAGGAAATATCTCGGCAAACTGGATCAAATGCTGGTCAACGTCGTCGATCAGATCGGCATTGTCCTTGAACTCGTACAGCCAGCTCACGGCCTGCGTCTGGTACACCGAATCGGACCCGCTGTCGGTCAGGCGGCCCAGCAATGCTTCGGCAATGCCGCGGTGAATGTGGGTATATTTTACCAGCTGCTCTGCCTTGTCGTGGGTAAACTCGGTATCGGCGACAGCCCTGATCCTGTCTTCAAAATAGGTTGCAGGGGCCAGCAGGAGCTTCAACGAATCTTTAACGGAATCGGATAATAGCGGTTCAAGGTCTGCACGCTTCACGGCAATGTGCTGCGAAGCTGTGTTCATGAATTCTTCCAGCGCACTTTTTACTTCTTCGTTGGAAAAATCAAAATAAGGGCTGCGGAAAGCTTCGGCGTTGTTTTTCCATTCTTCGAACAGGCGGTTGAGGATACCTAGGTTGACCTGTCTTACGGGTGTCAGTTTTAATAATCCGGCACCGGTAATGACGTCCTGCGACCTGTATGCTTCGTTCAAAACTGTTGTTGTGAACCGTGCTGAGTACTGGTTGAGTGCGATTGAATTCAGATTATCCGGCATAACGAATAAGCGCTTTTGGTAACGTAGTGTTGGGAAAAATATGTTTGATTTGTAAATATAAAATAAAAATCGACCTTTCAATGGGTCGGTTCGGCACCAAAGTATGTTTGTAGAACCATCTCACAGAAGAGAATTTCAAAATTCCCGTACCGGCTGGATCGAAGTCATCTGCGGCTCGATGTTTTCCGGAAAAACCGAAGAATTGATCCGCAGACTCAACCGCGCCAAAATCGCCCGGCAAAGGATACAGATTTTCAAACCTGCGCTTGATAAACGATACCACGAAGAGAACATTGTTTCTCATAACGACAATTCCATCCCCTCGATACCCGTACAAAGTTCCCAGCAAATATCAGACCTCGCGCTCAATTGCGAGGTGATAGGCATCGACGAGGCCCAGTTTTTCGACGAGGGAATCGTGGAGGCCTGCGACCAACTCGCTAACAGCGGCAAACGGGTTATCGTGGCCGGCCTGGATATGGATTACCTGGGCAAACCGTTCGGCTGCATTCCGCAACTGATGGCGATTGCGGAATATGTCACCAAAGTTCATGCCGTATGCATGGTATGTGGGGAAGTAGCTTCGCATTCTTACCGGCTCTCGCCTTCCCACGAGCGCGTGCTGCTCGGCGAAACGGATTTGTACGAAGCCCGCTGCAGGAGGTGTTTCAATCTCGGAGAAAAAGCGGCCGAACTGTTTTCGAAATGAAAAAACAGCGACTATTCACCATATCCTTAATTTTCAACGCATTGTCCTTGATGGGCTTCCTGGCGATCGTATTCGTTATGCGCGACAAGATCGCGCAGCGTTTCGTGCGTTCCAAGGGCCATCCCACGATTGTCATGTACGGCAATTCCATTACCGCGCAAGGCAAGTGGGTAGAGCTGCTCGGCAGAACGGACGTGCTCAACAGCGGCCTGCCCGGACAAGCAACCTACCACTTTCTCAAACAGATCGACGAGTATGTCATCGACCTGCATCCGAAAATCTGCTTCATCAAAGGCGGTATTAATGATGTGACCCTGGGCGTTGCGCAGGACCGCATACAGGCCCATTATCAAGCCATACTGGAAATCCTGGCGGAGCACGACATTATCCCCGTGGTAACACTGACAGTTTACCGCCAGCACGATGAGTATGCCAAACGGGAGGTCGACAAATTGAACGGCTTTCTGGTTTCCTACTGCAAACAGCACCGCATTACCTACATCGACCTTAACCAATATATTTCGGATTCGAATGGCCTGCGCCCCGAGTACGCTGCCGATAACACGCATTTGAACACCAAAGCCTATAAAATATGGGCAAGGGAAATCAGCAGGGTTTTAAAGGAAAAGAATATTTGAAATACTAGTCATACAAAACAACGAAAGCCGCCCATTTCTGAGCGGCTTTCCTGTTTATGATCAATCCTGATCTCAGGCATTCACCTGGTTCATCACCTCGGTTTGCTTGCGGATCGACTCCATGTGAACGAGCTTGAACAATTCGTCCACCAGGTTTGGATACAGATTCAGGCTGCGGCCCCATCCTGCGCGGGTTTCCAATACTTCGCGGAAACGGTCAACCTGGTAAGCAGCTACGTTATTATCGCGTTTGTACTCGGCCAGTTTCTCAACCAAAGCCATGCGGTTTGCCAAAGTTTCCAGCAATTCGCGATCGAGGTTATCGATTTTGCCACGGATAATTTCAAGTTGTGACGCGTAGTCGCTACCGTAAGATTCTTTACGAACGTGCAGGTCGTGCAGCATTTGTCCCAATGCAGCGGGCGTGAGCTGTTGTGCAGCGTCAGACCATGCTTTGTCCGGATCGCGGTGTGATTCGATGATCAGACCGTCGTAGTGTAAATCCAGTGCGCGCTGAGCGATTTCGTACAGGTAGGCACGTTTTCCAGCCATGTGGCTTGGGTCACCGATTACCGGCAATTGTGGGAAAATCGTTTTCAGTTCGATCGCGATGTTCCACATTGGGGAGTTACGGAATTTGTGCTCCTGTGCGTTCGAGAAACCGCGGTGGATCGCACCGAGTTTTTTCACGCCAGCCTGGTTCAGACGTTCCAGGGCTCCTACCCACAGTTGCAGGTCGGGGTTTACAGGGTTTTTAACCAATACAGGTACATCAATTCCTTTCAGGGCGTCTGCAAGTTCCTGTACGTTGAACGGGTTCACGGTTGTACGTGCACCAACCCAAAGGATATCAACGCCGTATTTCAATGCCAGTTCAATATGCTGAGGCGTAGCCACTTCCACAGCCACAGGCAGTCCTGTCTGCTGTTTCACCGCTTGCAACCATGGCAAAGCTGCCTCTCCCATGCCTTCAAAGCTGCCTGGACGAGTTCTCGGTTTCCACACCCCTGCACGGATCACGTGCGCAAATCCTTCCTCTTTGATCTGGGTTGCGGTTTCTAACATTTGTTCCTCGGTCTCTGCGCTGCAAGGCCCGGCGATTACCAAAGGCTTTCCTTCGGTATTGATCCAACTGCTAAGCGGTAGGATATCTAAAGAAGCATTCATACTCAAAAACTTGTCCTTAATAAAAAATTGATAATTGTAATATTTTGATCCGGTATTATGCGTATTTCTTCGATTGCCCGTACATTTGACCCCACAAAAGTCAATCAACTTCTTAATGCGTATTACTTTCTTCCTGTGGTTCGGTAATCAATTGTTAAACAGTTACTCAGGAAAAACGTACATCAAAAATGGCATATCCGTCACCAAACGACCAAATACCTGTATTTTTTGAAGATACTTCCGTTGCCTTCGCATCCAAATCAGACGCTAAACTAAGGAAGACATACTGGTTATTCAGCCTTATGAATCAGGCTCGAGTCGTAAATTTAGGCACTTTTTTTATAAAGCTTGCGCTAAAACTTAACTTACCTATAAAAAATCTCATCCGGGCCACGATTTTTGAACAATTCTGTGGCGGTGAGACGATTAACGACTGCGATGCCACCATCGCCTCCCTGCGCCAGTCGGGCATTGGAACAATACTGGATTATTCCGTTGAAGGCGAAGACAAAGAAGCCAGTTTCGATGCTACCGCAGCCGAAATCCTCAAAACGATCGACAAGGCGACAGGTTCCGACACGATTCCGTTTTCTGTATTCAAGGTCACCGGCGTAGCCTCATCCGACCTGCTGGAAAAGGTGCAGCGCAAAGAGGAATTGTCGGAAGAAGAAACGGCCGCCTTTCTACGTGCACGCCAGCGGGTACAACGGCTGTGCGCACACGCATACGAGCGTGATGTGAGGATTTTCATCGATGCCGAAGAAAGCTGGATCCAGGGCGTGATCGACGACCTTGCCTATGACATGATGCAGCAGTTCAACCGCGAGCGCCCGATCGTTTACAATACCTACCAGCTCTACCGCCACGAGACGCTTGAATCGTTGAAAACCGCATTTCTCGAGGCACGCCAGAAGGGCTATTACCTCGGCGGCAAACTGGTGCGCGGCGCCTATATGGAAAAAGAAAGATTGCGCGCACGTGAGCAGGAGTATTTCAACCCCATTCATACCTCCAAAGAAGCTACCGACACGGATTACAACCTCGCTATCGACTTCTGTCTCGACCGCATCGAACACATTTCGATCTGCCTCGGGACACATAATGAATACAGCTCTCAGTACTGCGCCCTTAAAATGCAAAAGCTCGGCATTCAACGTAACGACGACCGCATCTGGTTTGCGCAGCTGTTGGGAATGAGCGACAATATCTCCTACAACCTGGCCAAGGCCGGTTACAATGTGGCGAAATACGTTCCTTACGGCCCTATCAACGCGGTGCTGCCCTATCTCATTCGCCGTGCCGAAGAAAACACTTCCATTGCAGGCCAGAGCAGCCGCGAGTTTTTGTTAGTTAAAAGCGAATTGAAGAGAAGAGGAATCGGTTCTTTATAAGTAAGTTATTACTTTCGCATTCCCAAATTTGTCAATTGTATTAAAAACCGAATGAACCAATCCAGAAATCCAACCCCTTACCTATTACTTAGCGTGCTCCTTATCGGGATTGATCAGGCTTCCAAATTGCTGGTTCATCATTACATGCAACCCGGCTTTTCAGGACAGATCGCGCTGATCGGGGATTGGTTGAAACTGCATTATGTACTGAACCCGGGCATGGCATTCGGCATGCAGCTCGGGCACGAATACGGTAAATTGTTCCTGACATTGTTCCGCCTCGTGGCGATGGTCGCTATCGGCGGCTATATGATCCACCTCGCCCGTGCCGGGGCCTCCAAGGGCCTGCTTTGGGCCCTGGCGATGATTCTGGCGGGTGCGGTAGGAAATGTCATCGATAGTACCTTTTACGGCGTGTTGCTCGGCAATGCGCCCTACGGTTCACCTACCCCCTGGTTCCACGGCCAGGTGATCGATATGATCTTCGTGGATTTCTGGGAAGGCTTTATCCCTGACTGGGTACCGGTATGGGGCGGACAATACTACTCAACGCCGATCTTCAACATCGCCGACTCATGCATTTTCCTCGGTGTTTGCAGCATCCTGATATTCCAGGGAAGTTTCCATGCTCACGGGCCTGAGCCTGATAGCGAGGAAGAAAAAGAGGAAGTGGAGGAAAGGGAAGAAGAGACGGTTGGTTTGCAGAATTCTTCTTCGACCGAAGGGCCTGCAATTGAGCCGGAACCACGAGCTGATATTCCGACACCTACAACATTCAAAGAGGAAGAGGATGAAAATAAAAAAGAGAGCATTTAGCTCTCTTTTTTATGGGTATGCTTTTCAGATCAGTTCTCGTCTTTGGTGTACGGGACAAAATCTTTGAAGGTCTTTTTAATAGCGTTATCCGTTGCTTCTTTCTTGTTCTCCCAGTTGGCGTCGAGCTCCAACGCTACCAGCCCGCTCAGGTTCATCAATGCCTTGAATTCATCGAGTTTCCGGATGAAGTCCGGCTGGCGACGGGCGGATTTCTGCCCCCATTCACGGGCGAATACGTCGCCTTTGTTCTGCAACTCGTTTTTCTTCTGCATTACATAGTTAAAGCGGTCGAGCAAACCATTCACCGACTTCCCAATAACTTCTGTTGCCTCCAACGTACCAACCGTTGCAACGGTTGTACCGCCGATAGTGGTGATGTAGCCACGGGTATCCTGGTTTGACTTAGCTATCACGGGAGCTAGACCGGTGGTTGCGCCCAACGAAGCATTGAGCAACGATCTGCTGCGCTTACCCTTTTTCGCGCGTGAGTAGGCCTTCTTCAATTGGCCTTCCTTCTCGGTCATCTGCTCTATAAGGCCCCACGCGTTCACAAGTGCGCCTCTGTACAGGTTATACACATACGTATCGCGCAAGCTCTCGTCGACGGTGTTTTTAATGACAAACTTGACGGTCCGCTCCTTCTTGTTCTGAGCTTTGTCCATCACATAGAAAGTAATGTTAAAAGCAAGCGTATCGAACGGGTCCTTCACAAATTCATACCCCGGCTCCCAGATGAACTCGTAGCTCGTCGGCGTGTTTTTCACCAATGCGCTTTGCGGTACCTTTTTGTTTTCTGAAATAAAGTTGAATGCAGTAATATCGTCTTCACCATTCGGGTCGGAAAGTGAGAAGCGCAGGTTGATCCGGTTATTCTCCGCACTGCGGATCACTGACTGCTGCGGGATAATTGTAAAGTCCGGTGCAAGGTCCATCTGCGTAATATCGAGCTTCAGACGTCCTTTCGTACGCGCCTTCGAGGGCTGGTCTTCGACGTAGAATTCCATATAACGAGCTCCCTTTTTGAGAATACCAAACTGGGTCACGGAAGGATCCCAGGTGATCTCGCCGGCAGCCGAAAGTTTCATCCCCTCAGGCATCTCTTCCAGAATGGGCACGAACACAATCGGATCCCCATCCGGGTCGCGGACGCTGCCCATATCGATCTTATAGACATTCTGCGTCTTGTACTGTACATAGAATGGTTGCAGCTCATCCACCTGCGGCGGGCGGTTCACGTGATTTACCTTAAAAACGATCTCCCGCGAAGCACTCTCCCCGGCGGTATTCTGCGCCTCAAAAACAATAGGGAACGATTTGGTGGTGTTGATGCGGTCGGCGACATCATAACCCGGGGTCCATATAAAATGGCCGGTAGAGTCGAATTTCATCTCTTTCGTCAATCCGCTCGCCACCGAATACCTCACGGAGTCACTCTTCCCGCCTTTAAATTGTAAATGAAAATTGATCTCCTTTCCTTCATAAAGCACGTTCCACTCCGCCTCTGTCGGAAACACCAGCTGTAATGGGCCTGTTGAAGTATTGTTCTTCATATTATCCTGCCCCTGCGCCCTCAATACTACAAAAACGGGTATCAGAAGTATCAGTATTTTATGAATTTTTCTTGTTAGCATGACATCAAAAATATAATTAATTCCATGGGTGACAGAATACTTTGGTTTTAACGCAAAACTAGTAAATCCTGTATAGAATGCCCTGCGATTAGTTGCAAAAATGAAACCCGCAAAAGTTTACTCCCGCGGATTACATCAGTTTGTACTTTTCAAATACGGCATCCTCCATGTGTTTAGGAATAAAGCAAGTCGGGTATTTGAGAATGACCAAAGCAAAAACCGGAGCGCAATCCTTTTTAAGACTGCGCTCCGGTTTTTAAAGTTCAATATTTACCTTATTATTTTTTCTTTGGGGTTGTTGCCGGAGTGGTAGCAGGCGTAGCCGGTTTAGTAGCTGGCGTCGTCGCAGGCTTCGCAGCCGGGGTTGTCGCTGCTGGTGCTGCCGCTTCTACTTTGTCAGGATCGACACCCAATTTACGAAGGATCAGGTTTGTTGCATTGTTCTCTTCCGAAGCTGCAAACAGGATGATCGGCGTTGTTCCTGCACCTGCATCCATATTGAGGATATAGAGGAAGCCTGCTTCTTTACCTACTTCCTGGATTGCGTTGTTCACTTTGGTCAGGATCGGTTCGAGCAACTGCTGTTGTTTTGTTTGCAGGGAAGTCTGGGCGTTGTTACGCATTTCTTCGATGCGGGTTGAAAGGTTTTGAAGCTCTTTCTCTTTATCAGCACGGATCACGTCGGTCATGTTCGCGCCGTTCTTCTGATATGCCTCGTATTTCTCCTGAGCCTCTTTGTAAGTTTCCCCGATCGCTTTGTCCAGCTGCGCTTTGGTTACTTCCAGCTGGTTCTGCATCACTTTCGCTTCCGGCAATTTGCCGATTATATAGTCGACATTCGTGTAACCTATTTTAGTAGGCCCGCCTGCCGGGGTAGTCTGGGCTAAGAGAGGGGTGGTGATTATGGTCATCACGACCATAATAGCCATCAGTTTTTGTTTCATTGCTTTGTTACTTATTTAAGTTTACTGTTTGTACTTTTTTGTTTTGGTGAGCTTTTCGATGGTGCGGCTGGCTGCTGCTGAGCCGGATCTTCCGGTTTCGCAGTTTTATCGTTGGAGCCGGTCTTGTCGTTACCTCCGGCTTTATTGGCTTTCGGGTCGATTCCCAACTCTTCCATCACATAGTCCGAATAGTCGTGCTTGGGATTGGTATAGAGCATGCCAATGTCGCTGGATTTATCGAACATGAAATCGAGTCTGCGCTGGCTGCAAACCTTGGTTACTGCGCGCTGCACCTTTTCCAGCACCGGCTTCATGAGTTCCTTTTTCTTCTGGAACAGCAACCCTTCCACACCGAATATCTTGCTGTTGTACTCTCCGGCTTCGAGTTCCTTCTCCTTGATTTCGCCCTGCCTCTTCCGTTTTAAGTCATCGGTGAGCAAAATCTCCTCAGCCATGTAAGCGCGCTGCATGCGGTCTATTTCTGCAAATTTATCAGAGATTTCCTTTGCCCACTTGTCCGAGAACTTCTTCATCTCCACTTGCGCAGCCTGGTATTCGGGCATCTTACTGGTGATGAACTCCATGTCCGTATACCCGATTTTCTGGGCATATAGTGCTGAACTGCATAGAATTGACAAAACTAGTAAAATAAAGATGTTCTTCATGCCAAGCCGCTAATATAATTTGCAAACCTCTTAACGAAAGCCTCTCTCAGATTATTATCTGATTTGCTGGCCGATTGTAAAGTGGAACTGCGGTCCGCTGCGGGTGTTCTGTCCCTGAATTTTGTCAAAGCCATATCCCCAGTCGATACCCAGCAAACCAAACGCAGGCATGAAAATCCGTGCACCTACACCCGCTGAACGTTTCAGATCGAACGGGTTGAACTCGCTGTACGTACCCCAGTTGTTTCCACCTTCCGCAAAACCAAGCACAAAGATCGTTGCCTGCGGGTTAAGCGAAACTGGGTAGCGAAGTTCCATCACATATTTGTTATAAACAATACCTCCACCCGACGCCGGATAACCGTTAGCAGCCAGTGGTCCAACTTTCTGATCCTGGTAACCACGAAGACCGATAATGTCCTGATCCGCGAGTGAGAATGTACCCTGGCCCGCCAGACCGGAACCACCCAGGATGAAGCGACCGAAAGGACTGTAACCAACCTTGTTTCCGTACGCGCCCAGGAAACCCATATGCGCCCTCGTGCTCAACACCAGCTTGCCCACGATGGTCGCATAGTAGCTCGCATCGAACATCCATTTGTGGTATTCAACCCAACGGTAGGTATCGGTTTTGTCCGAGAACGCTTTCTTCCTGAATACGGAGTAAGGCGGTGTGAACGTCGCACTCAGAGAGATATTGCTGCCACTTCTCGGGAATTGGAAATCACTCAGCGTGTTCCGCGAAATGGTGGTGTTGAATGAAATGTTGTTGGACACACCCTTGCTGTAACCAATGCGGAAAATGTCGAGGCTGTCGAGACGGTAGCGTTGGTACGACAGCGAGTGCGTCATCACGAGGTTACGGTCCGGCTCTTTCAGACGGCGACCGAGTGAAAGTGTGATACCGTTGTTGTAGTAACCGCCGCGATAGCTAACCCTTCCGCCACCTCCGCTCGTGTTGTATCCATAGTACGAGCTCAGGTCGGTCATGCGGTAAACGGTACGCTGGAACGACACCCCGAAGTTGATCGGCTTCTTACCGCCCAGCCATGGTTCGCTGAACGACAGCGAGTAAGTCTGGTATTGCTTACCATTTGCCTGGAAGCGCAATGAGAGCTTCTGTCCGTCACCGGAAGGCAATGGCCGCCAGGTTTCACGGTTCGGGATGTTTTTGATGGAGAAGTTATTGAATACCAATCCAAGCGTCCCCACAAAACCGATGTAACCTCCCCAGCCACCGGAAAGCTCGATCTGATCGGATGGCTTTTCTTCCACGGTATACTCAATATCCACGGTACCGTCCGACTGGTTCGGTATCGGGTTGATCTGGATTTTCTCGGGATCGAAATAGCCCATTTGCGACAATTGACGCTGGGTGTTGATGATCTCCGTCTTGCTGAATTTCTGTCCTGGTAATGTAAAAAGCTCGCGCAACACCACGCGGTCGCTGGTTTTGGTGTTACCGTTCAGGAGAATGCGGTTGATGGTCGCCTGCTTACCTTCGAACATACGAAGTTCCACGTCGATCGAGTCGCCTTCGATGGCTCTTTCTACCGGATCGATATGGAAATAGAGGTAACCGTCGTCCATGTAAATGGAACTGACGTCGGCACCCGGGATACCGTTGATCTTCTTGTCGAGTTCTTCCGGATTGTAGACATCTCCTTTCTTCACACCCAGGCGATCGCTCAGGTAGGCAGAGGTGTACAGGTAGTTACCCGACCAGGTGATGTTGCGGTAAAAGTATTTCTGACCTTCATCGATCTTCATGTCGATGCTGATCGTCTCATCGCCGTTTTTGATCGTATCGAACTCGATCACTGCGTCACGGTAACCGTTTTTCCGGTAGTACGCGATCAGTTTCTCCTTGTCCTCGTCGTACTTTTTAGGAATGTATTTGGATGGGTTGAAAAGGCGGCCAATGCGTTTCTGCTTGGTACCTTTCATTTTGCGTTTCAGCGTTTTGTCGCTGATAGCCGTATTGCCTTCGATATTGATCTTCTGGATCTTTACTTTCCTACCCTTCGTGATCGCGAAGTTCAACGTAGCCTGGCCGCGCGTCGAATCGGGGATTTGCAGGACTTTTACCTTGGTATTGTAAAACCCTTTGTCCTGGTAATATTTCTTGATAACCAGCTGGGTGTTTTTGATGATAGTCGGCGTGATTACACGGCCCTTGATCAGCTTCACCTTGTCGTTCAATGTCTCGCGCTCACCTTTACGGATTCCTGAGAATGACACCTTATAGAGCCTTGGGCGTTCCTTGATATGGATATTCAGCCAAACCTTCTCGCCTTCGATCTTGGTGGCCATGATTTCCACATCATCGAGCGTCCCGAAATCCATCATTTTCTTGATAGACGACGTGACCGCCGGGCCGGGAATACGGATTTTGTCACCTGGTTTCAGACCGGAAATGGAGACCATGGAGTTAGGGTCGAGGAACTGAGTGCCTGAGACGGTCACTTCCGCAATCGTATATTCCTTTGGATTGGCCGGGTCGATGCCGAGACTGGTCGGAGCGGCGGTAGGTTTTGCGCCTCCCAGGCCTACACGCTGCGCCTGTACGGAAACGCAGCAGCACAGCAGGATTAATGCAGAAAGACCTTTGAGATGTGCTAATGATTTATTCAAATTTTTCACTGGGTTCATATAATTCTACTTAGCACCATTCGCTTTAATTTGTTCACCCGTTTTGCCGAAACGTCTTTCGCGGTTCTGATACGAAAGTATCGCCTCGTACAAATGCTCCCGGCGGAAATCGGGCCAGAAAAGATCTTCATAAAAATACAGTTCGGAATATGCGAGTTGCCAAAGCAGGAAATTGCTGATCCTGTGGTCACCGCCTGTTCGCAGCATCAGGTCCACCTCTGGGCGGCTGCCCGTCGATAAATTACCAGCTACTACTTCTTCATTGACTTCTTCGGGAAGCAAAACACCGTTTCGGACATCTTCGGCTATTTTGCGCGCTGCCTGGGTAATGTCCCATTTGCCACTGTAACCCAATGCCAGGATGAGATTCAGGCCCGTATTGTTGCTTGTCTCCCTGATGGCTTTGTCCAATTGGTTCTGGCAGCTCTTCGGAAGGCTTACCGTATTACCAATCGTATCGAGTTTCACATTGTTTTTCATCATAGTCGGCAGCTCGTTGCCGATCGATTGTACGAGCAGTTCCATCAGCGCCCTCACTTCGAACTCCGGGCGTGCCCAGTTTTCGGTTGAAAAAGCATACAACGTCAGACAAGAAACCCCGAGCTCCGCACATCCTTCCGTCACTTCCCTCACCGCCTTGATCGCATTACGGTGACCAAACACACGCGCTGCTCCCTGGTTTTGGGCCCATCTTCCGTTACCGTCCATGATAACGGCTATGTGTTTTGGCAGATTGCCCGTATCAATGAGCTCCTTCATTACTCCTGACTCCTTTTAACCTTTTTTAACAAAACAAAAACAACATGATCGAAGCGGTTGCCGTCGGGAATGATTTCCGGTCGCTCCGGGTTATTTCAGGAATCACTTTGCCAGTAAACAAATACGCAGCAACCTGTCAATGTGTGCCGAAATCTGCACAATTCATTCCTGCTCCCGTCACCGACCAATTAGAAAGCCCTGATGGACAACGCATTAACTTCCAAATTACAATGGAAATTTAAACGAGGGCGCAATTTAGGAATAAGAATCAGGTCTACAAAATGAATATTCCGGTACAATCAGGATGTAATTCGATTAATTATCAAGAAGATGGCGGATGGCATCACCATAGGTACTCCCGCTGGTGACTTGCGAAGCCTTGCGATCGCGCATGACGATCACATACTTGCCGTTGAAGTGCTTCTGGATTTCCTTGATATGGTGGGAGTTGACAATACCCGCCCGGCTTACGCGGAGGTAATGCTTGGGCAGCTTCTCTTCGAGCGAAGTAAGCGTGTAGTTGAGCAGGTATTTCTGCCCGTCGAGCGTATTAAGGAAAACGTATTTCTCTTCCGCTTCGAAATGCGTGATCTCGGTCATCGGTATCAGCAGAATGCGGTCGCCGGATTTAACCGAGAGGGAAAATATCTCTTTCTTCGGCTTCATTTCCTCCAAAAGCCTGAGCAGATTTTCGGAGTAGGGGTTGACGCTCCCCGAATGGCCGTTTGCAGCCTGGGTAATGTTCCTGATCTTATCTATCGTTTTCAAAAGCCGGTCGTTTTCCACCGGTTTTAACAGGTAATCCACCGAGTTCTCTTCAAATGCGCGGATCGCGTACTGGTCATAGGCGGTCGAAAACACCACCAGCGGCATTCGGGTGAGTTTGGATAGCATTTCGAAACCGTTGAGCAATGGCATTTCGATATCGAGGAAAATAACGTCGGGATGATGCCTATCTATTTCAACCAACCCCTCGGCACCGTTTCGGGCCTCCGACACGATATCGAAAGTTTCGGAGTGTTTTTCGAGCAGCCTTCTGAGCCGGCTCAATGCAAGCTGCTCATCGTCGATCAGGATGGTTTTAAGCGGAAAATGCATGACTGGATTGTTGATGATTTTCAATAGCGGATTTCTGAATGGCAATATTAACCGATTTGTGCGGCTCATTCAGCAATTCGAGGCGGGCATTGTCACCGTAAAGCAATTTTAGTTTATCCTGAATACTGCGCATGCCGTACCCTGCACCAAGGGTCTCCTCGAACGCCGGCCCATTATCGTGCACACACAAATGCAGCCACTGGTCCTTTTCATATATCTTCACCACGATATTGCCCTGGTCGGCCATGCGCGAGATGCCGTGCTTGATCGCATTCTCGACAATCGGCTGCAAAATGAACTTGGGTACCTGCAGGTTTTTCAATGAATCCTCTTCCACTTCCACCGTAAACCGCAACCGGTCGCCGAACCGCACTTTTTCCACTTGCAGGTAAGTCTCCACCATTTCCAGTTCGTTTTCAATGGTATCGAAATAATCGCTCGTTTTGCGGCCCGTCGTGTAGCGGAAAAGCTTCGAAAGCAGCAGGGTCATTTCCTCTGCTTTATCAGGATTTTCGTGCACGAGGCTGGCAATGCTATTGAGCGAATTATACAAAAAATGCGGGTTAATGCGGGCCTGCAATGCATCCAGTTCGGCCCTCGTTTTGAGTTTTTCCAGATTCAGCAGCTGGTATTCCTGGTCTGAAATTTTGCGGGATATCTGCCGGCCTTCCCGGCTCAGAAAGTAAAAAACATTCGCAATAGCCACGGGCGCCCACGCATACCAGTACCAGGGCGCATTCTGCGAAGGCTCGGCCGGGTAGCGTGCGATGTAGTCACTTACGATGCTGGTCGCAAAAAAGTAATGCACCGCTATCGCCAACAGGCTATCGAACAAAAAAATGAGGATCGAAAGGATAATGTGCTTGGCTAGCAGGCTTTTGACGATCATGTCCAGCCAGGTCGTAAGCCCCTGCGTCAGCAGGATCGTGCATACGCCGGTAGCGATATTGAGCACGACCAGGTATTTATAAAAAGCCAGGCGGACAGGCTCCTCGGTGAACGACAGCTCGGCCGTAAAATACGCGATCGCATTAAAGCCATACAATATCACCGCGCCCAGAAACGCCGCCACCAGCGTGCCTACCCAGCCCTGGTTCTGAATAATGGCGATCAGGCTGAAATCCTGCCAGTTGAATGACTTCTCCTGCGAAGTAAAACTGAAATTAGCCCCCTCTACCCTTGCACCGTTCAAATCAACGTCGGACATACTGCTGAAACTCAGGTCCGCATTCCGCAGATCGGCGTTCCGGAAGGTCGTCCGGTCGAGGGCCGAGAAACGAAGTTTTGCATTACGCAGATTGGCCCCGTCGAAGTTGATATCCTTCAAACTCGAAAAGCTGAAATCTGCATTTTCCAGATCCATGTTACTGAAATCCCTTCCGTCCAGCGATGAGGCTGTCATGCGCAACGGCTTCGTCTTATTGTCGTCCATGCTACTAAACCCTAAGCGTTAATATCAGTTTGTCTGAGAAAGCATCCATTCGGTTTCCATTTTGCCCCAATCCGGGTGAATAGCAGTCTCCGGCTTGAAGGCGCTGAACTTCTGCTGCGCTTTTTCGAGCATGGGTTTTGCCGCCTTCTTTCCACCGCCGTATTCCTCTGGTGTGAAAAACAGGCTCGAACCTTCGAGGTAGTAAATCCGCGGGTTCTCGGCATTGATCGACTTCGCCGATTGCAGGAAACCCTGGAATTTCTCCCCGTCTGTCTGCCAGCGGTTCATCGGATCGGCAGCGAGGTGGATTTGCGACTGGTAGGCCTTCAAAATTTCCAGCTCGTCGTTAGGTTTCCCGGCAATGCCTTCCGCCTCTTTCAATAAGGCATTCGCTTTATCCAGATACTGATCTTTTTCATTCAAGGTTGGTGCTACGAAACCCAGGAGCACATTGGCATAGGCTGCGTAATATTTCGGAAGCCATTCTTTCGGCTCCGCCGCGGCGATGCGTTCGAAACGGTTGGAAATCTCTACCAGACTTTTAGGGTCGGGGTTGGAGCGGTCAATCGCCAGCAATGCATTGATCCCGTCACTCATTGCTTTGGTATACTTCTCGTTTTGCGCCCACACCATCCCGGTTGCAAGCACAAACAGCAATGCGAATGTGAATAGTCTTTTCATGTTTTGTTTTGATTTAAATATTGAATATTGGATAATTTAAAAATCGTCTTTCTCCACTTTTGCTTTCCTTGAAAGCATGATCTGCATACCCACAAAAAAACTGCGGTAACTCTGCGGCCCTACCGCATAGCGCGTTCTGCCGTCGGGCGTGTAGCGGTAGGTGAACACATTGCGGGTATTGAGGATGTTATCGACCGTGGCGTAGAAGATCACGAGATTACCTTTAATGCTTTGCAGCTTGCTGGCCTGAATGCTCACATTATGAACGGCCGGCGTGCGGTCTTTCAGGAATTCGTCATTATTGGGATTGTAGTACGGCCGGCCGCTGGTGAATGCGTAAGTCGCACTGAGGTTGGTTTTAGCTTTTTCAAACCATTTTTTGGTAATGAGGCTAATGTTGTGGTTAGAAATGAATGTGGGCGTGGCCGAATGGGCATATTGCTGGAAAAGGCGTTTGGAATCCACAAAGCTGTACGTAACCCAGTAATCAAGATTTTTAATGGATTTCTGGTCCCGCCAGAAGAAATCGAAACCGCGGGCATAACCCTCGCCTCCATTATTGGTAGCGCCCCACGGGAAGCGGTAGGGATCCGCATCGAATGGCTGTCCGGTGAATTCGCGTACCAGCTGCGCGTAGTTTTTGTAGAAAGTCTCGACGCGGAATGTACGCTGGTTTTTGATGATCTGGTAGTTGAGGATCAAATGATCGGCGCGCTCGTTCCTAAGTGATTTATTCAAATACAAATACCGGTAATCGGGATTTTGGTAAAACTGACCTGCTGCCAGGGAAATCTGGCTATAACGGCCCGTTTTGTAGGCAAATGACAACCTCGGAGCAATGTTGGCGCGGCTGATGACTGAGGAATACTCACTACGGACGCCGACCCGGCCCGCCAATGCACGGCTAATGTATATTTCCGACTCTACGAATGCAGCGGCGTACCGGTCCTTCAACTTATGTAATGTACCGTCCACGCCATTCCCGATATTGATCGCATGCGCCTCTGCCCCAAAAAGAATGGTATTGTTCCCCGTGAGCAGGCGTGTGAGCACCAGGCGTGTCTGCGTGCGCTCGTCGAAACGATCGAAATTGACCCCGTCCCAGGTCATTTTGTCTTTATTGCGGCTGTATGAGAGACCGGAGTTCAGCGTCCAGCGGCCATCTGCCCAGGAGTCGGTGTAGGTACTGGTGGTGAATGCATTGTTATTTTTCAAAACCAACCGCATCTTGCCGGACTCCGACGACGGGTTCCTGCTATCCATGCTAAGGTGGCTGTCGGAGTACATGCCGTAAACCTTCAAAACCCCGTTTTTAGTGGGTTTCCAGCGATAGGTCAGCGAAGAGCCTTCGAATTCCGGCGCGTGGATCCATTCCACATTTTGCTTTACCAGCTTAAACAGCGGCCGCAGGTTGCCATAGTAAACCACCGCCGACACCGATTGATTTTTATTGGCATAATCATAATTCAGCCCTGCATTGGCCAGGTTCAGACTGATGCCCAATCCATTGTTGCTGACCTTGTCGGTCGTATTCAGCAGCAGTACCGAAGACAACGCCTGTCCGTACTGCGCCGAATAACCGCCCGTGCTGAATGAAGTGCCTTTAAACATAAACGGATTGAACCGCCCGCGCGACTGCACATCGGGCAGCGAGCTGAAAAACGGGTTTTGAACGATCATCCCGTCGAGCACGATCTTGGTTTCCTGCCCCGATCCGCCTCTGACAAACAGCCCCTCCTGCTCCCCCACCCGCTGGGCGCCCGGCAAAAACTGCATCGCACCGGTAATGTCTGCCGCCGCACCCGCAGTAGTAACAATGTCCAGTGGTTTGAGCATCGCCATCCGCTTTTCGTCCGACGCCTCGAATGCCCCTGCGGTGATCACTACCGTGTTCAGTTCGTTGGCCAGTTCTTCCAGCCTGATAGACAATGCGGCAATATTTTCTTTCAGATTAATCTTCTTTTCAAAAACCTCGAAACCCACATAACTTGCCGCAATGGTTGCCGTATCCGACTCCGAGGTCTGGAAAGCAAAGACCCCGTTTGCGTCGGTGGTACCGCCGTCGTAGGTCCCTTTCAGGAACACATTCGCGCCGGGCAATGCATTTCCTTTCTGGTCGGTAACCTTGCCCTGAATGCTCTTCTGGGCAAGAACGGCCGGCGAAACGAATAGTAACAGACAATAAAAAAGCTTCATGGCTAACAGATTATGTGTAACTGCTGACACAAATCTATTGGCCATGAAGCCGTTTGGTAAGTGATTTCCGACGAAGTACCCGTTTCAGGCAGATGAATGAGGCCGCCGGCGGAATGAAGGACTGTTGGTTTTAGAGCTCTTCAAGCAGGATGTCTTTCCACCGCACCTTGATACCCCCGCCATCGTGGATCTGCAACGCGATCGAACCTTCGCCGGCACCGATCTTGGCGTCCGTCAAATCCACCATTTCGTGGCCGTTGAGCCAGGTTTGCGTGCGGTCGCCTTCCGCGCGGATGCGCAGCGTGTTCCATTCCCCCATTTTCAGGAAGCCCTCCTTTTCATCGGGGATCTGCACGAGCCAGTTACGGCCGTAGGATTCGTAAATGCCGCCGGTGTCGTGGTTTGGCGGTGCCACTTCCACCTGCCAGCCCGAAACTTTGGTACCCGTCACCGTCGAGCGGAAAAACACGCCGCTATTGCCGTTCGCCTCCTGTTTGAATTTCAGGGAGAGGTCGAAGTTCTTATAAAACTTGTCGGTGGTGAGGTAGCCGTACTTCTTGTCGGGGCCGCTCTCGCAGATGAGTTCGCCGCCATCGACGTACCATTTTTCGGTACCGTGGACGGTCCAACCTTTAAGGTCTTTCCCGTTGAATAATTTGACGGCTTTCTTCAATGGATCGGCAGCAGGCCCATTCAACGCGAAAAACGCCGAGTTAAGCATCAGGACAGCCGCTCCGGCCACGATCAATTGTCTTAGTTTAAGCATGGTTTGTTAAGGATTAGGATTAAAAATTTGTAGTTACAAATTCGTGGAAATTACATTTTGCATTAGTTTTACGAAAATTAACCACTTGGAAAGCTATGAAAAAAAACCGTTTTGGGGGGCGTTGGGCAACATTTTTTTTGGCAGCAGGGCTATTTTCAACGATTTTAATCTCTTGTAAAGAAAGCGCCGACGACCTAGTAGGGCAGCGGACTGTAACAGATATCATTTACCAGAACCCGGAGTTCAGTATACTCAAAGAAATCCTGGTCAATTCGTCAGACGCGTTCAGAACGCAGGACGCGACTTTTTTCCTGCCAGACAATGCTGCATTTCAAAAGGCGGGGATTAACAGTGCAACAGAGATCACAGGCTTGCCTGATAAAGGGGTGAAGTTTCTGAATTCGTTCGTCATAAAAGGCGTCTACAATGTGGATAATACGCTTCCAACCGACAGTGTAGCGACAACGAGCGGCAAGAAGATCAAATTTGTAAAGCAGGACAATGTCATGAATGTGAACAATGCGGCAATCACCAAGAAGAATGTCATTGCCGCCAACGGCCTCATTCAGGTAATCGACAGCGTTTACGTGAAGGTCAAATAGCGTAAGCAAGATAAAACGAAAAACCCCGGAGCTGCTGAGCTTCGGGGTTTTTCATTTATAAGCTAATATATTCAGAATTGCTCCACGTGCGAGAAAAAGAAATTCCCTTCGATTTCTGCGTTTTCATCTGAGTCTGATCCGTGGATCGCGTTTGCTTCGATCGATTTGGCGTACAACTTGCGGATGGTACCTTCCTCTGCATTGGCAGGATTGGTTGCGCCGATCAGCGTACGGAAATCCGTCACCGCATTCTCCTTTTCGAGGATCATCGGAACAATCGCCCCGGACGACATATACTTGCAAAGATCAGAATAGAATGGACGCTCCTTGTGCACCGCGTAAAATTCTCCGGCACGCTCAGGAGTAAGTAGCGTTTTTTTCAGTGCCACAACCCGAAATCCTGCTGCTTCGATCATTTTGATGATTGAACCTGAATGACCATCCCGTACAGCATCCGGCTTGATCATGGTAAATGTCCTATTTGTTGGCATACGTACTTGGCTTTATTGATACTGCCTGCAAGCTACTATATTTCAAATTAAATCCGCGAACCTTTCACACGTAAACGGGAGCCTTATATTAAATCACTGCCTGATTGCCAGCCTTTACCGCCCATCATGAGACAAATCCCAACAGTTTTGTTAATTTTGTGGGCTCTAAGCAAGCAAGAAATACCTCTTTTGAACCAAGTTACTGTGAATCAAACCATTGAAGAGCTCTGCTCTTTTTTATCCCAACCCCAAAAAATCGTTATTACAACGCACCGCGATCCGGATGCGGATGCATTGGGTTCGTCCCTGGGCTGGGCCAGTTATTTGCTCAAAAAAGGACATGAGGTGACTGTTATCAGCCCTACCGATTATGCCGCCAACCTACGATGGCTTTCCGGTATGGACCGTGTACTGGTGTATGAGAAGGCGTCGGAGCAGGGGAAATGTAAACGAAAAATAGAGCAGGCGACATTGATCTGCTGTCTGGATTTTTCGGCTTTGTCGCGTTTGAAGGACCTCGGCAAGGTGGTACAGGAAGCGGCAGCACCAAAAATGATGATCGATCATCACCTCGAACCGGAACATTTTGCAAAATGGATGGTTTGGGATACCACCGCGGCAGCGACAGCACAGCTGGTTTACGAACTGGTAAAAGAGATGGAAGGCGGCCAGCCTGCTGAACAAATCTTCGAAATTCCGATGGCAGAGTGCCTCTACGCAGGCATTATGACGGACACCGGGTCGTTCCGCCACGGTAATGTGACGCCCGCCGTGCACCTCGCAGTCGCCGACTTGATGCGTACCGGTTTCGATTCGAGCCGTGTGCACCGGCTGATTTACGACAATGCACCGCTCTCGCGCCTGCAATTCCTGGGTTACGTACTCTCTCAAAAACTCGTTGTCCTTCCCCAATACCGAACCGCCTACATGGTCCTTACCGAAGCTGAATTACAAAAATTCAACTCGTCATCCGGGGAAACCGAAGGAATTGTGAACTACGGTTTGCAAGTCGAAAATGTAGTGATGTCGGCCATGTTCATCGAACGGAAAGGCGAGGTGAAAATCTCGTTCAGGTCGGTGGGTTCTTTCTCCGTACGGGACCTTGCGAGCACCCATTTCAGCGGCGGCGGTCACAAGAACGCATCGGGAGGAAGGTCAGAACAATCAGTAAATGAAACAGTTGCCCGATTTTTAAGCATACTTCCTTCATACCAGGAAGAGCTTTTGAGCGTTGACTAAACTTAAATTCTAACTTCACTAAAATATCTTTTAATTAACACATTCCAATGAATTTAAAAACAATCGGTTATGCGATGGGCATAACTATTCTCGCAGCCGCTTGCAATCAACATCGTCAGCAGGTTACCGAAAGCGGCCTCAAATATACGCTTTTCGATCACGATGACGATGCCAGGAAGGCCAAACTCGGGGATATCATGACATTCCACCTGGTGTTGAAAAATGGTACCGACTCTACCCTTCGCGATACATATAAAGAGAAAAATCCGGTGAAGATGGTATTGCAGGCGCCTCCTTACAAAGGCAGCTTCGAAGAAGGCCTTACCATGCTCGCTACCGGCGACAGCGCCCAGTTTTTGGTGAATGCCGATACGTTATTTACGAAAATCGGTCAGCCAATGCCTCCGATGATCAAAAAAGGTTCCGAACTAAGCTTCACCGTGAAAGTGATGAGCGTGCTGACTTCGGAAGAATTCCAGAAGCAGCAGGCAGAAGCCGGCAAAAAACAGAAGGATATCGATGCGAAAATCATCGACGAATACCTGGTTAAGAACAATCTCAAAGCAAAAGCCAGAAAAACTGCCTCAGGCCTCGTATATGTACCTCAGACGGAAGGAACAGGCGCAAGCCCTACACCAGGCGATAATGTGAAAGTACATTACACCGGTAAATTCCTGGATGGCAAAGAATTCGACAGCTCTAAAAACCAGGGAAAACCGCTCGACCTGCAAGTAGGTGCCGGAATGGTGATCCAAGGCTGGGATGAAGGCCTTACCCTGATGAAAAAAGGAGAGAAAGGTTTGCTATTGATCCCTTCGGGCCTTGCTTACGGACCTGAAACTTACGGACCGATCCCGGGCAACTCCGTATTGCAGTTCGAAATGGAACTGATCGACTTTACAAAAGGCGCTAAACCTGCGGCCGGACCAGCCATGCCAACTCCGGCTCCGGCGAAATAGTTTTTAAAAAAGTAGCCACGAAGGCACGAATTATCACGAATGTGTTTCGTGATAATTCGTGCCTTCGTGGCATTTAACCCTTCCCATTTTTTCGTAAAATGCATCCCATTAACACAACTCACCTATGAAACTTTGCTTTGCTACCAACAATCAAAACAAGCTAAGAGAAATACAGGCCCTGCTCGGCGACCGGTTCGAGCTGGTAACATTGGCTGACATCGGCTGTACCGAGGATATTCCCGAGCCCTATGATACGATACAGGAAAATGCGAAGGCAAAATCCAGCTACGTCAGCGAGAAGTACGGCATCGACTGTTTCGCGGACGACAGCGGCCTCGTCGTCCCTTCACTCAACGGAGAACCGGGCGTTCATTCCGCGTACTATGCAGGCCCGCAGCGCAGCCATGACGATAACATCGCACTTCTGCTGAAAAATCTCTCCGGCGTAGAAGACCGAAACGCCTATTTCCTGACCGTCATCTCGCTAAGCCTCGGAAATACATACTATGCATTCGAGGGGCGCGCGCACGGGAAGATCATTGATGAGAAAAGAGGGAGCGGCGGCTTTGGGTATGACCCGGCGTTTGTACCCGACGGGCAAGACCGGACTTTCGCAGAAATGACCCTGGCCGAGAAATCGCAGATCAGCCATCGATCCATCGCTTTTGCCGCGCTGATCGATTTCCTCGATCACCATTGAGCTTTTCATTCACCATTTAATCGCACGGACATGTCGGACTTCAATTCAGATGATTATCGCTACGACGGTAGCAAGAAATTTGATATCAGCAAAGCCAAAACGCGGTTCAAGGATATTTACACCGACAAGGCCGAGTATGAAGCCATGCAGGAAGAATCGGCTAAGGAGCTGGACGAGTTGCAGAGCATGATGTACGCCCATAACCGATACGGCCTGCTCGTAATTTTCCAGGCTATGGACGCTGCGGGCAAAGACGGGACGATCAAGCATGTTCTTTCCGGTGTCAATCCGGTGGGCGTTAAAATCCATTCCTTCAAAAGGCCGACGGAAACGGAACTGGGCCATGATTTTCTCTGGCGGACCAACCTCGTACTACCTCAGCGCGGCACAATCACGATTTTCAACCGTAGCTATTACGAGGAAGTTCTGGTAGTGAAAGTCCAGCCCGAAATCCTGACGCAATCGCAGCGCCTGCCTGCCGAACTAACGGAGGACCTGGACAAACTCTGGAAACACCGATATTCTGATATCCGCAACCTGGAAAAATACCTCTATCGCAACGGGATCCGCGTGATCAAATTCTTCCTGAACGTTTCGAAAGAAGAACAAGCCGCGCGGCTGATCGAACGCATTGAAGATCCTTCCAAAAACTGGAAGTTCGAGGAGCAGGATGTGAAGGTGCGGGATAAATGGACTGAATATATGCAGGCTTACGAAGATGCTATCAACGAGACGGCCACCAAGAAAGCACCCTGGTATGTGGTGCCCGCAGATGACAAGAAGAATCTTCGCCTGACAGTAGCCAAAATCATCGCGGAGGAATTGAAGAAGATGAAGATGACTTACCCCGAATCTGGCCAGCAACGAACCGAGGAACTCCATCATTTCATCGACATTATCAACGAGCAAACAAAGCAGCCATAAAAAAGGAAGGCCGCTGATCAATGATCAGCGGCCTTATAGCTATGCATGGTGTGAAGTTATGTCTTATTTTTTGATGGTGAAATTGCCGCCACCAATTTTGTATCCTTCTGCATAAAGCTCCACATTGTATTTTCCTGGGCGGAACTTGGCAGAGTTATCATACAACATTTCTACTTTCTGGTTGTTGTTCTGATAAGCGATCGACTCACGGGTTGTAAACTTCGATGGTGCGCCATCTACTTCAAACTCGCCTGAACCGGTAGCATCATCTGCTATAACTGCTCCATCCGGATCCAGTACTCGCACATAAATATCTTTTGGCTCCTGAGCAGTCAACTCGTTTTCCGGCAGGTTAAACACCAGTTTCAGCTTGTCTACGCGGCTGGCTTTGTATTCATCTTTTTCTTTGGTTTTACCACGTGAATTCACGGTCAGCACTTTCAGGTTCTGTGCTTTCAAAGCTGCTGCTTTGCTTACTTTCGCGCTCAGCTCTTTGTTCTCAGCTGTAAAAGTAGTTACGGAGTCAGTCAGCTCAGCCTGGCGTTGAACTAGTCTTTCGCGTTCGCTGGTCAGCGTTCCTACGTGTGTGTGCAGGGAATCGTTGCTAGCTACGAGTTGCTCGTTTTCAGCTTTCAGCTGAGCGATCATCTCGTCTTTCTCTGTCAGGAACTTCTCGTATTCCTTGATCTTGCCGAGATACTTGTTGGTTTCCACTCTTCTGCTGCGGCTGAATGCTACCTTGTCAGCTTCGAGTTTTTCCTTCATCTTGGTAAGTTCAGTTACGTCACCTCCCAATTTCTCAACTTCTGCAATTTTGGCATCCAATACGGTTGAAATAGAATCCAGTTTAGTTTTGGTTACAGCCAACTCCCTTGCCTTTTCGACTACCATTGACTCTTGCTGCGTCAACTCTTGCTTCTGAGTTGTAAACAAATAGCCGAACATGGCTGTTGCTAGCCCCAGGACAACTACCATTGCCCAAGCTATGCTTTGCTTATTTTTCTGTTCTTGTTGCATTGATATTAAGTTTACTTGTGTGATTTAGTTTGTCATGGAGACAGGTTAAAAATTAAATCCGGGTCTACATGCTGTTCTGCCTCCAAAGCAAACAATTCTGTGCCGCTCAATGCCGAGGGCGGAAGATGGTCCTGTTATCCAAATTTCAAAATCTGCCTGAAATGCAAAAAAGAGCCTCATTCTCATGAATTTAGCTCTTTTTTAACTGAACTTTCAGAATCTGAAAATTCCGGCAAACCGCTGGCTATCTCAAACTTGCAGCTGGAAAATTGGGTAATGTTACCACAAACTATGGCATGAGAGTACAGAGAGAATAATGCAATACTCCTGTTAAAGTCCTATTTGGCCGTGAACGCTGAATGTCTTTCGCTCTACAAAGATCAGTTTCTGGTAACCGTCGACCTCGTAGGCATTTACTTCCAGCAGATTATCACGCTTTACCGCATTGAGCACAAGCTTCTTTTCGGAGTTATAGACCTTATTCGACGTACGAATGAGCGCTTCCACGCGAAGCGGCTGCTTTAAAACTGAATCCGTATCAATTTTCAGATAGGCTACCGGCAGGTCATTGCCGGGTTTCAGCCGATATTCATAATGCAGCGGACCGTTTTGGACCATTTCGTAGCTCTGGCGATAGGAAGGCTTGTTGATATCCGCCTGTACAAACAGTTCGAGCTCCTTCTTCCAATCTACTTCACGCGTTTTGGAGAGATCGCGCTTGCTTCCCAGTACCGCCGTCTTGCGAACCTCCGGTTTCTTTTCATTTAAATACACAATCTGGTTTTCAATAAAACCTTTCAGATCGTAATAGACCTTGGGAGCATCGTCGCGGGCTTCTTCCTGGCGGCAGGAGGCCATTGAGCAAAACAAAGCGAGAGCGACTACAGTAAGGAAGCGATAATGCATGGATTTCATGATGTGGCTAAAAAAACAGAGAGCCCGCCGGACTCTCTGTTGGTTAACATCAATCGATGTATGAAAGTTTTAAAGAATGCTCGTGCCGGTCATTTCAGCTGGCTGAGCGATTCCCATCAATGCAAGAATAGTAGGCGCTACGTCCGCCAGCTTTCCATTATTGATCGGCTTCTGATAGTCGTTGTCTACCAGAATGCACGGCACCAGGTTCAATGAGTGCGCAGTATTCGGCGAGCCGTCGTCATTCGACATGTAATCGGAATTACCATGGTCGGCGATGATGATCGACGAATAGCCGTGGTTCAAACCAGTCGTTACTACTGTTTGTACGCATTGATCTACGGTTTCGCAGGCCTTCACAGCAGCTTCGAAAACGCCGGTATGGCCTACCATGTCGGGGTTGGCGAAGTTGAGGCAAACGAAATCCACTTCTCCCTTTTCCAATTCCGGAACGATCGCGTCACGAATATCGAATGCGGACATCTCGGGCTGCAAGTCATAGGTCGCAACTTTCGGAGAAGGACAAAGCAGGCGGCTTTCGCCTTCGAAAGGCTTTTCACGGCCTCCCGAGAAGAAGAAAGTCACGTGGGGATATTTCTCGGTTTCAGCGATACGGATCTGCTTCTTGCCGGCAGCTTCCAGCACTTCGCCGAGGGTATTATTGAGATTGTCTTTATCAAAAATGACATCCACTCCTTTGAAAGTGTCATCATAGTTGGTCATGGTGACGTATTTCAAATTCAGCTTATGCATATTCTGCTCGTGGAAGTCCTGCTGGGTAAGCACCTCGGTTATTTCCCGGCCACGGTCAGTACGGAAGTTGAAGCACAATACCACGTCGCCATCCTGGATCAATGCAAGCGGTGAACCGTCGGCATTGGTGGCGATGATCGGCGTGATGAATTCGTCGGTGACGCCTTCTTCGTAAGAAGCCTGTACGGCTTTCAAAACTTCGCCTGCCGGTACGTGTTTGCCTTCACCATGCACCATGGCGTCATAAGCGAGTTTCACGCGCTCCCAGCGCTTGTCGCGGTCCATGGCGTAGTAGCGCCCGGTAATGCTCGCAATGCGGCCCGTGCTTTGCGCCATCGATTCGGTCAGTTCGGTCAGGAAGCCCAGTCCACTCTTAGGATCGGTATCACGGCCGTCGGTAAATGCGTGAACGAATACATCGCTCAAACCACGATCCGCCGCTATTTGACACAGACCTTTCAAATGTTCGATATGCGAGTGCACACCGCCATCCGAAACCAGGCCGATGAAATGGATCTTTTTACCTTCCGCTTTCGCGTAGTCAAGTGCCTGTGCAAGCGCCGGCTCATTCGCAAGCGTGCCTTCGGACACGGCCAGGTTAATTTTTACCAGGTCCTGATAAACCACACGGCCTGCACCCAGGTTGGTATGGCCTACTTCGGAGTTACCCATTTGCCCGTCGGGAAGCCCAACAGCCAGGCCACTCGCTTCGAGCTTGCTATGCGGGTATTTTTGAAGGATGGAATCGTAGAATGGGGTATTGGCGGCCAGAATGGCGGAACGGTTTTCTTCGCCTGCTTTGGCGATTCCCCAGCCGTCCATGATAATGAGGATGACTTTCTTGCTCAATGTATGCTGAAATTAAGATGATATTTTTGAGAGTAATAGCTCACTCTTTCTTTTTGCTTTCGACAGGCTGATTGTTTTCGTCCACAATCACATATACTTCTTCATTGGGCCGGCGCATCATGAATTTCTCGCGCGCCCACTTTTCAAGCATTCTGGGATTTCCGAAAACCTCATTCCGTTCTTTTTTTACCTCGCGGATCTTTTCCTGAAGAATAGTCTTCTCCTTTTCCAGGTCCTTCATCTTCATCCGGTTCGACATCACGATCCGGATATTGTTGTTGTCGAGGAACAGTATCCATATCAGCCACACGACGAACGTGGCGATATAGAAGTTCTTTAATGTGTGCAGAGACCAGAATGAGTGGTTCTTCATATTGAAATGCCCTTAAACAAGAACCGGAGCACTGGGCTCCGGCTCTTATATGGTTTGAATTAGAATTTCAATCCTGGGAAGTATGCGCTTTCGCCCAGTTCTTCTTCGATGCGGAGAAGCTGGTTGTATTTCGCCATACGGTCAGAACGTGAAGCCGAACCGGTTTTGATCTGGCCAGTGTTCAATGCAACCGCGAGGTCAGCGATCGTCGAGTCTTCCGTTTCACCTGAACGGTGAGACATGATGCTCTTGTAGCTGTTGCGTTTTGCAAGGTTTACCGTATCGATGGTTTCAGTCAAAGAACCGATCTGGTTTACTTTCACCAACACCGCGTTCGCGATTTGCGATTCGATACCTTGTTGCAGACGGGTTACATTTGTTACGAACAAATCGTCACCTACCAGCTGGCATTTTTTGCCGATAGAGTCTGTCAAAGTCTTCCAGCCAGCCCAGTCGTCTTCGTCCATACCGTCTTCGATCGAGATGATAGGATATTTAGCTACCCACTGAGTCCAGTAGTCGGCCATTTCATCAGAGCTCAGTTTACGGCCATCCGATTTTTTGAAGTGGTACAGGCCATCTTCGTAGAACTCGGAGACAGCAGCGTCCATAGCGATGAAAATATCTTCACCTGGTTTGAAACCTGCTTTTTCGATCGCCTGAAGAACGACTTCGATAGCCTCTTCGTTGGATTTAATGTTTGGAGCAAAACCACCCTCGTCACCTACGTTTGTCGAGTAGCCTTTGCTTTTCAATACCGTTTTCAAAGTATGGAAAACCTCAACACCCATGCGCAATGCCTGCGAGAATGTATCCGCTTTGGCAGGCATGATCATAAACTCCTGGAAGTCGATGGAGTTATCCGCATGGCTGCCGCCATTGAGGATGTTCATCATCGGTACGGGAAGTGTGTTGGCGTTGGTACCACCCACATAACGGTATAACGGAAGGTTTGCTTCCTGCGCAGCAGCTTTCGCAGCAGCTAGGGAAACACCCAGGATCGCATTTGCACCCAACTTGCCTTTATTAGGTGTGCCATCCAGTTCCAGCATGATTTTATCAATAAGGTTTTGCTCGAATACGGAGCAACCGATCAGTTCAGGGAAAATGATGTCGTTTACATTTTCAATCGCTTTCAAAACTCCTTTTCCAACGTAAACACTCTTGTCGTTATCGCGAAGCTCAACTGCCTCGTGCTTACCGGTAGAAGCTCCGGAAGGAACAGCAGCGCGTCCCAGATAACCATTCTCGGTACGAATATCAACTTCTATTGTAGGGTTTCCTCTTGAATCCAGAATTTGTCTTGCATGTACTGACTGAATCGTACTCATTTGCAGCTTGTGGTTTGATTAAAAATTGGAATATGGTTAACGGTACAAAATAACACAAAAAAATCGTCATCCATAAACCTGAATTCATTTTAGGCTAAATTTACAGGCTAGTCATCCACTGTATTTACCATGAAATTAACCCACATTCTGACCACCGCATTACTCGCTTTCCCTTTTGCCCTACACGCTCAGAAACAGCTCACTACGGAAGAATTCGAAAAACAGCTGAGCAAATCCGGCAATGCTCAGCTCCTGGACGTGCGCACACCGGAGGAGTATGATGAAGGTCATTTGGCCAAAGCTGCGAACGTAGATTATAAAAGTCCTGATTTCAAAGAAAAAATTGCAAAACTGGATAAGAGTAAGCCTGTATATGTGTATTGCCTGTCAGGAGGCAGAAGCGCCGCTGCAGCCACCGCATTGCACGAAACCGGTTTCAAGGAAGTGTATGATATGAAAGGCGGCTACCTGAAATGGAGTACGTCAGGCAAAGCCGTAGAAGGTGCTAACAAGGCCGGAGCGAAAGGGATGAGCAATGCAGAATTTAACAAAATCATAACCTCCGCTGAGGTCGTACTGGTTGATATCCACGCCAAATGGTGCCCGCCCTGCGTAAAAATGCTGCCTACCGTGACGAAACTGCAAAAAGACTATGCAGGCAAAGCTAAAATCGAAACCCTGGCTTTCGATCCCAACAAGGCATTGGTGAAAGAACTGGGTGTGGATGAGATCCCCGCATTCCTCCTTTACAAAAACGGCAAGCTCGTTAACCGCAAGAACGGCTTTATGGAAGAAAAGGAATTCCGTGCGCTACTGGATTCCCAGCTGTAAATTCGCATGTCTTGTAAAAGTAAAAGTCCCTCTGCATGACGCCGAGGGACTTTTACTTTTTATGCTTTGCTTGCTTCGAGCAATTTGATGAACTCGTCGAACAGGTAACGTGAATCGTGCGGACCTGGCGAAGCTTCCGGGTGGTATTGCACCGAGAATGCGGGGTAGTCCTTTCTGCGGATACCTTCGATCGTCTTATCGTTCAGGTTAATGTGCGTCACCTCGATATCCGGGTGGCTTTCGATCTCGTCGGGCTTCACTGCGAAACCATGGTTCTGCGAAGTGATCTCGCAAAGACCTGTGATCAGGTTTTTCACCGGGTGGTTCAAACCGCGGTGGCCGTGGTGCATTTTGTAAGTGTTGATACCACTTGACAGTGCCAGCAGCTGGTGACCGAGGCAGATACCGAAAAGTGGCTTCGCCGTTTCTACCATTTGACCTACATTTTCAACCGCGTACTCCATAGCCGAAGGGTCGCCCGGACCATTGGAGATGAAGAAGCCATCCGGATTCCATTCCAAAACCTCTTCGTAGGATGTCTTTGCAGGGAAAACCTTGCAGTAGCAACCTCTTGAAGTCAGGTTAAGCAGAATGCTTTTCTTGATACCATAATCCATTACCGCAACGCGGAATTTGGCAGTCGCCTCGTCGCCCATGAAATAAGGCTCCTCGGTGGTTACCTCCGAAGAAAGCTCCAATCCATCCATGGAAGGGATTTTCTTCAATTCTTTCATCAGCTCTGCTTCGTCAAGAATCTCGGAAGAAATAATGGCGTTCATTACTCCTTTTTCACGCACGTGACGCACGAGGTGGCGTGTGTCCACATTGCTGATGCCGACGATGTTGGCCCTTTCGAAATACTCTTGCAGAGAGAAATCAGCGGTATCGCGCGAGTAGATCTGTGAGAATGTGTTACAAACCATCCCGCGGATCTTAACCGAGCCAGATTCTTCCTCGTCTTCCAGCTGCACGCCGTAGTTACCGATGTGCGAGTTGGTGTTCACGATAATCTGACCGTAATAGGAAGGGTCTGTGTAGATTTCCTGGTAGCCAGTCATGCCCGTATTAAAGCAAATTTCGCCACCTGTGGTTCCACTTTTACCCAAAGCGAGTCCTTTGTATGCTGTTCCGTCTTCTAGCAACAACAGAGCTTCCTTTTTCTGATTCATATTATGGTTTAAATCTGTTTCCCGGATTTTTTTTTACCATTTTGGGGCAACCGGATCAATTTTGGTGCAAAAATACAATTTTTCACTCAAAAAAAAGGGTTAAACGAGAACCGTTCAACCCTTTTCCTATATTTCAATATCCGATTTCCAAACTATTCTTTTTCAGTTTCGCCTGGCGTTTCTTCTGTTTTCGGAGCTTCTTCTTCGGCAGGAGCCTCAGTTTCCGCTACGATCGGATGATCTTCTTTCTTAACAGGAGCAGCTTCAACAGCTCCTTCTTTCTTGCCGCCTCTTCTGCTGCGACGAGTCTTAGCAGGTTTGTCAGCATTGGCAAGCAACAGTGCATCGTTGAAATCAACCAGCTCGATCAATGCAGTTTCAGCCGCGTCACCCAAACGGTTACCCAGTTTGATGATACGAGTGTAACCACCCGGACGAGATGCGATTTTGTCTGAAACGACACCGAAAAGTTCTTTCGTAGATTCTTTGTCGTTCAGGTAAGAGAATGCTATCCTTCTGTTGTGGGTAGTATCTTCTTTCGCACGAGTCAGCAAAGGCTCAACGAACTTGCGAAGTTCTTTTGCCTTAGCCAGGGTTGTTTCGATTCTCTTGTGAAGGATCAAAGAGGAAGCCATGTTTGAAAGCATCGCCTTGCGGTGTGATGCGGTTCTTCCTAAGTGATTGTCCTTTTTACCGTGTCTCATTGTTTTGTTGTTTAGTTGCTTCGAGCGGCGCGGTCAGCGCGCTACAGAATACATACTTATGATGGAATTTAATTAATCCTCGTCCAGACGGTACTTCGACACGTCCATTCCAAATGTGAGCTGTTTGTCGGCTACCAGTTGTTCCAACTCAGTGAGTGATTTCTTACCGAAGTTCCGGAATTTCATCATATCAGAAATTTCCAGTCTCACCAGGTCACCCAAAGTTTTCACATCCGCAGATTTCAAACAGTTGTATGCACGTACGGAAAGATCCAACTCAGACAGTGAAGTCTTCAACAGTTTTCTCATACGCAGCATTTCCTCATCAACCTGATTATCTTCTTCCGCTTTCTGCTTCTCAAACGTCATAGTTTGGTCAGAGAACAGCATGAAGTGTTGGATCAGAATATTGGCAGCGCCTTTCAATGCATCTTCCGGGTGGATAGAACCATCGGTTTGGATGTCGATCAAAAGACGTTCGTAGTCGGTACGCTGTTCAACACGCGTGTTTTCAACGCTGTATTTTACATTTTTGATAGGCGTGTAAATCGAGTCTACTGCGATGTAGCCGAACGGGAGCTCATTAGCCCGTGGTTCGTCTGCCGGCACGTAGCCTCTGCCTTTATCCAGGAGAAGTTCCATTTCGAACTCCTTCTGATCATCTATATGACAAATGACCTGGTCCGGATTCAAAACCTCAAATGCGCTTGTAAACTTGCCAATGTCGCCAGCAGTGATGACGGAAACATTTTTAAGATTTACTACGATCCTACTCTCACTCAGGTCAGAAACTTTTTTAAAACGAACCATTTTCAGGTTCAGGATGATTTCCGTAACATCCTCAACTATACCTTCGATAGAAGAAAATTCGTGAAGCACGCCTGGGAACTTCACACTCGTGATGGCATAGCCTTCCAAAGATGAAAGGAGAATTCTACGCAACGCATTACCAATGGTTACGCCGTATCCTTTCTCTAAAGGCTTAAACTCAAACAACCCGTGAAAGTCGTCTGCTTTCTCCATGACGACCTTATCAGGCATTTGGAAAGCTAATATTGACATAGTCCTTGCTCCTTTTATAGTAGTAAATGATAGTTGATCACGCTACCTTACCTTTGCGATCGCAAAATTGTGCTGTTGCCAGCAAAAAAAGCACTACCCCGAAGATTCGGGGAGTGCATGTAATATGAAGATTATTATTTAGAATACAACTCAACGATCAGCTGCTCGTTGATGTTTTCTGGAATTGACTCACGGTCTGGGTACGAAATGAACTTGCCTGACAATTCCTGGCCGTTCCATTCCAACCAGCTGAACCCTTTGGAGCTATGTCCTGCAAGGCTGTCTGTTACCGCTTCGAGAGACTTCGATTTCTCACGTACGGTAACAACCTGTCCTGGACGCAATGAATAAGAAGGGATGTTTACGATCTCACCGTCAACCAGGATATGCTTGTGCGAAACGAGCTGACGGGCAGCACGGCGTGTCGGAGCAATACCCAAACGGTAAACTGTGTTATCCAGACGAGCTTCGCAATATCTCAAAAGGTTTTCACCTGTAAGACCTGCTTTAACTGAAGCTTTCTCGAACAAGCTACGGAATTGTCTTTCGAGGATACCGTAGATGAATTTCACTTTTTGTTTCTCAGCCAATTGCAGAGCGTACTCCGACTTCTTTGACCGACGACCCTTTCCGTGCATTCCGGGAGGGTAATTTTTCTTTGCAAGCGCCTTGCTTGGGCCCATGATGGGCTCTCCATAACGTCTTGCGACTTTGGTTTTGGGACCTGTATAACGTGCCATTAAAACTATTTGTTAACTAAAATTGATAAATACCATTCTGTAACCCCAGTGTCCAAATTACGAATGGGTACCTTTCGGTACTAACTATTACTATACTCTACGACGTTTTGGAGGACGGCATCCGTTGTGCGGAAGCGGAGTGATGTCACGGATGGTGGTCACTTCGATACCTGCATTCTGGATCGTACGGATCGCAGACTCACGGCCTGATCCTGGTCCTTTTACGAAAACCTCAGCTTTACGCATTCCGAGGTCGAAAGCAACCTGTGCAGCGCTCTGTGCAGCAGTTTGTGCTGCGTATGGAGTGTTCTTTTTAGAACCACGGAATCCCATTTTACCGGCAGAACCCCAAGAGATAACTTGTCCGTTGCTGTTGGTAATTGAGATGATGATATTATTGAAAGAAGCTTTGATGTGAACCTGACCAACAGGCTCCACAACCACCACTCTCTTTTTAGCTTTATCTTTTCTTTTATTCTGTGCCATTGCTCTTGGAATAAGTAGTGGATCGCTCCACCGCTCCCTTTATTATTTAGTAGCCTTTTTCTTGTTCGCGATAGTTTTGCGTTTACCCTTACGAGTACGTGAGTTGTTTTTCGTTCTCTGACCACGCAAAGGCAATCCTTTACGGTGACGGAGGCCACGATAACAAGCGATATCCATAAGACGCTTAATGCTCAACTGAACTTCAGACTTAAGAGCGCCTTCTACTTTGTATTCCCCGGCAATAACCCCACGGATCGCACCAGACTCGTCGTCGGTCCAGTCGATCACTTTTTTATTCAAATCAACACCTGCCTTTTCGAGGATTTTCTTAGCCGAGCTACGGCCGATCCCGAAAATATAAGTCAATGAGATTTCGCCTCTTTTGCGATCTGGAATGTCTACTCCTGCAATACGTGCCATAATTATTATCCTTGTCTTTGTTTATACCGTGGGTTCTTCTTGTTAATAACGTACACTTTACCCTTCCGGCGGATAACCTTGCAGTCTTCGCTGCGTTTCTTTACTGATGCTTTGACTTTCATCTGATTAAACTAAGTGTTAATTTAAGGTAATCGATCCCCTTACTTGTACCGATATGTAATCCGGGCTTTCGATAGGTCGTAAGGAGACATTTCCAGTTTTACTCTGTCACCCGGCAATATTTTGATATAGTGCATTCTCATTTTACCAGAGATGTGCGCTATCACTTCATGCTTATTCTCTAATACAACACGAAACATTGCGTTTGACAATGCTTCGAGAATTACTCCGTCTTGTTCGATTGATGCTTGTTTTGCCATTCGTAGCGTTTGTTACTGTACTTCAACCATAAGGCTGGTGTTGGCCGTCACTTTTTCAATGTAATCGAATGTTGTCAGAATCTCCGCCTTTCCTTTACGCACTACCACGGTATGCTCGAAATGCGCGGAATACTTTCTGTCGTTGGTCCGGATCGTCCAGCCGTCGCGCTCCTGCACTACACCTTTCGTTCCCAGGTTGATCATCGGCTCTATGGCCAAAACCATACCTTCTCTCAACCGTATTCCTTTGCCCCGCTTCCCGTAGTTGGGTACTTCCGGAGCTTCGTGCAGGTCCCTGCCTACTCCGTGTCCTACCAGCTCTCTCACCACTGTATAACCACGATCTTCAACATAACTTTGAACCGCGTGGCCGATATCTCCAATCCTCAGGCCATCCACCGCTTGCTCGATGCCCTTGTAAAGGGACTTCTTGGTCGCGGTCAGAAGGTTCATCACCTCTTTGGATACCTCTCCTACCGGATAAGTGTACGCACTGTCGCTGTGGTAGCCATTCAATTTAACCCCGCAGTCGATCGAAACGATGTCCCCCTCTTTTAGCACGTAGCCCCCGGGAATCCCGTGGACTACTACTTCATTGACCGATATGCAAAGAGAAGCTGGAAATTTGTTGAATCCCTTGAATGAAGGTATCCCACCGTTGTCTCTGATGTACTCCTCGGCTACCGCGTCCAGCTTTCCGGTTGTCACACCCGGTTTCACCCAGGTTGCAACTTCTGCATGTGCCTTGCCGAGGATCTGAGCACTAACCTTTATCAGGTTTATTTCCTCCTCTGTTTTAAGATAAATCATTTCAGATTGCTACGCTCTCGGTCCGTCCTTTTACACGTCCCGACTTCATCAGACCTTCGTAACGACGCATTAGCAAGTAGCTTTCCACCTGTTGCAAGGTATCCAGAACCACACCTACCATGATCAGCAATGAAGTTCCTCCGAAGAAGTGAGCAAAGTCAGTCGAGATTCCCAGAAGGCTTGCGAATGCAGGCAAAGTAGCTACTACTGCCAGCATCAATGCGCCAGGGAAGGTGATACGGTCGAGGACAGAGCTGATGTACTCAGATGTCTGCTGACCTGGTTTCACACCCGGGATGAACCCACCTCCACGCTTCATATCATCAGCTATTTGCTGAGGGTTTACCGAAATAGCGGTATAGAAGAACGTAAATACAATAATCAACACTGCGAACAGGAGATTATACTGCCAGGTCGTGTAGTTAGCGAAAATCGTCGCTACGTTGCTGGCGAAATCACTTTTCTCAGCGAAATAAGACGCCCCCAGTGAAGGGATAAACATCAGAGCCTGAGCAAAAATGATCGGCATTACACCTGCAGCATTCAATTTCAATGGCAAATACTGGCGCTGACCACCCATTACTCGGTTTCCTACCACCTGCTTTGCATACTGGATCGGAATACGACGAACAGCCTGGGTCAACATCACCGCGCCCATAATTACAAAGTACAGCGCAACGATTTCCAGAACGAATATCAAAATTCCGCCGCTGCCTCTTGATACGAATTCCTTATAGATCGCACCAGGGAAACGTGAAACAATACCGATCATGATCAGCATCGAGATCCCGTTACCGATACCTTTGTCTGTAATTCTTTCGCCGAGCCACATACAGAACATGGTGCCCGCTGTCAGTACAAATACAGAAGATATGGTAAACATGCTTCTGGACACCAGAAGAGCCTCGTCAGGTACAGTCGTATTCAAATAAGCAGTACCTTGAACAAGTGTAACAACGATAGTCAGTACCCGGGTAATCTGGTTCAGCTTTTTACGGCCGGATTCCCCCTCTTTCTGCATCTTCTGGAAGTATGGCAATGCCATTGTCAACAGCTGGATCGCAATGGAGGCGGAAATGTAAGGCATGATACCCAACGCAAAAATGGACGCTTTGCTAAAAGCGCCACCTAAGAAAGTATCCAGCAACCCCAACAATCCCTGAGAGGATACATTCATTTGATCAGGTTCAACACCTGGCAACGCAACGTAAGACCCCAACCGGAAGATCGTTATAAACAAAAGAGTGTTGAGAATACGTGTTCTCAACTCCTCAATCGCAAATATGTGTTTTATAGTCTCTAAAAATCGTTTCATCTTCTGGGCTTACAACGCTCTGTTCAAAGTAAACAAATTCTGTCGGGTATCGCAGCTAAATTACAATTTAACTGCTTTACCACCTGCCTTCTCGATTGACTCGATAGCCGATGCAGAAAACCCATGAGCCTGAACTTCAACAGCAGAAGTAATTTCACCACGGTTAAGGATCTTAACCAGGTCATTCTTCGCGCTGAGACCATTTTCACGAATCAGGTCTAACGTTACCACCGCAGCTCCGGTTTTTTCAACCAATGCCTGGATTGCATCCAGGTTCAACGCCTTGTATTCAACGCGGTTGATATTGTTAAAACCGAATTTCGGCAAACGTCTTTGCAGAGGCATTTGACCACCTTCAAAGCCCAGCTTGCGGCTGTAACCTGAACGCGACTGCGCTCCTTTGTGTCCACGTGCAGCAGTGCCTCCTTTTCCGGAACCCTGACCACGTCCAACCCGCTTTCCTACCTTAACGGAACCAGCAGCCGGTTTTAATGAACTTAAATTCATACTATTCGTATATTAAATTTCTTCAACTTTAACCAAGTGGCTTACCTTGCGGATCATTCCCGCGATGGCATCGCTGTTTTCTTTCTCAACAGACCGGTTCAGTTTACCAAGACCCAACGCTTTGATCGTCAGCTTTTGCTTCTCAGGGCGGTCAATTGTGCTTTTAACTTGTGTAATACGTACTTTTGACATGATTACTCTCAGATTGAGGATAATCCCGAAGGATTATCCGTTGAATACTTTTTCCAATTTAACGCTGCGTTGGAAAGCAACCTGATGCGGAGCTCTCATTTTCAAAAGAGCGTCAATTGTAGCCTTAATTACGTTGTGCGGGTTCGATGAACCTTTGGACTTCGCAAGTACATCTCTGATACCTGCACTTTCCAGCACTGCGCGCATCGGGCCACCCGCCAGTACTCCTGTACCAGGAGCGGCCGGCTTGATCAGAACGAAACCACCGCTGAACTTACCTTCCATTTCGTGAGGAACGGTATGTTTAAGCATAGGAATTTGGATCAGGTTTTTCTTAGCATCGTCAATTCCTTTGGCGATCGCGTCAGTTACTTCGTTGGCTTTGCCCAATCCGTAACCTACAACTCCGTTTCCGTCTCCAACTACCACGATGGCAGAGAAGGAGAAACGACGACCACCTTTTACTACTTTTGCTACCCGGTTGATCGCTACAACGCGCTCTTTCAGGTCTGATTCGTTAACCTTTGAAGGTCTTGTATTTGTAGACATAGTCTTTGTTATACTTAGAATTTCAGGCCACCCTCACGAGCTCCGTCGGCCAATGCTTTTACCTTACCGTGGTACAAATATCCGTTGCGGTCAAAAACCACTGCCTGGATACCCGCTTCCTGCGCTTTTTCAGCGATTTTTTTACCTACCTGGGCAGCAACTTCAACATTAGTGTTTTCTTTTCTGCCCCCCAGATCTACTGACGATGCGCTTGCAAGGGTAATACCTTTAACGTCGTCGATAATCTGAGCATATATGCTTGTGTTGGAACGAAAGACCGAAAGTCTGGGGCGTTCCGCGCTTCCCTTCACCCGCTTACGGATGTGAAGTTTAAGGCGTGTTCTTCTATCTGCTTTTGCGTTAGCCATCTTTAATCTTATCTTACTTGTTTATAACATTGATCGGTGGCTACGCACTATTTCTTAGAAGCAGACTTACCTGCCTTACGACGGACCACTTCACCAACAAAACGGATACCTTTTCCTTTGTAAGGTTCAACTTTGCGAAGGGATTTGATTTTCGCTGCTACTGCACCGATCAATTCCTTGTCAATACCTTCCAGGATCACCTTAGGGTTCTGACCTTTTTCTGAGGTAGTAACCACTTTGATCTCCTCAGGGATCGCCATGAAAATATTGTGCGAGTAACCCAATTGAAGTTCGAGAACATTGTTCGCCGAGCTCGCCTTGTAACCTACCCCGATAATTTCAAGCTCACGCTTGTAACCTTCACCTACACCGATTACCATGTTGTTCAACAGGGAACGGTAAAGGCCGTGCAATGCTTTGTGGCGCTTCTGCTCTGTAGGGCGCTTCACTTTCAGCTCGCTACCTTCAACTTCAACAGTGATGTCGCTGTCAACAGCCTGGGTAAGTGTGCCTTTCGGGCCTTTTACAGATACTACGTTATCGTCAGCAACCGATACGGATACTCCCGCCGGCAACGTGATAACTTTATTTCCTATTCGTGACATTTCCTGAATAACTTTTAAATATTAATACACGAAACATAACACTTCACCACCCACATTCAGTGTCTTAGCTTCTTTATCTGTCATTACACCTTTCGATGTAGAGATGATCACTGTTCCTAAGCCGCCCAATACACGTGGCAGTGTTGATGAACCTGAATATTTACGTAGTCCAGGCTTACTAACCCTCTCCAATTTTACAATTGCAGATTGCTTTGTCACAGGATTGTATTTCAAAGCTATCTTGATAACTCCCTGAGGACCAACCTCGTCGAATTTATAGCTCTGAATATACCCCTTGTCAAAAAGTACCTTTGTAATCTCTTTTTTTATGTTGGATGCAGGTATCTCAACAACCCGGTGCTTCGCTTTGATAGCGTTTCTGAGTCTCGTCAGATAGTCTGCTATGGGATCCGTTAACATGTTTATGCCAAGTTTAAACACCCCCTTTTGAACGGGAGTGCAAAGTTAAGTAATTGAAATCAGAATTGAAAGTATTCTTACCAACTTGATTTTGTAACTCCTGGAATTTTTCCATCTGACGCCATATCGCGGAACAGAACCCGGGAAATTCCGAATTTACGCATATAACCGCGAGGTCTTCCGGTGATTTTGCACCGGTTGTGCAGGCGTACAGGAGAAGAGTTACGTGGTAACTTGTCAAGACCAACCCAGTCACCGGCAGCTTTCAACTTGCTACGTTTTTCAGCGTAACGCTCTACTAGCGCTTGTCTTTTTCTCTCCCGTGCTTTTACTGATTCTTTTGCCATTGTCGGTAAATAATCTTAGTAGTATTTTCTTATTTATTCGCGTTGGTGAAAGGCATTCCCAATGCTTTCAGCAGTTCGTAGCTCTCTTCGTCAGAGTTGGTAGAGGTCACGAAAGTGATATCCATACCAGTGATCTTCGCTACTTTTTCGATGCTGATCTCAGGAAAAATGATCTGCTCTTTCACACCGAAAGTATAATTTCCACGTCCATCGAATCCTTTGTCGCTGATACCTTTGAAGTCACGTACACGTGGCATTGCAATGGTGGTAAGGCGATCAAGGAATTCGTACATCTTGTCACCACGAAGCGTTACTTTCGCTCCGATAGGCATGTTTTCACGCAACTTAAAGTTAGAAACCGCCTTTTTGGAGATAGTAGCTATTGCTTTCTGTCCTGTGATCAGGCTCAACTCTTCCACACCGGTGTCAACAAGTTTCTTGTCTGCCACAGCAGCTCCGATACCTTTGTTGATAACAATCTTTGTCAGGCGGGGAACCTGCATGCTTGATTTGTACTGGAATTTCCCCTTCAATTGCGAAACGATTTCGCTTACGTATTTCTCTTTTAATCTAGGCGTCGCCATGTTTGAAAGTGATTATGTGGATTGCCGACCCACGCGCTTGGTTATAAAAATCAACTGCCTTCGGCAAATCCGGATTACAATAAGTTTCCGGATTTTTTCGAAAAGCGTTGCAGTTTTCCTTTGTCGTTCGCTTTACGGCCGGTTCTTGAAGCTTCTCCTGTTTTAGGATCTACTACCATCAGGTTGCTGATGTGAATCGCGCCTTCGCGTTTTTCGATGCTACCTTGTGGGTTCTGCGCGTTTGGCTTAACGTGCTTGGTGATCATGTTCACACCTTCCACAGTAGCTCTCTGTTTTTCTACAAGCACCTTGGTGATCACGCCAGTTTCGCCTTTTGCGTTACCTGAAATCACTTTCACGGTATCACCCTTGCGAACGTGCAATTTTGCCGGTGCTTTTTTATTTGTACTTTCCATTGAGGTATTCTTCTTAACAGTTTAAAGAAATACTGATGTTTCTTACAACACTTCTGGTGCCAGTGATACGATTTTCATGAACTGCTTCTCGCGCAACTCGCGGGCAACTGGTCCGAAAATACGTGAACCACGTGGTTCGTCATTGTTGTTCAATAAAACTGCCGCATTATCTTCAAACCGGATGTAAGTTCCATCTTTGCGACGTACCTCTTTTTTAGTACGTACAACCACGGCTTTGGAAACCGTTCCTTTTTTCATGTTGCTCGAAGACAGAGCGGATTTCACTGTCACGACGATCTTATCGCCCACCGAAGCGTAACGCTTTCCAGTTCCGCCCAATACCCGGATTACGAGTACTTCTTTCGCGCCACTGTTATCGGCTACTGACAGTCTTGATTCTTGTTGTACCATGATTACTTCGCTCTTTCAAGGATTTCTACTACTCTCCAACGCTTGTTTTTGCTAAGCGGACGAGTTTCCATTACACGGATAGTGTCGCCAATACCCACATCGTTTGTTTCGTCGTGAACCATCAATTTGGTAGTTTTAGTCATAAACTTACCATATTTGGCGTGCTTCACTTTACGCACTACGGTGATCACACAGGACTTGTCCATTTTGTTGCTCACCACTTTGCCGATTCTCTCTTTACGTAAATTTCTTACTGTTGCCTCCATAATTTCTAAACTGTTTACTGTTGGTTAGATTTAGCCGACAGCTCGGTTAAGAGTCTTGCAATTTCCTTACGTGAGGCGCGAATACGCAAAGGGTTCTCAATTGGAGAAATAGCATGCGCAAATTTCAACCGGAGTAAGCGCTCTCTCTCTTGGGCGATCTGCTCTTTAAGCTGATCCTGCGACAGATTCTTTATTTCTTTACTAGTCATTGCTTTTGATAATTAGCGGTTCTAAATACGTTCGGACTACTATGATTCCTGATAATCCCGGCGTACGACGAACCTTGTCTTAATTGGCAACTTTTGTGCAGCCAAACGCAATGCTTCGTTTGCAGTATCCAGCGCTACACCAGTCGCTTCGAAAATGATAGTTCCAGGCTTAACAGGAGCTACCCAATACTCAGGAGCACCTTTACCTTTACCCATACGAACCTCAGCAGGTTTTTTGGTAATCGGTTTGTCAGGGAATACACGGATCCAAACCTGACCTTCGCGTTTCATCGCACGTGTTACCGAGATACGAGCTGCTTCGATCTGACGAGCAGTCAACCAACCTGGTTCCAGTGCCTTTATTGCAAACGATCCAAAAGCGATCTCATGTCCGCGGGTCGCGAGACCGTTGTGCGAACCTTTGTTCTTTTGTTGTTTGCGAAATTTTGTCCTTTTCGGCTGTAACATGATTCTAATCTATTTGAACCGGTTTGATACCGGAAAGTATCTGATTACTTCTTCTTGTTCTTGTTGCGTTTGCGACGATCTGCGTCTCCGCCACCGCCTTCACCACGTGGAGCGCCATCGTTTCTGTCACGGCCGCCTCTTCTGTCGCCACGTCCGCCGCGATCGTTACCACGCTCGCCGCCTTGTGCGCTTCTTTCAGCTCTGTCGGATGCCGCAGTAGCTGCGCTAGGAGTCAGGTCACGCTTTCCGTACAATTCACCTTTGAAGATCCATACTTTAATACCGATCTTACCGTAGATAGTTTGTGCTTCGGAGATTGCGTAATCGATGTCCGCTCTCAATGTATGCAAAGGAATACGTCCTTCTTTGTATTCTTCTGTACGGGCCATTTCAGCACCACCCAGACGACCTGCCAAACGAATTTTAATTCCTTGTGTTCCTACACGCATTGCAGAAGCGATCGATTGCTTCATCGCACGACGGTAAGAGATACGAGCCTGCAATTGCTGAGCGATTCCCTCGCCTACCAGTTTCGCATCGATTTCAGGGCGTTTGATCTCGTAGATGTTGATCTGAACATCTTTGCCTGTAATCTTTTTAAGCTCTTCTTTGATTTTATCAACTTCGCTACCACCTTTTCCAATCACGATACCCGGACGGGCAGTGTGGATGGTCAATGTGATGCGCTTCAATGTACGTTCAATAACTACTTTTGAAATCGATCCTTTCGGGATACGTGCTTTGATGTAGTTACGGATTTTCTCGTCTTCAACCAGTTTGTCAGAGAAGTCTTTTCCTCCGTACCAGCTAGATTCCCATCCTCTAACAATTCCTAGTCTTAGACCTATCGGATTAACCTTTTGTCCCATTCGAAATAGATCGTTTTACTTATGATTCGATTGATGCTTCATTTACTGACACCGACGCGTCGTCTACCACGATTGTGATGTGGTTGGAACGCTTACGGATTCTGTGTGCCCGTCCTTGTGGTGCAGGGCGCAAACGCTTCAACATGCGTCCACCGTCAATGAAAACGGTTTTAACGATCAGGTCAGCGTCTTCCAGTTTCGATCCCTCATTCTGTTGCTGCCAGTTGGCAACGGCAGAAAGAAGAACTTTGTGCAAAACCGGCGATGAAGCTCTCGGTTGGAATTTCAAAAGTGCCAACGCTTTGCTGACCTTCTGTCCGCGAATCATGTCGGCCACCAATCTCATCTTGCGAGGAGAGGTAGGCACGTCTTTTAATATAGCTCTTGCTTCCATGTTTCTTTTCAGATATCGGCTCGTCCGTTAGGACCAGCTACGTCGACAAATTATTTTCTTCCTTTATCTTTTTTTGCGGTGTGGCCACGGAAGTTACGGGTTGGAGAGAACTCGCCCAGTTTGTGTCCTACCATGTTTTCAGTCACGTAAACCGGGATAAACTTGTTCCCGTTGTGAACTGCAAATGTGTGCCCGATAAAATCAGGCGAAATCATTGAGCGCCGCGACCAGGTCTTGATGACAGATTTACGCGATGCATTGTTCATCGTTTCAACTTTGGCTTCGAGACGAAAGTCGATATATGGTCCTTTTTTTAATGAGCGTGCCATGTTCTACTTATTTTTTACGACGGCTGATAATCAATTTCTCAGAATGCTTGTTGCGGTTACGTGTCTTAAGACCTTTCGCGAACTGACCATTTCTAGAACGAGGCTGACCTCCTGACGAACGGCCTTCACCACCACCCATCGGGTGATCAACAGGGTTCATAGCAACACCACGTACGCGTGGACGACGTCCCAACCATCTTCTGCGTCCTGCTTTTCCAAGCGAAACGTTCATGTGGCTAGCATTCGAAACAACACCAACTGTTGCGATACAAGTAGCCAATACCATGCGCATTTCGCCTGAAGGCATTTTCAATACGGCATATTTACCACCTTCTCTCGCTACCAGTTGCGCGTAAGCACCGGCGCTTCTTGCAAACTGACCACCTTTACCAGGAGTCAATTCGATATTGTGTACAATCGTACCGACAGGCATAGACCCCAATGGAAGGGCATTTCCAACCTCAGGAGCTACTGAATTGCCAGACACAATAACTTGTCCAACTTTCAGGCCGTTCGGAGCGATGATGTAACGTTTTTCTTGGTCCTCAAACTGGATCAGGGCGATACGCGCTGAACGGTTTGGATCGTATTCGATCGTAAGGACAGTAGCGGGAGCGTCGAAACGATTTCTTTTGAAGTCGATAACGCGGTATTTCTTCTTGTGACCGCCACCAATATATCGCATGGTACGATGTCCCTGGCTGTTACGACCACCTGTTCTTTTGATGGGTTCCAGAAGACTCTTCTCAGGCTTCGACGCGGTGATCTCCTCGAATGTAGGAGCCGAGCGGAAACGCTGACCAGCACTTGTAGGTTTTAATTTTTTAACTGCCATTTGCTATTAACTCGTCTAATGATTTGAAATCGTTCAACTAGGCTTCTCCGTAGATATCGATCGCTTCGCCTTCGGCTACTGTGATGATCGCCTTTTTGATCGTTGACGTTTTTCCAGTGACAAACTTACCTCCCGATGTGCGGGATTTGCTTTTACCAATGCTACGCATGGTGTGAACGCTTTCTACGGTAACCCCGAACAGTTTCTCAACAGCTTTCTTGATCTCTACCTTGTTTGCAGTAAGGGAGACTTCGAAAGCGTATTTACCTTGACCACCCTGAGCCGTTACCTTTTCAGTAATAATCGGACGTTTCAGTACACTCATTGTTATTTGTTCAATTGGGTTTCCAAAATAGAAATCGCAGATTCACTTATCAGAAGACGGTCTGCATTCATCAGGTCGTATGTATTTACCGAATCAACCGTGGTAACTTTCGCTTTTGGAATGTTACGGCTTGACAGGTATACATTGTTATCGATCTCAGGAAGGATCAATAATGTTTTGGTGTTCGCCAGTGAAAGGGAATTCAAAACATTCAGGAATGATTTCGTTTTAGGCGCATCGAAAGTGAATGCTTCCAGAATCGAAACGGCGTTAGATTGCGCCTTTACAGAAAGTGCCGAACGGCGAGCCAAAGCTTTTACTTTCTTATTCAGTTTGAAACCGTAAGTACGTGGGCGTGGACCGAAAATACGACCACCACCTACAAACACTGGAGACTTAATGCTACCTGCACGAGCTCCACCGGTTCCTTTTTGGCGTTTGATTTTACGAGTAGAGTGATTAACCTCTGCACGTTCTTTTGATTTGTGCGTTCCCTGACGCTGGTTAGCCAGGTAAAGCTTCACATCGAGATAGATCGCGTGCGTGCTAGGTTCAATGCCGAATACTTCCTCAGACACAGTTACCTTCTTGCCGGTATCTTCTCCTTTTATATTTAATACGGACAGTTCCATCGTACTACTTCTCAATGATTAGAAATGAATTCTTCGAACCAGGTACCGAGCCACTCACTACGAGAATGTTTTGCTCAGGTATCACTTTCAGAATACGCAAATTCTGAATCTTTACACGATTGTTACCCATGCGTCCACCCATACGGATACCTTTGAATACGCGTGATGGGAATGAACAAGCACCAATCGAACCTGGGTGACGGGCCCTGTTGTGCTGACCGTGCGTCTGACCACCTACCCCGCCGAATCCGTGACGTTTTACAACACCTTGGAAACCACGACCTTTGGCCGATCCTACAACGTCAACAAACTCGCCTTCTTCAAAGATGTCCTGTACGGACAATGAAGTTCCAAGTTCATGTTCCACTTCGAATTCCTTGAACTCAACCAATTTTTGCTTGGGAGTCGTGTTGGCTTTCTTGAAGTGGCCAATCAGAGGCTGGGAGGTGTTCTTTTCTTTCTTCTCACCAAAACCTAACTGGATAGCCTTATAGCCATCCTTTTCTTCGGACCTAACTTGTGTAACAACACAAGGACCAGCTTGGATCACAGTACATGCCAGAGCCTGCCCGTCAGCATTGTACAAACTAGTCATTCCGATTTTTTTACCAATTAAACCAGACATGTTTGAAATTTAAATTTAGCAGGTAAAAACCCCTTATTCTTTAAAACGGACTGCAAAGGTAGAAAAAACGAATTTTATATCCTAACAGCCCAAAAATATTTCTCGCTGATAATCAGCAAAAAAGGTCAGATGAACGAACATCTGACCTCATTTTCGAAGAAGCTGACTGATTCCGGCGTTAACCCTGTGCCTGTCAGGCTTTTCTGAGCTCAGATGTGGTTTCCAGGGGAACCCGGACCTTCATCCAATTTATGTAGTTGCTTAACTGAATAAGCTGGTATTACTAAACTTTGATCTCTACATCAACACCACTAGGCAATTCGAGCTTCATCAGAGCATCTACTGTTTTTGCGCTTGTCGAGAAGATGTCCACCAAACGCTTGTAAGTACAAAGCTGGAACTGCTCTCTCGATTTCTTGTTAACGTGCGGCGAACGAAGAACAGTGAATTTCTCTGTCTTTGTAGGCAAAGGAATAGGACCGCTTACTACCGCGCCTGTTGCCTTTACTGCCTTAACGATTTTCTCAGCTGACTTGTCAACCAAGTTGTGGTCGAATGACCGAAGTTTGATACGGATCTTTTGATTCATTGTATTGGTTTGTTTCCGGTTCAGAAAATCTCATCAGGTAACCTGACAATTACACCTGCAAAAGAACCATTTACTTCACAGGCTATATCATGAAAATGCGTTGCAGAATTGCTCCTGCAACGCATTCATTTATATTAAGCTTTAACGAGGCCTTTCGCCTTCTCGATAACACCCTCAGCGATGTTGTTCGGTACGATTTCGTAGTAAGCGAAAGTCAGGGAAGCAGTAGCGCGTCCTGATGACATCGTACGAAGGTCAGTTACATAACCGAACAATTCAGACAAAGGTACATCAGCCTTGATAACCTGCGCACCGTTACGAGTATCCATACCGCGCATGATACCACGACGACGGTTAAGGTCACCTGTGATAGGACCAGTGTACTCGTCCGGAGTCAGAACTTCAACGTGCATGATAGGTTCAAGCAATTTCGATCCGGCGTTACGCGCAGCTTCTTTGAAACCAAGCTTGGCAGCCAATTCGAAAGAGAGTGAATCTGAATCGACATCGTGGAATGAACCGTGGAACAAACGCACTTTCATGGAATCCAGTGGGAACCCTGCAAGCGCACCGTTGACCATCGCAGCTTCGAAACCTTTCTGTACAGGAGCGATGAATTCGCGAGGGATAGCACCACCCACAACTTCATTCACAAACTGTAAACCTTGTTTCGGCTCTTTGCCCTCTTCGTTATCGTCACGTGGTCCGATTTCGAATACGATATCTGCGAATTTACCACGACCACCCGTTTGTTTCTTGTAAACCTCGCGGTGTTCGAAGTTCTTGGTAAGGATCTCTTTGTAAGCAACCTGAGGAGCACCCTGGTTTACTTCCACTTTGAACTCACGACGCATACGGTCGATGATGATTTCCAAGTGAAGCTCACCCATACCCTTGATGATCGTCTGACCAGTCTCTTCGTTAGATTCAACTTGTAGGGTCGGATCTTCTTCGATCAGTTTGGTGATTGCTTTCGAGAAGTTATCACTGTCAGCCGCTTTCTTAGGCTCGATCGCATAACCGATTACCGGCTCTGGGAACACCATTGATTCGAGGATGATAGGTGATTTTTCTTCTGAAAGGGTATCTCCTGTCTTGATATCTTTGAAACCTACTACCGCACCAATATCACCTGCTTCAAGCTTGTCGATCTGATTTTGCTTGTTAGCGTGCATTTGGAAGATACGGGAGATACGCTCTTTGTTACCTGAACGGTTGTTCAATACATAAGAACCTGATTCAAGGACACCCGAGTAAGAACGGATGAAGCAAAGGCGGCCTACGTAAGGGTCAGTTGCAATTTTGAATGCCAATGCACAGAAAGGATCTGTTTCAGAAGGCTTACGGCTGATTTCGTTACCAGTGCGTGGATCTGTACCAACGATGTTCTCGCGATCCAGTGGTGAAGGCAGGATAGCCATCACGTAATCCAGCATAGTTTGAACGCCTTTGTTTTTGAAAGAAGAACCGCAAACCATCGGAACGATCTTCATGCTGATCGTCGCAGCGCGCAATGCAGCAAGGATTTCGTCTTCTGTGATTGAGTTTGGATCTTCGAAGTATTTTTCCATCAAAGTATCGTCGAACTCGGCAACCGCTTCGAGCAATTTCTCTCTCCATTCGGTAGCTTCTTCCAACATATCGTCAGGAATAGGCACCTCGGTAAAAGTCATACCTTTATCAGCTTCGTTCCACTCGATACCGCGGAAGTTAACAAGGTCAACCACGCCACGGAAAGTATCTTCTGCACCGATAGGCAATTGAAGCGGCACAGCGTAGCTGCCCAGCATTTCTTTCACCTGCGTACAAACTTTCAGGAAGTCAGCACCTGAACGGTCCATTTTGTTTACGAAACCGATACGGGCAACATTATAGTTGTTAGCCAAACGCCAGTTTGTTTCAGACTGAGGCTCAACACCATCCACTGCACTGAAAAGGAACACAAGACCATCCAATACGCGGAGTGAACGGTTAACCTCTACGGTAAAGTCCACGTGGCCCGGGGTATCGATGATGTTGATGTGGTATTTTTCGTTGCGGTAGTTCCAGTTAACTGTCGTAGCAGCGGATGTAATAGTGATACCACGCTCCTGCTCCTGCTCCATCCAGTCCATCGTAGCCGCACCATCGTGCACCTCTCCGATTTTGTGGCTAACCCCTGCGTAGTAAAGGATACGCTCCGTTGTAGTCGTTTTACCGGCATCGATGTGCGCAGCAATACCTATGTTTCTTGTTAATCTTAAATCACGTGCCATGACAGATGGTGATGTGTTTTTATATATTCAAAGTGCAATTCTGTGCGAAGCTGTTTGAATTTTTCGCTCAGCGCAAATCGCTGGTTTTCAAAATTCAGAGCGCAAAAGTATAAATTGTTGATTATAAAAACAATTAAGGAAAAGTTATTTTTATAAAAACCTTAAAATAAAAATCGGGAACCCGGACAAACCGGGCTCCCGACCATGGTATTTCTTGCTTTCCTGATTAGAAACGGAAGTGCGAGAACGCCTTGTTGGCATCTGCCATACGGTGCGTGTCGTCTTTCTTCTTCACAGCAGCGCCTTCACCTTTCGCAGCAGCGATAATTTCGCCGGCCAGACGGTCAACCATCGTTTTCTCACCACGCTTACGTGCGTAGTTGATCAACCATTTCATGCCGAGTGACTGCTTACGCTCCGGACGAACTTCGGTAGGAACCTGGAAAGTAGCACCACCCACGCGGCGGCTCTTCACTTCCACAGAAGGAGTAACATTGTTCAATGCTTTTCTCCAAGTTTCCAGGCCGCTTTCGCTGGTTTTTTTCTCAACCAGTTCCAATGCGTCGTAGAAGATGGTGAATGCGATACTCTTCTTTCCTTCGTACATCAGGTTGTTTACGAATTTAGTAACCTGTACGTCCCGGAACTTCGGATCAGGAAGGATATATCTTTTCTTTGGTTTGGACTTTCTCATTTTGTCTTAATGTTTTTAACGAGGTTTCGTTTTGCAACTTATTCACCCTGGGGTAATTGCCAGGATTACTTCCCTTTTATAAGAATTGAATTACTTAATAAAAGCAGAGAGAGTTACTTTTTATTTTTTCTTACCTTTTGTTGGTGCTGCCGGAGCTTGTCCTGGTTTCGGGCGCTTAGCACCGTATTTAGAACGACGTTGTTTACGTCCGTTAACACCTGCGGTATCCAATGCACCACGGATGATGTGGTAACGAACACCTGGCAAATCCTTCACACGACCACCGCGGATCAATACGATCGAGTGCTCTTGCAGGTTGTGGCCTTCACCTGGGATGTAGGCATTCACCTCCTTGTTGTTCGAAAGACGAACACGCGCTACCTTACGGAGTGCAGAGTTCGGTTTCTTAGGCGTAGTAGTGTACACCCGGGTGCACACGCCCCGACGCTGAGGGCATGAATCCAAAGCCGGAGACTTGGATTTCCATGTAATGGTCTCTCTACCTTTACGGACTAATTGTGAAATAGTAGGCATTTAACAATTTGATTTTGACACGATTAACTAATCGGCCGTTTGTTATATAAACACTTTTCCCGAAAAATCGGACTGCAAAAGTAATAAAGCATCCTTGATTTACAAACCGTTAACGACTTTTTTTCGCCGTTTCCCCACCAATGCGGGTCAGGCATTGTCAGGAAGTGGTCAGGAGAAGTCAGATTAAAATAAATTTCTTCCTATACAGTATCCTGAATTTTATTTCCAAACGTTGTTTATTAGTATTGTTTTTTAGAAACCCAGTGTGCGCGTCGAATCGTTTGATTTTATACTCTACATTATGAAACTTTTCCGGAGTTACTTTACTCTCATAGTTTGTTTTGCCACGTGTTTATATTTGTCCGGCTGCAACTCGGCGATGCAGGCCTATAAAGACGGTCAAAAGAAATTCGCGAACGGAGAATACGACCTGGCCATCAAGGGTTTCCAGAAAGCTGCCGAAGCCAATATCGAGCCGACGCAAACCAGCTACCTGATCGCGGAATCGTACCGGCTCTCCAACCGCTTCAAGGAGTCCATCCCTTACTACAAACAAGCACTAGACGGTGGCATTACCAATCCGGATGCCCGTTTTCAATATGCATATGCATTGAAAACGACGGGGGATTATGCAGCCGCCTCGGCGCAGTTTTCTGAGTTTGCTAAAACCCAGAACGTTCCCCAGAACTTACAGGAGAGGGCATTGCGCGAAATCGAGATCATCCGCATTGCCGATCGCCTGAAAGCGACTAAAATGGAAGTCGAGCTGAAAGACCTGCCGCTGAATACCGCCGGAGCCGAGTTCGCACCCACTGTACTGGGCAACGAGTTGATATTTTCCGCTTCCAAAAAGGATAAGATTTATACCAACAACGGCCAGCCGATGCTGGGGCTCTACAAAATCAATATCGCTTCCGACCCGGGCAACACGCAGGGTACCCCGGTGCAGTTCAGCTCCGAAGTATTCGATCCGGAAGCGCACGACGCCTCCCCCGCATTCTCGCCCGATGGCAAAACGCTCGTGTTCGCGAGAAGCAATACCGGCAAGAAGAAAGACAAATCACCCGATGTAGACCTTTACATGAGCCGCAATATCAACGGGCAATGGACGCCACCCGCTGTGTTGCCTATTAACGACTCCCTGGCCTGGGACGGCTCTCCCGCATTCTCCCGCGATGGAAAAACCTTGTATTTCGCCTCCAACCGTGCAGGCGGCGTGGGCGGTATCGACATTTACCGTACCAATATGGACGCGTCGGGCCGGTTCAGCCGCCCGGTGAATATGGGGAAGGACATTAATACCGTCGGCGACGACATGTTCCCCTACGTAGCAGAAGGCGGAAAGCTCTATTTCGCTTCCGACGGCCACCCGGGTTTAGGCAAGCTCGACTTGTTTTCCGCTACAAGAACCCAGGGCGTAATCACGATCGAAAACCTGGGCCTCCCGTTCAACAGCCCGCAGGACGATTTCGGATTGGTGTTTTATCAGACCCTCAAAAAAGGCTTCTTCGCATCTAACCGCGACGGAGGCAAAGGCGACGACGACATTTACTACTTCGCCGGGCCGGAAGAAGAAGACTCTACCACAGTTGCCAGGCGCAACGACCCTAACGATCCGCTTAACCCGAACAACCCGAACTATATTAACGGTAAACGCAAAGTGGTGCGCTACTTCCTGGCCGGAACGGTGATCGCCAATGGCGAAACGCCGACACCAATCGACTCGGCAGTGGTACACATCCTGCCGGACACTTCGGATACGCAGATCGCCGAGTTCCCGACTGCGAAAGATGGCAAGTTCGGCAAGCAGCCGGTGGAAGAAGGTAGAGCGTACCAACTGCTGGTCCAGCGTAAAGGTTATATCAGCAAGCGCGAGCCCTTCTCCATGTCGGGCCGCAACATTCCGCCGATCTTCCTGACGAAAGAACTGACGGATACCACATTCAACGTTACCATCAAGCTCGACAAGCTGGAACTGAACAAAACATTCGTTCTCGAAAACATTTATTACGATTTGAACAAATACAATATCCGACCGGATGCCGCGGTGGAGCTGGATAAGCTGGTGCAGATCCTGAAAGACAACCCGACGATGACGATCGAGCTTAGTTCCCACACGGATGCGCGCGCCACCGACTCCTATAACATGACGCTCTCGCAAAACCGCGCCGAATCGGCTGTGGCTTACCTGGCGTCCAAAGGCATTGAAGCCGACCGGATGGAGGCCAAAGGTTACGGCGAAAGGGAATTGATCATCCCGAATGCCAAAACCGAAGAGGAGCACCAGCGTAACCGCCGTACTGAATTCACGATCCTGAGTTATTGATTTACCCCAACATACTGAAAGCCCGCTGCGAACCGATCCATTCCGCAGCGGGCTTTTCTCATACATCCCCCAGACCGGGTCAATTTTCGTATACTTGCAGTCTTAATATTTACAAAGAGTACTTATCAGTTTGTTTTAATGGCCCGACGCATAATCTATTGGTTCAGGAATGATTTGAGGTTGAAGGATAACCAGGCGCTCTCTGCTGCCGTTGGTTCGGCAGAGGAAATCCTTCCGGTGTATGTTTTTGATCCCCGCCAATTCGAAAAGACTAAACTTGGATTCCGCAGAACGAGCGCATTGCGTACACGCTTCCTGATCGAGTCGATCGCTGAGCTTCGTGAAAATATCCGGCAAAAGGGCGGCGATCTGCTCATTCGGATCGGTAAGCCCGAGGAAATCGTCGCCAGGCTCGCCGAGGATTACCATGCCGAGTACATTTACACCAGCAAGGAGATAGCGCCGCAGGAAACCCGCATCGAATCGTCGTTGAGCAAAAACCTGAAAATTGCGAACGTAGACATCAAGCTCTTCTGGATGGATACGATGATCAATGCATTCGACCTGCCATTCCCGGTCTCCAAGCTGCCTTCCGGCTTTGCCGACTTTGAACGCTTGCTGAGCAACGACCTTAAAATAAAGGACCAGTTTCCGACGCCGGAAAAAATAGCATTACCCGCAGATTGCGAAGCAGGAGCAATCCCGGGCCTGCCCGAACTTGGCATCGATCCCAATGAACTCCCGGCCGATACCTCCAAAGCTTCCCGCGGCGGAGAGGCACATGCATTGGCCGTTTTAAAGGAATATGTGGAGCAATATGTTAAAAAGGACATCCCACACCCTTCCGCAGAGCCGCTCACCGACACCCGGCTTTCCGACTGGCTCTCGCTGGGCTGTGTATCGGCATCGTACATTTACCGTAGCGTCAAGGCTGCTCAGTCGCATGCCGTTACAGAAGATGCGATTATTATAAACCTTCTGAAACGGGAGTTTCTGCACTGGACACTGCTCCGGTTCGGCCCGCGGATGTTTAAGCCCAGCGGTGTCAAACACCTTTTTAACCGCCGATGGAAAAACGACAATGCCGCATTCGACAAGTGGAGAAATGGCCAGACGGAGAACCAATCCGTGAATGGCATTATCGAAAAACTAACCACTACCGGGTTTATCACAGCCGCAGAACGGGAAATGGCGGCCAGATGCCTCGTGGATGACCTGGACGTTAACTGGACCTGGGGGGCCATGTATTTTGAAAGCCTGCTGCTGGACTACGAAGCGTCAGTGAACTGGGGCCGGTGGAATACCCTGGCCGGGGTGGGAGAAGATTAATTTACCCCGTTTTTACTTCAAAACCCGCCATCCGGCCCTGGCAGGCCCATATTGGCTCAGGGAACCGGTTATGTAGTTTTTCTTAAAGATTTTGCTAGCTTTGGTCAACTTTGAATCTCATTCAATAACACTAAACTGAATATTAAAATGTCAAAAGGACTCATTGCAGTTATCGTCGTAGTTCTGATTCTCGGATTCGTTGGCTGCGGTAAATATAACGGCCTAGTACAAAAAGATGAGGTGGTAAAAGAATCCTGGGCGGGAGTAGAAAGCCAGTACCAGCGCCGTGCCGACCTTATCCCCAACCTTGTAAATACGGTGAAAGGTGCGGCAGATTTTGAAAAAAGTACATTGACTGCCGTAATCGAAGCGCGCAGCAAAGCCACGCAAACCACAATCAATGCAGACCAGCTTACGCCTGAAAACATTGCCAAATTCCAGGCAGCGCAGGATCAGCTGAGCGGTTCGTTGTCTCGCTTGCTCGTGTCTGTGGAGCAATATCCTAATTTGAAAGCCAACCAGAACTTCCTCGAACTGCAAGCCCAGCTCGAAGGCACGGAAAACCGCATCAGCGTGGAACGCGGCAAGTTCAATACGGTGGTGAAAGACTATAACCAGGAGGTGCGTACCTTCCCGACCAACCTCTTCGCGGGGGTGTTCGGCTTCTCGCAGAAAGGCTACTTTACAGCGGCCCCCGGATCCGAAAAAGCGCCTACCGTACAATTCTAAGTTTAGCGCCGGGCCAATCGAAAGCCCGGCGCATTGTTTTTAATCAACCCGTATCATCCGGCCATGGCAACCGAATCCCTATTTTTCACCAACGAGGAGCAACAATATATCGTTGAGGCTATTCAGGAAGCAGAAAAACAGACCTCCGGAGAAGTGAAAGTGCATATCGAGAAGAAATGCCCGACGCCGGACGTCATGGACCGGGCCAAGGAAGTATTTCTCTTTCTGCAACTTCACGAAACCGCCGAACGCAACGGGGTATTGTTTTACCTCGCCTACGAGGATAGGAAGTTTGCGGTATTGGGCGACAAAGGAATCGACGAAAAGGTCACTACCAGCTTTTGGGATAGTACCAAAGAGCTTTTGCGCAACCATTTCAAAGCCGGTGAGTTTAAAGAAGGGCTTCGCAATGGCATCCTGGAAGCCGGGTTGCAACTGAAAAAACACTTCCCTTACCAGTCCGGCGACATCAATGAACTTCCGGACGATATCTCGTTCGGCCATTAAACTATGAAGCAATTCATCATTTACCTATTGCTTGTCATTGCGGCATTCGCCGGTGTGCAAGCGCAGGATATTCCGCCCAAACCCGATCCGCCAAGGCTCGTGAACGACCTTGCCAACCAGCTTAGCCCCGACCAGCGCGAAACGCTGGAAAGGAAGCTCGTGGCCTATAATGACTCCACATCATCCCAGATTGTGATCGTGACGGTGCCTACTTTGGGTGACTATCCTATCGCCGATTATGCATTCAAACTTGGTACTGAATGGGGTGTGGGCCAGAAGGGCAAAAACAATGGTATAGTGCTCCTATGGGCACCCAAGGAGCGAAAAGTGTTTATTGCTACCGGGTATGGCCTCGAAGGTGCCGTACCCGACGCCATTGCCAAGCGCATTGTTTCGCAGGTAATCACGCCGCAGTTCAAAGCAGGGCAGTTTTACCAGGGACTCAGCGACGGCGTCGATATGATTTTCAAATATGCCTCGGGTGAATACAAAGCAGATCCCAAGCAGGACAGCGACGACGGCGGGGGCTTCCCTCCGGTGCTGATTGTCGTGATTATATTCATCATCATTCTTGTAATCATCTTCCGTAACCGAGGTGGCGGGGGCGGCAATCGCGGTTACCGCGGGCTTGGCGTTCCTCCTATCTTCTTTCCTTACGATACGTACTCTGGTCGTGGCGGCTCCTCGGGCAACTGGGGCGGATTCGGAGGCGGTGACGGCGGGGGCTTCGGAGGGTTCGGAGGCGGCAGCTTCGGAGGCGGCGGTGCAGGCGGCGATTACTAGCCACTTTAGAAAACAGGTATCAAAAGCGGATGGGAGCCAGTCTTCCATCCGCTTTTGCATAATCAGACGTATAATAGTGGCATGCTTTTTTGTACATAATCCATAAACTATATCACCAAAACCTAAACGTATATTATGGAAAGAAAAAGCAATACCGGTCTGGTCGTCGGATTGATCCTGATGACCATTCTGGCAGCCGTGTTCGGATACCTGTATTACAAGGAACACAACATTACTCAAAAGCAGGAAACTGACCTCTCAGCCCGGGTTCAGGAACTGGCAGCCTCCGAAATCAAGCTGGATTCAATCTCTAAACAGCTCGACGCACGCATTCTGGAAGTACAAAACCTGGGCGGCGATATTGCCGAGCTCCAAAAGGTAAAAGCATCCCTCGAAAGTGACCGTGCCTCATTACGCAAAGGCAATGCGAACATGGGACGGAAAATTAAGGAATATGAGGAATTTCTCACCAAAAAGGATACCGAGATCGCTCAGCTTCGGGAAGAGAACCAGCAGCTGATCAGCCAGAACGAGGGCCTTACCCAGGAGAAAAACGAGTTGCAGACCAGCCGTCAGGCAGTACGCGACTCTCTCACAGGTGTTCAGGCGAAGAATACCGAGCTCGAATCGAAAGTGACCATGGCCGCCGCATTGCGTGCGCGTAATGTGAAAGTGTACGCGGTATCGTCGAAGGGTAAGGTTCGCGAGGGCGAAAACGTGAAGTCGAAAAGGGTGGATAAGGTACGCGTGGATTTCATCCTGGAAAAGAACCCGCTGACCGCTACCGACGACAAGACCATCTATATGCGCATCATCGATCCGAGCGGTGCAACCATTTCCGACACGAAAACCGGTTCCGGTGTCTTCCAGTATAACGGACAGGAACAAGGTTACACGATTAGCAAGGATATCACGTATTCCAACAACAATCAGGACGTAAGTATCATGTATGACCGCGACGCACCATTCACGTCGGGTAAGTACACAATCGAGCTTTATGCGGAAGGATTTTCCATAGGCGAAGGATCGTTCTCCGTTAAATAATCGGCATTTTGAAGCGTTTACCCATAGCGGTAGCAGTCGTAACAGCTGCTACCGCTTTTATTTTTATGATTGATTGATATTTACCCATAATTCCTATCTTGCACGATAAAAACATCTGTATACAACCCCAAAAACCAAATAAAACACTTCTCTTTCTATGTCTTCACAGATTTCCCAAAAACACCCCAAAGGACTGTATGTCTTGTTCTTTGCCGAAATGTGGGAACGTTTCAGCTATTATGGCATGCGGGCCATCCTTCTGCTTTTTCTTCTGGATAATATCAAAGGTGGAATGGGAATGAGTGCCGGCGAAGGCACGGCTATTTACGGATTGTATACCGCGTCCGTTTATTTGCTCACATTGCCGGGTGGCTGGCTGGCGGACAATATTCTGGGTCAGAAAAAAGCCATATGGTATGGCGGCATCGTCATCATGCTGGGGCACATTATCCTGGCTGTGCCGGCAGGGCCCGCTATCTTTTTCCTCGGGCTCAGCACCGTTGCCATCGGAACCGGGCTTTTAAAGCCTAATATCAGCTCCATCGTTGGGGAATTGTATCCCGAAGGCGGTGCACGGCGCGATGCGGCATTCTCTATCTTTTACATGGGTATCAACCTGGGGTCATTCCTGGGTATCGCCATTGTGGGTTACCTGGGCGAAAAGGTCAACTGGCATATGGGCTTCGGTGCAGCGGCGATCGGCATGCTGCTTGGGCTGATCGTGTTCCGGTATGGTAGCGCCACCCACCTGAAAGGGCTTGGCGAAGTACCCGCAGCAAGGGAAGCGGGCGACCAAGCTGCCGCACCGACATCCGGTAACAGCAAAATGCTGGGTTACGGGCTGATCGGCCTGTTGGTAGTGTTCCTGATTGTATTGCAATCCACAGGCGCCATTAATATGACCACCGCGCAGGGCCTGGCCCAGGGTGCCGGTATCATTATCGTGTCTATTTCAGCTGCGTATTTCCTTTTCATTCTTGTCGCAGGCGGACTTACGCGCGTGGAAAAGTACCGCGTCGGCGTTCTGATCATTCTTTTTCTTGCCATTGCATTGTTCTGGGCAGGTTACGAGCAAGCGGGAACCTCGTTGCAGATTTTCGCGGAGCGCCATACCGAGCGCATGATCGGCGGATGGGAAGTACCTTCGAGCTGGTTCCAGAACTTCCAGCCTACTTTCGTATTGATTTTCGCGCCTGTTCTTGCAAGCCTTTGGATATCGCTGTCTTCCAAAAACCGTAATCCTTCCATTCCCGTCAAATTCGCGATGGGACTGATATTGCTCGGATTGAGCTTCTTTGTAATGGTAGCAGCTTCGAACATCGCGGTGAAAGGCGAGCTCGCTTCGCCGTTCTTCCTCACATTTACCTACTTTCTGCACACAATCGGAGAGCTTTGCGTTAGCCCTGTCGGTCTGAGTTCCTATACCAAACTGGCCCCGAAACGCTATGTAAGCCAGCTGATGGGTATCTGGTTCGTGGGGGCGTCGCTTGGTAACCTCATTGCCGGGCTCTTCGCAGGCGGGTTCGACGAATCCAACATCATGCAAATGCCCGCATTGTTTAATCAGGTAGCCATTATCACCACCATTTTCGGTCTGATCCTGCTTGTGTTCTGGAAACCGATCAGAGGCTGGATGGGCGGCATTCAATAGGTCATTTATATACTTCAAAAACAAATACTTCAAAAATGAAATCAGCCGCATTCCGTGCTGCCGCGCTGGCTCTTGTCGTGAGCCTGGCAGGATGTAAAAAAGAAAAGGAAGAAACAGACACCACCAAGGTCCCCGGCTTCGATGTAAGCTCCCTGGATTCAACGGCCAAAGCCTGCGACGACTTCGATGCCTATGCCAATGGCGGTTGGAAAAAGAATAACCCGATCCCGGGTACAGAAAGCCGCTGGGGCGCTTTCGGGATTCTCGATAAGGAGAATAAGGAAGTGCGCCTGAAAGGCATTATCGAGGAAATTACGAAAGTCAAGGACCGCAAAAAAGGAACCGAGGAACAGCAGATCGCCGATTACTACCAAAGCTTCCTCGACACGGCGACTGTTGAAAAACGTGCATTGGAGCCATTGAAGCCTTACCTCGATAAAATCAATGCGGTAGCGTCGCTGAAAGACCTCGCAGCGGTAGCAGGCGAAATGCAGAAAGTCGGCGTAGAATCGGTAACCGGCTTCGGCGTGGAAGGTGATTTGAGAAACAGTAAAATCAATATCCTCTACCAGGGCCAGGATGGGCTGAGCCTCGGCGAGCGCAGCTACTACGACCGCACCGATTCCAGCACCGTGAAAGTGCGCGGCGAGTTCGTAAACCACGTCGACAAGATGTTCTCCATGGCAGGCTTCCCCGATGCCAACCCCGGCAAGACTATCCTCGACTTCGAGACCAAGGTGGCAAAGCTGCAACTCACCAATGTGGAGCTGCGCGACCCGGTGAAGACCTATAACAAAATGGCATTTGCCGATTTTGAGAAACTGATCCCGGATTTCGACCAGAAGACATTTGCCGACAAGCAGGATGTCAAAACCGATACCCTCATTGTTCAGAACAAGCCCTATTTACAAAACCTGAACAAGCTGCTCAAAGCGACTCCGATCGCCACTTTGAAATTGTATACCAAATGGCAGCTGCTCTCCCGTTTCGCGGGCTACCTGCCTAAAAAGTTCGACCAGGAGGATTTCCGCTTCTTTGCGACCGTTATGCGTGGTACCAAACAGCAGAAAGGCCGCGTGGAACGTGCGATCCGCTCGACCGATGGTTTGCTCGGAATGCCGCTGGGTAAGTTGTTTGTGAAAAAGTACTTCCCGGAAGAAGATAAGAAGAAGGTTTCCGAAATGATCGAAAACGTGCGCACCGTCTATGGTGAGCGCATCGACAAGCTGACCTGGATGAGCGATTCCACCAAGGCGAAAGCACACAAGAAGCTCAAAGCATTTACCTACAAAATCGGCTACCCTGATAAGTGGAAGGATTACTCCTCGATCGAAATTGCGCCGGACAAGCTATTCGAAAACGTGATTGCCGCCTCGCTTTTTGCACACAAGGAGAATGTGGAAAAGATCGGTAAGGAAGTGGATAAAAAGGAATGGCTGATGACGCCGCAAACGGTGAATGCCTATTACAACCCGTTGAACAACGAGGTGGTGTTCCCGGCCGGCATCCTGCAACCGCCATTCTATAACCGCAATGCGGACGACGCGATCAACTATGGCGGCATTATCGCCGTGATCGGCCATGAATTCACCCACGGCTTCGACGACCAGGGCTCGCAGTTCGACGACGAGGGTAACCTCAAAAACTGGTGGACTGCCGCAGACCGTGCCAATTTCGACAAACTGACCAAGCGTTACATCGACTATTTCAGCGGTATCGAGGCACTACCCGGCTTCAAGATCAATGGTGCATTGACCATCGGCGAAAACGTGGCCGACCTTGGCGGCCTCACATTGGCCTATTATGCATTGGAAAAATCGTTCAATGGAAAAGAGCCGGAGCCGATCGACGGGTTCACCTGGAAACAGCGGTTCTTCCTGGGCTGGGCGCAGGTATGGCATATGAATACGACCGACGAAGCATTGCGCAACCAGGTCCAAACCGACCCGCACTCCCCTGCCCGCGATCGAATTAACGGTCCGCTGCCGCATTTGAAAGAGTTCCAGGCGGCATGGAGCTGCGGCGCGGGAAGCAAAATGATATTGCCGGATTCATCGCGGATTGTGATCTGGTAATTTTGTCAGCCTGAGCGGAGTCGAAGGCCGGTACAGAAACGGCCTTCGACTCCGCTCAGGCTGACACATAAACAGGCTGACACATAAACAGGCTGACACATTAAACAGGCTGACACATTAAACAGGCTGACAGCAAGGCAACAGCTTCGTTAAAGTTGATAAGACCTCTTTCTTCATTTACCTGCCAAATACTTATTCCGATAAGCACTCGGACTGCATCCCTTGGCCTGCCTGAATTGGCGGGCTATATTTTTGCTATCCCCGAGCCCCATGTCCAGCGCGATTTCGAATACCGACATATCAGTGTCAAGCAGCTTTTGCGTGAATTTCTCGATGCGCAGGTTGAAAATATATTTGTAAATGGGATAACCCGTGATTTCCAGGAACCGCTTTTCCAATGCCCGTCGCGAGAGCGGTACCTGCTTCACCACCTCATCCACATGCAGGTTTTTATCGATATTCTGGTGGATGTATTTCAATGAGGAAGCAATGTGGTCGTCGTTTGTGGCATATATATCCGTGGAATGCCTCGTGATCACCTGCGTGGGCTTGACCACCACATCATAATATTCATTGGTGCCGTGCCGGATCATATGGTCGAGCAGCTTTGCAGCATCGTAGCCTCCCTTTTCTACATCCAGCGCAATGCTGGAAAGCGGCGGATCGGAGAGGTCGCAGATCATTTCATCATTATCCACACCCAAAACCGCTACTTCCTCGGGGATGCGAATGCCCACGTGCCTGCACGCCTCCGTGATATGCTGGCCCTGGTTGTCGTCGCAGGTCATGAGGCCGATCGGCTTGGGCAGCGATTTCAGCCAGCGGCTCAGTGAACTGGGTTTGTAATACCAAAGCTCTGTCGACCGTGCCTTTTTGTGCTCGAAGTAATGCACTTTATGGCCCTTCTTGCGCAAATGCTCTTCGAAGCCTTCCGCGCGCTCGCGTGACCACACGATGTCGTTGAAACCGTAAAACGCAAAATAGGTGAAGCCTTTTTTGAGAAAGTAGTCGGCACCCATTTGCCCGGCTTCGTGGTAGGCGCCGGTAATGTTGGGGATTTCGGTAAAGCGTTCCTTGAAGTCCTGCGCGATGACCGGGATACCGGCCCGTACGATCTTGTCGATCTCCTTGTTATAGAGCTGCCCCACAATGCCGTCAGCACCCCATTCCAACGCCCATTTCAGGATACCGTCGATCCCGATCGTTTCGCGGTGGAAAAGCGGCATCCGGCAGAAGATCCAGGGCCCGAACTCTCTAGAATACGCATTGATCCCCTTCATCAGGCTCTTGCTGTATTCTTCGGCAAAATCGAGCAGGAGAATGATTTTATGCATAAGAATACCGTGTTTCAGCCGAGCTTGAACAGTTCCTTCACGCTCGATACCGTTTCATTATTGACCAGCGGTTTGGCCCACATACCAATGCTGAGAATATAACCCAACGGAATGAGCAGAAAGAGCATCGCGAAACGCAGCCCTACCAGTTCTCCCAGCCCGCCGACGATCAATGGGACTACCGCTCCGCCTGCAATGCCCGCGCAAAGAATGCCCGAAAACGTGCCATGATGCTTGGGTACCGAATTTAATGCGAGCGAGAATATCACCGAATACATCACCGAAGCGAAAAAACCGGCCATAGGGAAACCGATCAATGCCATTTCCTTCGAACCGAACAAGGCAGTCAGCAAGGATACAATGCCCCCGCAGGTGAAGAACATCAGTACTTTGCGGCTATCGAAGATTTTCAGCAATATCAAACCCAGGAAACAACCGATGGTAAGCAGGCCCCAGAAATACGAAATCACAGATGCACCGGTAGTCGCGGGGTCTACTTCGTGGTAAGTTTGAAGGAACTGGGAAATCCAGTTGGCAATGCCCTGCTCAGTACCCACATACGCGAATATGCCCAGGAAGAACAGCCATACCAGCTTGTTCTTCGCCAATTCGCCAAACGACTTGCCGACATCGATCCGCTCGTCTTCCAGCAGTTCCACTTTCGGAAAGCGTACCAATGCAATCACCACCACCATCGCCAGGGCAATCACCGCGAAAACCCAGTACAGTGAGACCCATTTCAGGTTTTCGGGTACCAATCCATTCAATATATCAATCAAAAAACCGGGGTTAGCTGAATAGCCATTCCGGGAATGCACATTTAATACCAGATAACTGTAAAGCATTGGACTCAGAAACGATGCCGCGCCGAAAAACAGCTGCGCCAGCACTGAATAGAATGCAAACTTCTCCTCCCCGCCGGACACTCTCAGCAACGGGTTAATGACCACCTGCAAGATGGCCATCCCAATGCCGATCAGGAACAGGGAAAACAGTGCAATGGAAAAGCCGGGCACCAATGCGAATAGCAATGCACCGCCGAATGCGAGCAGAAAGGCGCCGATCAGCATGACTTTTTCACCGTACTTCTCCACCATTAATCCCGCCGGAATGGACATTACCCCATAAGCGACGAAGAAGGCAAATGGCAGGAAACCCGCCAGACCGATACTCAGATCGAAACTCTTGACAATGTCGGGGATGATCGGACCGAGGATATTGGTCAGGAAGGAAATGACGAAAAAGATCAGGAAGATCAGTACTACGATGAAAATGTTCCTTTGCATTGGAAGGTTTCGGGTTTGGTTACATCAATCGCCGAGCAACGCCGCGGCGCCGAGTAATGCGATGTTATCGTTTTCGGATAGCAGCAATGTAAGCTTTTTCAACGATTCGGGATAGGCAAAATCCTGAATGCTTTCCAGCATGCTTTGCTGAAAAAACCGGTTCGCTTTCGCGATTGAGCCGCCCATGACGATCGCCTCAGGATCGTAGGTGTACAGAATGGCTTTGATGACCGCCCCGAGATGCACCCCGAATTCCTCCCACACTTCAATGGCTTTTTTGCTGCCTTTCAATGCCGCCTCGTGCGCTGCGAATGCGTCAATGCCCAGGGACTCTTCGAAAAACCGGCTGCATACATAGTTTTCGAGAATAGAATCCTTGTAGGGCAACATCCCGATCTCCCCTGCCCCGCAATTACGGCCTGCATACAAATGATTATCGATGATGATGCCCGAGCCCAGGCCCGTCCCGATCGCCATGCCGATCACCGACTGGAACTTTCGCGCCAGGCCGAAACGGTGCTCGCCCAGCACGAAACAGTTCACGTCGTTATTCACCGAAACCGGCAAATTGAACTCTTTTTCTACAATGTCGCGCAATGCGACTTCTTCCCAGGAAGGGATATTCAGCACATTATATACAATGCCTTTGTTCACATCCACCACCGAAGGCACGCCAATGCCGATGCCTTTCACAGGGTAGGCCGTCAGCGGACGGATCACGTCCATCAGTTGGTCGAGCGTGGCCGACAGGGAATGTTTATTGGCCAGTAATGTCTGATTTTGCCGGGTAATATGGCCACCCGATTCGATACCGGCACGAATATTCGTGCCGCCGATATCTACACCAATGTTCATCGACGGAGAGGGATTGCGCGATAGGCGCGTAGTTAAACGATCATGTCCGATTAACGGGCTGTCACTACGCTGCTGCGGCTCGATCGTCCGGCCAGATCGAAGCTTTTCAGCGTAACAGTACCCGAAACTTTCACAGGGTTTTCATAGCGCTGCGAGGTTTCGGTAGGCTCGGAACCGTCGGTCGTGTAGCGGATCTCCAGGCCTGGCAGTTCCACATTCGCTTTCAGCATTCCGTTTTCTATGATCGCGCCCGGTTGAGGCAGGCGGTAATTGTAGCCCCCGTTGATATACTTTAGTCTCGGGAGGTGCTTTTGGGCTATCGAGTTTGCAAAAATATTCCAGCCTTCGGCCATCATCGCTTTTCTGGCGGTATCGTCGGCCACATTTTCCCACTTCCGTTCCGCAGCCCAGGCGCTTTCGGAGAAGCCCAGGAGCTTGGGCAGGATCGAATATTCCATCATGTCGCGGCCTTTGATCGTCTCGCTCCATAGTTGCGCCTCTATGCCGTAAACATTTTTGCGGGCTTCGGGCTTCATCAATTGCTTACCTGCAAACTCCTGCTTCATCGGCTTGCCCATGGCTGTTTCCTCCGTAGTGCGGAACATGTTGAACGGCGCAAATGCCCAGTTATCGCGCGTGTCCACAAACCCGCCCCAATACAGGCCGGGCTCTTTAGGGTCGTTGTTATACGACATGTCAAAATAGAAGTTGGTCACATTACAAAGTATCACCGGATAGCCTGCATTGGCCAGCCGGTTACCCAAATCGACATCATACACATTGTTCCAAACGTAGGGATACACCTGGCGGCCTACAAACTCCGGGTTGGCCAGGTAAGCGCCTGTTTCCGTTTTGTTCAGCGCTACCTCTTCCCAGCCATGCACTTTCAGGTTACGTTTTTCAAGCATGGGAAGCAGTTTTCTGAAAAAATACGTCTGCAGATACCGCGGCCCTTTCACCTCCGGATGCTCCTGCAACAGTTTCGCAGCCATCGGCGACTTCGTCCACACACCATCGGCAACCTCGTCGCCTCCGGTATGGAACGTATCCATTTTCAAACCCGCCTGCTCGTACAGTTTCGCGATTTCATCCACTACTTTCACAAAGAAGTTGTAGGTCGATTCCCGCGCCGGGCTCACGACATTGTTCTTATAACCTTGCGCCGAAATGTAAACAGACTTGTCTTCCGGATCGATCAACCGGTATTCGTTGGCCTCCTTCTCTTTCCCTTCCTTCATCAACCGCTCATACCGTGCCTCCATGGATTTGATTGCCGCCAGCGCGTGGCCCGGGAAGTTCAGCTCCGGGATGATTTTGATGTGCCGCTCGTGGGCATATTTGAGTATTTCAATGAAATCGGCTTTCGTGTAATAGCCGCTTCCGTGCTTGCCTTTTTCATTGGCGACCGGCCCGGATCCGTAACCCGGGTGCAATGCATTCGCATTCATGCCCGATGTGTGCTGGCGCTGCGCGCCCACCTGCGTAAGCTCAGGCAGGCCGTCGATTTCAATCCGCCAGCCTTCGTCTTCCGTTGTGTAGAGTAATAAATGGTTGACTTTATAGCCGGAAAGCAAATCGATGATACGCTTCACCGACTCCTTCGTCTGGAAATTCCGCGCCACATCCAGATGCAAACTGCGGAACTGGAACCGCGGCGCATCCTGCACCTGCACGAACCCGAAGCCGACCGAAGCCACCGGCTTCTGATAAGCATCCGTCGGGGCAAGTTGCAACAGGCTCTGAACGCCATAGAACACACCTGCGGCATCGCTGCCCTCGATGGTAATGCCGGTTTGAGCGATATTCAGGTTATATGCTTCGCTGGAAACACCATTCACCGCTACTTTCCCGGTTTTCAACACGATGGCGGCTTCCTCCGAAGAAGGTTTGCCGGGTAGCCCGGCCTGGATCGGCAGGTCCGTACCGGTTAATGTTTTTAACTTACTGATCAGGTATTTAGCCTCATTTTCAAGCCCTTCCTGGTAATACACATTGGTTTTACCTGTCAATGTAAATGTACCTGCGGCGGGAACGAGTTTCACCGGGCTGGGGATGATTTTCAAAAGCTGCTCTTCATCCAGTTTGGTAAACCCTGTATTGGCTTTGTAACGCGTTTCCGCGGTAGGCACTTCTTTAAGATCCATTTTACCACGCAGGATCTGCTCTTTGGTAGTGAACGGCTCTATGGTGTAGTCGGCCACTTGCACTATATCTTTTTCCTTTCCCTCATTATCGTAAAACACGAAATACAACCCCAGCGGCGCGTCTGTTTCCTTGATCACGCCTTCGGTACCGGTGTAGCTAATGGTCATCGAATCCTTCGGGCGCATGATAAAGTCCTTCGCGGGCACCATTTGGTACCAGTCGCCATTGATATGCTCCACCACCGCCGGCTCCGGTGTTTTGTTCGACTGGATCGGCCGCGGCGACATATTCCAGAACAACTTCCAGTTAGTACCGTCCAGCGTAAAATCACTCCCGTTGCGGATCGTAAACTGCGCTTTAAACGTACCCTGAGGCTCGGTAAAGTTGCTGACGAGCTTCCAGGAAACTGCGATTTTCTCGGCCTGTTCCTTGGATATATTACCTGATCTTTTGCAGGCTGTAAAGAGCAGCACGCCAAAAAGGATTAACGAAAGCGGGAGTAGTTTCTTCATAGGGTCAAAAAAGGCTGGGGATGATTTTCCGGTGTTCAGAATACAACTTCCTAATTACTGACAATTGCGCAAAATATACTAGTGAAGGGTGCAAAAAGCGTCGTGAATAGCCCATTTACAGACGATCTCCGTACATCATCCTATAAAACGGCTGATATGGACAACCCTTCGGGCACATCGTCCCGATTACTCTCGCTGGACGCCATGCGCGGCTTTACCATTGCGGCGATGATCATGGTAAACTTCCCGGGGCATGAGGATTTCGTGTTTCCGACATTACGGCATACCAAATGGAACGGGCTCACTTTTACGGACCTTATCGCACCCACGTTCCTTTTTATCGTAGGCGTTTCGATCACATTGGCTTATTCCAAAAAGCTGGATGCCCCGAAGGTGCCGTTGTACCGCAAGATCCTCGTCCGTTCCCTGAAAATATTCGCGGTAGGCATGTTCCTGAATATGCTGCCCGACTTCAACTTCTCAGATCTGCGCTACACCGGTACCCTCCACCGTATTGCAATCGTATTTTTGGTCTGTGCCGTCATTTTCCTGAATAGCAACTGGAAACAGCAGCTCGGCATCGCCGCCGCCATTCTCGTACTCTATTGGCTGGCATTGACGACCATCCCCACGCCCGGCACCGGAATGGTGATGCTCGAACCCGGCGTAAACCTCGCCGCATGGGTCGACCAGCAGTATTTGCCGGGTAAAATGTGGCAGGGCAACTGGGACCCGGAAGGGATTTTGAGTACTTTCCCCTCCATCGCTACCACCATTACGGGCATGCTGGCAGGCCGGTTGATGCTCCTGCCGCTTTCTCCCAATGAGAAAAGCAACTTCCTGCTCACCGCCGGATTTGCCACAGCCTCCCTGGGCTATTTCTGGAACCTGATTTTTCCCACCAACGAAAACCTCTGGACAAGCTCATTTGTACTCGTCACGTCGGGATTCGCAGCCATGCTGCTGGGGGCATTGTATTTTCTCATCGATATTCGCGGGCTTACCCGCGGCATTGCGCCGGGTGTCATTTTCGGGGCTAATGCCATCGCGGCATATGTACTGGCCGACATACTTGCTTTGCTGTTCTACATCATGCCCATCGGTGGTGAATCAGTCAACCAACACGCCGTAGCCGCCCTCTCGCAAACGGGTATGGACCCGCGCCTCGCCAGCATGCTGTTCGCGCTCTTTTTTGTGTGTATCAATTTCATCCCGGCTTATCTGCTTTACAAAAAACGGATTTTCATCAAGCTCTGACCCATGCGTTACCGAACATATCTACGTTCTTTTATCCTGCTAATCTTCATGCTCGGGGCTTGCCCGGCCTTTCCCCAATCCCTGGATCTCTCGAAAAGCCAGATTTACAGTCCCAGCGATAAGGCTTATTTGCTCAGAAGCATTGAGGTATTGCAAAGCGAAGTCGAGAAACGGACGGGAATTAAACTGCCTGTTACGAAAAAGCTCCCGAAATCCAGCCATGTGATACTGGTAGCCCTCGAAAGTGACCTGGTCAGATTGCCCGGCCAATACAAAAACGCTGTTACTGCATTGGCGGAAACGAAAGCGGAGGGTTTCAAGCTGGCTACGGGACCTGCAAACACGGTGATCATTGCCGGAAAAGATGCGAGAGGTATATTATACGGCATTGGCAGGTTCCTGCGGAAAGCCGAGATGACGCAGGGCAAACTGCTAGTCGGCGGAGGGTTGGCGATCAGTACCAGCCCCCGGTACCCGATGCGCGGCCACCAGCTTGGTTACCGGCCCAAAACCAATGCATACGACGCATTCACCGTGGCCGGTTTCGACCAGTACATCCGCGAACTGGCGTTGTTTGGTGCCAATACCATTGAGATACTCCCTCCACGCACAGACGACGACGCTACCAGCCGCCATATGAAAATGCCGGCCGCGCAGATGATTGTGGAGCAGTCGCGCATTTGCAAATCCTATGGCCTCGATGTATCGATCTGGTATCCCAATATGGGCAAGAACTACGTCCATCCCGATTCCATTGCCCGGGAGCTTGCCGAGCGTGCACAGGTATTTGCGAGCTTGCCCCGGCTCGACGGCGTGTTTGTGCCTGCCGGCGATCCGGGCGAGCTGGAACCGGACATACTGTTCGCATGGCTGGAAAAAGAGGCGACGGTTTTGCAGAAATACCATCCCAAAGCGAAGATCTGGGTTTCACCACAGGTTTTCAGACCTACACAGCATTGGTTCGATGCGTTTTTCAGCCATGCCAATAAGGAGTACCCCTGGTTCGGTGGAGTGGTGTTCGGGCCATGGGTAAAAATCCCGGTGCCCAAAATCAGGGAAATGCTTAAACCGTCTATCCCCATCCGTCACTATCCCGATATTACGCACAATTACTCGGCTCAATACCCCGTCCCGCACTGGGACCTCGCCTGGGCCATGACGCTCGGGCGCGAGAGCATCAACCCTCGCCCTTTTGACGAAAAGGCCATTCACAATGCACTGGACCAATATGGGATCGGGAGCGTGAGCTATTCCGAAGGTACTAATGACGACGTGAACAAGTTTGTGTGGAGCGACCAGGATTGGGACCCGGAAATGCCGGTGATGGAAACGCTGCGCGATTATTCACGGCTGTTCTTCGGCCCAGGGTACAAGGAAACAGCCGCACAGGCCATTGTCGACCTGGAAAGAAACTGGCGCGGAGAGATCATTACTAACGACGGCATCGACCTCACCCTGCGCCAATGGCAGGCAATGGAGACCAACGCACCCTTGCAATTGCTCCAAAACCCGCGGTTCCAAATGGGGTTAATCCGCGCCTATTTCGACAGTTACACCCGCCAACGGCTCATTTATGAAACAGAACTGGAACAGGAAGCACGCCGCGCACTGGCCGCAGCCGGCACGTCCGGCGCAGTGAAGGCTATGCGCAATGCGGAAGCCATTCTGGAAAAAGCCTGGAATGAACGTATTTTGACTCATTATCAGCAAAAATGCGAGGACCTGGCCGACTCACTGTATAAAAGTATCGGCGCGCAGCTTACCATGAAGAAGCACGGAGCCATGTCGGGCCGCGGCAATTTCATGGACCTCATCAACATGCCGCTGAACGATGCCCCCTATTTGCTGGACCAGTTCAAAAGGATAGAAAAACTCACCAGCGAGGCGGAAATGCTGCGTGAAATTGATCAGCTCCTGCATCGTACGGATGCCGGCCCTGGCGGCTTTTACGATCATTTCGGCGATCCGGAAAGCTGGTACCGGGTGGTTCCCAGCCTGTCCTGGGAAGAAGATCCGGGTAGTTTGCAGTCGCCCCGCATTGGTTTCGGGGTTGGTCTGGTGGGTGAAGAATGGGTGGACGAGATTCAGGCTACCGGGTTCAAAGGGCAGGTGACGCCGCGGGTGTGGATGAAGCAAGCCAAAACGCTGTACGACCAGCCCCTGCGGATCCGCTACGAGCACCTCGATCCGGATGCTGCATACCGTATCCGCATTTCCTATACCGGCCGCTTCCGCTCGCGCATGCGCATGACCACAGACGACGGTCAGACTATCCACGATTTTATCCAGACCGGCGAACAGCCTACATTCGAATTCAATGTTCCCAAAGCAGCTACTGCGGATGGTAAAGTCATTTTTGAATGGACTTGCGGTGAAGGCGAGCGCGGCTCACAGGTTACGGAGATATGGCTGATGAAACAATAACCGAAAACAGCGCAATGGACATTTCATTACTTGAAAAACTGAAAAACGGGGCCAATGTATATGGTACCTGCATCACCTCCACCGGCCCGATGTGGCCGGCGGCCGTCAGGAAAACGGGGGTAGATTTTGTATTCATCGATACCGAACATGTACCACTGGGCAGGACAGAAATGGCCACGTTATGCCAGCAATTCGGGCATCTGGGCATTACGCCCGTCGTCCGCATTCCCTGCCCCGATCCTTACCTGGCGTGCCAGGCCATTGATGCCGGTGCCAAAGGCATTGTTGCGCCCTACCTCGAATCGACAGCCCAAATCACAGAGCTGGTGGGTGCCACCAAGTACCGGCCGCTCAAAGGCGAAGTACTGCAAAACTACCTCAGCGGCGCCCTGCCGATGCCCGCGCATATGCAGGAGTACGTGGGCAGGTATAATGCGGGGAATATCTGCATTGCCAACATCGAAAGCGTTCCGGCGATGGATAATCTGGATGCATTGCTGTCGGTGCCGGGGCTGGACGCCGTTTTTATTGGTCCGCACGATTTGTCCGTAAGCCTCGGCCTGCCGGAACAATATGATCATCCGGAATTTGAAAAGGCCGTCTCATACATCATCCGCACCACGCGTGCGAAAGGTCTTGCCATCGGCATTCATTTTTCCCTGGAACCGGAACGACAGATCCAATGGATGAAAGAAGGGGCTAACATCGTTGTCCATAGCTTCGACGTGGCGCTTTTCGTGCAAAAACTGAATGCGGATCTGAATCAAATAAAAGCGGCGGCAGGAGATGTCCCAGCCGCCGGAAGCGATAGTTCAATGGTGGTTTAATACTTTATTTTCCCTGCCACATCATCAACCCTTCGATCAATGCTGCGAGCTGATCGAAGGGCATACTGGGCGTAAGGTAGGCGTGCGGGCCCATGGGATCGTCCTGCCAGCTGTTATTGCCGCCGTCGGTCACTATTTTCCCACGTTTTACGCCAAAATAAGGTTGGATCCCCCGAATGGCCACCAGCACAGCTGTTTGGTCCCAGCTCATCCGTCCGTCGGCATCGCCTTTCGACAATGGCATGGCCATGGCAAATACCTCCTTCACCGGACCTTTGAGGCTTTCGTTGGCAATAACTCTCTTGCCGGTCTTAATTTCCTTTCCTATTTCCAATCCGCTGAAAAGAATTTCGGTAGGCCATTCCGCAAAAACCTTCGCGGACGCAGCCGAATCTACCAGCACATTATATTCCCGGCCTTTGGGAAATTCACCGGCCATGGACACGAGCTGTTTCACCTTTCTGCGCACCAGGCTGGTACCGGACAGCTGAGAATGGGCATCCGGCCCCGAGGCCAGCAAATCGGCCAGGTTCGTCAGAAATCCAACAGTAACAATGGTCACACTCTGGTCGGGCTGTCTGGCGAGGATCTTGCGGTACGTTTCCACCGCATTGGGAGCATCCGAGGTTTTGGCGATCTGATGCGGATATTTCGCGACCAGCATTTCCGGCCATTTTTGTGTGGCCCCAAAACTAGCGCCGTTGCCTTTGGGCGCGCCGGTAGGCAGTTCAGGCCGGCCAAAATAGGTATTAATGATTTCGATTGTCGGTACTACCAGTTCATTCTTATTGGAAGCAATCACCGCAAGAGGCTTTACCTCTCCCCTGTCGGCCAATGCGTGCATGACCGCCATAGCGCCTACATCGTCGTAGTCGGGGCCGATGTCGGTATCGAGGATCAACGAATTGGCCGGTCTGCCGGTTTGAGCGTAAGCATGGGAGAGTGTGAAGAGGCAGAGGATCAGTAAAACTTTGTTCATGACATTCATTTTCAAAAAAATGCGGGCTGTTGTAAAACTATTCGCGTTTCCTTCCCGATATGCTGCACGGGAAATATCTTTTTCAGCGGAATTACATCAGTTTTTCAACACCTGGAATGCCTGTTTTGTTTCTCCGTTCACCACTTCCAGTACATATATTCCTTCCACAAACTCACGGCCGGAGAGATCGACCTTACGTTTCTGTGTGGGATTCAATGCCTCGCCGTCGAACTGCTTCAAAATTCTTCCGTGCAGGTCGTATACATTCACGGACACCGAACGGCTCGCGGGAACGTCGTCGCCCAGGTAGAAGACGCCTTTTGAAGGATTAGGATAAACAGACCATTCGGGTTGTCCCGCAAAGGCCACCGGACGCACACGGGAATACTGGAAAGTGCTGTCTATATCGACCATTTTCAATCGGTAGTACAAATTGCCCCACTTGCCCGGAAGCTGATCCAGGTACTCGTATTTCCTGCCGTTTTTCTGGTTACCCTCTCCGAAAACCTGCGCCAGCCTTATGAATTTCCCCTGGCGATAAGCTTCATCGCCGGAGGCCACCTCAATATCGAAATGATCGAAATTCTCTTCGGAAGCGGTTTCCCATTCCAGTACCACGTCTTTGGAACGGCCGTCATCCTGCTTTTTCCGGGCATTGAAACCCACCAATTCCACCGGCAATGCACCCGGATTCCCCACGAACGCTTTGGAAAACCAGAACTCCGAGAACGATTTCAGCTTCATTTCGGCATAGTACCCCTTATCATATGGAACGATCAGCACCTCCCCGGCCGGGTGGAACGTCCATGTCCCCTCGGTGCTGTTGACCAGCGAGCCATCCTCTTTGGAAGCACTTGCGGTATTCCGGTATTTGGAAATGCCGAGTTCGAAAGGATTAGCAGGCTTGCCGCAGGTGCCGCAGCCTGCTCCGCTGATCAGGGCCTGGCTTTCGGTATCGAGGAAATAGAACCGTACAGTCGCCTGGTTTGCCAGTTCGTTATTGCCGGCTTTGATGGTAAAACTTCTGTCGAGGTAATACTGACCATTGGCGTTTCTCACGCCGGCCGTGTTGAGGTACATCTGCACTTGGGTATTGCCCATATTCTGCCCGTTGGGGTTAATGGAGGCCATCAGTTTTCCATTGCTCGTAAAATTCACCCAACCTGAGCCGGATACCTGCTTGTTGGCCATTCCGCCGGTGTTATCCAGAATGGACGAAACCTTATCGAAAATATGAACATCGTCCAGCGCGATCCCTTCACGGTGTGTAAAACCGTCGGATATCAACACGAAGCGTAATTTGAGGTTAGAAAAACCGGTAGGCAACGGAATGCTGGCCACATGCCACCGCAGGTAATCCTGCATCGCCCAGGCACCGTTGCCGGAATAGGTCTTGTTGTACCAGTTGGTACCTTGTCCTACCGAGCCCAGGCGAGTCCATGCGCCGCCGTTGCCGGAATATTCGACGTACACATAATCACATGGCGTGGGCTCGCATACTTCCAGGTCGATCGCCGCGCTGAAACTCAGCATAGGGGCAGCCAGGCTGCTTACGTCGAAGCAGGGAGAATACAAATACGACAATTCCTTGTCATTATGACCGCCCGCCAGGTTGGTTTTCCACACCTTCGTTCCGCTGGCAGCTTTGTTCAGATTGCCCGACGTCGGCGTGCCCCACTTCCAGGAGCTGTTCGTCCCCTTGGCACTCCAGAAGCCATCGCCATTTTCGAAATTTTCAAGATACGGGAATGTGCTCAGCACCGGGGCATTGAAAACTTTGACCGAAAGCGTATCATTGTCACGGAAGCTGTCGGTGGCAAGCCCCGACCATGCTTTGAGGTTTAACGCGCCAATGGCTGAAAGGTCGGCCTTGGGCCCAAAGGCAAAATCGATGGTCGTGCGTTTGGCGAGAGCGGGAATGGTGTCACGCAGAATTATCCCGTTCGGGAGCGATAATGCGATCGGGAGTTTGGTAAGGTCCCTTGCCGAACTGTTCCTGATCCGGACTGAGATGGTTTCCGCATTGCTCAATCCGCAGCTTTCCGTGGGCGGTGCCAGCAGTGCCAGCATTTGAATATCGTCCGTAACGGAAACAATGCGGATGTCGTCGAAAGAATAGCCTGCGCCATTACTGTAATCGGAAGTGATCATTTTGCCCCACTGCCCCCAGCGTACCTGGAAGCTCGACGAAAAATTTTGTCCATTGGCCGAAAGCAATGCGCTTATTTCCAGCGGAGTGGTGGTTTTGTAGCCCTGCGTGGTCAGGTTCTGGTTTGCAAAAAGGTCATAAGCTTCGATCCAGGCGTCGGTATCCCTGCCTCGGATCCAAACTTTGTTGTTCTCATTCGCTTTCTGTCCGTGATTTTTATAGGAGAATATCAGCCGAAGGTCATCCGTATTAATATTGTTTCCTGCCAGATTGAAAGTACCCGTCAGGTAGCTCGTATTACCAGCCGAATATGCCCGGTTCGCGTCGAGCGTGAGTGCTTTCTGGCCGGACGCTGCAAAACCTGAATTGATGAATGTCCTGATCCTGCCGGCATCGGTAGTGGCACTGAAATCGTAACGGCCGTCCCCTGTAAGCCCCATCTGCGCGGCGGTCACGTTTTGCACCGGAAGGTTTTCCATATCATCATGAAACGGCAATGCAAGCTGGTCGTTTGGCAGCTGCCTGAAAAGCCTTGCCAGTGTATCGTTGGCTGTCACCTTATCCGCGTTGCTGTGGATAAACGCTTGGATATTGTAATCCCCGACATTGGCTAAATTGGTACCTGTCTCGAATGTATGATCATAGGTTTTACCTTTTTCGATAAAAGGCGTGATGGTTTCCACCGACGCCACCACGCCATTCAGCGCGTAACCGACGTCCAGTGACCCGTTGAAATCTGCATCGTCGAGGTTTTTGATCCGCATTTTAACAAATACCGCACTGCTCAGCTCCGTGGATGTATTTTTCCTGCCCGACGACGCCGGCGTTACGATGGCTTCCACTTTGAGGTCATTGTCCGAGAGGGTGCCGGCGCAGGTTCCTGAATCCGGCTTCCGCGAAATGGCCAGCGCCCTGCGTCCGGGCTGCCCGGCCAGCCTGGCCCGCACGGTCATGTAGTAGGTCGAATCTTTGGACAGGCCTCCCAATGCATAGGTGGTACCGGTTGTGACGGCCACGGGTAGCATTTCATTTCCTTTTAATATCATCACCTCATAATCTGTCGCGCCGGTCACGGCCGTCCAGTCCAGGGAAATGTACCCTTCACATTGCAGCGCCGAAAGCGTAACTGTCGGAACGCCGATCACCGTAAAAGGTTCGGAAGTACTTTGTGCGCCGGTGCTGTTTTGTATCACCCGCACCCGCACTTTGTCCGATCGTAATCCTGCGGGCACAGCCCAGGCGAGCTGGCTCGTACCCGCGGCTACGGTTGAGATATTCGTCCAGTTACTGCCGTTATTGCCGCTGTATTGGATGGTAAAAGTGCTGGCGCTATTTCCGAACGCGTCCCAGGAAATGTAGATCGGGTCGCCGTCTTTCAGTCGTTCCCCGCCAATGGGGTTGGTGATTGTGAGCGAATTGGGAATCACATCGTAAACGACGAAGTATTCCTGCGAAGGTGCCTGGCCAACGGTGGTGCCCTTCACGGAAATCGCGTAATTGCCTGCGGCAGGATTGTTGATCACCACCTGCTCCATATTATTGCGGTTGTCGACACCCGTGGCAGCGACCTTATCCACATTGGCCGACGCAGGGTCGAGGATCCTCGGCAGTACCACATTGGACGAAGGGTTGGTTACCTGAAGGTCCAGATTGTGAACCAGGTTCTGCGAAGCCAGTGTACTGCCCGCCGGGTCGTTCCAGTAAAGCATTACTTTGAGCTGCGCCGTATTGGCAGGTACATTGACGGAAAAGTTGTTGGTCCCCTGGTGCGCAACCTGGCCCGTGGTGTAGCTTTGCGATTCGAGCATTTTCACCGAGCGGAGCAGGTTCAGCCATCCGTACCCGAAGCGGTAGTCCGGTCCCTCATTGCCCTTGTCGACCGTTCCGTTCACCAGCAGCGCTTTCATCAGACCGTTTTTGGGATTCTGGTTACCATTTAGCTGCCGGTACCGCTCATAAAGAAGCGCCAACCCTCCCGACACCGCCGGTGTGGCCATGCTGGTTCCGCTTCCGCTGCCGTACAGGTTTACCGGAATGGTAGACATGATCCCGTTCCCCTGCGCCGTGATTTCCGGTTTCAAACGGCCATCCTTCACCGGCCCGCGGCTGGAATTTGCCAGCATTGAGCCTGTCTCTCCCGTGGCGCCTACGGTAATGACGTTCTTGGCCGTCTGGTATCCCCCCAAAACAGTGGCAAAGCCTGCCGCGAAAGGTGCACAAGTGGTGGTACCACTGTTTCCGGCTGCGAAAACATGCTGCAGATACGGCATCTCGAACGCCTGCTGGTCAAGAATGTAGGAATAAAGGTCATAAGTCCCGTTCGTTTCGCAGGTGATCACGTCCGATCCATAGGAGTTGTTGGTAATAACCATTCCAAAATCCTGCACGTACTGCGGCGAATAGGCCAGAATGGACGAATAGCTTTGCGCGAGCACGGTTGCCCTGGGCGCGTAACCGGCATAGCGCTCATCCATAATGCCTGCGCCCGCCATTGTACCCATGACGTGCAGGCCGTGCGAGCCCGCATCAATAGGCGCCCTGTTGATGATCCGGGTATTGAAATCGATATGCCGCAGCGGATTGGACTCGTCGCCAATCCCCACGACCACCCCCGCTCCCGACAGGTTCCTGGCGCCGGGCAAGGCAGATTTCAGCACATTTGCCCGGGCATTCGCGGTGCTTTTGTTGTTCATTTGGCGATCCGGCTGGGGCGCTGCCTGTACATACTGGATGAATGGCAGGGCTGCCAGCTTTTTGAGCTCCCTGACCGGCACCCGCACGGTCAGTATCTGGTAGTGTTGGAATTTGTCGGAAACAATTTCATAAGATTGGCCCTGCAATGCGGCCGACACCTCTTCATAAGTAAAAGATTTCGGATAGCTGACCCACAAATCGACGGTTGAGGGGCCGGTAAAGGCATGCGGGGGAATATTGCCACTGGCGAGCCCCGGCTGCATTTTTTGTTCCGGACCGAGCTCCACAATTGCCCTTCCCCGGGTACGGGCCAATGCCCCTGCGTTGCTGCCCGCGGCTATGGTGGCCGTGTAGGCGTAATTCGGAATGTATTCGTGCAATTCGATGCCTTCACTCTTCAATTCGCGACGCTCTTGCTCGGTAGGAATGTCGTCGAACTGGATGATGACGAATGTTTTTTGTCCGGCTGTTGATAACCTGAATGCCACATTACCGCGACCGGTTGCAGATGACACGTTCCGCTCGGGAAAGAAAGAGCCGCTTTGCAGAAGGATCTGATAATCCGGGCGCTTCTGGGCTTCAACATTGCTTATCCAAATGAAGGTCAGCAATAGTGTGTAGTAAAGATTTTTCAACTTCATAATTCTTGGTACAGATAAAGGATAGGTAATTCTACCCTATTTAACGGTATTATGCAAATTAATTCGGGTATTGTTTAATGTAATTAAACCTACACAGGTAAGTGATTGATTCACAGACAAATGTAACCGCAGTTAGAGCGAACCATGCATTGTATACGCGAAATTACCGGGTGCCTGTCGGGCGCCCATTTGTAATTAGCTGGTGGCTGGTATAACTTAGCGGCCTCAATTTTTACTGTCGTCGCAAGCATCCCTATGAACCTATACGGCCTGATCGGACACCCGCTTACCCACTCGTTTTCCAAGCGCTATTTCACCGACAAATTCATCCGGGAGAAGATCAAGGAGAGCAGCTATGAACTGTTCGAAATGAAGTCGTTGGAGGAATTGCCGGAACTGCTGAAAAAAAAGCACGATCTCCGCGGGCTGAATGTGACGATTCCCTACAAGAAAGATGTGATCGCTTACCTCGACGATCTCGACGATGCCTCGGCCGAACGCATTGGCGCGGTCAACACGATCAAGATTTATGCCGACGGCAGTACCAAAGGCTTCAATACCGACTACTACGGTTTCCAGCAGTCGCTCGTGGAATGGCTGGATAAACGCGGCGAGTCCTGTGCGAACTTCAAGGCGCTTATTCTAGGCAATGGGGGTGCTGCAAAAGCTGTCCAGGTTGCTTTGAAGGATCTGCAAATGGAGTATCAGCTTGTTTCAAGGCAAAACAGCGAGGATTGCGTTCCTTACGACGGTCTTACGCAGGAAGTAATGGAAAGCCACCGGCTGATCATCAATACCACACCTTTGGGAACTTTCCCCAAAACAGAAGAATGCCCGTTGATCCCCTACGAATGGGTGACCCGAAGCCATTACCTCTACGACCTCGTGTATAACCCGGCCGAAACCTTATTCCTGAAAAAGGGAAGCGAAAAGGGCGCTGCCACGATGAATGGGTTGAAAATGCTGGAATTACAGGCGGAAAAGGCTTGGGACATCTGGACCACGGAGGATAACCTCTGGAGCATTTAAATGCGGTTATAGTAAGTCCACACGTCATCGCCGATTTGCTCGGAGCCTTTGAACAGGCCCCGGGGCACAGGAGCAGCCACGCCGCTGCCGATCGCCAGTTCCCCCTGGCACCGGCGGATCTCGTCCCACAAACCGCTTTCTAGGAATGCATTGATAACCGCTGCGCCGCCTTCGACCAGCACTGATTGTATTTTACGCCGGTGCAGCCCCGCCAGGAGCTGGGCGATCTCGCCATGCTCCCGCTCAATTTTCAGATAAGCCGTCGAAGGCGCTGCATACCGTTCAGGCTCGGCAGGGATTTCGGTTTCCCGATCATAATTGACCACGATCGTACTTTGTGAATTGTCGAGCAGATGAAGCTGCGCAGGCAATTGCAAATACCGGTCCGTTACCACCCTCACCGGGTTCGTTCCGGCCCAATGCCGCACATTCAGCCGCGGATTGTCCATTAACGCTGTTTTATAACCCACCATAATCGCATCCTCTTCCGTGCGCCATTGGTGTACGCGCACACCCGACAACGCGCCGCTGATCTGAACGGGGCTGCCCGCTTCGTGGCCCAGGAAACCGTCGGCCGTTTCGGCCCATTTCAGGATTACATAGGGCCTTTTGCGCGTCATGGCGGTAAAGAAACGCTTGTTCAATGCAAGGCCCTGCGCTTCGAGCACATGGCATTCCACTTCGACACCCGCTTCGCTAAGCCGCCGAATGCCCCGTCCGGATACCAGTGGATTGGGATCGCTGTTGCAAACAACTACTTTTTTAAGCTGTCGGCTCACGAGCAGGTCGGCGCAGGGAGGCGTTTTGCCTGTGTGCGAGCAAGGTTCGAGCGTGACGTAAGCCGTGGCTTGGGGCAGCAAATGCGAATGGCCTTTCGCATCGGCATCTTCAATCGCGCGCACTTCCGCGTGCGGGCCGCCGTATCCGCGATGCCAGCCTTCTCCGATAATCCGGCCTTCATGGACGATCACGCAGCCTACCATCGGGTTGGGGCTTACCGCGCCGCGGCCGTGTTCAGCGAGCTGCAAGGCCCGTTCCATCCATTGATTGTGCGTCTCCATGTGGCAAAAATACAAATGCCCTTTTAAACCCAGCTTTCGGGAGTTCCCATAATTTGCTAACTTTCCGACATTGGATCAAAATCAGTGAAAATGACTTCTGCACGCCAGCTTTATTTATATATAGTAAAAAACATCACCGTTTATCCGCAAAAAGAAGCGCAGGCAATTGCATTCATGCTTTTGGAGCATTACATGCGGCTCCGGAATATCGACGTGCTGGTGGACCGCCCCATTCCCGAAAACAGCACACAACCCGACTGGGACGGCATTATCAAACGTCTCAACAACAACGAGCCCGTTCAGCATATCATCGGTTCCACGGAGTTTTGCGGTCTCGAATTCCGCGTTTCTTCGGCGGTGCTCATTCCACGCCCTGAAACCGAAGAGCTGGTACAAATGGTCACACGAGACTATGCCGAGCCCGACAAGAATATCTCCATTCTTGACATAGGGACAGGCAGCGGCTGTATTGCCATCGTGCTTGCGCGCTTCCTTCCGCATGTGAGCGTACATGCGTGGGACGTTTCCGACGAAGCTTTGGAAGTGGCCCGGGAGAATGCCCGCCAGCTCATTGCCGACGTGACGTTCGCGAAACAGGATATGCTCAATGTGACGTTCCCCCTGCCCGGCAACATCGTCCAGTTCGACTGCCTGGTGAGCAACCCGCCCTACGTGACTTATTCAGAGGCCGAGAGCATGCGCCCGAATGTGCTCCGTTTCGAACCGCACGAGGCGTTGTTTGTAGAAGACAATGATCCGCTTCTTTTCGATAAAGCCATTGCCGACTTCGGGGTACACCATTTGAAGCAGCACGGCAAATGCTACGTCGAGATCAACGAGCATTTCGGTGCGGAAACTAAAAAGGTTTTTGAAGAAAGGAATTACAAAAACGTGGAAATCCTTCGTGATATCAATGGTAAGGACCGCTTCGTGAGAGCTATCTGGGCCTGATCCATTTAAATTTGACCCCATTTTCATGTATATAGAAAAAATCAGGGAAGTACTGGACGAGATGGGAAAAGTAGTCGTGGGACAGGATAAACTCCTGAACCGGCTGCTCATCGGCCTCTTCACCGGCGGGCATGTCCTGCTCGAAGGCGTTCCGGGACTCGCCAAAACTTTGACTATCAATGTGATGGCCAAAGTCCTCCACCTCGAATTCAAGCGCATTCAATTCACGCCCGACCTGCTTCCCGCAGACCTGATCGGGACGATGATTTACAAACCGAAAATCGGGGATTACGAGGTTAAAAAAGGACCGATTTTTTCCAATCTCATCCTGGCCGACGAGGTGAACCGCTCTCCGGCGAAGGTACAATCCGCATTGCTGGAAGCGATGCAGGAAAAACAGGTTACCATCGGCGACGAGACTTTCCTGCTCGACCGGCCGTTTGTAGTGCTCGCTACGCAAAACCCGGTGGAACAGGAAGGTACCTACCCGCTGCCGGAAGCGCAGATCGACCGCTTTATGATGAAAGTCTACGTCGACTACCTCGACAAGATGAAGGAACTGGAAGTAATGCGCCGGATGTCGGACATTAACTATGACTACAAAATCCGGCCTATTCTGAACAAGGAAGAGATTTTCGCGATCCGCGACGAGGTCAATAAAGTCAATATTTCCGACACGCTCGAACGCTATATTATCGAACTGGTGTTCGCTACCCGCCGGCCGCTCGATTACGGGCTTCGTGACGAGGCACGGTACATTCAGTTTGGCGCATCGCCCCGGGCCACTATTTACCTCAACCGGGCCGCCAAGGCGCTGGCTTACCTCGAAGGCAGGGATTACGTGTTGCCGGAGGACATTAAAGAGCTGGCCCCCGACATTATGAATCACCGGATTCTCCTGAATTACGAAGCGGAGGCGGATGGCGTACGCACCATGACCATCATCGACTCCATTCTCCGGAAAGTCGCCATTGGGTAATTCACGGTACCGGGTCATGCCCGTGCCCGCCCCACGGATGGCAGCGCGCAATACGTTTCAGCCCCATCCAACCGCCTTTGAAAGGGCCGTGTTTCTGCACGGCTTCGATCATATATTGCGAACAGGTAGGCGTGTAGCGGCACGAATTGGGTAAATAAGGCGAAAGCGCCGCCTGATAAAACCGCACGAGGGCTATGAGTAAAAATTTCATTTCGCGTCTTGTCTCATATTAGTATATTTGACCATTAACATCACAAACGCATGCTTTCATATATTATGTGGGACGCCAGTCCCGAAATATTTACCATTCCGGAAATCGCCGGTTTTGGTCCCTTCCCTGTCCGTTGGTATGGTCTTCTGTTCGCTGCCGGTTTCCTCATCGGCCAGCAAATTATGATTCATATTTTCAAGAAAGAAGGAAAAACGCTGGAAGATATCGACTCGCTCACGCTGTATATGGTGCTTTCGATCGTGATCGGCGCCCGGCTTGGCCACTTTCTTTTCTATGAACCCGAAGTACTGTTTAAAAATCCCCTGGAAGTGATATTACCTCCCTACGCGGGACTTGCGAGCCACGGGGCGGTGATCGGCACGGTCATCGGGCTGCTGCTGTACTCGCGCTCGCGGGCCGGTACCGGGCAGACGTTCTTCTGGGTCACCGACCGCCTCACGATCACTTTTGCATTGGGCGGTGCATTCATCCGCTTCGGTAACCTGATGAACTCTGAAATCGTCGGAAAACCTTCCGATGTGCCCTGGGCATTCATTTTCAAGCAAAATACCGAGTTTCTCCAGATTCCGCGCCACCCGGCGCAGCTCTATGAGTCCATTTCCTGCTTCATCCTGACATTTATCCTGATCGCGATCTGGAACAAATACAAGGCAGCCACACCACGCGGCCTCATGGTAGGAGTGTTTCTCGTATGGGTGTTCACGTTGCGGTTCCTGTATGAGTTCCTGAAAGAAAACCAGGAGGCATTCGAAGCTAACTACGCATTGAATATGGGACAAATCCTGAGTATCCCTGCGGTATTGCTCGGCCTGTTTTTCATCATCCGCTCACGCCAGAACCCGACCGAGGTAGCCAGCTGAGCCGTCACGAAATGCAGTAGTCGTGCATCAGTGCGGTGTTTTCATTACATTGTAATTAGTTTGAAACCAACTCTAACAATTGTCAGATGAAAACATCTTTTATAGCCGCATTTCTTTCGTGCGCCCTGCTTTTAAACGGCTGCGGCAGCAAACAGGAAGAAAAGGAAGCCGAAGAAAAAGCTGCTGCAGACAGCCCGGCCGACGCTCTGCAGGCCATTGCCGATAAAGCCAAGCAAATGGGCGATCGCGAGGCCGTAGACCCGGTCGATTTCCGAAAGCTGAAAGACCTCCTGCCCGAGTCGCTGGCCGGTTTGAGCCGTACCGAAGCGACAGGCGAAAAAACCGGCGCAATGGGTTTTACGGTTTCAACAGCCCAGGCGAAATATAAAGGAAGCTCCGACGAATCGCTCGATGTTGAAATTGTGGATACCGGCGGCATTGCCGGCGTCTCGACCATGGCGCTCGCTGCCTGGTCTATCGCAGAAATCGATAAGGAAACCACCACCGGCTACGAGAAAACCACGACAATTGAAGGCTACAAGGCTTTTGAGAAGTACAACAACGAAAGTAAATCCGGCGAAATCAATGTACTGGTCGCAGACCGTTACGTAGTGAATGTGGAAGGCGATCACGTGAGCGTCGACCAGCTGAAAGAGGTGCTGAAAGCCATCGACCTCGGCAAGCTTAAAGACATGAAGTAGGCATAAGAAAAAAGCAGAAGCACGGACGCTTCTGCTTTTTAAGGTTTTAGGAATATGTAATGCCGGGCCAACAGCGTATTATATCGTTGCCAGATCCACTTTCTCACGCAGGATCTGCTTGGCTTTCACTAACTGGTTTTTGACCGTATTCTTGGATATTCTTAAAAACTCCGCTATCTCCTGGTAGGATTTTCCTTCTTCAATATTCAGTTTCAAAATCTGTCGCCGCTTGATCGACAGCGATTCAACCGCAGCCTGCACGACGGTCAGCCTTCTTTCGGCCTCCTCCCGCTCCTCCTCCCCCGCAGTGCGGATCGCTTCCATATAATGCCTGCGTAGCTGCTCGCTTTTTTCCAGTTTCTTGAAGTGATCGAACGCCATGTTCCGCAGGCAGGTGAACAGGTAGGAGTTGAAATTATAGTCAGGCTTGATCTGGGTGCGTCTTACCCAGATTTTAATAAACACATCCTGAACCATATTTTCAGCTTCTTCCTCGTCTTTGAGCAATGAAACCGTGAACCGCAGTGCAGGCGTTTTGTAGTGGTTATACAATTCTGCAAAGGCCGCTTCGTCGCCTTGCGTGACTCTGATCAGGGTATTTTCATCGGGGTAGGCCACAGTCGTACAGTTTAGCTTATAGAAAAGGGGACTAGGTAAAAAGATTATTGTATTAATTAAAAAACTTTTATTCTTGAATTCATCCTATTTATTAACCGGTGATAATTCAAGCTTCTATGAGTTGCTGGTTCGTGTGGTATTAAAATAAAGTTGTTTCCAACATCGCCCCGGCAAAGGAATATTTTGCCATTGAAACAATCCGCGATGCTTTGTATTGAGTGGCGTATTTGTAATTGTTTGATAAATCTACGCTCACTAATTTAAAATTTGAATCGCAAAATGCGTAAAAATATCTTCAATTTGCGCAGCATTGTACGATTTAATCATAACATAATAGTAACTTATCATTAATTGCATATTTGCTCATTTCCAGCTAGTTCTTAGTAAAAAATACGTTGAAATAACCGGTGGTTTCACAGCCTTTTCCGGACACCGCATTTAACAATTTTGTAACAATTGCCGCAAATCGCGGCAGCACCGATAGCCCTCCTTTCCGCATCGATCGTATTACCCCAAAACAGACCAACACCTATATCCATTTTATCCTAAATCCAGACCAACCTTTGCTCATGGATCAAAGCCGCATCAATCAGATCTTGGAGAAAATCTCCGCCGTTCGGGTCGCCGTATATGGCGATTTCTGTCTCGACTCCTACTGGGTCATGGACGATCGCACATCCGAAGTGTCCATCGAAACCGGTTTGCAGGCGCAGGCTGTCGCCAGCCATTATTACACACCGGGAGGTGCCGGCAATGTGGTGGCCAACCTCGCGGCCCTCCGTCCGGCGGGTATCCGGGTGATCGGTGTGGTGGGCGATGATATGCAGGGGCGGGAACTGGCGGCGCAACTCCAACAGCTCGGTGCGGAAACGAGTTCACTCGTGATCCAGAAAGAAAATTTTAATACATATAGTTATCTCAAACGGCTGGTCGACGGCCAGGAAGAGCCGCGTATTGATTTCGGCGTGTATAATGAAAGGAGCACGGATACCGACCGCCGGCTCGTGGCCGCGCTTGAAAAGGCATTACAGGAATGCGATGCGCTGATTTTCAACCAGCAGGTGACGGGAAGCATTACCAATACCTCTTTCATCGACGACGTCAATGCATTGTTCGATCAATATCCCGACAAAATCGTGATGCTGGATTCGCGGCATTTCAATGACAGTTTCCGGAATACCTGCCTGAAATGCAACGACCGGGAGATCGCCTCATTGAACGGACTGGAAGTAATGCCCGGCGAAAATGTGCCGGTAAGCGATGTGAAAGGCTACGGTACCGAAGTTTTCGGGCGGTACCATAAGCCGGTATTCGTTACCTGCGGCGAACGCGGTATTATCGCATTCGACAATGCCGGTTACCACGAGGTACCGGGCATTCAGCTGAAAGGCAAGCTCGACACCGTCGGTGCGGGTGATACCGCTATCAGCGCCATTACGCTATGCCTCGCAGCCGGGCTGACACCTGCCGAGGCGGCATTGTTCGGCAACTTTGCGGCGGCCGTAACGGTGCAGAAACTGTTTACAACCGGTACCGCAACGGGAGAAGAAATCGCACTGGTGGCGAAAGACCCGGACTACATCTACAATGCGGACCTGGCTGAAAACGAACGCGCGGCTACCTACTACCCGGAAACCGAATTCGAAATCTGTGTTCCCGAAATCCTCGACAAGTTGGGGCATATACGTTATGCCGTGTTTGACCACGATGGGACCATCAGCTCGCTCAGGCAGGGATGGGAAGAAATTATGGAGCCTGTGATGATGAAATCCATTCTGGGCGAACACTATGAAACGATCGACGCCGGAACATTTCATCGAGTGCAAGCCGAATGCAAGGCATTTATACACAAAACCACCGGCATTCAGACCATTTACCAGATGGAAGGGCTTGTAAACCTGGTCCGCGAATTCGGTTTTGTACCGGAAGACCAGATCCTCGACAAATTCCAGTACAAGGAGATCTACAACGACGGATTGATGGAAATGGTCAGCAAGCGCATGGAAAAGCTGGCCAAAGGAGAACTGGGCCAGGAAGATTATACACTGAAAGGCGCCGTCGAATTCCTGAAACAGTTGAAAGAACGCGGCGTGACCATGTACCTCGCGAGCGGCACCGACGTGGACGATGTGAAAAACGAAGCCCAAATGCTCGGCTACGCCGATCTGTTCGACGGCGGCATTTACGGTGCATTGCGCGACTATACCAAGTTTTCCAAGAAAATGGTGATCGAAAAGATCATTCGCGACAATAATCTGCAAGGCAAAGAATTGGCTGTCTTCGGGGATGGCCCCGACGAAATCCGCGAAGGGCGGCGTGCGGGAGGCATTTCGGTAGGCATTACCAGCAACGAAGTGCAGCGGTTCGGGCATAACCCGGCTAAGCGCCCGCGACTGGTGCGGGCAGGAGCGCAGCTGCTGATCCCTGATTTTTCACAACACAAAAAATTGATCAGCCTGCTGTTCCAGGAAAGCGAAAATTACGCGGAAGCCTGATGCGACCATTGCAAAAACAACTGTTTGTATGGCTGCTTGCCGGCTTTACGCCATTGCTCTGGTGTTGCCGGAATGAAAAGACCGTTGCCGACGAGCCATCCTTTTACCAGGATCAGCCGTTTGCACAGGAATATCATGAAGCATACCCCATGGAAGGTAACGACGTCAGGGCCGTTCTTCCCGATCGCGACGGTAATGTATGGGCAGCCACTGCAAAAGGTATTTTTCGCAAAATGAAGGGTTTATCCAACTGGGTAGCAATGCTTGACGGTGAACAGAACGGGCCGTCGTTTTCGGTGGTGCAGGATGAATCGGGCATTGTATGGATGGGCAGCTGGGACGGATTATACCAATATCAAAACGGAAAAATTTCGAAAGCGAACGGTCCCGCTGGCCCGATTTCGGCGATTTGTGCGAATGGCGGCACCATTTATGCGCTCGGCCCGAACGGTTTCTGGAAGGGGAATGCCAATGGCTTTACATTACAAAAAACGGCCATCGCGAAATCCGTACGTGATGTAATCAGCGATGGAAAGAGCGGACTTTGGATAGCTTCCGACGTGGGACTTTACCATTGGACACCCACGCAGTTGGAACACACCTATAAAACCGACGCGTTGATCGCCGCCTACACCAAAGGCCTGGCGTATAACCATGATGGAAAGCTCTGGATTGGTGGTTTGGGTGGCGTTACGGTTCATAATAATGGTAAAAAGGAGTCCGAACTGGGCACTGCCGAAGGCATTCCGTCGACTTACGTGACAGCGGTACGCCTAGCACCGGATAGCTCGATGTGGATAGGCACGCAAACCGGCGTGGTGCGCTTCCGGAAAGACGGCAGCCGCTCACTGCTTTTTTCGAGGAGATGGCTGCTGGATGACCAGGTCAACGACATTGCATTTGACCAGCAAGACAATGCATGGATCGCAACACCGCAGGGCGTGAGCGCGATCAAAAAGCGGGATATGACACTTGCTTCCAAAAGAGCATTCTTTTACGATGTATTAATGAAAAGGCATATCCGTGCACCATGGATTGCGGGCCAGGCACATTTGCGCGTTCCCGGAGATACTACAAGCTGGGAGCCGGAAGATGATGACAACGACGGCGAATATACCGGTAACTACCTGGCGATGGAAAGCTTTCGCTATGCTGCCACCAAGGAGCCGGCAGCGAGGGAGAATGCAAAAAAGGCATTCGGCTTCCTGAAACTATTACAGGATGTGACGGGTACCAATGGCTTCTTCGCACGTACGATCATCCCTGCCACGTGGACGCGTATGCACGACGGTAACCGCACCTATTCCGAACGTGAGCGCGCGGACGAGCTCGTAAAAGAACCCCGGTTCAAACCGGTGGAGACACGCTGGCATTTGTCCGGAGATAAAAAGTGGCTTTGGAAAGGAGATACGAGCAGCGATGAAATGTGCGGGCATATGTTTGGCTATTACTACTACTACACGCTCGCGGCGAATGCCCAAGAGAAAAAGGTAATCGCTGCGCATGTGGGCAGAATCGTGGATTACCTCATGCAGCACAACCTCAATTTTGCGGATGTGGACGGCAAGGCTACCCGCTGGTCGGTATGGTCGCCGGACCAGCTCAACCGTGACCCGGAATGGTTGCCCGACCGTAACCAGAACTCGATGGAAATGCTCGCATTCCTGAAACTGGCGCATTTCATGACAGGTAATGCCAAATACGAAAAAGAGTACCTCCGGCTGATTGAAAAAGAGCATTACCTCGATAATATGAAGGAAGTAACCCGGCAAAATCCGGCCTGGTTCATCTATTTCGATGTGGTACTTCAAGCCTACCTCTACCCGATCCTGATCCATTGCGAGCAGGACCCGGAACGTTTAAAGTTTTACAAAAACCATCTGGAAGAATGGTTCCTGAAACGCAAAGGCGACCATAACCCACTGATTAACTTCATTTACAATGAATGCCTGAATAAAAGAGCAGAACTGAAAAACTCCGTGGATTTCCTCATCGACACGCCGCTAGACCTGATAGACTGGCCGATCGATCACCGGAAACGGGAAGATATTCAGGTAGTACGCACGCCGGTACTCGAAGACGAACAAGTGAATGTATTGCAGCCCGCTAGCATCAGGCTGACCGTCCGCTGGGATAAAAATCCATGGACACTGGCCGGCGGGAATCCGGAAGTGGAGCGCGAGCCGGTATTCTGGCTGCTGCCCTATTGGATGGGCCGGTATTTGGGAATGATTTCAAAATAGAAACAAATAGTCGACATGAAGACCTATCTTTTGTTCACCAACCTGCTATTACTGGTCATGCAAGAAACGTCCGCACAACAAACCTATGCCGAAAAACTCGGCTGGCCGAAAGGCGCGAAGGTCATCATATTCCACGTCGACGATGCCGGAATGTCTCATTATTCGAACGAAGGTGCTAAAAAGTCGATACAGAATGGCATTGCCACCTCATGCAGCATTATGATGCCGTGCCCGTGGGCCGCCGGTTTCGCCAAATATGCCCTTGAAAACCAGGGAATGGATGCCGGACTGCATTTGACGCTCACTTCGGAATGGAAAGAATACCGCTGGCCTCCGCTGAACGGCATCTCGCATTCGGATGGGCTGGTGGACGATGAGGGCTGTATGTGGCATACCGTGGAAGATGTGATCAGACACGCCAGCCCGGAAGTGGTGGAACAGGAAATACGGGCCCAGCTGAGCCGCGCATTGAAACTCGGGCTCAAACCCACGCACATGGATTCGCACATGGGCACATTGTTCGCACACATCCCTTATCTGGAGCGGTATATCAAGGTCGGGGCGGAGTTTGGCATCCCGGTGATGTTCCCCGGGGGAAACAACCAGCTTCTGAAAGAGTGCCTGAACAACCCGCTGGTCAAAAAGCTCAAAGCCGAAGGCAAATGGAAAGACGGAATGGAACTTCCCGAGCCCGAAATCACCAAACGCTCCGGAGAATTTGGCCAGAAAATCTGGGCGGCCGGCCTGCCGGTGCTTGACGACCTGCACACCATCAGCGGCGACTGGAAACCGGAAGGCAATGATGTAACGCCGGCCGAATGGGGCAAATACAAAGCGCGGAAGTTTATCGAAACGATCCGCAAAATGCAGCCTGGCGTGGCAATGATGATTGTCCACAGCAGCGAGGTCACCGACGATTTCAAATACATCAGCGCCTCGGGTGGGTCGCGCTATGCCGATATGCTTTCCATGCTCGACCCCGACCTGAAAGCTTTCGTTCAATCGGAAGGCATTATCCTGACCACCTGGAAAGAGCTGATGGAAAGAAGAAAAAAAGTAAAATAACCAACTCAATACAATGCAAAAGCGCTTTTTACTCTCCCTCCTGTTGCTGACGGGCGTAACCATCACGCGTGCACAGGTACAGCCCGTGTATAAGGACAAGCCCTATTTACAAGATCTCAGTATCAAATATTATGCGGATACTACCCAGAGTTCGCTCCGGCAGGTAGCCTCGGACCGAAACGGGATCGTCCAGATGCTTGCCAAAGAAGGGCTCCGGCACACTTCGGCCGGTCAGTTTCTCTACCCCGGCCAAGTCGTTCCCGACCGTAACTACCGGTATATGAAGGATAAGAACATCAGCGCACTCATTGCTTACCAGGATCAATTGGTGTACCTCACCGACCAGGTTGTATTCAGCAACGCATGGGCCGGAACGCTGTTTTCAAAACATAATCTTTCCAAAGCCAATTTACTCGCCGGCGGCAAAGATTTTACGTTCCTGGTTTCTGACGGTGCCGCGCTGGAACTGATCAAGGATTCAAAAAGTCTCTGGAATGGCAAGCTGCCGGACGACTCCGTGATCGGACTGGCATTTCAGGGTAATGCGAACCAGTTCTGGATTTTGGGTAGCAAATCAGTTTATAAGCTGGCCGTGCAGGACAAAAAGCTGAGCAAAGTACTGTCAGGCTCGGATTTCACGGCATTTGATGTTACTTCCAAAGAGACCAAAATCATCGTCGGCACACTCAACGGTTATCTTTCCCTGGATATAGCAACCGGCAAACAAACCGGCAGCATCAACCGCAAACTTCCGGTAACCAAGATCAATACTGTGAAAGAAGTGAATGGTAAAGTGTGGTTCGGCTCGGATATGGGTGCATTCGCATTGCGTAGCGACGGCAAATTCGATTATTATTTCGGCGAGCGATGGCTTCCGGGGAATGCGGTAACCGATATTGCCAAGGGACCTAAAAACTCAGTGCTGGTATTGACCACCAGAGGTTTGGGGCAGATCCAGTTCAAATCGATGACACTGGAAGAAAAGGCGAAGCTTTTTGACCAGCAGGTAAGGCTGCGCCACATTCGAAACGGGTTCAACTCGCAATTGACCGGACTTACTCACGGGGATTTGGCAACCGGCTATACGGAAGATTCTGACAACGACGGGCTTTGGACCTCCATGTACCTCGGCGGACAGATTTTCAGGTACGCCGTCACCAGGGATCCCGACGCATTGCAAAACTGCCGCGAGTCCATGGACGCGATGGAGCGGCTTTATACCGTGAACCCGGTTGCGGGGTTCCCCGCCCGTTCCTATGAGCGCTCAGGGCATATCAACGAGCTGCACGACATCGAACGCTGGCAGCACTCCCCCGAAAAAGAATGGGACTGGAAAGCAACGACCAGCAGCGACGAAGTGATCGGCCATATTTTCGCGTTCGGTGCTGCGGCAGAGCTGATCGACGATCCGAAAATCAAGAAACAGGCTGTTATGCTCATCGATACGCTCATGTCGCACATTGTGAAAAACAATATGTACCTGATCGACTACGACGGCAAGCCTACGCAGTGGGGCAAATGGCATCCGGATTATGTGAATTCATTCCCTACCAATGTCGGCGACCGCAAGCTGAACTCTTCGAACATTGTGGCGATGCTGCAAACTGCCTACCACTTCACGAAAAAGGAGAAATATAAGGCAAAGGCATTTGAGCTGATGAATAAGCATGGCTATTTCGAAAACATGATGCGGTCGATGAGCATTATCGGACGCGCACCGGAAAATGCAGATGAACACGCGAAACACATGTCGGACGGCTGGAACCATTCGGACGATGAAATGTACTTTCTAGGCTATTGGGGACTGTACCGCTACGCGCTCAACGACACCCTGAAAGCCAATTACAAAAAGCAGATCATCGATCACTGGCAGGCAGAGCGTCCCGAGAAAGAAGGGGCCTGGAACATTTTCACGGCATTGACCGGCACAAAAGATTTCGATCTGAACGAATCCGCCTGGTATTTGCGGGAACATCCGATGGATCTTATCGACTGGGTGATCAAAAACAGCCATCGCAAGGACATTGAAATGCTGGAACCCAATTTCCGGAAACAAACCACCAAAGAAGTACTGCCTCCCGACGAGCGCCCTATCCAGCGTCATAACGGCAACATGTTCAGCCTCGACCGCAACGGCGGCAATGGTTCCGGCGAACACAGTGCCGGCGATATCTGGCTGCTGCCCTACTGGATGGGCCGCTACCTCGGTATTATCAGCACTCCTCAAAAGTAGATTTTGCCATGAGACTTGTTTCTATCCCGGTTTTAACGTTCCTAACTTTCATAAGCATGCAATCCTGCCAGACCGACACCGCAGAAAAGCAGATCACTCACGACCTGACCTACCATCACGACCTGGACAACAACGACAACTTTTCGCCGGACGGGCAGTGGCTTGTGTATGATACCAGGACGGACGAGGGCGGCATCGCGGAATCGGCGCGGATCGAGCGGGTGAACATTGAAACGGGAGAGAAACAAGTTCTCTTTGATATTCCAAAAAATGCGGTTTGGGGGCCTGGTGCAGGTGCCGTAAGTTATAGTCCGAAGGAAAATGCAGTTGTATTCATCCACGGACTATCAACCAGCACCCACGAAAACCCTTACCAGCAATGGCGCCGCACCGGCGTGATCATCCACGACGCCCGCCCCAACGTGCCCGTATACATGGACGCTCGCGACGTAACGCCCCCTTATACGCCCGGCGCATTGCGGGGAGGCACGCACCGGCACGAGTGGAGCGGCGATGGCCAATGGATCGGATTTACTTACAACGACGCCATCCTGAAAGCCCTGGAAGATTCCACTGGCCAAAAGCGCAACCTGCGGACGATCGGCGTTTCCAAAAAGATCCGGGCCGTCCACGTGGATCAAAATGCTGAGAATGTATCCGGGGAATGGTTTAGTGCATTGGTGGTGCGGGTTGTGCCAAATCCTGCCCCGGGAAGCGACGAGATCAGCCATGCCGCAAGCGACAGCTGGGTAGGAACGAATGGCTACATTACGCAAAACGGCAAAACACAGATTGCCCGGGCATTCCTGGGCACTGTGAAAGACGAAAACGGCAACGACGTTCCGGAAGTTTTCATCGTCGACATTCCCGATGACATTACCCAGGCCGGTCCGCTTGGGCCACTCGAAGGAACTGCCACGGATTTCCCGATGCCACCCAAAGGAACCGTACAGCGCCGCCTGACGTTCACAGCCAACAGCCCGCAGCCTGGCTGTACCGGCATTGTCCGCTCTTCACCGGATGGCAGCCAGCTCGCATTTCTGGCCAAAGATGCGAACGGCATCAGCCAGATCTTCACCATTTCGCCCAATGGCGGCAAACCGTGGCAGGTAACAGAATACACTTCCGACATCACCGGCAACCTCCGGTGGCACCCGGATGGAAAGCACATCACCTATGTGTATGACGGCAGCATTGTGCTTTGCGAGGTAGGTGAGGCACCGTTTGAAGAAAGAATTCGTGTATTAACCGAGCCCTCCGAATATCCCGCAGGCAATCTGGTATGGTCGGCCGATGGCAAGGTACTGGCGTTTAACCGGCTGGTGAAGAATGATGCCGGAAAAGGTGTTCAGCAGGTTTTTGTGTTGCATACTCATTAAGCAGCACGATTGTTCTGCCTTCTAGCCGCTTTGGAAATTGGACTCCGATAAAATTAGAAGTTAACTTTTCTGTAAACCACACTTAGCGGCAAGTCAGTATTGAAATACGGAAGCTTAATCACGTCATCCATTTTTTCGTAGACCTCAAAGTACCAGCGCTCGCCGTCGCGCATGTGCATTTCCACCCGGCATTTGGTCTGTTCTATCATCAGGTAGTATTGCAGGGATGGGTCTGACGAATATTCCCGGAGCTTTTCATCCCGATCAGTCCTGGCTGTGCTTTCGGATAACACCTCTACGATGAGCAACGGCAAGGTGGTGTATCGAACGGCATCGCCCTTCTCTTCGCAGATCAGGAAATCGGGTATGCGGACAACCCTGCCGTCTTCCAATCTTAACTTGACTGCATTTTGATAGAGCTCATACGGGCTATTCTGCAAAATACTGCGAAGATAGAAATGAATATTCCCAGCAATCCGATTGGAAGTAGTTGTTTCTCCAGACATCTCGATGATTTCTCCGTTGACGAATTCGAACCGGCCTTCATGTGTTTCACAAAAGGCGAAGTATTCTTCCAGTGAATAGAGTCTTTCAGCCACAGCTTCCATATTTCTGCTTTATTTTCAAAAATAGTGAATTACAGGGTAATGCAGTTTGGCAAACGTTGTGTAATGCAATTTACGACTTCTCCAACCGAATCGACGACCTTCTGATAATCAGTTCCGATCGCAGGATAATTGGCTCTGAATGATCGATGGTTTTCGTGCCATTTAGTTGGCCAATCATGGTAGTCATCGCCGTTTTGCCCATCTGGTAACCCGGGTAAAAAACAGTGCTCAGTTGGGGTGACACCACCTGTGAAACCGGGTCATTGTTGAATCCTACGATAGCAATATCACCGGGCACCGCATAACCCTTTTCTTTCAGCACCTGCATGCAAATCGCCGCGCACAGGTCGTTGGCGATAAACAGCCCGTCCGGCCGCTCTTCCATTTGATCAATTTGTTCGGCCATGGCCCGCCCGGCCTCCTGGCTGAGATCGGTAGATACAATGAACCGGTTATCCAGCGGCAGCTTCCGCCCGGCCAACGCACGTTTGTACCCCTCCATCCGATCGGCATATACATTTCGTCGAAGGTCTCCCGTAATGTGCATAATCCTGCGGCAGCCCTGATCCAGCAAATGGCTTGTAGCGTCATAGCCGGCCTGCTCGTTGTCGATCGTTACAGCGCCGCATTGCGGGTGGTTCATAATGCGATCGAAGAAGAGTACCGGGATGTTCCGGGTGATGAACGTGGAGAAATGTTCGAACGAATCGGTGTCGTAGGCGACGGACACCAGCAGCCCGTCGACGCGGCTGTTGAACATCGTTTTCGCATTGGCCTGCTCTTTGAGTTCCGACTCCAACGACTGGCTGATCAGCAGGTTATAACCAAAATTATTAGCAACCTCCTCCATTCCGGCAAGTACGGTCGACATGAAATTACTGTTCAGCCTCGGCACGATCACACCCAGCGTATTCGTCTTGCGCGTACGCAGATGGCTCGCGAAAGTGTTGGAGCGATATCCCAGCTCGGCGGCCTTGTCCGCAATGAGCACCTTCGTTTTTGCGTTAATGGCAGGATGGTCGTTCAGTGCCCTGCTCACCGTCGCCGGCGACAATGCGAGTATTTTTGCGAGGTCGTAAATGGTAATTTCCTTTTCCATTATTCTTTTCTTGTAAGGGATCGCAGGGGCATTCTCCGTCTGGTATTTATGCTTTGAATTTAACTGCTTTTTCGACAGAAACCCCTGTGTCCGAAATTTACAGCAAATTAATGCAATCGGTTACAATACAATATTATATTTATATTTTTATAAAAAATTCATACAGTTATGATTCACACCATGCGCTGGTTCGGCCCTCATGACCCGGTTTCGCTGATGGATATCCGTCAGGCGGGATGCAGCGGCGTGGTGACGGCCCTGCACCAGGTGCCTGTTGGCGATATATGGACTAACGAGGCGATCCGGGAGAGAATTTCGCTGGTAGAAGCAGGTAATGAGCAACATACACCGCTAAAATGGCTGGTGGTGGAAAGCCTGCCGGTGCATGAACATATCAAGAAAGGACTACCGTCACGCGCGCAATACATTGAAAACTACAAGGAGTCTCTCCGAAATCTGGCGGCGGAAGGGATCCGGACTGTTTGCTACAACTTCATGCCGGTACTCGACTGGTCCCGCACCGACCTTGCCTACACCTTTCCGGAAGGCCATAAAACGCTGCGGTTTGTGTGGGAGGACTTTGCTTTGTTCGACCTTTATATTCTGCAACGGCCAGGCGCCGAGGCAGACTACGATGAGCAGGTTCGGGAGTCGGCCCGGCAGAAGCTCCGGAATATGTCGCCTGCCGAAGTGCAGATCCTGACCAACACGGTATTGCTGGGCCTGCCAGGCTCGGAGGAGGCATTTGAACTCACTAACTTCCAGGAGCTGCTTAATGCATACGCCGAGATCGGCGACAAGGAATTGCGCGACAACCTCTACTACTTCGTCAGCCAGGTGGCACCCGTGGCGCAGGAATTGGGCATAAATCTCTGCATTCACCCCGACGATCCCCCGTGCCCGCTGCTCGGGTTGCCCCGGGTAGTGAGCACCGAAGCTGATCTGGCCCGGCTCATGCAAGCTTGCGACATCCGCGCCAACGGCATTACCTTCTGTACCGGCTCGCTCGGCGTCCGGGCTGACAACGATTTGCCCGGAATTATCCGTCGGCTGGGCGATCGTATCCATTTTGTGCACCTCCGAACGACCAAAAGAGAAGCCGGGGACAATCGCAACTTCCACGAGGCCCCGCATTTGGATGGCGATGTGGATATGTACGAAGTGGTCAAAGCATTACACCACGAAGAGCTGCGCCGAAATGCTGCGAACTATGCCGATCACCTGCTTCCGATGCGCCCCGACCACGGGTTTCAAATGCTCGACGATCTGCATAAAAAAACTTACCCCGGCTATTCCATGATCGGCCGACTCAAAGCGCTTGCGGAGCTCCGCGGCCTTGAAATGAGCATTGCCCGATCGGTTCACGAATTATAATCAAGGTTTTATAGCATTAAAAATAATGTCCGTTAACAGTCAAATCGAAACAGTACCATCCTTGAAAGTCTTTTCGCTGGAAGGCAAAATTGCCCTCGTAACCGGTGGGGGAAGCGGCATCGGCTTCTACATTGCGCAATGCTTCGCGCAAGCGGGCGCACAGCTGGTGATCACGGGCAGGCGCGAGGAGGTTTTGAAAGAAGCCTTACCGAAACTTGGCCCGAATGCAAAGTATTTTGTCAATGATATCACCGACCTGAAAACGCTGCCGGCACTAATCGAGGCAATTGAGACGGAAGTCGGCGAAATCGATATTCTGGTCAACAATGCAGGCATTAATATGAAAAAACACGCGGTGGAAGTTACAGACGAAGATTTCAACCGGGTGGTACAAACCAACCTCCACGCAGTTTTCTCGATCACCCGCGAATGCGGCAAGCGTATGGTCGAACGCAGGCGCGGCTCCATTCTCATGGTCACTTCCATGGCTGCATTATATGGTATCGACCGTGTGGTGGCCTATACGGCGTCGAAGTCGGCTGTCGGAGGGATGGTGAAAGCATTGACCACTGAATTTTCACCTTACAATGTGCGTGTCAACGCCATTGCACCCGGTTTTATAGAAACACCGATGATGCTCACCGCGATGAACGGTGACCCGTCACGCCGCGACAAGGCCATGGACCGCACGCCGATGGGTACCTGGGGCAAACCGGACGATATCGGCTGGGCCGCCGTATTCCTGAGCTCCGAAGCCGCCAAATTCATCACAGGCGTCTCGCTGCCGGTAGATGGGGGGAATTCTATTGGATTTTAGTTAAACCTTTTCTTTTCTTATCAATGAAAAAACAAAACATCCTGACAACAACCCTGCTATGCCTGCTGTTTCTCGGGCTGGGGTGGCCGGTGAGCACACACGCGCAAAAGATTAAATGGAATAAGGTAAAAGTGCTGGTGTATACCAAAAACGGGAAAGGCTACGTACATGACAACATCGCCAATTCCAAAGTGGCAATTCTTGCACTGGGGAAACAAAATGGCTTTGCGGTAGACACTACATCCGACCCTTCGAAGTTTACGGACGAAAATTTGAAACAATACGATTGCCTCGTTTTTTCGAATACCAACAACGACGTCTTCGACACTGACGCCCAACGCGTTGCATTAATGCGGTACATTCAGGCAGGCGGCAACTTTGTGGGGCTGCATTCGGCGTCGGGCACCGAGCGCAAGTGGCGCTGGTTCAAAGACCTGCTGGGCGGTACTTTCTTCTGGCATGAGCCCGGGCAAAGCTTCTCCGTAAAAGTCCTTGACCCGAAAAACCCTTCCCTTACGCACTTGGGCAAAACCTGGCCCCGTGAGGTGGACGAGTTCTATTTTATCAAAGAATTGGGCGTAAACCTTCACGTACTCGCTGTAAACGATCATTCTACGATTCAGAAACCTGCCGGAAAAGCGCTGGATACATTTGGAGATGTGTTTCCGTCGGTCTGGTGGCATGAGTACGACGGCGGCCGCGCGTTCTACACGTCGCTCGGGCACCAGAAAGAGGATTACGAAAAAGAAGACCTGCGCAAGCACATCCTGGGTGCCATTGAATGGGCCATCGGACCCCAGAAACCCCGAAATTACAGCAAAGCTTATGCAACCAGCCCTCAGGATACTGTGCGCGGAGCCATTCCTGCATTGTCTAAATAATCGAGAACATATCAGTCATTCATCCTAAATCTGCATACAAAATGAAAGATCAGAAGGAGCAAAATCAAGACAGAAGGTCATTTCTGAAAGCAACCGCCAAGGGTACGGCAGGCATCATCGCGGCGTCGATGTTTCCTACCATTGTCCCGTCGACGGTATTTGGCAAGAATGCGCCCAGCAATAAGATCAATATCGGCCAGATCGGCTTTGGCCGGATCGGTTCCACCCACGACTTGCCGGAAGTGATCAAAAATGAAGCCGCTCATGTGATTGCCGTCGCCGACCTCGACAAAAACCGCCTCGCAAAAGGCAAGGAATGGATCGAACGGAAATACGTGGAGCGTACCGGAAAAGAGAAATACCTCGAAGTAAAAACTTACGACGATTACCATGAGATACTGGGCCGGAAGGACATCGATGCGGTGATCATCAGTACGCCTGATCACTGGCACGCGCAGCCCGCAATGGAGGCGGCTGTTGCCGGTAAGCACATTTATATGCAAAAACCGACTTCCCTGACGATCCGGGAAGGCCGTCAGATGGCTGATATGATCAAGAAAAAGGGGGTTATATTCCAATTGGGCAGCCAGCAGCGGTCGATGAACCCGTGGCCGCAATTCAAGCGTACGTGTGAGCTCGTGCGTAACGGGCGCATTGGAAAACTCAAAAAAGTATACGTGGGACTTCCGGGTGACCCTGCCGGCGGAAATACGGCACAAATGCCTGTTCCTTCCAACCTGAACTACGACATGTGGCTCGGGTCGACACCTGAAATTTACTACACCCTGGACCGCGTGCATTCTCAAACTGACATTAACGACCGTCCGGGTTGGCTGCGTCTCGAGCAATTCGGTGCGGGAATGATCACGGGATGGGGTTCGCACCACATCGACATCGCGCACTGGGGCATGGATACCGAGCTCACCGGCCCGATCGAGATCGAAGGCAAGGCCACATTCCCGGCGAAAGGTTCGGGCCTTTGGGATGTGCATGGTAATTTCCTGGTGAATGCATTGTATGAAAACGGCGTGACGATGGAAATCGGCGGTACCAACCCCAATGGCGTCAAATTCGAAGGCACCGATGGCTGGATCTTCGTTTCGCGCGGAAATGTGGGCGTTACGGCCTCAGACCCCGTCGCTGCTCAGAATGCGAAGGAGAACAAGGCATTTTATGCCAGCGACCCCAAAATCCTGGGGTCGGTAATTGGGGAAAATGAAATCCACTTGTACGAAAGCCCCGAACAGCACCAGAACTGGATCGAAAGCATCCAAAGCGGTAAGCAGACGATCAGCCACGCTGAAATCGCGCACCGCTCCTGCACCGCGTGCCTTCTCGCCCATACGGCCATGAAGCTGGGGCGCAAAGTGAAATGGGACCCGAAGAAGGAGCAGTTCCTGAATGATAAAGAGGCAACCGCCATGCTTTCAAGGCCGCAGCGCGGGAAGTATGGAACGAATAATGTAAAAGGTTGACAGAGACGGGCGGCAGACAGTCGCCCGTTTTTGTTTTCAATAATTCCCCTTATACTCCCTCGGCGTATGCCCGATGTACTTTTTGAAGTTCCTGTTAAAGTTCGATAACGAGTCGAAACCGCTGTCGTATGCGATCTGTGCGATGGTCCATTTGTCTTCAAGCAGAAGCTTGCAGGCGTGCCCGATACGGATTTCGTTGACAAAATCGATGAAGGTCTTGTTCGAACGGGCTTTGAAATAGCGGCAAAATGCAGCCTCGGTCATGCCGGCGAGCGACGCGACATCGCTGAGGCGGATTTCCTGGAAGAAATGTTGCAGCACATAATTATGCACCTTTTGCATCCGCTCCGTTTCCGACACCTTGAAGTTGTTGACATAACCATAGCTCGAAATGAACTCGCCCGAGTTGTCGTGCGACAGTTTATCGAGCAGCGTGAGCAGTTGCAGGATGCCTTTGAAACCTTCTACGGAAGTCAGGGATATGAGTTCGTCGCGAATATGTTCGGAGAGCGCCCCCTTGTAGCAAATCCCGCGCTTGGAGTCGGCCAGCAACTGGCGAAGTCCCAGCATTTCGGGTTTATCGAGAAAATCTTTCCCTAAAAAATCTTCCTGAAAATAGAGTACGATACCGTGCGTCATCAGCGGTGAACCGGTCTCGAAATAGGCCGGATCGCTGCGCCACAAGTGCGGGACGTCGGGTCCGAGAAACACCGTATCGCCAGGACCGAACGTCTGGATGGAGTCACCTATCAACCGTTTGCCAGTTCCCTCCAGAACGGTAAATAATTGGTAATGCGGATGGAAATGCCAGTTGGGGTCGAAATGGGGCTCTTTCAGCTCGTGCACGGTGACCGTATGTACCTGGCTCTCGATATTTTTATGGATCGGCGCTTTCATATTCTGTCAGGATTTTACCCAAAAGACTAGCAATATTACATTATTACTATCAAAATATGATCATTATGAGATTTTATTCCCAAAAATAGATTGAGCCAACGGTGAAAGATTATCGATTTTCTGGCGTTATAAATTATGCCGCCGGTGCTCGGAAGGCTGGCACATTTTTTTATAAATTTAAAGAGCCGCGCAACTTTTTTGCAACCTTTTTTGCGAGTACGATGTCAATCCAAGGTAGTTCTGAAATTTATTTACACATATGAAAGGCCTCATCATTCCGACAGCATCCGTGCTGTTTTTTTCGCTGCTTACGGGTTGTGGAAAAACGACCACAATCAGCAGCAATCTGGAGTTGACCGGCAAATGGCAATTGGAAAGTATCATTCAGGAAGATGATACCATCAGCAAACCCGCCACCACGAAGGGCGTGATGGACATAGGCCTCAACTTTAAAGAGAAAGGCGAGCTGGAAGGCACTACTTCCACCAATCTTCTGACGGGTTTTTATGAAACTGCCCAGCAGAACACGATCCAGATCGGCGGCGGCGGCACGGAAAGAGCAGAAACGAGCTGGGGCAACCTGTTCGTGAATGCGTTGCCCAACGTCAATCTGTACGATCTGAAAGCCAACAAGCTGGTGCTTTACTACGAAAACAACAACCAGCTCATTTTCAGCAGGGTAAATTAAATCAAACAATTTTTAGCTTCATCAATGGCGGTTCTCCGAGGAGGGTCGCCATTTTTGTATCGCGACTATGAGTCGATTTTACCCCGATATTCCTGCATTCATCTGCCACTTTATCAATATCAGCTAAGTACTCGTCAAAACGTGTATATAGAACAGTACTTTTTTACTTTAAGATTGTATACTGAAAAGACACGGGCATTTGCATCCCGCCATATCCATTCGCCAGCGAGATAAATTCAATTTTTGATGAAGTACAGCATGAACCTCCTTTTGTGGGGAACCCAGATTGACGAAAGCCTATTTCCAACCCTCGAACTCATTAAAGAGATCGGCTTTGATGGCGTCGAGGTGCCGATTTTCAACACTAATCCCGAGCATTGGTTCAGGTTCCGGCAGAAGCTCGACAGCCTGGGCCTGGCTTGCGAGACGGACACCATCTGTGGGCCGTCGGAGCATTTGATCAGCGCCGATCCGGCCATGCGCCGCCACACGATAGACCACCTGAAACGCGCGCTGGATTGTTCGCTGGTACTCGGTGCAAGCCGTCTGATGGGACCATACCATTCCGCATTGGGCGTTTTTACAGGGAAGCCGGCCACAGAAGAAGAGTGGCAGTGGGGCATCGATGGGATCCGCGAAGTGGCCGATTATGCCGAATCGCTGGATATAACCCTGGGTTTGGAATACCTGAACCGCTTTGAATTGTATTTAACGAGCTGCGGCGACGAGATCATCCGTTTTGTGGATGACGTGAACCACCCGAATGTCAAGATCATGTTCGACACTTTCCACGCGAATATCGAGGAGAAAAATATCGGCGATACCATCCGCAAGGCCGGCGACCGCATTTCATTTATCCAGCTTTCCGAAAACGACCGCTCGACGCCCGGCAAAGGGAACGTCGACTGGGAAGGTGTTTTCCAATCGATCCGAGACATCAAATACGACGGCTGGATCAGCATCGAGGCATTCAGTCCGAAACTTCCGGTGGCCAACATCTGGCGTAAGATGTTCGATTCGGAAGAGCAGCTGATGCGCGACGGGCTGTCTTTCATCCAATCAAACCTGGGCTGATCGCACATAGCTTCCGTTTTTATTGCCAACCTGATGCAGCGTTCAGCAATGCCGGGTTGGCAATAAAAGTTTTAGCAGAAAAAATTGAACAATTAAAACGAATTAAAAAAGGAGTGCAGATTATCGTTTTCATTATTTGGGATTGGTCTAAATAAGACTACTTTTGCCATCGATTTTTGGCACAGCTCGTATTTAACCCCCATATCATGAGGATATTTTGTTTACTCATCCTTTCTCTTTGCTGCTTCACAGCATCTGCGCAAACCGGCCAGATTAAGGGCAACATCAAAAACGCCGCGGGCCAGCCGGCCGAGAACATCAACCTGATCCTCAAAGGGACCGGCAAGGGAACGCTAACTGATGCCGACGGCGATTTTGAATTCAATTCATTGGCTCCCGGCCATTACCAGCTCGTAGGCACGGGCCTGGGTATCAAGCGCATTAACCGCAATGTGCACGTAAAAGCCGGTGAGGCAGCAACCCTCGAAATCGTTTCCGAAGAGAGCACGCAGGAACTTCAAACCGTAGAAATTACCGGCCGCCGCGAAACGACCTACAAAAACGACCTTTCGTTTATTGCCAGCAAGACAGCAACACCCATCAAAGAAGTGCCGCAGGCAATCGCTTACATTACCAAGGAGGTTATGCGCGACCAGGGCACATTTCTCATGGGGGATGCCGTGAAGAACATGAGCGGGGTGAACCAGTTTACATTTTACGACGATCTCACGATCCGGGGCTTCCGCATGAATGGCGGCAGTACCACCCAGCTGGTGAACGGCCTTCGTACTTTCTCGGGATTCTGGAAGCAGCCGCCGGTCAATTACCTGGAACGCGTAGAAGTGATCAAAGGCGCAGCATCCGCATTGTACGGCAATACTTCGCCAGGCGGCACGATCAATCGTGTGACTAAAAAACCGCTCGCCACGCCGCAAAAATCGCTGAGCTTTACCACCGGCAGTTTCAATACCCTGCGTACCCTGGCGGATTTCACCGGCCCGATGAACGAAAGCAAAACGCTGCTTTACCGCCTAAACCTGGGCTATGTAAATGCGCAGGGCTTCCGGAATATGCAGTTTGATAAAAATATCATCATTGCGCCGTCGGTATCATTCCTCCCGACCGACAAGACGCGCATTAATTTCGACCTCGTTTTCAACAGGTCCAACAGCCGCCTCGACCGCGGCCAGTCGGTAAAAGGAAACGACCTCTATTCAAGCTCGATCCGCACTTCACTCAATGCAGTGAATGATTATCTCAATGAAGAAACTTACCTGATCACGACTTCATTGAACCACCAGTTTACCCAAAATACCTCCTTCAACGTTGCCTACCTGCGTACCGGTTATTCCGAGGACCTCCTCGAACACCGCAGCAGCAACACCAATGCAGTAGATTCGGCCGGAAAGGCGATCGAGAATCTGGTAGCACGTCAGGTGTTCGTGCGGAAAACGAAGTCGTTTATGGACAATGTGTCACTGTTCTTCAACCACAACTTCAATACCGGCATTGCGGAGCATAAGCTGGTTGCGGGTTATGATTTCATCCAGTCGTCTACACCGAAGGGTTCGGGACAGCAGACGGCCAATGGTTACCTGCTGAAAGCCGGCGGTGCAGCGGCTTACAATCCCAAAACGCCCGAGAAGTTTGTCTTTTACAACTATACCGAGAACGGCGTCACTTACAGCATCCCGAAGCCGAATATTTCACATTACGACCTGACGTTGCAGAATAACAACATGGAAGATCCTTCCAAATACATTTACAACGTAACCGCGAATTCGGCAACTACACCGGTACTTTATAAACTCCACGGCCTGTATTTGCAGGAGCAATTGAAAATCAGAAAGTTGCAAATCCTGCTTGGTTTGCGCTATGATACCTACATCGACAAGAAAGGCTACACCACCAACAATGAGCAGAATGTAACGCAGCACGCATTGCTGCCGCGCATCGGGGCCGTGTATTCGCTTACCAACCACATCAATGTGTACGGAACTTACACCAAAGGCTACAACCCGCAGGATCCAGTGGTGCAGAGCAACCCATTGTCCGGCGGACCTTTCGACCCGATCCGCAGCAGTCTCTCGGAAGCAGGTTTGAAAACCGAATGGCTTGATGGCAGACTGACCGCGAACGTTTCGGTGTACAACATCACCCAGACCAACACCTTGTATTCCGCAAACGCCGCCGACAGGCCGGACTTGATGGTCCAGGTTGGCAAAGAAACTGCGAAAGGGGTTGAGTTTGACGTGACAGGGAACATTCTTCCCAACTGGAACGTGATCATGACTTACAGCTATAATGATGCGAAGATCACCGATGCCGGATCGCGTGCGGCCGATCAGGTGCTGGTCAATTTACAGAAACCCAATGCCCCGAAAAATCAGGGGAGTATTTGGACGAAATATACATTTGTCGACAACTTCCTGAGCGGCTTCGGCGTGGGCTTCGGCGGTAACTTCGTCACGGAACGTAACCTGTCGCTGAACAACAACCAGACGCTACCGGGCTACACCTTGCTGAACGGGGCTGTTTATTATAAAATCGACAAATTCCAGTTCCAGGTGAACCTCAACAACCTCGCCAACAAAACCTATTGGGTAGGCGGCTACGACTACCTCCGCCTGTTCCCCGGAGCACCGCGCAACTTCATGGCGACTATTTCTTACACTTTTTAAATGCGTGCCATTTCATAAATCTGTGAAAAAGACATTCAAGAAAATCGCATCGCAACTGCATTTATGGCTGGGGGTTTCCTCCGGCCTTGTGGTTTTTATAGTGGCGCTCACCGGAAGCATCCTGGTTTTCGAAGACGAGCTTGAACCCGTGATTTATCCGGAATTTCACGTCGTGGAAGTTCCGCAAGATCAGCCGCTGCTTCCGCTCGATAATCTTCGCGACGCCGTCGCGCGTGCCTATCCCCAGCAACGCATTGCCCGCATTGTGATCGAGCCCCGCCCCGATCGTACAGTGCTATTCGGTTTGGTAAAAGGAAAGAAGGAAAAGGATGTCTTGTCAGTGGCTGTAAATCCGTACACCGCTGAAATCGCCGATACACGCCGGGAAAACGAATCGTTCTTTCACATTGTGCTCCAACTGCACCGCTACCTGTGCCTGGAAGACACCGGCAAAGCCGTTACCGGCGTTGCTACCGTCATGTTTATTGTGATCATGCTCACCGGCCTCGTTCTCTGGTGGCCAAAACGCAAGCAAACCAGGCAGCGCCTGACGGTCAAATGGAATGCCAAATTCAAACGCCTTAATTGGGATTTGCACGCCGTTTTCGGTTTCTACGTCCTCCCATTCACCTTCCTGATCGCCCTAACGGGCCTCGTTTGGAGCTACAAATGGGTGAATAGCATGATTTTCCTGACCTTCGACGGCAAGCCGCAGCAAAAACGCGAGGCGCCCGCGAACCCATCCCTTATAGGCACATCAAAACCCGGTGTGTTAACCCAAATCAATACCGAAACCAACCGCCTGCTCAGCCATCCCGGCCGCATTCAATTCACACTCCCTGAATCCGACAGTCTTTCCATCACCATATCCAAATCCAACGACGAAGCCTCCATCGCCAACGTTGTCGATTTCCTTTACTTCGACCAGCACGATGGCCATTTGATCAGCAAGCGGCTCTACGTTGATGAAACTTCCGGCATGAAAGTCCGGAGACTTGTTTTTCCCATACACACCGGAAGCATCTGGGGCTGGCCCACGAAGATCCTGGCATTGATTGTGGCACTTATCACCGCCACGCTGCCTGTTACGGGGGTGATTATTTGGGTGGGAAGGAAGTTTAAGAAGGAGAAGAAGGTTAGAAAAAACGCTGCGCCAAGTCCGACCGCACGGGCCGGAGCGACCGTTAGTTAACCAGGTGCCCGGCGAATAAGTTAAAGCGGTTACTTGGTAAAGAGATCCCTGATAAGATTAAGGCTGTCTTAATTTTATCAGGGATTTTTGTTGACACTTCATCACACATTATGGTTATATTTAGTTAATCTACTCTTCGTGAATTTTTTCATAAGTATCCTGACGCGAAAGATGCGCTCATCAGCTGGTACAAAATAACACAGAAGGCTAGCTTCTCCTATGGAAAACTTAAAACCGGCTTACAAAGTAACCAACGACGAAGAGCACGCTGCTATGATCGAAAAAGTGGGAGCTTTGATGGAAAAAGACGAGGCTGACACCACCGCTGAAGAAAATGCCCGCATACGTGCTATGGCAGAGGCCATTATGGCTTATGAGCAAAGTATCTATGATATTCCCGAGCCGTCGACACTCGAAGGTATTCTCGAACTTCGCAGGTACGACATGATGTGTGAAGGTAAAGACCTTGCCGAAACACTTGGAATTTCGAACGAAATGCTCCAAACAATCATTGATGGAGATTATTGGCCGGACGTTTCGCTTCTGAAAGTAATTAGAGAGAAACTTGACATTCCCGAGGACATCGTGCTTAATCACGCGTGACACAATTAAGATTGTAATACTTCAAGATTGGTGGATTTTTCCCACAAATCATTAACTTTGTTTCATGCAGACTTTCAGCTCTGTGGAGGAAGCGTTCGAGTGGTGGCTTAAAAACATCTACCCCGCGATCCCCGCAGAAACCAAAGAAGGCAGATACCGAAATGCGTGGCGTGATTACACTTTTAAAAAAGGCATTTCACAGAAACGCATGAAGGAAATCCTGTCCGAATTTGGTTCAGTTAACGAGAAGACTATCATCACTTTTAAGCTGAAATAAAAAATTTACGCGCCACTTGTGGGAATACTCCACACAAAAGCTCACTTAATGTAATCTTCCATCGAATTAAACTAATCAACCTATGGACACACTTGAAACCCTAAGCAAAAACCCCACTGCACTTAACGAAGCGATAAGCCATCAACTGGAAATCGTCAAAGACTTCTTTCAAAAAGATAGCGGCTCCGAAATGGTTGAGTCGCTCAACACATTAATCGAAGCCTACTTATTTACCGAAAACCTCACACGCGTCACACCCCAAATGCGAGAACACATCGTTAACCAGCTGCGGGTTGCGACATTGATTGCGAAGCTGGATGCCAGCAACCTGGAAATTACAACTTTGTGAAAGTAGCCGGGCAATTAGAACTTGCTATTTACAAAGTCATACCGACCGGAGGATCATTTATAGTGGCTGGTCGTCCCGGAATGAGATTTACGGCATGGAAAATTTGGCGTAATTCTCTTTTTTTGTGCGGTTAGTCATCGCACTATAATTTATCAACAAGCGCACTTATGGAAAAGATTAACAGCTACGACTACAAGGCGACCGACATCGCCAACTGGTTTCTCTGCCACATCGACAGGGATGCTGGTGATTCCATTACGCATTTAAAGCTGCAAAAACTGTTGTACTACGCTCAGGCTTGGTGTATAGTGCTCTCCGGCAAATCCTTGTTTGAAGATGATTTCGAAGCATGGTCGCATGGGCCTGTACTTCCCGGCATTTACCATGATTATAAACACTTTGGCTTTGAGGCATTGCCCAGCTGTGACTGTATCAACAATATCGAAGAAGAGGTTGAAAACATACTGGATGAAGTCCGGAGAGTATATGGAGAAAAAAGCGCAAAGTATCTTGAAGAACTAACTCACCATGAAGCGCCGTGGATTGAAGCAAGAAACGGCCTGCCGCTCGAAGTAAGGTGTTCGAACATCATATCGAAAGAGAATATGCTACGCTTTTATTCCGAAATGCTGCAAGAGAATGAAGGATAAGAAGTCTGGCCGCGGAATACCTGATTCAGCAAGTTTCAAAAAAGATAAAAAGGGAGGCACATTGCTGACGATCGAGGAATGCAAAATATTTGGTATTCAAACGAATATGCATGACCATCCTTACGTAAACCTCAAATACTTTGATAGTAGTTATGAATGCTTATCCGCCTGGGAAAAGGACGAGCTAAAACTATTATCCGATTTCATTCAAAAAATCTCCGATAGTAACTGGTTCGATATCCAGAAGGCGTGTACCAAGCATAAAGACCGGCGCGTCTTACCCAAAAGTAAGAAAGTAGAAAACGTAAGTCCAGACATCACTTTCTTCGAGCTACGAGTAAGCATTAAGGCGCGGGTACATGGCTTCCGTTCGGCAAATGCATTTTTCCTATGCTGGCTGGATCGGAATCATCAAATTTATCCCATGTGAAGCGCCGGTTCAAGCGCTTTCAACCCCAGAACCTCCATCATCTCCCGATCCTCCCCCATCCCCGGATTAGGCGTCACCAGCAACTCCCCGTTCTCATTCGTAAAAATCGAATTCGCACCTGCCAGAAAGCAGAATGCTTGCTCGTATTCACTCATTTCCATGCGGCCGGCGCTGAGGCGGACCATCGCTTTCGGCATCAGGATGCGGGCGGTGGCGATCATGCGGACCATTTCCCAGGTGTCGATTTTGGGTTTGTCGCCAAGCGGCGTGCCTTGCACGCGGGCGAGGGCGTTTACCGGCACGGATTCCGGGTGCTCGGGCATGGTCGCGAGTGTGTGAAGCATTTGAATACGGTTTTCACGGGTTTCGCCAAGGCCGATGATGCCTCCACAACACACCGAAATGCCCGCCTTCCGCACATGGTCGACGGTGTTCAGGCGGTCGTCGTAGCTGCGGGTGGTGATGATTTGATCGTAGTATTCGGCGGATGTATCCAGGTTATGGTTGTAAGCGTATAGGCCGGCGGCTTTGAGCTTTTCGGCCTGAGTTTCGGTGAGCATGCCGAGGGTGCAGCATACTTCGAGGCCCAGCCCGGCGACTTCGGTTACCATATCGAGCACACGGTCAAAATCACGGTTATCCTTCACCTCCCGCCAGGCAGCAGCCATGCAGAACCGGCTCGAACCTCCATCTCGGGCGCGGCGGGCGATGGCCACCACATCGTCCTTTTTCATCAGTGCTTTTACATTAATGTCGGTCTGGTACCGGGCTGCTTGCCCGCAGTAGGCGCAGTCCTCAGGGCAGCCACCGGTTTTAATCGACAGCAATGTGCATACCTGAATGCGCTCCGGGTCGTGCCATTCCCGGTGAACGGTGGCCGCGGCGTAGATGAGTTGCAGTAAAGGTCGGTTGTAAATGGCCTCGATCTCTTCGAGCGCCCAATCGTTACGGATGGTTGCGGTTTGCATGGTGACATGGTTTTCGAAACAAATGTAGGCGGCCAACCGGCGCAGGATTGCGTCCGGTTTTGAAGAAAGCTCATAGTCCGGAGCAACAAAAATGCCTCCCGGTTTGTAGTCCGGGAGGCATTTGAGAATGGTACCCTCGCTTTGGGGCTAATATACTTTCGCCAGCAAATGCGGACGCTCTTTTTCGAGTTTCAGGATCAGTTCGCCAAACAGCGTGTTCACCCAGGCAAACCACTTCCTGGTAAATTTCGAGTCATCGTCTTTATCAAACGACTCGTGCATGAAACCGGTGTGGTTATGCGTTGTTTTGAGCAATTTCAGCTGCGCCTCGATTTCCTTGTCGTTCGTGGAAGTGATGGCGCGTGCAATGATCCCCATCGGCCAGATCTGGTTCACGAGCGTATGCGGGCTGCCCAGTCCCTCTCCCGCTTTTCCCTTGAAGAAGTAAGGGTTCGAATCGCTCAGCACATATTTGCGCGTATTGATGTAAATCGGGTCTTTCACTGACACGGCATTCAGGTAAGGCAGGCTGATCAGCCCCGGGATACCCGCATCGTCCATCATCACATGGTTTCCAAAACCATCCGCCTCGAAAGCATAGATCTTGCCGAATGCGGTGTGCTCCACAACACCGTGCTTTTTGATGGCCGCTTCCACTTCCGTCGCCAGCGCCCTGAACTCGGCGGCCAGTTTAGCATTCTTCGTGGCGGAAGCTTTTTCCAGCATTTCAGCCACTTCCCGGAACGAAACCACCGCGAAAAAGTTGGAAGGAATGAAGAACGGGAAAATCGTGGCATCGTCCGACGGTCGGAATGTGCTGGCAATGAGCCCTACCGGCTTAATGGGGTTCCCATAGCCGTTGCCGGGCACGGTGTCGGTAGACCATGACGTAACGCGGCCGAAGCGGTACGGGCCGGGACCGTCCTTGCGCTGCTGCTCCCTGCAGGTTTGCAGCACCAGTTCCATCGCTTTCAACCAATCGGCGTCGAACGGCTGGGTATCGCCGGTCGTTTTCCAGTAGTTGTATGCCAAACGAATGGTGTAACAAAGCGAATCCAGCTCCCATTTACGCTCGTGGAGCATAGGGTTCATCTTGGTTTGGTCCTTGCTCCATTCGCTTTCCTTGGGGCGGTCGTAAAATGCGTTCGCATAGGGATCGATCAGGATGCATTTGGTTTGCCGGTTGATCAGTCCGGCAACCATATCTTTCAGTTTCGAATCTTCTTTCAGCAACGGCAGGTAAGGCCAAACCTGTGCCGTGCTATCGCGCAGCCACATGGCGTCAATGTCGCCGGTGATCACGAAAGTATCGGGCTCGCCGTCTACCGGACGGTAGTGTACGGTGGTATCGATGGTATTCGGGAAGCAGTTTTCGAAAAGCCATGCCAGCTCGGGGTCTTTGATCACCTTTTTCATGCGGGCAATCGTCGCTTCTACGGCTGGACTTGTGAAACTGCGCTTATCGGCTGGTATGCGCACTACGGGAAAATCGGCACTTGTAGCAAACGACCATTTCGGCACGGCCATACCGGCAACAGCCAGCGCACCCGCTTTGATGAAATCTCTTCTTAAGAACATGAGGTAGGTTATTAGTGGGTCCTCTTACTTTAAAAAAGGCAATTTAGATAAATTTGGGACACTGCGAGCTTTGTTGTACCATATGAAAATAACGGTGACCCATAAAGTCCTTTTCCCCAGCGACCTGGAATCTAAATTTTCATACAACCGCTTTGCCGGGGCGTTACCCTACCCGAAGACTGAGAATTTTGGTAAAGAAAAAGGCCCAATTACCGCTAAATCGGCGTTTTCGAAGGCTTTTTCTAGCTATTTTTTGCATCAAAACAGATATTAGCTTAAAAATAGATCAAAATACGCTCAGTACTAATCAAAACCTGAAAAGTTTTTAGCACTATTTTGCTTTAAAATTGTATTGTCGATTACTATCCACACCAATTCATCTTGAAATACCGGCCGTTCCGGCGGACGGTATGCGCGAAAACGATGCATTTTTTCGCTAAGCTTCTGATCTACTGAATCATTAACCTGTTAATCAATATGTCTAAGAAAATTAATGTTGCCATTATCGGATTAGGCTTCGGCGCCGAGTTTATCCCCATTTACCAGCAACATCCCAATGCCAATATGTACGCGATCTGCCAGCGTACCGAATCGAAACTGAATGAAGTTGGCGACCAGTACGGCATTGAAGTACGCTATACCGACTATGACGAACTGCTCAAAGACCCGAACATCGACGCGGTTCACATCAACTCCCCTATCCCCAACCACGCAGAGCAGACATTGAAAGCCCTCCGCGCAGGCAAGCACGTGGCTTGTACCGTACCGATGGCAACGAGCGTGGAGGATTGCATCGAGATCGTAAAGGCGACCAAAGAAACGGGCAAAAAATATATGATGATGGAAACCGTGGTGTATGCGCGGGAATTCCTGTTTGTAAAAGAATTATATGAAAAAGGCGAGCTGGGCAAAGTACAGTTCCTCAAAGCGAGCCACCAGCAGGATATGGAAGGCTGGCCTGATTACTGGCCGGGATTGCCCCCGATGCATTACGCCACGCACTGCGTAGGTCCCGTAGCTGGCTTGCTCAAACTCGAAGCGGAATATGTTTCATGCTTCGGCTCCGGAACGATCTCCGAAGATCTGATCAAAATCCACAACTCGCCATTCGCCGTCGAATCTGCACATATCAAGTTCAAAGACAGCGACTTGTCGGCCTATGTATACCGCTCACTGTTTGATGTGGCGCGCCAGTACCGCGAGAGCTTCGAGGTTTACGGCAGCAAAAAATCATTCGAATGGCCGCTGATCGAAGGCGAAGATCCGGTGATCCACACGGCGAAAAAGCCAGAACACGAAATCCCCGAGAAAGTAACGACGCCGGATTATGCACATTATTTGCCGGAGGAGATCCGTCATTTTACCGGTCACGGCGTTTATAACCTGGATGACAACGCACACTTGTCGTTTGTACAAGGCGGCGGCCACGGGGGCTCGCACCCGCATTTGGCACACGAGTTCATCAGCGCATTGATCGAAGACCGCGACCCGTTCCCGAATGCATGGCAGTCGGCCAACTGGACCAGCGTAGGTATCCTCGCGCACGAATCGGCATTGCAAGGCGGCGCTATTATCCAGTTGCCGGATTTCAAAAATGTGTAGAAGACGGGGGCAAGAGGGATCTAAATAAAACGATTGCAACATCAACAAATCTTTCGGTGCTCCGCACGTCTACAAATATTTTAGTGCTCTGCACCGTGCGTTGGAGGTAAAAATATGCAGAGTACCGCAAGATTTGTAGAATACGTTGCAATCAACCAAATGCCAAGGTGCAGAGCACCGCAAGATTTGTAGAAAAACACGTTGCAATCAAGGCAAATGTCAAAGGTGCAGAGCACCGCAAGATTTGTGAATGCATCGTAAGATTTGTCACAACAACACACATTATCAAAGATGGCAAATACCTATACACAGCTATACATACATATTGTTTTTTCAGTAAAAGGCCGTGAAAGCCTGATTAGCAAAGTATGGAAAAACGACTTGTATGCATATATCGGAGGAATAATCCTCAACCATCGCTCAAAGCCTTTGGCGATTAATGGAATGCCTGATCACATTCATATTCTGATCGGGTATAATCCAGCAACGCCGCTGCCGGTACTGGTTGAAGAAATTAAAACTTCCTCCAACAAATGGATCAAGGAGCATCACCATGTACCGATGTTCAGCTGGCAAAAGGGTTACGGAGCATTTTCATACAGCCGAGGTAGCATCGACAAAGTGATCCATTACATTGCCTGCCAGGAGGAACATCATAGAAAAAAGACGTTCCGCGAAGAATATCTTCAAATGTTGCGAGACTTTGAAGTTGAATATAAAAACGAATATCTATTTGATTTCCAGGAAATTTACGCATGGAGTTGATAGATTTTTACCTAGTCCCAAATACAACAAGAAACAACCAATCTCAATGAAAACCAAAGCGTTATCCTTTATCTTAGGTATTGTCCTGCTGGGATGTGCCTCTCAGCAAAATTCCCAGAACGCGTCGGTTAAATCTTCCAAAAGCGAGGCGAAAGCGCGCCGGCTGGAAATCCTGTTCCTGGGCGACAAGGGCCATCACAAGCCCGCCGAGCGTGTTCCGCAGATTATGGCTGCATTGGGTCCCAAAGGCTTCAACTTTACCTACACGGATAACCTCAACGACCTGAACCCCGAGACGCTGAACAAGTACGATGCATTGATGCTGTATGCCAACTGGGACTCGATCGCCCCGCAACAGGCGAAGTCGCTGCTCGACTATGTGGCCAGCGGAAAGGGTTTTATCCCCATCCACTGCGCTTCCTACTGCTTCCGCAACAATGCAGAGGTGGTGAAACTGATCGGCGGGCAGTTCTGGCGCCATACCTGGGATACGATCCAGCCGGTATGGACCAAGCCCGACCATCCCGCCATCGCAGGCGTGAAGCCGTTCAAAACGGTGGATGAAACCTATCTGCACACATTGCTGCAACCGGACAACATCGTGCTGACCGAGCGCCTGATCCAGAAAGACCAGGAGAAAGACCGCCCGGGACAGCAGAAGGAACCTTACACCTGGGTGAGAACCCACGGCAAAGGCCGCATCTTCTACACGGCTTATGGCCACGATGAACGTACATGGGGCACGCAAGGCTTCCAGGACCTGATCGAAAAAGGCATTCTGTGGGCTGTCAACGACGACGCCCGCAAGGCATTGACGGCATTGGCTCCGAAGCCATTCGAATACCGCGAGGCCAAGCTGCCTAACTACGAGCAGCGCCCTGGTCCGCAAATGCAGCAGTTGCCGCTTTCGCCGGAAGAATCTGTGAAACACATTCAAATCCCGGTGGATTTTACACTGAGCGTTTTCGCACATGAGCCGGATGTAATGCACCCGATCGCGATGACGTGGGACGAGCGCGGCAGACTGTACGTGCTTATTACCAAGGATTATCCCAACGAACGCAAAGACACAGGCGGCAGCGACTACATCCTCATCTGCGAGGACACGAACAACGACGGCAAGGCCGACAAATTCACCAAGTTCGCCGACGACCTGAGCATTCCAACGGGTATGGCATTTGCCAACGGAGGATTGGTCGTTTCGCAAGCACCCCACATGCTGTTTTTGCAGGATACCAATGGCGATGACAAGGCAGACGTGAAGAAAATCCTGTTCTCCGGCTTCGGTACCGGCGATACCCACGCGGGACCTTCCAACCTACATTACGGGTTCGACAACTGGGTTTATGGCTCGGTAGGTTACTCCGGCTTCAAAGGAAAAGTGGGCAAAAGCCAGGATCTGGATTTCGGCCAGGCATTGTTCCGTTTCAAACCGGATGGCTCGGATATGGAAATCGTTGCTAAAACTTCCAACAATACCTGGGGCTTGGGCTTCAACGAGGCTGGTGACCTGTTCGGCTCCACTGCCAACAACTCGCACGGCTGGTACAGTGCCATTCCAAACCGCTATTTCGGTCAGAGCAAAGTAGATAACGGAAGCCGCAGCACGGATACGCACAAGGATATGCAGCCTATCACGCCGAAAGTGCGTCAGGTGGACGTATTCGGTGGGTTTACCGCCGCAGCAGGTCACAATTTCTACACCGCCCGCGCGTACCCGAAACAGTATTGGAACAAAGTCGCATTCGTTTCCGAGCCTACCGGTCACATTCTGCACCAGAACATCATGGTTAAGAAAGGTACGGACTATGAAGATCAGCTCGGATTCAACCTCCTCGCAGGTGCCGACGAATGGGTTGCTCCCGTATTCGCGGAAGTAGGTCCGGACGGCGCCGTGTGGGTAGCCGACTGGTACAGCTACATCATCCAGCACAACCCTACCCCTAAGGGATCAGAAAACGGAAAAGGTAATGCCTACGAAACGCCATTGCGTGATTTCACCCATGGCCGCCTCTACCGCATCGGCTGGAAGAATGCACCGAAATACACCCCGATTACGCTGAGCAAATCACGCCCGGATGAGCTGGTAGCTACGTTGAAAAACAACAATATGTTCTGGCGCCAGCACGCGCAGCGCCTTTTGGTAGAGCGCGGCAACAAAGATGTGGTTGCCAAACTGGTTGAACTGGTTAAAGACAAATCCGTAGACGAAATCGGCTTGAATACTGCCGCGATCCACGCATTGTGGACGCTCGAAGGCCTGAATGCGATCGGCGACGCGCAAGTGCTGCCGGTAGTGGTGGAAGCATTGAAACACCCATCCAACGACGTACGCAAGACGGCTGTAAAAGTTCTTCCGCGCACGGCCGCGAGCGGCGAGGCATTGCTTACTGCCGATGCATTGCACGACAAAGAGCCCCTTGTAGTGCTGAACACATTGCTCGCATTCTCCGAGATCCCTTTGACCCCGCAGATCGAAACGGCTGTGCTTGCATTGCTGGATACTTATTCCAACGCGGAAGACCGCTGGATGCCCGATGCATTTGCAGCGATCCTGAACTCGCACGACGGCGCATTGCGCAACAAATACATCGCACAGCGCGTGGCAAAAGCAGGTTCGGCAGGTGCTACACAGCAAGCTGCTTCGGCAAGCCATGCAGACCATGCCGCGATGAACCACGAAAGTCATGGTGCGAGCAAGGTAACCGTGCAGGGAGCTGCTGATCTGGCCGTGACGAACATTACGATCGAGCCGAAAACGCCTTATGTACGTGAATATGCCCGCGTGGTGATCGAAATTACCAACATTGGCTCCGTACCGGTGACAAAAGAGCAGGTACCAACTGTGAATGTGGGTATCCGCAGCCGTTCTCTAAACACCAACTACATCAGCCGCCAATTGACCAACGGCATCGCGCCGGGTGAAACGGTGAAGCTCGTGGAAGGCAACAACGGTCCGTGGAAAACGGCTTTCGGCTTTACTTCCGACGAGGCCGGCAAGGTGAATGTAACAGCTACGGTAGACGTGGATAACGTAGTACCTGAAAAGGATGAGAACAAGAACAACACGATGAGCAAGTCGTTCGAAGTACGCCGTCTCGACCGCCTCTCCGACTTCGCCCTGGAACGTACTGTTCGCGGCTACACTTCCTATGCCAGCGGCGACGACGTGCTGAAACTTATCCAGACTTCGCAATCACTCGATCCCCAAGGCCGCAACGCGATGATCAAAGGCATCCTCGGCGCGTGGAACCCGAAACGCAAGGAAACGGCTAACGACGAAGGTAAAAAGCTGCTCACAAGCGTTAAAAGTACGATCCCCGACGATCTGAGCAGCCGCTACACCACGCTGCTGGAATCTTACGGCATGAAGGAAGACGTCGCTACGGACCCGAATGTACAGGTCGTGACGATCAAAGCCATTCGTGAAGAAATGAAGTTCACTGTTACGGAATTCACCGCGGTAGCTGGTAAAACCGTTGAGATCGTGTTCGAGAACCCGGATGCGATGCAGCACAACATTGTGGTAGGACGTCCCAAGTCTACCGAGATCATCGGCGCTGCTGCCGACAAAATGATCACCGCCAAAGATGGCGCAGAGAAGAATTATGTACCTAATATCCCTCAGGTTTTGGCCGCGACACCGCTCGTAAACCCCGGCCAGACTTACCGCTTGAAGTTTGTAGTACCGGATCAGGTTGGAGACTATCCGTATGTATGTACGTTCCCTGGCCACTGGCGTCTGATGACCGGGGTCATGAAAGTTGTAAAGGACAAAGGGTTATAATTCTAAACTGCATTAAGCCTATGGTTTCAAAAACAATTCAGGTTTAGCGTATATCAATCAACGTTCAGATTCGCAGAGCATTCAAATGCCTTCTGCGGATCTGGATGATTGGTTTTTGAAACACAATTTCGCGGCGGGTTCTCGTAGCCCGACGGAGGGGATATTTTTTTTACCATTTTTTAAATAGTATTTATTCAATATTTTTTATTAATAAATAATTAGAATTTCTAATGAGTTTATAATGCTTTAACAACTACTCACATCTAATCCAGGTTAACAATGAACAACCAAAACAGACGAAACCCCCTCCTGGGGCTTCGCAGGCCTCTTTTTGCCCTTTTGGCAGCAGGATGCCTGACGCCCCAGGGGGTTTGGGCGGAAAGACTCCGCTTCGAACCGACCGTCAGCTATCGTAAACTGGTCGACAAGACGATCACCGGAAGGGTGGTCGACGAGAAGAACAGCCCGCTTCCCGGCGTGAGTGTGGTCGTGAAGGGGACCACCACCGGCAGCATTACGGGAGCAGACGGTACCTATTCGCTGACGGTGTCCGAGAATGCTACTACGCTCGCCTTCTCGTTTATCGGCTACACTTCGCAGGAAATCGCGATCGGCAACCAGTCGAACATACAGGTAACATTGCTCCCCAGCAGTGAAGAATTGACAGAAGTGGTGGTAGTAGGTTACGGTACCCAATCCTCGGCAGCGGTAACCGGCGCGGTAAGCAACATTCAGGCCAAAGACCTGATCCGTACGCCATCCATCGGAACGGCCGATGCACTGGTGGGCCGCGTGCAGGGTATCACGGCCCGCAAGGCCGATGCGCGCCCGGGAGCCGCCACGACCATTCAGATCCGGAACATGGGTACCCCGCTGTTTGTCATCGACGGCGTGCCTTCCGATGCCGGAAGTTTCAACAACCTCGGACAGAACGATATTGAATCGGTTTCGATCCTGAAAGACGCTTCTGCGGCAGTTTATGGTCTGCGGGCCGCAAACGGGGTGGTGCTGGTCACGACCAAGAGAGGTAAGGCAGGAGACGGAACGAAAATCAGCCTGTCGGGCTATTACGGTCTCCAAAACTTCACGCGCTATCCCAAGCCTGCGAATGCATACCAGCATATGCGCGGGCTTGTAGAGTCGGACGTGAACCAGGGGCGCACGCCTTCGATTACCCCGGCTGAATTGGAAAAATGGCGTGTCGGTACCGAAAAAGGCTACCAAAGCTTCGATTACTACGATATGGTCATGCGCCCGAACGTGCCCCAGTACTTCGGTAATGCCAGTGTGCAGGGCGGCAGCGACAAGATGAATTACTTCCTGTCGATCAGTCACCTCAACCAGGATGCATTGATCCGCGATTACAACTTCAAGCGGACCAACATTCAGGCCAACATTGAAGCCAGCCTGACTAAGGGGTTGAAAGTAGGAACGCAGATCAGCGGCCGGATCGAAGACCGCTTCCAGGTGGGCGTGCCGGGGCTGGACGATTACTTCAACCCGTTCCTCAGCATCTTCACCATGTGGCCTACCGAGCGTCCCTATGCGAACGACAATCCGAAATACATCAACCAGACACACAATGTGAACGTGAACCCCGCTACATACAAGCGCGACATAACGGGCTACATCGACGAGGTCTGGCGGAACGTGAAGGGCAACTTTTACGCCGAGTATGACTTCAAATTCGGCCTGAAAGCGAAAGGAACCTACTCCTACGCATTTACGAACTTCGATTTCGACGGTTTCGAATATACTTACGACGCATATACCTACGACGAAAAGAACGACACCTACAATGTCGTCCCCGGCGGCGGCAACCAGAACCCCTGGCGTGAACGCCGGAAACGCAATATCGTCGACCGGTTTGCGCAGTTCCAGCTGAGCTATGCCAAGGCATTCGGTAACCACGATATTTCGGCTGTTGCCGCTTACGAGCGTTCCGACAATGTGAATACCTACCTCGTGGTGCATACCGTTCCGCCGAACAACTACATTCCGCTGATGTCCTTCGCCAACCAGGATTTACTCATCGACGAATGGAACACCGAGGCGCGCGCCGGTTATGTGGCCAAGATCAACTATGATTTCAAACAGAAATACCTGCTCGAACTCGTGGGCCGCTACGACGGGTCGTTCCTCTACGCGCCCGGCAAACGGTACGGTTTCTTCCCGGGTGTATCCGCAGGATGGCGCATTTCGGAGGAGGGTTTCTTCAAAGGAAAATTGGAGAATGTATTCAGCAGCCTCAAACTCCGCGCTTCCTACGGACGCACGGGTGCCGACCGCCTGAGCAATAATGACTTCGTTGTGGCGCCGTTCAGCTACTTGCCGGGCTACAACTTCCTGCAAGGCAGCGCTATTTTTGATGGCAATTACACTATTGGGGTCCGTCCGCGCGGGTTACCGATTACCACGCTTTCATGGATCACCAACATCACGACCAACATTGGTCTGGACTTCGGATTGCTCGATGGAAAGCTGTCCGGCCAGTTCGATATTTTTGAAAGAAAACGCGAAGGCTTGCCTGCTGCCCGCTATGACGTGCTGCTGCCTTCCGAAGTGGGTTACTCCCTGCCCAACGAAAACCTGAACTCCGACACGCACCGAGGTCTGGAAGGGGTTTTGACTTACAAAAGCAATGTAGGACAGGTGGATTACACATTGAGCGCCAATGCGACATTGTCCCGCCGCCGTGACCTAGATTTTTACAAACCCCGCTTTGGTAATTCCTACAATGAGTACCGCGATTCGTACGTAGACCGCTGGGGCAATATCAACTGGGGTTACCAGGTTATAGGTCAGTTCCAGTCAATGGAGGAAATCGAGAGCCACAAAGTCGATAACGATGGCCAGGGCAACCGCTCCCACCTTCCCGGCGACTTCATTTACAAGGATGTGAATGGCGACGGTATTATCAACGGCCTCGATCAGCGTCCGATCGGTTATGCGGAAGGGGCCAACCCTTACCTGAGCTTCGCATTGAACGGAAGCGTGGGTTATAAAGGTTTCTCATTATTCTTCGATTTCGCCGGTGCTTCATTGCAAAGCTTTCAGCGCAACTGGGAGCTAAAAATCCCTTATCAGAATAACGGTACCTCACCGCATTTCATGCTCGAAGACCGCTGGCACCGCGAGGATCCGTTCGACCCGAACAGCAAATGGATCCCTGGCACTTATCCCGCCCTTCGCAAGGACAACACGAGCCATGCCAATTTCCGCGGAAGCGATTTCTGGATCACCAACGTGCGCTATATCCGCCTACGCAACCTCGAATTCGGTTACAGTTTCGATCAGAAGATTTCAAAGAAACTGGGCCTCTCTGCACTCCGCATTTACGTGAATGCCTCCAACCTCTTCTCGATCGACAACGTGAAGAAGTACGAGATCGATCCGGAGATTTCATCGGTAAATGCATTGGTATACCCGCAGCAGCGCTTGTTCAATGCAGGTTTTAACCTCACTTTCTAAAAACTGGTTATGAAAAAATTATCACTCAACATATTCGTCGCTGCATCGATGCTCGTTTTTGCAGGCTGCAACGACTGGCTCGAACGCAAGCCGCAGAACATTATCCGAAGAACAGGTCTGGAACGACCCGAAAATGATCACCGGGCTGCTAGCCAATTACTACGACCGCCTTCCGGCCCATACATCGCTCACAACCGGCTGGGCGGAATTCTCTGCCTACGACGAAGCTATGTGGTCCAACAACGACGATGGGCGGAACAACATCATCAATTACCCGTTCAACCGCTGGACGCTCTGGGATTACGGCCTGATCCGAGACATTAACCTCGCGCTGGAAAGCATCGAGAAATATGCCGTCAAACTTTCGGATGCACAAAAAACACAATTCAATGCGGAGCTGCGCTTCCTGCGCGCGTACGTGTACTTCGAGCACGTGAAACGCATGGGCGGGGTACCGCTGGTAACCAGGCAGCTGATTTACGATTTCAGCGGGGATCCGTCGTCGCTGCAACAGGCCCGCAACAAGGAAGAAGAAGTGTACGATTTCATCGCGAGCGAGCTCGACGCCGTGAAAGACGTGCTCGGAAATGGCACCAGCAACACCCGCGCCAACAAGTTTACGGCACTGGCTGTCAAAAGCCGCGCTATGCTTTATGCGGCGTCCATCGCAAAGTATAATAACCTGCTGGCCTCACCCATCACCACGGCTGGTGGCGAAGTGGGTATCCCGGCTGCGCGTGCGAAGGATTATTATACCAAATCCCTGGCTGCTTCGCAGGAAATTATCAACAGCGGCAGCTACGAGCTTTACAAAAGCAATCCTGACAAAGGTGTCAACTTTTATGAAGCCATTACCAAGAAAAGTGCCAACCGCGAGGTGATATGGGCGCAGGATTTCCTGGTGAGCAAGGACAAACGCCATGGTTTTACGTATGACAATATCGCCCGCAATGTGCGGGAGGATAACCTTTCGTCGTCGTCCATCACTCCGTCACTGAACCTCGTGGAGGATTACGAATACCTCGACGGCACTTCGGGCGAGCTGAAAAACCGCAATGCAGGCAATACGGATTATGTGTACTACGACAAGGTACAGGACATATTTGCCAACAAGGATGCCCGCTTGTACGGCACGATCATTTATCCGGGAACCTCCTTCCGTGGTACTGAAGTGCAGATCCAGGCCGGGGTGAAGGTTTGGGACAGCGCTGCCAATGCATTCAAAACGGTTGAATCCAACGTACTGGGTTCCAGCTACGAGGACGGCGGCTTGCTGACAGGTTCTTCCGGCCCGCAACGGTCCCAGACGGAAGTTTCAAACACCGGTTTCTACCTCCGTAAATATGTTGACCAGACTGCCATGTCGAGTACCCGCGGTATCCGCAGCGATATGTGGTGGGTGCGGTTCCGGTTGGGTGAAATATACCTGAATGCCGCCGAAGCGGCCTTGGAACTGGGGCAAAACGCCGATGCATTGAAATACACCAATACCTTACGCGAACGTGCCGGCTTCCCTGCCAACAGCCTGAAAGCGGTTACCCTTGAAAAGCTGCAAAACGAACGCCGTGTGGAGCTGGCTTTTGAAGACCACCGCGTGTGGGACCTGATGCGCTGGCGGATCGCGCATGAAGTGTGGAACGGGAATGCGTCCAACCCGGATGCGGTCGTGTATGCCTTGTACCCCTACCGCGTTGTACGTCCAGGCCATGCCACGCACGGGAAATATGTTTTCGATAAGCTCGTAGCCCCTCGTTTCCGCGCGCCGCGTTTCTTCCAGATGGGGAACTACTATTCAGCCATCGCGCAAAACGTGATCGACAACAATCCTAAAATTGTCCGTAACCCATTCCATTAATTACTATGAAATCAAAAATCATCCAATGCATACCCGCACTGCTGCTGGCGTTGATGGTCGGCCTGTCGGGATGTGAAAAAGATAACCGCACCGAGCCGAAATCGGTACTGAAAGGCCGGGTTGTGTTCGACGGGCAACCGGTAGGCGTACGCTCCAACGGGGTGCAGCTCGAACTGTGGCAGCACGGCTACCAGCTGTTTACCAAAATACCCGTGCATATAAACCAGGACGGCACATTTGCTGCTTCGCTGTTTGACGGCAACTACAAGCTCGTGCGCCTCCGCGGCAATGGCCCCTGGACCGACAATACCGATTCCATCGACGTCGAGTTGCGCGGCTCCAAGGAAATCGACGTGCCGGTTAATCCCTATTTTGTGCTCAAAAACGATGTGTACGCCAAAGGGGAAGGCAAAGTATCAGCTACTTTCAACGTACAGCAGGTCGCTACCGGCCGGACGCTCGAACGGGTGAACCTCTACATTGGCACCACCACCATTGTTGACCCGAATAACAACGTCGCCAATGCGCAGGAAGTAGCCGCCAACCTGGCCGACCTGTCGAAGCCTGTGACGCTTACCGCCAGCATTCCGGCCAATCTTGCGTCACGCGAGTACATCTATGCGCGTATTGGTGTGAAAACTTCGGGCGTGGGTGAAATGCTTTTCGGCATGCCGCAGAAGATCATGTTGAAATAATGAAGCCATTCATACTCTTACTACTCATCCTGGGCGCGCAAATTGGTCGCGCCCAGGATTCTTTGCAGACGAATATCCCTGTCCACGACCCGGTCATGATCCGGCAGGATGGGGTATACTACGTTTTCGCCACGGGCCGGGAGCGATCGAAGCGCCATTTATTTTCAAAAAATTTGATTATTTCTACCTGTTTGCCTCCTATGATTATTGTTGCCGGGGTGCAAAAAGCACTTACAAAATGCGTGGATTACCTGGTATTTCATGGGTATGATGCCAAAGACAAGGGTCGATCGAAGTTGCGCGTGGAGCAATAGCATTGGGAGAATGAATGGCCCGTTTTGAAGCATTAACCAACCTTCCTACTTACATTTAATATTATGAAAGTCGTACAGTTCACCATACCCGTTTCCCGCGAAAGTACTATTGTTGTGCAGGAGGAAAAGTTGCCGCATTACTACCCCCACCTGCACCGCCACCGCGAGGTCCAGATCGAATGGGTGGTAGAAGGATCGGGTATCCTGGTGGCTGGGAACTACATGCAGCGATTCGAATCGGGCGACATTTACATTATCGGGGCCAATCAATCGCACATTTTCAAAAACGACGAATCGTACTTCAACCCCGAGGAGCCCCGGCAGATCCATTCCGTTTCGATCTTTTTCGACCCTAATTACCTCTCGCAAAATATCCTGAGCCTGCCGGAAATGGTCAATATCCGGAAATTCGTCCACGGCGTACACAATGGCTTTCAGATTCCGGAAGAAGCGCGGGAGGCGGTGCAGAACATTATTTCGGAGATAATCCAGCACAAGGAAAGCCAGCGGGTAGCGGCATTTATCAAACTCCTCTACCAGTTTTCCACCACCCGCGACCTGAAACCCCTCGCGACAAGCAACAGTGAGCAGGTCATTTCCGAGGTCGAGGGGATTCGCATGGACCGCATTTTCCAATACCTCGTCACCAACTACAAGCGCCACATTTCCCTCGCCGAAATCTCCGAAATCGCCAACCTCACCCCCCAGGCTTTCTGCCGTTATTTCAAAAAACATACGGACAAGACTTTCGTCAGTTTCCTCAACGAAGTCAGGATCAACGAGGCTTGCAAAATCATCCTTTCCGGTAAGTTCGACAGCTTTTCGGATATCTGCTACCAGACCGGCTTCGACCACGTGACCAACTTCAACAGGGTTTTTAAAAAGACGACGGGTATGTCGCCCGGTGAATATCAAAAGGGTTTCAGGGATATTTAGGGTTCATTCGTTGTCAGGAATGGTCAGGAGTAGCCAGGATGCCATGAATTGGCTAAATTGGGGACTGATTTTCTATTCTCTTATACCGTTCTTTTGAAAACCACACCTGAAACCACCTGGCAAATCTGGATCGACACGGGCGGGACCTTTACCGATTGCCTGGCCATTGATCCGGCCGGGAACAAAACGCGCACCAAAGTACTCAGTTCCAGCTGCCTCCGCGGCCGCATTACGCAAAAACTGAACAACAATACTTACCGGTTCGAAGCCTCCTGGCCTTACGACGGCGCTCTTTTCAAAAACTATGCATTCCGGCTGCACGGTACCACTACGCCCAGCCGGATAGTGAACATCGACCGCCGGCAGCAAACGATTATATTATCCGACGACCTGCCATTTACCCAGCCCGCCGATTTTGAGATAACCACCGGCGAAGAAGCACCTATTCTGGCTGCGCGGCTGCTCACCCGTACGCCGCTCGATCAACCGCTCCCGCCCATTGCCATGCGGCTGGGTACCACCAGGGGTACCAATGCGTTGCTCGAACGGAAGGGCGCCAAAACGCTGCTTGTCGTAACGAAAGGGTTCAAAGACTTGCTTTATATCAATAACCAGCAGCGCCCGTCGCTTTTTCAGCTGGACATTCCGGAGCCCAAATTGCTTTATAGCGAAGTACTGGAAGTGGAAGAGCGCCTCGATGCCACCGGAAATGTGCAGGAGGCATTGGATCTGGCTCATTTTCAATCCAAAGCGCGGCCCGCCGATCATGAATCCGTAGCTGTCTCCCTCCTGCATTCCTACCAGAACCCTCAACACGAATCACAGCTAGCGGCATGGTTCCGGGACAATGGCGCGAAGTACGTTTCCGCATCGTCGGATCTGTTCCCATTTTCGCATTACCTGCGCAGAACGCAAACGGCGGTCGTGAACGCCTACCTCGACCCAATCCTAGACCGATACCTGACCAATATCCAGGGCGCTCTGAACGACGGCAGCCTGCAAGTCATGACCAGCACGGGAAGCCTTTCCGAAGTAAGCGGCTTCCGGGCGAAAGACAGTTTGCTCAGCGGTCCGGCCGGAGGTATGGTGGCTGCAACCCATTTTGCCCGAAAGCTGGGTTTCTCCAAAGCCATCACCTTCGATATGGGCGGTACCAGCACCGACACCGCGCTGATTGACGGCCTTCCGGAATTGAAATACATTACCGAAATAGACGGCATTGAATTCCATAACCCCACGCTCGCCATCGAAACAGTGGCCGCCGGCGGCGGTTCGGTTTGCTGGTTCGATGGTTTTTCATTACAAGTCGGTCCTGAAAGTGCAGGTGCATCACCGGGCCCGGCTTGTTACGGTGCCGGCGGACCGTTGACGGTAACGGATATCAATCTACTGCTCGGCAAGCTGGAAACCTCAAAATTCAGCATTCCTATTAACGCCGACGCGGCCATCGCACGGCTGGAAGAACTTCGCACCGACATTCAATCCCAAACCGGCAACCTGCTTAGCCATCACGAAATCCTGGCTGGTCTCGAAAGCATCGCGAACGAGAAAATGGCCGACGCCATTCGCAAAATTTCCGTGGAAAAAGGCATTAATCCCAATGCATTTGCACTCGTCACGTTCGGCGGAGCGGGCGGCCTTCATGCCTGCCAGCTTGCCGAATTGCTTGATATGGACACCGTGCTGCTGCCCTACGACGGCGGGCTATTCAGCGCAGCGGGCATAGGCGAGGCGCTGATCAGCACCATTGTTTCCAGACAACTTTTGCTGTCCTGGACTGATGCATCGGACACGCTCAGTGAGTGGCAGGATGTTTTAGCTAATCAAGCGGCAGAGATTTTACGGGAACAGGGCATTAATGCTTTTGAAACCGTCTTTTGTAATGTTTACCTGCGATTTGCGGGTCAGGAGAATGCCATTGAAATACCTTACCAGGGCGAAAAAACACTCCACGCGTTTGAAGAAACCTATCGGGCGCAGTTCGGTTATTTTCCGGCTAATGCGAGGGTGGAAATCGAAAGCATTAAGCTCAAAATGCAGGAGCAAAGCCCGAACGTTGAACCGCTGTCTGTTTTCGAAAATGGCCGAAAAGTAGCACCATCAGCGCATGGCAAACCATTTTTAACCGATTTAAATCTTTCCGAAGCGGCTGTTTTCGAATGGGACAATCTCCAACCCGGTGATCAGCTCGACGGCCCTGCGATTCTCCTCAACAATACTTCCACTACCTATTTACCCAAAGGCTGGAAACTGGTGATCCAGCCCGGATGGGATGCCGTGGCGTGGCGTACGCAAACTATCGAAATCAATTCCGTTCAGCAAAGCGAAGAAGTTGCCTTGCAGCTTTTCACTAATCGTTTCAAAGCCATAGCCGATGAAATGGGCGTGCAGTTGCAGCGGACCGCCTTTTCTGTGAATGTCAAAGAGCGCCTCGATTTCTCCTGCGCATTGCTCGACGCGAACGGCGAGCTCCTCGTGAACGCGCAGCACATTCCCGTGCACCTGGGTAGCATGGGCATATGCGGGCGCCTCGTGCGCGAAGCTATTGCCATCGGCCCGGGCGATGTGGTAATCACCAATCATCCGCAGTACGGCGGGTCGCATTTACCGGACATTACCCTCATTGCCGGGGTATTTACGGAGGACGGAACCCTTGCAGGTTACGTGATCAACCGGGCGCATCATGCCGAGGTAGGTGGAAAAACACCGGGCTCCATGCCGCCGGATGCCACTTGCCTGGCCGAAGAAGGCGTTGTGATCGTGCCGCAATACCTCGTGAAAGCAGGCGAATTTCAATGGGATGCATTAAGGGCGCTATTCACAGCCGGATCCTACCCTACCCGGTCGTTCCTTTCCAATGAAGCCGATATTGTCGCCTCCTTATCTGCATTGAAAAAAGGGAGTACGCAGTTGCTGAAACTCGTGGAGAACCACGGCCTGGAAACGGTGCGCAAGTATATGACCATGCTGAAACAAACCGCCGTATCGCAGTTGCGACATGCATTGCAGCCGTTGCAGGGGCAGGTTTTTGAAGCTGAGGAGACACTGGATGACGATCATCGGATAGCTGTAAAAATAAGTATAACCGATCGCAGGCAAATCTTTGATTTCACCGGCACTTCGGGCGTCCATCCGAATAATCTGAATGCCAATGTTTCCATTCTGTACAGTGCCATTTTGTACGTACTAAGGCTTTTGGTAGACAAGGAAATTCCTTTGAACGACGGCCTGATGCAGGATGTGGAGATCAAACTACCCGAAAACAGTTTCCTGCATCCAAAATTCTCCGACGATCCCTGGCAATGCCCCGCCGTGGTGGGGGGCAATACCGAGGTGAGCCAACGGTTGGTGGATACATTACTGAAAGCATTTGGCCTTGCCGCTTGCAGCCAGGGGACGATGAACAATTTCCTGTTCGGCAACGAGCAGTTCGGTTATTACGAAACCATCGGCGGTGGCGTAGGTGCGGGTAACGGCTTCGATGGCCGGTCGGCGGTGCATCAGCACATGACCAACACGCGCATTACCGATCCCGAACAGCTGGAACGAAAATATCCGGTACGGCTGCTGGAATTCGGCATTCGTCAGGGCTCGGGAGGTACCGGGCGCTGGCGCGGCGGGGATGGGATCGTGCGGAAGCTGGAATTCCTCGCGCCATTGCAGGTAACCTTGCTCGGGCAGCACCGGCGGTACGCGCCGTATGGAATGGCTGGTGGCGAAGACGGGCATTGTGGGCGGCATATGCATTTTTCAAATGGTGTTATGAATGAATTGCCTGGGATTTGTAGTCTGAAAGTGCATGCGGGGGATGTTTTGACTATTGAAACTCCTGGCGGCGGGGGATATGGTGTATAAATTTTAAATGCCACGAAGGCACCGCAGCGGCGGACCGTGAATGTTCACGAATGAAAACTTCGTGTTTCTTCGTGCCTTCGTGGCAACACAAAAATGTCAAAAAACAAAAACGTCCTGCTAGGCGCCGCGTTCCTGATGGCCACCTCCGCGGTAGGCCCCGGCTTCCTGACCCAAACGACTGTCTTCACCGAAAAGCTGGCGACGAGCTTCGGCTTTATCATTCTGCTATCGATACTGATCGACCTCGCCGTTCAGTTCAACATCTGGCGGATCATCACCGTCTCCGGCAAACGCGCCCAGGACCTTGCCAACGAACTGTTCCCGGGCCTCGGTTACCTGCTCGCATTTCTCATCGTAGCCGGCGGGCTGGCCTTCAACATCGGTAATGTAGCTGGCGCAGGGCTCGGCATCGAAGCCATGACGGGCCTCAGCGTGCAAACAGGTGCTATTCTCAGCGCGGCCATTGCCATCGGCATATTTCTGTTCAAGGAAGCAGGCAAAGCCATGGATAGCTTTGCTAAAATCCTTGGGTTTGTCATGATAGCCCTCATTCTCTACGTCGCATTCACTTCGCATCCGCCATTGGGTAGTGCCATTCAACACACCTTTTTCCCCGAAAAATTCGACCCGATCGCCACACTCACGCTTGTAGGCGGCACTGTGGGCGGCTACATCTCCTTCGCAGGTGCGCACCGCCTGCTCGACTCGGGCGTGCGTGGAGAAAATGCATTGAAAGAGGTCAACCGGGGAGCCTCAACCGGCATCCTCATCACCGCGTTGATCCGCTATCTGCTCTTCCTGGCCACGCTGGGCATTATCGTGGCGGGAGCCAGCATTAATCCGGACAACCCGGCTGCATCGGCTTTTGAAAACGCGGCCGGGGCCTTGGGCAAACAACTTTTCGGGCTGATGATCTGGGCGGCGGCCATTACTTCGGTGGTGGGCGCGGCTTATACGTCCATTTCCTTTTTGAGGACGTTCCACCCTTTTGTCGAGCAATACCAATCTTACATTACCATCGTTTTCATCCTCATTTCCACCATCATTTTCCTGCTCATCGGCCGGCCTGTGAAAGTGCTGGTTTTTGTAGGTACTTTAAATGGATTCGTACTGCCGATAGCCCTTGCTATTTTACTTGCCGCGAGCCGTAAACAGCGGCTAATGGGCAACTACAAACATTCCTTATGGCTCCAAGTGGCGGGGTGGGCCGTCGTGCTGATTCTCCTCGCCATGGGTTTTAATATATTCTGAACTTAAAATGCTAATTCCTTCACCATGTATAAAATAATTTACCTGGCACTCTTATCATTTACAGCACACGTCGCTTATGCCCAGAAACCACGGGAGCTGGTCATTAAAATCGATCCTCAAAACAAAGCGCAAAAGATCGACAACTTCGGTGCCGCCGGTGCCTGGTTTACCGAAGGCATTGCCAAAAATTGGCCTACGCAAAACCGCGAGCAAATGGCTGAATGGCTGTTCAGCAAGGATTTCGACACCCATGGGAACCCCAGAGGCATCGGCCTGTCCGCATGGCGTTTCAACATCGGCGGAGGCACCGCCGAGCAGGGCGATAGCAGCGGCATTACCGATTTCCGAAAACGCGTGGAGTGCTTCCTGCGCCCGGACGGCACCTACGACTGGTCGAAACAAGCCGGTTATGTGTGGTTTACCAAGAAAGCGAAGGAATATGGGGTCGAAAATCTGATCGCATTTTCCAACACCCCGCCGGTGCAGTTTACAAAGAATGGGCTGGGGTATAAAACCACGAAAGATTACATTTCTAACCTCAAACCGGAACATTACGGCGATTATGCCGGGTTTCTGGCAACGGTCTTGAAGCATTTCGATAGTGAAGGTTTGCATTTCAAATACATCAGCCCGGTCAACGAGCCGCAATGGGACTGGTCGCACCCGCCCGGCCAGGGTGCCAAGCAGGAAGGCAGCCCCTGGCGCAATGACGAGATCGCGCACGTGGCCCGGTCACTGGACAGCGCATTGACCGCCCACGGCTCCGCCTCCAAAATCCTCCTCACCGAAGCCGCCCAGCTCGATTACCTGTACGCCAAAAGCGGTAACGCTAACCAACAAACGCAAGCCTTTTTCGGTCCGAAAAGCAAGCTTGCCTTAACCAACCTGAAACATCTCCCGTCGGTGATTGGCGGGCACAGCTACTTCACCGATAAAGGCGACAGCGCCCGCATAGCGATCCGTCGCCACGTAGCCGACACCACCGCAAAATACGGCGTCACCTTCTGGCAAACCGAATACTCCATGCTGGCCGACGGCTACCGCGAAGGTAAAACCGGCCGCATCCCTGCTATCGATTGTGCTTTGTTCCTCTCCAAAGTCATCCACGACGACCTTGTCTACGGAAATGCCGCCGCCTGGCAGCTATGGAACAGCTGGGAGCCCGGCAACCCCGATTTCGATACGCGCTACTACCTCATCGCCCTCAACCCCGCCAGCAAAGAATACCTCGACGGCACCATCACCGCCACCAAAAACCTCTGGGCACTAGGCCATTACAGCCGCTTCATCCGCCCCAGCATGCACCGGCTGAACATCACCCGCAACGACAGCCTGACTCCGACACAGATTGCGCAGGATCTGATGGTTTCGGCCTACGCGAGTGAGAAAGAAATCGTGTTGGTGGTCATTAATTATTCAAATGAAGAACGGGTTTTGAAGCCGGAAATTAGTGGGTTTAAGGCGAAGAGTGGGGAGGTTTATTTGACTACCGGGGAGAAGGGGGTTGATATGCGGCGATCGAAAGTTGAGAATTTGAAGGAGGGGGTGACGATTCCGGGGAGGGGGATGGCGACTATCACCACAAACAACTAATAATGTGTATTTTAGTCTTATATTTTTTCAAACAACAAGGCAATGAAGTATGAAAGCATAAAAACCGATAGTGGCCGTACTACGCTATTCAGTGTTGAGGAGTTTTATGAAAAAATTGTACTTGAAAATCATTGCTTTATTTGTGGTGCCCCTCCTCGCTCAAAAGAATTTAATAATGAACACATTCTCCCTGATTGGCTTTTAGCAAAGTATCAGCTACATAGCCAGATCATAAACCTTCCGAACCAATTAGGCCAACTTTACGGCAAATACACCATTCCATGTTGTAAGGATTGCAATTCGGAACTTGGAGACAATGTCGAAATTCCGATGAGTCGGCTGTTAAAATTGCCCTATAATGAATTCAGTAGTGCACTGACCGATTCATATCAGAATATAAGCCTACTATTCCAATGGCTAAATCTTATCTTTCTAAAAACACATTTAAAGGATATGCATTTTTATTGGTCTATGGATAAAAGGACACAAAGTGTCAAAATTGGCACGTCTTACGTGTGGGAGGCAATGCATCATGTTCACTGTATTGCAAGAGCCCATTACTCAGCTGCACAAATTACTCCACAAGCGATGGGCTCTATTTTTGTCATTCCTGGCATTCAGCACGTCTCCATCCCTCAGTTTTACTTTCATGATAACACAGCTGCTCAAACAATACTTTTCCGTATGGATGAAAAGATTATAATATGTGTACTAAACGACTCATGTGCTGTCTTCAACGTTCTTACAGAAATTCTCCAAAAAATTACTTCACCGGTCACACACTTTCAGATGTGTGAGCTGTTTGCAATCGTGACCCATTGCAACCTAAGTATCAAAAACAGACCTGTATTTTTTTCAGAAATCTCTGACAAAAGTGGTTACCAAATAAAAGCAGACCTTCCCCATCTCGAATTTGATAATATTAAAGCAGGAATCACAATCGGTGAATTGCTCTACTTTCATGTTAAGGATATGATAGATGAAAACGATTCTACCCGGCAATTTTTGGCCGAGATTAAAGAAAATAAGAGAACGTATTTGTTCGATGCGAATGGCGAATTTGTTGATCACGGAAACGATCTGAAATTAGCCACCTGACGTCACTTCGAGTTTCAAAATATGGACTTGCTCATTCAAATCATCTCCTCCTTCCTGCCAAACTCCCGCATCTTCCGCAATAACCGCATCAAAATCTCACTATTATCAATCGCGTACAGTGCGTGCTCGCGCGAGATGTTCCATTCGTGTGCGGGCCGGAGATAATGCATGAGCATATCATTTAGTACATGCTCCAATTCTACAAAGTCAACGTCGTCATTTAAGAAATCTTTGAGCAACTTGAATGCCGCTTTGTCCCGGCGCTGTTGATGAAAATCAGTGTGCATATCGATTGGGTTGATGATGGAATGCAGCAAAAAACGGTGCCGCACTTGCCGTTGTCCAACCCAAGTAAAGTCAACGGTGCCTACTCCGGTTCGGTAGTTGCGACACCGTTCTTTGCCGTCCACATCTCTACATGGCCAAAATGTGGCCGCGACTAGATGCGATAGCACTAAACTTTACTGGGATTGGACGGGATAAACTTACAGTCCTTGCCGTTAATTACAAAACCGCAACCGTTGAATTGACGACGAAATGAATATGCGGTTGGTTTCACTTATCAAGCAAAGTGACTTGAAGCTTATGGAAGAATTATCTTTGCATTCCATACTTTCAAAATGCCTGCGGTGCATGAAGGTCGGCCGCACGCCGTTGAGGGGTATCCCTTTTAGTGTACATGCGGGCATTTTTTTATACTGCAAGATCTTACGTAGGGTCGGAGCTCTCAAAGACAGGTAGTTCGACGATATTTCGCTAAATTCAAGTGCTTAAACAACCAGAACCGACGGTATGAAAACGCAGAACGCAGATTTGAAAGAACTGAGGGAAGAGGTTTCAACGGAAACATCGAAAAATACCGACTTCGAGAATGCATTCCAAGCGTTACTTGATAACCCATCGGATGAAAACCTTGATCTGATCAACCTCTCGCGCGCCAATTTCGTCAGGTCTGCCGACAAGATGAAAGACATTATCTCAAAACTTCAAGCCATTACCTGGAAGCTTACTGACCCGACAGCTGACGACCTGAAATCTGTTTCCGAGATAATTTTTATCGGCCGGCAACTATATCAAAGCTCGGCTTCTATCATAGAATCTTACCAACCACTCTGGCATAAGGGGGTGATCATCGCTGAAATCAACGAGTTTAGGGATACCAATGACCACCTCTGCGAAGTACTCGACGACATTGAATCTGTCTATTTCAAATTACCACATTTGCCAGGATTTAATGACATCACACACAAGCTCCAATCATTGCAATGATCGAATCTATTGTATTGAAGCATTTAAGAAGCAGGTCGAAAAATTAAGGAAAAATAACTCGTACAAAGACATCGATGAGGTATTGTTCCAATTCCTGAACAATAAGAGTATTGATCAGTTTCGAACCGGAACGCTCCTTAACAAGAGTTTGAGCCATCCCTATATCAAGCATGACATCAGCGGGCGAGGCGGGTATCGTTTATACTACCTGGCGGTGATCATTAATGAATGTCTTTACCTCGCATACATTCATCCGAAAACTGGCACTCACGGCTCGCAAAATACGACTCACGAAGCTCGTGCCGCCTTCTATAAACTTGTTGCAGAAGCCATTGAAACCGGCGCGTTATATCAGGTAAAGCTCGCTTCTGAGCGCCTGACGTTTTGTCTCACCCTTCCAAAATAAATCACCAAAAATTTGCGCAACTTAAAAGCTGCATATATATTTGCAACCATTAAGTTGCATATTTCGATCGTGTATGAAAGGAGATATTTTTCAAGCTATCGCGGACCCCACGCGGAGGGCCATTCTGGTGCTCATCGCCACGCAGTCCATGACGCCCAATGCCCTGGCAGAACATTTCGATACTTCTAGGCAGGCGGTTTCGAAGCACATTAAGGTACTTGCCGATTGTGAGCTGCTCACGCAGAATAAGGTCGGGAGGGAGATCCACTATTATTTCAATCCAGTCAAAATGAAGGAGTTCGACCACTGGTTGACGCAGTTCAAAAAACACTGGGAAGACCGTTTCAATCAATTAGATCAACTTTTAATCAACCTAAATTCCGATTCCAATGAAAAGTAACCTGTTAATGGATTTTTCGGTAGACAAGGAAAACAGTCGTATCAATGTAGCGCGTGAATTTGCCGCGCCGGTGGGTCAGGTTTGGGCGGCATGGACACAAAGCGAGCTGCTCGACCAATGGTGGGCGCCGCGCCCGTGGAAAGCGCAGACAAAATCGATGGACTTCCGTGAGGGCGGCACGTGGCTCTACGCCATGGTAGGCCCCGAAGGAGAAGAGCACTGGTCGAAAGCGGATTACAAAACCATCGATGCGCAAAAGAGCTTCTCGGCGATCGACGCATTCTGTGATTCGGAAGGCAATCTGAACCCGGATTTCGCGCGCTCGACCTGGACGAATACGTTCACAGAAGCCGATGGAAAGACGACCGTTTCGGTTTCGATCCAGTATGATAAATATGAAGATATCGAGCAAATCATGCAGATGGGCTTCAAGGAAGGCTTCACAATGGCACTCGGTAACCTGGATGAGTTGCTGGAAAAATAGTCGCGCATTTCATCACCAAACAAAATGTTCAGATTCAAGCTGAATGAAAATGTCAGTCTGAGCGTAGTCGAAGACAGTCCGAACGGCAACGATGACATCGTGCCTTGCCCCTTCGACTCCGCTCAGGGTGACATTACCATCACCCATAACCCATAACCTACTCCGCAGCCGCCGGTTCCTTCCTCGCCACCATATAATAAACCGGAATCCCCAGCAGCACAATAATCAGCCCGGGCCAGGTGTATTCGGGTTTATAAATGATGAGGAGCACGCAGAAGGCGATGCCCATAATAATGTAAATGATCGGCAGAAAGGGATAACCGAACGCCTTGTAAGGCCGTGGTATGTCGGGGCGCTTTTTGCGGAGAATGAATATCCCGACGATAGTAAGCATATAAAAAACCACCACTACGAAGGAAATCATATCCAACAGGTTGCCATACTTGCCGCTGAGCGCCCACAACGAAGCGATGACGCATTGCAGCCACAAACCGATTTCCGGCACGGCGTTCTTGTTGAGCACGCCCACTTTCTTGAAAAACAAGCCGTCCTTCGCCATCGAGTAGTACACGCGCGCGCCGGACATAATGAGTCCATTGTCGCAGCCGAAGGTCGAAATCATGATCATCACGGCGATGACGATCGTTCCCGCATTGCCGAAAATGACGTGTGAAGCGGTTACGGCGACGCGGTCCTTGTCGGAGGCGGCGATTTCCTGCAACGAAAGCACGCCGGTGTACATCACGTTGGTGAGCACGTAAATGACGGTCACGATAATGGTCCCCAATGCAAGGCTGAGGCCTATGTTACGCTGGGGGTTCTTGATTTCGCCGGCGATGAAAGTCACATTGTTCCACGAATCGCTGCTGAAAATAGAGCCTACCATCGATGCGGCAATGGCGCCGAATGCAGCGATGGTAGTGTAGGACTCGATGCTGCCGTCCGGACTGAGTTTGTGCAAATCCCACATGCCTTCTCCCCAGTTGGCCGCCCACACTTCGGGTTTCATAAAAATTAACCCGAAAACAATGAGGCCGAGCAAGCTCAGGAGCTTGGTCAATGTGAAGGTCGTTTGGATAATCTTCCCGCTGTTCACGCCACGTGTATTCGTAAACGTCAGCAGCACGATAACCACAATGGACAGCAGCTGGGCGGGACTTATTTTGAGAAAACCGAGGTCGAGTGCCACCAGGTCCTCGCTGAACTGCGGAATGAGGTAGGCGGTAAACTTCGCAAATGCTACGGCTACGGCCGCGATCGTGGCGGTTTGGATCACCGTGAAAAAACTCCATCCGTACAGGAACCCGATCAGCGGGTTGTAAGCCTCTTTCAGATAGATATATTGCCCCCCCGCTTTGGGAAACATGGCACTGAGCTCGCCGTAGCTCAATGCGGCCGTGAGCGTCATGAAACCCGTGATGAGCCACACGAACATCAGCCAGCCCACACCGCCGGTATTGCGCATAATGTCGGCGCTGACAATGAAAATGCCCGATCCGATCATACTGCCGGCAACGAGCATAGTGGCGTCAACAAGGCCTAGTGAGGGCTTGAAAGAAGTGTTTTCTTCTGCCATAAGGGGTAATAGGTTATTAGGTCAGGTGTTAAACTGTGTAAACTACGAAGTATTTGGACTACTCACAATGTTCCGCCCCGCCGCTCGCTAAAATGGTCCCGAATGCCGCCTTTGACTAATGAAGGCCTATTGATACCGTTCAGGGTCGTAAAGCGAAACACTTACAGAAGGTTTCACGCGTTCCGCCAGCTCCGCCACGATTTTTCCGGTTCCGGTCCCAAGGCTGATGCCCATCATACCGTGTCCTCCGGCGACGATCAGGTTACTTAGCTTTTTGGAATACCCCAGGTACGGCAGGCCGTCGGGTGAGCAAGGCCTGAAACCGTACCAGATACGGTCTTTTTGCGGCAGTGCCACATTCAGTTCGGGATAGTATTGCGGGATGGAATTGACGATTCCCTCCACCCTGTTCATGTTGATCTGCTTGTTGAGCGGCGCCAACTCCATAGTACCGCCGAACCGCACCTGCCCATTCATCGGCGTTACAGCCACACGGGCTTCGAGCAGCAACGCAGGATGAACAATCGGATGTGTGGCATTCGGCTCCATAAATGAATACCCTTTTCCGGGCATTACCGGGATGGACAGCCCCGCTTGCTTCGCAAGCTGCGGCAGCCAGGAGCCGCCGGTCATCACCACGAGGTCGCCTTCATAAGTTTTAGCAGCCGTTTTGACGCGTTTGATTTCCCCGTTTTGAATATCGAAACCGGTTACTTCCGTGTTTTTAACGATTTCAGCGCCGAGTGTTGTAATACTTCTGATCAGCCCATTTACCAAGGCAGTCGGGTACAAATGCGCGTCGCAGCGGTAATGCACGGCCCCCGCCACATCCAGTTGAATGCCCGGTTCCAATGCCTGTACCTGCTCCCGGGAGAGCATATCAATGTCCAGACCAAGCTGCTGGCCTTGCTTGCCTACATGGATTTCTTCTTCCCCGGTTTTGTCGGATTTGTAAAGCATCAAAATGCCCTTTTCTTCCAGTCCAAAATCCAGGTTTTCGTCGCGGACGAGGTCTTCGTAAAGTTTTTTACTTAACAAATGGTAATCCCTCAAATGCGGTGCCGCGCGCTCCACATTGGCTTCGGTAGCCGCTTTCATGAACTTCAAACCCCATGAAATCAGCGAAAAATCGAGGGAAGGTTTTACGTAAAAAGGGCTGCGGCTGTTGAACATCCATTTGATACCCTTCGAAACCATACCCGGGGCAGCGAGCGGGATGAAATGGCTCGGTACGATCATACCGGCATTGCCGCTGGAGCAGTTGTCGAACAAATCGCCCTTATCGAGCAATGTCACTTTCCACCCGCCTTTGAGCAAATAATAGGCCGAAGCCAGTCCCGAAATTCCGCCACCAATGATGACGGCGGTGCCTTTTTGAACGTTCATTGTTGTGTTTTTGCTTTAAGCCTAAGGCTGTAAGCTTTAAGCTATTTTTAATTCTATTCTTGTATCTATCTACAACTAGCGCCCGCTTATAGCTTATAGCTTATAGCTTACAGCTTACAGCTCCCCCTCAAATCACTTGAAATCCGAACGCATAAGGATCTTCCTCGTCGTCGATGAAGATGGTATTATGTCCGGTAATGACGGCCCAGCCTTCGATGCCGGGGATCATGGCGGGCTTATCACCGATAGTCGTTTCCTCTTCTACGGTACCAATGAATTTGGACCCGATGATGCTTTCGTGCACGAAACGGTCGCCTTTTTTGAGTTTACCCTTCGCGTGCCATTGCGCCATGCGTGCAGACGTGCCTGTTCCGCATGGGGAGCGATCGATGGCCTTGTCGCCATAGAAAACGGCATTGCGGGCCGTTGAAGTCGGGTCCAGCGGTGCGCCGGTCCATAGGAAATGGCTCAGGCCTTTGATATGCTCGTTTTCGGGATGGACGAATGTGTATTGCTCGTTCATCCGCTTCCTGCATTCGCGGCTCCAACTGATCAGCTGGTCGGCAGTGTGGTTTTCAATGCCTTTGAAATTCTCCTGCGGGTCCACGATCGCATAGAAGTTTCCGCCATAGGAAACATCCACAGTCAGTGTGCCCAAATCAGGACATTCGACGGTCAGCTTTTCGGCAGCGAGGAATGATTTGATATTAATCAGTTTCACGGACTTCACCTTCCGGCCTTCCTGCACATATTCCACCAGCACCAGCCCCGCAGGCGTTTCAAGACGCAGCTTGCCAGGAACTTTCGGCGTTACGAGGCCTTCCTCGATGGCAATCGTGACCGTCCCGATCGTTCCATGTCCGCACATCGGAAGACAGCCGCTGGTTTCAATATAGAGTACGCCAATGTCGTTGGCGGGATCGATGGGCGGGTAAAGAATGCTGCCGCTCATCATATCGTGACCCCGGGGTTCGAACATCAGACCCTTGCGGATCCAGTCGAATTCCCTCAAAAAATGGAGCCTGCGCTCCATCATGCTGTTGCCCTCAAGGAGCGGCCCGCCACCTGCGACTACGCGTACAGGGTTGCCGCAGGTGTGGGCATCGATACAGAAAAAAGTTTTACGCATAAAATGGCTTTAGGCTTTAAGCTGTAAGCTTTAGGCCGGGTATAGTTGGGGCTTTAGGCTATAAGTTTCAAGCCATAAGCTAATATCTATTCTCTTCATTAACTGTGCTTACAGCTTATAGCTTAAAGCCTACTGCCTCACCGCTTCTCTCGTCACTTCATTATCCACCGTCCGCCATATTCCGAGCGGGTTGGCGTTTTTCAATTCGTCGGGTAAAAATTCGTCGGGCCAGCTCTGGAAGCTCAATGGCCGTGTAAACCGCTTGATCGCATCCGGGCCAACGGAAGTAAACTGGCTGTTGCTCGATGACGGGAATGGTCCGCCATGGTGCATCGATTTGCACACCTCAACTCCCGTCGGGAAGTTGTTGAAGATAATGCGGCCGCATTTGTTCTGGATCGCAGCTACCAGCTCCCGGCGTGAGGCCAGATCTTCGCTCGTCGCCAGCAACGTAGCTGTTAGCTGACCATGCAGCTTTTCCGTCACCGCCAGCACTTCTTCCGCATTCCGGCATTTCACGATCAGTGCAAATGGCCCGAAAACTTCGGTTTGCAATTCATCATTAATCAAAAAGTCAACGCCGGAGACGGTGGCAACCGTGGCCGCACCCTGACCGTCGCTGGCCTCGGTAGCAGCTACCGCTACCAGTTCCACACCGCTTTGACCGATTACCTTTTCGCGGTTACCACGGTAGGCGATGGCAATGCCCGCATTCAGCATAGGCGCGGGAAGGATATTCACAATCTCCTGGTTCAGTGCTTCAACGAAGCTGTCCAATGCGGGATTCTCTTCTGCAATGAGCAAGCCGGGATTGGTACAAAACTGCCCTACCCCCAAGGTCAGCGAGCCGGCATATTGCCTGGCAAGCTCCGATCCTGCCGTGCTCAGCTTGCCCGGCAGCAGAAATACAGGGTTAATGCTTCCCATTTCGGCAAATACCGGAATAGGCTCCTTGCGTTTGTTGGCCACGTCCACCAACGCCAGTCCGGCACGGTTGGAACCTGTAAAACCAACAGCCTTAATGACCGGATGGGCCACCAATGCCTGCGCTTCTTCGATGGTATCCGTAAATATGTGGGCAAATGTGCCTTCCGGAAAACCGCTTTTGGCCACTCCGCGACTAATGGCATCCGCCATGATCTGCGAAGTTTTCGGATGGCCGGGATGTGCTTTTACCACCACTGGGCACCCCGCTGCAATGGCGCTGGCCGTATCTCCGCCCGCCGTCGAGAATGCGAATGGGAAGTTACTTGCCCCGAAAACGGCCACGGGACCTAGTCCCACATTCGTTTTACGAATGTCAGGCTTGGGGACGGCACGTTGCGGATTAGCGGTATCGATGCTCGCGTCGAGCGAATAACCTTTTTCCAACGCGTCGGCATAACTTCTCCATTGGAAGACTGTACGCGCTTTTTCGCCGTTCAGACGTGCTTCTGGCAAGTTGGATTCAGCCATGGCCGTCTGGATCAGCTCGGGACCGAGCGCTTCGATTTCGTCGGCAATGGTGTTCATCAACGCAACCCGGCGACGCAATGCATAGGCGTTCATCGCTACAAACGCCTCCTGGGCCTTTTCAAGAATAAGATCTAGATCGGAAAATTTCATAATGAATGGTTTTGACAAAAACAGAACAATCCTGCCTCCGAAATCTAACGACTTTCGGAGGCTTTTTTGTCAATAATACGGCATTTGATCAGCTTATGGCCATCAGGCCACGTCTGCTGCCAGGTTCAGGTAATCCGGCAGTTCGGGCTGGGTAGCGATTGCCTGGTCTATGATCGCGATCACGCGCTCACGTTCTGCACCGTGTAGCGGCAGGCGCGGCGCACGCACGTATTCCGAACCAATGCCCATTTTGGCGGCAGCCAGTTTGATATTCTGAACCAGTTTGGGGTGGATATCGAGTTCCAACAATGGCAGGTACCAGCGGTAAATCGCCAGCGCCTCCTTGTATTGGCCCGCTTTCACGAGGTTGAAGATCGCCACGGTTTCTTTCGGGAATGCGTCTACCAGACCACCGATCACACCGTCGGCGCCGAGCATTACTTCCTCCATAATGAGCGTATCTACGCCGCAGAACACCCGGAAACGGTCGCCGAACTTGTTGAACAGGCGCGTCACATTGCTCACGTCGCGGGTCGATTCCTTAACGGCGTGGATGTTGGGAACCTTGGCCAGCTCTTCGAACATCGGCAGCGTCACCTCGATTTTGTAATCATAAGGGTTGTTGTAGATCATGATCGAAAGCGACACGCTTTCCGCGATCGTCTTGAACCAGCTCACGGTTTCGGCGTCGTCGGCCTTGTAGCGCATCGGAGGCAGGATCATCAGGCCATCGGCACCAATGTTTTCTGCTTCTTTCGCGATGCTCACCGCTTCGGCGGTCGATTGTTCGGCTATACCGAGCACCACGGGCAGGCCGGCAGGAAGCGCCTGTTTAGCATATTTCACCAGCTCCATTTTTTCGGCGCGGGTGAGTGTGCTGGCTTCCCCGAGCGAACCGCCTACGATTACACCGGTTATACCTGCTTCAACCTGCGCTTCGAGGTTCTTGCCGAACAGCTCAAAATCAACTGTGTCATCTGATTTGAATGGCGTCACCAACGCTGGGAAAATGCCAGACCATGCTTCTTTGTTCATATCCTGCTTATGTTAAAATTTTAGTTCAAAATTAATCCATGCTTCCATGCGGATATTCACATGTTTTAATCAATTCCTTACATATTTTAACATAGTCCCTAAAATCACGTCAAAGCTTGTTTTCGACAAACACCACCTGTGCCCTGTCGGCCTTTCTGATCTTTTTCAGGAAATCGACCCAGGCCGCAAAATCCTTCGATCCGTAGCGTCCGCCGTTCATTACCACTTTCCTCGCACAAATGAGCTTGTTGTTCTCATAGGTCGTTTTCAGCTCATAGCTGCCGAATGCGGAAGCAATCTGAAATGCCGGCAATGAAGTTTCCAATTTATAGCTGGCCGGAACTTCGTAAAATACCGTATCAAGATCGGTAAAGTTGTAATCCGAAACGGGAAGGTAGAAATCCGTCGTGCGCTCGCTGGTCGCGGGCAGTTCAAACGCCCTGCTCATCAGGCTCGGTTTAATGAAGAGCCGGGTACCCGTTTTGGTAGCGCAGTTGCGGACATTCAGGGTGAGCTTTTCGGTAACGGAGGGATCATTATCCAGTCCTTCCGCGAACTCGAAATGGCGCAAATCCATACTCGGCAGATTAATGTGGCTCACCAGCCATTTCTCCTGCTCCTCTTTGGTCTGGTACTGCATCAGCTGCGTGCGGGCTTCGTGCTGCAAACCGGTGTATATGGCCCGTGTTTCGATGGCACCATCGCCTGTTTCGGAAAGTTTAACCTTCACCTGGCTGCTCTTTGCATTTTGCGCTGGCTTATAATCCGGTGTCATCACCAGTTTTCCACCTGTGGGCAATACGAGCAAAGCCGGTCGCCCGCCGGTGAAGTTGCCCATAAAATTGGGCTTCTCGCTGGGGCTTGTGCATTCCAGCCAAACCGTGTCTTTACCTGCCAGCGCGCAGGCGATAACGTGGTTGAAGCGGCTCATCGGAAAATCGGGACGAATCCTGGCTTCCTTACCTGCACGGATGAGCGCTGCATGTGCAGGTACGCCGGCGACTTTCAATGCCGCCAAAGTAAAATTGGTCAATGCCTTGCAATCTCCGTACCCCGTTTTAGCCACCGTGGCAGCGTCGATCGTTTGCCATCCGCCTATACCCAGTTGAATACTCACGTAGCGCGAGCGTCCCTGCATCCATTTATAGATACGCTCGATCTTCTCCCTGTCCGTACGGGCATCCTTCACCAGCGCTTTCACCTCGTCCTGTACGCCGGCAGGCAATACGTCCCTACCGGCATTCAAGGTATAGTAAAAACGGCTCAGGTCTTCCCAACTTTTGAAATTACCCCTGTAATCCTGGACTTCAAATTCGGCGGCAGCAGCTTCTACCATCGGGGTGCGGTCATATGTCGGCAGCGGGTAAGGCTCGGTGGATTTTTTGCGCACATAGTCTGTGGCGCTCCACTCGTACAGATCCGCACCATCGGCATCTTTGGATTTCTTCACCGCGGGTGCTCCATGATACTCCTTGTACCTGAATTCAAATCCCGCCGGCGCCTTGATTCGAAATACCGAATATTCGACAGCGCATCCTTCCTCCGGCTCGGGTGTCCAGTTAGGATAAAACATCATATTTCTCGTCCGGATTTCGTGGGCATATTCAATGGTATAAGGATACCGGTAGCTTTTCTTACCGAAACTGGCACGTTTCACCCTGCCATCGGAAATATCCCCTCCGTTTATACCGTTGCCGTAGTCCTCTATATCGACAGTTCGCAGCCGTTTGACCAGCTTGCCGTTCTCGTCATACAGAGCACCCGACAAGTCGATTACTTTGTTGAATTTGTCGTAACCTACCGACACGTTTCCATAATGCTCCTCGCCGGTTTCGTTAAAGATCGTTACCACTAATCGCGTTTTACGCACCGCTTCCGCCTGCGACTTGATATCCCAGAATACTTCATCCACCCGGACGACCGCATCGGCATCCTGAACCAGCTCTGGCTTGATACGGGCCACATTAAAATCCGATTGCCCCGCCACGGCCAGCGGCCATAACAGACTTACCCCAACTATATATTTCAGGAATGGTTTTACTTTTTTCATTAAAACAGGATACTATTAAATGTTCTTTTTCTTGATCACCAATGGCTGCGCGTGCTTCTGCACCACACGCTCGAAGAATTCTTTCAGATCTCCATATTCTTCGGGTAAAAAGCGGGTGCGGCTGACCTGGATCATCGTATTGACCTGGATCACATTGCCAACCTGCCGTACCTGATAAGAAAATTTACCGCCTTTCTCGGGGAGCACAACGATCTCGGCTTTCGGCATTTCTTCGAGCGCATAACCTTCGGGCAGGGTAAAATTGCCGATGAAGGATGCCGAAATGCCCGTTCCGAGGTCGATCGGATAAATGCGGTCCTTGGATTTCAAAGGGTTTTTCGTCCATCTGCCTGCCATAATCGGGTTAAAATAAAACACGCCCGGAGATGCATTTTCATCTTCCAGCTCAAAATCACAACTCACGTTCACCGTGCCTTTGAGGTCTTCGGCCTTGTTCTTGATAACCAGATTCTGGATTTTCCACTCTGGCACCTCCTTTTTCAACGCCTCGTGGAAAATATTATCGGTTTCCGCAGCGTAGGTCGATCGCCAGTCGAGGGCTTCGTAGCCGCCGTAGGAAATGCTGTAACTGCCCTTCACGATGCCATCTTCCGGAACGATGTTGGCGGTAATCATTTCCAGTTTGCTCTGCGAATCAGCCGGGTTGATCTCTATAAAGCGGCCTACCCCTTTTTTCGGGATCAGCCTTCCAAAGGCGTTCAATGTGCGCTCAGGCAATAATCCCGGTTTGGCGAACGGCACCGACGCATCCAGAAAATAGGTTTTTTCGCCTACCCGCGCCTGTGCAATCACATAGTTGAAACTATCGATCAACGGGATATACTGGTTCAGCTGCCCATGCGAGCGCGTACTGAGCAATACGGGATCGCATTCCACGTCCAATTCCCGCAACAGCACGGTCAGCATCAGGTTAATGTCGCATGCATTACCTTTCCGGTTGTCATAAGCCTTTTTAATACCATCCCCGGAATACAGCCCCGAGTACCCGTCCCATTTCATATGATCCTGAATATGCTTGTAAGCGAGCGTCATCCGCTCTGCCGGGTCAGTTGTTTTCTGGGCGATTTCGTCGCGTATTTCCTTCAAAAAGCCGCTGCGACGGAGTTCTCCGCCAAACCACTTGGCCTCGTCCAGCGTCCTGTCTACATTTTCCCAGGTTTGGGAATAGTTCTTGACCATCCCCCCGGGCACCCGCACGGTTGCCAGTTCAAAGGCAATTTTTGACAAATAGTCCGCCTCCGTCGTAATGTAGGGCTCATTGACGAAAGCCGGCGCGTCCTTCACCACAAACCGGTAAGACCTTCCCCCTCCGTCGAACCTGGAATGTCCGACCGACACATTGGTGGCTTCCTGGTTATTGATATGAAGCTGCAGGTAACCTCCCATTGTCATTTTATAATCGAGGAAGTCGGGGACTACGATGTTGTATTCACTCCATCTGGAAGGGATCGACGATTGAAAAACCCATGGGCTTGGCTCGTTTTTAACGTTCATGGGCGACACTACCGAGTAGGTGTACTCGATAATCGAACCTTTTTTGACATTCGGAAGGTTAAACTTGGTAGTAGCGATCGATTCCGCGGTTTTTTCACGCCGAACAGTCTTTTTGTCGAGTTCGGTACGGACGATCTGGTCGTTTTCGAGGTTGTAGGTGTAACCTTTCAGGTCTTCCACCCACTCCTGTTCCTTGTAGCTGGGCCCCTCGTAGCATGGGATACCCGCGGAAGCCCGCGCAAGCGCCGATTCTTTAAGGATTTTGATCCGGACCCAGATGTTGGTGGTCATGAGAAGCCCTTTCTGATCGTCGTAGGTAAAGTTCACTTTACCGCGGTCGTAGAGGTAAACGGCGTCGGCAGTACTGTCGCCGGGGTAGGCGGTCATTTCAAGGGAAACACGGTCGATCAAGCCCAGCTTGGGCTTGAAATCATCTTGTCCAAAAGCCTGAAAACCAAGGAAAAGAAAAAGAAACGGGATGGATAAAACACTACCGCGGAACCGACCGGACAGTCTGGTAGGAAGTAAAGAATTAATCATGAACAAGTAGATGAGGAGTAACAAAATTCATGCATTATCGTACAGTTATTTCGATTTTCAAAGAGAACTTATCACCGAATCGTGATTTTTTTTCACCTAAACCGAAAATGGCCGAATACGGATTTTAATGCCTAATTTTGACACACAAACAAGGCTGCATGGTTGCATGCACTTGTTCCTCTAACCCATAATCTTAACATTTATCTTTACTCTATGTCATCTTTTGAAAACCAAGGCCCCATCCGCGTACTGGTAGTCGGTTGCGGGAATATGGGTGCTTCCCATGCCTTTGCCTACCAGCTTCTGGATGGTTTCGAGATCTGCGGGATCGTTTCGACCGGAAAAAGCAAGGAGGTACTCAATGAGAAACTCGGCGGCGGCTACGCCCTCTTCAATGACTACCAAGCAGCATTGGACGAGACAAAGCCCGACGCGGTATGCATTTCCACCTACCCGGATACGCACGAGGATTTCGCTATCCGGGCGCTCGAAGCCGGTGCGCATGTGTTCATCGAAAAACCGCTTGCCGATACCGTAGAAGGCGCAAAGCGCGTGGTGGAAGCAGCCAAAAAGGCGAACAAAAAAGTGGTAGTAGGATACATTCTCCGCGTACACCCGTCGTGGGAACGTTTCGTAACGGAAGCGCAAGGCCTGGGCAAGCCGCTGGTGATGCGTATGAACCTCAACCAGCAAAGCCATGGCTACATGTGGGGCGTTCACCGCAACCTGATGAAAAGCCTCAGCCCGATCGTGGATTGCGGCGTACATTATATCGATGTGATGTGCCAGATGACCCGCTCGAAACCGCTTCGCGTGAATGCGATCGGAGCGCGCCTCACCGAAGACATTCCGGCAGGAAATTACAATTACGGACAGCTGCAAATCTGGTTTGAAGATGGTTCGGTAGGCTGGTATGAAGCCGGCTGGGGCCCGATGATCAGCGAAACGGCGTTTTTTGTGAAGGATGTGATCGGACCGAAAGGGTCCGCATCGATCGTGGCAAAAGATGCAGGCGGCAGCGGTAAGTCGTCGTCTGTTGAGGCACATACGAAAACAGAATCGATACGTGTACACCATGCCGACCTGAATGGCTCGGATGAATTTGTGAAAGAAGATACCTGGATCAATCTGGAAGACGAGCCGGATCACCAGGAGCTTTGCAACCGGGAGCAGCGCTACTTCTTCCGCGCCATTACCGAAGACCTCGACCTGACCGATCACCTGCAGGATGCGGTGACCAGCCTGCAAATCGCCTTTGCTTGTGACGAGTCGGTGAAGACCGGCCGCACGGTAGATCTGGCCTGATCAGCAGCTTATCGTTTTAAGCCCCGCTTCGAATTCCGGAGCGGGGCTTTCTTATATCATTTTAGCTAAAATCAGTTACATTTGAGACGATTCTTATAGGATTTTCACCAAATGCCGACACTGTTATCAAGGTGAAAATCCGTCCCGTTTTTATCCAATATTAACCTGTAACTAGTTGATTTTGCGTAATGAAAGGGTAATTTTCTATAATGATTATGCAAACGTTTGCATAAATAATTCTGCATTTTTCCTCGGGCTTTATTCGAAATCTATTGTTAAATATTATAATATTGCAACGCGTTTTCTTAAAGACTTTTACTAATACTAACTGACACCACGTATTAATTGAAGTAATTACCAGGCAGACAACCGGTGCAGTCCCGAGAATTTGCCGTCCATTCCATCCTCCGTCGGAGAAAAACGCTAAGTATCTTTTGCCTTTTTTGACATAGTGCTGTCAGGATCTGTGATCACGATTTGATTTCAAAAACTTGGCAAGGATAATTGCGGCCTTGACGGAATGTGATTTATTGAATACCAACTATAATTATTTAACTACTCACCGAAACATTTTTAACTGTAAACCGTAAACTATGATTAAACAAAAAACGCAAAAGCCTGACGAACAGAGATCTAAGACTAAAATTCGTGTTTTCCAAGACTGCATGAGAAACGTTTAACAAGCCTTACTACATGAAAAATACCGATACCAATCAATGGTTGCTCCAAATGAGGAGCATCCGTAATTCTCTATTGCTCCTGCCCGCGCTCGCAAGCCCCTTGCTGGTGAACGCAGCCCTCGCCAACTCCGGCATTACCACTACGATCCGCGCGGATAAAACCATCAAAGGAAAAATTACCGACAAGGAAACCGGTGACGGTCTCCCAGGCGTAAACGTGGTAGTGAAGGGTACCAGCAGTGGTACCACCACCGACGGAGAAGGTAACTACACACTTTCCGTACCTGACAACGCCACGCTGGTTTTCAGCTTTGTAGGTTACGTTAGTCAGGAACTTCCGGTGGGTAACCGCACTTCCCTCGATGTTTCTTTGGCACCTGATTCCAAAGCCCTTAGCGAAGTGGTCGTAATCGGGTACGGTACCGCGAAGAAATCCGACCTTACGGGCTCGGTAGGTTCCGTAAAAGAAGAACAACTGAGAGAGCGTCCGGCTCCTTCCCTGAACCAGGCATTGCAGGGTAAAATCTCGGGTGTGCAGGTGAACGTCAACTCGGGTCGCCCGGGTGGTCGCGCCAACGTACGTATCCGTGGTTTCAGCTCCATCAACTCGTCCAACAACCCGTTGTACGTGGTGGATGGTGTAATGCTCCCGCAAGGTAACCAGAACCAGCAGAGTCAGGCGATCGACTTCATCAACCCGAACGACATCGTGTCGGTAGAGGTGTTGAAAGATGCGTCGTCGACGGCTATCTATGGTGCGCGTGGTGCCAACGGGGTAATCATGATCACGACCAAAAGAGGTAAATCCGGCGAAAGCACCATTACTTACGGCCTCGACCTGAGCGTTCCGAAAGTGGGTCCGAAAAGAGCGAAAGTACTCAACGCCCAGGAATACATGGAGGTGGAAGACCTCGCCTACAAGAACATGGAGAAGTTCGACAAAGCAGGCTGGGATGCGGGTAAGTACAAAACCCACGATCCGCTCGTGCGTCGTGCACAGCTGTTGGCTGCCCACCCGGATGTTTTCACAAAACGCGCGGACGGCACATTTGCGCCGAACTACGATACCGACTGGTTCGACGAATCGACCCAGCACCGCGTTTCTCAAAACCACCAGCTGGGTTTCAGCGGCGGTAACGAGAGAACGACTTACTCGTTGTCACTCAACTACCGCGATGACCAGGGTTTGATCAAAACGTCTTACCTGAAACGCTATTCGACCCGTTTCAGCATCGACGACCAGGTTAAAAAATGGTTGCGCCTCGGTGGTACATTGAGCTACAACAACCAGGCTGAAAACCTTGTCGACATCAACGACGCCGTACCTCGTCAGATGGTAGAGGACTTCCCTTTCCTTCCTGTGAAATGGCCGGATGGATCTTACGCCAACAACCGCGACTATCCGGGCGCTGAGGGCTCATTCAGCTCGGTACACCGTTTAATGGGTCGTAAATACAACCTGAACACGCAAACTACTCTCGGAAGCCTTTACGGAAACGTTACCCTTGCAAAAGGCCTCGAATTCCGTTCGGTATTGGGTATAAACGTGATCAACCAGGAGGTTAACCAGTCGCAAACGCGCACATTGACGCCTAACGAACTGGGTACTGCCAGAAAAGAAACCAGAAGAGAGACTTTCTGGTCATGGGAAAACTTGTTGACCTACAACAAAACATTCGGTATCCACTCGATCAATGCCCTCGCAGGTATCTCATGGCAGGAAACCAATGTTGCCACAACCGGTGTCGGTGCGCAGAACTTCTCGACTGACTACTATACTTTCGATAACCTTGGAGCAGGATCGGTAGCGCCTTCGTCCAACCCTTACGTATCAGGTGCATCCCGTTTTGCATTTAACTCGTACTTCGGTCGTTTGAACTATACCTTGCTCGACAAATACCTGGTAACGGTAACAGGCCGTGCGGATGGTTCTTCGAAATTCGGGGATAACCACAAGTTTGCATTCTTCCCTTCTGCGGCCCTTGCATGGAAAGTGTCTGACGAAGAGTTCCTGAAAGGCAACCCGATCATTTCAAGTCTGAAACTTCGTACCAGCTACGGTTTGACCGGTAACTCGGAAATTCCTCCCTACTCGTCACTCGGCTTGCTGAGATCCAACTATGCTGCGGTTTACGGCGACACCCGTTTCGGCGGAACCGGTATCAACAGGCTTGCGAACAACGATTTGCGTTGGGAAAAGACAGCTCAGACAGACGGTGGTCTGGAAATCAGCTTCCTCAAAGGAAGAATCTCTCTCGAAGCGGATTACTACTACCGCAAAACCACCGACATGCTCCTCGATGCACCGGTACCACGTACCAGCGGTTATGCGACCATCCGTCGTAACATCGGTTCTATGGAGAACAAAGGTTTCGAGTTTGGTTTGAACACGGTTAACATCGAAAAGCAGAACTTCTCATGGAACACCAGCTTCAATATCTCGTTCAACAGAAACAAAGTATTGGCACTGGCAACCCCTGCGGATATCTTCGGAGTGGGTGGTCCTTCGATCACCAACCAGACGAGCGTAATCCGTATCGGCGAACCTGCGGGTGCATTCTGGGGATTGACCCGTTTGGGTACCTGGAGTGAAGCGGAAGCCGACCAGGCTGCGAAGTTCACCAGCTACCGTGGTAACCTGAAAATGCTTCCGGGTGACATCAAATACAAAGACGTGAACGGCGACAATGCGATCACCGACGCTGACCGCGGCATTATCGGTAACGGTTCTCCGAAAGGATGGGGATCACTTTCCAACAGTGTCCGTTTCCATGGCTTCGACCTGACCCTCGACCTGCAATTCTCGTACGGAAACGACCTGATGGATATGAACCTGCACGCCAGCGAAGACCGCCAGGCATTGGCTAACAGCTACGCCACCGTACTGGATGCATGGACTCCCACAAACCAGAACACGCCGATCGCACAAATCCGCGATACCAAGGCTGGTTACGTGACCAATGTGGATACCCGCTGGATCTTCGACGGTTCGTTCATCCGCGGCCGCAACCTGTTGCTGGGTTACAACTTCCCATCGGAAATTGCGAGCAAGCTAAAAATGAGCAAACTGAGACTTTACGTTTCTGCTCAGAACTTCTTCATCATCAGCAAGTATCCGTTCGGCGATCCGGAGCAGACTCCTATCCGTGGTGGCGATGGCGACAACGTGTTCTCTCAAGGTATGATCTGGCACAGCTATCCTAAGCCAACTACGTTCATGGGAGGTATTCAGGTTGCATTCTAATCAACGGGACCGTTGCATCATTCAAAATGACATTCAGCATGAAACTTAACAATAAAAAATTCTATCAACTTCTGCTCTGCGGAGCGATCCTGCTGGGACCGACGGCTTGCTCCGACTTCCTCGATGAGCAAGATCCGTCGAACCTTCAACCGGATACCTTCTATACCATTCCCGACCACGCGGAAGCTGCCATCGCGGCTACTTATGCCGATATGCGCTTCTTTGGTGATGGTGCGGGTATCTTCTCGGCCAACTGGCAGATGCTCGAAGCACCGACCGGTACCGCTACTACGGAAACAGGCCAGAACTCCGACCTGAACAACCTGTACGCCCTCATTTACGATGGCAACACAGGCCATATCAGCAACTGGTGGAACGGCTTGTACCGTGTAATCGCGAATGCCAACCTGGCTATCGAGAAAATCCCCGGCATTCAGTTCCCTGCTGCCAACGAAGCTCAGAAAACAAGGTTGATCGGCGAGGCTCGTTTCCTCCGTGCATGGGCTTACTTCTATGCTGTGAGATTGTGGGGCGATGTACCCTTGATCACCAAGCCTCAGACGGCGAGCTCGGAAGATTTCTTTCCTTCGAGGGCATCTCAGGAAGAAGTTTACAAGCTGATCGTGGAAGATCTCCAAGCTGCGGAAGCTGCCGGCTTTGCTGACTTCAACACCAATGGACGCGTTTCCAAAATGGCGGTAAAAGCTTATCTGGCCAAAGTTTACCTGACAATGGCCGGTTTCCCATTGTCGAAAGGACAGTCGCATTACAAGCTTGCTGCCGACAAAGCGTTTGAAGTGATCACTTATGCCAAGGCTAACCCTTCTACGTTGGGCTTGTTCCCTACTTACAAGGAACTGCATGATGAGAAACTGAAAAACCGTATGGAGCACCTGTTCCAGATCCAGTACAACACCGTAGTGGCAGGTTTCCCGCTGAACGACTTCTTCCCGAACTTCAAGGCGGTAACCTATGCGGGACCTAGCGGAACCGGTAGCACCGTGCCTACGCTGTCGTTCTATAAGTCTTATGAGACGGGCGACCTTCGTGCCAAAGATCAGGATGGCTGGTTCTACACCACCTACTATACCAATGGTACCGGTGAGAAATTCGACCTGGGCGCTCCTTACGTGTTCAAGTACTTCAACATTGCTGCATTGGGTGGCCCAGGCATTACCCCTACCCGCCTGAACAACCTGAACGTAAACCAGATGCGCTACTCCGACGTATTGCTTATGTATGCAGAAGCACAAGCAGAACTCGGTACTGTAAACCAGGACGCTTATGATGCATTCAAAGCCATCCGCGACCGTGCGAAGTTGACCACGCCGGCCATCGGCACTTACACCGCTGCCACTTTCAAAGAGGCAGTTTGGAAAGAGCGCTGGCATGAGTTCGCCTACGAAGGTATCACCTGGTTCGACATGGTACGCCTGCGCAAGGTGTTCAATGAAGAGACCAAGAAATTCGATAACTTCGTTGGCCACAGAAACCTGAACGTGAGCGGTGGTGCCCCATTATTGGAAAAACACCTGCTGTTCCCGCTGGGTATCCAGGAAATGAGAAACAACCCGAACCTGAAACCTCAGAATCCGGGCTACCAACAATAATTTCTTATCTTAGTTTCCAAAGCCGGCCTTCATCTGAGGGCCGGCTTTTTTCGTTCTTACATTCAACCAGAGTTTACCAAAGCCATTTACCGATGTTGGAAAGGATTCGTCTTGTCACCGGATACCGTGTATGCTGCGAGATCGCCCTGCTTTGCCTGATATCGGGCATTTTGCAGGTGAATGCACAGCTCGTCATTACAAGTCCCGTTGCAAACCAGGTCATGCAACGCAATGCGTTCGGCTCGGCGTCGATTTACCTCACTGCTTATGCCCACTACCCTTACACCCGCGTCGCTGCGGCTTTAATACCCATCGAAGGCAATGCAAATGCGACACAGGAACAGCAGTTAGATCCTGCCCAGATTTCGCAGGGGCTGCTCCACGCTGCCTTCAATGCTCCTACCGGGTGGTACCGCCTCAAACTAACCGGTACAGCAGACGACGGCATAGTCGATTCCGCGACGGTAGACCGCATTGGAATAGGTGAAGTATTTCTCATTACCGGCAATTCCAATGCTATGGGGCTCCCCGGCCTGGGCGCCAAAGACGCGTCTTCCAATGTGGTTTCATTCAATGCCCTCAATAAAACCCTCAACAATGAGAACATTACCGTGGCCCCGGACGGCCCTATGCCTCCTCCTGCTTTCGAACCGCTCCAAAGCGGCAGCAACATTTTTCCCAATGGCGAAACTGCCTGGTACTGGGGCGAACTCGGAGATTTGTTATTTAAGAGATGGAAGACACCCGTACTTTTTTTCAATACCGCATGGGCAGCCGCCAATTGCGAGAACTACCGCGACGCCGCTTCGGGAAAGGACGCCTATAATTTATATGTAGGCAAATTCTGGCCTAACCGGCAACCTTACAGCAATATCGTCAATGCCATGCGCTATATGACTTCGCTAACAGGTGTGCGCGCCGTGCTGTGCTCGCACGGCGAAAATGACGCGCAACTGGGTTTTAAAGAGGCAGATTATTTCGAAGGTATCAGAACGCTCATCCAAAACAGCCGGAATGATTCGGGGTACAATATTCCCTGGTACATTGCACGTAATTCTGCAAGTGAGCGGCTGAAAGATCCTTATTTACCCGTGCTAAATGCCCAGAACCGGCTGATAGCCCTTCCGGGATTCAATACTTTTCAGGGTCCTTATCTCGACACCGTACAGATTCCCCGCCCTTCTTCCGGGCATTTTGAGAATGTCCCCGGCGGTGTACAGGGGCTTACACAAGCGGCAGCAGCCTGGAACAGGAGCCTGTCCGACACATCCATCACAAAGACCACCCCTCTGCAACCCGCCTACGCCTTACATACAGGCGTAACGCCCGCACGTGTGTACCCGGGCGCGACTTTCGGGTTGCCGTTCGCCGTTACCGGCAATGCCCCCACCGCATTAGACATTACCGCCGAGCTGCTGGATGCGCAAGGTCAGTTCATAGCAAGAGTGGGCACCGGCAGTGCTGCCCCGCTTCAAATCCAAATGCCCGCCGACATTCCCGACGGCCGGTACTACATCCGGCTTACCGGTCTCAATCCGGTAAATCCTGGCAGCGTTTCGCAACCGGTTTACGTCGAACACGCCCCGCGAACAATCGAATATGTCAACCCGATCGGCGTGCGAAATACGGCCGATGGCATTCATGTGGCCTGGGCCCTTGCGCCCGTGGAGGGTCTGGCAACCCTGACGGTGCAGAAAACAACCGATGGCATTCAATACACCGACCTTGAAACCTTCCGCGCCCCGACCGAAGGAGTCTCGCGTGTATTTGGTTTCACAGATCAGGATACAGGCATCGGGACGATTTTTTACAGGATTAAAATGGTGTATATCAATGGCGCCAGCAGCTATTCTGCCCTCGTCACTTTGTTCCGCGATGGTGCCCCGCTCCCCTGGACTGTGTTCCCAAATCCCGTTACGCAGCAGCAGTTTTACATTATACCCGCCACCGAAGCACCTGAGACAGACATCGCCTGCCGCCTTTTTGACGCCTCCGGCCGTGAACATCCTATTCAAACATCGGGGCGGGAAGCAGTGGGGTTGCTCTCCGTTCGTCCGCAGTACCCTTTACCCGCCGGAAAATATATTCTTCAAGTGACATCCGCCGGGCAAAGCCGGGCGCAAAGCATTGTTTTTTACTAGCACAAAATATATCTTGCTAATAATCAACAGCTTCCAACGATCACCTAACCCGACGTGTCCTTAGGAACGACGCTTCGTTCCTGAAACCACAAATCCCAGTTGTATGAAAAGATTATTACCGATACTATTGCTTTTGGCAATGGTAAATGCCTGTACGAACGACGACCCCGTTCCATACGTCATTTCCGAAGCCCGGCTGAAAGATTATCACGTGATCTCCATCGCCTTCGACGCCTCAGGCACCGCCTGGCTCGGCACGCTCGGCCAGGGCCTTATCCGGCACAGCGGTAACAGCATTGCCGTTTTTGATTCCAGCAATTCTATGCTAACCAAAGCCGCCATATGGGATATTGCGGTCGATAAAAAAGGAAATGTGTGGCTAGGTACGGACGACCTTGTGAAGTACGATGGCTCCAAATTCACCCGGTACGTATCCGGCCAGTATAACCTGCCTCGCAATGCGGTGCGTTCGGTGGCTGTCGACGGTGCAAACAATGTATGGTTCTCGGCAGGTGCGTCGCGGCAGGGCGGCCTGGTAAAATACGATGGCAACCAGTTTACGGCATTTACCCCTGAAAATTCAAAACTTCCCGGCAACCTCATCGCCGGTATCGCCATTGATTCCAGGAACACCGTTTGGCTGGCACTCAATGACGGCGTCACAGCTACTTCAATCGTACGTATTGCGGGTAGCAAATGGGATATTTTCGGTGAAAAGGAGCTGGGTTTCACCCCCTATTATTATGGCAATATCGTAGTCAATAAAGACGATGAGCTCCTGGCATCCATTAATTACGGACTGTCAAGCACCATTGTGCCCGGTCGTCCGCAGATATTCAAATTCAATGGCAAGTCGAGCCAGGTGATCAAGCTCCCGGAAGAAGACAAGAAGGTTTACTGGACGCAACAGGTGTTTGCTGATAGCGAAAACCGGATATGGGCCGCATTTTGGGACGAAAAAGAATATGGTGTTTTCAGGAATGGCAAATGGGAACTGAAAGACCTTGACGATAGCGGGGGCATATTTGCATTTGCCCAAAGTCCCACCGGCGAAATATGGCTGGGAGGTGGCAAAGGCGTTTACATTTTGAAATAAAAACATCTGTCACGCTGAGCGGCCCGGTCCGCTCAGCGTGACATGAATATTTTAGTCCTCAAACAAACTGCCCAAACCTCCGATTACCGAACCGCTCTCCTTGCGGGAATTAGGCCCGTATATCGAAAGTCGCTGGATCAGCTTGGAAATCGGCATCGACTGCACCCAGCAGCGACCTGTACCGCGCAATGTAGCAAGGAACATTCCTTCTCCACCGAATACCATCGATTTCAAACCACCCGAACGCTGGATATCGAAGCTCAGCGATTGCTCGAATGCCACCACGCAACCCGTATCGACGCGCAGCGTTTCGTTGTTCAGCTGTTTCTCCATCACCACGCCGCCGGCATGCACGAATGCCATACCGTCGCCTTTCAGCTTCTGAAGTATAAAACCTTCCCCACCGAACAAGCCCGAGCCGAAGCGCTGGTTGAAATGGATCTTCATGCTCGTACCCATGGCGGCGCACAGGAAACCGTCTTTCTGCACGATCAGCTCGCTACCGTAAATCTTCGAAAGGTCGATCGGCATTACCGTTCCAGGGTACGGCGCTGCAAATGCTACTTTTTTCTTACCTACACCACGATTGGTAAAATGCGTCATAAACAGCGATTCTCCGGTCAGCAAACGGGTTCCCGCCTGGAAAATCTTGCCCATTATGCTCTGGTTGGCTTCCGATCCGTCGCCCATTTTGGTTTCGAACTGAATGCCGTCTTCCATAAATAGCATAGCGCCCGCCTCGGCGATCACGGTTTCGTTCGGGTCGAGTTCAATTTCCACGACCTGAATGTCGTCACCAATAATTTTGTAATCGATTTCGTGTGAGATCATTTTTTCGTAAAAGGTTTTATAGGTTGGTCAAAACGAATGCAGCCTGCTACTCTTCTTCCTCCTCTTCCTCCCCGGAGCTCTTTTTCTTCGATTTCCGGGTTTTCCGGCCTGGGATATCCTCGCGGTCGCGGAGCTTTTTGTCATCCACATTTTTATTCAAAAATTCATTGATACGGTCCATGTCAAAGCTCGTGGTGATCTCACCGAACGAGTTGATCTGGATATCAAAACCTTCCAGGTCTTTGTGCACGCGAGGCTTCTCAGGTGCAGGCTTGGACGTTTCCGATTGTTTTTTCTTAGCCATGTGTTTTGATGCCAATGGACCGCCTGGCGGCCCGTTATTCACTTGTTACGAAAATATGCAATGATCCCCGCGGTGCCAATGGTTTTTGATCCTGCGGTCGGGCAGCCACTACGCCAGCCTGATTTGTGCTGACAAGCGGCTGAGCGCTGTTTCCAGCCTGCTGACCACTTCGCCTTTGCCGAGGATTTCCATGATGATCATCAAATCCGGGCCAGCGCCTGCGCCGGTCACCGCCAGGCGCAAGGCCTGCATGATCTTACCCATTTTAATACCGGCCGACTCCATCGTCGCCGAGAGAACTTCCTTAATATCGTGTGCCACGAACGTGCCATTGAACCCTGCCAATGCATCCTTAAATGCACCGATCGCATTCACGGCCTCTTCGTTCCATTTCTTGATCACCACATCCTGATCGTATTCCTCCGGTGCTGCAAACAAAAAGAGCGATTCTGAAACGATCTCCTTAATGAAATGTACACGGTCTTTCAACAAATGCACGATCTGCGTAAGCTGATCCTGGTTCACGGTAATGCCCTTCGCATCGTACAAGGGTTTCAGTTCTTCAATAATGGCAGCATCATCCAGCTGTTTCAGATATTGCTGGTTAAACCAGTTGGCTTTCTGAATATCAAACCTCGCGCCTGCCTTGTGTACGCGGTCGAAGCTGAACGACGCTACGAGTTCGTCCATGCTGAAAATTTCCTGCTCGGTACCTGCATTCCAGCCAAGCAATGCCAGGAAGTTGGCGGTAGCGCCGGGCAGATAGCCTTCTTCGCGGAAACCACGAGCCTTTTCACCGGTGTTAGGGTCGGTCCATTCCAACGGGAAGATCGGGAAACCGCCCAGGTCGGCATCACGTTTCGAGAGCTTGCCGTTACCGTCGGGTTTGAGGAGCAGCGGCAAATGCGCGAACTGCGGCATAGTACTTTCCCAGCCCAGATAGCGATACAATAGCACGTGCAACGGAGCCGACGGCAGCCATTCTTCCCCACGGATCACGTGGGTAATGCCCATCAGGTGGTCGTCCACGATGTTGGCCAAATGGTAAGTAGGCATTCCATCCGATTTCAAAAGCACTTTATCGTCGATCTGCGACGAATGCACCACCACCCAGCCGCGGATCAGGTCGTTGAAACGGACATCCTCTTTCGGCTGGATCTTCATGCGGATCACGTAAGGGTCGCCGCTTTCGAGCCGTGCCTTCGTTTCTTCGGCCGACAGCGTCAGCGAATTGGTCATTTCCGTGCGGGTAATCGCGTTGTACTGCACGGCAGCCACTTTTGCGGCTTCCAGGCGCTTACGCATATCGTCCAGCTGCTCAGGCGTGTCGAAGGCATAATAGGCCTTGCCTTCCTGAACCAGCCGCTCCGCATATTCGCGGTACATTTCTTTTCTTTCCGATTGCCGGTAAGGCGCGTGCGGGCCGCCCTGCTGCGGGCCTTCATCGATGCCGATACCCAGCCACTCCAACGCTTCCAGAATGTATGCCTCAGCGCCAGGAACGTAACGGTTCTGGTCGGTATCTTCAATGCGAAGCAGCATCTGGCCGCCTTGCTGGCGTGCAAACAGGTAATTATACAGGGCCGTACGCACACCGCCCGCATGCAGCGGGCCGGTAGGGCTAGGCGCAAAACGCACCCTGACTGGTTTGTTATTCATTTATTCAAAAAATTAAGTTCAATGGTGTTACTCAACCGCTATGACGGAAATTTCGACGTTCACGTCCTTCGGCAGGCGTGCAACCTGCACGGTCTCGCGGGCGGGAGGATCTTTGGTAAAAAAGCCGCCGTAGATTTCATTCACAGCGGCGAAGTCGTTCATATCACGAAGGAAAATACTGGCTTTGACCACGTTCTGAAAACCCAGTCCGGCCGCTCCCAGAATGTGTCCGATATTTTGCATGACCACGCCTGTTTCCGCCTTGATGTCCCCGGACTTTGCCAGTTCCGCGGCGATCTGCCCTGAAACATAAACAGTGCCATTTACTTTAACAGCCTGGCTGTAAGGACCAATGGGGGCCGGTGCTTTATCCGAAAATATGATTTGCTTGGGCATAAGTGACAAGAGTTGATGCCGCAAAATTACCAAATTATGCCGTGCCTACCGCCTTATTACACCTTAAAAAGCGCTTTCAGCTCGGTGGCTTCGGCCGCATTCATCCGGCCGGCGAGCACCAGGCGCAGCTGACGGCGGCGAAGGGCGCTCAGGTACAGCTCATTTTCCTCATCGGTTTCCGCTTCCAGGGGCGGCACTTCGATAGGCCGGCCGTTCTGGTCCACCGCCACGAAAGTGTAGAATGCGCGGTTGGTACTCACGCGCTGCCCGGCGGGAATATCCTCGGCCCAGACTTCGAGAAAGACCTCCATAGACGAATTGAATGCACGCGTCACCTTGGCACGCATCGTAACGATGTTACCCAGGCGGATAGGCTCCGTGAACGACACATTATCGACCGAAGCCGTCACCACAATGCGGTTGGAATGCTTTTGCGCCGAAATCGCCGCACAAATGTCCATCCAGTGCAGCAGCCTCCCCCCCATCAGGTTATTGAGTGTGTTCGTATCGTTGGGAAGTACCATTTCGGTCATGGTTACTTCGGATTGATGGGGCTTTTTCGGTTTCAGCATGTTGGTAAGAAATGGATTTAAAACTTGGGGCAGCGGGTTTTCTTCCTTTCGAGGTTCTGGGCCCGGTTACCGATCAGGTAAGTGGCACGCACCTGCAAAAAGAGATAGCTGTCTTTGCTTTTCGCGCTTCCACGGTTCCAGCCGGGTTGCCGCGCAGGCTCGCCGATTTCCGGGGCACGGTCGGACAGCGCGCGGGCAATGTCGCTTGGCAAAAGATCGGGATTGGGATACACCGTGCTCACATCGTCGAGGTAATCGGAATTGACGAAGTTATTGCAAAGTTCGAGGCCGAGACTCAGTCTTTGGGTTGTTTTGATAGAAATCCCGATTCCGGCTGTGAACACAAGCGGCAGCCGCTTATACTTGACACCCTCCGTCGTAAGCTCAGGCAGGCTGTACCAGGTACCATCAAGCCTGGCCTTGGGGCTCAGATAAGTCACGCCCACCCCGCCGAAGAGATAGGGATTGATTGGCGCCTGCCGGTTGTAGGCAAACAAATCCGCCTGCAAACCCAGGTTAATGTCCGGGTTGAATGTCTTGAAGGAAAGATTATTCTGGTAATTTTTGGAATATTTCTGGTCACCCGAAACCTGGTAGAAGCGCAGCTCCCCGCGCGCGCTCACATGCTCGGTCAGCCGGTATAATGCCCCGAGCGAGATCGAAGGCCCCAGGCCGAGGTGTTTCAAATTCACACCGTCATTCAAATCACCCATATAATATGCCACTCCGATGCCGGCCTGCACACTCAGCACCCCGAACGGATCGGTATAGCGCCCGCCGAATTTGGAGCGGCCCTGTCCGATCGCGATCTGGTGAAAGAAAGTCAGGACGAATGCAACGGTCAGTAGATGTTTCCGGCTCATGTGATGTCAGTAATGCGTGTTGAGTGATGCAAGTTGTAAAAGAAACTGATTTATCCCAAATTGTGAAAATCATTCCATGGCTGCTCGAACCTACCACAAACATTACTAACTATCCTATGGGCATTTCTGCCAGAATACTTTTCGCCACAATGCTGATTCTCCTCGCCGTTGCGTGCTCCAAAAAGGAGCACGGGCCAGCGCAGACAATGTGCATTTTTGCGGGAAAAACCATTACACAACAAACGCAGGGCAGCGAAAGCCAAAAGAATACAATCACAACCGAGATCAGTCGCGACCCGCAAAAACAATTAAAAAGTGCCCGTAAAACGGAAGTGAATGAACGAATCGACGGTGCGACCAACGAATTGATTTCCAGGACCACCACCATCACTGATTTTACATTCACGTTCAATGCTTATGCACTGTTAAGCACACTGGTAGTCCGCAAGTCGTTCGTCTTCCAAGGCTCCGCAAAATCAAGTTACTCGCATACAAATGGGGTTTACAAAGACTTTAAGATGGATTCCGAAGAGACATCCGAGTTCCGGTATGTCGGCCCGGAAATCAGGGATGCGGCTATTTCAATTGTTACTGCCATACAGGGCGACAACCGGCCTCCTGTGACCACCACCGAGCAAAAAGTAAAAACCTATACGTACAGCGGCTCGCGGCTTGTATCGGCACTCACCACGTCCGCCTCCGGAAGTACGCTGGCAGAATTCGCATCCGGCCTGGTGAGTATGGTTACGGAAAAAGACAGCAAGGGCGGCATTACGTCTACCACCCGGTACAATTTCCGCGGCTTTCCTTCGAGATACATATCAGGCAACTATTTAATGGATATGACCTACGATGACAACTGGAACCTTAAAACCGTCCTGGGAAACCGGGATGGCAAAAAAATATACTTACAAGAATATACCTACGACAATCGCCCGAACCCCGAAAATGACATTCCCAGGTTTTTCAAAGGCATCCCCGAGCCGATCATAACCGTACAGACTACTGATGGCTCCAATAACCTCATCGGAGACAAGCTGACCAACTACGAGTCGCCCATGACCGCCGAATACAAAACCGACTACCGCTTCAACGCGGCCGGTACTCCGGAATCATCTACGACAGTACCGACAGGAGGCGCCTCGGGGATGGAGACGATGACTACTTTCAGGTATGATTGTCCATAAAAACAAATAAGGCCTGCAATCGCAGACCTTATTGTTAGTTCACAGTGAATATTAAAATAGTTGTTTCAATCTCTTTTAACCGAGCTTGCGCCGGAGGTGCTGGAATGGATATCCCTCGCGCCGCCCGAGTAGCGGATGCTGCTGGCGCCGCTGGCTTCGGCATTGACGGTGTTGCTGGCGAGCACCGCAGCGCTGCTGGCACCCAATGCGTCGATATTGACGGTTTTTGCTGAAAAGTCGCGGCCTTTGAGCGACGACGCGCCCGACACGTCGCCCGTCAGGACGTCACCTTCGCCGGTAAGGGTGAGTGACGAGGCGCCGGAAAGGTCAACGGAAACTTTGGGAGCCGCGAGGCTCATAGTCACCTGCGAAGCGCCGGAAACTTCGATCTCCATGCTTCTCACACCACTGAAACGGGCCACATTGGCTTTGGAGGCACCCGAGAAATCCACACCGTCGAGGGCGGGCATGGTCAAGCTCACTTCCACCGTTTTGCGGTTTTTGTTCCAGCCATGGTTTTTATATCCCAAATGAAAGGTACCGCCTTTCACTGCCGATTCCAGGTCATTGAGGTCCTCGGCGCGGCCGGTAGCCGTAATGCTGAAACTACCTCCCTGCTTCACATCTATTTTGAATGCGCTGCCCATGGAAAGCTTGGTAAAGCCGGACGCGTTGAATTTGCGGGTTTCCTGTGCGGATACACTGCACGAAAATGCGGTGATCAAAAGGGCGGCAAAAAGGAATAGTTGCGTTCTTTTCATGGTTTACTAAGTTAGATTTTTCCGAAAGATGAATAGAATGCCGGCGACGTTGCACCGGCATTCAAAATATTACTGGACGCTGATCTTGCTTGCGCCGCTGGCGTGCTTGTTCAGATTAGGCACGTGGCCCAGCTCGACCTTCGAAGCGCCGGAGGCATCCACTTCTGCATTCTGGATATTCATTTCGGTAGCCGTGAGCTTGCAGGCCCCGTGCGCATCCAGCCTAGCCGATTTGGCCGAACCTCTCAATGTAGCCTTGGAAGCGCCCGATACATTCACCGACAGCTGGTCCACAAACACATTCAACTCGCTCTTGGAAGCACCCGAAATCTCCACGTTCAGCTTAGGAATGTCCTTGAACTCGGTTACCAGCGTTTTGTTGGCACCCGAAAGCGACAGGTTTTCGATAACCGGCATGGTGATCACGATGCCGATACGTTCCCATTTCTCATGGTCGAAGAGGTTGTACTCGCGGTTGCGCTTCACGCGCAGCACGCCATCTTCCACCACCACCCTGATGTCGTCGATATTCTCCTGGTTATCCGAGTCAGCGGTTACACTGTATTCTGTACCCTGACGGATGATGATTGAATACGCTCCGCCGATATCTACTTTTTTGAAGTCTGCCACAGGGAACTGCTTGCTATAACTTCCGCGGTCGCCCAGTTCAAGATCGCTGTTGTCGTCATATTCAAAAGCATAATCATCCTGATCATCTTCATTTTCACTGCGGATGTATTTCAAAGGAATATTGGTACAAACGAGTCCCGAGTCGCGACGCATTACCCACACTAGATTGTTCCAGGTGATATCGTCGGCATCGCGCAGATCGTACTTTTTGATATTTTGCTGATTTTTGTCCCAATCATTTAACTGGTGATAAAAATCGCGTTTCATGGCAAAGGGCTTATCATATGGCACACCCACCGTCAGGTCAATCTGCTGATCGCGGAACCGCGAGCGGCTGGAAAGCGCAGGACCTTCTGTGAACACGAACACCGAATCGCGGAACTGGGGATCGTATTTAATTTCCCGTGCATTTTTCTCGGCATCCTCGCGGGAGCGGCCTCTTGCATGAAGCGTTTTTTCAAGCCGGATACTATCGCCGGCATTATACCCGGCCAGTTGTACATCTACATCAATATTCTCTTCATCGTATAAGTAATGGTAGTCCAAAGTAAGTGTCCCACGCGGCACGGCATAGTAGCTGGTTTCGGTCACTTCGCCCCTTTTGGCAAAATTACGCTGGTAGCTGACCCCGCCTACGGTGGCGCCGATCACTCCCACAATCCACAAGCCCAGCAATGTAAGCCATACGCTTCCGCCTACGATCCTTTTATTGGAGATCAATGTAAGGCCAAGCAAAAGGAAGGTCACCAAAGGAATGGCCGCCACCAGGATCCCGGAAAGGATCAGAATCTCGGGCAACTCCTGGTAAATCAGCATTGGTACGGGCAGGTTATCAAATACCCCCGCACTGGTAAGACCCAGCGCCACGCCCGCGGCAATCACAATACCCAGCAGCCCAAGGGCCGACATCCCGATCAGGAATGCGCCGATCAGCACTCTCAGAATCGGCCCCAGCCCTCTGAGCAACTTCCCGATTGCCGCCACCACCAGCCCGATGGCACGGAAAGGCAACAATAAAAGTTTGGTAATTACATGCTCTCCCCCCCCTCTTTCTTCCAAATTGAGGCTCTGCTTAATGTTCGACTCAATATTGGAGAGGGTAATAGGCTCCCCCTGCATTTCCATTTTTTCGGTCAGCGTATTCGCATTCGGGGCGATAACCCATAATACAATGTAGATCAGAAAGCCCGTACCGAATAACAAAATGGATAATACCCACAGAAAACGCACCACGCCAAGGTCCACCCCGAAATAGGAAGCCACACCGGCCGCTACACCACCTACTACTTTGCGGTCCGGATCGCGGTAAAATTTCTTGATATGGGCATCTTCTTCCAATGTCACAGAGCCGGGGAATGCCACCCACATGGCGATGTACACCAGCACGCTGAAGCCTGAAATCGGCCCGAAGATTTCTTCCGCATTCATGTCCAGCATACCCGAACCCGCCGGCAAGCCTACTACGGCAAAAAGGAATGCGAGCCTTACCCAGATCGCGTCGATCGTGAAGTAATGCGCCAGACCTGCCGCTACGCCGCCCAGGAGTTTCCTGCGCAAGTCCCGGTACAATTTCCGGGGTGCGCCTGGCCTTGCTGGCTCCGTTTTGGGTGCATTGGGTGCGGTATGGGATGTATATTTTTCCTGCTTTGGTGCGGAAGATGGCGCCGAAGCCGTTTCCAGCGGATCGGCCAGGAACTCCTCGCCCTGTTCGATGGCCTCGAAGTCGGCCACGGTACCCATGGCGGCGATCAGCTCATCGACGTCCGACAGCGAGATCACCTGCTTACTCTCCGCCTTTTGCTTGTTCAAAAACCGCTCCGCAATCCTGCCCTCAATGTCCGAAAGGATTTCCTTGCTATCCGCAAACGAAGAAAAATACTTCTGGATAGAGGCGAGATACCCTTTCAGTTTCTCATAGCCATCTTCCTCGATATGGAAGATAATGCCGCCTATGTTTATGCTGATTGTCTTTTTCATGATTGAAATAATCGAATGTCTTTAGGTGATCAGTTAGGGTCAGGAAGGTTGCTTGAAGCCGTTTTGCTCAACTCCTCTGTGCGTTTAATCACGGTTTGCACCGAGTCGGCGAGCTCAAACCATGTAGCTTGCATTGCGTCCAGGAAGACCTTCCCCTCATCCGTCAAAACATAGTATTTCCTTGGAGGGCCCGAAGACGACTCCACCCATTTATAGTCCAGCCAGCCCGAATTTTTTAACCTGGTAAGAAGAGGGTATAATGTTCCTTCCACCACCATGATGTGAGCGGACGTGAGTTCATCCAACATATCCGAAGCATAGACTTCGCCCCGGGATATGATGTGCAGGATGCAGAATTCCAAAATTCCCTTTCGCATCTGCACTTGGGCATTTTCAATGTTCATGTGGTTTCATGAGTTAATTTTAAATGAATATGTTCATGGCTAATAGATAGAATGAAGACTTCTAACAATACAAAGGTATACACAGGTACTTTGCGATGCAAGGTACCATGTTAAAAAGATGCTAGTGTTAGGATGAATGGTTATTTTAATGTGCCGATCGGTTCAAAAACATTTTAGCATTTTTATGAGCACAAAAACACAACTCTTCATCATCGCCGCCATGGCCGAAAACCACGTCATCGGCCTGAACAACAGCCTGCCCTGGCACCTGCCCGACGAATGGGCGCATTTCCGGAAAGTAACAGCCGGCAAAGCATTCATCATGGGCAGGAAGAGCTTCGAGGCGCCCGACGCCCTGCATTCGGAATACCGGAATGTGATCATTACTTCCAACCCGCCTGCCCAGCCCGGGCCGCGTGTGGAATATGCCAAAGATATTTCCGGGGCCATCGCGTTACTTTCCGGCGAAACGGACGTATTCGTATTAGGCGGCGCGAGTATTTTTCAGCAAATGCTCCCGCTGGCCGACAGAATGTATCTGACCATTGTACACACACAAGCGGCAGGCGACGCCTATTTCCCCGCATTCGACCCAGGCGACTGGGAATTGCAGCGTTCAGAGTTTCATGATACCGATAACGATCATGCCTATTCGTTTTCCATGAACCTGTACGTCCGAAAGCAGCGGGAATAAAGCCGGTGATCCTTGCAGCGCCTGGGTGTGTCAAACCTTCCAGACGATGACAAGGATTTTTACACACACCTTACTATGCTGCTGCTTTTACGGATATAGCCCGTGCATGGCACAGGAGAACTACGGCAATGAATGGATCGACTACCGGCAAACTTACCTGCGTATTCCTGTGGCGGAAACCGGCATTTACAAAATCACCGCCACGGAACTCGCCCTGGAAGACATTCCCATCGATTCAATTGCGACAGCGGGTATTCGGCTCTTTGTACATGGGAATGAGGTACCTATTCAGGTCGCGGGTGAAACCTCTGGCAAGCTGGGCAGCGATGGGCACATTTTATTTTCTGGTAAAAGGAATGATGGTTATGCCGATACCGTGCTCTACACCAGTCCCGGTGCCATGCCGCACCCTTTCTATAACCTTTACTCGGACACGACCACCTACTTTCTCACCTGGCAAAACGATGTGCGCGGTTTAAGGACCACCTTTCCCGCTCCCGGTACCATTAAAGACAGCGCCGCATTTCACCGGGAGGAATCCATGCAACTTTTTACCTCGCATTACCTGCCCGGCAGGTTCTTCCCACCGGAAAGCAACTACGAAACCGGTTCGCTCATGACCGGTTATGATGAAGGGGAAGGCTGGACAGGCCCCCAAATACCCGAGCGAACGCCTTTTGAAATCACACTTCGGACCAACAAGCTATTCAAAGAAATCAGCACGGATATCGACTGTGAAATACTCCTCGCAGGCTGGTCGGCCGGCGTGCATTCATTTGCATTGTGGCTGGGCGTAGCCAAAAACCTGAAAAGGAAACTGATGGACCTGCAAGTAACTGGCCGCGAAACCAGGATTATTCGTTTTCAAATACCAATAGCCGATTTCGACGAAACCGGCGAGCTGGTACTGACACTCCTGCCCACAGGCGCGGGCGGGCACGTGTCACTCTCGTACGCGCGTGTGCGGTACCCGCAAGCCGGCCCGCGCACAGCGCCCGCTTACCTCCAGTCGTCACGCCTTCGCGTGGTAAGGTTTGCTGAAATAGACCCGAAAACGGAATACCTCATCATCACCCATCCGCTCATGCGTGTCCGGGCCGGCAACCCTGTGCCTGACAAGCCGGGGACGAACGGCCCTGACGCCGCAGCCGAATATGCACAATACCGCGCATCGGAAGCCGGGGGCGGGTATACTACCACGGTCGTTTACAGCCATGAACTGTACGATCAGTTCAATGCAGGCCAGCCGGGCCCGCAGGGCATCCGCAATGCGATCCGCTGGCTGCATGATAAGGGGCATTTAAAATATGTGCTATTGGCCGGAAGGTCGGTTGATCCTCAAACAGCAAGGAAAACAAGCGATGCCTGGCAAAGAGATATGGTACCCAATGCCGGCTGGCCGGGTTCGGATGTGGCTTTGACGACGATGAAGGGGGCCCATGTCCCGATCGTGCCCATAGGCCGCGTCAATGCATCGAATGCCCGGCAACTGCTAGATTACCTCCAAAAAGTGATGGCGATGGAAGCAGAACCGGCTGCCGCAGAGTGGCGGAAACGGATACTGCATTTAAGCGGCGGCAGGTCGAGGGACGAGCTGACCCTGTTTAAGTCATATGTCGGGGATTTTGAAAAGAAACTGGAAGATACAGTGCTCGGCGTCAGCACGATTTCAAAGCTTACGGACGTTGCGGTTGAACCGGTAAACATCGCCAAACAGATCAATGAAGGCGTGGGACTGGTGACCCTGTTTGGTCACTCTTCCCTGGACGTGACCGACATGGACATCGGCCGTGCGGATGATCCGGCGCGGAATTACCAGAATCATCCGCGTTTCCCGGCAATGATCGTGAATGGCTGCGCGGCGGGAAGTATTTTCTATTCCACCCAAACATTGAGCAGCAACTGGATTTTCGCACCCCAAAGCGGGGCTGTACTCTTTCTGGCACACACTTTCAACGGCCCGTCCACAGCGCTGAAACGCTATACCGAAACATTTTACGAAGTGCTGGCCGACACTACATTTACCAGTCAACCGTTTGGCATTATCCAGCAGGAAGCGATCCGGCGGAACCTTTCACGCATGCCGGATATACTGGATAGCATTACCGTGCAGCAAATGACCCTCCACGGCGATCCGGCCATCCGCATTTTTCCCTCGCTGCATACAGATACCGTCGCGTCCGGCCAAACGACGAATCTCCCCCCGTTCATGCAGGTTTCCATCGATGGAAATCCACTCGTGAATGGAGCCATCGTTTCGGAAAGGCCCTGCTTGCAGATCCGTATTTTCGACGAAAATCTGCCACTGACGGATAATGATACTACGATGGTGGCCGTTTGGCTTAAAATGTTTTGCACGGACTGCACGGATGTGCTAATGCCCATGCGCGGCGCTACGGGCAGGAATATTGAAGGTAAATTTTATGAAATCACGCTTCCGCTGATGTTAATGCAGGGCCGATACCTGGTCACCATTCAATGCCGTGACAAAACCGGGCAGTCGTCGCCGCCCTACCTGATCCAACTTAAAGTAGCTGAGCAGGATGGACCGATAGCGCTGACAGTTTCTCCGAATCCGGCGCGGCAATGGTTCAGGTTCACGGTTGAAAACCGGCAGCTGCGGGCCACCGACCTGGAATTGCGCATTCTGAACACACTGGGAACGACCGTCTTTCGACAAACGTTACATTGTTTTACAGGCCTTAATGCATACTTCTGGGAACCGGCCAGGCATTCTCCCGGCATTGCGGCGGGAGTTTACTACTACACGCTCCGTTCCGCCGAAGCTGCCGGCCCCGCAGCATTTCGCCTCGAAAGTATACGGGGACATTTGCTTTACCTGCCCTGAGCCAGTGCCGCGGAATGCCCCTTTTACCACTGTACCTCATTTTGTTTCCACAAAAACTTATTATTTTTGTCCATTATAAAAAAGATATCCCATTGAAAGAATACGGTAGTAACGTACAAAAATTGGCCGACCACATCGTCAAGATCGAGGATAAGGCTAAGCGCACACTCTACGCGCACATCCTGGTCGAGCTTATGCGTCAGATACATCCCAACATGCGGGATAATCAGGACTATACCAACAAATTGTGGGATGACCTGTACATTATTTCCGGTTTCGAGCTGGACGTCGACAGCCCTTTCCCGCCGCCATCCGCGGAAGCATTGGGTAAAAAACCACTCCGTGTCGAGTATAACCAGCAAAATCTGCAATTCCGCCACTACGGCCGCAATATTGACTTACTTCTGGAAAAAGCTTCGCAAACAGAGAATCCGGAAGACCGCCTCGCATTCGTTTCCTACATTTTCCGTCTGATGCGTTCGTTCTTCAACGCCTGGAACAAGGATAATCCCGAAGACAGCGTACTACTCATTCAGCTGGAACAACTCAGCAAGGGCCGCTTAAAAGAAGAAATCGATTACATCCGCAAATCAGGCCCCATTGAAGCCGCTCCCAAAGACCGCAACAACAACCAGGAACGCAACCGCGTGAACCAGGCTGGCGGCAACAGCTTCAAAGCCCAGTCACACAACTCCGACAGGCAGGGCAGCAATAACCAGGGCAACCAGAACCGCAACCGGAACAACAAGTTCCAGAACCGGAACAACAACAACAACAACAATAACAACAACCGGAATAACAACCGGAAAAAACCTGGAATGTAAATCCAGGTTTCATTTTATACCATTGCCCAAAATTTTCTATGGCATCATTCAAAATTACCGGGGATCGTCGTCTCAAGGGTGAAATCGTGCCGCAAGGCGCTAAAAACGAAGCATTGCAGATCATCTGCGCCGTGCTGCTGACCAAAGAGCCTGTCACGATCCATAACATTCCGAATATCCGTGACGTAAACCAACTGATCAACCTTCTGGGCGATCTGGGTGTACGCCGCACGCGTCTGAGCGAAACCTCCATCCGTTTCGAAGCCGACGATATCAATCTCGATTACCTCGAATCAGACTCATTCCGCCAGAAAGCGGCGGCATTACGCGGTTCGGTGATGCTGTTGGGCCCGATGCTGGCACGTTTCCGTAAAGGACGCATTCCGCGCCCGGGTGGAGATAAAATCGGCCGCAGAAGACTCGATACCCACTTCCTTGGTTTCGAAAAACTGGGTGCGGAGTTCAGCTATGACGGAGAAGATGGTGGCTTTTACCGCGTGGACGCGGCCAATCTGAAAGGCACCTACATGCTTTTGGACGAGGCTTCGGTAACCGGCACTGCCAACGTGCTGATGGCGGCGGTAATGGCCGAAGGAACCACTACCATTTACAATGCGGCCTGCGAGCCTTATTTGCAGCAGCTTTGTAAAATGCTGAACCGAATGGGTGCCAAAATCTCTGGCATCGCTTCCAACCTGCTCATGGTAGAAGGAGTAAGCGAACTGAAAGGTACCGAGCACACCATGCTGCCCGATATGATCGAAATCGGCAGCTTCATCGGTCTTGCGGCAATGACGCAATCGGAAATTACGATTAAAGATTGCCAAATCCCCGAGTTGGGCATTATCCCCGATGTTTTCAAAAGATTGGGTATTCAAATGGAATTCCGTGGCGATGATATCTTCATCCCCGCACAGGAACGCTACCGCATCGAAAACTACCTCGATGGCTCCACATTATCCGTAGCCGACGCGCCATGGCCCGGCTTCACGCCCGACCTTTTAAGTATCGTGCTTGTAACGGCTACGCAGGCGCAGGGTACGGTGCTGATTCACCAGAAAATGTTTGAAAGCCGTCTGTTCTTCGTGGATAAGCTGATCGAGATGGGCGCGCAGATTATCCTCTGCGACCCGCACCGCGCAACGGTAATCGGCCATAACCGCGAAACGCAGCTCCGCGGCATCCGCATGACCTCCCCCGATATCCGCGCCGGTGTTGCATTGCTGATCGCAGCCATGTCGGCCAAAGGGGTAAGTATAATCGATAATATCGAGCAAATCGACCGCGGTTACCAAAACATCGATACGCGCCTGAACGCCATTGGCGCAGAGATTGTGCGGTTGTAAAAGTTATAATACAGGACTGAGTACCCAGATGTCAGTCTGAGCGAAGTCGAAGACAGTCCATACCGCGAACATCGTGCATGGCCCTTCGACTTCGCTCGGGGTGACATTTTCTATTTCTTCCTGCCGTAGCTGCATTTGCTATTATCCGCCTTCACATAGTAAGACTTGTAGTTCGTAGCCTTCGGATCCATACAGCCTTTCAAATCCAGAATTTCGACCTTTCTGAATTCTACGGGATGGCTTTCGCTTTGCAGGGAAATGGAGCCGTGATCGAGCAGTTTGCCGGCGATCTTAATGGCTGGGTCGGTATCACCGCTTACATTACCGCCGCCGAGCTGGGGTTTGTTGTATTCCAAAACCATTTCACCATTCGCAAAATGCTGGATCAGCGAATCTCCAAGGACGAGCACTTCTGCGCGCACCCACTGATCGCCGTTGTAGGTCTGTGACTTCGACGTCACGCAGTGCTGGGTAATGAGTTTTCCATCCATCACGACGTTCGTTCCCGGCGTGCAAAGGTTGCAAGTCGTGCGCTTTTTGCCATCGCCGCCCAACAGCTGTACTTCAATGGAAGCTGGGAAGTCCTGGTCTTTTCCCATGGTAGCGGCCGGCTGCCCGTGCACCATGATACCGGAGTTTCGCCATGCCCATCCCTCGCCCTTGGGCGCCTGCTCGCCTACGAAGCGGTACTCCACGGCGATGCGGTAGTAGGAGTAATCGCCTTTGTAAAAAATATGTCCGTATTTGCGCGCAAAGTCGTCGTATTTATCATAGCGAACCACCATTTTGCCGTCTTCCACCCGGAATGTGTTGTTGTAGTTGTCGTTCAGTTCATAGCCACGGATTTTGATATCCCAGCCATCCAGGTTTTTTCCATTGAAGAGCTGCTTCCATTCCTGCTTCGCGGCATTATTCTTTTGGCCGAAAACGGTAAGGCACAGGAAGCTGAACAGGATCGTGAGTTGTAATTTCATGAATACTGGTTATGTTAAGATTGCATTGCGCCGTGGTATGACCTCCCGGCGCCCGGCAGTAAATATACGATTTGAAAAACCATACTAATGCGCACCCGGTCCATTAAAAAGCCATATTTGCAATGGCAACCTTCATCTATAAATGCATTTACTTCGTAGTTAAGTTGTATCAAACATCCCTCATCCCCGACCCCACCGCCGCATGGCCCTGAAAACGAAAGATAAAATCGCGATATTCTGGTTTCGCCGCGACCTTCGCCTACACGACAATGCGGGACTTTACTATGCCTTACGCTCGGGATATCCCGTAGTGCCGCTCTTTATTTTCGACCGGAACATCCTCGACGAACTGGAAGACAAGAAGGACGCGCGGCTTACATTTATCCACCAAATGATTTCGGATATCCGCCTTGAATTGAAGGAAAAAAAGGCCGATATGCTCGTCGAGTATGACTTTCCGGCCAAAGTTTGGGAAAGGCTGGTTGATGCATACGACATTGCCGAAGTGTACACCAACACCGACTATGAGCCTTACGCTATCGATCGCGATAGAGAAGTATACAGGATATTAAAAAAGAAGGGCATTGTTTTCAAAACCTGCAAGGACCAGGTCATTTTTGAAAAACAGGAAATACTCAGCGGGCAGGGAACGCCGTACACCGTCTTTACGCCATACAGCCGGGCATGGAAAGAAAAGCTCAATGATTTTTATCTCAAATCGTATCCGACGAAAAAGTATTTCAAGCATTTCCACCCATGGAACGCAGCGACCTCGCCGTCGTTGCAGGAGATGGGTTTCGAAAAAGTGGAATACGATTTCCCGGCCGTAGATGTGAGCAATGCACTCCTGAAAGACTACGCCAAAGAAAGGGATTTCCCAGCCAAAGAAGCCACCAGCCGGATCGGCATCCACCTGCGCTTCGGTACCGTGAGCATACGCGACCTTGCGCGTCAGGCACGCGAGCATAGCGATACGTTCCTCAACGAGCTTATCTGGCGGGACTTTTACCAGCAAATCCTTTCCAATTTCCCGCACGTCGGCAAGAGTGAGGCATTCCGGAAGGCTTACGACTTCATCAAATGGCGTTATGACAAAGCCGATTTCGAGAAATGGTGTGCGGGCAAGACAGGTTATCCATTGGTAGATGCCGGCATGCGGCAACTCAATGCGATAGGTTTCATGCACAACCGCGTGCGAATGGTCACGGCCAGCTTTCTCTCCAAGCATTTGCTGATCGACTGGCGGCTTGGGGAGGCCTATTTTGCGCAAAAACTGCTGGATTACGACCTCGCCGCAAACAACGGCGGATGGCAATGGGCGGCAGGCTCAGGAACCGATGCGGCACCTTATTTCCGGATATTCAACCCGGCTTCGCAAGCAGAGAAGTTTGACCCGAAAATGGAGTATATCAAAAAGTGGGTCCCCGAATTTGGTACCGCAGACTATCCCGAACCGATGGTAGATCACAAGGAAGCGCGGGAACGCTGCCTGAAAGCCTATAAGGATGCCCTGGATAAAGCCGGCAGCTAGCTATTTACCGCCCGCGATCACCGTCAGCATGTCCTCCGGGCGCAGGTAGCTGTTGGCCATCTGCATTACGTCCTCCGCAGTAGTGGCATGAATGCGATCGATGTATTGGTTGAAGAAATTGGCGGGAAGGCCGTCGAGCAGCAATATTTTGCGCCGGTCGGCCACCTCGAAGGCTGTATTGAGCGAACCGGCAAACTCTCCGGCCATAAAATTCTTCACGGTCTGCAACTCCTCGGCCCCCACAGGTTCTGTTTGCAGGCGATAAATCTCCTTTTTGATCTCGTGGATGGTTTGCTGGGTAAATTCTTTTTTCACATCCGTGCCGATCATCAGGTAACCCTCGTTCCGCAACGTAACCAGGTGTGAGGAAATGCCATAAGTTAATCCTTTCTCTTCGCGGATATTCTTCATCAGCCGCGAACCGAAATAGCCGCCCAGAATTTCGTTCGTAACCAGCATTTTGAAATAATCGGGATGATGGCGGTTAAAAAGCACGCGGCCCATTCTGATCGACGACTGGACACTTTCCGGACGTTCTACGACCGCCTCTTCGCCGTGGTAGGATTCGGACGCCTGGAAGGTGATATTTTCAGCCTCACTTTCGAACGAGTTTTGGCCTAATGACGCATTTACATGCTGCACATCGGCTTCTGTAACCTGTCCCGCGAGGACGGCTGTAAATTTGCCATCGCGGATAAACCGCTCATAGTGGGCCCGGACTACCTCCATTTTAAGCGATTCAATGCCTTCTATGCTTTGGCTTTGCCCATAAGGGTGATGCGCGCCAAACAGCCTGAGCCTGAACTCCGTTGTTGCCAGGTAAGCCGTTTTCTCTTTATTCACTTTCAGGTTCTGCACTGTGATATTTTTCAGCTCCTGAAACTCTTTCTCGGGAAATGTCGCACTGCTGATCAGCTTTTGCACGAGCGGCAGCACTTCCGGCAGGAACCGCGACAGGCAGTACACCACGATTCCCACTCGATCGGAGGTATGGGTCATTTCCGTGAATGCGCCCAATTGGTCGAACGCCTCACTGATTTCCTGCGACGTCATTTCCTCCACACCTTCCGTCAGCATTTTGATCGCGAAATATGATGCCGCCGTTTCGGTTTCATACCAGTTACCGGCTTCGAAAATACATTCCAGACGCACCACCGGCTGTTCGCCGATATTGATCACATGCAATGCAATCCCATTGTCGAGCGTGTAGGTTTGAGGTTCCGGTAAGTTTACGGTTTGAACAATTTTGAAATCAGGGGCAATGGTACGGTCCAGTAACATGGGCAGCGGTGAGTATAAAAAAACGAATGACGTTGCAATAACGCCATTCGCTCCGAATAATTAAGTTTCTGTTAACGCTTAGTTTTCGTTGTCGCCCACGTCCAGCTTTTCAGCTTTGTTCAATTGGAGCGACAGCGTAATGCGCAGTGTTTGTGCAAGCGGGCTTCCCTGTGTAGTCGGGAACATGTAGGCGAAATCGGCGCCCCACTTGTCGGCAAAGCGCAGGCCTGCACCGGCGGTGAAGAAGCGACGGTCGCCTTTGTTTTTGTTCTCGCTGAAATAACCTGCTCTCAAAGCGAAGATATTGTTATACCAATATTCCAAACCGGTTGCGATCGCTACTTCCTGCACTTCTTCCTTGAAGCCATCCGGAGCATCCGAGAATGAACCGAACACACCGTTCAGCAAAGGCTTCGTGTTAACATTGGTTTTGCCGTCCGGGGTAGGAACCATCAGTTTGCTCAAATCGAGGATGAAATTGAAGCGGTTTCTTCCGTCGCCGGTATATGACAGTCCGGTACCGATTTTCAGGTTGGTCGGAATGAAGTTTTCAGTGTCCGTTCCCGAGCCGTAGTTGATTTTACCACCCAGGTTGGAAAGCACAGCACCCAAAGACCATACGAGTTCGCTGCCGGTATCTTCATTCTTGAATTCTTTTTTATAGTAAGCGCTGATATCACCAGCCGCCACACGTGCAGGGCTCAGCGACACATTATTGATCACCGCGTTACCTGCCAGGTTCGAGGAGATGTATTTCAGCGTCAAACCCATCGAGAAGTTTCTGCCCAGCTGGCGCGAGTAGGTACCGTTGATAGCCACCTCTCTTGAATTGAAATAACCAATATTGTTACCAACCGCATCGCGCAAATCCAGCTCTCCGTTGTTGAAATAGTTAACAGACAATGCTACTGCCTGGCGGTCGCCCAGTTTCTTGTAGGCAGTCAGATAGCCGAGCCACATATCGTCCACCAGGTAACGAAGCCATGGGGTATAGGAAGCTGAAACGCCGAAATCCTTGGTATTGTAGGGAAGCTTTGCCGCATTCCAGTAAGTCGAGTTGGCATCGGGACTGAGTGCTACACCGGCCTCTCCCATCGCTGCACTTCTAGCATCAGGGGCAAATGTCAAAAAGGAAAGTGGTGATTGCGGTATTCTTCTTGTAGAATCCAGCTGAGCGAAAAGCGTACCTGATGTTAAAAAGAATAGTGAGGATAATGTAACAAAAAAAAGTTTCATAGAAATTGGATTTGCGATAGGAAGTGCCTGTATCAGCTTCTTTAAAGGGTCAAAAATACGATGAAAGATAGTTTTTACTAAAAAATTGATAAGTTTTATTATCTTAAGGAGATCGGATCAGCTTACCGGCTTTCTGATCGGTGGAATTGTCTTTTAACGATCTGACCGATAACTGGTAAACAAGGGATTGGCCCACCTGCATGGCCGTCAGCCACGGCGTCACGTCCAGCACTTCCCGGATAACCGGCTCACTGTTATAATAAAGCTTTTTGAAAGTGCCCAAACGCTGCCCATTGACAAGCAATATATTAAAAATTAATTCTACGTCATCATTTACCCGGTTGTGCCCCAATTCAAACGCGAGGTCTTTCTGGAATGGGTTAGGGTAAATATGAAAAGCGTTGAGTGTTATTCCTTTGGCAGGACCTACTAGAAACCCGAACGCTATTTCAGAAAAGTTAGTATACGTGTCCCACACTTTTACGCGGACAATATATTTTCCGGCAGGCAGATTATTTAAAGGATAATTAATAGCCCCCGATTGATAATTATCCAGGTTTGCTACATAATAATCATTCAAAACAATCGTCAGCGTGTCGTTCAAAGTCATGGTGATATCATGCCCGATACCGGCACGCGAAATGCTGATCCCACTCGCGTCGCTCATCTGCAACACCAGTACCGGCGACGGCTCTACCGTGTCACCATCCCGGAAGCCGGGACTGTTCAGGTAACCGGCCAGCTTCGGCGGGATCGTGTCTTTCTGCTGAACGGCACTGCCGCCCACTACCAGGCCCAGCTGCGCCGAGGCGTCTTCGGTACTGTCCGCATTCACCGCGTACAGGCTCACACGTCCGGGGCCTGTACGGTAATCGATATCCTTCGGCATTTGAAAAGTGCATAGCAAACGCCCCCCTTTCACCGACACACTACCGTCGAAAAGCTTGCTCCGAAACTCGGTATACGCTTCGGGACTGCCCTCGTTCCCAAGCGTGCGGAATTCAATGGCCTTATCGTAGATCACGAGCCTCGCGGTGCCGTTAAAGTCTGCATCCGCCTTCCCGGTTACCGGGTCAAAAACCTCTGCTTGCAGCGTGACTTTCTGCAAAGCGCGCAGGGTGTCCGGCACCGAACTCCACCGGATAGCCTTTTTCCCGGGCGTCAATACCATCGACGGGTCGGCCAGTAGCGTAAAATTCCGGTTGAGGCTTCCTGCCAATGCATTGTTTTTGGTGTACCTGAAAAAATCACCCAATCGCTGCCCAGGCTTCGCGTTCAGCAACGCTTCGTAAAATGCTTTGTTTAGCGCAAAATTGGTGCTGGAATAAACTGGCCGCGTGGTGCTGATCGCCCCTACCGCTGCTCCTTTTGGGCTCAGCACCATTAACTCGGCACCTGAAACCACGCCCGGGTCGTCGTACCTACCGAAATCGCAGGTCGCGGTGATCAGCAAAGGCAAGTTGTTCATCCCCCTGCTCGATAGCATATCCGCCAATGTCAATACCTGCTCCTCCGCCCAGCCGCTGGTGCCCCCGTGACCGGTGTAATTCAAGATGAGCGTGCCGGCGTCGATCGCATTGCGAATGGCCTTATTAATGGTCGGTGCTTTCTGCCCCGATTCGGTGGTTGTTTGCAGCACTTCGTCGATAAATGAACGCGCCGGAAACATCCGTCCCTGAATCAGAATGGCTAGCTGGTCGGCGTGGCGCTGGTGAATGTTACCGTCGCCGTCGTCGGCCACAAACCGCACGGAGTTCTTCCAGATGCCGAATGACGTTTCATAATGCATGAGCTTATCGACAACGATCCTCGCCTCTTCTGCCGACTTCACAGGTAACCTTCCGATACCGATGTCAACAGTGTGGTCACCGGCCGTATTCTCGTTCCAATCACCCTCATTCGCATCCATAAATCCGAAATAATCGTCGGACGAATACGTGTAAACGGGGTTCAGCGACTCCCGGCTCTCATACACGGGCACCCATGCGGCGCGCTGCGCCTGCGACTGGTTACGGAGCAGGTTCCGGAAGTCGTAAGTCGCGTCGCCGAACAGCAGAAGATATTTCAGCTTGCCCGGCGTTTTCTGGTAAAGCTGTCTGGCAAAATCGCGGATCGCCGAAACGTCCGGCCTGCCGGAAGCATATTCGTTGTAAATCTGTTCGGTGGTAACTACGAGCACGTCCAGCCCGTCACGACTGTTCCTGAATCCGGCAAGGCGGTTCGCTTCCTGAGCCCAGGCCGGCGGCGTTACGATAAGCATGTCGGGCGTGTTGGAGGCAGCGATATTCTGCGGGGCGACCCCTTTCCAGTTTGCAGGCACCAAAGCATCCCCCGGCTTGAAACCGATGTACGTTTGGAGGGTTCGGGCGCCTCTGGCAGTCCATTTAAACGCGCCGGCGGCGTCCTTCGAAGCCACCGCAAGCGGCACAAGCGGGTTGGTGATGTTCCAGAGACTAACGCCCTCGGCTGTCCCGGCAAACTGGTAAGTAGCGGTATCGGCCGTTTGCGGCAGGAAATAATAGGTTTGCTGTCCCTGATAGCTTCTCAATTCGCGTTTCACTTGCAGGCCTATGTAGTCGAGATATGCCTCCGCCGAGCTCTGCCCATTCTTACTATAAGTGACGCCGATAGTAAAATTCCCCGAAGCCGGCGCATTCCTGACTATATACGTACTCCCGGTTTGCAATGCCTTCACGTCGTAGGTACCGGGGCTCACCGTACCAATGGCTTCCTGCCCCACTTCGCCGCCATTTACCTGCCATATAAAACGAGTCGGGACCTGTGCGGCGCCGATTGTGGAAGTCCTTAGTTTAAAATCCGAAGAGGGTACCACACCCGGCATACTCACCTGGATGCTGAAACCCTGCGTCCCCCCTAAGTATTCCCCCCACCAATCACGCCCAGATTTGAGCGTATTGGATGATTCGGTTTCATGAAACCAGTAGTCATCGAACTGGCGTATGGTTTGGGAAGCCGGTGTAGCAAGCCCGGCATCGGATTTGACCCTCAAACCATTGGTTTCGCCGAATGTGATAAAGTAGAAACTCGAATCGGAATAGTAGTTGATCTGATGCCGGAGTTCCGCATTTGCTGCATCATACCGGACCACATGTGGTCCCTGTGCATAAAAATAAACAGCATCGCCCTTATCAAACTTCCCGTCGTCTTCACCGCTAACCCAGATCGCATTCTCCGTTAATGCATTCACATAGCCCGATTTGTTGGATTGCGGGAGCATGGCCCCGCCATTTCCATAAATACGGATACCCGACGGATAAATACCGGTGATATCGACGCCCATTCGGGCAATCAGGTCTTCATCCAGCCGATAAATGCCGGTTTCGGTCACGGCCAGTTTGAACCACTGCCCTTCCGACAATACCGATTTTTGTGCATAGGAAAATAAGGCAAGCAGCACGGCCAGACAGCTTAAAGCTGTTCGGCTAGCTATTTTGCGGACATCAGCATGCTTCAACCAATGCATGAGCAGGGATCGTGTAGAGACGTTGAGAGGCCTTGTCCGTGCAAAGTACGCGTGTGCGCCTGAGCGTGCCGCGGGTGAAAGTCCTGTTCTGGAAGACGAAATTACTTCCTTCATCCAGCTGAAACAGACATACCTTGCCGGAGGTCAATTCCTGCTCATCGTATTTTCTGAGCGCATTAAACAATTTCTGGTCACCACCGGTAGACGCGGCGGGATTTTGAGCATAACGAAGCAAATGCACGAGAATGTCTTTTGGAAAAATACTTTCATGCATGACCGGTAACAGCAATTCCCGGAACTCGTGCTTCCATTCGGCACCATGCGGAGCGACTCTTTTACGGCTCCGGCCTTTATACTTGTAATGGACCACGCAATGCGCTACTTCGTGCAGATAAGTGATGAGAAAACCGTAGGGATTCAGATTGATATTGACGGTGATCCGGGGTACCAAGCCCGGCTTCACGGTGAAATCGCCGAGGCGGGTGCGGCGCGGGCGCGAGAGTAAAAAATCAAAGCGGTGGATGCGATACAACTCCTGGCAATATTTAGCTGCCCCATCCGGCACATACGAACCCAAAGACACGTTTTTCATCCCCGAATAAAAAAAGAAAAGCCCTACTTTCATAGGGCTTTTCAAGATTTTCGACTTGTACGTCTGATTACTTCTTAGTAGTATCAGCAGCAGCAGTGTCAGCAGCAGCAGCAGCTGTGTCAACAACAGTTGTATCAACCGCAGGAGTTTCAACAGTTACAGCAGTAGTATCAGCTGATTCGTCAGCAGGTTTGCTAGTACAAGCAGCGAAAGCTACCATCCCGGCAACAAACGCAAATGCAAAGAATTTTTTCATTTCTTGGGTGTAATTAAGGTTCGATACAAATGTAACAGGATCGAATTGAATATTCCTACATTTTGAGTTTGTATTTTTCCAAGAACTTAAAATTTCCTTAGAAAATTCTTCAATCGCTTTAATTTGTCCTATTATTTCACCCGATCCCCCTAAACGCTCTGTAACTTCTCGTTATAAGCCCTTACGCAGGCGGCGACTTCGGGGAGCAGCTCCTGATTGGCCTCGATGCCATTTCCTACCACGATCACATCCGCGCCGGCGCTCAATGCTGCATCGGCTTTTTCATAAGAATCGATCCCGCCGCCTACGATAATCGGTGTGCCCACCGCTGCGCGCACGGCCGCAATAGTTTCGCCCGGCACCGGATACAATGCGCCACTCCCGGCATCTAGGAAAATGTTCTGAAGGCCCAGATATTCGCCGGCCAGTGCGGTGCAGGCAGCGATGCCCGGCTTGTCGCGCGGGAGCGGTGTAGTATTGCTGATGTAGGATACGGTAGTGAGCTTACCGCTTTCGATGAGCATATAGCCCGTAGGAAGCACTTCGAGCCCGCTTCTTTTAAGTAACGGTGCGGCAATAACGTGCTGGCCGATCAGCAACTCGGGATTACGGCCGGAAATCAGCGAAAGCAGCAGAATTGCATCGGCAGAGGGCTCGATATGCAGGCTGCTGCCGGGGAAAAGTATCGCAGGAATGTCGGTATATTCATGAATAGCGGCGATCAGCTTGTCGATGGCGTAGTTGGTAATGAGGCTTCCGCCCACAAAAAAAAAGTCAACGCCATGCCCTGCCGCGTATTCGAGGAATTTCGGAAATGTGGAAAGGTTAATTTTATCCGGATCAAGGAGAACAGCAAACGATTTCCTTTTTTCTGCTTTACGTTCGGAAAGGAGGTCTGCGATTTGATGTTTCGCTGCTTTCATTCGGTTTTACGTTCGTCATCAATTAAATGTTTCAGCTTCTGGCGCGCCCACCCCACAGCCAATGTCCAGGCTAAACTTTGAACGGCTTGTCCGACCGCAGACTGGGTTTTGATTTTGGTGACTTTCTTTTCAACAGGCTTAACCGGCTCCACCAAAATTTCCTTTTTCCTTTTCGACTTCGGCAGCAATGCATTCATGACAACGAAAGTCGTTGCAACGACCCCGCCGATCACCAGCGCCTGCTTGCCATAAGTTGTGGCCTCCTTTTTAAGCCCGCTCCATTGGGTTTCCAGTTTGTCGCGGTACAGATCTGCATCCTGCAACAAATCTTCTTTGTCCTTATCCGTGTCCGATGAAAACGGTTTGGTGATTTTAACCGAAGAATCTATTGAAGAACTCATTTCATATCTGTTTAAATAGTGCCTGAGAATTTTTCAAAAGGAATCCAAAAATAGCAATTCAGAGAAACTAATTGCCAAATAAAGCAGCCAAAAAGCATTATTCCTCCTTCGCGCTGACAAAACGAACGATTATTTTCCGGATCAATTTGATCCAGGTTTCTTTCCAGATGATGGTAATGGCTAGTTTAAGAATGAAAACACCGAGCAGGATCACAAAGCCCAGGTAATCGCTGTGCAGCCACTTGTTGAGGAATGTTCCGAGCAATATGACCAGCAAAATCAGGATCGTAAGGCCGAGGCAAAGTAGTATGGAGGCAAATATCCCCATCACGACGGCCCGCTCGATCTTGTCGCGGGTCTCAATTTTAAACAGATCGATCCGTGTCTCGAAATATTTAAAAAGGGTATCCTTGATTTCTTCCAGTTGACTCAGCATAGCGGTATATTCAAATCATGTGAAATGTTTTACGGTCTGAACGACAGACTTTTCCACATTAATCCAAAAACATACCAAGGATAGCCGAAACAACGGAGACAATGAACCCGAAGAACAATGCGGAAATGAATCCATCGACCCGGAAGCCGTCTACGAGCGAGGCTGCGAGGTAAATGATGAAAACGTTGACGACAAAATAGAACAACCCCAGCGTCAGGATCGTAATGGGCAATGCAAGGATTTGCAGAATGGGTTTGAGGAATGTGTTCAAAATCCCCAACACAATGGCCACGATGACGGCCGTACCCGTGCTGGCTACCACAACTCCGGGCACCAAATTGGCGGCGACGATAATCGCCAAAGTACTGATTACAAGACGCAGGAGTAGTTTCATACAGTTCTGGTTTTTATTGGTGACGGCTACGAAGTACGTCAATTACCTCATCTAAGTCAATGTTTTTTTGTTCCAGCAAAACGAGCAGGTGGAACAGTAAATCCGACACTTCATTCTTGAAAAGGCTGTCGTCATTATCCTTCGATTCGATGACAACCTCCACTGCTTCCTCCCCTACTTTCTGCGCAATTTTATTGATTCCTTTTTTGAACAGGCTGCTCGTGTATGACGCATCCGACGGGTTCAGTTTCCTTTCGCGGATCACGTTTTTTTGGAGATAATTCAGGAATGCGGCTTCGCCCGAACGTGTGTCAGCAATTTCCGGCTGACTATTTTTTTCCCCAAAACAAGTGTCCGCCCCCGTGTGGCAAACAGGGCCGGCGGGCGTGGCTTTGATAAGCAACGTATCCCCGTCGCAATCGGCCGCGATGTCATTTACAAACAAAAAGTTACCCGACGTCTCCCCTTTTGTCCAGAGACGCTGTTTGCTCCGGCTGAAAAAAGTAACGGTTCCCTGCTGCCGGGTCACGTCCAGCGCTTCGGCGTTCATATAGCCGAGCATCAGCACCTTACCGGTATTTACGTCCTGAATAACGGCGGGTACCAGGCCGTCGGCCGATTTATTAAAGTCAATGGATGAAAACGTCTCGCTCATTGTTGGTTGTTAATTAAAAGATTCCGCATGGTCGCAGCGTTTGGCTTGCCGGACAACCGGTTCAGTATTAATTGGATAAAACTCCGCGCCACTACCGGGTTACCCGGATCGGCAGGTCCTTGTTTTTGAGGTATTCTTTCAAATCCGGAATATCGATTTCCCGGAAGTGGAAAATACTGGCCGCCAGCCCGGCATCTGCTTTTCCGGCTGTAAAGACATCATAAAAATGTTCCATATTGCCTGCGCCGCCGGATGCGATTACCGGGATGTTCGCGTTGCCCGAAATCGTGGCCGTCAGTTCCAGCGCAAAACCGGCCTTCGTGCCGTCGGTATCCATGGAGGTGAGCAGGATTTCGCCTGCGCCCCGCTCTTCCACTTCTTTGGCCCAGGGTATCGAACGGATTTCTGTTGCCTTCCTGCCCCCGTGCGTGTGCACGATGTGCTCAAAACCATTCTCCGTTTCAATATAGCGCGTATCGATGGCTACCACAATGCATTGGCTCCCGAATTCGAGCGACAGCTCATTGATCAGGTCGGGGTTCCGGACTGCTGCCGAGTTGATCGAAACTTTATCCGCGCCCGCATGCAGGAGCGCCGATACATCCGCGATCGAGGAAATGCCTCCGCCTACGGTAAAAGGAATGTTGATGGTCTGCGCTACTCTGCGGACGAGATCGATAAATGTCGAGCGGCCATCGACGGTCGCCGTAATGTCAAGATAAACCAGTTCGTCGGCTCCCTGGGCGGCATACATCGCGCCCAGTTCCACGGCGTCACCCGCATCGCGCAGATTCACAAAGTTGACCCCTTTGACCGTCCGGCCGTCTTTGACATCCAGACAGGGAATGATTCGTTTCGTAAGCATATTTTAAACTGAAAAACGCTGTAAATCGGCCAGGCTGATCCGGTTTTCGTAAATGGCTTTACCAATGATCACACCGTAGATGTTCATTTCCGCCAGTTTCTCCACATCCTCAATGCCCGCAATACCGCCGCTGGCGATGACATTCAGGTCGGGACATTTGTCCTGAAGGTTTTTGTATAAATCGAAAGAAGGGCCTTGCAGCAGACCATCCTTTGCTACGTCGGTGCTGATCGTATATTTCACTCCCTTTTCCACATATTCTTCCACAAAATCATACACCCAGATGCTCGTACCTTCCTCCCAGCCACTTACCGCGATCTTCTCATTCTTCGCGTCCGCGCCGAGGATGATCTTTTCGCCGCCGTAAGTTTTGAGCCAATGCTCGAACAAATCGGGCTGCTTCACGGCAATACTGCCACCGGTAACCTGCTTCGCACCGCTTTCGAATACGATTTTAATGTCGTCCTCCGATTGTACACCTCCACCAAAATCGACATGCAGGGAAGTTTTGGAAGCAATTTTTTCCAGCACTTTCCAATTCACAACCTTCTTGGCCTTCGCACCGTCGAGGTCCACCAAATGCAGCCTTTTCAGTCCGGCGTCTTCGAATTGCAACGCTACTTCCAGCGGGTTTTCATTGTAAATCTTCTTCTGACCATAATCTCCCTGGGTAAGGCGTACGCATTTGCCTTCAATCAGGTCGATAGCGGGGATAATCTGGATCATGGGTCGTTGGCAGGCGGTTATCAGAGTTTAAGAAAATTTTCGAGGATTTGCTGGCCCGCGTTTCCGCTGATCTCGCAGTGGAACTGGGCGGCATAAAAGTTGTCCTTATGCAGCATCGCGCTGAACGGCGATGCGTAATCGCAGCTGGCCACGGTGTAATCGCACACCGGTGCCGCATAGCTGTGTACGAAATAGACGTACGCATTATCGGGCAGGCCCGCGGTAAGCGGCGACTGGTAATTGGAAATATTGTTCCAGCCCATATGCGGCACTTTCAGCCCGGAAGCAGCCGGGAAGCGCTTCACATCCACATCGAAAATACCCATGCATTCGGTATTGTTCTCTTCGGAAAAGCGGCACATGAGCTGCATGCCCACGCAAGTCCCGAACACCGGTTGTTTGAGGGAAGGGATCACCTTATCGAGGCCGACATTACGTAGGTAGCTCATGGTGGTGCTGGCCTCGCCTACGCCCGGAAAAATCACCTTGTCGGCGGAGCGGATCTCGGCCTCGTCGTCGGTGTAGAGATAGCTCGCGCCTATGCGGTCGAGCGCGTACATGACCGACTGCACGTTGCCTGCATTGTATTTGATAATGACGGTTTTCATACCAATCTGTGCTTGAAATCGACAACAAAAAAGCCCGATCTTGACAATCGGGCTTCTGGGATACTATGTATTCAACCTTATTACAACACTACTTGCAAAAACACATCACCCTAGACGTCCGAAAGCCGTGCGGCTATGATGCAAATGATATGTTTCAGCTGTTAACATGGCACAAATGTAAGCAAAAATTACAATAAGCGGACACGCTGTCCGTAAATATTACATTAAAATTTGCTTAGAGAAAACTCGTACCTTGCGGGTAACAAATGGCCCTGAACCATGACAAAGCCTATCATTCTGCCACTATTTTTCCTGTTCATCACCTTGATCACCGTTGATTCCCAGGCACAAGCACAAGCGCTTGCCGACCGCCTTTTCAAAATTCACGATACCTACCGCGAGAGCTCCCTTACCCAGCGCCGTTTCAAACAAAAAGACATTCTCCCGCTGATTGCCCGGCGGCAGGGAAATGCGATGTACCAGATCGAAAAGGTGGGAGAATCCTTTGAAGGCCGGACGATTCAGATGATCAAAATCGGGAATGGGAAGAAGAAGGTGCTGCTATGGACGCAAATGCACGGAGATGAACCTACCGCCACGATGGCAAGCTTCGATATTTTCAATTTCCTGGAAGGTAAAAACGATGGTTTCGACGATCTCCGCAAGAAGCTGCTCGATAATACTACATTGTATTTCGTGCCGATGCTCAACCCCGACGGGGCAGAACGCTACCAGCGCCGGACCATGCAGGGCATCGATATGAACCGCGACGCCGCAGCCCGCCAGACACCCGAGGCGCAGATTCTCAAAGGCCTGGTGGACCGCCTGAAACCCGACTACGGTTTCAACCTCCACGACCAAAGCCCGCGCTACTCGGCCGGCCGCAGCCCTAAGGTGGCGACGATATCCTTCCTGGCGACTTCCTATGACTACGAACTGTCGATTAACGACGTGCGCGAGCGCTCGATGCAGCTGATCGTGGGCATGAACAAGGTCCTCCAAAAGTACATCCCGGGCCAGGTAGCCCGCTATGCCGACGACCACGAGCCGCGCGGGTTCGGGGATAACGTGCAAAAATGGGGTACCACATTGGTATTGATCGAGTCGGGGGGCTATGTAGGCGACCCTGAGAAACAATACATCCGTCAGCTCAACTTTATGGCCATTTTGTCTGCATTGGATAAAATTTCAGACAATTCATTGACCAAGGAGAAACGGGACGAATATTACAACATCCCCGAAAACGGTCGCTGGGTGTACGACCTCGTGGTGCGCAATGCTACCGTGCGGCAATCCGGCAAATCATTCACAGCGGACCTCGGGATAAATCGTAATGAGGTTAGCTATTCCAATGCCACCAAGTTTTTCTATTACAGCAAGGTGGAGGACTTCGGAGACCTGCATCCGCAATACGGCAGCCAGGAACTCGACGCCACGGGCCTCACCATCGAAAAAGGGAAAATATACCCGACAGCATATAAGAATGTGAGCGAGATCAGCAAGCTGAATGCCCTGAACCTGCTCCGGGAAGGCTACACGTACGTACGCCTCGCGCCCGACGCCAGCACACGTGCGCTAGGCCTGTATTTCACCACCACCCCGCTGCATATCCTGCGAAGCGGGCAGGCAGCGCCGTCCGGCACGCCCGGCCTGGGCGCTACCGCCACGTTCATTCTCAAAAAGGCCGGAAAGGTGAAATATGCCGTCATCAACGGTTTCGTGCATGATTTGGACGACTTCAATGCCGAAAAAGGACAAGGAATTGTGGAATAAGTCGCTGATTTTTAAGGAAAAATACAATTTCGAAATAATTGACGCGTAACATAGGGTTAACATTGAGGTAATATTGGCGATCTACTTTTGTGTCGAAAATTTGACACCTTAAGATGAAAACCAAACTTCTTGCATTACTGTTTACCCTCGCCGCCGTCGTCACGGCATTTGCAGATCCGGGCTCGATACGCGGCTCGATCAAAGACGCGAAAACCAAAGAGGCACTGATCGGAGCCTCCGTTCTCATAGAAGGCACACAAATAGGTGCTGCCGCCGATGTCGACGGGAACTTTGTACTGAACAATGTTCCTGTCGGCACCCACAAAATCATCATCTCCTTCGTTTCGTACCAAACCAAAGAAATCCCGAATGTCCGCGTGGAATCCGGCAACATTACGGTGATCGATACCGAGCTGGACGAAGAAGGCAAAGCCTTGCAGGAAGTTGTGGTTCGCGGCAACCGCGCTACCAACACCGAAGTTGCGGTGATCAGCGAAATCAAGCAGCTCAAACCTATTGCCGTCGGTATTTCGGCTGCACAAATTCAGAAGTCGCAGGACCGTGACGCTGCTGCCGCTATACGCCGGGTGCCGGGTATCAGCATCGTCGACAACCGCTTCGTGATGATCCGCGGCCTGGGCTCGCGCTACAATGCGGTGCTGATCAACGACGTGATCACCCCTTCCACCGAAGTAGATACCCGCTCTTTCTCATTTGACCTTATCCCCAGCAATATCATCGACCGGATGATCGTCTACAAATCCGGTTCAGCCGAATCTCCGGGCGACTTCGCCGGTGGTGTGATCAAGATTTATACCAAACGCCGTCCTGATCAGAACTTCACCGACGGAGCCTTTACGGTAGGTTACCGTGCCAATACTACCTTCCAGAACGTTCAGTCGCATTCGCGCAGCGGCGCCAATTTCCTTGGCCTGTGGGGCGCCGACCAGACGCTTTCCAGCGCATTCCCCAAACGCTCGGCAGATTTCAACACCCTCAGCGCTGCCGACCGGGCCGCTTACGGACGCATCCTGCCTAATAGCTGGGCACTGAAAAACGTGAACGTTTCGCCTGACCTACGCCTTGCATTCAACCTCGGCCGCCGTTTCGACATCGGCAATGTGGATGTGAGCAACATCACGAACATCAACTATTCGATGACCAACCAGGTTTCGAACATCGATCTAAAACTGTACCAGAATGGATTGAATGCGAATGATGTTTTCGAACAATACAAAGACTCCAATTACTCCCGCCAGACCCGTATCGGTGTGCTGCACAACTGGACGTTCCGCCTTTCCCCTGTGTTCAACCTGGAATGGAAGACTTTGTTCAACCAAATGGGTAACACCGAGACCGTTGCCCGTGTCGGCCAGCGTGTAATAGACGGTTACGATGTTAAAAACTACTCTCAGCGTTTTGAAAACCGCAGTATTGTGACAACCCAGGTTTCGGGTGACCACAAAATCGGCGACCTGACGAAATTGAACTGGATTACCGGCTTCGGCTATACCGGCCGCTGGGAGCCGGACTGGAAAAGGATCCGTTTCCAACGCCCGACAGCCGATGCAGGCAGCGAGGCTACGCCTTACCAGGCAGTGGCGCCGATTGACCCTAACCCGATCGACCTCGGACGTTTTTACTCCAAACTGCACGAACGCGTCGTGACACTGGCTGTGAACGGCGAGCACGCATTCGGCAACCCGGTTGACCGCGAACCTAACAAGATCCGCTTCGGGGTATACGGTGAGCGGAAAGACCGCGATTATTCAGCCCGCTTTTATGGGTATACCAATGTAGGCAATGCTTCTGAAATCCTGCGTGGCGACATCGGCTCGATTTTCACTCCTCAAAATGTTACCGGCGTGGATGGTGGCCTGACCATTAAAGACGGCACCAAAGACCTGGATTCTTACAACGGTATCAACAATTACTATGCAGCTTACCTGAGCGGCGATGTGAATTTCGGTTCCAAAGCCATCCTGACCCTCGGTTTCCGTGGCGAATACAACAACCAGCAGCTGCATTCAACGATCGTTAACGAGCGGAAAGAGCTTGTAAACAACATTGTGTTCATCCCGCTCCCATCCCTGAACTTTACTTACAAGGTAGGCGAGAAGCAGAACTTGCGTCTGGCTTATTCTTCAACCCTTAACCGTGCCGAATTCCGTGAAATGGCACCGTTTACCTACTTCGATTTCAACCTCCTGGCTGACATCCGTGGTAACACTGCGCTGAAAACCGCGAAAATCCAGAACATCGATGCAAAATGGGAGTTTTACCCGACTACCAACGAGCTGATCTCGGTGACCGGTTTCTACAAGCACTTCAAAAACCCGATCGAAACATTCCTGATCCCGACCGGCAATGGCCTGGCCTACACATTCATCAACGCAGGCTCGGCACAGAGCTACGGGGTTGAAGCGGAAATCCGCAAGGGCTTTGCACAGTCTACAAACCGCTTTTTCCAGAACCTGACATTGGTGGCGAATGCATCGCTGATCAAAAGCAGCGTAAACCTCGGACAAACGGTGGAAGGGCCGGATTTGAGCGGCGCCATCCAGAAATACGACCTCACCGGCATTACCGACAGCAAACGTCCGATGGCCAACCAGTCGCCTTACCTCGTGAATGCGGGCGTTTATTACGCCGAACCAAGCGGCTGGCAATGGAACGTGCTTTACAATGTGTTCGGACAAAGAATCTTCGCGGTGGGTAATGTCGACAACCCGACGGTGTACGAAATGCCCCGCAACGTGATCGACCTGAACATCAGCAAGAAATTCAAAAACAACCTCGAACTGCGCCTGGGTATCCAGGACCTGCTGAACCAGCCGGTACGTTTCTCGCAGGATTTCAACCACGACGGAAAGATCGGCAGCGACGTAACGACAAAAGGACCGAATGCTGACCAGGATATCCGCAAGTTCAGACGCGGCAGCTACTTCACCCTGACCGCCGCCTACAATTTCGGAAGAAGGACAGTCATACCATAATTCAATCAGTACCAGCAACGGCGAGCGCCGGAGTAATATCAGTCCAAGTCAGTAAAACCATCCAATTTGTAAACAAACTTGAGTTCACTATGATTAGCTTAAAAAACAAACTGTATTCATTACTCCTTCTGACAGGCTTGGTTGCAGGCTTGACGGCTTGCGACAATGATGACGAGCCGGACACCACGCCGCAACCTGTATTGGCGGTTACGGCTATCGCTCCTGCATCCGGTCCTGTTGGTACCAAAGTAACGATTACAGGTACGAAGTTCGACCCGACTCCTGCTAACAACACCGTATTGTTCAACACGACTCAGGCTACGGTGACTGCTGCTACTGCTACTTCATTGGAAGTTACCGTGCCAGCTGGTGCAACGAGCGGTGTGATCTCGGTAACAGTAGGCGGTGCAACTGTAAAAAGCAGCACAAGCTTCACTATCTCGGATCGTGCTCCCGTGGAAATAACAGGCGAAATCAAAGCCAACACTACCTGGACCAAAGACAAAGTTTACCTTTTGAAAGGCTTTGTTTATGTAACAGCAGGCAATACCCTGACTATCGAAAAAGGAACGATCATCAAAGGTGCCGGTAAAGATGCAGATCCTACTGCTTCCGGAAAAGGTGGTGCGCTCATCATTGAAGCTGGCGCGAAACTGGTAGCGATCGGTACTGCCGAAGAGCCTATCGTGTTCACTTCTGCCAACGATCCAGGCAAACGCAGCTACGGTGACTGGGGTGGTGTTGTATTGATCGGCAAGGCCCCTAACAACCGCCCGGGTTCAACTGCATTCGAAGGCGGTATCCGCGGAACTATCGGAACAGGCACAGCTGCTGACGACAATTCAGGAACATTGCAATATGTACGTATCGAATTCGGTGGTATCGCATTGAGTTCTACTGCCAACAGCGAAATCAATGGTTTGACACTTTATTCAGTAGGTTCAGGCACGACGATCGACCACGTACAGGTTTCTTACTCGGGTGATGACTCATACGAATGGTTCGGTGGAACTGTAAATGCTAAAAACCTGATCGCATTCCGTGGCTTTGACGATGATTTCGATACTGACTGGGGTTTCACAGGAAAAGTTCAGTACGCCGTTTCACTGCGTGACCCTGAATATGCGGATCAATCTGCATCGAACGGTTTCGAATCGGACAACTTCAACTCGGGTGAGCCTGCAACAGGCCCTAACAACGGTCTGCCATTGACAGAGCCTACTTTCGCTAACGTTTCACATTTCGTAACTGCCGGAACTCCTTCCACCGCTACCATTAAAGGAAGCGGCGGCTACCAGTCGGCCATGCACTTGCGCAGAAACACGGCGATCAGCATCCTTAACTCGGTATTCGTAGGATCTCCGGAAGGTCTTCGCCTGGACGGAACTGCAACCGGAACATGGAAAAACGCACAGGATGGCAAACTTGACCTGAGAGGTATCGTATTGTCGAACAACCTGACTGCGGTTCTGGGCAAAGGGGAAATTACCAACGATCAGGCTACTACCTACTTCAACACCGCAGCCCGTAAAAATGAAACGAAGGACCTGGCTTCCCTGCAACTGAACAGCGCGAATTTCAGCCTTACAGCTCCAAACTTCCTGCCACAGTCTACTTCCCCTCTTTTGACTGGTGCTACCTGGGAAGGCAAAGGTGCCGATTCATTCTTCACAAAAGAACTTTTCAGAGGTGCTTTCGGAACAACAGACTGGACCAAAGGATGGGCCAACTGGGATCCGCAGAACACTATCTACAAATAACGATTTTCAAAATCTTATATAATTGGTGTCAGAATTTGGAAAGGCCGGGAGCAGATGCTTCCGGTCTTTTTCTTATATGCCCCTCACAGCATTTTCACCATAATGTTGGTTTCCACCACCGAAAGAAATATCTTCGGGTTTACCTATTTTGTCTTGACAATTAATTATCGGGACTTGTCCTTTTCCTAACCCCGTTTCAATGTCCGAGTTTCAGGCTTATCTTCAATTAGGATTCAGCCATATCACTGATTCCAACGGCTATGATCATATTCTTTTCATCATGGCCATATGTTCCGTCTATACGCTGGTGGACTGGCAAAAAGTAGTGGTGCTGGTGACCGCATTTACGGCGGGGCATTCCATTACGCTCGCGTTGGCCACATTGGGTTATGTCAATGTCAACCCGGACGTGATAGAGCTGCTGATCCCGGTTACCATTGTCATTACCGCTTTTCTCAACTTTTTTTACAAAGTCCCTAAGACTGCCTTTGCGTCCAAAGAGAAGGTGCAGGCATTCAGGTACCCGCTTGCGCTGGGCTTCGGTCTGATCCACGGGCTGGGTTTTTCCAACTATCTGAGAACATTGCTGGGCAAGGAAGCCTCTATCTTCACCCCTTTGCTCGGATTCAATGTCGGGCTGGAACTGGGGCAGCTCATTATTGTCTTTATTATCTTACTCATTGCGTTTGTAATGATAGAATTGCTGCGCGTACAGAAATTGAGCTGGATTCAGATACTTTCCGGTATTATTTTTGGCATGGCGCTCTCGCTGATCCTCAACAACGAACTTTTCCGCACACTCGCAGGCTCGCCTGCGGATTCATGAAAACCAAACTATTTATGACCTACCAATTATGAAAAAAACGCTGCTCCCGTTACTTATGCTGCTCGTGTCAATCGGCACCAGGGCACAGCAGCTCCCCACTTCCCCCAACTACCAGGCTAACGACCGTTTTGAGCAACTGGGCACTACATTGCCCACGCCCAATACTTACCGGACGGCCTCCGGCGCGCCGGGCAAGGAGTACTGGCAACAACGGGCCGATTACGACATCAAGGCCGAACTCGACGACGATAACCGTCGCATTATCGGTACCGAGACCATCACATTTTACAATCAGTCGCCGGATGACCTGAAATACATCTGGATGCAGCTGGACCAGAACCTTTTCAAGAACGACGGCATCGCCGCCCGGTCGCGTACCGGCACCGTCAATGAGAAGGGCATGACCACGACCCAGTTGCAAGACCTTAACAGTGCCCGCGGCGCAACGCTCGACCCGAAAATCAAATATGGCTACAATATCACGGCTGTAAAAGACAAATCGGGGAAGGCACTGCCCTACACGATCAATGGAACGATGATGCGCATCGATCTTCCGGTGGTGATGAAAACCGGTGCTGCATTCGTGTTCAGCGTGGATTGGAATTACAATATCACCGAATACTATGGCCGCAGCGGCTACGAGTATTTCCCGAAAGACGGTAATGCCAACTACTTCATCGCGCACTGGTTCCCGCGCATGGCCCCCTACGACGATGTGAACGGCTGGAATCACAAGCAATTCCTCGGCCAGGGTGAGTTTGCATTGATTTTCGGCAACTACAAAGTGGCCATTACCGTCCCTGCCGACCACGTGGTGGCAGCGAGCGGCGAATGCCAGAACTACGCGCAGGTGTTGACCGCCGCGCAAAAGCAGCGCCTCAAACAAGCCGAAACTTCCAAAACCCCGGTGATGATCGTGACGCAGGCCGAAGCGGAAAAGGCGGAAAAACGCGAGAATAAAAATCCGGGGAAGAAAACATGGATCTACAAAGCGGATAATGTCCGCGACTTCGCATTTGCCAGCAGCCGGAAATTTATCTGGGATGCCATGCAGAGCGATGTGTACAAAAGCGGCCGCAAGATCTGGTGTATGTCGGTGTATCCCAAAGAGGGAAACCCGCTATGGGAGCAGTACTCGACCCGCGCCGTAGCCCACACATTGAAATCCTACGGTGCACGCACATTTGAATATCCTTATCCTGTGGCTATCTCTTGCCATTCGGTAGCCGGCGGCGGAATGGAATACCCGATGATCAGCTTCAACGGCGGCCGCCCGGAAGAAGACGGCACCTACACCGAAGCAACGAAGTATGGCATGATCGGTGTGATTATCCACGAGGTTGGCCACAACTTCTTCCCGATGATCGTCAACTCCGACGAGCGCCAGTGGGCATGGATGGACGAAGGCCTGAACACATTCTGCCAGTATCTGGCCGAGAAGGAATGGGACTACAACTTCCCTACCCGCCGCGGAGAGCCGAATCAGATCACAGAATATATGTCGTCGGACAAATCGGTACTGAGCCCGATCATGGCTTCCGCTGAAAACGTCATCGGCCTGGGACCTAATGCCTACGGCAAACCTGCCACGGCGCTCAACATCCTGCGCGAAACCGTCATGGGCCGCGAGCTGTTCGATCATGCATTTAAGGAATACGCCACACGCTGGCGCTTCAAAAGCCCTACCCCGGCCGATTTCTTCCGTACCATGGAAGACGCTTCCGGCGTAGATCTCGACTGGTTCTGGAAAGGCTGGTTCTACGGTACCGAGCCGGTGGATCAGGACCTGGTAACGGTCAATTGGTTCAGCATCGATACGCAAAACCCGGCTATTGAGAAGGAAATTGCCCGTAAGGAAGATGCCCGCAAGAAGACTACCATGAGCAAAATGCAGGACGCCAATACCAAGGGTGAAACCGTGGTGGCCCAGGATTCGACCATGGCCGATTTCTATAACCGATATGATCCGTTCAAGGTTACCGAGGCCGACAAGCAGAGGTACGAGCAATACCTGGCGACATTGTCGGATAGCGAACGCGAGCTGATCCAGCAGAATACCAATTTTTACACTTTGTCCATCAAAAACAAAGGTGGTGTACCGATGCCGGTCATTGTAAAAATGGGCTTCGAGGACGGCACGGACTCGGTAGCGGTTTACCCGGCCGAAATCTGGCGGTTCAACGATGTGCAGATCAACAAAGTGATCTCGACCAAGAAGAAAGTCGTGCAATGGACGCTTGACCCGTATCAGCAAATCGCCGATATTGATACGGAAAACAACTCGTTCCCGCGCATTGCGCAACCGACGCGTTTCCAGATCTTCAAACAGCAACAGCAGAAAAAAGCGCCTAACCCGATGCAAATGCAGGGTGCAGGCGGAGCGAAGATCAGTACCGATCCGAAGAATTAGCGTTAATATGTGATAGTTCTCAAATCCCTCCCGAGGCTTTTCGGGAGGGATTTTTTATGCAAATTCAAAATAGAAGCTATGTAATTTCAAAGTTTAGTCTATGTAATTTCAAAATAAAGTTCATGCAATTTCAAAATAGAAGTATCTTTGCATTGATAATAAGATACTTATGGATTTCATAGCACGACATCTTGAAGCAACGATCAGGAAACATAAAGAACAATATCCGGTACTTGCCATTACAGGCCCCAGGCAGTCGGGCAAAACCACGCTTCTCAAAACCGTATTTGAGGATTACCGGTATATATCCCTGGAAAATCCCGATAACCGGGCATTCGCGACTGACGATCCGGTTGGCTTCCTGCGCGAGTATCCCGAACGTGTGATATTTGATGAAGTACAACAAACTCCCACCCTGTTTTCATACATCCAAACCATTGTCGACGAATCGCGGCAAATGGGCCAATTCATATTGTCCGGCTCGCAGAACTTTCAGCTGCTCAATAATATTACCCAGAGCCTGGCTGGTCGTGTGGCCCTTTGTAAACTGCTTCCATTCGATTTCGCTGAAATGAAGTCGGCAAACCTGCTCGCCGAAACATTTCCCGAAGCATGCCTCAATGGCTTTTACCCCGCCATCTACGACCGCCATATTGACCCCACAACATTTTACGCCAACTACATTAAAACCTATGTGGAGCGCGACGTGACCGAGCTCGCCAACATTCGCGACTTGCGCCAGTTTCGTACATTTTTAAGCCTTTGTGCGGCACGGACGGGACAGTTGATGAACCTCTCGTCCATTGCCAATGAATGCGGAATATCACAGCCGACGGCAAAAGCCTGGCTGTCCATTCTTGAGAGCAGCTACATTACCTTTCAATTACAGCCATTTTACCGGAATTTCAGCAAACGGGTTGTAAAAACTCCCAAAGTCTATTTTTACGACACCGGGCTTTTATGCCATTTGCTGGGAATCCGGGACGCGGCCACTTTCGCCGAAAATCCGTTGCGCGGAAGCATTTTCGAAAATCTGGTCATTGCCGAAATCTACAAGCAGAACGAGCACCGTTATCTACATCGCGACTACTGGTTCTGGCGAGATTCGAATGGCCATGAAATCGACTTGCTATCGCAAAACGGCAATAAGTACGATATTTTCGAAATCAAATCGACGCAGACCATTATGACCGATCATTTCGCAGGGCTTGATTATTTCAGCGAAATCTCGGGGAACAATACCGGAGAAAAGACTTTAATATACGGCGGTGGTACCAATCAGTCCAGAACGCAGTATACAGTATCATCTTGGAAAAACATTTAAACAGCAACGCATGAACATCGTAATTCTCGACGGATATACTCTGAACCCGGGTGATCAGGACTGGGCACCTATTGAAAAACTGGGCCACGTGACTATCTATGACCGTTCTGCCCGGGAGGAGATTGTGGAGCGGGCCGGTGAGGCGGAAGTATTGCTGGTGAATAAGGTTGTGCTTTCCGGAGAAACGCTGGCGCAGATACCGAATGTGAAGTATATCGGGGTAATGGCGACGGGTTTCAATAACATCGATATTGAAGCAGCCGGAAAACAAGGCATTACCGTCACCAATGTGAAAGCCTACGGTCCGGCTTCGGTGGCGCAGCAAACTTTCGCATTGCTGCTGGCGATCGTGAACCGCGTGGAAACGCACAGCCAAAGCGTATTTGCAGGCGAATGGGCTGCTTCGGCCGATTTCTGTTACTGGAAAACCCCGCTGACCGAGTTGACAGGAAAAACAATGGGACTGATCGGCCTTGGAGATATCGGCTCGCAGGTAGCGAAAATCGCCGCGGCATTTGGGATGAAGGTGATCGCCTACCGCAAACACCCCGTGCCGACCGAGGGCGTGGACATGGTACCTCTCGATCAAATTTTCGGGCAAAGCGATGTCATAAGCCTGCATTGCCCGCTTACCGAGGAAACGCGAGAGATTATTAACCGGGACAGTCTTTCCAGAATGAAGACGGGTGCCATTGTGCTCAATACAGGCCGGGGGCCTCTTATTCACGAGCAGGACCTTGCCCATGCACTCCGAAACGGCACGATCGCGGCGGCCGGGCTGGATGTGCTTTCCGTGGAACCGCCCAAGGCTGATAACCCGCTGCTGTCGGCACCCAACTGCGTCATCACACCGCATGTGGCGTGGGCGACGTTCGAGGCGCGCCAGCGGCTGCTTCAAATGGTAGCCGACAATCTGGAAGGTTTTCAATCCGGAAATCCGCGTAACGTGGTGTCATAGGAAGACGATAAAAAGCGCTTTCATTACACACGTACACTAACAAACCTGTTCCGGGCCCGAATAATCGCGTACCTTTGCGCCATCTACATCCGCGGGGCGGGTTTACGCAGCCCGGAATCTGAAATTTTCCAGTCCGTTTTCATTCCGTTTATGGGTATTTGTTTACTCCTCATTTCGTTTGCCTGTTTTTTTGCAATCTTTTTTCTCCGCTCGTCCGAGACGGGTGTTTATACCAACCTTCGCCGGTCGTTCATTTTGTCGCTGATCGCCAACGCAGGCATTATATTCATTTACAACGAGATAGCCTCGTTCTTCAACGCTATCAACGCCACGTCGGCGCTGGTCTTCTGGACCATGGAGGCAGTGGCATTGTTGGCGCTGGTATATTACCTGCACCAGTCGGGGAAAGTCAGACTGGAAAAGCTGGGAACGTTGAAGAATGCCTTTCGCCTCAGCGGACTCAGCAGAATCCATCAGCTGGTGACCGGCGCCGTGGCGCTGCTCTATCTATTACCGCTGTTGTTCCTGGCCATTTATGCCGCTCCCAACAACTTCGATTCCCATATGTACCATCTGAACCGGATCCTGATCTGGATTTACAATGGTAACCTGGACCATTTTCCCACCATGCATTTGCAGCAGCTGTATCTCAATGTATTTGCAGAATACCTCGTGCTGGATACGGTCCTGCTGTCAGGTTCTGATCAGTTTTCGGGCCTTATACAGTTCGGCGCATTTATCGGCTCTATTTGCGGTATTGGCTTGATAGCCAGAACATTCGGACTGGGCAAAGAGGGACAATTGCTGGCATCGGTGTGCTTCCTCACCATACCGATCGTGATTTTTGAAAGCACCAGTACGCAGGTGGATCTTTGCGGGTGCTTTTTCTTCATTGCATTCGTGTATTTCGGTTTGGAGCTATTGGAAAAAAAATCGGCCTTGGCACTCGCGGCCATGATGCAATCGCTCGCATTCGGCGGCTTTTCGAAATATACGATCCTGATATTCGCGATCCCGTTTGCCATCTATTTCGGGGTCCGCATTCTCATGCAATACCGCTTCGCCTACGCCATGAAAGTATTGGGTGTAGCCCTTGCGATGATGATCGTCACGTTTTCGCCTTTCTTTTATCGCAACTATACCTTGTTCGGGCACATTATGAGCCCGTTGCAAAACACGCCGTTCGCTTCGGAGGAATTGCCGGCTAAAAAGCATTCCGTGGTATTCACATTATCCAATATCATTAAAAATGCCGGACTGAATATCGGCCTGCCCGTTACAAGCTTCAACCAGGCCGTCGATGCCCGGATCAGGGCATTTCATGAAACCATAGGCGTGAATATCGATGATCCGGACCTGAGCATCGATCCGTTCTCCGTCAAATACTCGGTTCATGAGGATATGGTCCCCAACACGATCCACTTCTGGCTGATCGTCGGCATGGGCCTGTTACTGATGTTCCTGCCTTTGAAGCGGGAGATCAAATGGTTCTGGGCCTGCTCGGCGCTGGGCTTCCTGCTTTTTTGTACACTCATGAAATTCCAGCTCTGGAGCACGCGCACGCAGATGCCCCTGTTTGCAATGGGCGCGGTCATGATCGCCTGCGTGTATTCCCTCAAATTCCGGTGGAAAGCCATTTTTCTGATCATCCCACTGCTGCTGTCTTCCCTGCCGTTCGTCTACGGCAACCCCAGCAAAGAGCTAGTTTCCATCAATTTTGTAACCAGAAAAGCATTAGGGCATATCCCCATCGCCATTTGCGAAAGCACGGCCGAAATAGGGAAAGTTTACGAAAAATACCTGAGCGACTATTACGAGTTCCCCGGCAAAGACAATTGCCACCCCCTGAAAAGGTGGCCCGGCTACGCGGAAAGAAGAAAAGTATTTTCATTACTGGAAAAAGCGGGCTACTATGATCATGACCGCACCTCCAACATCCTTTCCATGAACCGCGACAGGGCCTATTTCCTGAGCAACCCGGACAATTACCTCAGCTTTAAAGAGCTTCGCCCGCACATTCCTGCGGACCGTAACGTAGGCGTGATGTTCCGGAGAAATGTGGGATATTACCATTTCTGGAGCGCTACCGACAATGACGCTCGGCGGCCCGGCCAAATGGACTACATCCGCTATATGAAGGAACTCTCCCCGCTGAAAAACGCGCAGAAGAAATTCTGCTACGAGTACATTCTCTCCGACGACCCGACGCTGATTGACTCGTTTATCCCGAGGGGCAACATTGCACGCATTTATTCCAGCGAGCTGCTGCATTTGGTAGAGCTCAAAAAGACCAGTTGCGAGAAGTACCCTTTCTGACACCTGACTGTATCGTACCATGGCCCCCACAACGCAATCGCTGACAGTAAAGGTAGTCGTGCAAGTGGTGCTGGCCCTGGTGGCATTTGCCGCCAATTCGCTGCTGTGCAGAATGGCGCTTACCCATACCTCCACGGATCCGGCTGCTTTCACGGTGATACGGGTGCTGGCCGGGGCCGCTACATTAAGCCTCATCGTGGTAGCGCGCAAGCGTGCGCTGCGCGGGAGTGGGAGCTGGCCAGGTGCAGTCAGCCTCCTTACCTACGCCGTAGCGTTCTCTTTTGCCTATGTGAATTTGCCCGCGGGAACCGGCGCTCTGCTCCTGTTCGGGTCGGTACAGGGGACCATGATCATCACCGGTCTTTACCAGGGCGAGCATTTACGCACCTTGCAATGGGTAGGATTACTGACTGCATTCGGCGGCCTGGTCGTCCTCGTCGCGCCGGGCATTCACGCGCCCGACCCATACAGCGCAATGCTGATGGCCGTTGCAGGTATGGCCTGGGGTATCTATTCTCTTCTTGGGAGAAAGCAGGGCGATCCCCTTGTGGCGACGGCCGGTAATTTTCTGAGGGCGGCCCCGTTTTCGTTGCTGCTTCTCCCGGTTGTCGACTCGGTTGATTCGCAGGGGGCTGTTTTCGCGGTATTATCCGGCAGTATTTCTTCGGGTGTCGGCTATGCGATCTGGTACAGTGTCCTACCGTCTCTCAAAGCCACGCAAGCAGCCTCCGTGCAGCTTACCGTACCCGTTATCGCTTCCACGGCGGCCGTCGTTGTCCTGAACGAGCACTTCACCATCAACCTGGCCATTGCTTCGGCAGCCATTCTGGGCGGGATTGCATGGGTGATTTCGGGAAGAAACCGTCGGTAGTCCGGTGCGGGGGCACTATTCGCTCCGTAAGCTTTTAACCGGATTGGTCAGTGCGGCTTTAATGCTCTGCAAACCGACCGTAGCCACTGCAATGCCCACAGCCACGAGGCCCGATAATGCGAATACCCACCACTCAATGTCGATTTTATAGGCGAATTCCTGTAACCACCGGCTCATACCATACCACGCGACGGGTGAAGCAACGACGATAGCAATCAGGACGGGTTTCAGGAAATCCTTCGTCAGCAACGCGGTAATACCCGCCACGGAAGCACCCATTACCTTGCGTACGCCGATTTCCTTGGTGCGCTGCTCCGCCGCGAATACGCTGAGCCCGAAAAGACCGAGGCAGGCAATCAGGATAGCGACAATGGCAAAGCAAGTGAATAACTGGCCGACCCGCTGTTCGGTGCGGTAGAGCGCATCGAACTCGTCGCTCAGAAAAGTATATTCAAATGGCCTTCCGGGCGCAGCTTTTTTCCAGATAGCCGCCATCGATTGCAGGGTTCCCGCCATGTCCCGCGTGTTCAGCCGGAATGAGACCGCGTCCAGCGACATTTTCTCAACGCTGCTTCCAAGCATTTTGGCATTGATCACCAAAGCAACCGGTTCGATCATCGTTCGCAGCGATTCATAGTGAAAATCCTGTACTACGCCGATGATCGTTAACGCTTCTCCGCCGCTTTTGTGAATGGTTTTGCCGACGGGCTGTGCATAGCCCAGGCGCCTGGCGGCCTGCTCGTTGATGATAACGGCGGTGCTGTCGGCAACCCTGCCGGAGGCAAAGTTGCGCCCTTGCAGCAGTTTCAATTCCAGTGTCGGTATATAATCGGGATCTACTTTCCATTCCTGTATATTGACCGACTGCTTTTGATCGGTACTTCCGGCCGGATACCACATGTCGTTCCAGCGGTTCGATGCTACGGGCAAAAAGCCGCTCACTGTACCCATTTTCACGGCTGCATTACGCATTACCTCCTGCTTAAAAGTCAGGATGTCCGACTCCGCGGCTTCACTGGTTTTGACCACTACCACCTGCTCTTTGGTAAACCCTATTTTTTTGGTTTGAATGTAACGGAGCTGCTGGTGGATCAGCAGCGTCCCGATCATGAGCATCACCGAGAGCGTAAATTGGAATACTACCAAAACCCCGCGCAGGTTGTAGCGCCCGGGAACGATCCAGAACTTGCTTTTTAATACCTCGACAGGCTGAAATGAAGATAAATAGAACGCCGGATAAAGTCCCGCCAGAATACCTACCAGCAAAGTGCCCAATACCAGGGCTCCGATCGAGAACCCATCCGTGATATTGCTGACGGATAGGGATTTTCCAGATAATGTATTAAAATCAGGCAGCAGCCCATACACCAGCCCAAGGCCGGCCACCGACGCCAGAGCGGTAAACAACAGGGATTCTGCCAGAAACTGGCCAATAAGATCCGCTCGGGAGGAGCCCATTACCTTGCGAACGCCCACCTCCCTCGCCCGCCTGGCCGAACGGGCCGTGGAAAGATTAATAAAGTTAAAAACAGCGATCAGCAGGATCAGGAATGCGATGCTCAGAAAGAGGTAGATGTACTCCACGCTGTTGTTCGGCTGCAACTCCCCGGCACGATCGGAATGCAGGTGAATGTCGCGCAGCGGCATGAGGGAGTAGCTGAAATTGTTGCCCGCCTTACGCGTCTCTGCGAGGGTAGTCTGAAAGAACTGCCGCAATGCCGGATCCATGTAAGTCTGAAGCAACTGCTCGAACTTGGATTCCACTGCCGCGGGGTCGGTTCCGGGGCGGAGGAGCAGGTAAGTGTTGAAAACGTGGTTTCCCCATTTATTGACCCGGGCTTCTTCGGTTTCGTGCAGGGGCAACAGAAAATCCGCCTGGAAATGCGATTGGGCGGGAATGTCGGAGATAACGGCCGTTACCCGTCTGAGCTGTCCGGTATCAAAAGTAAGGGTCCGGTTCAATGCGTGGGTCGTTCCGAAATACTTTTCGGCCATACGCTGTGTGATCACCACCGAATTGGGTTCGGCCAGTGCCTTTTTCGGATTTCCCGCGATTACCGGCAGCGTGAAGACGTCGAAAACAGTGGAGTCGGCGTACAACACCCGCGGCTCACGGATGCTCAGCTTATCGCTTTTGACCAGGTGGCTGCCATATTTTCCCAAACGCGTCGCTTCCTCTACTTCCGGAAAGTCCCGCTTCAAAGTCTGCGCCATCGGAGTAGGCGCAACCGCTATCCGGGATTCTTTCTGCGAATAGGTAATGTTCCCATTGACGCGGTAAATCCGGTCGGCTTTCCGGTTGAAGCGATCATAACGCAACTCGTCGGCCACGTAAAGAATGCTCAGCAGGCTGACAGCCAATCCGAGGGCCAGTCCAAAAATGGTGATAGCCGAAAACACCTTACTTTGCGTGAGGTTCCGGTAGGCGATTTTGATGTATTTCTGACGCATGGTTGAATGTGCTGTGCAAATACCCGGCCAAAAGCTTGGAGTGTTCCGGTTCGCGTAAAAATGGCGATTTCAAGCGCGCCATGGGTGTTTTAGCTGTCCATTTACGGACAAGGCCGTCGCGGAAGCGGACATGCGTCGCCGGGCGCGGCACCCACCCACTTTTCAACCGGATACTAACATTTATCTGATTCCGAAGTTATATTATCCTGCGGAGCGACTTTCTTTGAATATATTCTATACCGACCTCAACGCATTCATGCCGAAAACTTTTGCTGAAATTTCCGGGTGGATCTCCGCCAATATCTCCAAACACGCAGGAATAGATCCTTCCGAAGTGGCGCTCGACGCCGACATCGCTCATTTTCGGCTGGATTCGCTCATCCTCGTCAACATCACTACCGAGCTGGAAGAATACATTCCGATGGAATTAAGTCCCTCTATTTTTTGGGAAATGCGCACCATCGCCGCTACCAGCCAATGGATTGCGGAAAACCAGGAAGAATAAAAGGCCATCCCCGTTTTGACCATGCAAAATCCCCTCATGTCCGCAACGTCTATCTGGTCAGCCAGCAAGGACGTCAATCAAAATTACGCCGAATTGATCGCGGATGTGCGTAAGTCGGACCCGCTGCATTTCAACATGTACGGCGACCTGGTGGCGATGGATTATGCAAATGTGAAAAGGATCCTGTCCGATTCGGACAATTTCAAGAACTTCGACTTCACGGAAAGATTCAAAATTGTATCCGCCCTTTCGAACAACGACCCCGGCCTGCTGGAATTCGGGGAAAGTCTGCGGTACTGGCTGCTGTTTATGAATGGCGAGAAGCACGCCGAACACCGGCGTTTCGTAAACCAGAAATTTTACCAGGCCGACTACGAAAAAATCACCCTTGACGCAATCGGGGAGATCATCGCCGGACTGGACGGACAACCGGAAACCGATCTGGTGGAAATGGCGCGGCAATTCAGCTTTCTGATTATCAGCAAGATCATCCATCTCGAAAAATCGGATTTCGATTTCATCCAGAAGTTCTCTTACGTGATCACATTCATATTCGAGAAAACGCTGTCCGTCACTGAGCTGCTGGAATGCGCCGCCATGTCGCGGACTTTTCACAGCTACCTGTCTGAAACCTTCACCCGTCACGAACGGGAGGCAACAAATAGCCTGTTACTCGAAATGCGGGAGATCATGGGAAGCGCCAGGGCCGCGCAGCTGATCGGCACCTGGGAATTCCTCGTCAATGCCGCCACCGAAACCACCACCCTGCTGTTGACCAAAAGCATTGCCACGCTGATCGAAAACCGCGACAAGGTGATCAACTGGCATACACATAACGAATGTGCCATTGCCGTAGAAGAACTGATCCGGTATGTGAGCCCCGTGAACTGGATACCACGGCAGATCGCGCACAATATGGAATTTGAAGGATTGCAGCTGCTCAAAGGCAAAACCGTTCTCCTCGGTCTGGCTTCTGCCAACAGGGACCCGGCAGTGTTTCAAAACCCCGATTCGTTCACGCCCTCGCGCAAGCCTAACCCGCACATCGGTTTTGGTTTTGGCATGCACCATTGCCTTGGCGCACGGCTCTCCCGGTTTGAATTGCAAAAATTCCTCCCGCGTTTCATGGCTGCATTCCCAGACATCCGCATGCATCCCGCGAAAGCCCCTGAATGGGATTCCAAGATTTTCTTCAGAGGCTACAAGACTTTACCTGTGCTTTTAAGATAAAGGCACATGATCAAATTCACGGATTTCAGCTATTTACTCCTACTGTCCCTGGCCGTTGCGGCATACTACAAAGTTCCTGAAACCAAAAAATGGATCTTTTTGCTGGTCACGAGCATCTTGTTCAACCTGAGTTGGAGCGGGAAGTACAGCGTCGTATGGCTGGTACTAGTGCTGGTCTGCTACGTATCCGGTAAAGCGTTAAGTAATCAGGAATATTCCAAAAAACACCGGAAAGCGCTGCTATCGGTCTCGATCGTGATCTGCCTGATGCCGCTTCTGTTTTTCAAATACCTGGTACCTGTCCATAATTCCATGTCGCTGGTGGCACTTAACTGGATCGCCCCGATTGGCATTTCCTATTACACATTTCTGATCATCGGTTATCTGCACGACGTGTACCGGCGGTATATCAAACCCGAGAGCCATTTGGGTTACCTGATGATCTACCTTAGCTTTTTCCCTACCCTGCTAGCCGGGCCGCTGGAACGCACGCGCCAGCTGGTGCCTCAGCTCCGCAGCCCGAAACCTTATCTCCCCGAAAATATCAAAGCGGGCATCTACTTCATTGTCTGGGGTTTATTTAAAAAAATAGTCCTCGCAGCCAGGCTGGCCGACACCACCGGCCCCGTGTTCGACCAGCCCGAATCCTACACGGGCATGTCCGTGACACTGGCCATTCTGCTGTTCTCGATCCAGCTTTACTGCGATTTTTCGGGTTACACCGACATTGCCACAGGTTCGGCCCGGCTGTTCGGGATCCGGCTCAGCAAAAACTTTTCAAACCGCTACTATTTCGCCCCGTCGCGGACGGAATCATGGAGCGCATGGAACATCACAGTCACCTCTTGGTTCCGGGATTATGTCTTTTTCAACATCAGCAAAGGCGTCACAAGTCAGAAACGACTGGAATTCAACCGGTTGTTGACATTTGTCATCACTGGTCTCTGGCATGGCCCCAGTTGGTCGTTTGTGATCTGGGGATCGCTGCAATGGGCCTACATCAATTTTGAAATGCGCACGAAGCATTTCTGGCAGCAGTTTTATCCGAAACTGGGCCTTTCTACCGGTTCGCAGGCGCATTTTGTCTGCCGGGTAGTGGTAAGGCTGCTTACCGGAACCCTCATTATGGGATGGTTTCGGGCGGCCGAACTGGGCAGCGGCATCCGGCTGTACAGCAGCATGTTCGGGTTCAGCTCCGGCGCGGGTTCTCTGCTCACATCCGGTTTCCTGCTGACGATCGCCTTGTTCCTCGTGATGGATTTTTTCAACTACAAAATGGGCGAGAAAGAGGACATTGCCTCCTACCTGTTGAAGAAGAGCACATTATACCGCACATTATCCATGGTGCTGCTCGTGCAGCTCGTGCTGATATTCGGCAGACCGTCGGTGGCTAATTTTTACTACATTCAGTTCTGACAATCGTTGCGGGCATTATGATCATCAAACTCACCAAATGGCTGCTGCTGATTATCAGTTTCAAAATCATCGTGGCGCTCGTCGTCGCGCATTACTACACCGATCCCCGCCGCGACATCCGGGCGCGGAAACAGTATTGCCATGCATTTGCGCCGAACGTGGTATTCATCGGCACCAGCCGTACGCTCTACGGCATTGATCCGGCCGTTTTCGATTCGGCAAACCTGCAAAAAACACGGAGTTATAACTTCGGGACATTCAGCCTTTCACCTTACAGTTCCATGCGGCTTGCGGATGAGCTGCTCGCTGAAAATACGGCCATCAGTACCATTTACATTGAACTGAGTGCGCTCGATTACAGCACCGTGGCCTTGCCGCCGCAGCAGGTTATTCCCGATGCGATTTTCCGGGCTAATGTGCTGGCGAACTGCCCTGGCACCGAGTTCCTCGACAATGCGGCCAGTTTTCTGGCCGGCCTCAACACGACGCTATTTCAAATGGTATCCATTGCTCCGCAGATATTATCAGTCAAAAAACTGCTCAACCCCGGAAACGATCCCATCGAAGGCCAGGTCGATTTGGTGGCCAACGGGTACCAGTCCGTGGCAGCAAGCCTTTCCGCCACAAATGACCGGCTCGCGGCCAATCAAGACGCAACGAGACAGTTGCTCCGCACGCCCCGTCAAGCAGCTCCCAATACCTACTTCATCTCCCGAATCAACCAACTGATCGCACGCGCCGCAAGCCAGGGAAGGAAAGTCGTTTTTTATTATCCCAACAACATCACCGGTGGTGAATACAGGATATTGTCGCAGGTAGCGCCATTTCTGCCGGCCGAAAACCTGATTCCTTTACCCGAACCTCCCCTGCTGGACTCGCTTTTCAACCCACGGAATTTGTTCGACGCACATCATTTGAACAGACAAGGGGCGGGGATTTATACGCGGTTTTTACGGGAAAAGTCCGGCAGGCAGGAGTGACGATTTTTTCTCCTTTCTGCCAAGACCCCGTGCAATAGCCGCTTCACGCAAGCACAAAGTTTTGTTACCTTAAGCTTGAATCACGCTCTTTTCATCACAGATCTTTTGTAACTCAAGAGGAATGGCATTGCGCCAAAGCTCCCGGATAAATTTTCTGAAACCTACCAATGCTCCGCCGTCGGAAATCTCCTTTTTAAGAAACTTGTGATCCCTGTCGATCGACTCCTTATTCCGTGAAATCCGCTCGGTAACAATCTGATCATCGATCCCTGTCAGTTTATCGAAATAGATCAGGCTCACGGCGAAACCATGGATGTAAGACCTTTGCAGGTAATCCTCGATGATAACCTTGCTTTTAATCGGGTCTGCCGTGGCGAGATAGCATGCCGAAAAGAAATGCGCTCTGCGTATTCTGGACACCCTGGGGAAGAAAATGTCGGTTTTCTGAGGGAGCGAAATGTACCGGTCGATGCTTCCGCGGAGGAACGAAACCACGCCATTATAACTCAGATTGGCCCGACCCAGCCCAAAGAGGTCCGATTTGAGATTCACCTTTTTGTGCCGCTCCTTATCATAGCATAAACGTCCGTCCGTAACCCTTATCAGCACCTCCGCACGGGCTTCGGGGCTGTGACCATGGCGCCAGATGGATGCACAGGGCGTCCGGTTCTCCTTCACATCCTGAACGTTGCCGACGATATGAATAGAGCTTTTATCGTGCAATACGGTGATATTCAGCTCAGAGTCACGCAGCGTCGCAGTTCCGCGAAACTCCCCTGATTCCCCTTTCAAAAGCACCTCCCCGTCAGGCATGATCCTTAACGGGCAGACTTCAATGAAGAAGCTCGTTTTCCCTTCATCAATCTTCTCATAATAGGAACACGAAACGAAATCTCCATGATAGGCTACACGCGGAGTCGGAGGCAGCAGCAATTGCGGATTGCTGTGAAAAAGCCCTAAATCGGTCAGGTTCGAATCCGTGAAGCCGAGCAGAAAACGGAGAGGCTTCGCAGCCAGGATTGGTGCCTCAACTTCTGTCAGCAAGGTGCTTTTCAGGGTAGTAGCGACAGTTGTTTTCTGTTGCAGGTAGATCCGGCCGGATATAACGGTATTTACAGCATTTTTTTCGACGCCTGCGTAAATTCCTTTGAGCGTGAGCACGCCCGATTCTTTGGTACGGCTCAGCAGAAAATAGGCCCTGCTGTTGGTGATCTTTTGCTGTTCTTTGCTGGTAATCTCCTTGGCATCGGTCAGAACATGTCCGATAATAACCTTGTTTCCAATGTGTTTTTTGAAATACAGCTGATATTCCGACTGATCGACCATATCTGAAAGCACCATTACTGCCTGACCGGATGGCTCGATCGTGATCGTACATTCATCGAGCGTCGGCTCTCCCGAAATGTTCAGCAAATGGCCCTCATACCGACCAGGCAGGTCAGCCGGCAGCATCGAGGGGCGCTTGGCCGCCAGGTCCGGTTTGGACGATTTTCCATCGGAGTGAATGAGGTCTGACTCCGTAATTTCGAAACGGTTCTGGAACAGAAAATTGAAAATAGACGCTTCTGCATCCGCATTGAGCCGTGCCTCGTAGTCTTTTTCATCACACGCCACACAAACAACCGCACCTGCTACCCCCAGCCCTTTGTTTTCCCTGGACGAAGAATAGACACCCGTCAGATAGTCCATCGACCCATTCAGCGTCAAGTGACTGTATATCGGTTTCTGCCTCGTGTTTTTATCCGGATCATCTCCGAACAGCACACTGATGTGCAGCTCAGTCACGTTCCCCGCGTTCTTATTGAGGTGGATCGCTTTTAATGCCAGGTGTCTGGACCGGTTCCTGGGCAGGGTAAAGGTTGTATTCCCTGCCTCTTGCCAGCCGTCCGTCCGGATCGTGGCCTTGCCCACGGTATTCAGATGCGTCCAGTAGTAGCATACATACAGGATATTATCGCTTTTTAGCGCTGGAAGGGATACCAGTGGAGGGAGCTGGGGCCCGGGATTTACCGGAAACTCTGTCTGTCCCAATCCTTCGCGATACGCATTGTCGAATTTTGTGACCTTTACACGGACTTTGGTCCCGTCTCCCGGGTATACTTCCTCGGATTTTACAAACGGATGGAACGTATTGTCCTGCACGGTAGTATCCCGACCGGAAGGCAATACCGCACAAACGCCATAGATCTCGCGGTAAAATACGAGCAGTTCAATGCATCGCCGGCTAAAATTTCTTGGAAAATAAGGATTCTCCTTCCTATGATCTATACGGGCCGTTACCTTTTCGGTCTTATTCTCAATGTGGTCTTTAATAGAGCTGTACGAATTCAGGATTTTCACATTGTCGGAATCTGGCCCGAATTGCAGTTCGCGGAATCTGTCGGAGTAACCATACGTCCGCAGAGCTTCATTTCTAATATCGCGACCTATACAATACCTTTTGGTTCTGCTAGTTGATTCGGTCGAAACGAAACTTTCTTCGTTAACAACCTCCTTGTGTACCGACCTTAGGGCTTTGCGTAGAAGAGCAATTTTTTCGAGGGTAATCTGCTCACCAAAATAATGGAGCAATTCTTTGTGATACGATTCAATATCGTCGGGTGAGTAGGACAGCATGATTAGTCGAGGGGGTGAGTCAGGATTCGTAAACAGCAAGTAAATTAATTAGCGGTTAATTCCCAGTTGTTACCGGCTAATAATTTTTTTAGCGCGGTACAATAGCGGCTGCGAGGTTCAAACGGCCGGAATTTACCGCCAACCCAGAAACAAATTATATTTTGTTGCGGGATTGTTTGATGATATAAATAGCCGTGAATTTGTATATCTATTCACTAAAATTCCGTCAAATGACCCAAATCTACCTTAATCCTCACAGACCAATAATCCGATTATTGGTCTGTGCCTTCCTGCTTTTCCAGGCAGTTGACGGCGTGGCTCAGATGACTTTGCCGGAGTCATCGAACTGGGCGTACTCCACCGGAACATTCGAAGTGGATGAAAAGGGAGGAGCGAATTTCTCAATGCCGATCATGGTCGCCCCCGGGACCAACGGTCTAGCTCCTACGTTCCTCTCGGTGAGTTACAATCACCGGAACGGGAATGGCTTGCTGGGACGAGGTTTTACGCTCAATGGCTTCTCGTCTATTTCGCTCACAGGCCTCTCCCGAGCGCATGACGAAGACTGGCGCACCACGCGCAATGCAGCAACAGGATTTACGCTCGATATGGCAAATACCAGGCTTGCCAAGGATGGCAAAAGACTGGTGATGGCTAATCCGGTCAATTCCCAACCGCTCAACGCAGGTTACTGGAAAGAAGATGCTCAATTCGTAACCGAACAATTCGACGGCTCCCGCTTTCGCGTCGGGCAGTGGAAAAACGGCAGGCCGGTGTACATTCTCGAAGAAACAAAGGATGGCCTGAAAAAATACTACGGCCTTGGAACAGGCGTAGTTTACCTGCCGGGGACTGACACGCCGGTCAGGTACCTGCTGAGTATGATCACCGACAACTACGGGAATGAGCTCACGATCAGCTATTCGAAGGGGCCCAATGCAAACGTGATCGAATTCTACCCGCGGCAGATCAAATACACCCAGAACAATGCCAACAAGGTCAGTAGCTACGCCGAGGTGAACTTCCATTACACCAGCAGACCGGACATCATTACGGAATATTTCTCAGGATATAAATCCGTCGTGAACCAGCGGCTTTCCATGATCCAGGTAACCGGGCTCGCGGGCGTTGTCCGCACCTACATGTTCGACTACGCGCAACTCTTGTCGACATCGCTGAAAACGAGTCTGCTGAAAGCGATCAGGGAGTCCGCCCCACCAGACTACCAATTGAAGCCCATCGTCTTCAACTGGAACGAGAAAAAGCTGCAAAGCCTTAACCCGACGCTGAACACCGTACTACCCTCTTCGGTAAAAGACCCGGTATGGGCCGACTGGAACAATGATGGCCTGACGGACTACGCACGGCTGGAAGGCGAAGAACTGTACATTTATACGAATGGCGGCAACAACAACTACGTAGTTCAGCCGGTGATCAAGGAAATGAAAATGAAGGACTTCCGGATCGCCGATTTCGACGGGGACACGCGGATCGACCTGCTGGGCTGGGATCCTGCCAGCGGGCAATTCACTTTCTGGATCAATAAATCGGATGGAAAAGGGGTGCGATTCGTAGCTGTGTCCGATGTTGCGGCCTTCCGGCTGACGGGTTTATCCAAAGACCACTTCAAAGGACGTAAGCAAATCTACTGCAAGGATGTCAACGAAGATGGCCAGGCCGATCTGGAAATCTTCAATCAGGATGCGAACGGAAATCTGCTGACGCAGACGGGCGTTTGTTACCTCACCGCATTCCGATGGGGCGATGCCGTGAAAGCCAGTTTTCAGGTAGCCTACAAATATGCTGAGACATTTCCCGAGACCGTTGCGCTGTACCAGGATCTTGACGACAACGGGCTGCTGGAAACCATTTTCTGGAATCAAAAGACCGGTGCCAATTGGGTCGTGCGCAAAGACTCCTACGTCACAAAATCAGATGTAAGTGCGCAAAAGAACCAGTATGGCATCCGGCTTCCCGGAACGAAAGCAAACCTGCTTCCTGCCGCGGCGCTGACACAGACCACCAACCGGCAGATTTACTGGAATGCGAGCCTGAACGATGACAACCTCCCCGACGTAGTCATTTTGGACAACAAAGCGCGCTCCCTTACCTATTACATCAACAAAGGGAATTACGCTTACGAACCCGCAGTTGCTGTAAACCTCGACAATGCAACCGAAAAGTTCGTGGACACCCAGTCTAAGCTGATTATGGCCGATTTTACGGGTGATGGTGTGGATGATTTCCTGTTCACCAAACCCAATGCTTCCGGCCAGCTGGTTAACCGGCTGTATGCCAACTCGGGGCCGGGTTCTTCGATGCTTATGACCAACAAGGTGGACAACTTCCTGCCCTCGGGCACGCTTAGAGAGTCCGGCCTTAACCTCGATTTTGGAAATTTTCATCCATCGGCAACGTATGGCGCATGCTTCATCAGTCCGGAGCCCAATAAAGCGCTGAGACTCGTCACTTTTGACATGGCACGGATAGAGGAAGACAAGATCACTTCCATTGCATTGGGGAATGGAATGGTTATTACCCCGAAATACGCTCAACTGTCAGGCACTTTCTATAACCGACTGATCGCAAACGACACCTACGGCCTCAATCTGAAGGAAAACGAATGGTGGATCGCCCCCCTGCATTCGGGATTGGTGGTCGTGAGCGGATATGACATAGCGGCGAGCAACGTTACACGGACAGTTTCGTACCAATATTCCGTTGGTACCATGGATCTGATCCGTGGCTTCCAGGGATTCAAGGCGATCACTTCCTCGGGCAATCACGCGGGGCTCAATAGCCGGCGGTATTTCAACTTTCCCGGTTCCGGGGTACCCCAGCTGATCAAATTCAGAGAGGAGTCTTTCGGCTTGAACGGAAGTGTAATATCCATAACAGCGTACGTGCAGAAAGCCCTGCAGTTCGGAAACAGTAAGGCCTTTTCCGAATGGGTGGGAGAAAAAACTTTCCAGGAACTCGACATTAACGGCCGGATGAAGTTTATGACGCGGGAGAATGTCACCTGTGACTATTACCTGAATTTGCTGAGGGTTGAAGTGGATTTCGGTGGTGGCCACAAAGACATTACAATTTCTGAATATGCCAATTCCGTCAGTCAATGGACATTAGGCCGGGTGGTCAAGGCAAGTTTGCAAAGGCTCGCTCCCGATAAACCGGCTCTCAATCGTGTTTCTACATTTGAATACAACACTCAGACCGGGAACCTGGTTAAAGAAACGTCTTTTGCGAACCTGTCTGAAAACCTTCGGAAGACGAAAGTTTATGCTTATGATAAGCTGGGCAACATTGTCTCCAGCACCGAAACGGCCTGGAACGGGACCAGGATGGAATCACGGGAAACCAAAACCACATTCGACGGAACGGCCCGCTTTGTTTCCTCGGTCACCAATGCGAAAGGGCACACCGAGCGGTTTGCCTATGACCAGCGCATTGGCAAAATAACGGCCAAAACCGACGCGAACGGGCTGGTTTATAAAATGACCTACGATCCGCTGGGCCGGGAAACGGGCATCGTCAATCCCGATGGGACCTGGGCGAAGACTTTCATCGTGCACTACAACAGCAGCATGCACCCTTTTGCACCGGCCGGCACGGCGTACCTGATCGTCCAGGCCTTTTCGAATGGAATGCAGAAAATCACCTGCTACAATGGCTGGGACTGGAAACTGCGTGAAATACAAACGGGCTTCAATGGGAAGAACATCTTCAAAGATTTCAGCTACGATGCGGGCACGGGCTTGCTCGTCCGCGAATCGCTACCTTATTTTCAGAATGGCACCCCCGAATGGCGGACCACACGGTATGACAACCAGTTCCAGGTTTCCGGTGTAACCAATCCGGATCGATCTACCGAAGGCTGGGCCTATTCGGACAGGAGCATGACGCATACCAATGCAAAAGGACAACGAAATGTGCTGTTTTATAATGAGAGGCGCGCATTGGTCCGAAAGCAAAACGGCCTGGGGCAGGGCATTACCTTCGATGTGGATCAGGACGGGAACCCGCTTACCATCACGGATCCCGGGGGCATCGCTTCTGTAAAAAACCGCTACGACGGACGGGGACTACGCATATCGAACACCACGCCGGACCGCGGGACTATCCAGACTTCATTTAACGGATTTGAAGAAACCATTTCAGAAATCAATGCAAAGGGACAGACCACGCAGCTGACCAGGGACGTGCTGGGCCGGGAAGTCGAAAGAAAAACGGCTGAGGGCGTAACCAAGTTGGTTTACGACACAGGCAACAAAGCTATTGGCAAGGTCTCGGAAGTCCGGCAATGGAATGGCGCATACTTTGTTTATTCCTACGACAACCTAGGACGCGCGCAGAAGAAGCGCACACAAATCGATGGACGGGAGTTCAACGAATCGGTTGGTTATGACAATCAGGGACGCGTCGCTGGCAAGACCAGGTCGAATGGCTCGGGCGAAAAATATCAATATAGTCCTCAGGGATATCTCACCGCCGTCACCGGGCACGACAACAAGATATTGTGGACAACGGGCGGATACGACGCCCGGGGCCTTCAGCAATCCGAAAACCTGTGGGAAGGACGCTATAAGAGCTCCTACGAATACGATCTCAATGGGCTGCTGACGTCGTCCAATTCACAGATCAGCAGTTCGCAGGCCACTTTGCAGTCGTTCCGGTTCGCGTATGATCCATTGGGAAACCTTAAAACCCGCACGGACCTGCGGATCAACAAAACCGAGAGCTTTGCCTTCGACGAAATTAACCGGCTAACTTTCTCGCAGGTGGCCGGGCAGGCGTCGGTCACACTTTCGTACGACGCGTCGTCGCGCATCAGCACGAAGTCTGATGTGGGTAACTACAAGTACGCGCCCGGCACTTACAAGCTGACCGGTGTTGATCTGAACGACCCGGACAAATGCATTACCGCATTTCAGGTCAGTTCCACTTACTGGTCTTTCTCGAGGCTGAAAACGGCTGAGCTGGACTCCATTCGGACGGAATATCATTACGATTGGAACAATCAGCTTATCAAAACGCAGCGGCTCAACAAGAAAACGGGCGTCTCGGTTACCACCTACCATATGGGCGATTACCAGGAAGAGGTCACGAACGGAAAGACCTCCCGTCAAAGTACTTTCGTAAACATCCTCGGTAAAAAGAAAGCTGCATACGTGGTCATTCCGGGAAAAAGCACGGGTTGGAATTTCTATTTCCACGACCACCTGGGCTCGATCACAACGGTAGTGAATGACAAAGGTGGTGTATCAAGACTGGCCTACAACGCCTGGGGCGAACGGCGCAATGCCGATACCTGGGCATCCGTGCCCAAGGGCCGCGATACCACGACGCCATTCGGATTTACGGGCCATATTGAAGCCGATGATTTTGGACTGGTGTTCACAGGGGCGCGACTTTATGATCCGTCTCTCGGGATGTTTATTTCCCCGGACGAAATCATCCAGGACCTGACCGACGTCACCGCATTAAACAGCTACTCCTATTGTGCCTTCAACCCAGTATCCCTGGTTGACCCGACCGGCTTCTCCTGGTTGTCCAAAATTTTCAAAAAAGCCGTCAAGGTTGTGGTGAACATTGTAAAAGTGGTGGTTCCCGTGGTTGTAGGCGCGGTAGTAACCGCCATAGCCGCCCCACTAGGACCGGTTGTGGCCGGGGCTGTCGGGAACTTCGCTAAAACCGCCACCGCGGCTGTACTCAATGGGTCCTCCGTCTCGGACGCCCTTAAAGCCGGGTTGAAGGGAGGTATTGCCGGGGGCCTTTCCGCGGGCCTTGCATTTGGTGTGGGTGACCTCGCCGAAAAAGCGGGCAGCGCGTGGGGAACCGCGGCGGAATACGGCACGAAGGTTATCGGTCATGGCGTGAGTCAGGGAGCGGTCAGTTATGCTTCGGGCGGCCAATTTGCACACGGGTTCATGAGCGGTGCATTCACAGCCGCAGCATCGCCACTCATCGACGATATTCCGAACTATTCGGGACGCGTAGCTGCCGCAGCCATGGTGGGCGGTACAGCATCCTCACTCGGAGGCGGCTCGTTTTCCAACGGTGCCATGACCGGAGCGTTTGTGCGGATGTTTAATGATGAGCAACACAGAAGCGTCGTTCGTTACAATGGACAAAAACTGACTGCTTATGACGGTACTGGAAAAATTGCTGCAAGCTGTATAGCAATTTCGGGACGATCAGGACATGACCCGCTTCCAAATGGCAGATATTATATTGATACGCCTAACCTTCAAGATGGCAGTTGGTTTGAGATCAGGTCACATGTAAAGGTGTTCCTATTTGGAGATATGGGTACCTATCGTATTCCATTGCATCCACTTTCCGGAACTGATCTGGGAGGCAGAAGCGGCTTTTTCATCCATGGTGGCTTTAATGACCAACCTGGCGACACAATGTATGGCACAAATGGGTGTATCAGCACTGCAATGTGCGAGGATGTGAAGGACTTCCTCAAACAACCCACTTCATTTGGCCCCCACGTACTAGAGGTAAACATTCCAAAAAATCAATGACATGAGATACATCTTCATCGTCTTCATATTGTGCTTAGCTCTGCTTAATGATGCTAAGGCGCAAATCGTCATCAGCTACGACGCGCAGGGAAACCGTGTTGTGCTGGACAACAAGGGTTTCAAGCCGAAACTTACGGCGGCGGCGTTGTCCGTCAAGGCCGGGAAAAGCGTCACCGTCACCATGCAGGGCTGCAAGGGAACCCCGGCATGGTCCATATCGGGAAATACCGGGAGCCTGCAATCCAGTACATCGGGCAGTTCAGTGACCATCACGTCAAAAAACGCGGGAACCATCTCCGTGCAGGGTGCATGCGTATATGAAGGCGGATGCAAGTCCCCGCTATCGGAAATTCTCAGCATCACCTTCACCGGCAGCGGTGCCAGAACAAGCGCGGACTCTACCGCGGAACTGACAAGCGCTACCCCCAGGGAACCGGAAATGCCAGAGGTTGCCAAACAGGATTTCATAATCCAGCCTAACCCGGTGCAAGGGCAAGTCATCCGAATGGTGACCACGCTGCCCGAGTCGGCACTTTTTGAGATTTTCGAGAAAAACGGGCGCCAGGTTCCGCATAGTCAGAAGCGGAACGGTAACGCAATCGAGTTAATACCCTGTAACTCCATTCAACCCGGCATTTACATTATCTCAACCCTGTCGGGTGGCAAGATGGTCAGCAAGAGGGTGCTGATCGAATAGTTAATGCATTACACCAGTCGGTGGCGCGGGTTAAAGGTTCTGCCTCTTCAACTCCGCCACCGCGTGGTTTGCTGCCCTGGCGGTCATAGCCATGTAGGTAATAGACGGGTTCACACATGAAGCGGACACCATGGCTGCGCCGTCAGTAACGAACACATTTTTGCAGGCGTGCACCTGGTTGAATTTATTGAGTACCGAAGTTTTTGGGTCTTTTCCCATTCGCGCGGTGCCCATGTCGTGGATACCCAGGCCCGGATGCGTGTCCTGCCGGTTGAAGCCAGTCACGTTTTTAAAGCCCGCGACTTCCAGCATTTCCACAGCCGAAGCCATCATGTCTTTGCGCATCGCGAGCTCGTTTTCACCGAAGGCCGCGTCGAAAACGATCATCGGGATACCCCATTGGTCTTTCTTGTCCTTATCGAGAAACATACGGTTCGACGGGTCGGGCAGGATTTCGCCAAAGCCGCCGAAACCCATTGTCCAGGTGCCCGGGCGCGTCATATCTTCCTTAAAACCGGCTCCGAAGCCGTTCATGGTGATTCCGCGTTTCCAATCCGATTTGCTCGCGCCGCCCTGGTAACCGTATCCCCGCAGGAAGTCTTTTTTATCCGTTCCCCAGTTCCGGAAACGCGGGATGTACAGCGCATTAGGCCTCTGACCAAATATGTAGTCGTTTTCAAATCCTTCCACGGTCGCATTGGCGCCTACGCCCAGGTGGTGGTCCATGATGTTCCTGCCGACCTGGTCGCTGTCATTGCCCAATCCGGTAGGGAATCGGTTCGATTTCGAGTTCAGCATAAGCGCCGCCGAGTTCATCGAGCCGGCATTCAGAAATACGATTTTGGCAAAAAACTCTTCCACGGCCATCGTGTGCTGGTTGACCACACGAACACCTTTGGCCTGCTGCGTTTTTTCGTCGTAAATGATCTCGCTGGCAATGGTATCGTGCAGGACGGTCAGCTTGTTTGTCTTCCTCGCTGCCGGTATAGAACCCGACAAAGAGCTGTAATAACCACCGTAAGGGCATCCGCGGGCGCATTTGCTGCGGTATTGGCACGACGCCCGCCCGAGGTCCGTATGCCACGGCTGCGGTTTGGTAAGGTTGGCTACGCGCCCGATCGTTACGGGGCGGTTCAGCTTTTTCATCATCGTCTCCTTGAAATAGCGCTCCGGCGCACTCATAGGCATAGCGGGCAGGTAATGTCCGTCCGGCAAAACCTCCCAGCCCTCCGTCTGGCCGCTGATACCCACAAATTTTTCAACATGCGTATACCACGGTTCCAGGTCTTCGTACCGGATCGGCCAGTCTATCGCGATGCCTTCTTTGGCATTGGCCTCGAAATCCTTCCGGTTCATCCGGTACGACTGCCGGCCCCAGTGCATGGACTTCCCGCCGGTATGGTATGCCCGGATCCAGTCGAACGGGCGCTTTTCTATATATGGGTTCTTCTTATCGTCGGTAAAAAACGGGCCGGTCTCCTCATTGGCCAATGTACCAAAACGGTTGTTGGCCCAATATTCCTCTGCCGAATGGATGGAAACTTTGCCCCTGTGTTCAAATTCCCACGGTCCTTTCATGGCCGTGTCGTAGTCTTCGATGTGTTTCACTTCCCGTCCGCGCTCGATCATCAGCACCTGCAAGCCTCTTTCGGTCAGTTCCTTTGCGGCCATGCCGCCCGTCATTCCCGAACCGACCACGATGGCGTCGAATGTATGGGCTTTATCGGATTTCAAATTCAAGTTCATGGTGAGTCGGCGGCTAGTAGGCAAAAGATTTCTGGTTCGGCTTCATGGTGATCATTTCCAGTTTACCGGGGATAGGTACATATTCAAACGATGATTTAATACCTTCCTCGGAGGTGAAATAGCCCAGCATAGTGAGTTCCTTCATCAATCGCCAATACGGCAACCCTTTGGCCTGGGCCGCCATTTGTTCCCGGTCTTCATTGTCCCCCATTTTGGTCTGCTGCACCTGATAAGCCTTCATTTCTTCCACCGAATCGGCTTCCACCTGGGTGAGCAGCGCATTTCGCTCGCCGGCATTAAGGCTCAGAAACTGCTTAGCTTCCAGCCTGTTCAAGCCTTCCGTGAAACTCTTGTGTTCCGGGGTCTTGTAACAATCCTGCAACATCATCACGATGAACGCGGGTACCCCCACATCCTTTGCCCCCGGTGTCGCCGTCTTCGGGATGATCATTTCCGCGACTTCCGCAACGATCAGTCGCTGGTTTTCGGTCAAAGTGAACCCGGCTGGAAAACTTCCAGACGGCAGGCGGTCTTCCCAACGCTTCATTGCCAGCAGGGTCGGAGCGGAAAATGCTCCCCCAAGCATAGCGGCGACGTGGGTAATGGCGGTTCTTCTGTTCATGGTTTTGCTCAGGCTGGTAGGCGGATGATCGAACATGGATTATAAAGCCTTCCCAGCCTGATGTTTACCCAAAGTCAGCGGCGTGTAAAATTTCCGGCCCTATTTTATGACCTCACTCACGAGAATAACCGGACTTATATTGGTGTAATTGGCAAAATCGGCGCGAATGGCGTCCCTGTTCGGACCGATTGCCGCCTGATATTCGCTGAGGCTTTTAACATAAAATGTACCGATAGCCATGAACGGCAATGGCTGGTTCGGAATCCCGCTGGCCACCCCTTTCTCGATGGTATATTTGACCAGATTTGATCCGATAAACTTGGCTACCATGGGCATATGCTTGGTCTCATAATAGTCCATGTTGAAAGTTTTCCCTTCGGCATAAGGATACATGATGGACACTTTTGTTAAGCCTTTTTCAGCGGCGGGCGAGGTCTGTTTCTCCTGGCCGAACGCGGCGAAACAAACTGCAAAGAGGATAAACGACGCAAATAATCTTAATTTCATGGTCAATTCATTTAAAGTGTTAAAATGTTCAATAAGAGTTCATTGGGCAAATATTAAAATATCACCTTTATTCGCAAAACGCTATTTTTCGATGGAATCAATCGAAAAAATCGATTTAGAGAGATGGAATTACGACAGCTCAGATACTTTTTGAAGGCCAAGGAGTTACTCAATTTTACGGAAGCGGCAGCGGCATTGAATATCAGTCAAAGCACATTATCGCAGCAGGTCAAGCAGCTGGAAGATGAATTGAATATCCCGCTCTTCAACCGGATCGGAAAAAGAATTACCGTGACGGAAGCCGGCCATTTATTCAGCGAATATGCTTTACAAAGTATTAACAGGGCTAATGAAGGCCTGCTGCTTTTAAGGGACCTGAAGAATTTGAATACAGGAAAAATTACGATTGGCGTCATTTATTCCATGCGGATTCTTTTTGCCAAAATATTGATCCGCTTTGCCAATCAGTATCCCAATATTCAGATTAAGGTTGTATTCGGCACGACAAAAGACCTGCTCGAACGGCTTAATCAACACCATTTCGACTTTATCCTCACGTTTCACGACGAGCCGTTGGAGCCCCATTTAAAATACCAGACACTCCTGAAAGCCAATATGGTATTGGTAACCGCCAGAAATTCATCCCTCGCGCACAAGGCTACCATTTCACTTCAGGAGGTAGCGGAACTGCCGCTGGCTTTACCATTCAGCGGCAACAACAGCATACAATTCTTCGACGAATCTTTTGGTCAAAAAAACCTCGTCCCCAACATCTGCATGGAAATAAATGATATACCGACGCTTTTCGAGATTGTCAAATCGGGGCGTTGGCACACCATCCTGAGCGAGACCAGCGTAAACGATCCCGACGTTGCGGCTATCCCTATCGACGGCAAAAACATGCGGCGAACAATCAGGATCATTTCGCTCAGAGAAGCCTACGAAAAGAAAGCCGTGACAAAATTCTGTGAGATGCTGACGGAGATTTGAGGGACTATCCTGCTGGCTTATGGGAGCTTGAAATGGTATGACGAGCCCGTTAGGGCATGCATAGGATACCTTACTCCGATATCGTCGAAACCGTGCCGGAGTTCATTAATGTGGAAAGTTGTTTTTCAAATTGCTCCATTTTTGCTTTTAGTGACTGAGTTTCAGCTTTCATGGATGCCTCTGCTTGTTTCAGGCTTTTGTTTTCTGCTTTCAGCGCTTCCACTTCTTTGATCAATGCCTGGATGGCGATCAGGTTTACGCCGTCAAAATCGGCCTGGTTAATGGACTTATCTTCTCCGATTGTCCCCAGTTCGTCGTGTCCGAAGGCTTTAAAAAAGTCTTGTGCCATAGGGCCGTAATGGCGGTTTTGCTTCGTGTCCTGCCCCTTGTAGTTCCAGCTTCCCAGCCGCATCTTGCTGATCTTTTCCAGAAACAATGCCCCATTGGCAGTACGGAAGTTTTCTTTCCGTGTCGAGTCGGATATCACCGACCATGCATTGGCATTGGGTTGGAGCTGTATTCCGGATGGGGAGTTCTCTTGGCGGGCGTTGCTGGTATACAAAATATAGCCGCCTGCAAAATGCATCATCATCTGATTGACAGCTGTGGTATTGTAGGTACAACCCAAACAATTGCTATCATCACCAATAATAAATGAACCTTTATGATCTGCCCTAACAGAAGAACCCATAGCCGTTGAACGATCCCCACTTGCAGCTGTCCAATAACCAAAGGCCGTTGAGCTTTCTCCGCTTGCTTGAGCGCCAAACCCCATAGCTGTTGAATAAATCCCGCTAGCTTTGGTCATAGCACCGGTGGCGAAGGAATACTCGCCTACATTCGCATTGTCCCAATGGGTATAGTGGTTTGCTTCAATTGAGATCGCGCCGGCCCGAAAGGCGCCCTTACTGCCATACCAGATCATTTTGGGTAAATACCCGTGTATGCTTGGAATCGCTGATTGTACGCCCGCAGTGTCAGCTCCGAACAGCACTGTTTTTCCTTCCGCAACGTTTAAAAAAGCCTTGGGCTGTGTCAAACCGATCCCTACCTGAGCCTGGGCTTGCAATGCAATAAGTAACAGCACAATCACTGCTGCCAGACGATCTAATGATTTAAGACGCATTCTAACCTGAAAATAGGATGTATATAAATTGTTCATTTCTGAGCTGAGTTAAATAAGTTATTGTTTGATGACTTTGATTGTTGCTGTGCTTCCATCGTTCAAAAGGAGCTGTACCACGTACAAACCGGCAGACAAATCTTTCATATCGATTTCGTGAAACAGCGGTTTTTTGTGAAATGCAGAAAGCGTGGTTCCCTCTGCATTTAGAAGCTTCATAGCGGCAATGTTCTCCCACTGAGCCGTGCGGATCTGGACTTTCTCTACGGCTGGATTAGGGTAAATGACAGCCTGAAAAGATGGCTCAAAATAAAGCACACGGATCGTGCTGTAAGCGTACGATTCGTCTTTATCCACCATTTTCAGCCGGTAATAGTTAGCTCCTGCTGTTGGTGCCATGTGCGAAAAACCATAGTTTTTCAAACCACTGCCCTGATTGGCCGCCACAATCGTTGAAAGCGTGTTCCAGTCTTTGGCGTTAATGCTATGTTCCACATTAAAATAGTCGCTGTTCGATTCGTAGGTAGTCGACCAGCTCAGACTGGCAACCGGCCCTTCCTTTTTAGCTGCAAATTCCTGCAAGGTAACCGGCAGCGCACCCGGCTGCGCTGCTGTGACGGCGCTGAATGTAACCGGCGCGAGTAAATCATTATAGATGTAATGCGAAGCGGTATTGACCACGCTTCCAGTCGTAGTGACAGATACTACATTTTTATAAGCCACTTGCAGCAGGCTTTCAGTATTACCGTTAAGCTCCGAAGTAAGATAAAAATGCCCTATGCGGCCCGCAATAGTAATGGGTAAGTCCCAGGTGTAAACCCGTGCAATGCTGGGAGGACTTCCCGGCAATGCGGTTGGGGAGACTGTCAGGCGGTTGTTCTCAATATGTAAAGGGGATATTGGCTGGAATGTGAGCCCGTTGATGGATACGGTCGTACCTGCTGACACGTGCAATCCATTGCTTCCTGCGGAAAATTGAGCCCTGGCATTAAAGGAAGATAGTAAAGCGAGCTGGCAAAAGAGTAAATAATACCTCATAGACAATGAGTTAAATGATAAGTGTAAAAGAAACGGTAATAGCGGAATAACTTGCTAATAAATTTAAAAGGACATTTGGCGAGTAGATAAATTGCCGTAAGTAAACTCTTTTTTACAAAACCACCGAGCATCCTACACCGTTACGCTCACAAATTATCTGGAAACTTCCTGACGGATTCTATAAATTGCCTTTTTAACAAGCCCCATTCCACATGGCACATACTACCTCCGACCGGACTATCCACGAGGGCCGTAACCTGAAACGCTTTCGCGAAATGCTTGGAATCAAGCAAGATCACCTTGCATTCGAGCTCGGCGACGACTGGAACCAGCAAAAAGTCTCGGTTCTCGAACAACGCGAGAGAATCGATACGGATATTTTGGAGCAGGTTTCAGCGATACTCAAAATCCCTGTGGAAGCGATCCGGAATTTTGATGAAGTGCAGGCGATCAACAACATTTCGTGTAACTTCTCAGGCAATGCCGTGAACAATAATGGGGTCAATATCCAGCACATCGACCCCATTGACAAAATTCTCAAACTTCATGAAGAGAAGATCGCGCTATACGAGCGGATGTTGAAGGAGAAGGATGAGATGATGGGGAGGTTGGAGCGGTTGATTGGGAAATGAATGCTAGTTCAGAAACTCCTTTGGAACCGGGTTTCGCTTCAAAAAAACCTTCATTTCGTCTGCCTTCCGATCAAATGTCGATTGGCTCGTATTGGTAAATCCCACATACACGCATTGCGATATGGACGGAGCATCGGGACGTTTCTGACCTCTTTGTTTCAGTGTTCTTGGATCTTGATTGGCCATAGTGCAACTTCTGTTTAACAACAATTTACAACTATTTTTTCAGATTTAATAAGAAGGCGTCGTAGTTGGTACCTGGTACAAAGCGAACCCATTTGCCGTCCCAATCTGGCCATTCTCCCATTATCACTCCATCAACCTTATTCGCTTTAAATCCGTATATATTACAAAATTCAGATAGCTCGCTATAATATTTGCTAATGCCCATCTGATATTTGCGAGTCCTTAGTGGCATTTCACCAGGCAAAACAGATCCGGTTGCGGCAATATTGGCTTCTGGATTTTGCCGGAGAAATTCCAATGCTTTTTGACTAACTGTTGCCAAGATACGATCTGTATCGCCATTTCTAATGGTAGTCTTATCGTTAATATCCTCTCTCCACAGCTCCCAAACTCCAAATCCAATATTGTAAAACCTGGTTCCAGCATCCATTAAAGTAATACGCATTCGCAGCTCAATTACTCCGGTGTGCCCTACACTATAAAAACTATATTCAAGACTTCCAGTTTCGTAAGTTGGATATGGTATAATGTCCATATTACATAGTGTGTTAGTAAGATATGCAATGCAAAATATCTCAAAATCGACTAGAAACAAAAAAGCGCCAATCTCCCGAAAGGCGCTTAATTCTGTGGTCACGTAGGGATTCGAACCCCAAACCTCCTGATCCGTAGTCAGGTGCTCTATCCAATTGAGCTACGCAACCGTTTCCGAATTGGACTGCAAAGGTAAGTGATGACTTTTTTAGTACCAAATCCCGATGAAATAAATTTAGGGATTTTTTCCACAAAAACCCTTAATACCCCTGAAAATCAGCCTTTCTCTTTTCCAAAAAAGCCGCAATACCTTCCCCTACATCCCGCGTCCCGAACAGCATTTCCTGACTTTCCCGCTCGGTTTCCAACATCTGCGGCAGGGTGGAATGCATCGATTGGTTGAATGCACGCTTCATTTCGCCAATGGCGCGGGTGGGCGCGTGGCGGTAGTAGGCTATGAGTTTGTCGGTTTCTGCGTCGAGGGACTCGCGCGGGACGGCGTGGGCGATGAGGCCTATTTGCTGCGCTTCGACAGCGGGAATGCGGCGGCCGGTGGAGGCTAGTTCGAAGGCCCGGGAAGTGCCGATCAGCCTTGGCAGCATGAATGTCGCACCGGCGTCGGGCATTAGGCCTATTTGTACGAACAGCAGACTAAGATATGTGTCGTCGGCAGCAATAATTGTGTCGCAGGCCAGCGCAAGTGAGCAACCGGCGCCGACGGCCAGGCCGTTTAGGCGGCACACCACCGGTTTGGGAATGTCGCGAATGGCGGTAATCATCGGCTCGTAATAGTCGCGCAGGATTTCGCCGGCGTTCATGCCCGAGGCGGAAGCTTCTTTAAGGTCGGCACCGGAGCAGAATGCCTTCTCGCCGGTGGCCGTGAGGAATACTACACGCACGGAATCGTCCTCGGCGGCAGTTTGGACGGCGCCCGTGATTTCGGCGATGAGGGCCGGGCTCAATGCGTGGAATACGTCCGGCCTGTCAAGCGCAATGCGGACGACGCCGTCGCGGTTTTCAAAAATGAGATTTTGGTACATGCCGAGAAGTGTTTTCTTTCAAAAGAAGAAATACACAGTGGCGCTACTGACGAAAAGACCGCAAAATACACCTGCTGCAATCTGCGAAGGCGTGTGCGCATTCAGTTGCAAGCGCGCACTCATGAGCCAGCCGCCGATGAGAATGGTTAGTATCAACGGCGCGAGCAATGCGCTTTCATCAAAGCGGATCATTAACCCCGACAGCATTCCAATAGTACCGCCGATTCCCGTGGCATGGGCGCTGATTTTCCAGAAATAGCTCACCATCGCAATGAGCGCAAGCGAAAAAGTAACGCTGGCAAGGATAACGGAAATCTGCGTGGCGAGTTCACCGATCGGTTGCAGCTGCCAGCCAAACAAATAGGTAGCCAGCCCGTAAATGATCACGCAGGCGACGTAAGGTATGCGGCGCTCTGCGGCATCTTCCACATACAGCGATGTGATCATGCCCATCTTCTTAAAATAAAACATCATGATCGCCGGCGCAATGAAGGTATTGAGCCAAAGGAGCATCAGCAGGCTTCCCAGCGCAGGCATTTCGAATGCACTCACGCCCACCAGGTCCGGCGCGAGAAAAAAGAGCAATGCAAACAGGTATGTGGTAATGATCAGCGGATGGAAAACCACCGATAGTATGATGGCAAGTCGGTTATTCAAAGTAACAGGGTCTTTAATCAGGATGATGCTGGCAAAATTACGTTGAAAACCAGACTGTACAATCATTGAGTTCCCGCGAAAAGTAAGTTGCAGCAGCACAATAGGTTTTCGGGGGCGAATTTGTAATTTTGCGCCTCATTCGTAAAAAACCGGGCATTTCCGGCTGACATTTAAAGATTGAATTGAACAAAATGGGACCGTTGCAAATCAAAGACATTTTACAAGCTGCGCCTGAAAACCAATCGGTTGTCGTAAAGGGCTGGGTAAGAACAAAAAGAGAAAGCAAAAACGCGATTTTCATCGCGTTGAATGACGGGTCGACCATACATAATATCCAGGCAGTAGCTGAACCCGGTCAGTTTTCTGCCGAATTGCTGTTGACAGTTACCACCGGGTCGTGCCTTAAAGTAACCGGCCAGCTGATCGCTTCGCAAGGTTCGGGGCAGGCGGTAGAGGTCAAAATCTCCGAAATCGAAGTTTACGGAACGGCCGATCCTGAGCAGTATCCGTTGCAGCCCAAAAAGCATTCGCTGGAATTCCTGCGCGAGATTGCCCACCTGCGCCCGCGCACCAACACATTCAGCGCGATCCTGCGCATCCGCCACGCTTTGGCGTTCGCGGTACATCAGTATTTCAATGACAATGGCTTTTTCTACCTGCATACGCCGGTGATCACGGCTTCGGATGCGGAAGGTGCGGGCGAAATGTTCCGTGTGACGACGCTCGACCTGAACAACCTGCCGCGTACGGAAGAGGGCGCGATCAATTTTAAAGAGGACTTTTTCGGCCGCGAGGCTAACCTGACCGTTTCGGGCCAGCTGGAAGGCGAACTGGGCGCCATGGCGCTGTCGAAGATCTATACTTTCGGCCCGACGTTCCGTGCAGAAAACTCCAACACGACCCGCCACCTCGCGGAGTTCTGGATGATCGAGCCGGAAATGGCGTTTTTCGAGCTGGCAGACAATATGGACCTGGCGGAGGATTTCGTCAAAAAAGTGATCAGTTATGCGTTGGCAAACTGCAAGGATGACCTCAACTTCCTGCAAAACCGTCTGACGGAAGAAGAAAAGAACAAGCCGCAGAACGAGCGCTCATTGCCATTGCTTGAAAAACTGGCATTTGTGGTGGACAACCCATTCGAGCGGCTTACCTATACCGAGGCGATCGAGATTCTGTTGAAATCGAAGCCGCAAAAAGAGGGCAAATTCCAGTTCCCGGTGACCGGCTGGGGCATCGATTTGTCGAGCGAGCACGAGCGCTACCTGGTCGAGAAGCATTTCAAAAAACCGGTGATCCTGACCAACTATCCGCGCGAGATCAAGTCTTTCTACATGAAGCTCGACGAGGACGGCAAAACCGTTCGCGCAATGGACGTATTGTTCCCCGGCATCGGCGAAATCATCGGCGGCAGCCAGCGTGAAGAAAACTACGAGAAGCTGCTCGGCCGTGTGAAGGAGATCGGCATCGACCCTGAAAACCTTTGGTGGTACCTCGAAACCCGCAAATTCGGTACCGCACCGCATTCGGGCTTCGGTCTTGGCTTCGAGCGCCTGGTACAGTTCGTAACAGGCATGGGCAACATCCGCGACGTGATCCCGTTCCCGCGTTATCCGAAAAGCGCAGAATTTTAATTATTCTACAAGGCGTTACCTTTTTCATGGCTTTACGTAAAAAGTAAAGCAGTTAGTGTAAGTTTTACTTTAAACAACACGCACATGAAAAGGAACATGCAATGCTTTAAGAGCAGTATGGTGGCCATGGCCGCTATACTGCTCTTTGTTTTTGATGCCCTTGCCAATGATCCCTTCCACGTCAGATGGACGATGGATTACACCCAGGCCGGCGTTTCGGACCACGCCAATTTCTCGCCCTCGGACGCCCAGCTGGCCGGTGGTGCCAACACATTTACCTTGCCCACGGTTTACAGCGGAGGCGGAGGCGCCAATGTGGTAGGCTATATTATCCGTCCCTGGCCTGTAAGCTTTTCAGCCTCCCGCTACATGGAGTTTACATTTACCGCCAACTCCTTCAAATACAACATTACTTCCATCGGCTTTCGGCTGCGCCGCTCACCCAATGGGCCGAACAGTGTGAAGGTCCGCACGAGCATGGATGGTTTTACGGCAGACCTGAATGCATTCGTGATCGGCAATAGCGGCACTTTCAATACCTATAATATCCCGGTGAGCTACAATAACCTGTCCGGCAACAGCTTCACGATCAGGATCTATGCCTATAATTCGGTGGACATCTACGGCACATTGTGGTTTGACGAGATTGCTGTGAACGGTGATGTTCTCGCCATTATCCTGCCCGTGGACATTGTGTATTTCAAAGGGCATGCTCAGAACGGCCATACCGCCCTGGAATGGGAAACGGGATGGGAGAAAAATTCGGAGGAATTCATCGTTGAACGGAGCGGCGACATGCGGAAATTCTCAACAATAGGGGTAGTTCCAGCGTCGGGAGAAACTACGGGCCGAACGCGCTATTCCTGGCTGGACGATGATCCACCGGCAGGCATCAGCTATTATAGGTTAAAACTCCTTGACAGGGATTCGAGCTTCACTACTTGCAGGCCGATCACCGTTGAGCATGCGCAAACGGCATTTAGGGCGAGCATAGCGCCCAATCCCGCCATTTCACACTGCATTATGGTTACGGGAACTGACCCTCGAAATGCGCTGCTTGGATTGTTCAATTCGGCGGGCACGCCCATTCCCTTCCGGCGCGAAGAGGATGCCGACGGACGCATCAGACTCTTGCCCGCGCAGCCGCTTGCCGCTGGCATTTATTTTGTACTATACGTAATGAATGGTCAAAAAGAACAGCTGAAAGTGTTAGTTCCGTAAAGCATTCTGCGCTTAATTTGTAATGGTAAAGTATAGAAAATGTTAACGCCGCGTCGTTAGCATGGCAACGTTCTGAATATTAAAGGCCACAAGCCTATGTTGAAAAAAGTGCAGCCGAAAGTGTGGTGGACGGCCATTGCCGTCCTGGTTATTCTGTTGATTTCCTGGGGATTAGTCAGGAAAAATAAAACCGGCTCCCCGGACGTGTCCGTGTCTGGCGGATCCGTTAAAAATCTCGATCCGGTTCTGGTCACGAATCCCGATGCCGAAATGGCCGAAAAAATCTCGAAAATCGAGGACATTTTCAGGCGAAAAAGAAAGGCCGGTTTCAACGGCAATGTGCTGGTGGTGCAAAAAGGCAAAATACTTTACCAAAACTCCTTCGGCTTCGCGCATATGAGGGCAAAGGACACGCTAACGGCCGATTCCCGTTTCCAGCTGGCCTCGCTTTCCAAGCCATTCACAGCGGTAGCTGTTTTGAAGCTGATCCAGGAAGGCCGGGTAGCGCTCGACGACTCTGTACAGCGCTTTTTCCCCGATTTCCCTTACCACGGTGTGAAGGTCGATATGCTGCTGAGCCACCGCAGCGGGTTGCCTAATTACATTTATTCATTTAACGACAGCGTCCGCCACGGCAGAAAATACCCCGACAACCTCGATATTCTCGACTGGTATGCCAAAGTGGTGCCCACCCCGACGCCCTATAACCGTCCGGGCCGCTCATTCAACTATTGCAATACCAACTACTGCGTGCTGGCCGCCATCGTAGAGAAGGTGACCGGCGATTCATTCGGCAAATACCTCAACAGCCAGATTTTCACGCCGCTGGGCATGCAGAATACCTATCTGGTAACCGACACCACCATTGCAGCCACCAAAAACCGCACCGACGGACACCAGTACGGCCGCAGGCTCGATAAGGATTATTACGACGAGGTAGTCGGTGACAAAGGCCTCTATTCCACCACGCTGGACATTTACCGGTTCTATAACGGGCTCACGAAAGGCCTCATTCTCGAAAAGAAAATGCTTGAAGAGGCATTCAAACCCCGCAGCTTCGAGCGCGACGGGATCCGCAACTACGGATATGGCTTTCGCATGCACATCAAGGAGGATCACACGCCACGTTTCATCTACCACGGCGGGTGGTGGAAGGGTTACAACACCATGCTATGGGTTTGCCCCGAAGACGACGCGGTGATCATTGTTCTCGGCAATACTTACAACCGTTCGACGTACGATTTGCGCGAACTGCTCGAAGTCGTCCACGGTTCGGTGAAGATCGACGATATTGAGAAAGACATCTAGCATTGTTTGAATTCGGCCACGAATTCAGGATATTTGCCGAAATTAAACGCATTCCCGCTCTCATGCCCGACACCGCATTCCATTTACCTGCTTATTTGCTGTTGGGCTTGCCGTTTTCGTGCTTTTTGTTGCTGTGGATTGGTGGAAAAAGTCTAAATAAATTCGCAGGCTGGATCGGGGTGCTGGTCACTGCGGCGGGGCTGCTGATAAGCCTCACTTCCGCCGATCCGGGCGCTAACCATTACATTCGTTTTCAATGGCTCAGCATTGGCAGCCATTCTATCACGCTTTCCTTCCGGTTCGATACGCTTTCGGCCATGATGCTGGTCATCGTGCATTTCGTGGCATTGCTCGCGCAGCTCTTTTCGACTGCCTATATGCACGAAGACCGGAATGTGAACCGCTATTTTGCCTTTATCCAGCTCTTCCTTTTTTCGATGCTCGGCATTGTACTCGCGGGCAGTTTGCTGGTGATGTACATTTTCTGGGAGTTGGTCGGGCTGTCGTCTTACCTGCTGATTGGTTTTTGGTATACCAAAAAAAGACCCGTTTGGGCGGCACAGAAAGCATTTGTACTTAACCGCATCGGAGATGCTGCGTTTCTGACGGGTATATTAGTGCTCTTCTACTATACCGGTTCTACGGACTTTGAAGTGCTTTCACTGGAAACCGGCAACATTTCGCCGGGCATTCTGACCGCCATCGGCATTTGCCTTTTTGGAGGATGCGTAGGGAAATCGGCGCAGTTTCCGCTTTCCGGCTGGCTGCCCGACGCGATGGAAGGCCCCACGCCTGTTTCGGCATTGATCCACGCGGCTACGATGGTAGCAGCGGGCATTTTTCTCCTGGCGAGGATATCCTTTTTACTCACCGTCGACGCGCGGATTGTCATACTCGTTATCGGGGCCATCACCATGGTGACGGGCGCTGTAAAAGCGCTAAAAGGCTGGGATATCAAAAAGGTACTCGCCTATTCGACGATGTCGCAGCTCGGCCTGATGGTTATGGCGGTTGGTTTCGGAAGCTGGCAAACAGCATTATTCCATCTTGCAACGCACGCATTCTTCAAGGCAGGGCTATTCCTTTCGGCCGGCTCGGTGATCCACGCGGTAACCCCGAATGAAGGACAACCCGATTTCGATCCGCAGGACATGCGCACAATGGGCGGCTTGCGGAAAGCATTGCCTGTAACATTCATCTGCTTTTCCATTTGCGCGGCTGCATTGGCAGGGTTACCATTCTTTTCAGGCTTTCTTTCCAAAGACGCGATTATTACGGAGGGGTTCCTCTGGGCCGCGGAATTCGGAGCGGCAGGCTACCTTTTCCCGGTGCTCGTCATTCTTTCAGCCGGGTTGACGGCATTTTACATGACTCGCCAGGTGTGGCTGGTATTTTTCGGGGCGGGCCGTTTCCCCGCGACCGTACACCCGCATGAGTCGCCGGTGGCTATGTGGCTGCCTATGGCGCTCCTTTCGGCCCTATCGCTGTTTTTCTGGTTTTCAATTAACCCATTCAATGCCGAAGGCTGGTTCCTGCACTGGATCGGGAAAGAGCACGGCGCGCATTTGGCTTGGGTACCATTCGTGGCGAGTGCCGTTACATTCATTTCGATCTTCCTGGCTTATCGCCAAACCAAGGTGGAAAATCCGTTTAAAATGAATGACCCGGTACCAGCCGGCGGACCTGCCCAAAGCCGATGGTCCGGGCTGCGTGGTTATTCCCGGGAAGAGTACTTCCTCATTCCCTTCGAGACGATCGCGAAGTACCTCAAAGCCTTTGAAAAAAATGTTGTCGACGCCCTCGTCGACCTCGTTGCGAAAGGCAGCGTGGTGTTCGGTCATTTCATTGCATGGGTCGACAGGCTTTTTGTTGACGGTGCGGTAAACCTGACTGTTTTCTCGATCCGTTCCGCCGGCCAGGCCGCCCGGAATATGCAGAGCGGCCGGATACAGTCGTACTATATTGTGACGGTAATGGGCGTCTTTTTGTTGATATTGTGGCTGGTTGCGATGTAATGCAGCCCGGCCGGTTAAATTAATGTTTGATGATTGATCATATACTCACCTTTTTAATTGCCATACCATTACTGGGCGCCGCTGCCATCGCATTCTGGCCGGCCGACAGCCAGCACAATTTCCGCCTCATTGCATTGGTGGCATTGCTGCTGGAAGTAGTCGTTGCCGCAACGTCCTTTTTGTCGTTCAACAGCCAGGAAGCAGGGCTGCAACTTTCCGAAGTGCGGGAATGGATCACATTGCCCATTGGCTCCCTGGGTGTCATTTCCATTGATTACGCGTTGGCTGTGGACGGGATCAGCTTTCCGCTGGTGCTACTGGCTGTGGTGGTGCTGTTGGTGGGCGTTGTGAGTTCGTGGAATGTCAATCACAAATCCAGGGCGTATTTCGGACTCTATTTGCTGCTCAGCGGCAGTGTAATGGGCTGTTTCCTCGCTCAGGACTTCTTTCTGTTCTACCTCTTTTTCGAATTCATGCTTCTGCCGATGTATTTTCTCATCGGCTTGTGGGGCGGCCCGCGGCGGGAGTATGCTGCATTGAAATTTTTCATTTACACATTCCTGGGCTCGCTGCTGATCCTGATCGTGATGATCGGGCTGTACCTCTCGGTGATCGACCCGATCGAGACCGCCCGCGCCGTAGGCCTCATCGGCCCCGAAGACGCGGTTCATCCCGACATGATCCCGCAAATCCAGCAATGGCTCTTCGACGGCAAAATCGCACCGGAGCAGCTGATCCACACTTTCCGTTTCACCTACCTGGCCGACCCGGGTAATTATATTCCGGGGTCCATTCTGAGCGCCGCTTCTGAGTTTTTCATTGCAGATGTCCCCGTACGTTTGCTCGCGTTCTGGTTTCTGTTCATCGGCTTTGCCGTGAAACTACCCGTGGTCCCCGTACACACGTGGCTACCCGACGCACACGTGGAGGCACCTACGCCTATATCCGTCGTGCTGGCTGGTATTTTGCTAAAAATCGGAGGGTACGGTTTCATCCGCATCGTCGACGGCTTCTTCCCGGCGGAGGCACTTTACAGCGCCATTCCGCTGGCTATTTTGGGGATGATCTCGATCGTCTATGGCGGTTTCAATGCATTGGGCCAGCACGATCTGAAAAAGATGATCGCCTACTCGTCTGTATCGCACATGGGTTTCGTCCTGCTCGGTATCGCCGCGTTCACACCCGAAGGCTTCAACGGCGCCATTTACCAGATGGTTAGCCATGGCATATTGTCGGCAATGCTCTTCCTGCTCACCGGCGTCCTGTACGACCGTACGCACGACCGCCGCATCGACCATTACCGCGGGCTGATCTCCGTCATGCCGCAGTACACCGTCGTCACCGGTATTGCATTTTTCGCTTCCCTGGGCCTTCCCGGATTCTCGGGGTTCGTCGGAGAGCTGTTTACCCTCATGGGCGCCTTCCAGTCCGACGCTCTGCCGGTCTGGATCCCTGCATTGTCTACGCTGGGCATCGTCCTCGCTGCCGGCTATTTCCTCTGGACTTACCAGCGCATGTTTTTCAGCTCATTCTGGTTTAAGAACGCCACCACACAAGTCCTCACCGACCTCACGCGCCGCGAGAAGTTCATGCTGATCCCCCTCGTGATCCTCACGATCCTGATCGGTATCCTTCCGGGACCGCTATTCGACTTGTCAGGCCCTACGATCGAGGCCTGGCTGGAAGGGTTGAAGTAGGAGTAGGACCTACTGAGTATCATTTATGGGATATCCGTGGCGGTCAAGAATTGGTCGCGGTTAGCAGGAGTTATCACCGAAGTTTTTGCGCGGGGATAATGAGTTAGAAAAGTAGACGGAAAACGAACGGAGGCTTCGGAATTCCACTTGAATTCGAAGGCGCGTAATTCCCCTTTTACTTCCTCGATATAATCTACTTCCTGTTGCAGTGTAGTACGCCAGAAATATATTCTTGCATCCAGCTGTTTTGCATTCAAAAACTTTTTACGCTCGCTGATAATGTAGTTTTCCCACAATGCACCAACGTCTTTCCGGTTTTGCAGCGGGTTAAAATTGTTCGTCACGGCATTGATAATCCCGTTATCATAAAAATAAATCTTCCTCCCCTTTTTGATCTCGGTGCGGACATTTCCCGAAAATGCAGGGACCGTAAAAAGCACGAATGCTTTTTCGAGCAAATCAATGTATTTCTCCACCGTTTTGTTATCCGCCTGAATCAGCCGCCCTATTTCCGTAACACTTACTTCGCTTCCCACCTGCAATGCGAGTGCTTTCACAATTTTTTCAAGCAAAACAGGCTTCTTGATTTGTTCCAGCACGAGCAAATCCTTGTAGAGATAACTGTTCGCAATGAGTTTGAGGTGCCTTTCCGCATTCACCGGGTCGGTTACTATTTCGGGATACGAGCCGAAAATAAGGCGTTGTTCCAAAAGCCGCTGCTCGGTAAGGTAATCGGTGTAACTGACCAATTCGTCGTACGAAATAGGTAGTAGCTGCATTTCATATCGTCTGCCGGTAAGCGGCTCGTTGATATTCCCCGCCAATTCAAAAGAAGAGGAGCCAGTGGCGATTACCTGTACGTGCTTCAACCGGTCCACTATAATCTTGATCACGACGCCGATGTCCTGAATACGCTGTGCTTCGTCTATAAATACGATTTCGTGATCCCCGATAATCCTTTCGAGCAAAGTGACATTCGGTCGCAGGAAAGCTTCCCGGGTATCGGCATCGTCGCCATTGAGCCGTAGTGTTTTTTTGCCAATAATTTGAAGCAGTTGTTCGGAAAAAGTCGTTTTACCGGCCTGTCTCGGACCGTAAATAATCAATGCTTTTCCTTTAAACAAGGAGTCTAACGCAGCTTGCTGTTGGTTTCTGACGATCATAATTTCGGATTCAATTCCAATAAAATTATGATATTCAAGGATTCAAATCCAAAATAATCATGATATTTTTGGATTTTAATCCCAAATGATCACGTTTTTGATCCTTAGCAGCCGCTACCTTCCAAATAACTGATCCAAACTGAACCGCCCTTTTTTCGATAATCCTTCCAGTGTCTGCTGCTGGTCGGGGGTCAGGATTTCGATGATTTCAATGCGCTTTTCTTCGGCCAGACGCCTCCGGTCGCTGCGTTTGTTATCGCCGCGCCGCTTCATTTTTCTCTCCATTCTGGCGTAACGCCGGTCGATCTTTTTGAGCTGCTTCTGCTGACGCTTCGTGAGTTGGAGCTGGTCGGCGTACTTGTCCATGTTCTTTTCCAGTCGCCGGTTGTTCAGTTTGCTGTTACTGGCGTCGTCATTCTGGTAAATGTCGTCATCGCGGCGGTCGTAACCGCGGCGGTCGCTAGTGCGGTCATTGCTCTGATAACGATCTCTTTTGCGCGACTGACCAAACGAGTCGGATGTGGACAAGCCTCCTAGCAGCAGGCCTAGGGCGAAGAGCAGCGTCAGGATTTTTTTCATGGGGTGATGATGGGTTAAAATTCGATGCATATAACGGCAACTGCAACCGGTAGTATATAATGCAGCCGTTTTTTCACTATGTCACAGAGTTTTAGACTTATTCAAATAAATATGGTTTTGTGCAGGAGCACGGATGGTATTTTTTGCAATCTTTACAGTAGTTACTGTTAGTTTTATTTCAAACTACGTTCTATTTTCCAAATTTTATTTCCCTACACCCTGTTTTATCAGATGAAAGATAGTGCTCCTTCACAAAGGTTATTGTCCCTGGATACGTTGCGTGGTTTTGATATGTTCTGGATTTCGGGTGGCGAAGAAATTTTCCATATGCTTGCGAAAGTGACCGGCTGGTCGTGGGCGATCGTGCTGGCCCACCAGTTTACCCACCCCGAATGGAATGGTTTCCGTGCCTATGACCTCATTTTCCCCACGTTTCTGTTCATGGCCGGTGTTTCGACGCCGTTTTCACTGGGGAGCCGCCTCGAAAAAGGAGTCCCGCCGTCGCAACTGGTGCGCAAGGTGATCCAGCGCGGCATTATCCTCGTCATTCTGGGAATCATTTATAACAACGGCCTTTTCGAAACGGAATGGTCGCAGATGCGCTACCCGAGCGTACTTGCGCGCATCGGGCTCGCGGGCATGTTTGCCCAGATCATCTACCTCTATTTCGGTTACCGGGCGCGGTGGATCTGGTTCGGCGGGCTGCTCATCGGCTATTACCTGTTCATGATGTTCTACCCCGTGCCGGGCTGCGGCGCTGGGATGCTCACTATCGACTGCAACCCGGCGAGCTACTTCGACAAAATGCTGATCCCTGGACGTCTCCACCTAAAAATACACGATCCCGAAGGCCTGGTCTCGACCATACCGGCTATCGCCACCGGCCTCATGGGCATATTCGCAGGTGAGTTGCTGCGCACGAGCCACGAGGTTATTTCTCAGAAGAGTAAAGTCGTTTACCTGGTTTTTGCAGGAATTGTCAGCCTGCTGCTGTGCCTGGTTTGGGATTATTTTTTCCCCATTAACAAAAACCTCTGGACCAGTTCCTTTGTACTCTGCGCGGGTGGGTTCAGTACCTTGCTGCTGGCGCTGTTTTATTGGATCGTCGATATACTCCAATATCGCAAATGGACGCTTTTCTTTGTCGTAATCGGCATGAATTCAATTGTCATTTACATGGTTGGCCGTTTCATCGACTTTGGTTACACAGCCCGCGCCTTGTTCGGCGGCATTCTCAGCTATTTCCCTCATGGCGTAGAAGCGGTGGGCGAAGTAATTGCATTTATCGCGGTACAATGGGCGTTTATGTATTTACTTTACAGGAATAAACTGTTCTTAAAAGTATAAAATGTCATGAATGGTCAATGAGTCAGGAATTGTTCAATATTCACTCATTCACTCATTCAATCATTCAAAATTAAAGTATGATCGAAGTCACCAACCTGACCAAAGTATACGGAACGCAGCGAGCGGTCGATGGGATTTCATTTACCCTTAAAAAAGGAGAAATCGTAGGCTTTCTCGGCCCCAACGGCGCAGGTAAGTCGACGACGATGAAAATCCTGACGGGTTATCTCAAACCCACAGAGGGACTGGCCAAAGTATCGGATTTCGACGTGATACAGCAGCCCATGCCCGCGCGCAAGGCCATTGGCTACCTGCCCGAGCATAACCCCTTGTACCTGGACATGTACGTGGCTGAATTCCTGCTTTTTTCCGGAAAACTTTACGGCATGAATGGTGTGGCATTGAGCGCGTGGGTCGATGAAGTGATCGCGATGTGCGGGCTGGAACCGGAGCGCCGCAAAAAGATCGGGCAGCTTTCCAAAGGCTACCGGCAGCGCGTCGGACTGGCGCAATCGTTTTTGCACAATCCGGATGTGCTCATCCTCGACGAGCCGACGACCGGCCTCGATCCGAACCAGATCCAGGAGATCCGCGAGGTGATACGCACGGCGGGGAAGGACAAAACCGTGCTTTTCTCCACGCACATTATGCAGGAAGTAGAAGCATTGTGTGACCGCGTCATCATCATTAATAAAGGAAAAGTAGTAAGTGACAGCTCTTTGCAGGCACTTCGCGACACAGGTGACTCGCTGGAAGACACTTTCAGAAAGCTCACGCAGCAGGGTTGATGTTCTGACACTAATTACCATAACCATAGTCGGTTAAGCAAATATTAGAATTGCATTAAAACGTTATTTTAAAGGATTTAATGCGCCCCAAAATTGTTACTATTGTAACTTTTGATGGACTCCAATGTCAGTTGTTGTTGAGTTTAAACCTAACATTCCCTCGTTAAGTCTGTGTTTTCAGGTATGAAAAGTTGGTGGTTCGGCCGGTTTCGTGTTGTTTTGATTGTAGTGGCATTGGTAGTGCTTACCTCCATGGGATCTGTTGCGTGGAAAATGATGGCGGTCAGGACTGTGACAGTCGAACGTGCACCTGCCGTTGTCGAAGCCAAACACAAAGCTCCCAAGAAGCGCCGCGATCCGGTGCTGGTATTGCCGGAAAACGAATGGGTGGACAGCACCCTCAAATCCCTGAGTATCGAGCAGAAAATCGGCCAGCTATTCATGGTGGCAACCTTCTCGAACCGCGACGAATCGCATTATAAATACATCGACAAGCTGATCAACGACTACCAGATCGGCGGCCTGATCTTCTTCCAGGGCGGCCCGGTGGGCCAGGCGCAGCTTACCAATCGCTATCAGTCGCATTCCAATATCCCGCTTTTTATCGGCATAGACGGCGAATGGGGCCTGGGTATGCGCCTCGACAGCACGATTTCCTTCCCTAAACAAATGGTACTCGGCTCGATCCAGGACGATCAGCTGATTTACCGCATGGGCGACGACATTGCCCGCCAGTGTAAGCGGCTCGGCATCCAGATCAACTTCGCGCCGGTTGCCGACGTCAACAGCAACCCGGCCAACCCGGTGATCGGTATACGTTCTTTCGGCGAGGACCGCGATAACGTGACCCGGAAGTCGATTGCCTACATGAAAGGCTTGCAGCACAATCGCATTATTGCCACAGCCAAGCATTTCCCCGGGCATGGGGATACGGATGCGGATTCGCATTTCACATTGCCTGTGCTGACGCATTCTCTCGAACAGCTTAACAATACCGACCTTTACCCTTACCGCGAGATGATCGCGGACAGCCTCATGGGTGTGCTCAACGCGCATTTGTACATTCCTGCGCTGGACAACACGCCCAACCAGGCCAGCTCGCTTTCGGATAAAGTGGTAACCGGCCTCCTCCGAAAAGACCTCGGCTTCCGCGGCCTGGTGTTTACCGATGCCATGAATATGCGGGGCGTGCTGAAAAATGGCAAGGCCGCCGATGTGAACCTCAAAGCACTGGTAGCGGGCAATGACGTGCTGCTCTACCCCGAGAGCATTGCCGAGACGATTACGCGGATCAAAGACGCGATCAATCAAAAACAGATCAGCGAGAAGATCATCGACGATAAAGTCAAACGCATTTTACAGGCCAAGTACTGGGCGGGCCTCAGCAAATACCAGCCTATCGACATCAATAACCTGTATTCCGACCTGAATAGCGAGAAAAGCAAGGAGCTCTACCGCGAACTCTGCGAGGCGTCGGTGACTGTGGTGAAAAACGACAATAACCTGCTCCCGATCGGCTCGGTTATGGACAACAATATGGCTTCGGTGAGTATTGGAGAGGGCAGCAGCGTCGCATTCCAGAAAATGCTTTCGACCTACAAACCCATGCGGAGCTATTCTTTCTACGACGGACCTTCGTCTCAAGAGCAGATCAGCGAAATGCTGGGTTACCTGGAACCATACAATACCGTGATCGTAGACATTCACGGCATCAGCTCGAAGCCCGGCCGGAACTATGGTGTTACTACCGGTATGGTCGATTTTGTGAACCAGCTGAAACAGCAGCACAAAAAAGTAATCCTTTGTCTCTTTGGTACCCCATACAGCATTCCGTTTTTTCCCGAAACAGACGTGCTCATCTGCACCAGTCAGGACGGAAAGGACCAGCAGGAAATCGTACCTCAGATTATCTTCGGCGCATTGCCCTCGAAGGGACGCCTGCCGGTGTCGGTACTGGCCTACAAAACAGGGGCCGGTGTAAACACCACGACCATCAACCGCATCGCATTCGGGACGCCTGAGAGCGTGGGTATCGACGGTAATTCGCTCAAAAAAATCGATGAAATTGCCAACGCGGCGGTGAATGACCATGTATTTCCCGGCTGCGAGGTGCTGGTAGCCCGACAAGGCAAGATTATTTACGAAAAGCAGTTCGGCGGGCTGAGCTACCGCACCACCGACCGAGTAACGCCTGAAACCATTTACGACCTGGCCTCACTCACCAAAGTTTCGGCCACATTACAGGCTGTGATGCTCCTTTACGACCGGAAACAGATCAGTCTGGACGAGAAAGCTTCGAAATACCTCCCGGAACTGGCTGGTACCAATAAGCAGAACTTCACCGTCCGCGACTTGCTCCTGCACCGCTCGGGGCTCATTTCTTTCTATCCATCGCTTTGGGACAGGACCAAAACCAGCGCCGGAGGCCTGCTGCCTGAATATTACAGTTCAAAACAAGACACGGCCTATTATTTACAGGTAGCACCCAAACTTTTTGCCAAACCTGCCTTGCGCGATTCGGTGTGGAAATGGGTGGTGGAATCTCCTATGAACAACCGCCGCGACCGCGCCGGTAACTACGGGTACCTTTACAGCGATCTTGGCTTTCTGACGCTTCAAAAAATAGTTGAAAAAATAACCGGCCAGCCCCTGGATATTTTTGTGGCCGCCAACATTTACGAGCCGCTGGGACTGCCTTATCTCGGCTTCAATCCCCTGCGCCGTTTTCCTGAAAAACAGATTGCGCCTACGGAACAGGATTACCGTTTTCGCGGGCAGTTACTCCAAGGGACCGTGCATGATCAGATGGCGGCCATTGTAGGCGGTGTTTCGGGACATGCGGGGCTTTTCGGTACCGCCCGTGACCTTGCCGTCTTACTGCAGATGAACTTGTGGAAGGGCAATTATGCCGGCAAACGCTATTACGAACAGGCTACCGTGCCATTTTTTTCGCGCTTGTACGACGAATCGCACCACCGCGGATTAGGCTGGGACAAAGCACCCGCAGACGGCAACAGTTCCTACGTTTCAGCACAGGCGTCGGTAAACTCATTCGGGCACACCGGCTTTACGGGTACTATGGTGTGGGTGGATCCGGAGGAAGATATTGTGTTTGTATTTCTTTCCAACCGCGTGAACCCGGATGCCGAAAACACTGCCATTACCACCCAACGTACACGGCGAAAAATCCAGGACGTAGTGTATAGTTCGTTGATCCAACGGAAAAGCCAGCTTCCATAAATCACCTTCAGGGTATTTGAAAAATATCTCTAACTTTACCAGTCAAAAGGTTAGCGGAAAGATATTAAGACAGATACATGAAAAAAACATTTATTAAAGAGAGTTTCCTTACCATTTTCGCCACGCTATTCAGCCTGGCAGCTTCATTCGGACAGACTACGATTACACTAGATCCGATCACTTCTTTATCCTATTGTGCTGGAAGTAATATTACCGTCTCTTTCGCCACTACCGGCACTTTTACGGGCGGAAATACCTTTACAGCCCAGCTTTCGGATGAGACCGGCTCATTTACTACTCCGAAAGCTACCAAGTCCGGGGCTTCGCCGATTTCAATTACAATACCCGGAAATGCAACTGCGGGAGCAACATATAAAGTGCGGGTGGTTGCATCTGCGCCTGCGACCACGAGCAATGAAAGCGGGGCTATTACCGTAGAAGTCGCACCTGGCGCACCAGGTGTTACAAATAAAAGCTATAATGTCGGGGACACACCGGTTTCGCTGGCCTTGTCTGTGACAGGCACCAACCTGTTGTGGTATACCGCGGCAGGCGGTGGCACCGGATCGGCCACAGCTCCTACAATTTCGACTACCTCTCCGGGAACATTCAGCCATTGGGTAACACAATCCACCTCGGGCGGATGTGAAAGTCCAAGAGCCAAAATCGATGTAATCGTTTCGGCGGCTTGCGTTCCACCACCTGCTCCGGGTGTAACAAATAAAAACTATACAGTGGGTGATACGCCAGTTTCGCTCGCGTTGTCGGTGACCGGAACTAACCTTTTATGGTATGCAGCGGCAACCGGCGGCACGGGTTCGGCCACAGTTCCCGTAATTTCGACTGCGTCGGCAGGCACTTTCAGCTATTGGGTGACACAATCCGATTCGCCAGGATCGTGCGAAAGCCCGAGAGCCAAAATTGACGTCATTGTGACGGCTGCCTGCACGCCACCTCCCGCACCAGCGGTAACTAATAAAAGCTACACAGTTGGCGACACTCCTGCCTCCCTTACATCATCGGTAACGGGAACTAACCTGCTCTGGTATTCAGCGGCGACAGGGGGTACTGGCTCATCAACAATTCCGACCGTTTCAACTGCCTCAGCAGGCACGTTCAGCTTTTGGGTAACACAATCCGCTTCACCCGGATCATGCGAGAGCCCGAGAGCTAAAATCGATATAGTCGTTTCCAACTGTACCCCATCCCCTGCTCCTGGCGTAGCCGACATTGCATTCTGCTTGAATGGTGCTACTACGAAGTTAACCGCGACGGGTACAAGCCTGAAATGGTACGACAGCAATGGAAATGCCGTCGGTACTGCTCCGACACCCGCCAATTCTCCGGCAGGCGTCACAAGTTATTTCGTTACCCAGAAAGTGGGATCGGGTTGCGAAAGCCCCAAGGCGGAAATTAAGGTAACCATCCGCGAGACTCCGGCACCTGCTGCCATATCGCCGGTTGAATACTGCCTCAATGAAAAAGCGACTGCGCTCACCGCTACCGGCACTGACCTGAAATGGTATATGTCCTCTACCAACGGGACGGCGCTTACCTCGACCCCGACGCCCGTCACCACCGCGACAGGAACCACCCGGTATTATGTATCTCAGACCTTGAACGGATGCGAAAGCATTCAGAGAAAAGAAGTGGCCGTGGTTGTTAAAAACCCTTCCACTGCACCTACTGTCACCGCTACCGTAAACCTTTGCCAAAATTCCAATGCAGCGCCATTGACAGCAACCGGTTCGGGGCTCAAATGGTACACCGCCGCCAGCGGAGGCACAGCGCTGGACGCGGCTCCATCGCCAGTTACAACGGCTGTGGGCACCACCAGCTATTACGTGAGCCAGACCGCCGCAGGATTCTGCGAAGGGCCGAGGGCTAAAATCGATGTGGTCATTAAAGATACTCCTGCGGCTCCTGCCGTAGTAACGCCTGTCAATTACTGCGTTGGTGCAAAACCTGTGGCATTGACTCCCTCAGGCGGCGTTTACAAATGGTATACCTCACCCACCGGTGGCACCGGTTCCGGCACGGCGCCCACGCCAAGCGCAACTGCCGCAGGCACTATATCTTATTACGTAACCCAATCCAATACTTACGGCAGCCTTTCCTGCGAAAGCCCGCGCGCCAAACTGGATGTGGTTATCAATGCGACGCCCGCGGCTGTGAGCAAATTGGATGCATCTTTCTGCCAGGAACGCACCGACAAAAACTATACATTCCCGACGCAAGCCGAAGCAGGCAACAGTCTGAACTGGTATACTGCTGCAACCGGCGGCACTGCCAGCACCACTACGCCTTCCATTAACCTGAAAGACGCGAAAGAAACAGCTTTCTACGTAACACAGGTAACCAGCAAAGGTTGCGAAAGCACCACCCGCGTTTTGCAAAAAGTACTCGTTAAACCACTTCCCGGTCTGCCAACCATTGCACAATCTTTGATCGAATATTGTCAGTTTATCCCTGCAAAACCTCTGGAAGCAACTGCCGTTACCAATGCTGCATTGAACTGGTTTGGTACTGACGCGACAGGCGGTACATCAAGCCCAAGCGCCCCCACCCCATCCACTGCCGAAGGCGGAACGACTTCTTACTACGTCGCGCAGACATTGGCCGGTTGTATCGGCGATCGCGCCAAGATCGACGTGAAAGTGAATACCACGCCGAAACCAGCTACCAAAACATACCTCGAATATTGCCAGAACGAAAAAGCCACCGCACTCGACGCTACCGGAACCATTTTGAAATGGTATCGCGAAGCAGGCGGCACCGACTGGCAGGGCGTTCCTTTTATTCCGTTTACGGAGAAAGTACAGGACTACTCGTTCTACGTGACGCAAACCGGCTCGAACGGCTGCGAAAGCCCGAAAGAAGAGATTAAAATACATATCAAATCACTTCCTTCCGCGACGATCTCGGGTAACGCTACCATCGATCTCGGACAGTCCGCGAACATCAACATCAAGTTTACCGGCGACGGACCATGGATTTACGTCCTTTCGAACGGGGTTACAGACACCACCGATCAGGCCGACCATCAGGTGCAGGTTAAACCGAGCACGACCACCAGCTACCTCGTCACCGAAGTATCCAATGCTTGCGGCAAAGGTATCCCTATCGGCAGCGCGCTGGTGACTGTGAAAGTGCCTACCATCAACTCGGGCAGCCCGTCCGTTTCGGAAGTTTGCGCAGGCAAGCCATTCACGGTGCCGTTCCAGCAATCGGGCGATTTCCCTGCGGGTAACACCTTCAAATTGCAGGTAGCCACCCAAAACACCGATGCGCGGTTTTTCACCATACCATCGACGGCCACTGCGAACACGGTAACAGCCACTTTCCCCGATACGACCAAAGGCGGGACGTTCTTCGTACGCGTGATCAGCTCCGGCGCCAATCCGGAATTTACCGTAAAAGGAAGCGTAAGCTCGATCACCATCAACGCTAGTCCGCTGCCGGTGGCCACATTGACGGGCAATCAAACCATTCTTGTAGGCGAAACGGCCGACCTCAAAGCCGATATCACCGGAAAAGGCCCCTGGACCATTACATTGAACAATGGAACGAAAGACACGCTGATCACCGCGAATGCCACTCCTTTCACGTTCAAGCTGGCGCCGAGAACTACGACCACCTACGCCATTACCAAAGTGACCAATGGTTGTGGAAACGGCACGGGTGTGGGTACGGCAAGGGTACAGGTTGACCCGATCCTGGGTGTAGAGCCACCTGCTCCTGCCGACTGGGCGAAGGTTTATCCAACGGTGATCAACGGCAAATGCACGGTGGAAGTTACAGGCACGATTTCGCCGAAGCAGGCAAAAATCGAAGTGGTAGACCTCAACGGCCGCTCGCGCTCGACCCAGGCTATCAAACAATCCAAAACAGAGGTTGATTTCGGCAATTATCCTTCGGGACTTTACCTGCTGCGCATTCAGAACGGCAACCTGACCACCGTTCAGCGCGTGATGAAACCCTGATAACTCGTTTTAGCAATAACACGGGACATTTGTTGCAATGCAATGAATGTCCCGTTTTCTTTACCACCCCATGGATATACAGGCAGATATTATGGACCATTACTTTATGGAGGAAGCCCTCGGCCTCGCCCATAAGGCATTCGAAGAAGGTGAAATTCCCGTCGGGGCACTCGTGGTCGCCAAAGACCGCATTATCGGCAGGGGCTACAACCAGACCGAACGGCTCAACGACGTCACCGCCCACGCCGAAATGATCGCCATTACTGCCGCCGCCGACCACCTTGGCTCGAAATACCTCACCGACTGCACCCTGTACGTCACCCTGGAACCGTGCGTGATGTGCGCCGGCGCGCTCTACTGGACGCAAATCAAGCGAGTCGTCATCGGCGCCAGCGATGAGAAGCGCGGATTTTCGAAGGTTGGCCAGCCCCTGCTGCACCCCAAAACCAAGCTCGTAACCGGCATTATGGCCACAGAATCCCAGCAGTTACTACTCAAATTTTTCAGGGGGTTAAGAACATAAAGCGGCATTCTGCTGTTAGCCTATCTGTTGAAACAATTTTTTTAATCATTTAAACTACACTGAAAATGGCATTTACACTGGATCCCTTACCTTACGCAAACAATGCTCTGGAGCCACACTTCGACGCATTGACCATGGAGATACATCACGACCGTCACCACCAGGCTTATGTTACCAATTTGAATGCAGCGGTAGCAGGCACTGAGCTGGAAGGCAAAACCATAGAAGAAATCATTGCCAATATCAGCAAAGCGCCGGCACCCGTACGCAACAACGGCGGCGGTCACTGGAACCACTCATTTTTCTGGAAATCACTTTCATCGAATGGCGGCGGCGAACCAACCGGCAAATTAGGCGAAGCGATCACCGCTAAATTCGGCTCATTTGCTGCATTCAAAGACGAGTTCAAAAAAGCTGCTACCGGCCGTTTCGGATCGGGCTGGGCTTGGCTGATCGTGAAAGAAGGCGGTGAAATCGCTATCACATCCACTCCAAACCAGGATAACCCATTGATGGACATCGCCGAAGTGAAAGGCACGCCCGTAATCGGCCTGGACGTATGGGAACACGCATACTACCTGAAATACCAAAACAAGCGCCCCGACTACATCGACGCCTACTGGAACGTTGTAGACTGGAAAGCTGCTGACGCACTGTACACTGCGGCTAAATAACGAGGCTCAGTCCTCTGAAAGGGTTTGCAGTTTGTAAAAATTTTGTGAAAAAATCTTGCACGCTGCAAACCTTTTCCTAATTTTGTGTCCTCGAAACGGGGCAATCCCTCATTCGAGCCTAGTACACGGAGGTTGTAGCTCAGTCGGTTAGAGCGCTAGATTGTGGTTCTAGAGGTCGCGGGTTCGAGACCCGTCTCCCTCCCAAAAGGTCCTGATTTTTCAGGGCCTTTTTTTGTGCGTATTCAAATGCGTGGCAAGCCTATTTCACCAGGTTGATAATCATCCATTCAATCCATCAGAAGTCGTTCTTGTATCTGGCCGACAGGAAGTAAAGCTCTATAACTGCCCCAATACCTACTCCCACGCTATAACAAACCAAATCGCTCCAAACGAATGTGAATCCAAGTATCAAGGCCCCCAGCGGCGTTTGCCGGATCGCGTCTATCCATGGTGCGTGGTAGATTTGGCTGAGCTCGATGCATGCCGAAAAGCAAAGCGCGGCCGTTGCTACTTTCCAGGCCGCCCATTTGCGGAAAACAAATGCGAAACCAAAGAACACCATCATCGCCCACAAAACATCGCCGACATACACACGGATGAAAGCATAATGCCCCAACAAGCGGCGCGATAAAAAACCGGCTAGCATTACACCGGCGGTAAGTGAACCGTAAAGCAACCTATTCCTAGGCCGCACGGGCGAATTGTTGTGCATAAGCAAAAAACCAAAAAGGGACCGCCACCGCAGTCCCCACTTCCTAAACCTTTTCGTCCATCTTTTCGAAGCCCTCCCAAAGTACTTTCAAATCAAAGAGTGCGGACTTTTCCGCTGCGTCAAACGGAACGTCCGAATGGTAAAGCGCCAGATCGTGGACCATCCTCAGCGAATGCGCCAGTTCCTTGCAGCCCTGCGATTCGACAAGGTACCAGAATTCGGCTTGTGATTGCGTCAGCGGAATGCTGACGTTGGATGCGTGACGTGCATCATTCGTGGGGTTGACTGAATGTTCCTTTGAGTCAACACCTTCGCCATTTGACGTTTGCATGGTAAAATGGATTTTAGTAAAAATAAAGGAGAGGTCACTGCAAACGTCAGCGATGGAACACATCGACCAGGCTTCGGGACTTTCACCCGTATGCCTCTCCAAGACCATTTTTTCCTGGTTACTATTAATTGTTCCATAATTTTACTCTAACGTTTGCGGGGCAAATATAGGGAAATATCCGATGCTTCGAAGACGACATAATCCACAGCTAACACACGCCCGCAGGCTAAAAGCAGTTAAACCGACGGACATTGTTAGCGGTATGGATGCCGAGCCATGGATTGATTCCACCCGCCAGAAAACGGATGCGTCTACACGCATTCAGTGGTCACCTACTGCGCTTGACATTATCGAGAAACCTTGGCTCTCTGGGCGGTCGAAAGGTAGTAAGTAAGAGCAATGGTAATAAGCTTTTGCACCTCAGCGCACCGAAAGGTACAAAGCAAAAAGTGACGGATTCAAATCCATTGGGGGCCGCCTAGGCGCTACTTACCGCGGCTGGGTGGTTTAGCATGGGCTGGAAGTCACTGTTCCTTTATAAATTTTGTAACGTAATGAAATGCACCCACTTGCACTTTCACTAGGTATATCCCTGGCGGGTATGAAGTAGCATTGAGCGCAAAAGGATTTGTTGGACTTATCCAGGTATGTTCTTGATGCATTAAGGCACCGGCAGAATTGACGACCTTGACGTCGCAAAGGCTTTCTCTTGGCAAAGAGGTAGCTAATACAGCCCTGTTTTGTACTGGATTTGGATAAATGGTGAATTGGAAAGCATTCGGTATGGCTAGTGCAACTATTCTTGAATATGCGTAACTGTTGTCCCGATCTAGCATTTTTAGTCGGTAATAGACATTGCCTATACTGAGCTTACTAATGGTAGAATCATTAAAAAAATAGTTGTTTGTTCCACCATTATTGTTTGCGGCTACTTCTCCTACAATTTCAAAATTCCTTGTGTCCATACTACGTTCAACCTGAAAACTCCGCGTGTTAATTTCGTCGGCTGTTTGCCATGAAAGTTTAACCGTATTTTCAACCAATTCTCCTTCGAATCGGACAAGGGTCAATGGTAAGGCCGGTATGCTGGAATGAACCAGGAAGTTACTGAAGCCATGTACGTGGAAACTCACTTCCCAACGCAACATTTCAGCGTTCCAGAAAATATCGGAATCGTCAGGATCAATGACGATCTCACTGGAAGAAAAACTGGCAGGTAATCCTGAACCATCGCTGCTAGTACCGGAATACTTTGAAACTCTCAGGTTAGCTTTTCCAGTAGCGTCATCTGGTGCACTCGGGAGATCGGATATGCTTCCCAAGTGAGCATTAAAATTGTCGAATTCAATTTGTTTAAAATATAAGGTGACGATACCGCTAGCCGCCGAGGCATTCTTTGCTGGCGTCAGCTCATAATGCCGTGCGACAAATGGGGCCTTCCCGAGTAGCGGAACCGACGGCTCTACCCAGACTTTGGCAGAGATCGAACCTGTTATTGTACTGCCGTCCGGTTCGATGGAAGCGATCATTTTACAGTCGGAATCAGCCACGAAAGTAATTTTACTACTTCCGTTTACGATTACTTCACTCTCGCTTTCCGATAAAGGCAAATCCAAATGTCCCTCTTTATAGATTGAAACCTTGTTCTCGGGTGATCGGCCAACGATCAGGTATTTCAAAGCTGCATTATAGCACACAAAAATGGAATTGGCTTGAATTTGCTGATCTCCAAGAAGGCTATTGCAGGCTGATACATCGCCGGTAATATTTCTCGTGCCGTTACCCAACGTAATGGCTGCTAAAGAGCTTGTCCAGTCAAAGTTTCGCAGGATGTAATTACCATCGGGCATCGACAGAATATTGTACCCTACACGATCGCCAACATGAGTCCCGACGAGCGAATTCACATTACTTAATACACCGGAAACGCCGCTGGTCGAGCTACCCCATGTGACAGCGCCCTTCATGCCGTTGAAGCTCGGAGTTTGTACCAAGTAATTGCCATTTTTCAATACCGTGATTCCATAAGATCCAACCCGATCACTGACTTCGGCGCCCACCAGAGAATTTGTTTCATTCACAACCCCGCTAGTTCCGGTTGTGCCATTTCCCCATGTAGCTGCACCACGATAACCATTCCAGTCAACGGCCACGGTGACGTAATTGCCATTATCAAGGGCAACTATTCCTCCATTAATGGGATAGCCGATTCTATCACCATAATTACTGCCAAAAAGTGCATCGGCAGGGTTGGCCATGCCGATGGTTTCAATCGAGCCATTTCTCCATAAAAGCGAACCCTTTTCGCCGTAACTGCTGCTAACTAAGTAATTTCCATTTTTCAGCGGTGTAATTCCCCAATCGCCAAAATTGTTAATGCCGGCCCCGCCCAGCAAGGAGTTCTGATCGCTTATGAGGCCTGTGATACCTGTCTGGCCATTTACCCAGGTGACAGCACCCTGTCCAGCATTATAGTTTCCGCTGCTAACCACAAAATTTCCGTTTGAAAGTTCGACGATCCCTTCCCGACCAATTTGGTCCCATTCATAGGCCCCAAGCAACGAATTTGTGATGTTGACTTCTCCTGTAATTCCTGATACTCCGTTAGCCCATGTTACCGAACCAGTGTGGTTATTCCAAAGCACACTTGACACCACATAGTTGCCATTAGCAAGGGGAAGAATACCGGAGTAACCATTACCTAATGAAATACCGTCCTGTGCCCGCGAACCTATGAGTGAATTCTGAGCCGTGATTTCGCCTGTGATTCCCGTCAATCCGTTTACCCACGTCGCCGCTCCCCGGTCCGAGTTCCAGCGATAACTCGATACAACGAAATTGCCATTGGTCAGTTCCACAACTCCGCCAATACCCACCAGATCTCCTTGCTGCTCGCCCACCAGGGAATTGGATTCATTAGGTACCCCGATAATCCCTGTACTACCATTCGCGAAGGTCACGGAACCGCGCCCGTCAAGGCAGCCAGAGCACATCACGACATAGTTCCCGTTTTTTAGTGACGTAATGGAGAAGTCGGACGATTCGTATCTTGAAAACGGCCCGACAAGTGAATTAGCTGTACTAATCTCACCGGCAACACCAGTAGATCCGTCTCCCCATGTAACTGCACCTGAAAGGAATGGGAGATTGCGACTGTAAACTAAGTAGTTTCCATTATTTAAGATCGTTAGCTCGAAAAGTGGCGCCATTGTAGGAGAGCGTTTCGCAATCAAAGAATTGGCGGCACTGATTTCACCACTCGTACCGGTCTCACGATTTACCCATGTAACGGCCCCGCGATGAGTGGAATTTTGCCAAGAAGGGCTCTTTACCAAAAGATTACCATTCGGAAGAGTTGTTACACCACCCAAACCAACATAGTCATTCTCCTGTGTCCCCAACAATGAGTTTGATGCAGTAATAGTGCCAACTATTCCGCTATTTCCGTTCGCCAACGTAACCGATCCACGGAAATCATGCCATTCACTTCTTATAATGTAGTCGCTATTCGGAAGAGCGATCACCTCCACTCCAACCTGATCGCCAGAATTGCTGCCTACGAAAGAATTCAGTTCGCTTATCGAACCACTTATTCCAGTCTCAGCATTAACAAACGTAACAGCTCCATGAAACTGACGCCACCTGCGATTGCTGACCAAAAAATGGCCGTTCGGCAATATCTCAACATCGTTATCTTGACCACCAGTGAGTGAATTATTAATGTCTACGACACCATTAATGCCGGTTGAGCCATTTACCCAGGTAAGGGCTCCCGTACTGTTATTCCAGGACTCACTTTTAATGAGAAAATTACCGTTAGGCAACGCGACCAGATCTGAACCGATGAAGTCGTTAGTATGGCTCCCTTTAATGGTACTTATAAGACTATGATTGTGCCCGTTATATAAATACACGGCACCTACATTATTCAATGCGACATCGTCGAAAAATGGATCACTGATGACATAATTGCCATTGGTCAAATCGATGATTTTAGTACCAAACGCTCCGCTCCCCGGGGGAGTATCAACATCTATTTTTTGCGCAAAAATCGCGGAGATGGAAAGAAAATTTAAGAGGATACAGTAAAGTGTTTTCATCAATGTCAAAACATATTGTGTTACTGCTATTAAAGTAATAAGTCCATACTAATTAACCATGCGTTGCTTTACCTCCCTATCCTAACTTGCAAACTAATTCTGCTATTCGAATACCGCCAAAGTTTAAGGCTACGTGCCTCTATATATACTATGAGTTGATCCAACAGAAATTAGCTACAAAGAGCTATCGATACCCTTAAGAAGAATGGAATAATGACTTTCTTCAGTAAGATAATCGGAAAAAATCCGATTATCTTACTGAATTTACACATGGACTTATCTCAAAGCATACGGAATCTTTCCAGCCAGCCGTTAACGCATCAACTGCTCATCTCGCTGTTGAAAGACTACAAACGCCCCAACGATAAAATCCTTCGGGATACGGCAAGTCGCGGTTGGGAAAGATCAGAATGCACTTATCGCGTCCCCAGAGAAAGCTTTATTTGACAAAATAATCAATACAGCAGGCTTAAACCTCCGAAGTAAAATCGCAACCAGCGAATACCTGATCGAAAACCTGAGAATGGAGGAAGATCAATTAAAACAGCTGGATGTACAGGCAATGGAGACGTGGCTGAGCGATTCACCAAAACGCGAGAGCCTGACGCAGGTCATTAAATTCATCAACGAACTATGATCAAGGAATGGCTGGCAAGTTACAATCCTGCCAACAAGGATGATGCAACGCAGGCGCTGCGTGAAATTATGCAGGAAGTCGCGTTGGCTGGTCTATATCGGAAAGGCTTCTTTTTATGTGAAATGTTTCAGCATTTCCGACCTGTTCGCCGGTAAAATGCATGCGCTGCTTTTCAGGAAATGGAAAGACAATGTGAAAGGGCGCGACTGGTATGATATGGAATGGTATATCCGAAAAGGGGTTGCATTGAACCTCAGGCACTTCGCGCTACGTGCGAATGATAGCGGAGATTGGGATCGAGAGGACATCAATGAAATGGAGTTTGGGGATTTATTGAATGCGAAGATAGATTCGGTCAACTTCCGGCGGATCAAGGATGATATTCGGAGATTCATACCGAATACCGAGGTGTTGGATATCTGGAGCCCGCAGTATTTTCATGATCTGTCTGCGAAATTGAAAATCAACTCAGAGCGATGAAATTCGAAGAGAGCATATTAACAAAGACTATTTACTATGTCGACGCTTCCATTTTGGCAACGATTGATGCCGATTTCAATTTTATCGAGGGTGCTGGCTGGTATGAGCTGTATCAATACAACTATGACCAAAGCTTTTGGAGATTAGATAGATTTGATAAGCTGAAAGAGCGATTTTTTGTCAAACTTCCTTTCAGGGATGACTGGACTAACTACAATTCGCAGCAGATGGAAATCGAGTTATTACGAAAAACGAGAGGTATTACAACATCGCCGTGTGTATGGCAGGAATGTGGAAAACCAAGTCTTATGGGACTTGCCTTTTGCGAAAGGCACGCATATTTTGAAATGGGAATCAGAAAGTAGCTATTGTAATTGAATACACATATAAAAACCATTTTCCAGGCCGGCCATTTGCGGAAAACAAATGCGAAACCAAAGAACACCATCATGGCCCACAAAACATCGCCGACATAAACCCGGATGAAAGCATAATGCCCCAGCGAGCGGCGCGATAAAAAACCGGCTAGCATTACACCGGCGGTAAGTGAACCGTAAAGCAACCTATTCCTAAGCCGCACGGGCGAATTGTTGTGCATAAGCAAAAAACCAAAAAGGACCGCCACCGCAGTCCCCACTTCCTAAACCTTTTCGTCCATCTTCTCGAAGCCCTCCCAAAGTACTTTCAAATCGAAGAGTGCGGACTTTTCCGCTGCGTCAAACGGGATGTACGAATGGTAAAGCGCCAGATCGTGGACCATCCTCAGCGAATGCGCCAGCTCCTTGCAGCCCTGCGATTCGACAAGATACCAGAATTCGGCTTGTGATTGCGTCAGCGGAATGCCGACGTTGGATGCGTGACGTACATCATTCGTGGGATTGACTGAATTTACATTTGAGCCAACACCGGGACCATTTGAAGTTCGCATATCCTAAATGGAATAAGGTGATAAAAAATGGAGAGGTCACTGCGAACTTCATCAAAGCTGGCGCTAATGATAGGTCTCGGGACTCTCACCCGTATGCCCCTCCAAGACGATATTTTAAACCCAAGCTTCTGCATGAGCGCCATAAAAATTAATAAAGTTCGCAGGGCAAATATAGGAGAATATTAAATTAGCTGCATCCCATTTAAACGATCCATCTCCCATGCCCATTCACGTAGCCATCACCCGCAAAGTCCTTCCTGGAAAAGAAGAGGAATTCAAAGAGGCATTACGCCGCTTCCTGGGTGATTCGTTCCTCCATGGCGGCGTCCACGGCGCGGCGATGATCACGGCGTTGCCAGGTACGGAGAGCCGCGAAGTGGGCATATTAAGAACGTTCGCCGATCAGGCTGAGCGGGATGCTTTTTACAATTCACAGCTCTTCAAAGATTGGGAAGCCTATGCATCGACCTTGACGGAAGAGCCGGTTTACCGGCAGCTCACCGGATTAGAAGCCTGGTTCCGCTCGCCCGTTGCTCCGCCAAGGTGGAAAATGGCGGTGGCGACGCTTTGCGGTGTGTATCCTACCAGTCTGTTTCTGACCTATGCCCTTGGCCCGCACATTCAGGGCTTGCATCCTGCATTCAGAACTTTGATTGTGGCTGCGTGTATGGTTGGGCTGCTTACCTGGGTTGTAATGCCGCAGGTTACGAAGGTGCTGAAACCTTGGCTTTCGGGGCTCTCCAATGTTAGTAAATAAGGCCACTGGCAACGTGCTTTACACCTCAGCGCACCGGAAGGCGCAAAGCAATCGCGCCGAATTGAAAGTGACGCCCATTTCGAGATATGCGTGCCTCTCGCAAAAAGCCACGTTAAAAAAACACAGGTGCCGGGCATTTTTGTGTTACAGACGATGTTAAAATTATAAACATTCTCACTTACAAAATGGACTTACGTACGACATTATCCGTCAACGAGAGCTTTCTCGAAATGTTGACAGATTGCAAAAATCGCGGCGCAAAAGCGGAAATGATATTGGACATCAACGGGCTCGAACGGGCCGAGGGCATCATAGCGGAGGTCCACGCAGACGATCCGCAACCTTACATTAAACTGCAAGACGGACGGGTCATTATAGAGAAAACAATCATCGCTCTCAACGGACTTTTCCGGCCTGAATATGCAGGATGCTAACAAAGCACAGGAATTCAAACAAACCCTATGGGCATAGACAAATCAAACGGCTACGAATCCCACGCAAGCACCTTTTTCCGCTGCCGGTCGAAGGGTGCCGGGGGTGTTGGCGCACAGTCGGTGCGGAATTGGGCCAGGACATTGCCGGAGGAGGCAACGGTGCTGGATATAGGTTGCGGCGCAGGCGACCCTGTTTCGAAGGCGTTGATGGATGAGGGGCTGGCGGTTTACGGGATCGACGCATCGCCTTCACTGGTGCAAATGTTCAGACAAAACTTTCCCGGGACGCCGGTAGCGTGCGAAGCCGTAGAGGATTCCGCATTTTTCAACCGGCAGTTCGATGCGATCATTGCCTGGGGACTGATGTTCCTTTTGCCGAAGGAAACGCAGGAACTAGTGATTCCCAAAATGGCTAATGCATTGTATCCAGGCGGAAAGCTGCTTTTTACGGCTCCATCTCAAAAAATGAAATGGAACGACGCCATTACGGAAATGGAATCGGCGTCGCTCGGAGCCGAAGGGTACAAAACGTTGCTGGAAGCTTTGGGCCTCTCGCTCGTGGATGAATTTGAGGACGAGGGAGGAAATCACTACTACCACGCGGTCAAACTTTAAACAGCTTCCATTATACGCACGCCGGGGGCAACGGCGCCCGCTATTCTCCCCCCATCACCGCCAGCATCCCCGGTATCGGATCCGCAGAGTGCAGCAATTCCGTCATTTCAAGGCTCATTTGCGTGACCTCCGACGCCCTTTGCAGCATCCGGGCCTCATATGCGGCAATTGCGGCGTGCACGTCGGCAAATGTGGCGGCGGTCAGGCATTCTGCCAGTTCAAACGCGTCCTGCATAGCCATGTTTACGCCCTCGCCCGCATAAGGCGGCATTCTGTGCGCGGCGTCGCCGAGCAGGGTCAGGTTGGGGAGAGATACCCATTGCTGGTCGGTGGGAAAGTGGTACTGAGGTCGGGGTATGAGGCCCATTTCGCCGCTAGCGAACAGCTCCTGCCAAACGTCGCTCCATGATCCGAATGCCTCGCGGAACCAGGCAGACACTTCCTCCTTTTCACGAAAGTCCAAACCACTTTCCGTTACCCAGCTCTCCGCAACTTTACAACCGGTGTAAAACGAAAGGCTTCCCTCGCCTTTGGCGCTGAGGATCAGCGACTGCTCGTCCCCGAAAGCAAAAACCTTCCCGCCTTTAACCAATTCCCAAAGGCGCGGCGTGTGAATGGCAGCCTGGTAAATATTTCCTTCGACGATCGTCACGCCGGAATATACTGGTGTTATGGCTGTCAAATAGGGCCTTATCCTCGAATTTGCCCCGTCGGCGGCGAAGACAACGTCCGCGTAGGCTTCTGTTCCGTTTTTGAAATGCATTAGCCAGCCCGCACCTTGTCGCGTCATCGAAACAAACTGACTATCCCAAACGACGGTACCCGCTCGCAGCGATTCGAGCAGCATCTTTCGCAAAGGTGCCCTGTCGATCTCCGGCCGGTCTTCCGCAAATGTCCTTTCGGCTGCATGGTCGTCCACATGGATACGGGCATGCTTATCGACAATCCTCACACGACCCGCATCAGGCCGGTAATTTTGATAAAATGCATCCAGCAGCCCGGCACGCCGCAAGGCTTCCAAGCCCGATTCTTCGTGCAGATCGAGCGTAGCACCCTGTACCCGTGCGTCTTTGCTGAAATCCCGCTCGTATACATGCACACCCGCTCCGGCTATTTGAAGTAATCTTGCCAATGTCAACCCACCCGGGCCGCCACCGACAATCGCTATTTTCTTATTGTCAAGTATCATAAATGCTGTTATTTATGACACAAAACTAGCCTGGCGGTAGAGTTGAAAATTGGATAAATCGGTCGTTTTTGTTCCGCGCAAGCTCCTTGGGGACCACACCGGCGTACTTCTTGATTTCCCGGATGAAATGGGACTGGTCGGCATAGTTTTCATCCGGGAACAACCTGCCTGCCCGGATATGCTGAAACGAGGCCCTGAAACGGATGATATTGCAATAGGTTTTAAGTGATACGCCGATGGTATCACGGCAATAGCGATTGATCTGCCGGCTCGTCCAGGAAGTTTTTTCGGATAGCTCCCCCACACTGACAGCGCCATTTGTAGTATAAATTAATTCAAAAAGCTTCTTCTTACGCTCATCCATGCGCTTGCTTACCATACCGGTAATGTTTTGCGTAAGCCTCGCGCAAAACTGCTCCATATCCTGGAATTCGTCGAGGGTTATCCCAAAAAAGTCAGCTGGCAGGACTGTCGCGCTGTCAGGCAGGATGGGCAGGAAGTTTTTGAATAAATAACTTGCTGCTAGCGGCCGGAAACTAATGGTAAAACGGGTAAAATCCGGCGGGATCTCTGCCCGGGAAGGCCCGCTCTCCAAACCTAACAGCACAATACTCTGCCTGTCTTCGAATGAGAAAACGGCGTCGATGCGACCGTCCGGTAGCACCGTAACCGGCAGGGGCCTTCCGGATTGGTTGGCCAACATCCAGAAACTCTCCACTAAATGGCCGATTTCCCCGGCAGGAGGTACAGACCGGTAAGCGATATCGTTCTCCTGATGCAAGGGCGGCTCCATTCAAAGGCTGTTATTTACGCTCGCTATTCACTTTCACATCCTTAAACATAAATACATTATCACTAATTCTGACGGCCTTGCCGCTGGCCGTGGTAACATTTTTCAGCAGCACACTTTTAGTCTTCACATAGGGATACTTTTCCTCGTAGGAGCTGTCGGTCATTTCCGGGTTGAAATTGGCGAATAATGCCGGGCCCTGATAGTTTTCGGGATGAGCTGAATCGTCGATGCGCAGGTTTTCGATGGTAATGCGTTCGGGCATGTAGCAAGTGTAGCCAAAATCGTGCTGCCCTGAGTAGGAACCGCTGATGAGGGATGCATTAACGGGCTTACCGTTCGCCGGAATGAAAACGCAGTTGCGGATGACCACTTCACCCTGCCAGGTACTGCCGTAATCGGGACGGAGGTTGACAATACTTCTTCCGCGAATCGTCGAGTTTTCTATCAGTAGCAGCCCGCTGCCGATGGCATTAATGCCCATGTGTCCGAGTGTCGAGTTGCGGATGGTAGCATTCGCCACGCCCTGGTGTGCATCGAAACGCGAGAGGGTACAATGGTCGTAAAGCATATTCTTGCAGAAATTCGAGCCAAGTATGCCCCAATAAGTATTGTCGTTGATGTCGTTGGTCTGGGTACAGTGCACAAACGATACGTTGAGGGCGCGATTAGCCAAAAGGTCGTAAGTACCCATCGTAACGGGTTTACCCGCAGCTCCGATGGTACTGTAAGTCTTGTGGCCGGTCAATACTGCATTTTTCACCGTCACATAAGAGCAGTCGCCGATATTGATAAAGCCGCCGTAAGGCGCACCATGGTCCTCTTCGCCGGTAATGCGGTGTTCCAGTCCCTCCACCACCACATTGGACCGCCGGATCGCGATGTTACGGCTGTAATAGGTGTATTTTGATTCCGCCTTGTTGGCTATGGTGGTGAAACGGCCGCCAGTGATTTTCAGCGGTTTTTCGTCAATAGGAAGGGCGGTGATTTCCGTGATCTGGTCAAAGTCCCAGATGATCGGCGCCTGCATATCCACCTTTCCGTTTTTATCGACCACGAAAATGTCCGTTTGTGCAGACCCATTGTTCTGGTTTAGCCCGAACCGGATGTATTGTTTCACGTGGGCATTGGTGACGGTAATCAGGCAGGGGCCGGGCAGCACCGCGTCAATTTTCTGCTGATTCCGTTTGAGGGAAACGATGTTGTCCAGTTTAAATGGTTTCAGGTCCGAACTAACCATAAACACCGATGCATTATGGTTTTCCACTTCCGTATCGTCGATGATGAATGCCGCCTTGCCGAAATCGGTGTCGGTACGGATGTCCACGGTACGTTCTTTACCGCTGATATAATAAGTAGCCCCGTCGTCAGCTTTGACCCGCAACCCATGCAGGTTGGCAAATGCATGGGTTGCGGCGATGGCGCCTATATCATCCGCCTTACCGTCACCGATAGCCCCGAAATCGCGGTAGCGGACCACCCCGGCAGCTTTGTATTTACGGACTGCACTTTCACCCGGGCCTTTGTCCTGGCCTTGTGTCACGAAGGGACTGGTGAAGAAAAGAAACATCAGGAACGCGTACTTAGCCATAAGGGTCGGTTTAGTCTTCTATCAGTTTCAAAAGACGACTTCCGAAAAAAATACTTTGGTACGCCGGCCATTGCAATGCCAGCGCGCGCCCATCAGTATTTCAAATCCTTGATTTTCCGGACAACCCTGTTGGCTACGATCTGATAACCGAAGTTGTTGAGGTGGATTTCATCCGTATTGTTGGCAGCCCGCATGCGGCGCGGAAAATTTCCTTTTTCAATATCTTCCAGATCCTCGGTGCTGGGTGTAAATCCGATCGCATTCATCTCCGAGTCGGTCGGTGGTGTCATCGGCACATACGAATCACGGTATAGCATCGCCAGGTCGTCGTTGAATGCCGTAACTTTGGCATAACGCTCGGTACCCTTGTTTTCGGTGGATGCGGGCAGAATGCCCAGCACCAGGTAGCGCCGTGGTTCGGCAATGTACGCCACAGAGCTCTTGATAGCGGATAAGATATTGTCCGTGGGCTGGCCCCAGGTCATATCGTTGCGTCCGTACCAGAGGATTTGCGTAGCGGTCCGCAGACGTACCGCATCTTCCAGCTCAAAAACGGAATCGTCGGGGACGGGAATGTCGGGCTGCGTCTCGGACAGGGGCTTGTTGGCGGTGTCGGTTTCTGCTGCCTTGGTAACAGGCTGTACTGTGTAGCGCTCCCCCACATCCGGTAACGCCTTGCGTGTGATGGTGCATTTCACGCCGGCGAGGGTACCGGTTTTGCTGTAAACGTTCGAATTCAGCGGGGTTGAAAGAAACTCGTTATTGAGCTTCGTAACGGCTACCGGGTTGGTACCGTCGAATTTTCCGCCTGCTACCGACAAGGTGAGAGGTACTCCGCCCTGCCGGATCGCGATCGACAATGCGATTTGCCCGTTGATACCGTCGGTAAAAGTCGGTCGCCCCGAAAAAGCATCTCCTACCCAATCTCCCAGCGACCGGGTACCTCCCGTTCCGATGGTAAGGCTGTCACCAAAGAAAGCGAGGGTTTTGTCGCGGTCGTCCTTTTTGGAGGGGACGATTTTGTCGAGGAGATTGTCGCAGGATGTTAGGAAAATTGTGGACAGGGCGGCAGCCCCAGTTTGACGAAAAAAACGTCTGCGGCTCATGCCCGCTTGGGCGCTCCGGCCGGGATTAGTGTGTTGAAATGGCTTCATTTTCATGTTGGAACGTTGTGTCAAGGTGCTTACGGGTACGCGCTATACGCGTACATACCATAATGTCAATAATCGTTCCAAAATGCCCCCGGATTACCGGCCTGCTTTGTCAGGATATTTCGACAAGCGTTCCATTCAAAATTACATGGATAGATTCCATTTTTGTGGATTTATTCCATTATCTTTGACTATCCAATAATGCCATACATAAATTGGGTTTTAGGGTTGTATAATGATCACATTCCGGAGGTTCTGCTTCCGGAATGTTTGTTTTGAACGGGGCACTGCTTCACTTCGACCGAAGGCTTTTCACCGGATTTACCAGCGCCGCCTTGATGCCCTGGAAGCTGATCGTGCCCAATGCTACCCCTAATTGTTGGGAAACACTTTGAAGAGCTTCTGTTACCTGCCAAGAAAAAGAGGCCGTCAAAAACGGCCTCCATGCACTGGTTTCGAAGAAATTTAAAAACCAGGCTGTTCGCAAGCGGACAAAATCCGTTCAGCACTGGACAGCCTGAAACATTACCTCAAAACCAAAACCTTTTGCTGAACCACTCTGTCGTGCCCAGCCATGCGCACCACGTAAATGCCCGACGCCGTATTGCCGAGCGGGATGTTGACAGCCCCGCTCCTGCCGCCGATCTTTTCCGTCAGCACTATCTTTCCTCCTGCATTCACTATTTCCACGGTCTGAAAAGGCTCTTCCACCAACAGGTTCAGTTCACTGGTACTGATCAGCGACGGCCTTACAAACAGCTCGTCCCGCCCCTCCCCGCCGCGGTTGACCGTGATCATTCTGGAATACCTGAAACTCTCGTCCGTATCCGTCATTTTCAGACGGTAATACAGGTTACCGCTTTCGGAAGTGCTGTGCGTAAAGGCATACCGGTTTCCGGCGGGCACATTTGCCCCTCCTACCGAACCGATTTGTTCGAACCGGCGGGCATCACGGCTGTACTCTACCTCAAACGATCTGAAATCCTTTTCCATGGCAGTTCGCCATGCCAGTCGCACTCCCTCCACGCTGGATGCTCCCGAAAAATCGACCAGTGTTACGGGCAGCGGGTTCTCTGCCTCAATGCGGTACACGGCGGTGGCGGTCACTGCGTAAATTTCTCCTGCCTGATCTTCCCCGATATCCCGTACCCCTGTTACCGTCGACGTCTGGTACTGCTTCACCGACCCATCCGAATTGATTTTATGAATATCCCCCGAAGCATAATCCATTCCGATGTAGTAGCCTTTCATCACCGCCCAGTTATTTCCGCGGTACACCACCCCGCCGATCACGGACGACCCTCTCGCGGTGCGCGTCCGGTAGGTATAAACCGGTTTGGTAAAACTGGCGGAATCGGGGCATTCACCGATTGCGATACCGGGTGTATACCCATTGCCCTCGAAACAGCGCCATCCGAAGTTCGCACCCGATGCATTGCCTGCCTTGATGTGGTTGACCTCTTCCCACGTGTCCTGGCCTACGTCGCCGATCCAAAGGTCAAAGTTTTCCCGGTCGAAACTCCACCGGAACGGGTTGCGCAATCCCCTGATGAAGATTTCATTTCCGAACGGGTTGCTGGGCGGTATGGTGTACGGAAGGCCCGAGCCCAGCGGCGTATCGACATTCAACCGCAATATTTTCCCCAACAGGCTGGTGGTACTCTGGCCATTCATATTGGGGTCGTAGCCCGAGCCGCCATCGCCGGTAGACAGGTACAGGTAGCCATCTTCATAGCCAAAATGCATTTCGCCACCGTTATGGTTGGTATTCACCGGGTGCGGGATTTTGAGGATTTCAACCCGTGAGCTGGCCGGGACAAAGTTTCCCAACGGATTGGCGGACGTGTACCGAGCCAGCACCAGGTCTCCGTTCGTGTCGGTGTAGTAGGTGTAAACAAATCCGTTTGTATTGAAATTGGGGTGAAATGCGATGCTTAGCAGGCCACCTTCTCCCGCCGTGCTGACTACCTGTCCGCCGCTGTTCATATTCAGGAATTCGATGGGCGTCGCCAGGGCTCCTGGATTGTACGCCCGGATGATACCCGAACGTTCGGCAATGAAAATCCGGTTGGAATTATCGCCGGCATGCACAAGCTGCATAGCCGATGTCAGCCCGCTGATCACGGGTGTCGGGTTGATGTTCACATCGGGGATTTGCGCGCGTATGTGCATCGTGGCGATAACAAAGCAGAGTACCAGGATGTTACTCCGCAGTATTGGATGACAGTTGAAATGTTTCATACGTAACGTGGTTAAAAAATAACAATACTTCTACCTTTCGTTACGAAATCTTACTACAATTGTCATGCCCGGCGGTCATCCAAAGTTCAGGCAAATAAAAAGCCTCCGGAAAGTTAACTTCCGGAGGCTCAATATATTGAACCGATCACGAATTCGCTCGGTAATAGAATGTGCCGTATTCGCTGCTGATCGTAAGCTTTTTCTCTTCCGAAGCTTCCACACGGCCGATCACCTGCGCGTCGATCCCGAACGACTTCGAGATTTCGATTACCCGGGCCGCATGGCTTTCGGGGAGGTAAATTTCCAGTCTGTGCCCCATATTGAACACCTTGTACATTTCCTGCCAGCTTGTTCCGCTTTCTTCCTGGATGAGCTTGAACAGTGGTGGCACAGGAAGCAGGTTGTCTTTGATAATGTGAAGGTTATCAACAAAATGTAGAATTTTTGTCTGAGCCCCGCCGCTGCAGTGTACCATGCCATGGATTTGCGGCCGCATTTCGTCCAGCAATGCCTTCGCTACGGGTGCGTATGTACGTGTAGGTGAGAGGATAAGCTTACCTACATTCAAAGGCGCTCCTTCTACTTCGTCGGTCAGTTTTTTGCTGCCGCTGTAAACGAGCTCCTCGCTCACTTCGGGGTCGAAGCTCTCGGTATATTTGGAAAGGTATTTGCCCAGAATGTCGTGTCTTGCAGAGGTTAGGCCATTGCTTCCCATTCCGCCGTTGTATTCGTTTTCGTATGTCGACTGCCCATAAGAAGCGAGGCCCACGATCACATCACCGGCCTGAATATTGGCATTATCCACCACTTCCGATCGTTTCATCCGGGCGATCACCGTGCTGTTCACGGTCACGGTACGAACCAGGTCGCCCACGTCAGCGGTTTCTCCGCCTGTGCTGTAAATCTCCACGCCATAGCTGCGAAGCATGTCCAGCACTTCTTCCGCGCCGTTGATTACCTCGGCGATTACTTCGCCAGGAATGCGGTTTTTGTTCCGGTCGATCGTCGATGAATAGAGCATCGGCCCGGTGGCACCCACGCACAGCAGATCGTCGGTGTTCATCACGATCGCGTCTTGCGCAATGCCTTTCCAAACGGAAATATCACCGGTTTCTTTCCAGTACAAATACGCCAGGGAAGTTTTGGTACCGGCTCCGTCGGCGTGCATGATCGTGCAGTAGTCGGGATCGCCGGCGAGGGTATCGGGTACTATTTTGCAAAAAGCCTTGGGAAAAAGCCCTTTATCGATCTTTTCGATCGCCTTATGCACATCTTCCTTTGATGCCGATACACCGCGCTGGAGATAACGGTCGGTAGTTTTCATCTGAGCGTATTAATTAGTAAGCTATCCTGATTCCGCCACAAAAGTAGGCAAAAAGGGGGCTTAAACCTTTACTTTAATGAAAGTACTCCTAAAACTGGCAAATCAGTGATTTACAAAATATTGCAAAAATTAACGATTTCTTAAAATAAGACAAATGCAAAAAACTCGTTAACTTTACAAATGTGCGGTTTGCATTGACAAAAACCGTAGAATCTCTTGTTTGACCATTTTAAGTCCTGAACCTACTTTCAATTTCATGCATTTTCCGATTCGCCTGTTCGTTTTAATAATCCTATTTTTTGCAGCCAATACCCTCAGTAACCCTTCATACGCCAAAGCGCCCGGCCCACCAACAGCCGCGGCCGACAGCCTGAATCCGATCCAATCGCTGGTCAACTTCGCGACCCAGCATCTGAATATCCCTTACCGTTCCGGCGGTTCATCCAAAAGAGGTTTCGATTGCTCCGGCTTTGTACGGTATTGTTTCAATCATTGGAACATCACCCTTCCGCATTCCAGCGCCGCACAGGCCCAGCACGGCGAGGCGGTGGAGCTGGGCGATGCCAAACCCGGCGACCTGATCTTTTTCAAAGGCAACAGCACGCGGAGTCAGCGCATCGGGCATGTCGGCATTATCACCGAGGTCGCCCCCGGCTATGTGAAGTTCATCCATTCGGCCTGGAAAGGCGGCATCCGATATGATATGCTGAATGCAGCTTATTACAGCAAGCGGTTTGTGGCTATTAAGAGGATGATTGATTGATTGCTGATTAATCAATCAGTGAATTCTCTCTTTTTTTCCTTATCTCTCTCTGTTCTCTTTTTTTCTTTCTTTCTCCTTTTTCAATTATCCTCTTCCTCTCCTTTATCCGTCGACTTAAGTCGACGGCAAGATGATGCTTTTTTGCCTGTTGCTTATTACCGGGATGCCTGTTTTCAGGCTTAGAGCCAAAATTTCCTTTTCATATCATCCCACTTGCCGTCGACTTAAGTCGACGGATCTCAGAGCTTAGAGCTTAGCAATTGATTTTAGAGATTTCAGAATCAGATCCTAGCAATTGATTTTAGGGCTAGATTTCTCAGCAATTGATTTCAGAGAGAAGATCCTAGCCTTACCAAACAAACAGATCAGCTCTTATTCGAGTTTGTCCAACCATATTTGATCATAAATCTGTTGATCTCTGTGTCAAAAGTTTTGGCCTTGTGATGCTCTTCCTGCTTCGAGATGTAACGCCGAACATGGGTTACATGCCGTTCACTGACGCTGACAGCCCAATAGTCGTCCTGCCAGACAAACTTGGCCGCTGTCAAATTGTATTTATTGATCCAATGTGCTGACTCACCCTTGATGATCTTCATCACATCCGCAAGCGTTTGCTGACGGTTGAGGCATATCAGGCAGTGTGCATGATCAACATATCCGTTGATCATATCCAGTTCAATCCCCTTCGACATCGCATATTCCCGGATATGCACAAACACTTTCTTCCGAATCTCGTCCCGCAGGACAGGCACACGGTACTTCGTGGCAAAAACGACATGAATCCAAATCCGGGTCCAGCTCATACAAAAGGTGTTTAAAGCGTAAAACAATAGTCCACAACAGTCTCATTGATACGCCACACCTCGCATTTGGTAACACCGGAAACCAAAAAAATCCAATGGCCGTCATCTTCAGATGACGGAAAAAGGTTAGGAATGAGCTAATGGTGTTAAATTTGCAGTAATGTTTCATTCAATAATTTTTTCTAATCCCCTGCATTTTGAAACTCTGGCAAAAGGAAAATACAGTCACTTCTGAGAAAATAGAACGCTTCACGGTCGGGCGCGACCGCGAGATGGATTTACATCTGGCCGAATTCGACGTGCTGGGCAACATCGCCCACGCTACCATGCTCGAAACGATCGGCCTGCTCACGGCCGACGATCTGGCCGCGCTGAAAACTGAACTCAAAGTCATTTACGAGCAAATCCAGGCAGGTGAATTCGTCATTGAGGAAGGCATTGAGGATGTGCATTCACAGGTGGAACTGTTGCTGACGCGGAAACTCGGCGATACCGGCAAAAAAATCCATTCGGGCCGCTCCCGCAACGACCAGGTGCTGGTAGACATGAAGCTCTACACCCGCGCGAGGCTTTTCGAAGTGGTGCAGGCTACCGAAAAGCTTTTCAACGTACTGACCCGTAAATCAGAACAACATAAAAACGACCTCCTCCCCGGCTACACGCATTTGCAGATTGCCATGCCGTCCTCGTTCGGTCTCTGGTTCGGCGCCTATGCCGAAGGCCTTATCGACGACATGATCCAGCTGAATGCAGCCTATCGTCTCGCCAACCGCAACCCGCTGGGCTCCGGGGCCGGATACGGCTCGTCGTTCCCGCTGAACCGACAGCTCACGACCGAGCTGCTGGGTTTCGAAGGTATGCATCACAATGTGGTGTACGCGCAGATGAGCCGCGGGCGCACGGAACAAGCCGCATTGAGCGCCATTGCGTCGCTGGCAGCCACCGTTTCGAGGCTTGCTATGGACGTATGCCTTTACAACAGCCAGAATTTCGGGTTCATTGTATTGCCCGACGACCTCACTACCGGCAGCAGCATTATGCCACATAAGAAGAACCCCGACGTGGCTGAACTCCTCCGTGCGAAAACCAACCGCATGAAGGCCTTACCGATGGAGGTGACAATGGTGCTCAGCAACCTGCCGTCGGGCTACCATCGCGACATGCAGCTGCTGAAAGAAATCCTGATGCCTGCATTCGACGAGATCCTCGACTGCCTCGACATCGCCGCATTCATGCTGGAACATGTGAAAGTGAAGCAAAACCTGCTCGACGACCCGAAATACGACCTGCTGTTCAGCGTCGAGCGCGTGAATGAGCTCGTGATCGCCGGCGTACCTTTCCGCGACGCCTACAAGCAGGTAGGTGCAGAAATAGGCGATGGCACCTATAACGCGCCGCGTGAGCTGAAACACAGCCATGAAGGCAGTATTGGCAATCTACAAACAGACGCTATTCGCGCCAGAATGGGCCGCGAAGTGGAGGCATTTCGGTATGATAAGATAACTGCCGCCCTGGAAGCACTACTCAAATAATATCATGAGAACCCGGTCCGCCATCGTCTGTCTATTGTGCTGCATTGGTTTGAGTCTGATGGCCACCACCAGCGCATTTCCCTACGGCCATGCCGGACCGGGCAACCTCAAAGTGATCTTCTTCCTTGATCCCGAATGCCCGGTCTCGAACGCATACATGCGCGAGATCAAGAGCATTCATTCCGACTATTCTAAAAAAGGCGTCGCATTCGAAGCCGTGTTCCCCGTCCCGACCGTCAAGAGGGACGATATCAAACAATTTTTAAGCAAGTACCAGGCCGCCATCCCCGGTTACCAGGACCCTGGCCTGCAAAAAGTGAAGCGCTACCAGGCCACCGTCATGCCCGAAGCCGTGCTCGTCAATGCCAGCGGAGAAATCCTCTACCGCGGCGCGATCGATAACTGGTATTATGCTTTGGGAAAAAACAGGGCGAAAGCCACCGAGTTGTTTTTAAGGAATGCTCTTGAAGCTGTTTTGAATGGAGAAATGGTAGTTAAAAGCCGGACTGAGGCGATCGGATGTGTAATTAACCAGTAAGCGATTTTTTTCTCAAACCGACTTTTGAAGTGTGTACGTACCGTCACGTTTGAAAGTGATAATCGTTTGATTCTTCGCATTTCCTAACATTATCCACATACCCCGCCGTTTCATTTTGGGTATACCTGGTTTTTCCCATATTACTTTTCCTGCTGGTGTATAGGCAACCGAGACATCATCACTGCGATCATTTCGCTGGTACAACCGACTACCCACGATCTTTTCAAGGCATTTATTCCTCTCCTGCCGTACCAGACTATCTGTTGAAAATGTAGTAGCCGATCTGTCTGTGATCAATATCAGCATGTGCCCCATCATGCTGTATTTGTTGATCGGTAAATCCCTATACCGATCATCGATTTCAATGTACAGGTCCCAAACTTCCTCGCCATCTTTATTTCTTGTGATTTCCATCATGGCCACACCTTTCTGATTTGGGAAAAAGTTCAGCTTCATTGACTCCGCCTCGTAGGACATTAGGATTCGCACCCGATCACCTTGCGGTATTTCCATAAAGTCGGGACAGTTTTCCTGTGCTTGCACATTCATCTTGCATGTGCAAGTAAATATTAAAACAAAAGGTATAACAAGCTGAACCAATGCCCCGATATACATAAAAGAATGGATTAAAAAGTGAAGTCAACAACAACAGGTACTTTCAAGCAAATATCGCGGTGACTGACTAATAACAAAAGATGGAATAAATTACCGGGATTCAAAAAGTATTTGCAAAGTATGCTGATTAAGTGGGCTGATGGATGCAAATCCTGGATTTCATCTATTGAAAACTAGCTAAATTGTACCCAAATACAAAAAGGCAGGCCAATCGGCCTGCCTTTTGCGTTCTTTAACTAAATCTATATTAATAAATCAAGGCTTGTCCCACCATACGCGGCCGGCTGCATCCTGCGGGTTGCTTCCGAAGCCCGGAATCGCTGCCATTGCTGCGTAAGCCGCCTTTTTGTTGGTCACGTTAGGGTCAGAATCGTTGATCAGGCCCAGCGGAGCACGACGTGGGATCACCAGCGTAGCGCCCAGGTTTTTCACGGATGGCAAAGGCACAACAGAAGTCGTGTTAGGATATCCTGTACGCTTCCACAATGCCCAACCTTCCTGAGGCTGCTTGAAGAAGTTCAGATAGCTTTGGCTGGCGATCTGCTCCAATGCTTTTGCGTTGTCGAACGCGATGCCCGGCATAGCCAGGTACGCTGCGATTTCCGCATCGGTTACCGCAGTGTAGTCAGGAGCCTGAGAACCTTTCGCGATTTCATCATACCACATGATAGAAGCCTTCACACCTTCTTCGTACCAGGCCTTTGCAGTTCCGGTTCCGAGCGACTTCGTAGCCAGTTCCGCACGCATGAAGCAGAATTCAGCATAAGTAATCACAGGAAGGTAAGAGAACCCTCTCTTGTTGTTGATACCAGCACTCCAAAGGTTTGGTTGCAGGTATGACAGCGTATCGATGGATGTTCCGTCTACCACTTTGGCGGTATAATACTGCTGCTGGATAGCCGATTGTCTCGACACATCAGGATCGGTGAAGCTACCTACGTAACGGCGGGCCGGAACCGGAGTTCCTGCCGGCAATTTACCAGCCTTAACCAGCAATGCAATGTTGGTTGCATTGTAGCCGTTCGGCGAGAAAAATGCATCGATACGGGGATCTTTCTTCTCCCACATGAAATCAACGATCGGCTTCGGAGCGCGAAGGGTCGTGGGGTTCCAGTTGGAGTTGGCATCGCTTCCGGTGAAGGAATAGATTGCTTTGAAAACCCATCCGTCTTCGTTGGAGCTCATCAGCTCGGCCGCAGGTGAAGCCAGTACTTCGTTGATGATCGGTGTTGCAGCGGCTGCATCCACTTTCAATACACGCATGGCGATACGCAAACGAAGCGCGTTGGCAGCTTTAATCCATTTGCTCACATCGTTTTTGTAGTATTGATCGTAGTTGCCAAGGCTGATCTGCGCTACGGTCGGTGTTTGTTTCAGAGAAGCGATTGCCGCCTTCAATTCCACATCCAATCTTGCGAAAACCTCTTGCTGCGAATCGTATTTCGGCTGCAAAGTGCCGCCGTAACGGCCCTGGAATGCCTCCGAGTAAGGAATGCTTCCGTAGATATCCGAAACATAGAAAGTGTAGTAAGCTTTCAGCACGTGCGCGATCTGAACCATCTGGCTGTAACGTGGCTGCGTTTCCGCATCCATTTTCAATACCAGCTGTTCCAGGTCGTACAGCCTGTCGCCCACGCCATTGTACTGGCGGCCGTAACGCTGCGAGAAGTTATCAACGTTCTGGGTAAATGCACCCTGGTTACCGTTGACATCCGTAGTGTATTGCATCCACGGCATGATACGACGGTAAACATCGTAATAGTACTCGAAATCCTGGCCGTGAATACCGGTAGTGGCATTCAGGAACTGGTTTTCAGGCGGAATCGAGTTCAACGCGTCCGGGTTGTTGTTGATATCTACAAAATCTTGCTTGTCGCAGGAAAACAGAAGTCCTACGGCAGCTAATGCTAAGATTTTACCTTTTATGAATTTCATTTCAATGCTATTTTAACAATTCTGATTGATTAGAGACCAATACTTACAGATACACCCAGGTTGCGTGAGAATGGCAGACCTCCGTATTCCATGAACTCACCGGCTTTGTTGCTATACAAACCTTCGGGGTTGATACCGTCTTTCGCAGTTTTGTACAGGTACCCGAGGTTACGGCCCACGAGGCTCACGCGCAGCGACTGGATTTTCGCTTTGCTGATCAATGCAGCAGGTACGTTATATCCGATCGATACTTCACGCAATGCTACCCATGAGTTTTCGAATGTAGAGTACTCGCGGATACCTGATCCCCATTGGGTAAGGTTCAGATAGTATTGGTAAGCAGGGATTGGTTTTACATATCCGGCAGTCACCGCATCGGCGTAGCTCATACCGCCCAGGTCTTTTTGCTGACCATCCACCAATACTTTGAAACCGTTGGCCAAAACACCCTCTGGGATGATACCGTCATTGCGCACGTTTCCGCTTGCATCGGTGAAGGTTACACCACCCAGCTCAGTGTTACGTCCTGGAAGTGTGAATGCGAATGCACCGTAAGAAGAACCGTACTGGTGTGTGGCAGAAGCCATCATACCACCGATTTTGGCATCAGCCTGAACGGTTGCAGTGAAGTTTCCATAACGGAACGAGTTCACGTTGCTCGCCAGGAATTTCTCCATTACACTACCCAGTTCTTTGGTGCCCTGTCCGTAAGCACCGCTTCTCAGGTAAGCGATACCGCCTTCCGCGGAGCTGTTTGCACCAATTACTTTCTGGCCGTTCAAAGCAGGATTGTCGCTTTCGTAGCGGGCAAATGCGTAAGAAGTAAGGATTGTTCCGTAGTCTTTGCCTACACGTGCCACTGATGACATATCAGCACCGAAGCCCAATGAAAGCGTGTAAGTATCTGTTCCTTCTACGAGTTCAAGAACCTTGTTACGGTTGCGTGAGAAGTTTACGCTGGTATTCCACTCGAATTTGCTGGTTTTTACCGGTGTAGCGGTCAACAAGATCTCAACCCCTTTGTTCTGGATACGGCCCGCGTTTACGATTCTGCTTCCTACACCCGACTCGCTGGTCGTGTTAAGGCTCAGGATCTCGTTTTTAGTGATTTTGTTGTAAACAGTCGCGTCGATTCCCAAACGGTTGTTGAAGAAACGGATGTCAGCACCGAATTCCAATTCGCGGGCAAGACGGTTTTTCAAGCCATAGTTTGGCAAAGTGTTGTCTTTGAAACCTGAAAGGTTAACGAATGAACCATCAGCCTGGGTAAATGTTCCGTTAGGACCGTATTTACCGGTATTGTTGGTAGACCATGCATCGGTATCACCACCTGTGTAACCCAAGCTCGCACGAAGTTTACCGAATGACAACCATGAAGGAAGGTTTTTCAATGATTCGGTCGCGATCCAGGAAACACCTACGGAAGGATAAGAATAAGTATAGTCACCGCTTCCATCTGCGTAAGTCAATGTAGAAGACCAGTCATTACGGAAGCTAGCGCTCAATGTTAACGCGTCTTTGAAAGTCAGGTCACCATAAGCGTACAACGCGTCGATTCTTTTGGAAGCTCCCGGCGTGTTGGTGTAGTTCAGGGTATTCACGGTGTTACTCAATGAATACACATCCGGCACACGCAAACCACCATTGGTAGCACCACGGAAATAACGGCCGCCATTCAGGCGGTTGGTTTCACCACCGAAGTTGAATGACAGGTTAAACTTGTCGTTCAGCTGCCTGTTGATCATCACCAAACCCTGGAAACGGCTTTGGCTCTTGTTTTCGGTATATTCTCCGTACTCACCACCGCTGAAACCTACACCGGCACCTCTGTTCTGGTTGTTACCAGCGTAAAGTTCGGTTTGAACGTTACCACGAACCAGGAAGCTCAACCAGTCGGTGATGTTTCCGTTCAGGTCGATGTTGCTGCGGAATACTTTCTCGTTACGCACCTGCTTGTATTCGAATGTCTCGAACATGAACTGGCTGATACCGTACGGATCGGTTACACCACCTGTTTTACGTCCGCCGTTTACCAGGTCGATGTAGTTTTTAGACCAGTAATCGATATCCAGGTTACGTGGGCGACCGTATACGAAACGGAATACAGGGTTGTAGTTACCACCCTGACGGATCGGGTTCACCATGTCGTTGTCGGTGTAGTCAGCGCTTACGTCAAGGCTGAAAATCTTGCCGATTTTCTGTGTACCGCGAATGTTGAAGTTATTTCTTTTCAGCTCTGTACCAGCCACCATGATAGATGTGTTTTTCAGAGAAGAGAAAGAAGCACGGAATGAGCTGCGATCGTTACCACCTTCGATAGCCACGTTGTGGTTGATATACTTACCAGTCTGGAAGAAGCTCAACGGGTCGTTTGCTTTCCATTGAACCATGCGGCCATCCAGGTCGCGTACGGTTTGTCCTTTGAATTCAGGACCGAAAGAGAAAGGATAGTTTGCACGGTCAACTTCGTCCACGCCATCAGCTCCTTTGGCAAATGTAGGGCTGATACCCGCACCGAACCGGTCTTGCAGGTCAAGGAATTTGTAGGCAGTTTCGAATGTAGAAGTATGGTTGTAAGTCACACCAAGGCCTTTGTCGGTACGGCCTTTTTTGGTCTGGATTACCACTACCCCGTTCAAAGCCTCAGAACCATACAGTGAGCTTGCTGCAGAACCTTTCAGAACTGTCATCGACTCCACGTTGTCCGGGTTGAGGTTTTTCATGATGTTACCGAAATCCTGTGCAGCACCCCAAGAGTCGGCACCGGTTGTTCCCGGGCGGATCAAAACACCGTCCACTACGAAAAGCGGCTGAGTGTTAGGGCTCAAAGATGCGTTACCGCGGATACGGATACGTGAAGACGACATCGGACCACCTGTTCCCTGGTTGATCATCACACCGGCTACTTTACCCTGCAATGCATTCACCATGTTGGCATTTGCTGTGCGGGTAATGTCCTGGCCCTGAACCGACTGAACAGAATAAGAAAGCTTTCTGGCTTCGGTTGACATACCAAAGCCGGTGATGACTACTTCATTAAGCGTTTTGTTGTCCTCGTCGAGGTTGACGGTCAACTGGGTGGCGTTACCCACCGGTACTTCTTTGGTTACAAATCCAATTGATGAAAAAACAAGCACTGCTGAACTGGAAGGCACATTCACACTGAACTTTCCGTTGGCGTCTGTTGCGCCGCCGGTGTTGCTTCCCTTAACAAGGTAGGACACACCAGGCAAAGGATTTTGATCCTTGTCGAGCACCGTTCCATTGACGGTCTTTCTGTCTTGGGCCATACTCCAGGTACTTCCAGTGAGGAGGAGGAGCAATGTTACCAGACGTGTTAAAGTAGTACACTTTTGTCTCATGGTAAACTTGGTAAATTGAAATTTTAGGTGGTTTAAGTGAACTGGACTACATACTCTGATCCGAAGACCGGCAATCAGCCGACGCTGATTCCCATTTTACACATCAAAAGCATTGTAATGTCAAAAATAAATATTTTTGTTAATAAAAATATAACATTTATTAAAAAATATTAATAAATAACATACAATTATGATAGACTATTTGCCGATACCCTCTTTTAGCCGTATTTTCTGAATCACCTGTAAACCAACACCTATGCCTTGTGTTTGGCCGTTGGTAATGGCTGACCGATAGTGAATTCCGCCGTATAACCTGCTGATCCCGGCTTCTTCCGCCGCGGCCGTGAATGAGGCAAAATGCCTTACCGGTAATCCGTAGGGCGTTTCCGTGTCGTCGTCGAATGCAAAACCTTTCCCCAGTTCCTTTTCCAGCACCTGGGCGGTGGCTGCCGATATCACGCTATGCCCGCTGGTATATTCCGGGAACGGCGGCGTTTGCAGCAGCGGTCTCCACTTTTCATCCAGATAGGCATTGATGACCGTTTCCGGCCTGATGAACTGGCTGCGGTATTTCTCATCCCAGCAGCTGATAAAACCGTCGAACAATGCAATAGAGGTGAGCAGGTACACCGACGACGATTCGATCCAGTTTTTGCCGGACCGTTGCGTGGCCTGCCCCGCGATGGAAATCCAGTGGCCGCCGGGTGACAATTTCTTTGTTGCAAAATTCAAATGTCCCTGCGTGTTGAGGTAAAACGGGTTGCAATCCCAGAAACTCGCAACCAGAATTTCTTCCTTGCTGAGGGCTCGGGTTTTGTCATAAACCTCTTTTACCTCCTTCATAAAAACACTGCCGGCCTCCGTGCTGAATGCCGGCGGCGGCAACGGCTTGAACTGCGCAGCGGAATCAAGCGCGACGGGGCGAATCTGACTCCAGTAAGGCTCCACGGCATCGATATAGCCGGGGGGCGTCGGCGTCCATTTTCCTTTTTCCTTACTATATGTGTACCGGCGTTTTTTCCGGGTAGCGGCATAATTATCCCGCGCCGACCAAGCCAGAATGCTGTCGCTCACCATTTCGCCCAGGCGTAAAGATTTTTGGTAAACCGCTTCGTCCTGTTCGCCTACGGCCGCCAGAATGCTTTCGGCGCTGTCTTTGAGCATCGGCTCCGAAAAGACAAGCCTCCCGCCGGTCCGGAAAAACGCATACAATGCGGCGAGTTTATAATTAATATCACCCGGCCCGGCTTCTTCTTTTCCAACCGCAGCCACGATCCTGGGAAATCCATTGGCCTGGCCGTACAGACTTTGGTAGCCTTCATGACCAAGCACGAGCGTTTCGTAAGCTGCGGCGTTGGCATATAAATAAATGCGGCTTGCCACTGGGGGCGAGAATATGTCATGCACGATCACCCGCGTAAGGTTTTGCTCTGCACGGTGCAGTAATGCCGTTCCCGGCTGCGCGAACGCAGCCCCTGCGAGCATGCACAATACACACGCGAACCATAATCGGGCCCTATTTCGCATCACTTTTTCCATTCGAGCAGGACAGGCTGGTCGTCATTAACGGTAAATAATATACGCTTTTTATTCAGCAAAACCGCGCTGCGAATGTCACCACCGGCCCACACACCCGTCTCGGAAGGCGGTAACGCTTCGAACCGAAATGGCGCAACCTGCTTCAACACCGCACCGACCGAAGCATCACACGGACCAAGCTGGACTCGGTAGGGCGAAAAGTTGCCCAGCAGGACGAGGTCCGTTTTGGCATCGCCATTGAGATCCTGGGCGATTATGCCGCTCGTTCGGGAGAACTGCGCGACGTCGGGAAGCGCATGCCGCTTGAATCCGAAATCCCCCAGGTTTTCCAGCACCATGCTCCTCAGCTCTTTGCAATACACTTTCCGGCTCTTCTCAACAGCATCCTTGCCGAAAACGTCTTCGATCGTGGCATCCGAATAACCCGCATAGCTCGTGTATTTCCTTTTGAGGGCGGTCATCTGATCCAGCATTTCATCACGCGAAAACATCGGATAACTCTTTTCCCCGATGTAGTAGGTGCAAATGGGATCGACGACACCGTTTCCGTCGAAATCGTCGTAGTAAACCGTTACCGGCCGATCCTGGGTAGGTTTGTATTGACTGTTCAAACCTGCATTACCGAGAATGAAGTCAGCATCCCCATCACCGTCCAGGTCCGCAGCTTCGATCGTGGCCCACATTCCGTCGGAGTCTTTGAGCACGTCCACCGACTGGTTTTCAAACGTAGTACCTGTATTTTTAAATGTCGTCACAGGCATCCAGTCGCCTGCCAGCAATAAGTCGGGCTTTTTATCCGCATTTAAATCTGTAAAAATGGCGGCGGTCACCATTCCGGGGTTCAGCAAGGCTGGCACACCGGCAGTAATATCCGTAAATTTCACCTGCGCTCCCTGGGAGTCATTTCTCAGCAGATAGCTCCTGGCCGGCATCGGAAACGAGCCGGGCACCGCGCGGCCACCCACGAAAAGGTCGAGGTCCCCGTCGCCGTCTACGTCCGCAGCGGTAATGCATTGTTTCGGATTTCGCATGGATGGCAGCGCCAGAACTTCCTCACGGAACGCGCCTTTGCCGTCGTTCAGATACAAATGGTCGCGGTATTCGGGCGCGTTTTCATCAAACTCGTTACCGCCGCTCACGACGTACAAATCCAGGTCGCCATCCCGGTCAGCATCGAAGAACAGTGCATTTACTTCCTCACAAACGACATTTTGCCGCCAGGGCTGGGCAGCGGCACCTTCAAACGTACCATCCTGCTTTTGAATATACAGCACACCAAACTGGTGCGATGCTCCACCGAGGTACACATCGTCGAGCCCGTCGCCGTTGACGTCTCCTTTCGCCAATGCAGGCCCGAGCCGCGAAAGCTGGTAGGGAAGCAGAACTTCCACTTTGAAATCGACAAAATCATTCTCCTTATGCACAAAATCGATACCCGCTTCCTGTGCGGCCGCCTGGCGGAACCAGGGCATTGGCGCAGGTGTATGCGGCTGGGAACCTTTCCCTTCCGCCTCTTTCAGCAATACCAGCCCGGGCGTGACATTGGTCAGGGCGGTGGTTTTACCCGAAGGCCACTCGATCATTACAGAATCGGCTGTTCCTGCCTGCCCCAGCCCGAAATGCAGGTCTGTAGTAACCGTCGACTGGTAGCCGCGCACCGGATAAAGCTCCGCGTATTGCATGGCTCCTCCCGCATACACCCGCGCCTTCGCGCCGAATGCCTGCGAATTGCCATTGATCCCCTGCAAGCGCAGCGTAAGGCCCTTTTTGCCGGTTTGATTCTGGTAAATGGAAACCGGGTCGTTGATATGCGAAATGACCATATCCAGGTCGCCGTCACCGTCGAAATCCGCAAAAGCGGCCGCATTCGAAACTGCTAGCTCATTCATCCCCCATTTCTCGGAAACATCCTCAAAACCAAAGCTTCCGGGGGCACCTGTATTCCGGAAGAGATAGTTTCTGAGCTTATTGGACGGCATTTTCTGAACCAGATCATAAGTCTTGAAATTCAGGTTTCCTTTCCCGGCTTCCTTCATCTGCTCATCGGCTACGGTGTATTTCAGGAAATCCATGTTGGTGAAATCTCGCAGGTAGCCATTGGTAATGAGCAGATCCTTCCAGCCGTCGTTATCGAGGTCGGCCATCAGGCCCGCCCAGCTCCAATCGGTATTGCTGATGCCGGCCAGTTGCCCTATTTCACTGAAACGGACATTGCCGGCACCGTCGACACCGCGGTTCAGGTGGAGCATATTGCGCATATTCTGGTGGTAATATCCGCTGTCGAGCAGCAAATGGTACTGGTCGTACATATCCGGGCCTTTCAGCAGTTTCTGCCGGTGGTTATCTTCCGGCAGCATGTCGAGCGTGAGGACGTCAGGCAGGCCGTCGTTGTTGAAATCGGCCACATCGGCACCCATGGAAAACCGGGAAACGTGCGTAAACGATTTGCGCAGCGACTCGGTGAATGTCCCGTTGCGGTTATTGACATAGTAGCAATCCACTTCGGTATAATCGCTGGTGGTGTAAAGATCCGGCCAGCCGTCCTGGTTAATGTCCGCCACCACCACGCTCAGCCCGAAATTCAGTGCATTGTTGATAATGCCTGCCTTTTGGGTCACATCCTGGAATTTCAGCTTGCCCTTACCCCCTACATTCTCGAAAAGCCGGTTGCCGAAATAGGGATTCGGCGTGGCGCGCATTTCTCTGGTATTCAGGAACGGATTAACCGTATGGTTGGAATGGTTGAGCAGGAACATGTCCAGGTCGCCATCCTTATCATAGTCAAAAAAGGCAGCCTGAGTCGATTGAGATCCGATCGCATTCAGGCCCGCGTCCACCGCCATTTCCTTGAAAACCGGCACACCGCCCTTCACGCCCTGGTTGATGAACAGCTCGTTGTTTTTATCAGACAGTTTTCGGTAAAACCCTGAATGGCAAACGTAGATATCGGGCAGGCCATCGCCATTCACGTCCGCCACGCTCACGCCCGTGGCCCATTTGCCATTGCCTTCGAGCTTGGCCTTGTGGGTCACATCTTCGAATGCAATGCTGCTTTCCTGCGAGCGGTTGAGGTACAGCTTGTTGGGAACGGTGTTACCGGAAATAAACAGGTCGGGCTTGCCGTCCGCATTGAAATCGCCTATACCGATCCCGTTTCCGTTGTAGAGATATTCATACCGGAAAATGTGCAGCGAATCGTTCTCCTCGATCCGGTTTATGAAACTCACCCCGGTCTCTTTCGGGGGCAACTTTCTGAAAACAGGCTGGGAGAAAACGGAAAATGGCAGCAAAAACAACAGATAGTAGAGTTTACCCATGCAACACCGTTTATGAACCAATCAAATCAATTCCACTTGAAAACAAGCCCGTCGTCGCCAGGCTCCCTGTCGACATACATCAGGATGAGCGTCATCATCTCCTGATCGCTCCGCATGTTGCCCGTCGACATGACCAGCTGAGGTGGGTTATGCGGGTTAGCGGGGTTACTTGCCGTATTATCGTAAGTCGCTTCCACCGTCACCACAGCCCCTTTCGGCAGTAGCACCGGCTTTTTGTATTTGTAAATCTCCTGCCAGCGAAAATCCCAGGCTGGCACATGCACCAGGCGGATCGTATCGCCGGAAGCCAGCGTGGCGTAGGCCCTGAACTCCTTGCCCAGGTAATGCATATGCGGCCACGCATACAGGAGCGAAATGTCCGGCTGGTTATTGGCAATGCGCAGTTTGAAACTGCTCACCTCATTGGCGAAGATCATCAGCGGCGGAGTGATCTCCTTTTCGCCGATCCCACCGGATCCCAGGCTGATAACCTTAACCTTACGCATAATGGGTGTCTTTTTGAAGAAAACATTCAGTCCGTCGATACTTTGCGCATCCACCGAGCTCGGGCCGAAATGCACTGTCAGCAGTACCACGCCCCGTTTGGGCATGACCCAGCCCATGTCTTCGGGGTAGGCCTCTACTGTCGTGCCCGGTATCCAGCCGCCGTAATAGGTCATTTCCTTTTTGTATTTGACCCATTCATAATATTTGTCGCCTTCCGGCCCGCTCAGGTCCACAAAATCCACTGTGTTGTGCAGGTCCACCGACGCGTCGGGCACAGGATGGATTGCAAAATTGGCGTGGTGGATGAGCTTTTTGTTGTTCGAAGTAAACTCGATCGCCTCCACATTGGCCTCCTGCGCCATCTCAAACGGAATTTTGAACATGACGAAGCGCTCCTTGGTGTCGCCTTTCAGCGTGAACGCTTCTTTCATGCTCAGTTTGAGGTCGGGTTTACGCTTATAAGCCGTACCGGCGTCGAGGCGGGCCTGCAACTCCTGCTCGGCTTTGGTATTGACCTTGCCCTTCGGAGTACCGGCGTCGATCCATCCGACGATCGTTTTGATATCTTTTTCGCTCAGCGAGCGGTCATTGGCGAAGGAATTGTAGTGGTTGTCGGCCTTCCAGGGCGGCATATACCGCGAGCTGACCACCTGCTTGATGAATTTGGAACGCTTGGAAACATCCTCGAATGTTACCAGCGCAAAAGGTGCAGCTTCGCCCGTGCGGTGGCACGGCACGCAATTGGCATGGATAATCGGTTGTACATCCTTATAAAACTCGGGAGCCTGGCCTGCACACCAATCACACAACAACAGCAAAAAAACCAAAAGTAGGCCTTTTCGAAACAGCATGGTAATGAGTGGGTTTAACTCATGCAATTTAAGAACTTTAAATTAAATTTTAAGAAAATTTAATAATTAGGCTACAAAACTGACTGAAATTGATATGTAACCCATCAGATACAACAAACGTGTAAATTTGGGAATTGGATTCCTAAATTTACACGTTTCAATGTAATACGCTAAAAGTCAGCCAGATTTTAACAGCCATTCAGAGCACAATCGCCGTACCGGCTCCGCCCGAAACGGCATTCGCCAGTTCATCGGCATGGCAAATCGTTACCTGCTTCACACCGGCATTCAATGCGGCGAAGGCATTGTCCAGTTTTGGGATCATGCCTTTGTTAATGGCGCCGGTGGACTTGTATTCCACGTAAGTAGCCGGCACGAGTTTACTGATCACGGCATCGTCGTCATCCGGATCGGAAAGCACACCTTTTTTCTCGAAACAATAAATCAAATTCACTTCAAATGCCTGCGACATCGCTACGGCGGTGCCGCAGGCCATGGTGTCGGCGTTGGTGTTGAGCAGCAGACCTTCGGCGCTGTATGTCAAGGGCGCGATGACCGGTGTGAGACTGCTGGACAGGATCGCGTTGATTTGATCGCCATTAACTGCTACAATGTCCCCTACAAATCCGTAATCGATCGTTTTCACGGGGCGCTTTACGGAGCGGATAATGCCCCCGTCGGCGCCGGTGAGGCCTATGGCATTACAACCGGAAGCTTGCAGCCGGGCGACCAGGTTTTTGTTCACCAGCCCTCCGTACACCATCGTCACCACGTCCAGCATCGGCTGGTCGGTAATGCGGCGGCCGTCGACCATCTGCGTTTCGATCTGCAATTTCGCGGCGATCTGCGTGGCCACTTTCCCGCCGCCATGGACGAGGATTTTAGGGGCATCGAGTTGCGCAAAGGCTTTCAGGAAACGGGCAGAGGCATCGGGATTGTCGATCACATTACCGCCGATCTTGACTACGTATAAGGCTTGGGACATGTTAATAACTGTTAACTTGGCTGGATTTGAGCCGACAAAGGTAGCAGAAACGCGAATCGGGGAAAAGGGAATTTCAATTGATGAATTTTTTTGTGAAAATTACGTTCGTTAAGAAAGCTCTATCAAAATTATAGATTGATCGCCGGGCAGTTCACGCACAGCCGACCGATAAAAGCATTACCCCAAAAAATCGACATGAAACGCGGTATCATATTCATTCTCAGCATTTGTCTTTTCGTAACCGGCTTCGTGCAGGCACAGGTGCAAAAACCCAAAGCCCGCTGGACCTACACTTTCTCTAAGCCGGAAGTCAAAAAAGGCGAGACTGTCGACTTGGTTTTTACCGCGACCATCGACAAGGACTGGTATATGTACTCTTCCGACTTCGACCCGGACCTAGGACCCATGCTGACCACTTTTACGTTTGAAAAGAACAATACTTTCGAGACCGTCGGCAAGCTGAAACCGCAGAACCCGAAGACGAAATTTGAGGAAGTGTGGCAGGGTAATGTGCGATATTTTGAAGGGAAAGGTGTTTTTAAACAAACTGTCAAAATCCTGGCCGACAATCCGGTCATTAAAGGAACCTCCGAATACCAGACGTGCAGCCACGTTTCAGGCCTCTGTATTCCAGGCGGCGAAGATTTTGAATTTAAAGGTTTGAAAGTTGCCGCCGCTGCCAATGCGAGCGAGCACCACACAGTGGGCGCTACCACACCAGCCGACAAACCGGGCACCGCACCGACCACCGAACCAGCCGCACCAGCTACTTCTAACGACACTGCCATAGCCGTTTCGGCGGGCGACATTCCCTCTGCCACCGACACATCGGCTGCTGCCGCAACCACCATTGAGGCAACACAAAAAGCCACTTCCGAATCTGCCGGTGGCGGTTCCTTGTTAGGTTTCGCCTTGGCCGCCTTCCTGTCGGGGCTGGTCGCATTACTTACCCCCTGCGTTTTCCCGATCATCCCTATGACCGTGAGTTTTTTCACGAACCAGGAAAAGGGCAAATTCAAGGCATTTGTTTATGGTATTTCAATTATCCTGATCTATACATTGATAGGTACCGTCGTGTCGCGCCTGAATGGCCCCGCATTTGCGAACTTCCTCAGCACGCACTGGTTGCCCAACCTGCTCTTTTTCGCCATTTTCATCACATTCGGCTTGTCGTTCCTCGGTCTTTTCGAGATCGTGCTGCCGAGTGGCTTTGTGAATAAAATGGACCAGAAAGCGGACCAGGGCGGTTATGCGGGCGTTTTCTTCATGGCATTTACATTGGTACTCGTTTCATTCTCCTGCACCGGCCCCATCGTCGGCAGCTTGCTCGTGGCATCCGCGGGTGGGGAAGTGGTGAAACCGATCGTGGGTATGGCTGCATTTTCGGCGGCATTTGCCATTCCATTCACTTCATTCGCATTGTTCCCTCAATGGCTGAAATCGCTGCCCAAATCCGGAGGCTGGCTGAATACAGTGAAAGTAGTACTCGGCTTCCTGGAACTTGCATTGGCATTGAAATTTTTCAGCATTGCCGATCAGGTTTACCACTGGCATTTGCTGGACCGTGAGATTTACCTGGCATTCTGGATCGTCATTTTCGCATTACTCGGCTTCTATTTGCTCGGCAAAATCCGCACACCGCATGATTCGCCGATCGAAAAAGTAAGCGTTCCGAGACTCCTCCTTTCCATTATTACATTCACCTTCGTCGTGTATATGCTCCCGGGCATGTGGGGCGCGCCGCTCAAAGCGTTGGCCGGTTACCTGCCTCCGCAATCCACGCTGGATTTCGACCTGAATAAAAGGAGCGCGGCAGCTGCAACGCCATCGGCACTTTCCGGCGAAGCACGCAAGTATTCCGAGCTGTTTCATTTGCCGCACGAGCTGGAAGGTTTCTTCGATTACCAGGAGGCATTGGCTTATGCCAAAAAGGTCAACAAACCCGTTTTCATCGATTTCACCGGCCACGGCTGCGTGAACTGCCGCGAAATGGAAGCCCGCGTGTGGGTCGACCCTGCGGTATTGCAGCGGCTGAACAACGACTACGTAATCGTCGCCCTTTACGTCGACGACAAAACCGAGCTACCCGAAGCGCAATGGTACACTTCGAAATACGATAACAAAGTGAAGAAAACCATCGGTGCGCAGAATGCCGACCTGCAAATTGTAAAGTATAACAACAACGCCCAGCCGCATTACTGCCTGGTGGATCACGAGGGCAACCTGCTGGTTCAACCTAAAAATTACGATCTGGACCCTGCGAAGTTTGCTTCGTTTCTGGATAGCGGGAAGGCAGCGTTTTTGAAGAAATAAGTGTCGGAGTGGTCACTATTGAATTAATCCCCTATCATTACGGGGATTTTTCATATCCGGGACTTAACTCCCGGCCTAACCACAAAACCGACCGAAACTATGCTCAAACGCTGGCTAACCGCGCTGACGCTACTCACCACCTCAACGATTTTTGCCCAATCCATCCGACCGCCGGCTACCCCGCTGGTGAGCATCGATCCCTACACCAGCGTATGGTCTTTCGGCGACCAGTTAGCAGGCTCCATGACCAAACATTGGACCGGCAAACCGCACCCGATGGACGGCCTGATCCGCGTCGATGGCAAAGCTTACCGCTTCATGGGCGCCGCTACGCCCGAGATGAAAACCATCCTGCCAACCGCCAAACAGGAGGCCTACACCGCCAAGTTCACTACCATTAAGCCCGATCCTAAATGGTGGTTTAAAGACGGCTACAATATCAGCACCTGGAAACAGGGCCCCGCGCCATTCGGCACGCACGAGCGCAACGACGCCATGCTCAAAGGCGGCACTGAATTCCCGCAGGAACTTTGGTATCGTCGCGATTTCAACCTGACCAATGTCGATTTTGAAAAGCCTGTATTGAATATCTTCCACGACGACGATGTGCAGGTGTTCATCAACGGTGTGCCCGCATTCGACTGCGCTCCTTGTTTTACAGGCGATTATGAATTCAAACCGATCAGTCCCGCGGCTGCGAAAGCATTGAAAAAAGGCAAAAACACATTGGCTGCCTATGTAAAAAATGGTGCCGGGCCGGGCTATATCGACATCGGCCTGGCCGACGAAATTGCTCCAAAAGGTGCCGACGCGGTGGACCAGGCAAAGCAGACCGGCTTTGAAATGACGGCTACGCAATCCATTTACCATTTCGAAGCGGGCCCCGTTCAGCTCACGGTCCAGTTTGTGGCGCCGCTGATCATGAAAGATCTGGACCTGATTTCGCGACCGGTCAATTACATTGTTTATGAAGTGAAGTCTGCCGATGGCAAGCAGCACGATGTGAGTATTACGAATGCGGTTTCGGGCCTTTGGGCTACGCATGATAACACTCAGTCGGTCACCGGCAAAGAGACGACCCAGGATGGTCTGACGACATTATCCCTGGCAAACACCGTGCAAAACCTCCTGGCCAGAAAGGGCGACGATGTTCGTATTGACTGGGGCCAGGCTTACCTTGCGGCTCCGCAAGGACTGGTGAAAAGCTCTGCTATCGGCATTCCGACCGATATGATCAAAGAATTTGCGTCAAAAGGCACAATGAGTGTCGATCAGGCAGGCGAAGCGCCTGCGGACGCGAGGTCAATGGGTTTGGTGCTGAATGCGGGAAAAGTGGGCGCCGAAAGCAAGTCGCTGCACGCGTTACTGGCTTATGACGATGGCTATTCGGTACAATATTTTGGCCAAAACCTCCGACCATGGTGGAACAGGGATGGCAGCAAGACCATTGCAGGCGAATTGAAAAGCGCCGAAACCGATTTTACCAAAATCCTCCTGGCCTGCGAAGAGACTGACAAAACCGTTTACGACGACGCATTCAAAGCCGGCGGCAAGCAATATGCCGAACTTTGCGTGCTCGCTTACCGTCAGGCGATTTCGGCCCACAAACTCGTCGCGGACCCGTCCGGCACGCCATTGTTTTTCAGCAAAGAAAATTTCAGCAATGGCTCCATTGGAACGGTTGACATCACTTATCCGTCGGCGCCACTGTTTCTGCTCTACAACCCTACCCTGCTCAAAGGCATGATGGAACCGATCTTCTATTATTCGGAAAGCGGCAAATGGACCAAACCTTTCGCTGCGCACGACGTAGGCACGTACCCGCTCGCGAACGGCCAGACCTACGGCGAAGACATGCCCGTGGAAGAATCCGGTAACATGCTCATTCTGGCCTACGCTATTGCCAAAGCAGAGGGCAATGCAGATTATGCCCAAAAACACTGGAAAGTTCTCAGCACCTGGGCCAGTTATTTGAAGAAAGAGGGCTTCGATCCGGCCAACCAGCTCTGCACCGATGACTTCGCAGGCCACCTCGCCCGCAACACCAACCTCTCCATCAAAGCCATTATGGGCCTTGCCTCCTACGCCAAACTCGCCGAGCAGCTCGGCGACACCCAGGAAGCTACCGAAGTGAGTGCATTGACCAAAGGCTTCGCCCAGAAATGGATGCAAATGGCCGCCGACGGCGATCACTACGCATTAACGTTCGATAAAAAGGGTACATGGAGCCAGAAATACAACCTCGTTTGGGACAAACTCCTCGGCCTGAACGTATTCCCGGCGACCGTCGCACAGAAAGAAATCGCCTATTACCTTACCAAACAGCAACCTTTCGGGCTCCCGCTGGACAGCCGCAAAACCTATACGAAATCTGACTGGATTGTATGGACGGCCACATTAGCCGAGAAGCCGGAGGATTTCCAGGCATTGATCGCGCCTGTTTATAAGTATGCGAACGGCACTTCGGATCGCATTCCATTGTCAGACTGGCATGAGACTACGAATGGCAAGTCCGTTGGTTTCCGTGCACGGTCTGTGGTTGGGGGGTATTGGATGAAGGTGCTGGGAGAGAAGTGGAAATAGGGCGCTTCGCTTAGTCATTAAGTCAAGAAGTCATCGGGTCAGGAGTTGTCAGGTTTTGGCGGCTTCTGGCCCTTTTAAAAATCATAAGTAACCCCATCCGGAAGCGCCTCCACAGCGACTTTCATCCACTTCCCTTTGATTTTGATCACTACGATGTCGCGGTCTTTATCGTAAAAGATCGTCCCATCCCCTCCGTTTTTCAGCTCTTTGTAGTTAACATATTTGGCATCTTTCTCCGCATTCTGTTCATCGTCACCATTGGGCTTTGTGGCCAAAACATCTTCCTTTCCGATAGCACCGAGCGTTAATGCGTTGGTCAGTTTGAGCGAGCCGTAGAACAGCGCCTTGTCCCGCCCGAACATAAATGAATGCTGCCGAACGTCGGACCCGATTTTAAACCAGTTATAGGCCGTCTCGTCGTGGTTATAGACCGTGGAGTAATAGTAAAGCTCTGCCACCGGCCGCTCCGCCTCCACATGTTTGTTCACGAGCATAGTAATGCGTGATTTATCATCTTTGGCATACCCCTCGAATACATGATAACCCCAGCGCTTTTTGTTCCGCTCTTCCGCATTACCGCGTACTTGAATCATGTACGGCGTGCTCAGGATGCCGTCAACGGTCGTGTACATTGGTGTTTTAGCAGGTACAAATCCAAAGCTATACCCTCGTTCTTTCCAGCGGAACCAGGTCGTATCGATATCTGAACGCAGTTCTATCCTGCGAAAGTCCGATTGTTCGCTTCCCTTCATGAGTTGCATGTAGCGATTTTGCAAACCTACGTCCGACACCTGTTGCGCGCGGACGGCGAGAGAAGAAACGGCCATCAGGCCTAAGAATAAGTATGCTTTCATGTTCAGTATATATCGTAAATAAACTCTCGCCATTGCTTGTTTTACGCGCAGCTCCCGCCTTTGGGCTGGCTGGTCAACGTTTTTCATCCTTGTAAATTTAACGCAGGATGTTAAATCTGCAAGGTTGATTCCTTTCGTTTAGTCATATATACCTTGCACTCATTGCTAACCTCAACAAGGTTAAATCGATTCACTAAGGATACTTTTTGCTGAAACAAGTCTAGTGCCAGGCAGATTGAAGTTTTCAATCCGCTCAAAACCTACATGGAAGAAAACAATCTGACTCAAAAGCAGATTGCTGAGAAGCTAAATGTCTCCCCTTCCTATGTATCTCAGATCTCTAATGGAAATTTTATTCAAAAAAGCTCGGACTTTTTATCAAAATTTCTATCTTTCGTAACAATTCACTAACTTAACGGCACAGAAGCGCAGGAACAACGCCTGCCTTCACTACTCAACCATGGACTCGCCGTTCCCCTACCGATTGACCTCCGCCCGAAAAATGAAGGGATTGTCATTAAAAAAATTGGCGATTATGCTAGGGAGACCATTTAACAAACAACTGCTGCATAGGCTGGAAAACGGCAGCCAGCTGCCTCATGGCGATCAGTTGATCAGGCTGGGTAACGCGCTTGACCAACCATTAGACTATTTTCTGAAACCCACTTTGGCAAAGGTTACGGGTGTGGATTTGACAAAAGTCCGGAAGGTGGGCAAAAAGGCGGGAGAAAGCATCATCGAATTGGCAAATGATTACTTCGAACGATATCTGGAACTGGAAGATTTACTCGGTGGCCAGCAAAAAGCGAAATGGCCATTGCACATTCAAAAACTAGCGTCAGACGATTACAATGCAATAGATGAAGCGGCAATGTATGTTCGACAGAAAATATGGATGCTAGGTTTTGGGCCGTTACACAACATAGCCAACGTTCTGGATGCCAGCGGACTGAAAGTCTTCTTGGCTGCTCAATCCCATGAGCGATTTCCGGAAACCGGATTTGATGGGTTTTCTACCATCATCAATAGTGAAAATGGGTGCATTGTAGCTAATGGCAACCCGGATATTCCACTTGTTAGAAAGCGGTTTACATTGCTTCGTGAATTTGCAAACCTATACCTTAATCTTTCAGAGCTGAAACCTAGGGAAGCAAGGGGCGTTTGTGACACTTTTGCCGGAGCGTTATTAGCACCAAGATTGTCGCTCATCGAAGCCTTTGGAGAATATCGAACTTCGATTCATATTACCGAACTGCTACTTTTCCAGCGCATTCATGGCGCTCCGATCTCCGTGATTTTGTCAGCACTGCGGCAGAATGGGATCATTTCCCAATCTCAATTCACCAAACAAATGGTTGAATATAATGCAGGGTTGAAAGCCAACGATGGCGGCTACTTTGCCGGAATTGAGGAACCATACCGATTCCAGCAACTTCTTCTCCGGGCACTGGCTTGTGGAATTATCTCCGAAAGCAAAGCCGCTTCGCTGATGAACATGAAAGCGGCAGAATTCAGGGAATATTTAGACAATATGGTGGATGAGAATAGCGGTTACTGACACTAACATTTTCATCGACCTCATCAAAACCAACCTTCTCATCAACCTTTTCAAAATCGGGGTCAGCGTAACGACGACCGAAGAAGTTATCAACGAACTGCTGGAATATCAACAAGCTGTTTTGTCGCCATTCATTGAAAGCGGCAATCTGATTGTTTCCAGTTTGTCCGCTGACGACACCAGGCTGATCGAAAGTTGGCCGATTCCCCGCGGGCTGTCCGTGGTTGACGCGGGTTTGGTTTTGTTTGCCAAAACTGGCGAAGATTATTTGATTCTCACAAACGACCAACTCTTGCGTAGCACGTGTCAACATTACCACATTGAAGTGCATGGAATACTTTGGTTGATGGACTTGTTTTTCGAGCAAGGCCTATCGACAGGATTGGAACTGTGCGAAGCGTTAAGCCAGCTCATGAAAGGTTTTCATCGGCTGCCCATCTTAGAATGCGGGATTAGGCTTACCGAATGGTCAGCTTGTTAATGCGTCAAGCCATTCCTGACCGCAGGAAAACTGACGTTGAAATTACTTGCATTTCTTCCTTCGGGTACCAAACTTACACTCACCTAAAAATTTGTAACACAATGAAGAATCTTGCTAGCATTGCCCTGCGATGGTGTGGGTGTGGCGAAAGCCCCCCGGACGTAGTTACATACGTTAGGTCACCTTAGGCAGGGCATTATTTATCAACCTAAAAATTGTAAAGTAATGAAACCTTCATCACACACTACCGACTCCGAGGATTCGGTATGCCTCGCTTACGGCAGGCAGGTAAAAGAACTTTTAAATGCAGGCAGTCCTAGCGAAATGCTGGATCACCTTTGGTCCATTTACAGCGATGCCATGGCATTTCAGCAGGAAGCAGGCTACAACCCGCGTGTTAGTGACATTTTCATGACGTTTAGAGAGCTGGTATTTTTCATCCAGCGCCTTGAAAGTGTGAAAGTGTAAATGAACGACGCCCCTGTCATCCTGAGCGGACCGGGCCGCCGGGCGGTCGAAGGATAATTGCACGATGCTCATTGGCATCTCGCATTGCACTTCGACTCCGCTCAGTGTGACAGGGGCGTCTTATCTGTATAACCCGTCGAGACTTCTAAGCCTCCAAAACCATCTCCTCTTTATTCTTCCGCATCTTCCGCTTCGCAAGCCGCTCCTTAATCCGATCCACCACGTAGTAAGCACTAGGCACGAGGAACAAAGTCAGCAGCAATGAACTGGTGAGGCCACCGATGATTACCCAGGCCATGCCATTCTTCACCTCAGCACCGTCGCCGGAGGCCAATGCGATCGGGAGCATACCGGCTATCATCGCGATGGTGGTCATCAGGATCGGGCGGAGACGTTCTTTACCCGCCTCGATGAGGGCTTCTTTCAATGCATAACCTTCTTCTTTCAGCTGGTTAGCGAAGTCGACGATGAGAATCGCGTTCTTGGCTACCAAACCGAGGAGCATGATCATACCGACGATCGAGAAGATTGTGAGGCTCTCCATGGTCAAAGCCAGGGCGGTGAGTGCGCCGACGAGGGCTACCGGGATCGAGAAGAGTACCACAAACGGGTAGATGGTACTTTCGTAGAGCGCCACCATGATGAGGTAGATGAGCACGATACCGAGTAGCAATGCCACTCCAAGGCTGCCGAATGCGTCGGCCTGGTTTTTAAGGTCCCCGCGGTACTCGATGCTGATGCCTTCGGGGAGCTTCACTTTCGCCATTTTGGCCTGGATGTCGGCACCGATGGATCCGGACGGGCGGCCTACTACCTGCGAGTTGATGGTGATAGACGACAGACGGTCGATGCGCTGCAGCACGCTTTCACCCATGCCTTCGCGGATGGTCGCGAATTGCGAGAGTTCGAAAGTCTGGCCCTGGCTGTTCACGAACGTCAAGTGACGGATGTCGTCGGCCTTGGACCGGTCGAACTGATCGAGGTTGACCATAATGTCGTACTCCTTGCCATTCTGCTTGAATTTCGAACGGTCGTCGCCGCGGAATGCGGTTTGTAATGTGGCTCCCACCTCGGCTGCATTGATGCCAAGCTGCGCCATTTTCTCGCGGTCGAGGGTTACGCCTACTTCTGGTTTCGGGTCGTCCACCGAGTAATCGACGTTGGAAGTTCCGGGTACGGAAGCGACAATATCTTTCACTTGCGCCGCGGTTTTGCGGATCACGGCCATATCGGTACCTTTTACGGCTACCTGGATCGGCGCCTGGTTGGCATTACCGGTGATCGAAGTCGGCGCGACGGTCACTTTGACACCCGGGATTTGGAGGATTTCCTTCTGCACATTCTGGCCGAATTCTTCGGATGAAACGGTACGATCCTTTTTATCAACCAATTGAACTGTCAAATCGGCAATGTTGCTGTTGGAAGTGGTTCCCAAACCGGTGCTGCTGTAACCGACGTTGGTAAACACCCTGGTAACCTCCGGCTTGCCGAGCAGAATCTTTTCCACACGCTGCGCTACCTGATTGGTTTGGTATACCGACGCGGTCGGCGCCAGTTCAATGGATACGTTCAGCTCGCCGCGGTCGCTTTGCTGCATGAATGCCGCTCCCACAAATCCGCCCGGTACCAATGCAATGGAACCGACGATGAGGAATATCGAAAGCAGGAAAATATAGCGTTTATGACCTAAGACCCAGGTCAGGATACGACCGTATTCTTCTTTTACATTATCCAAAAATCGCTCGAAACCGAGGTTCAAACGTCCCCAAAGCGTGTTTTTATCCAAAACTTCCACCTTACCGAAACGGGAGGCGAGCAGCGGGGTCAATGTAAATGACACGAGCAAGCTCATCAGGGTCGAGAACACGACCACGAGCGAGAACTCGCGCAGAATGTTACCGATCAGCCCCTGCGTCAATGCCAGCGGCACGAATACTACCACGTCCACGAGGGTGATTGCCAAGGCGGTGAAACCGATCTCCGCCCGACCGTCCAATGCAGCCTGCCAGCGACTTTTGCCCATTTCCATGTGGCGGTTAATGTTTTCCAACACCACAATGGAGTCATCGACAAGGATACCCACCACGAGCGAGAGCGCCATGAGTGTCATCAGGTTCAGCGAAAAGCCCATCAGGCTCATCAGAATGAACGTCGGGATCATGGAGGAAGGCAATGCCACGAGGATGAACATCGAGCTGCGGAAACTGTGCAGGAACAGAAGCATTACCACGGATACGATCAATACCGCCAGCCCGAGGTCGAACACCACCGCATTTGCCGAAGCCAATGTGTAAATGGATTGGTCGGAAGCGATGTTGAACTTCAAACCCTGCGCTTCATACTGTTTTTCAAGGTTCGTCAAACGCTCGCGGGTGAGCTTGCTCACATCCACCGCATTGGCGTCCGACTGTTTCTGGATTTGCAACGCCACCGACGGACGCCCGTTGATGTGGTTCACCGCCGTAGCATCGGCCACGCCATCGTACACCTCGGCAATGTCACGGAGGAAAATTTGACCCCCATTCGAAGATTTACCTACAATCACATTTCTGAGGTTGGCCACGGTAGTCAGTTTCGCATCGAACCGGATGGAAAGCTGGTCTTCCTGGGTTTTCACCTGGCCGGCCGGGTAAGATGTATTCGCGTTGTTGATCGCAGCCGAAACCTGACTGATCGACAAATGGTAGGCCTTCAATTTATCCTGGCTGATATTCACCTGGATCTGGCGCTCGGTACCACCGATAATGGTCACCTGGCCCACGCCGGTCACGTTCGAGAGCTGCGGTTTCAGTTTGTCATCGATCAGATCATAGAGTTCGGATGGCGAAAGGTTCGCCGTTACGCCCATTCTCAAAACCGGGATTTCGTCTGTCGAGAACTTGTTGATCACCGGACGGTCGGCATCGTCGGGCAAAAGCGAAATTGCCTGCTCCACTTTGCGCTGGGCTTCCTGCTGTGCCAGGTCGACGCTTACGCCTTGTTTCAGCTGGATAATGACCGATGATACCCCTTCCTGCGAGGTCGAGTTGATCTGGTCCAGACCTTCAATGGCGGACACGGCATCCTCGATGTGCTTTGTTACGTTCGTTTCGACTTCATCCGCAGAAGCTCCACGGTAAGTCGTCATCACACTCACAACATTGGCCTCAAATTTCGGCAGCAAGTTGTAAGACAATTGGTTGTAGCTGATCAAACCGAATAGTACCAGTACGACGAATACTACGGTTATGAAGAGCGGTCTCTTTACGGCTACTTCGGTAATTGACATAATTCTTTCAGTTTGCTGATGAACCTTATTTTGTAATGGTAACCGCCGCGCCTTCGCTCAGGTTGATCTGTCCGGTCGTAACAACTGTCTCGCCCGCTTTCAGGCCCGCCAACACTTCCACATTGTCGCCTACTTCGCGGCCCACTTCAATTTTGCGCTGTTTCGCCACGCCACCGTCCACCACGTACACATACGGGTTACGCACGCTTTCCACGAGCGCGCTGCGCGGGATCAGGAGCGACTGCGTGCTGCTTTTCTGCTGAAACGTCACCGTCACGAATGTACCGGCTTTCAGGCCCGAGGAATTCTTTACGGTAATTTCCACCGGATAGTTGTGGGATTCGTCTCCCTGCGGTGCCACGTAGGAAATCACACCGTCGATTTGCTTGCCAGGGAAAATGCTCGTACCCACTTGTACGTGCTGGCCTTCTTTGAGCTTGTAAACGTCGTTTTCATTGATCATCACCTGCACTTTCAGGCGCGATACGTCCAGGATCGTTCCCAACGAAGTACCTACATTCACAAACTCGCCCGGCTCGATGTTTTTCTTCACAACGCGGCCGCTGATCGGCGCCTGGATAGACGCGTCGCTGATCTGCTGCTTGATCTGCTCGGCCTGGTTCAATGCGTTTTCATAATTGTATTTGGTGTCGTTCACCTGAATTTCAGTGGCCGCATTGCCCGCCAGCAATTTGGAATAGCGGTCGGTATCCTTTTTCAGTTTGTTAATATTCAGCTCGGTAGCTTCGAGCGACAGCTCTTTCAATTTACTATCCACCTTCACGATCGTAGCGCCTTGCGACACTTGCGAGCCGAGTTCGTACTTAACAGCTAACACTTTACCCGCAGCCGTCGCCATGATCTCCGCCTCTTTAAAAGGGATCAGGCTACCTGTGCGGACGAGTTGCTGGTCGGCGCTCCCTTCCTGCACGGCCACCGCCGTTACCGGAATCGTCACATTTTTGTTGTCGGGCATTTTCTTCTTTTCGTCGATCTTCGCTTTGTTGGCAACAAGTCGCAAGCCGATCAGGACGCCGATGGTGGCAATGGAGCCTATGATGATGAGTTTTCTTTTCATGGTATTAAGGTAATGCGGTGTAAAAATTGTTAAGACTTCCTTGCGACTGCTCCAATCCGAGTTTGGCCTGGTAGTAGCTCAGCATGGAGTTGATATAGTTGCTTTGCGACTCTTTATAAGAAGTTTCGGCATTCAGCAGGTCTGTCAGCGGCACGGTACCTTCGCGGTATTGAAGCGTGGTCACGTCGTACACCTCTTTGGCGAGGGCCACGTTGTTTTCATCGCTCGCGAGGTTGGATTTCGCTTTTTGCAGTTGGGTCAATGCGTTGGTATTCTGCAACTCGTAGTTCTGTACGTTCAGTTTCAACTGCTCCTTCTGCGTCATCAGATTCAGATCGGCCTGTTTAAATTGCGCATCACGCCGGAAGCTGTCGAAAATAGGAATGCTCAATTTCAAACCGATGGCGCCGTAGCTGAACCAGTTGCCCCAGGAAGTACCAAGGTCGTTGCCCAGTGCCTGCACGCCGTAGCGCCCGTAAACCGACACTTTGGGCAAATAGCCTGCCTTAATGCGCGCTTTTTCCAGTTGCTGCAAGTCCATATTCAGGTTCTGGATTTTAAAATCCGTCAGGTTCGAAGCGTCGAACTGACCGGGCTCAACGAGTTTGAAGGGCTGGTTCAGTGGATTATCTGCCAAAACCAGCTGCTCTGTCAGCGGCATACCCATCTGGAATTTCAGCTGGTTTTCGGAAAGCGTCAGGTTGCTCTCAGCCAATGTCAATTGCGATTTGATATTGTTCAGATTCACCTGTGTGCGGTCGTAGTCCACTTTCTTGATCACGCCATTGTCGAGCTGCAATTTCAATGTGCTCAGGATCTGGCTTGTTTTGTCCAGATTGTCCTTCAAAAGCGCGATCTGCTGCTGGGTCACAAATACCTGGTAGTAGGCATTCGCTACATTGTAAATGATCGTCTCCTTCGTCTTCCGCGAGTTCAGTGTCGCGTTTTCCTGGTTCGGCTTGTTGGCTTTGATGCCCACGAGCAGCGACTGGTCGAAAATCACCTGATCGACCTGCGCCGACGCATTGCTCTGGTACTTGGTACCCAATGCCACACGGCGGTCCTCCCCGCCGAAAAGCGCGCCCGGAAGCACCGTCGATTGCAGTTTCAGGTTATCGTCGAGCGACGCATTACCCGCCACCTGCGGCAGGTAGCCCGCCAGCGCCTCACGTCCCTGCTGCACTGCCGTACTTTCCTTGTACTGCGCTATTTTGACATTCCCGTTATTCTTGATTCCATAGGCAATGCAATCTTTCAGCGTCAGGCTCGTCTGAGCCCAGCCCGACGCCGCTGAAGCGACCACTGCGATGATTGCGGCTATCCATTTACTTTTCATTGGACCTGTTGTTGATATTGGTGGCTAATAACAGATAGTTGATAGCTCTACTGGTGATATATCAACTATTAATTTAAAAAAATTTATTTGTCTACTACTTTGACGACCCGATCCAGATATCCCAGGAACGTCGTCCATTCCTGCTCTGTAAAATGCTCCATAATCTGGTTATTGAATGCGATCGCCAGCGACTGAATGCGCTCGCAGACAAACTTACCACTCGGTGTAAGCGATATCAGGTTCTTTCTTTTATCCTCAATATCACTTTCAATTTTCAGGAACCCGTCCTTGTGCAAAGTCTGCACAGAGCGTTGGATTCCCGCTTTATCTTTTTGTAAAATGTTGGCAATGTCCTGCTGCGTCCGCGCCTGTTCCTGGAAATATACAACCATCAGGATAGGCAGCTGCTCGGCGAGCACGGGAATACCTTCATTGACGAGCTCCGCATTCATTTTCTTGAAAACCGTCTTTGTAACGGCGCCCAATTTGAATTGTAACGAGTTCTTCAATTCTTCCCTCAGGTTCTGCCAGCTATCTATGTTCGCGCTCATGATGATACAAAGGTAAAATGCGTTGATATGTCAACCAAATTTTACAATAAAAAGTTTTGGGAGTCAGGACTAATGGTAAAATGCCCTGGATGAACGGCGAACAAAAAAGAGCGGCAACATGGATCATGCCGCCGCTCTTCTATTTTTCGAAGTATTGCCTTACTTACCGAGCGTCTTGAAAAGCATGCCTTTCGATACTTTATCGTTCAGAGCCATGCCATTGATGATGGCCAGCTCATCGAGTCTGCCATCCGGCTGGTTATTGTCTTTCAGCAGGTCGCGCAGTGTCGCATCGCGCTGTGCTGTTTTAATGCGGATCCGTTCCGGCTGGCGACTGAGGATATTCTGGTCTGAAACCGATTTGAAACCCTGCGCAACCGAACGGAACTGGCTTGCATTCGCCGCGAAGTTGCCCGCGGCTGCCACGCCGTGGATTGCATAAATGTTACCGCCATACTGGATCAGCCAGGTACCCACCTGAATGGTGTTCGCTGTTGCCGCAGCCGCCTGGCCATTAGCGCCCTGCTCCACCTGCTGCGATACCATCACCACAGCCGGATTGCCATTGATTGTGGCTTTCTCATTCTCAATTACTTTCAGACCGTAATTTTTCACCACAGCCTGCGCCGCCTCTTCCAGTGATTTGCCTTCCGCGAGGGTGAACAGCATCATGGACTTTCCGTCTTTTGCAGCCATCTGGAACTGGGCGGGAGAGTTTTCATACTGCCAGCCGCTGGGCACCGGGAATTGGAATTTCAGCGATGGATGATAAAATGTATTGTTTTCTACAAACCCCTGCTGCGGATCATTGCCATAGATAATGCCGTCGATCTTCCGCAGATACGCATCGCGGTTCACATTGTATTTACCCGGATGCTCCGCCTGGTATTGCGCCGCCAGTTTTCCTACTTTCGTCATACGGTCGCCCGGATCGGGGTGAGTAGACTGGAAGGTCGGTATCGACTGTCCGGCTTTTTCCGAGATCCTTTTGAGCGTACCAAAAAAATCAGCCATTTCTTTGGCATCATACCCGATTTTACTCGAATAATCTACCCCTATTTTATCGGATTCAGTCTCATGGTCGCGGCTGTAACTCAAAAAGAGCAGCCCCAATGCCTGCTGCGCCTGCTCACCCATCGCGCGTACCTGCGGGGAGAGGATCATACCTGCGGCAAGGCCTACCTGACCAAATATCTGCGAAGTCTGCTGCCGCGCCGAGTGGCGGGCCGTAATGTGGCCGATTTCGTGACCCAATACACCAGCAAATTCGGCTTCATTATTGAAATGCGCCATAATTCCCCGTGTGAAGTATACGTAACCACCGGGCACTGCAAAAGCATTCACCACCGGGGAGTCCACAATAAAGAATTTGTAGGGTAATTCGGGCCGGTGCGAGATCTTCGCCATGGCCATACCCTTCTCATTGATGAAGGATTGCAGGTTCTTATCGTCGTAAATCCCCATTGTGGCCACAATAGACGGGTGTGACTCGGCTCCGAGCGCTTTTTCCTTTTCTTCCGACATCAGGATAATTTCTTTCTTGCCTGTCACCGGATTTTTAGAACAGCCTGTGAGCATCCCAACCGCCACAACTGCCGGCAGAATGCGAAATGCGTATTTCATTTTCATATTTGGTGTGAAAAATGACTTGTTAGAAGGAGTTGCCAAAATTAAACGTTGTTGTCAACTTTATGCAAAGAATCATGCCAATTCCTGCATTGAGCCGCCGGTAGCCATCTTTTATCCATTGGCAATCAACAACCGCCCGCCCAATGCCATTCAAAAATATTTTCGATTCCCAAGCCAGATTCTATAAATTACGCCTTAGTCCGACCTCGGGGCGGAACGAAAGTTTTACCCAAACCCGACCTGACGCCGATACATGCCCCATTTTACAGCACTATGAGTTTTAAAAAAATCACATATAGCGCGCTTCCTTCCTGGCTTGCCCGACTGGATTTTCTTGGGCTGTTCGAGAAGGACCCTTTTGGCAACTTTCTCGTTATTAAACGATTACTGATCTTCATACTGGGCTGGTTTACCTATTACCGGTACACGGCCGTCAATAAAATCCGCATTACCGGCACCGAAAACCTGATGGACCTCCCCGACCAGGGCGTCCTTTTCCTATCGAACCACCAGACCTATTTCGCAGACGTTATCGCGTTCTTCCATATCTTTTGCGCCGTCAAGTGGGGCTATAAAGACACCATGTCCCCGCCGTTTTACCTGCTCTCGCCCCGGGCCAGAATGTATTACGTAGCCGCTGCCGAAACCATGAGAGGCGGTTTTTTACCCAAAGTGTTCAGTATGGGGGGTGCTATTACCATTGAACGGTCCTGGCGGGCCAATGGGGAGGACGTAAAACGCCAGCTCGACACATCCGCCCAGGACCGCATTGGGATGGGTTTGCAGCATGGCTGGGTAGTGAGCTTTCCGCAAGGCACCACCAAACCGTACGCCCCTGTACGCAAAGGCACCGCGCATTTGATCAACGACCACCATCCGATCGTCATACCCGTGGTCATCAACGGGTTCCGGCGGGCATTTGACAAGAAAGGACTGCGTTTCAAAAAACGGAACACCCGGCTGACCGTCCAGTTCAAGCCGCCGATGCATTTCCGGCCCGACGAATCGGTAGAAGAAATGGTTGCACGCGTTACGCGGGCGATTGAACAGGAGGGCGACGCCTCGCATCAGACCGAAAATTAACGTGGTATGCTTTTTTCGAACCGGCATTTATGGGAAAGAAAGTACTGATCACCGGCGGCACCGGCCTGATAGGCAAACGGCTGACGCAATTGCTGCTCGACAAGGGCTATGAAGTCGCGCTCCTGAGCCGCAAAAAGGCGGACATTCCATCCGTTCAGGTTTTTGAATGGGATATTCAAAAGAACTATATCGAAGAAGGTGCACTCGACAACCTGCATTTCCTTGTGCATTTGGCTGGTACCAATGTAGCTGAGGGCCGCTGGACCGAGGAGCGCAAAAAGTCGATCCTCGAAAGCCGTACGGAATCAATTCGCCTTATCGCGCGAAAGCTCGCTGAAAAGCAAATCAAACCGGCCGCATTCGTGTCGGCATCGGGTATCAGCTACTATGGCCAGGATACGGGCGACCTCCGGAATACCGAATCCACACCCGCAGGGAATGATTTCCTCGCCCACGTAAGCATCGAATGGGAAAAAGCCGCAGATGAAATTGCCGCATTGAACGTCCGTACGGTCAAGCTCCGCACCGGCATCGTTATCAGCAAGCACGGCGGTGCGATCCCCAAAATGGCGCTGCCCGCCCGCTTCGGGGTCGGTGCACCGCTAGGGTCGGGTAAGCAATGGATATCATGGATTCACCTGGACGATATGTGCAGAATGTATATCGAGGCACTTGAAAACGAAAGCTGGCAAGGGGCTTACAACGCTGTCGCCTCACCGCCGGTAACCAATGAAGGGCTGACAAATGCCATTTGCAAAGTCCTTCACCGCCCGCAATGGTTCCCGAATGTACCTGCATTTGCATTGAAAATGGTTTTCGGTGAAATGTCAGCGGTAGTGCTGGGAGGGAATTATGTCATTAATGAAAGAATGGAACGCGAAACCGGGTTTCAATACCGTTACGGGGAGCTGGAAGCGGCATTGAAGGCAGAATTGGGGTGATGTCGGCTGTCGGCAATCGGCTGTCGGCAATCGGCTGTCGGCTGTCTAGCATATCGCAAGGCCGAGAGCCGAAGGCCGATTGCCGAAGTACACTCACTCCTCCTCATCGCTTTCCAGTTCCTCCTCTTCTACCGTCAGCACCTGTGCTGTTTCGAGCCATTTTTCACGCTGTACCTGAGCCTTAAAATCATCCAGCACATTCAGTTGTACATTTCCATTGCTGAAAACCGACATTTGCAATCCTACAAATGCCAGGGCTTCATTCAACCGGTCTTCGAGCGGCGTAGCGGTAAAAATGCACTCCTGCCAGTACCACTCCATCGATTCGCCCGCGACCTCCTCCACAATGCCGATATAATCTTCTAGCGTGTAGCCGATGAACGGCTTGCCGAAACGCACCCATAGCAAACGCATCACATCGTCCAGCGACTGGGCATGATTGGTTTTCTTCCTTAAATACAGATCCAGAATGAGTGCTACCAATGCGCCTTTGTGATAAACCGACACTTTCCGGTTCGGAATACCCTTTTCATAACCATCCAGCCACAAGTCAAACGACGATTCCGCCAGCGATTGCGCCGCGTGAGCGCTGCTTTCGAAATGGCGTTTCATGTACACCTGTAATTCCTTGACGTACGTTTCGTCGTTGAAAACACCGGCCCGTCTCAGGAAAAGATCGCCGTAGTAGGTCGTACAGCCTTCTGCGACGAAGCAGGTCTGGAAGTAGTTTTCTTTGGTAAAATCATAAGGTAAAAGCTCTGCGGGGCGAATGCGGATGATATTCCAGGTGTGGAAAAGCTCGTGAGAGCTCACACCCAGGAGGTCGGAGTACAGGCCTTCACCCTCGTCGTCCGGGCCGAGCACGATCATCGTGGAATTCTGGTGCTCCACGCCGTGGTAGAATGCCGTAGGTAAAATCAGGTTCAGGAAATGGTAATCCTTTTCCGGAAACTCTTCCATCATCGCAATCTGCTCCCGCGAGAACCGGCGAAAATCGCGCTCAATGCGCCGCCAATTGGGTTTCAGGTTACCATGCATCCATATTTTGAACTGAATACCCCGCACTTCGTATTCGCATTTCTGCAAGGTTTCCGAGGCAAGCATCGGACTGTCCACCAATTGATAAAAATCTCTTGCCGATAATGCATTCTTGCCAGCCGATGGCAATCCGCACGCAATCTGGTACCCATCTGGTAAGTCCAATTCCACGCGATACGGTTCGGTAATCCGCCCCTCGGTGTACATGCAGAAGTTGATGAAGTTCAGATACCACAATTCCTCGTCTACGTAGCTGCTGCCCGCATTCTGAATGGAAGCATAATAGGTATAACGAATACGTACCTCCCTTTCGCCCCCCGTTCCAACCCGCCAGCGGTCTTTGGTTACCTTATGCAAGGGCAGTTTGTGACCCGCGGAAGAGCTTGCTTCGATAAATTGAATATTTTTGGCGAAGTTTTGAAGCTCGTACCGGCCCGGGCGCCATGCCGGCAACTGGATCTCGATGTGTTCACTATTGATTTCGGGGATGGTGTAGGTAATGTCAAGAAAACGGCTTTGTGGGTCAGGTACCGAAATGTGATAGAGCATATACGAAACGCGTGGTGTTAAGAGGGGCCGGAAGCGCAGTTGCGGTAGACAAAAATCAGATAGTCCTACGTTACCAGTTACAACATTATAAAATAAACGATTTTAAGATGAAAAGTAAAATTCTCCTGCCATTCCTGTTCATCCTGGCGGTTTTGCTCAGTCCTTCGCTTATGGCGCAGAACGACGAATACTACCGCCCCGACTCGCTTCGGAAGGACCAGCCGGAAAGGAAGGAAACACCTCCCGTGGAAAGAAAACCGCAAGATCAGAAACCCGTTCTGGCGGAGAAGAAGAAGCTTGACGATTTCAAGAACAGGAAGTTCATCGACCGTCTCCGCCTTGGCGGCAGCTTCGGGGTAAGCCTGGGAACTTTGACCAATATTAATGTATCGCCCATGGCCGGTTATGAGCTGACAGAATCCCTCGTCGGTGGCGTAGGCGTGACGGCCATGTATTTCAAATCGAAATGGGCCGGTGTGGACGCGCTGTATTATGGCGGCAGAGCCTTCCTGATGTATTCCTTTATCCCCGAGTTCCATGCGATCGGCGAAGTGGAGACGATGAATGTGGAAGCGGATACCTACCAGAAATACAATGCCCGAAAGTGGATCACCTCGCCGATGTTGGGTTTAGGATATAGCCAGCCCATAGGCGGCCGCTTCATCAAGGCAATGCATTTACAGGCATTATACAATTTCAATTACAATAACCAGCTGGACGACTACGGGAACAATATCAACCCCAACGGCCTCTTCCTCGGGCAGCCGATCGTGATCCGTCTGACATTCCTGTAACAACATTTACAGCCCCTGTCCATTCGCCTTCGTTGAATGGGGCAATTTTGCAGGACTCAATTTTTTAGTCTTCATTTGAACTAACCATTCGAATGAAGACTTTTTATTCGATAACAACGTCAATTATGGAAAACCCCGTATTAATCTTCGGTGCCGGTGACCTCGGGATGCAGGCACTCGATATTTTCAGAAGGAACAATGTCCTCGTCTATGGCTTTCTCGACGACCATGCAGAGCTGCACGGCCGGGAGTTCGGCGAGGTGAGCGTGCTCGGGAACACCGACGATACCAGTTTCCTCAATATAATCGGTAGCAAATGCGAGGCATTCATCGCTATCGGCGAGCGGTCGGTGCGCGAACGGCTCGTAGAATCATTGAATGAGGAGTACAAGAATATGCCCGTCAATGCGATCCACGACAGCGCCGTGATTTCAGGTATGGCAACCATCGGTCATGGCAATCTCATTGCGGCCCGTGCCACCATCGGCGCCCGTACGGTGATCGGGCAACACTGCCTGGTTCAAACCGGAGCCATTATCGATACATCGGCCATTGTGGGCGATTTCGTGACCATCGGCGCAGGTGCTATCATCAACGACCGCGTGACCCTCAGCGACGGGGTGTTCATCGGATCGGGTGCGGTGATTGTAGCGGGTATCCAGGTCGGTAAAAATGCCCGGATCGGGGCAGGCTCCGTGGTGGTAGAGAATGTACCGGCGGGAGCGACCTATTTCGGCAATCCGGCAAGGAAAATCTGACGAAGTACCGCATTAGAGCCGGAACGTTAACAATTTTCCGGCTCAATGTTTTTTATTAAACTGAAACACATTACCTTTGCACTCCTTTTGACAGAAAAAGTGAAAGAGCTAAGTAAATACAACATAGACATTTACGGTTTGGAAGACAAACAGTATGACTATGATATGGAATCCGGCGACGCTTTTTTTGAGGAAATGGAGCAGGATCTGATCGAGCACGGGCACTTCAAAACGCACGTGGTTCTGAACAAATCGGCGACGATGATCCAGCTTCGTTTTCAAACAACAGGAAGCGTTACCCTGACTTGCGACCGCAGCCTGGAAACTTTCGAAGAACCGATTGATTCCGACGAACGCATTATATTGAAGTTCGGCGATCACAACGAGGAATTGACGGAGGAGATCGAGATCATCAGCCGTAACACCAACAGGATCAACGTCGCCCGATACGTTTTCGATTTCATCGCGTTGTCGTTACCGGTCAAAAAGCTCCACCCGAGCCTGCGTACGGAAGAAGACGATTTTGATCTCGAAGATGATGAGGAAGAAGGAACGCTGGTGTACACCTCAGGAGGACAGGAAGGGGACGAAAGGGAGGAAGAGGAGAAAATCGATCCTCGCTGGGAAGCATTGAAAAATTTGAAAAAATAAGCTTTCTCTCTGGATCAGTTGATTAAAATCAACTGCAACAGATTGAGAGAGAACAAAAAAGAATCATTTGCAGTCAGTTTCAACTGACCGATATAGATTATAAAATAGTAAATAACAATAGACCAAAAATATCATGGCACATCCTAAGCGGAGACATTCCAGCACCCGTCGCGATTCACGCAGAGCGCACGATTTCCTTACCGGAAAGCAGTTGGGAACTGATGCTACAACCGGAGAGATCCACCAATTGCACCGTGCACACGTTCACGAAGGCAATCTGGTTTACAGAGGTAAAGTTGTAGTAGAGAACTATACTAAAACAGTTTAGTTTCAGTCGATGAGCAATTCAATTTCGCAGCAGCCCTATAAAAGTTGTTGCGAAATTCTTTTTTACTGCGGCACATCTGCTAAATTTACACCTTCGGTTTCTAACTTATTAGTCAAAATAACAGCGTGTAAATGAAAATTGCGGTAGATGCTATGGGGGGAGATTTAGCTCCGCAAGCAATTGTTGAAGGGGTGATCCAAGCCTCTTCTGAGCTACCATCCGAGGCGAGAATCGTTTTAATTGGCCGTGAAAACGTGATCTGGGAGATTTTCAACCAGCACAGCTTCACTCCTACTAATGTTGACGTCGTTCACGCAGAAGATGTAATCGAGATGGGGGAACATCCTACCAAAGCCCTTTCTCAAAAGCCCAATTCCAGCATTGGCGTGGGTTTCAAGCTTCTGAAAGAAAAAGAGGTAGACATATTCTGCAGTGCAGGAAATACAGGTGCCATGCACGTGGGCGCCCTTTTCAGCATTAAAGCCATTGAAGGTATTCTTCGCCCTGCCATCGCAGGCCTCGTTCCACAGGTTGGCGGCGGTTATGCGGTAATGCTCGACATCGGTGCCAACGCCGATTGCAAACCGGAAGTCCTCTCACAGTTCGGTGAAATCGGCTCGATCTTCGCCCAGCATACTTTCCAGCTCGATAAGCCGCGGGTTGCGCTGATGAACATCGGAGAAGAAGAGCAGAAAGGCTCCCTTACTTCGCAGGCCACCTACCCCCTGCTGAAACAAAATAAGCGCATCAATTTTATCGGAAATATTGAAGGGAAAGATCTCTTCACCAACAAGGCCGACGTGATCGTAACGGACGGCTTCACCGGCAATATTTTGTTCAAACTCGGAGAATCTCTTTACGAAATTTCAAAGAAGAGAGGTTTCCAGGACGATTTTATCGATCAAACGAACTACGAGTCCATCGGAGGCAGTCCCATTATCGGGGTGAATGGAAATGTGATGATCGCACACGGGGTATCAACTCCTCTGGCCATCAAAAATATGGTTGACTGGGCTTACAAGCAGGTGAAATCCAAAGCGTACCTGCACATCGCCCAGGCATTGAGCTAACGACGGATGCTGACAACCACATGACTATGAAAAAACTGAAACTGTCCCTTTTTACCAAATCTATTCGGATTTTGAATAGTTGATTTATCATGACCCATATTAAAGCCTCTATAACAGGAATACAAGGTTATGTGCCTGATTATGTGTTGACTAATGCAGAATTGGAAACAATGGTCGCGACGAACGATGAATGGATCGTTAGCCGCACAGGTATCAAAGAAAGACGTATTCTGAAAGGCGAAGGTTTAGGAAGTTCTCATATGGGTGCGGAGGCTGTGAAGGGATTGCTCGCCAAAACCGGTACAAGCCCCGAAGAAGTAGACCTGCTCATCTGCGCTACTACCACTCCCGATTTTGTTTTTCCCTGCACGGCTAACCTCATCTGCGATATGGTCGGCATCCGTAACATCGGAAGCTTTGACATTCAGGCAGCCTGCTCGGGTTTTATTTATGCATTGACACTCGGCTCGCAGTTTATCGAGACCGGAAAATATAAAAAGGTAATCGTAGTAGGCTCGGATAAAATGTCGGCGATCGTCGATTATACCGACCGCAAGACCTGTATCCTCTTCGGCGATGGCGCCGGCGCGGTGCTCCTCGAACCGGACACGGAAGGAAACGGCATTATCGATTCGATTATCAAATCTGACGGCGCAGGCTATCCTTACCTCAACCAGAAAGCCGGAGGAAGCCGCTACCCGCCTACCCATGAAACGGTAGAAAACAGGCTGCATTACGTTTATCAGGATGGTGCGCAGGTATTCAAATTTGCGGTAACCAATATGGCCGATATCGCCGCCGATATCATGGAGCGCAACGGCCTGAACAGCGATAACGTGGAATGGCTGGTACCTCACCAGGCCAACCGCCGGATCATCGAAGCCACCGCCAACCGTATGGGTGTGGGCATGGGCAAGGTGATGATGAACATACACAAGTACGGAAATACCACGGCAGCGACGATACCGCTTTGTCTGTGGGATTATGAATCACAACTTAAAAAAGGCGACAACCTGATTCTGGCCGCTTTCGGCGGAGGCTTTACCTGGGGCGCGATGTACCTCAAATGGGGCATCGGAGCTTAGACATGTGATTTTCATTAAAGCATTATTATACAATTCATTAGCATAAAAATGGCAACTACTGCAGATTTGCGTAACGGTTTGGTGATCCATTTCAACCACGATCTTTTTCAGGTGATTGAATTCCAACACGTGAAACCCGGAAAAGGCAACGCGTTCGTTCGTACCAAACTGAAAAGCCTTACTAGCGGCAAAGTTCTGGATAACACATTCTCGTCAGGCGCAGGCATCACGCCCGTGCGTGTAGAGCGTCACAAATTCCAGTTCCTATATAAAGACGAGGTTGGCTACAACTTCATGAACTCGGAGACATTCGACCAGGTACTGATCGACGAAAAACTGGTGACCAGCGCCGACCTTATGAAGGAAGGTCAGGAAGTGGAAATCCTGATCAATACTGAAACGGACGCGGCGCTGATCTGCGAATTGCCTCCGTTTGTGGAACTGACCGTTACTTATTCGGAGCCGGGTCTGAAAGGCGATACCGCCAACTCTCCCAAGAAAGCGATCGAGGTTGAAACCGGCGCACGCATTATGGTTCCTTTGTTCATCGAAGAAGGCCAGAAAATCAAAGTTGATACACGCACATACGATTACGTAGAAAGGGTTAAATCTTAATTAAATGGAAACCAGAGAAATTCAAAAACTGATTGACTTCATTGCCCAGTCGGGACTTGATGAAGTGAATATTGAAACGGCAGACCTTAAAATCAAGGTAAAACGCTTTGCCACTGCACCGGTTGTAGCCTACACATCGGCACCCGTTGCGGCGCCTGCGCCTGCAATCGCTCCTGCGGCTCCCGCAGCAGCTGCACCGGTAGCATCGGCTGAGCCAGCGGTTTCCAAAGAAACAGCTTCTTCGAACCTGATTACCATTAAATCCCCGATGATCGGTACTTTCTACCGTGCATCGAGCCCTGAGACGCCTGCGTTTGCCAACATCGGCGACGAAATCAAACCGGGTAAAGTTGTGTGCGTGATCGAGGCGATGAAACTGTTCAACGAAATCGAATCCGAAGTATCAGGTAAAATCGTCAAGATCCTGGTTGAAAACGCAACTCCGGTAGAATTCGACCAGCCATTGTTCCTGGTTGAACCTGCATAATAATGCAGCGAACAAAAACTCACTGAATTACATGTTTAAAAAGATACTCATTGCTAACCGGGGCGAAATCGCCCTGCGTGTGATCAGGACCTGTCGTGAAATGGGCATTAAAACTGTCGCAGTATACTCGACAGCCGATCGCGACAGCCTTCACGTACGGTTTGCCGACGAGGCCGTTTGTATCGGTCCTCCGCCCAGCAGGCAATCATACCTGAGCATCCAGAATATCATTTCGGCAGCGGAAGTAACCGGCGCGGACGCGATTCACCCGGGCTACGGATTCTTGTCGGAAAATGCCGAATTCTCCCAAATCTGCGCGGATTACGGTATCAAATTCATCGGAGCCACTGCCGCTCAGATCAACGGTATGGGCGACAAAGCTACCGCAAAAGCGACCATGATCGCTGCCGGTGTACCGGTTGTCCCTGGCTCGGAAGGCTTGCTCGAATCGCTTGAACAAGGCAAAGAGCTCGCAGAAGGCATTGGCTACCCCGTGATCGTGAAAGCGACAGCCGGTGGTGGCGGACGCGGAATGCGCGTGATCAACAAGCCCGAAGAGTTCGAAAAAGCTTGGAACGACGCCCGTACGGAATCTGCCGCTGCATTCGGTAACGACGGTTTGTACCTCGAAAAATTCGTGGAAGAACCCCGTCACATCGAAATCCAGATCATCGGAGACCAGTTCGGTAAAGTGTGCCACCTCTCGGAACGCGACTGCTCGATCCAGCGTCGTCACCAGAAGCTGGTAGAAGAAACGCCATCGCCGATCATCACGCCGGAATTGCGTGAAAAAATGGGGGCAGCAGCCATCAAGGGTGCCCAGGCGATCGGTTACGAAGGAGCTGGCACCATCGAGTTCCTCGTGGACAAGCACGGCGATTTCTATTTCATGGAAATGAATACCCGTATCCAGGTGGAGCACCCGATCACCGAAGAAGTAACTGATTTTGACCTGATTAAGGAACAAATCAAAGTTGCCGCAGGTGAGCCTATTTCCGGAACCAACTATACGCCAAAGCTTTACGCAATGGAATGCCGTATCAATGCGGAAGACCCATCAAACGGATTCCGTCCTGCGGCAGGTAAAATTACCAACCTGCATTTCCCCGGTGGTCACGGCGTACGCATCGACAGCCACGTTTACAGCGGCTACACCGTTCCACCAAACTACGACTCGATGATCGCGAAACTGATCGTAAGCGGCCAGTCACGTGAGGAGGTACTCACCCGCATGAAGCGTGCATTGCAGGAGTTTGTGATTGAAGGTATTAAGACGACAATCCCGTTCCATATTAAGCTGATGGATGATCCTGGGTTTAAATCAGGGAATTTCACTACGAAATACCTGGAATCATTTGATTTTACGACGCTGTAAAAAGCGCCTTAAGCAATACGAAAACGGCCGAAAGGGATTCCTTTCGGCCGTTTTCTTGTATTCGAACCTTACCGCTAAGCTACCATTGCCAGCATTTTTTGTGTAGCGTCGAGACCATCTTTAATAGTTCTTACGGACGGTGTCCCGTGATAATAACCAGCTAAATGTAGCGTGTCATAAGCTTCATTCAGATAGGAAAGTAATGTCTTATTATGCCTTCTTAGGCGAGCTCGATATTCATCAATGCTCTGCGGCTTGGTAAACTTGGCCCCTTCCTTTTTCCGTAAATACTCATCTGCTATCATTAATGCGGCATTATAAGCCGTCCCTGACGCCATTTGGACATATTTAATGTCTTTGTACTCTTGGCCTTCTTTATTCGCCTTAGTGCTCAAAATTTGCCGGGCATTGTCAAGATAGCGAGTGATTTCTTGATAGTGATTCATCGGTATAGTGGTTAAATTTGAATATTCAACATTACAGACTGACAGTCTCCTTCGCTACCGCATCCTCCTCTTCCTCCATCATCCGTTCCCCTTCCAACCGGTAAGGACGGTTAAATGCCTCCTGCCTCATTGCAAAGCGTGTGGCTAGCTTGCGGATGACTTCTTTGGACATTCCTTTTTTATAATTCAGCATCTCGGAAACATACCCCTTGCTCACGTTTAAGAGCTCGGCAAGGTCTTTTGCCTTCATCCTATGGTCCTTCATGAGTAATTTCAGCAACTCGACAGGATCGGCATCACCTCTTATAGTACTATGTTCTGCGTCGTAATGTTCGATCAGGACAGTTAACAGGTCAATTTCTTCTTCATACTGATCAGGATTCTCTGACTCCAGCATCGCTATGAGCTCGTTACAGTAATTGTTGTATTGCTCCAAATTCCTGATCACCTTATATCGCAAAGTTTCCATCCTAGTAAATGTAAATTGAATATTGCTGCCCTCGCTTGCATAAATGTGTGTATTCAGCGTGTGTTCCAATCCAGCATATTGACAAATGCACCCGGTTTGGCCCAAAAAAATACTTGCAAATCATACGGAAATTGTTTCCGCCAACGTCAAACACGACCCGTTCAGATCCATTTCCAAGAATATCCGCAGAAGGGTAAGTTTCCAATATCTCCTCAGGAGATTTCCAACTCGCAGTTTTTAAATGCGCAAGCCAATTTTTAAATGATGACTTACTCCGCGCATGCTCATTGATAAAGTTGTCAATAGTCTGTTCTTTAATCAGATGTATCTTCATATAAAGTGTGTGAATATAACAAAAGTTCTCATAATGAGAACTTTTGTTAAGTAAAATATTGAATGTCAACTATCAAACCACCTGCGGCAACGCGTAGGGCGAGCGGTATTTCCGGGTGAGCAGCTTATTGGCTTCGTCATCTCCGATAAATTTCTCGGTCTTGTTATCGAAAGTCAATGCGCGGCCGACGCGGTAGGCGATATTGCCCAAATGAGCGAGGCCGGAGGATAAATGCGCGGTTTCCACAGGCCCGTTCAGCAGCTTCGGGTCCTTTGCGATCACCGCGTCGATGAAATTCTTGTAATGGTCACCACCTGCCTTACGCGAGGGCCCGGCTTTCTTGTCTTTACCCAGGAAAGTTTCGTAATAATCGTAACCTTTAACCACCATATAGCCCTCCGAACCATAGAAAATGTTACCAATGCCCACGCCGCCTTCGTCGTTGGTCATCCAGGGTCGCACTTCGAATTCGATGATCTTTTTTTCCTTCGTGTAAACAAAGGACGAACTCAGTACTTCCGGCGTTTCCTTGGCATCGTTCCAAAGGAATTTGCCGCCAGAGGAAGTGATTTTGTCCGGAAAGCTTTCCACCCCGAGGCCCCACATGCACATGTCGGTTTCATGGATGCCCTGGTTACCAATGTCGCCATTGCCATAGTTCCAATGCCAGTGCCAGTCGTAATGCACGTAGTTTCGTGAGAAAGGTTTCATTTCGGCAGGGCCGGTCCAAAGATCGTAGTTGAGGCCTGCGGGTACGGCTTCGGTACCCCTGTCGCCGATGTCGGGGCGCCACTTGTAAACGAGGCCGCGGGCCATGTATACATTGCCGATCAGTCCGTCGCGGAGGTGTTTCACGGCTTCCTTCAATGCCTCCGAGCTCCGGAGCTGTACACCGTGTTGTACCACCCTTTTGTATTTGTGGGCAGCTTCCACGAGCTTGCGGCCTTCGTGGAGATTATGCGAGCCGGGCTTTTCAACATACACATCTTTCCCGGCCTGGCAAGCCCAGATCGCCGCCAACGCATGCCAGTGGTTGGGTGTCGCGATACTTACCGCATCGATCGTTTTGTCATCGAAAACTTTGCGGAGATCATTTTCGGTCTTGACCTTCTTGCCCGTCTTTTGCTCGAACTCCTGCGCCCGTTTCTGAAGAATGTTATTGTCCGGATCGCAGAGCGTAGCTACCTCGACATTGCTCAGCGCATTGAAACCAGAGATATGGCTCTGCCCGCGGCCATTCACCCCCAGCACGGCTACGCGTACGCGGTCGTTTGCGCCGAATGCGCTCGCGGGGATAACGGACGGAATGGAAAGCGCCACGGCAGCTCCGGTAGTGTTTTTGATAAAGCTTCTTCTCGATACTTCGTTTGATTTGTCCATATGAAAGAATTAAGGATTTCGGAAAGATTGCATTTTGCCTGACCGGCAATCAGTTAGACGAAGAACAGAAGTAACTCCCTTATTCGCTCAGTATCAAAAAGTACTACACATTTAAAATTAAGTACTATTCGCAACTAAATAATTTGAACGATGCCATACCCGCTCACAAACAGGATAGATAGCACACTGATCCAGAAGAATAAGTCATAGGTTACGGACGGTTTCAAAATAACCGGCAACTCGCGGTAGCGGAATACGAGCGACACATATACGACGAGCAGCAGTAATACCGAAGTAGCAATTCCACCAAGAATGACCATCATGACGGGCGCCTGAAAAAACAGGAACAGAATGCACCATGCCGCCGGAAGTATCCACGACAAGATACCGATACTCCGCTTCTGCTCCAGCACGGAATCAAACTTCATCCAGCCGATCTGCCCGAAAGCATCCGCCCAGACGCGCGCCCAACTCGCTGCGGCGGTAAACAATGTGGAGTAAAGCACGAAGAATGCACCGATCAGAAAGATGCTTCTGGCCCAGGAACCGAGCGTTTCGGTGAAAATGCGCGACAAAGTGTTCACCATTTCGTACCCTTCGGGCACCACGCCGCCGGAATGCAGCACAGCCGCACCCAGCAGATAAAATGCGGCCGTGACAATCGTATACACGATCATCGACATCACGGCATCGAGGTACATTACCTGGAACCAACCTTTCGCCCGCTCCGACCATTCCTTCGAACCGTCGTTGGGGCCGGCATAGGCCGCGTAGCCTTTTTCAATGCACCAGTAATTGTAATACATGATTTCATCCCCGCCTACGCCCGTAATGCCGAATGCGCCGAATGCTGTGGCCACGAGAGCCGAGGGTAGTGAAAATTGCAAACCGGTTTCAATTTGGGGCCAGTGAATGGCATAGGGCGTCCATTGCAGGGAAATGACTGAAATCAGAATCACAATGGTAAAGAGGATGATCATTGCCAGCGCGCCTTTCTCGACCGGACCATAGTTACCTCTGTAAACCCAGAAAGAAGTGACCAAAACGGAAATAATGGCCCAGAGGTTAACGGAAACAAATGGGAACACCATATTCAGCACGATCGCGACACCACCGACAATCCCGCCGACCTGCAACAGTTTCAACCCTTGCAACGACAGCCACAACCAAATACTCCAATGCGCCTTGCCGAGCCGCAGGCCGGGGAGGTTGTTGAAGTTGTGCATGATGAATGTGCCGGTGTAAATGGCATTTTTGCCGAATTCTAGCTGTAACGCGACTTTGACGAGGCAGCTTAGGATGATCAGCCAGAACACGACGAAACCCGCTTTTGCACCTAATGCGGTAGTAGCAATGAGCTCGCCGGAACCTACTATGGCCGCTGAAAGAATGAAACCGGGACCGAGGTATTTGAGCCTGCCGAAGAAAGTGGTCGGAGGAGATAAAATTTTGGACATAAACGAGAATTTATATCCAAAAGCTAATATCAACTTAATTTTAATGCCAATCCTACAAATTCCCGACCGCCTGGTGAATTTGCTTCACCGTATCGACGTAGTTCGTCTCACTGGGAAGCCCGAAGAGTGACTTTTCCTTGATAATCTGCGCTACATTCTCCGGCACCAGCTTCTCCCAGCCAGGCTCGCCGCGCTTGATCATTTCGAGCACCGAGTCGGTGGTGATGTGCATATGCTCGATGTTGTAATTCCTGATATCCTCGATCTTGTCGTTTACGATCAGGTATTGGAACAAAGGCCGCAAATGGTCGGGTACACGGAAGTTCTCGCAGCTGTAAACGGAGCCGTCGGGCTGCAAAGTCGGGTAAATGTACAATTTCACCTTCCGGCTGAACAGCGTCGCAAATGATTCCAGAATGCCGCCTTGCAGGAACTGATAGTGCTTTTCTTCGAAAATATCCTGCAAGTTGGGGCTACCAAGCAGCAGGCCGGATTTCAGTTTCGTTAAACGGGAGAGATAGGCGACCAACCGGTAATATTCATGGTGATTGGAAATCATTACCATATGGCCCAGCGAGCAGAGAATATCCACACGGTCGAGGAAGTCCTTTTCGTCGATATCGCGGTCGCCGGCTTTGAGGTTATGCAAGGTAAGCTCGGAAATGAGCACAACTTTGGATTCATCCACATCTTCCTCGGCCAGGAACTGTCGCTGACCGTTGCTGATCAGGTCGATATGCACGTTCGTGATCGGGCGCAGGCGGCCGCGCATCATGAGGATGTGCTTTTTATACAATGCCTCCGAAGGCTGCAACACGCCGCCGTCGCTGCCGAACAATGCGGCGTCGGTAAAGCCATTCTTCACAAGCCGCAAGCTCATCAGGCGGTTGTCGACTTTGGCAAAATCGGGCCCGCTGAAACGCACCATATCGATCTCGATCCGGTCGATTGTCAGATCGTCCATGAGCGACATAAGCAGGATTTCGGGCGATTTATAGTAGTAATAGCAGCCGTAAATCAGGTTTACACCAATGATACCCAGCGCCTGTTGTTGCAGGATATTCTCGTCATCGCGCATGCGCACGTGGATCACGACGTAGTTAGTCGGGCCCATGGGCGTCAGCTGGAATTGCAGACCGATCCAGCCGTGCGATTCGTTTGTTTTCTGGAAATTGAGGGCTACTACCGTGTTTGCGAAAGCAAAAAAGGTACTGTCCACGCCGCGTTTTTCCGAAAGCCGCTTTTCGACCAGGTTATATTCGCGGTTGAGCATTTTCATCAATCGGGATTCCACCACGTATCGTCCCCCCTCTTCCGTCCCGTATATCGCGTCGCTGAACGTCATGTCGTAGGCCGACATCGTCTTCGCAATGGTTCCGGATGCGCCGCCGGCTTTGAAGAAGTAAGCCGCCGTTTCCTGGCCAGCCCCGATTTCCGCAAACGATCCGTAAATCCGGCGGTCGAGGTTGATCCTTAATGCTTTTTGTTTTGTACCAAGATTCTTTTCGTACATAACGGTATATTAGTATAATGAAGAAGCTTACATGTAAATATAAGAAAAATACAGTTCCGCATTGAGCGGAATTTCTGATCTTCTGGCAGCAGAATGGAAAAGTTATATAATTTATTCACTTACGGCACTTTGATGCAAGGTTTTGATAACCCCTATGCACGCAAGCTCCGGTTGTCTTCAAACTATATAGGAAAAGGCTGTTTCAACGGAAAATTGTTCCGGGTGGAATGGTACCCGGGCGCACATTACGTGCCTGATGCGCCTACGTACGTGCACGGGGAAATTTACCAGCTCCACTCACTCGAAATACTAAACGAACTCGACGAATATGAGGATGTTATGGAAGATGAGGCGGCTGGTTTGTATGTCAGGAAAGTGGTGCCTGTCAGGTGTGGTCAGGAGGTTGTCATGGATTGTTGGGCGTATTTGTATAACCGGCCGGTTTCGGATTTGCCTTTAATTGCAGATGGTTATTTCAAAGCTACTTGCTGAGGCTTTCGCCGATAATGCGGAGACCGTCCAATGTAAGCTTTCTGTCAATTTCTGCGAACTCGTCGCGGAGGGTATCGATGATCGAGGATAGTCCGCCCGTCGCAACGGCAATGCATTCGCCACCCAACTCCGCACGGATACGCCCGAGCAGTGATTTGACCAGCCCTTCATAACCCAGCAAAATACCCGCCTGGATAGCCTCCACGGTGTTTTTCCCAATGGCCGACGGTGGTAGTTGCAGCGGCACTTCCGGTAGCTGCGCAGTGTTGGCAAACAATGCTTTCACGGCTGTTACCAAACCCGGCAATATCGCCACGCCCAGGATTCTGCTCTCTTTTGAAACGGTAGTAAAAGTCAATGCAGTGCCAAAATCGACAACCACGCAGTTTTCTTTATATCGTGTGGCAACGGCCACCGCATTGGCGATCAGGTCCGCGCCGATCTCGTGCGGATGATCGATTTCGATGGATAATGCGGGGTAAATATCCGGTCCGACCACAATCACCCCATCTCCAAAGAGCGACCGGAGCATACGTAGGATCACGGGGGTGAGTGCCGGCACGACACTGCTCAGCACCACGGTGTGTACGTCGCCAAACCACAAACCCGCTTCCAGAAAATGCAGCCGAAGCTTCGATTCATAATGCGCCTCGTTCTCCTGCACCAGCGAGCGCATCCGCCAGATGTGCTCCCAGGCACCAGCGTAATGAAGCCCGAAAACGGTGTCGGTATTGCCAAGGTCGACAGCTAACAGCATAAATGAGAATTTACATGTAGAGGCAAATTAAAGGCATTCTTTAAATAAAACTTCATGCTGCTACGGTTTTGCGTCCGTTTCTTTTTGATAATCCCTAATTTTAACCTCCGAATAAAAATGCCTGCTTTATACCCTATTCAAACAAAGCCCGGCACCCATGTTACCACAGGAAGTGATATGCAATTTTCTACAAGTCGCGGATTCCCGATACTACTTATTTTAATACAAATCCTGAGCCACACGGCTCGCTCACAGGCTATTCCCGAATGGCAGGACCCGCAGGTGATCAGTATCAATACCGAAAAGCCCCGCGCTGATTTTTTCCCTTATCCCACCGAAAAAGCGGCTTTGGCCATGGACAAAAAAGGTCCGTTCGTGCAGTCGCTGAATGGTACGTGGAAATTCAAATGGGCGCAGCATCCATCGAAAGCCCAGCTCAATTTCTATGACCCCAAAATCTCCGATGCCGGCTGGGACAATATCCCCGTGCCGTCCAACTGGCAGGTCGTAGGCGCACGCGAAGGGCGCAAATACGACCGTCCGATTTTCAGCAACATCAAGCACCCTTTCAAAGCCACGCCGCCCCGCATTACGGCCGATACCAATGCGGTAGGCATGTACCGCACCACATTTACAGTTTCCGACGTGAAGGATAAGCAGATATTCCTGCATTTCGGAGGCGTGCAATCGGCGTGCTACGTGTGGCTGAACGGCGTGGCCATCGGTTACCACGAGGACGGGATGACGCCGTTCGAATTTGACGTGACGGAAGACGTGAAAGCAGGCGTGAACAACCTCGCTGTGGAGGTGATCAACTGGTCCGATGGCAGTTACCTCGAAGACCAGGACTACTGGCGGCTGTCGGGTATTTTCCGGGACGTAAACCTGCTGCTGCTGCCCAAAGTGGTGCTCACCGATTATTCCGTCAGGACAATACTGGATGCCAACCACGAAAATGCCACGCTGAAACTGAGCGCATATGTCAAAAATTACGGCCAGCAGCCCATTCACGCACACCAGGTGCTTTTTACATTGTATGATGGTTCCAAAAACGTGGTCACCACACCGGTAAGCCAAATGATCGGAACGCTCGAAATGGGAAAAGAAGGTGCGGTACGCGCGGAAATGCAGGTGCCTAACCCGGCGAAATGGAGCGCAGAAATGCCGCATTTATATACACTGACACTCCAACTGATGAATTCCGACGGCAAGGTCCTCGAAGCGACGAGCCAGCGCGTGGGTTTCAGAGACGTGAAGATCAAAAGCGGGCAGCTGCTCGTGAATGGCAAGGCCGTAACGGTCAAAGGCGTCAACCGCCACGAATTCGATCCGGAAACCGGCCGGGTGATCAGCCGGGAATCGATGATCAGGGACATTACCCTCATGAAGCAGCATAACATCAATGCGGTGAGAACGTCGCATTATCCGAATGCATCGGAATGGTATGACCTGTGCGACCAATACGGCCTGTATGTCATGGACGAGGCTAATATCGAAAGCCACGAATTATGGCGCAGCAACATTATCCTGGCCGATAATCCGCAGTGGCGTGCGGCATTTCTCGCGAGAGGCAATGCCATGGTCGAGCGGGACAAAAACCACCCGTCGGTGATCATCTGGTCGCTGGGTAATGAATCGGGAATGGGGCAGAATTTCATGGATATGGGCGATTTCATCAAACTCTCCGACCCTACCCGGCCCATTCATTATGAAGGAAGAAAAGACTATAAACCGACCACGATGAGTAGTTTCGACATTGTATCGGTCATGTACCCGTCCACGCAGGACATGATCGACCTGGTGAAGAAGGATAAAACCCGCCCGCTCATTGTCTGCGAATACGCACACGGGATGGGCAACAGCATCGGTAACCTGAAAGAATATTGGGATGTGATCGAGAAATATCCGACCATGCAGGGCGGTTTCATCTGGGACTGGGTGGACCAGGGCTTAAAGCTGAAACGCCCCGACAGCACCGAGTATTGGGATTATTTCAACTACATCGACGGTGCTAACGCTGGTGATGGCCTGGTCAACCCCGACCGCACGCCTCAGCCCGAACTCAGCGAGGTGAAGAAGGTATACCAGTTTGTAAAATTCGAAATGCCCGACACGCTCAAAGCCGGTGAGAAGGGCATCACAATCCATAATACCTACGACTTCCAGTCACTGAATGCATTTGAACTGGTATGGTCGGTAATGGAAAATGGCAAGGCGGTAGGGAAAGGCGGCAGCATTGCGAATCTGAATGCATTGGCGCATCAGAAACAGCAGATCAGCATCCCTTACGAACTGCCTGCCTCCGCAAAGCCCAATGCAGAATATTTCCTGAATCTCAGTTTAAGATTAAAAGAGGCTACCCTTTGGGCACCGAAAGGGCATGAGGTTGCCTGGCATCAGGTGCCGGTAGCGAAGCAGGCAGCTCCGCGGCCAAACCTCAGCCTGTACGGCGATCGCCCGCTGCGCATCGCGCAGATCACAGCGGCGCGGGTACAGATTTCCGGCCAGGATTTCACAGTGGTTTTCGACAAAAACGAAGGCCGCATGATTTCTTTCAAAAACAAAAAGGAAGAAATGCTGGAAAGCGGTCCCTACCCTAACTTCTGGCGCGTACCGACCGATAACGACGAAGGCGGGGCCGCGAAAAGCTATGCAGCTCAATGGCGCGACTTCGGCCTCGACACGCTGGACCGGGTTTCCTCAGAAATGAAACCACAGCGATTGACGGCGCAAATCTACAAGGTGACGCTCAACCAGACTTTGAGACAATCAAAAGGAGAAATGGATGTGCAGTCGGTATACATGGTTTACGCGTCTGGGGACATTCATGTCCAAAACACATTCACGCCCCGCGGCGAATGGCCTCCTCTCGCCAAAGTAGGAATGCAGCTTAAAATGCCTGCCGCCTTCGTCAAAACCCAATGGTATGGCAATGGTCCGCACGAGACTTACGCAGACCGTAAAACGAGCGGCAAAATAGGCATTTATGCAGGAACGGTGGCCGAGCAGCATTTCCCTTACATTACCCCGCAGGAAAACGGCAACAAAACCGGCGTCCGGTGGGCAACGGTTACCAATGCGAGCGGTGCCGGCTTGCTCGTGCTGAGCGATAGTGAATTCAACTTCAACGTCCACGATTATACGGACAAGGACCTGCTCGCTGCCAAACGCCGCGCCGCCGTATTGGCTCGTGGCACCTCTACGGTCGTCAACATCGACCTCGCGCAAATGGGTCTCGGAGGCGACGACAGCTGGTCTCCGCACGTGCACCAGGCGTACCTGCTGCCCGCACGCACCTATGCATACACATACCGGATGCGCCCGATTGAAAGCACATCGAACATCGAGCAGATCGCCGCGGTACGCCTCCCTTACGTGGATCAGAAAGAAACGAATGAAACGGTTGCGATCACAGAAGCGGCTGCCACTGCCGACGAGGCAACGGCCGATGAAGAGGGAGAGGAGGAAGTAGCAAAAGCGGCACCGGTTCGGAAAACGACCGTCAGGAAGGCGCCTGTGCGCAAAAAAGTGGTGAAGAAAAGAAAGCCTGCCCGAAGACGCCGCAGGAGATAAACAAAAAGACTTGGCAAGTTCAAGAAAGGCTTACCAAGTCTGTAACACCCCACAGTTTTAAATAAAGAGCTGATATTTTTTAAATTGTTGCCTCGTCACCGGGGGAAGCCAGGGCGTAGGAGCACCGATCGCCATCATTTTCTAGGCATTAGTACATATTGCGTTTTCACTTTAATCACCTGCGCGATTTTCACGAAAACCACACTCGGTACTTCAATCTTGTGATCGACAAGCGCCACTTCGAAGTCGGAACTGATCGTGATCTTGCCGCCGTCTATCTTCATCTTTCCCTTTATAGTCCGCTCCCTCGTCACGCCGTGAACCGTGAATTTCCCGGTGGCGGATACATCGTAATCCCCATTTTTGGTGTAGTCAGGCGCATTATCGACCTTCCCTGAAAACGTTGCCGTCGGGTATTTCTCCGATTCGATGTAGTTTTCATTGAAATGCTCCTGCATGAGCTTGTTGGGGAAAACAAATTCCCGCATGTTCATCCGGATCGCAATCTCGTTGTTCGCCGTGTTCAGGATCACCTGCGACTTTTTATTCTCTGCTTCGATATTTTCCAATGGCGTCGACGCCGAGAACTTCGTATTACCGCCCGAAGTGGCGAACATCTGCGCAAAAGCGGTCCCGGAAAGCAATGCGGTACTGAACATGGCCAGGCAGGCCATGCGGAAAAAATGCAGTTTCATAGTTGTGGATTAGTTTGGCTGCTTCTTGTTCTTCTTGTCAAAGCTGAATGTACGGGAAATGTTAAACCCGTAGTGGATATCCCCTTTGCCCCAGCTGCCGGTGGTTTCACCGATAAACTGTTTCTCGATCATGCCCAGGGAATTGGTAAAATGCAGCTGAAAAACGTGCCCGCCGGTTTCGATATCGACGCCGAAAGACATCGAATCGTGGTAGGGCGCTGTAATCGTATTCTTTTCACGGGCCGTGTAAAAGTATTCCCCATTCAGCGACACGCGTTTCGAGAGCTTAAACCGGCCTCCGATGCCCACCGCCAGCAACACTTTCTCGTCACCTGTCACATCCGGCATGGTGCGGTAGAGGTAGGTCGGCGAGAGTTGCAGCGACAGCCGCTCACCAAATTTCCGGGCAATCAGCACCTGGGCGGTATAGTATAGCTTGTCCTGGAATTCACGCTCCTTATCCACCGTAGCCACGCCCGTCCCTCCGAACAACGTCACCGAAACCGGGATATTCCGCGCGCCGGTGCTCTGTTTCAGCACTTTGTATTTGGCAAAAGCATCATACACTTTCTGCGACGTGCTGCGGCCAATGCCTATTTCCAGATCGTCTGTCAAACCGTACTCAAACCCCAGGCGCATAGTAGCCTGGTCGAGCCCGAAGAACTGGTAGGCACCCGAGTTGAGCTTCCCGAAACGGTGGGAAATGCGGAAGTCGAGGTGCTTTTTCTTCATCGTTTCCACCGACTGCCCATTCACGACGCGTGTCGACTTGAATGTAGCAGTAACCGGGACCGTCTGCGCGCTGTCCTGCTTCGACAACTCGTTCAGCAAATCATCCTGTGCATATAATACTGTTGATGAACACACCAACATCACGAGTAGGCGGAGTACTTTCATGGTCTGTGCGATTAGGCTTTCACGGTTAAAGTGTTCCCGTCGGTAGAAACGGTGACTGTATACGTTTTCAGCGAAACTGCGGCGGGACCATTCGTTACCGCTCCGGCAATACTGAATGTGGAACCGTGGCTTTGGCAAAAGATATCATTGGAGGAAGACCTGTATGCCACCGGGTTTCCTTCGTGCGTACAGATTTTGCTCAGCGCGACATAGCTGCCGGCGGTTGTTCTGGCTACAAGCACATCGCCTGTAATGATGTAATTTCCGTTGGTTTTCAGTTTTGAAGTATTCGAATTGGTCATATCGACCGTGAAATTGATGGCTGTCCCGGTAGTCGTACCTGAGATTCCGGTGCCTGTGCCTGGATTTGGGTCCGGGTCGGGATTGGGTGTCGGATCGTCGCTCGAACCGCAGGCTGTCATAGTGGTACCAAGGCACCAGTAGGCCATTAACGTTGAGGCACTCAGCCCGAGGCCGCGCAGGAAATCTCCCCGCTTCATGCTTCCTTTTTCAATTGAGTTCATAGTAAAAAGTTAATTAGTAGATATAATTCAATGATAATGTGGGCATAGTGCTCACTTGAAAACAGGGGTGTAGCGCACCGATAGCCAGAGGCCTGTGGTAATGAGGTTCACTTTTCCGTATCCGACGCGTTTGAGCGGCATCCGGATCGACGGTTCGGCAAGCAGGGATAGCTTGCGGGAAATTCTGTATTCGTAACCTGCCGAAACGTTGGCATGGCTTAACCAGTACCAACCGGTTTCCCCTTTCCAGCCCGGCCACTTTTGCGCATTCGGGTCTTTCGGATCGATATAGTAGTATTTGTATTTCTCGCTGTTCATATGGTATGACGAGAATCCGCCTGTCGCGAACCAGCGCGAGCGTTCGCCGGATGCTATGTCAAATCTCACATTCAGCGGTATTTCCAGCACTTTGCACACGCCGTCGATCCCACTCAATTGCAATGGCGGATAGTACTTGTGCTTAGGCAATTGATACGCCTCCGCTCCGGCTGAATAATCTTTTCTGCTCCATACCGCCCCGCTTTGCAGGTACAGTCTCGGCAACAGAGAATATTCAACCAGCAGGGAAACCGAAGTTCCCGGTTTGGAAAAATCCTTCAACCCTACCGTGCTCAAATCCGGCGAATAACCGAACCTCACTGCCCAAAGCGGCTGGTCGCCTGCCGGCAGCGATGGTTTGGCGGGCGCGGGCGCTTCCGGAACTTCGGTTACAGGCTGCGAAATGCCCGGCAACGGCAATGAATTCCATTTCAAATTCTTGCTATTCAACGCATTGGCAGAGATCAGCGTGTGCGAAGGCGCCGTGTCTGCATTCGCTGCATTGTTACCGGCGGCTGACCCGGCCGGCTCCGCAGGGGACGTTTCCCTGCGGGTAATAGAAAGAGCCCCGTCGCCTCCTTCCACTGTTGAGCGGTTAGGCTCTAAGTACACTCCGCCTGCCTTAGATCGGCTCCGGGGCAATGGTTTCCTGCCAGTCTTACCAACGGCAGCACTCAATTCTGACTTTGAGGAAGATTCACCAGGATCTTCTTCACTGGTTTTCAGTTTATTCCCAATATTTTTTCTGTTGCGAACAACGGTTCTATTTCCGTTAACAATCGGTTCTTTTGCATTATCAAGGGCCGGCTTTCCATTATCAACATTTGCATTAGTCTCCCGGTCTTTTGTCACATCCGCTTCCAAGCCTCCCGATTCCCTGACAACACCTGAATCCTCATCCCCACCAACACCTGGCTCACTGACCACACCTGACCTCCCCTTCTCCACTTCTCCCTTTCCTGCATTCCCCCCACTCTTCACAACACCTGACTCACTGACCCTCTCTGACTTGTCCCCGTCCCAGGAGTACAATACCACCCCAATCGGTATCAGCAGCGCCAGCAATCCCGCGGGCCACCATTTGCGCCACCAGCCGGCCGGAGTTTTCCCGTCCTGCTGATCGAGTCGCTTCCGCAGGTCATTCCAGTCATCGGGTTCAAATGTCGGATCAAGCTCTTCTGATGACTTTCTGAAGAGCTTGTCCAGTTCGTCATCTGGCAACTCTATCATAATCGTCAATATTAATCTTGGATAACATCTCTCTCAACTTTTCCCTTGCACGCGACAAATTCGATTTTGACGCTCCAACCGAAATATTCAGTTGTTCTGCAATTTCTTCGTGTGTGTAACCGTCAATGACCGATAGGCTGAAAACCAGCCGGTATGCCGGTGTCAGGCGCTGGATCAGTCCTACCAGCTCTTCGTGGGAAAGCTTGCTGATAACCGTTTCGTCGACGGACACCTGCTCTGCGATTTCCACGTCGTCAAAAACATCTCTGCGAACTTCCTGTCTGTAATGATCGAGGGCTGTATTAATCATGATTCTGCTCAACCAGGTTTTAAATGGCCGGCTTACATCGAAACTTTCGAGTTTCGTGAAAACCTTCAAGAATCCATCGTTGAGTATTTCCTTCGCCTCTTCCCGGCTGCGTGTATAGCGTAAACAAATGCTCATAGCATAGCCGTAAAACTGCTTGTACAACAGCTCCTGACTGCGGCGGTTTTTTTGTAAACAGCCGTCGAGTAGTTCTTGAAGAACGGCGGAGTTATACTCGGGCATGCTATTTGCTTTTTTGAACTTATACGTAGAATTGAAAAGCAGGGTTGCCTGGGTGTGCAAAGTTTTTGCAACATTTTTTACACCGGCAAAAATGTACATCGTCCGTTCATTGAAAAATTAGGCATTTTTAAGCACAATCGCACGTAAACTTGCGAGAATGCCTGCCCGAAGCGGCCCTGCCAGGGTGGCTCTGAAATAATACTTACTTTTGCAGACCAGCTTTCGAATATTTATCCAAAAACCGGATTTAACCTGATTTCCGGTGCACCCTAACCAGAGCCAATGGCCACCAAGGAAACCCCATCTCCATTTGCCGTCAAAAAGATCAAATGGGAAGGCCTGAAAATTACAATTCAACTGTTGCGCTACCTGCGCCCCTACCGCTTCACGTTTGCGGCCGGGATGCTGTTCCTTGTGCTTTCTACGGGCACATCACTTGCATTTCCCAAGCTGGTGGGTAGCGTCATCGAGGCGATCGAGGGTAAGTCGGGGTTCACCATCAACCAGATCACCCTGCTGCTCTTCCTGGTCCTGCTCTGCCAGGCCATATTTTCATTTTTCAGGATCTATCTTTTTTCCAAAGTCAGTGAGAAAGCCGTAAACAATATCCGGCTGGATGTTTTCAGCAAAATCATCACATTACCCGTTCCATTTCTGGAAGAACATCGTGTAGGCGAGCTTACGAGCCGCATTACCTCCGATGTTTCGCAATTGCAGGGCTTGCTGTCATTTACCCTGGCCGAGCTTTTCCGGCAGGCGGCCACGCTGATCGTCGGGATGTCCATTCTGTTTTACACTTCCTGGAAACTCACGCTTTTCATGCTCGCGACGGTGCCGGTATTAGGTGTTGCTTCGGTGTTTTTTGGCCGTCATACGCGCAGGCTTTCACGTAAGGCGCAAGACCAACTCGCAGCAGCGAATGTGGTGGTGGAAGAAACGCTGCAATCCGTGAATGTAGTAAAAGCATTCACCAATGAGCCGCTCGAAATCAACCGTTACCGAACAATTCTCGATCGGGTAGTTGACCTTACCCTGTACGCAGCGCGTTTCAGGGGCGGGTTTGCTTCATTCATCATTTTCGCGATGTTCGGCGGCATTGTAGGCGTGATATGGTATGGGGCCGCGCTGGTGCAGGCAGGAGAATTCGGGCTTTCGGACCTGTTTACATTTATCCTTTACACCACTTTCATAGGCGCGTCGATCAGTGGAATGGGTGATTTGTATGCACAAATCAACCGGACGGTGGGCGCCTCGGAGCGCATTTTCGAAATTCTGGAAGAAACGCCGGAAGTGTCGGTCGACGATGCGCAAAATACCGCCGCAAGCCTTATCGAAGGCCGGGTAACCTACCACGATGTGCATTTCGCTTATCCGTCACGTGCCGACCTCCCGGTTTTGAAGGGTGTATCGCTGGATGTTCAGGCGGGAGAGAAAATCGCATTGGTAGGGTACAGTGGGGCCGGTAAATCAACCATCGTGCAACTCCTGATGCGTTTCTATACACACCAATCGGGTGATATACTGGTCGACGGCAAGCCTGTCGGCGAATACGGCATTTCGGCATTAAGGAAAAATATCGCGATCGTGCCGCAGGAAGTAATGCTGTTCGGCGGGACGATTTATGAAAACATTGCCTATGGAAGACCGTCCGCATCGCGGGAGGCCATCGTAGATGCAGCCGGGCGCGCCCATGCGCTGGAATTCATCGAATCGTTTCCCGATGGCTTCGATACCGTCGTAGGTGAAAGGGGCATTAAGCTCTCCGGCGGTCAGCGGCAGCGCATTGCCATTGCCAGGGCCATTTTGAAAGACCCTAAAATCCTCATTCTCGACGAGGCGACCAGTTCGCTCGACGCGGAATCAGAAAAACTGGTGCAGGTGGCATTGGACGAATTAATGAAAAACCGCACGACGATCGTGATCGCCCACCGGCTTGCCACCATCCGGAAAGTCGATATGATCTACGTCCTGCGCGAGGGTCGCATCGCCGAGTCGGGCACCCACCAGGCATTGAGCACCATCCCCGACGGTGTGTATGCCAATCTCATCAAACTACAATTTGAAAACGCCGAAAACCTTTCATGAAAAACGCTGAAAACCTTTCCGCCCCATTTTTTCAGTCGCAAAAAGAAAAAGCCACAGTCGCGGAGCAACAGGAGCATGAACGGTTCAAAAATATAGCCATGCTGCGGCTGGCGGCATTTGCCGGGATGGTGATACTGGCCGTAGTCTGGAACAAAACAGGCATCGCCTACTGGGGAATCGGGATATTCGCGCTGCTCGTTGCCTTTCTGATTCTAATGCGGAAACAACAGGAAGCCCGTACCAACAGGAACTTCCAGCGCAATCTCATAGCGATTAATGAAGACGAGCTTGCCCGGACTGACCTGCGCTTCAAACGGCCCGAAACCGGTATCGAATTCCGCGAAAAGGATCACAGTTACGCCGACGACCTCGATATTTTCGGAGAATACTCCCTTTTCAAACTCCTTAACCGAACCCGTACCGCCGAGGGAAGCCGGCGGCTGGCTAGCTGGCTTAAAAATCCGGCCAATGCAACGGAAGTGGGCCTCCGACAGGCAGCCGCTGCCGATTTCAGCGGGCATCCCGCGCTCATACAGGACTGGGAAGCTACTGCATTGCTTCATGAGCACGCCGCAAAACATGTGGGTGAATTTCAAACCTGGGCGGTAGAGACTTTCCCCGCACCACTCAAAAAGGCGCTACCTTGGCGCTGGTACCCGCTGATAACCCTGGTAATCGCGGTGTTGTATTTTACCGGCCTGGTACCGGGCTTTGCGCTGCTTGGAAGCCTCGCCGTCCACCTCTTCATACTCGGCCGCTACACCGATTTCGTGAAAGCACTCGCAGACCGCACCACTTCGATGGGCCAAACGCTTACAGCTTATTCGGACCTGCTGAAAAAGGCGGAAGACGCGCCGTTTCAGTCTCCGTGGTGGCAAGGCAGAAAAGCGCGGATCACAGGCTCCTCCGCCGCATTAGCTAGGGTAGGCAACTTGTTCGAAAAACTGGACTACCGCAATAATCCCTATTTCGCCATATTCGTCGGCATCCCTACGCTTTGGGACATGCATTGCCTCGCAAGCCTGGAAGAGTGGAAGGCCGCGCATCACCGGCACCTTACCGATTGGCTCGACGTGCTGGCCGATACCGAAGCGATGAACAGCCTGGCGGGTCACGCATTTGCCAATCCCGGATACGTGGTACCCGCAGTGAATGACGCCGCCGAGGTAACGATCACCGCCTCCACCCTCGGCCACCCGCTGATTCCCGCCGCGAAACGCATCAGCAACGACTTCGCCATGCAGGGTACGGGCAATACCATCCTCGTCACCGGCTCGAACATGTCCGGGAAAAGTACCTTTTTGAGAACCATCGGTTTGAACCTCGTGCTCGCGCAAATGGGCGCCGTCGTGAGTGCGGCCGCATTCGCTTGCTCGCCTATGCGGGTATTCAGCAGCATGCGCACACAGGACTCCCTGGAAGAGAGTACCTCTTCGTTTTATGCAGAATTGAAAAGGCTCCGGAAACTCCTGGAACTGGCCGACGAGCGGGCTCATGCGCCGGTTTTTTATTTACTTGATGAAATACTGAAAGGTACGAACTCGGCCGACCGCCACCGGGGTGCGGAGGCGTTAATTCGTCAGCTGCATACCAAAACGGCTTCGGGTATGGTTTCAACCCACGACCTGGAACTGGGCGAATGGGGGGCTACGGAAACTTACATCCATAACTTCCATTTCCGGTCGGATGTGGAAAACGGTCGGCTGCATTTCGACTACCGGCTACACGAAGGAATATGCCGGAGCTTCAACGCTTCCGAGCTGATGCGGATGATGGGCATCGCCATCGGACCCGACAAAACCCCGCTTGCACACTGAACAGGGGCATTTGCAAGGTTGTTGGAGGTTTTGCGTAACTTTACTGTTTACATTTACGTTTAGAACACTGATCCGGCAGCGGAGATCGAACTTTTTTTGATTAACAATTAACCCGTAACGATTACAAAACCTGAATGGAATTACAGAAAGCATTGGAAATATTGATCATGGCAGGACAGCTTATCCTGGGCCTGTCGATCCTGGTGGGGTTACATGAGTGGGGGCACATGGCTGCCGCAAAAATGTTCGGAATGAGGGTTGAAAAATACTTTATTGGCTTTCCTCCTAAAATTTTCAGTTTTCAGAAAGGCGAAACAGAATATGGCATAGGTGCGATACCGCTGGGCGGGTTTGTGAAGATTTCCGGAATGATTGACGAGTCGATGGACACCGAGGCGATGAGCCAGGAGCCGCAGCCGTGGGAGTTCCGATCAAAACCGGCCTGGCAACGGCTGATCGTTATGCTCGGCGGTATTATCGTAAACGTCATCGTCGGTATCATCATCTTCATCGCGATTGCTTACCACGACGGCAAGAAGTTCCTTTCGATCGACGAAGTGAACAAATATGGTATCGTAGCGGGCGAGCTCGCACAGGAATTGGGCTTAAAAACCGGTGATAAAGTGATCCGTGTCAATGGAAAGCCATTCAACGATTACAACGACCTGATCAGCTCGGATGTGTTCCTGGGCAGCAACAGCTCTTACACCGTGCTCCGTAACGGCCAGGAAGTCCAGATCGAAATCCCTAATAACTTCATCGAAAAACTCTCCGATCCGGACGAGAAACGCAATTTCATCCTTCCATTGGAGCCGTTCAAAATCGGCGAACTGATCCCGGGAATGCCTGCCGAAGCGGCTGGTTTGCAGCCTGGCGACAAAGTGGTTTCCATCAACGGCAAGCCGATCCAGTTCTTCCACGAATTGCAGGCCCAGCTCGAAACGCTCGCCGGCAAGGCTACCACATTGGTGGTTCAGCGGGGTGCAGAGCAAAAGACATTGAATGTCAAAGTGAGCGATGAAGGAACGCTGGGCTTCTATCCCGAAACTTTGCTTCATTTCACAACTGTCAACTATACTTTTGGTGAGGCAGTAGCCATTGGCACAGAAAACGCCTTCGGAGTGGTGTATAATAATATCAAAGGTTTCGGTAAAATATTCCGCGGGGAAGTTTCGGCTTCCAAAGCGCTGAGCGGGCCTATCGGCATTGCACGTATGTTTGGCGGCGTTTGGGACTGGGGCCGGTTCTGGTCGCTCACCGGACTGCTTTCGATGGTACTTGCATTCATGAATGCATTGCCTATTCCAGCACTGGATGGCGGCCACGCGGTAATCCTTTCTTACGAGATCATCTCAGGCCGCAAGCCTTCCGACAAATTCCTTGAAAACGCACAGAAAGTAGGCATGGTACTGCTTCTGGGCCTGATGGCATTCGCCATTTTCAACGACGTATGGAAAGCGGTATTCTGATAAAAAGGAGGATAGCTCAAATTTGTACTATCCTCCTTTTTTCCCTTCCCTTGCTCTCATTCAAACCGAAGCACGATTACCACGTTTCGGTTACGCAAATGCAATACAATGCAGCGTCCCGATCGTTTGAAGTAAGTATCCGGATATTCACGGATGATTTGGAAAAAGCATTGTCGCAAAGCCATTCCAAGCAACGATTTGTGATCAGGGACAATGATCAAAATGACCGCTTCGTTGAAGAATACATTCGCAAATCGTTTGTGTTGACAGATAGTCAGAAAAAAAATACCCCTTTCAAATATGTTGGAAAAGAGCAGGAAGCGGATGCAACCTGGGTATACCTGGAAATCCCTTTTCAGGGCCCTTTGAACGGCTGCAAGCTTTTGAACGTTACCCTCATGGAAGTTTTTGACGATCAGGTCAATATGACAAATGTTAAATTCCAGTCCGAAAAAAAGACGTTTTTATTTAAAAAAGGACAGACCTCTCACCTGCTGTAATTAGTTTGTGACCGCTCGTAAAAATGCATGACATAATGTGTAGTGGCACGGCTATTTTGTTTTGATAATGCCTTTCTTTTGAAAGTCATTATTTATATATTGGGAAAAGATTATCTGTCAATTTGACAGAATGCCTATGAAATTTGAACCTTCTGATCTATATAGCCGGCTGCTGATGTCCGACTCGGACATGGATAGCCTTGAAATCGTTCCTCTTGGTGGCCCCGACGGCTCTGACGAGCCTTTTGAACTTCCCAGCGAATTAGCGATACTTCCGATCAGGCAAACAGTGCTCTTCCCGGGAATGGTAATTCCTGTGACGGTGGTACGCCAGAAAGCCATCAGGCTTGTTAAAAAGATATACCGCAACTCCGATATCAATCAGCGTATCCTTGGTGCCGTCACCCAGGCCATTCCGAATAAGGAAGACCCTACGGCTGAGGACCTTTATAACATTGGTACCGTTGCCCAGATCCTCAAAATGATCACCCTGCCGGACGGTAATGTAACCATCATCGTTCAGGGACGCCAGCGCTTCGAAATCAAAGCCATTGTCAATGAAGAGCCGTATCTGACTGCCGAAGTGCGTCCGATCGAGGATTCGTTTGTGGGGCCTACTAAAAAAGAAGCCAAGGCATTGCTGCAATCGCTTCGTGATGGTGCGCATAAGATCATGCGCCTGAACCCGGAGATCCCGCAGGAAGCCCGCATTGCGCTGGACAATATCGAAAGCCCGATCTTCCTGATCCACTTTTTGTCTTCGAATATCAATGTAGAGATCGCCGACAAGCAGAAATTACTGGAAGAGCGTAACGGCCACAAGCAAGCCACGCTCCTGCTGCAATACATGATGCGCGAGATCGAAATGCTGGAATTGAAACGTGAAATCCAGACCAAAGCGAGTTCGGATATCGACCAGCAGCAGCGCGATTATTTCCTCCGCCAGCAGATCAAGGTTTTGCATGACGAACTGGGAATGGACAGCCCCGAGCGCGACCTTGACGAGATCCGCCTGAAAGCCAGTCAGAAAAAGTGGTCGGGGCCCGTGAAAGCGCATTTTGAAAAAGAACTGAGCAAGCTGCAACGCATTAACCCGATGGCGCCCGAATATCCGGTGACGATGAACTACCTGGAAACGCTGGTGGATTTGCCGTGGGGACAGTATACCAAAGACAATTTCGACCTGGTAAGGGCGCAAAAAATCCTTGATACCGACCATTTCGGCCTGGAAAAGGTGAAAGAGCGCATTATCGAATACCTGGCGGTGCTGAAATTGAAAGGAAACCTGAAAGCGCCGATCCTTTGCCTTTACGGCCCTCCCGGCGTGGGTAAAACGTCGCTGGGCAAGTCGATTGCGAAAGCATTGAACCGCGAGTACATCCGTATGGCACTCGGCGGTGTGCACGACGAAGCTGAAATCCGCGGCCACCGCAAAACTTACATTGGCGCTATGCCGGGTAAGATTATTCAGAATATCAAAAAGGCAGGTTCTGCTAACCCGGTATTCATCCTCGACGAAATCGACAAGGTGAGCTCGGATTACCGCGGCGACCCTTCTTCCGCATTACTGGAAGTACTCGACCCGGAGCAGAACTCGTCCTTTACCGATAATTACCTCGAAGTAGAATACGACCTTTCTAAGGTGCTTTTCGTAGCCACAGCCAACTCCCTCGACACCATTCATCCCGCACTGCGCGACCGGATGGAGATCATCGAAATGACCGGCTACACGATTGAAGAGAAATTGCAGATCGCCAAACGTTACCTCGTTCCGAAGCAGCGCAAAGACCACGGCCTGAAATCTACCGACGTGAAAGTGGACGATGCCGCATTGCTGAAAGTGATCGAAGGCTACACCCGCGAATCCGGCGTACGTAACCTGGAACAGAAAGTAGGTACCGTAGTGCGCAAGATCGCGAAATCGGTGGCGATGGAACAGGATTATCCCAAAACCGTCAAAGCGGAGCAGGTTGAAAAATACCTGGGGGCAGAAATTTTCGACAAGGACCTGTACCAGGACAACGACTTCGCCGGGGTTGTAACCGGCCTTGCCTGGACTTCTGTAGGAGGTGAAATATTATTTATTGAGACAAGCCTCAGCCGCGGAAAAGGGGGATTGACATTGTCGGGCCAATTGGGCGATGTGATGAAAGAATCGGCCGTTGCCGCATTGTCGTACCTCAAAGCCAATGCAGAAAGATTAGGCATCGATTACCGCATTTTCAACCACTACGACCTCCACGTACATGTGCCTGCGGGTGCAGTACCCAAGGACGGGCCCAGTGCGGGCGTGACGATGGCTACTTCTATGGCTTCGATATTTACGCAACGCCGCGTGAAACCGTTTATCGCGATGACCGGCGAGATTACCCTGCGTGGAAAAGTGCTTCCTGTGGGCGGTGTGAAGGAAAAGATCCTGGCGGCTCGCCGCGCGGGCGTGAGAGAGATTATCCTTTGTGTTAAAAACCGCAAGGATGTCGAAGAAGTACCGGCTAACTACATCAAGGACCTGACTTTCCATTATGTGGACCAGGTCGACGAGGTGCTAGGCATTGCGCTGCTTCCCGAAAAAGTGAATAATCCGATGAAATTCGTTTTTCCCGATGAAAAGAAAGAAAAAGAGGAAAGCGGATTTGTTCCGATGACGGTTTAACGCCGGCTATCAAGAAATACTGTAAAGAGGTACCCCAAAGGTGCCTCTTTTTGTTTAGGGGTTATACTTTCCAAACGGCGTCATACTGTCAAACCTTTTATCTACTAAAAAATGTCGTTACCGCAGCTTTCTCCCCAACTGCTCGACCAGCAGCCCGAACTTCTTCCCGACCACCGGAAACTTCTTGCCCTGCCCGAAAAAATCATCCAGTTCGGCACAGGCGTGCTGCTGCGCGGCTTACCCGATTATTTTGTAAACAAGGCCAATGCGCAGGGTATTTTCAACGGCCGGATCGTGGTCGTGAAATCGACCAGTACCGGGGGAACAGACGCGCTCTCGGAACAGCAGAATGTCTTTTCCCATAGCATTCGCGGGATCGAAAACGGCCGGCAGATCGACGAATCCGTAATCAATACCAGCATCAGCCGCACATTGGCGGCAGCCAGCGACTGGGCCGACATTCTGGAATGCGCCCACAATTCGGAGCTTAGCATTGTAATTTCCAATACGACGGAAGTGGGAATCCAGCTGGTCGACGATGATATTTTCGCCAATCCACCCAAGTCCTTTCCCGGCAAGCTTACGGCCTACCTCTTGGAGCGATACAAAGCATTCAACGGTGCGCCGGAATCGGGCATGGTAATAGTCCCTACGGAACTGATTGTCGGTAACGGCCCTAAATTGAAAGCCATCGTGCTCGAACAGGCACGGCGCCATGACCTCGGCGATGCATTTATCAACTGGCTTGAAAACCATAACCATTTTTGCAGTTCACTCGTAGACCGCATCGTACCGGGAAAGCCGGATGCAGAGACCATTGAAGCACTTTCCGAAAAACAGGGCTTCCGCGACGATCTGCTGATCGTCTCCGAGGTTTACCGCCTCTGGGCCATCGAAGGGGATCAGCATGTGCGTGATGTACTAAGCTTCGCGCAGGCCGACAAAGGCGTGGTCATCGAGCCGAATATCGATCTCTTCCGCGAATTGAAGCTGAGGCTTCTCAACGGCACGCATACGCTAGCGTCCGGACTTGCTTTTCTGCACGGCCTGGATACCGTCCGCGAAGCGATGGAAAATGCTGAAACTGCCCAGTTTATAGCTGATGTAATGCTTAAAGAACTCGCTCCGGCCATCCCTTACGATGTAGATCCGGCACAGGCCCAGGAATTCGGTAACCAGGTACTGGACCGGTTCCGTAATCCTTTTATACGTCACCAGCTGATCGACATCACTGTGCAGTACACCGCCAAGATGAAGATGCGCAACATTCCGACGCTACTGAACCACTACGATAAATCCGAAGAGGTACCTGCGCTATTTGCCAAGGGTTTTGCGGCATTTTTACGGTTTATGAAGCCTGTGGTGCACAAAGACAATGCTTTTTACGGCGAGCGCGACGGCCAGCCTTACTCGATCCGCTGTGATGCTGCGGCTTATTTTGACGAGAAATGGAAGAGTGCTGCCTCACCGGTTGATCTGGCGCAGCAGGTTTTGAGCGATGTGTCGCTTTGGGACACCGACCTTACATTGTTGCCCGGCTTTGCCGAAGCGGTGAAAGGTCACATGGCAGAGCCCGTCGTCACCGGGACTTCCACACTTTGATCTGATTATAGAGGTCAATCGCCGAAATTTCGTCGGAACTGAAATAAATGGTCTCATCCTCTGCTGTTTCAATCAGCAGGTAGGGATGAGATTTTTTATTGATATACAACTTCACAATCCGACCGTCATCTGTTTTGAACGATCCTTTTGCGAACTCTCCCGCAGCAAAGCCATTCGCTTTGCTCGAAATGTCGGGCAGGCTGTCGGTAACATCGAAATAAGTTACATCATTCCGCGCGATTTTCATTCCGGAAAGGCCTTTGATCTCCAACGTCCGGGCGGTCAGGAATATCTCGCTGTTTCGCATGCCCATGAACATCAGAAAACCTACCCCCACCACTACCACTACCATAATGGCCATCGCAATGTAAGTGCCTACACGCTGACCACTGGTGCCGGTATAGTAGCGATTCCCCGCGGCGATCATATACACATACGCCAACAGCGGGTACATTACCATGAACACCGATGCCCAGTTTTCATTGAAACTCTTCAGTATCAGCACGCCTGCGAGTTCACTGATCCCCAGAAAAATGTGGAAGCGTTTGAATAACCTGACGTAGGAAACGATGTCCATCTTGGCCCGATCAGCCTCGGACATCATGTTATACCCCGATAAAAGGTATTTGGCATTCCCCGGCGTTACGATAAACCCGAGCGAAAAAAGGATCAGCGAAAGGATAATGGCAATGGTAAGCATAATCTTGTCACGGCTAATTGCCTTAAAAGTTACAAAATTATGCGGAAGAAAGTCAATTGGCTTTCATCTTGGTAATTGCTTATATTTGATAAAAAGCACATTATGATTCTCCCATTGAATATACCTGCATGTCCATCTTTCACCGACGACGAGTTGGTTGCCTTCTGCATGGCCAACCCCGACTTGATGGTGGAAAGGGATGAACATGGTCAACTACACATCACTATGACACCTACCTTTGTACTTGGAAGCTCCAATAACAGTGAGTTGATTGCAGAAATCGTTTTTTGGAACCGCAAGTATAAGAGCGGCAAAGTAATAGAATCAAACGGGGCATTCTTTCTGGGAGACAACTCAATGCGCGTACCTGACGTGGCCTGGATACGTATCGATCGTTGGAATGCGCTTAGTAAGGCTGAAAAGAACTCGTTTCCATACATGGCTCCGGATTTCGTTATTGAATTGAAATCAAAAACCGACAGCCTGCGCTATCTGCAAAAGAAAATGCTTAAATGGATTGAAAACGGCGTGAGGCTTGCCTGGCTCGTATGTCCGGATAGTCAGACGACCTACATTTACGAGCCGGGCAAGCCTCAGCTTGCGGTGCATTTTGATGAAACGCTGTCAGGCGGTGAAGTACTTCTCGGTTTCTCCACCCGCCTAAGCGATATTTTGGAATATTGATCAGCTATTCGCCCGGAATTCCTTCACCAGCGCGATGCTTTCTGCTACTTTTTGCTCGATCCAGGGGTAGTTTCCTTCCGCGATCGCTTCCTTCGGGAACAGGTTCGAACCGAGACCAACCGCGTAAGCTCCTGCACTAAACCATTCGTTAATGCTCTCGCGCGTGGGTTGAACACCGCCCGTTACCATGATCTTCACATTCGGCATAGGCCCGCGAATGGCCCTTACAAATTTTGAACCTACCACTTCACCCGGGAAGAGCTTTACCACTTCCGCACCCGCTTGCTGTGCGTTGTAAATTTCGGTCAAGGTGGAAACGCCCGGAATCCAGGGAATACCTGCCTTCACACAAACTGCGCCTACTGCCGGGTTAAGGCAGGGTGTCACGATGAAATCGGTACCGGCATCGATGAATTTTTGAGCCGTCTCGGCGTCATAAATGGTACCGATACCCATCGAAAGGCCGGGAAGACTTTCCTTTACATAAGCCAGAAGCTCCGTAAACACATTATAGGCATTGTCGCCGCGGTTGGTGAACTCAAATGCCCGCGCCCCTCCGCGGTATGCCGCATTGATCACCTCTTTGGCGATTTCGATATCTGCATGGTAGAACAGCGGCAGCACGCCGACTTCGTTCAATAATACCAGTGTTGTTTCTTTATCCATGATTGTTAGGCCGGTTACTAGCGTTTGATTCTTCCTGAGGTCTCTCCCTGACGAATGGCTTCTACTTCCGCGACCGTCGAGATCAATGCATCCCCTTCAATGGTATGCTTCAATGCGGAAGCTGCCACGCCGAATTCCAGCGCTTTCTGCTGGTCGTCGAAGCTAATAAGGCCGTGGATAAGGCCGGCAATGAATGCATCGCCTCCACCTACGCGGTCGATGATCGGGTTGATTTCGACATCTTCCGTTTCGAGCAGCTCTTTCCCGTTCCACAAAAATGCCCTCAGCAGGTTATGTGAAGCACTGATCGACGTTCTCTTGGTATCGACCACAGTTTTTACCTGCGGGAAAGCCTTTTGTAAATTGACGCAGGATTCGACAAAATCGTTTCCGTCGATATCAAAAATCTCCTTGATGTTAATGCTGTTGGCGATAACGACATCGGTTCCGGCCGTTAGTTCGGGGAGAATATCGGATGGTTTCTTGCCGTATTTCCACAAATTGGCCCGGTAGAAAATATCACCCGAAACGGTAATGTTGCGTTTCCGGGCGGCCTTGATGCCGTCGAGCAATGCGTCCGCTGCTTCCTGCGATAAAGCCGGGGTAATCCCTGCCCAGTGAAACCATTTCGCGTCTTTCAGGATGTTGTCCCAATCGAGTTCTTTCGGGTCGATGGTTGCCAGGGATGAATTGGCCCGGTCGTACACGATCTGGCTACCGCGCATGGCTGCTCCGGTTTCCAGAAAATAAACGGCCATTCTCGGTCCTCCGAAAATGATGTGCGAGGTATCTACGCCATGAAAATGCAGGTACTGAGCCGCCGCGCGCCCGATGGGCGAGTCAGGGAAACGGGTAACGTGCGCCGTGCTGTGTCCCCAATATGCCAATGCAGTCGAAACGTTCGCTTCGCCGCCGGCATAGGTTACATTCAGTTGACGGGCTTGTTCAAAACGGGAAAAACCAGGAGTGGAAAGCCGCATCAGGACTTCCCCAAAGGATACTATCTGAGCCATATTTTAAACTATTGCCCGTTAGCCAAAGAAAAGAGCTTCCTGACGGGCCATTGGAAAAATGATTACGAGCCAAAATTAAGTATTAACATTAAAATAGCCCACAACAAAACTGTCTGGGCTATCCATTTATTAGCGTATTTAAATTCGGATTTTACTTCAAAAGCCAAAATATTTGTTGGCATTGTTGTAACAAATACCTTCCACCATCTTGCCCAGCCACTGGATGTCGTTCGGCAACTCGCCATTCTCCACATCCTGGCCGATAAGGTTGCACAAGATCCGGCGGAAATATTCGTGGCGCGGGTACGACAGGAAGCTGCGCGAATCGGTAAGCATGCCCACAAAACGGCTTAGCAAACCCATGTTCGACAATGCATTCATCTGCCGCTCCATTCCGTCTTTCTGATCCAGGAACCACCAGCCGGAGCCGAACTGCATTTTGCCTGCGACCGTACCGTCGTTGTAATTACCGGTCATCGTAGCCAGCACTTCATTATCAGCTGGGTTAAGGTTATACAAAATCGTTTTCGCCAACTGATTGGTCGAATCGAGTTTATTCAAAAACTTGGAGAGTGCCTGCGCCTGGCTGTAATCGCCGATCGAATCCCAGCCTGTATCCGGGCCGAGTTCGCGGAGCATGCGTTCGTTGTTGTTCCGCAGCGCACCGAGATGGAACTGCTGCGTCCAGCCTTTGGCATGGTCCATCTTGGCCATTTCATACAGCAGCACCGATTTGAATGCGAGCGCCTGCCCAGCCGACGGCTTTTCACCTTTCAGAGCGGCCCCAAACGCTTCGCGCGCCGCCGCTACGTCAAATTCGGAATAAATATGCTCCAAGCCATGGTCCGACAAGCGGCCGCCCATAGAAGCAAAGAAATCGTGGCGGTTCTGCAATGCGGCCAGCAATGCCTCGTAAGATGTAATTTCGCCGGTACCGGCTGCTTGCGCCAGTTTCGCCAGATATTGTTTGAAATCTTCCGGAGAATCGATCAGCAGCATGGCCTTATCCGGGCGGAATGTAGGAAGCACACGGATATCGAAACCGCTTTCGCTGATGGCGCTGTGGTAATTCAGGGAGTCCGTCGGATCATCCGTGGTACAGATCACCTTTACGTTCATACGCGTGAGCAGGCTCTTCACCGAATACTCGGGTTGGCGCAGCTTGGCCGAGCATTCTTCGTAGATCTCGCGGGCTGTATGTTTATTTAAAAGAATGTCAATGTCGAAATAGCGGAGCAATTCGAGGTGCGTCCAGTGATAGAGCGGGTTACGCATCGTATACGGCACCGTGGCCGCCCACTGCTCAAATTTCTCCCAATCGCTCGCTTCACCGGTGCAATACCGCTCATTGATACCGTTCGCGCGCATAGCACGCCATTTATAATGGTCGCCGTAAAGCCATATCTGCGTGAGGTTTTCAAACTGCTTGTCTTCCGCGATCTGATCGGGCGGGAGGTGGCAGTGGTAATCGATGATCGGCATTTCCTTCGCATAATCATGGTAAAGGATACGCGCAGTTTCCGAACGGAGGAGGAAATCTTCGGAAATGAAGGTCTTTTGTACAGCGGTGGTAATCGTTTCCATTCTCTTTCTTGTTACAATCACAAACTTCTTTCAATCCCGTATTCGAGGCCGCGCAGCTCCGCAAGCCCCCGCAGGCGCCCGATGGCTGTGTAACCCGGGTTCGTCCGCTTTGTTGCCGACAGGTCGTCGAGCATACGATGGCCATGATCAGGACGGAAAGGCATTCTCGAATCGGTTCTACCTTCATTTTCGCGCCTTTTCTGCTCCAACATCAATGCCCGCATGACGCCGTACATATCCACGTCACCATCCAGGTGATCGGCTTCGTAAAAACTGCCGTCGTGCTCACGCTTGGTGGCACGCAGGTGGATGAAATGGATGCGTTTACCCAGTCTGTCCACCATTCCGCCGAGGTCGTTGTCCGGTCTTACGCCGTACGACCCAGTACAGAAACAAATGCCGTTAGCCTGTTTATCGTACGCTTTCAGCAGCATTTCTGCGTCATTTTCGGTACTCACCACACGCGGCAAGCCCAGAATCGGGTAAGGGGGGTCATCCGGGTGGATCGCCAGTTGTATTCCCGACTCTTCCGCCACCGGCCCGATGGCCTGTATGAACTGGTACAAATGCGTGCGTAGCTCGAAATCGCCGATATGTTCGTAGGTTTTCAGCACTTTCCGGAATTCTTCCACCGTAAAGCTCTCTTCCGATCCAGGCAGACCTGCGATGATATTACGGACGAGTTTTTGCTTCTGTTCCTCTGACGCCGTATCGAGCCAAATTTTGGCGGCGCGTTTTTGCTCATCGGTATACAGCTCTTCCGCTTCCGGCCTTTCCAGCAAATAAAGATCGAATGCAGCGAACTGCGTTGCATCGAAACGCAGGCCGGTGGAGCCATCCTTCATGGGCGCGTCCAGGTCGGTGCGCGTCCAGTCGAGAATAGGCATAAAATTGTAGCATACGGTGTCGATACCACATTGCCCGAGGTTACGGAGCGACTGCTGGTAATGCAGGATATGTTTTTCAAAATCCCCCGAACGCGTTTTGATCGACTCGTGCACAGGTACACTTTCTACGACCGACCATGTAAGGCCGGCGTCCTCGATCAACTGCTTACGCGCCTGAATTTCTGATACTTCCCAAACATCACCATTGGGAATGTGATGTAATGCGGTTACGATTCCGGTTGCCCCGGCCTGACGGATATCCTGCAACGAAACAGGGTCGTCAGGCCCGAACCAACGCCAGGTTTGTTCTAATGCCATTTTGATGCCTTACGGCGCGATAGGCTATAAGCTGTAAGCCCAGAGCACTAAGCGCCGATTATATTTATGGTTAATTCAATTATCGTTTTTTGTGAACTTAAGAAATACCGCTTATAGCTTACAGCTTAAAGCTTACAGCCCTCAAGCTACCAACCTATGCTCCGGCACCCTCTCGCGCAATACCTTCAATGCGCGGCTCATTTGTGTTTCCACCGTCTTGACCGAGATTTCCAAACGCTCCGCGATATCGCGGTAGCGAAGGCCTTCTTCACGGCTGAGGCGGAAAATGAGCTGGCACTGGCGCGGCAACGCCTGGATGCAATCTTCTATATGCTCATAAAATTCGTTGTACGACAATTCTTCAGCGGGCGAGAAATGATCGGCGTGGTTCATATTCCACTGCACCGATTCCAGTGAATCCCGCTCATTCTGACGATGGATACGCAGTTTCAGATAATCCAGCGCCTGGTTGCGCACAGCTCTGTAAATGTAAGCCTGAAAAGAAGTATGCACCTCGATCTGCTCACGATTTTTCCAAAGTTTCACAAATACATCGGATACCACTTCCTCCGCAATTTCCCTCGTCACCACCACGCGCATGGCATAATTGCAAAGCGACCGGTAATGACGTGTGAACAACTCGCGGAACGCATTATAATCACCGTTAGTCACCACTCTGCCAAACAGGGTTTCCAGTATACTTTTCTGAGAACAGGCTGATGGTAATGTACTGGCAAATGAGTTTGTCTCCATGTAAACTGAGCTAGGTTAATTATAGAAAATTTCCTGGAATTGTAGTGGTATTTAGCCCTCTGTCTTCGTCGATGATGTACCTAGTTTAAACACTCATTCGCTGATACACAAAAATAAATCTTGAAAAAAAGCAATAAATTTACGCAACCGTTCCCGGAACCGTTCCCATTCCCGCAATTTTTCCCGGAACTTTGTGCGAACAATGGTTACTCCATGCAACATTGACCGCCGGCTGATTTACAGACATTTTTAGTAAGATTGTACTATTTCAATATACCCCTATGAAGAAGGTTTCTATCACCATCAAAGAGATTGCAAGGCAACTCGGCATTTCGAAATCGACCGTGTCGCGGGCACTGCGCGACAGCAGCGAGATCAGCGAAGAAACGAAGCAAAAGGTGATAGACCTCGCCGAGCAGCTGAACTATTATCCCAATCCGATCGCGATCAGCCTGCTCAAAAACCGAACGCAAACCATCGGCGTCATTGTGCCGGACATTGCCAACCGCTTCTATTCATCCGCGATAGGCGGCGTGGAGGACATTGCATACAGCCGCGGGTACCACACGATGATTTACCAGAGCCACGAACTCCTGGAACGCGAACGCTCGGCCACGAGGCACATTGCATCGCGGCGTGTCGATGGATTGGTGGTGGCGATTTCAAGCCAGTCGGAAAACATCGACCATTTCGCGTCTTTGCAGGAACAGGGCATCCCGGTGGTGTTTTTCGATCGCGTGAGCGACGCCATGCACACGCATAAGGTGCGTGTGGACGACTACAAAGGCGCATTCGACGCAACGGAGCATTTGATCAAGCGGGGTTGCAAGCGCATTGCGCATATTGCCGGGCCCAAGCCGGTATCCATTACACGCTTCCGTTTGGAAGGATACAAGGATGCATTGCGCAAGTACGGAATCGATTTCCAGGAAGAATGGGTGCTGCACAGCGAGATCACCCAGGCGGGCGGTACCGAGCGTACTTACCAGCTAATGGCCCTCCGCGAGCGCCCCGACGCTATTTTCGGTGCCAGCGACCGCATTACGATGGGCATTCACTGGGCATTGCGGCAGCTCGGCTACAAAATGCCCGACGATGTGGCGGTAGTAGGTTTCTGCGACATCGCCATGTCGTCGCTCCTCGATCCGCCGGTGAGTTCGGTTACCCAGCCCTCGTTCGAAATGGGCCAGCAGGCAACTTCCCTGTTATTGGACCTCATTGAAAGCAAAAATACCCCGGCCGAATTCGAGACCAGGGTATTGCAATCCAATTTGGTAATTAATAAATCTTCGTTGAAGCACTAACAGGTCAGCCCGTGACCGTCACCCGGTAATAGCTTTCAGTTTTCTTTCGAACTCGATCAGGATACGCTCTTTCATCTGAACCTTACGTTTCTGGATATTGATGCGGCCCACGGCTTGTTTATCCTGTTCGGGATCGCCGGTGGCAGTGCGGTCGAATTCCAGCTGCGCGAATTCCAGGTCACTTTTCTCACGCTTGGTAAGCCATTCGAGCTCGCGGTATTTGGTACGAAGCTGTTCTTCGGGGCTTTTCAGGTCAAATGCCGGGTATTTACGGCTGATCACGCGTGCCAGGTAGCTGAGCTCGAATATTTTGTCACATACCATACGGAACTTCTCCGCCAGCTCCTTGTCTGCCAGTTTGAACGGAATCTTGATCTCCTTCCATTTACTGAGCAGGGCTTTGGCTTCCTGTGATGCTTCGATGATATCCGGCTGCCTCAAAAGTGTTTCGGCCTGTGCGAGCAGCTTCTGCTGTTCGACGATACGCGGGTCGATGCGTACTTTCGGCTCGATGCCTTTGGCTGCATTATACTTATCGTAAAACAGTTTAAGGAAGTGGCGGTAAGCCTTGTTGACTTTGAAAAAGCGTTTCGGCGGAACCTCTCCGATGTTGTTCCACGCATTGCGTACATCTCTCGCTTTGGCATAGGCTTCATCGAGATCTTTGGCGTAGCTGAGCGTCTTGGTGATTTTGATCAGCTTTTCATATTCTTCGATACGGTGCTGGTTCAGTTTGTTCTGCTCGTCGAAATAATCACGACGGCGCTGGAAGAAATCATCCAGAATTTGCTGGAAAGTAGTTTCAATTTCTTCCTGATATTCCTTGTCGACCGGCCCGGTGCGGATCCATTTGGCTTTGATTTCCTGAATCTGGTCCGTAGCTGTGGCATAATCGGTAACAGCGGCGGCAACTTTCACGTCTTCGATCAGCGCACGTTTGATTTCCAGGTTTTTGAGCTGGTTAACTTCGATCAGGCCTTTGAGATATTCCTCTTTCTCTTCCAGCCTTCTCAGCAAGGGCACAAAGTCGCCCAATGCATCAAAACCTTTCAACTTGCGCTGCAACTGGATCAGTTTGGTAAGATAGGAGCCCTTATTAAGTGCTTCATCAATTTCGCGTTCCAGCTGCTCTACTTTGTTCAGGACAATGTTAAAACGATTCTTGAAATAGTCAATCGCTTCCTGTTCAGTCCTTTTTACTTCTCCAATTTGCCGGTCGGGGAAATCCAGATACCCCTTTAAAAATACTTTGCTGTCCTTAACGTAGCCGTATTCATCATTCAATGTGGCATTTTCCATTCTTTCAATTTTTTTTATCTGCTAAGTGTAGGGATATATAACGATATTTGTTACGCACAAATTAAACAAAAAATGAGTAACGAAACCATTATTTTCTCAATGTCGGGGGTTAACAAAATCATTCCTCCCAACAGGCATATTATTAAAAACATCTATTTATCCTTTTTCTACGGTGCCAAAATCGGTGTACTCGGTCTGAACGGCTCGGGGAAGTCGACCCTCCTGCGGGTGATCGCCGGCATCGACAAAGACATTCAGGGTGAGGTTGTTTTCTCTCCCGGTTACTCCGTAGGAATGCTTGAACAGGAACCGAAACTCGATCCCAACAAGACGGTCCGTGAAGTTGTAGAAGAAGGTGTACAAGAAGTTGTAAATCTATTGAAAGAATTCGACGAGATCAACGAGGCATTTGGTGCTGAGGACGCAGATTTCGATAAATTACTGGAAAGACAGGGCGAAGTACAGGAGAAACTCGACGCGTCGGATGCCTGGAACCTCGACAACCGGCTCGAAATAGCGATGGACGCCCTCCGCTGCCCTCCTTCCGATACATTGATTTCAACGCTCTCGGGTGGTGAAAAGCGCCGGGTCGCGTTGTGCCGCCTCCTGCTGCGCCAGCCCGACGTCCTGTTGCTCGACGAACCTACCAACCACCTCGATGCAGAGTCGGTGCTGTGGCTGGAAGAGCATTTGAGGCAATATAAAGGAACGGTGATCGCCGTAACCCACGACCGTTACTTCCTGGACAACGTGGCCGGCTGGATCCTCGAACTTGATCGCGGAGAGGGCATTCCATGGAAAGGTAACTACTCATCCTGGCTGGAACAAAAGCAGGAGCGCCTGAAAAAAGAAGAGAAGACCGAATCGAAAAGGCAGAAAACATTACAGCGTGAGCTGGAATGGGTGCGTCTTGCACCGAAAGCACGTCAGGCGAAATCCAAAGCGAGGTTGGGAGCTTACGAAAAGCTACTCAGCGAGGAAGGCCGCGAGAAGGAAGAAAAATTGGAAATCTTCATCCCTTCGGGCCCAAGATTAGGGAACAAGGTGATCGAAGCATATAATGTGTCGATGGGCTTCGGTGACCGCCTGTTGTACGAAAACCTCAGCTTCGCATTACCGCCGAACGGCATTGTGGGGATTATCGGGCCAAACGGTGCGGGTAAAACCACGCTGTTCAAGCTCATTACCGGCCAGCTGAAACCGCTGACGGGCCATTTTGAAGTAGGTGAGACTGTGCAACTCGCTTATGTGGATCAGGAACACGACAATCTCGATCCCAACAAAACGGTATATCAAAGTATTTCGGACGGCAACGACTGGATCATGCTTGCAGGCAAACAGGCGAATGCGCGTGCGTATGTGAGCCGTTTCAACTTTGGCGGCGGCGATCAGGAGAAGAAGGTAGGAACGCTTTCGGGCGGCGAGCGTAACCGCGTGCACCTTGCCATGACATTGAAAGAAGGCGGTAACCTGCTGCTGCTGGATGAGCCTACCAACGACCTGGACGTGAACACGCTCCGTGCATTGGAGGAAGGTCTTGAAAATTTCGCTGGCTGTGCCGTAATCATTTCCCACGACCGCTGGTTCCTCGACCGCGTTGCTACGCACATTCTCGCATTTGAAGGCGATTCGCAGGTTTACTGGTTTGAAGGTAACTTCTCCGAGTACGAAGAAAACCGCCGCAAACGACTGGGAACCGATGCGACGCCTACGCGGATCAAGTATAAAAAGCTGGCGTAGCCACGACAAAACGCTGCTAATATCGGACGCTCATCTACACAGATGAGCGTTTTTTTGTGACCGCTTGTAGAATTTATTCTTTATTTTAGTTGAAATCTAGTTTTAATATTCTACCTTTCAAACCGATTCATAACCATCCTTTATCCGTTACACGTACAAAAATAGTTTGAACTGATGGCTAACCTGGCTTAAAAACCGGCTTCCTCTTCTATTTCCATTTTGATTCTCAACGAAGTTTTGCCTGAGGCTGTATCCGACCGGACAGTTCGCTGGTAATCCATAAACTTCTATATCCATTATAGAAAAAACGTAACGCCACCTCATAGAGTCTGAAACCTGTAACCGCCCACGAACCCCAATTTTATGCGCTTCAAAGGTCTGTCGCTGTCAACCACCTACTTACGTTTACTAACCACCGCATTCTTTCTGGCTTTGCTTCTTGGCAAGGCGCCCAGGCTTCTGGCGCAACGCGAGCTGATCCTCAATACAACCGGCTACGGACTCGACCGCACCGCACCGAACGGCATCAACGCGGGACAGTGGCAGTACATCCTTAAATTCGCCAACCTCAAATACAACGGAAAAGACGCGAGCCCGACGGCCATCCGGCTGCATATCCAATGGGAACAATACGAGCCCACCCTGGGCAATTACCAGCGCACAAAGATGGCGCAGGCCGTCAAAGCCATTCTGGACCTCAATCCGAACATGAAGGTAGCGCTCCATTTCTCTTACCTACGGCCGGGCTACTGGAACGACAGTTTTCTTTCCACCGGCGATGTTGCGCAGCTCGCCAACGGCTCGCTTATGCGGGAAGCCATAGCCCACACCTACCCGTCGGTGTTCTCTGAATATACTACCAGCCGGTTTCTGGCTTTTGTCGACGATGCGCTGGCGCAGGTACAGGGTTATTCTTCACGAATTTTGTATGTAGCAATGGGCAACAACGGGTCGGAAGAGTTTTATATGCCTAATAAAACAGTCAACTCCGTCAACTATGCCGGGATGTTCGAGGCCAAGGCATTGCAGGCATGGCGCACGAAGTTTCTTCCGATAAGGTTTCCGGGCCAAACCAACGCCACCTGGGGCCGCACCTCCTATCCTATCGCCTCCGCACCCCAGCCAACCGACGGAAATTACAATTCTGAAATGGGCCGTGACCTCCATCGCTTCGCAGGATGGGGTTTGCTGAAACTTTTCAAGGGTTTTTACGAAACCGTCAAAAACCGTAATTCTTCCATCAAAGTACTGCATTTCATCTCCGATTTCGGTTCCGTACAGGGCAACAACTGGCATTTGCACAGCAGTACGCTCCTGCTCGCATTGGAACTTTCAGATGGCATTTACCACACCGACGGCACAAGTACCTGGGATCTTTGGAAGAAAATCATGGGCGTGGATGTGATTAAAGGCACCTACCCGAACAAAATTGCCGCGGTGGAATTCGACCCGCTTGACCTTGGACAACCTGACGGCGGTTCGGGAATCAATGGAGGGATACCTTACGAGTGGTTTCCCCGTGCGTACAAACACGGTGCCGACTATGTTCATATTGCCATGCATTACAACGACATCGAGATGGGCCAGCTCGCGCCTACGCTTGCATTGTGCCGCGAGCAATATGTAACGCCCGCCTACCAGCCGCCGGCGCGCGCAGCAGCAGTGACAGTCAACATTTTCCCGAATGTTTTCACCGGAAACTTCCTTTTTGAAACCTGGAACCAGATCGGCCGGCAGAATTTCGGGCAGACCGACCTTCAACCGAAATCCATCCGGATGACGGATAATGGCTACTGGGAAAACATTTGGGACAGCGGTAATTTCCTGCCGTGCTCGTTTTCTGTGGCTGTCAACGCTTCCCCGAGCAAGCCGGTGGTGGGAACTCCTATAACGCTCAGCATCAATTGCCAGGGCCCGGAATGCAATACGGCCAACTATGCGTGGAGTGGTGCGGGCGCCAGCAACCGCACAGGCAGTTCAATCACCATTAACGCGCCCGATTTACCCGGTGACTATCAATACACAGCCAAATCGACGCGCAGCGGATGCAGTACCAAATCCACTTCGAAGGTCGTTGCGGTCGCCCGCGCATTGCCCGTGAAGCTGATCGACTTTACGGCCAGAAAAGAAGGTGCACAGGCGCAGCTTGCCTGGTCGACTGCGGAAGAAGTGAATAGCGAAAAATTTAATATCGAGCGGAGCCCCGACGGCAAAAAATGGGCTATAATGGGTTCGGTTCCCGCAGGCGGGGATATTTTGAATGCGGTTACGCGCTACCATTTCACCGATAGCGATCCATTGCCCGGTGAAAATCTGTATCGCCTGAAAATGATCGATCGCGACAACACATTCTCGTACAGCCGCATCGTGAGCCTGAATTTCAAAATGACGTCGGTTGTAAGCACCTATCCAAACCCGGCGAGCGACAAAATCACCGTAGCCGCAGACAATTGGGAAAGCGTCAAAACGATCAGAATCATCAACACAGCGGGGCAAGTCGTTTACAGCTCCGACAAGCCGCAGCAGCAGATCGACATAGAGGCCCTCGCTTCGGGCTCCTATGTGATAGGCCTCTTGCGCGACAACGGCACGCAGGAAAATGTCAAGTTCATCAAGGAAGCCGGGAAATAGGATAATCGCGGATTTGCCCAAAGACCAATTCTTGCTAACTTTCGAACGGAATCAGTTTTAAGAATTGTCAATGAGTCAATCTTCATCTTTGCATAAAATACATTTCATTTCGATTGGGGGCAGTGTCATGCACAACCTGGCGATCGAACTACATTTAAAAGGATTTATTGTAACAGGATCGGATGATGAAATCTATGAACCGTCATCCAGCCGCCTCGCGCAATATGACCTGCTTCCGCCTGTTACCGGTTGGTTTCCGGAGAAAATTACTGCTGACCTGGAAGCCGTGATCCTGGGCATGCATGCCCGGCAGGACAACCCCGAGCTGGCCAAAGCCAAAGAGCTGGGGATTAAAGTGTATTCATACCCTGAGTATATTTTTGAACAAAGTCAGAACAAACAGCGCGTAGTCATCGCAGGCAGCCATGGAAAAACGACCATTACTTCGATGGTTCTCCATGTTTTGAAATACAATAAAAGAAATTTCAACTACCTGGTCGGCGCACAGATCGAGGGCTTCGATAATATGGTGAAGCTTTCTGAGAATGCACCGCTGATCGTGATCGAAGGTGATGAGTATTTTACTTCTCCTATTGATCCTACACCGAAATTCATCCATTACCAGCCCCATATCGCATTGATCAGCGGAATTGCCTGGGACCATTTCAATGTGTTCCCGACCTGGGAATCATACGTGAAGCAATTCGAGCTGCTGGCCGATTCCCTGCCCAAAGCGGGTGCCATCATCTTCGACGAGACGGACGACATGCTCGACGTGATCGGACAAAAAGGCCGCCCCGACGTCACCAGCACCCCGTACAATGTGCATCCGCACCGGATCGAAGATAACAAAACGATACTGATCACCGCCGAACAGGGCGAAGTGCCGGTACTGGTTTTCGGAAGCCATAACATGAAGAATATCAGCGGCGCGCGCGAGGTCTGCGAAAGGCTGGGCGTTACAGATGAGCAGTTCTACGCGGCGATCCGCACTTTCAAAGGCGCGTCGAAAAGGCTGGAATTGCTCGGCACAAACGAAACGGTGAATGTGTACCGCGATTTCGCACACGCCCCTTCCAAAGTAGAAGCTACCACGAATGCGCTGAAAGAACAGTTTCCGAACAGAACGTTGGTGGCCTGCGCCGAACTGCATACATTCAGCAGCCTCAATAAAGGATTTTTATCCCAATACCGCCGCAAGCTGAAAGCAGCCGACGTAGCGGTCGTGTATTTTAATCCGCTGACGTTGGAGCACAAACGCCTCGAAAGTCTGACGGAAGAGGATATCAGAGCGGCATTCAAGCGCGAGGATCTCAAAGTGTTTACCAATTCGTCAGAGATGGAAGCATTTTTGAAGTCACTGACCTGGAAGGATGCCAACCTGCTGCTGATGAGCTCCGGCACATTCGGCGATCTTGACCTTAAAAAACTGGCTGCGGATATCCTGGCATAAGCTGCGAAACGCCCTGTCTTAAAACCTATATCCGATGCAATCCATAGTTGTATACTGCGGTTCAAACCCCGGAAAGAATGCACTTTACGCCGAGGCCGCCTATGAATTGGGCGCCGCCCTCGCGAAACGAAATATCAAACTGATCTACGGCGGCGGCAATATGGGCCTGATGGGCCGTGTGGCCGATGGTGCCATGGACAATGCCGGGTTTGTAACGGGCATTATCCCCAATTTCCTGGCTAAGCTGGAAGTGGCCCACAAGACACTTTCGGAACTGCATTTCGTGGAAACCATGCACGAGCGCAAGGCCAAAATGGTATCCATGTCCGATGGGGTGATCGCATTGCCGGGCGGCTACGGTACTTTCGACGAGCTTTTCGAAATTCTCACTTGGGCGCAGCTCCGCATATTCCACGGGCCGGTCGGACTCCTGAACGTGAACGGATTTTACGATCTGCTGCTGCAACAGCTCGACAAAATGGTGGAGGAAGGTTTCCTGCGACCCGATAACCGCAGACTTTTGGTGGTTGCAGAAGATCCGTCCTCGCTCCTTGAAAAAATGGAGCGCTTCCGTTTGGAAAATGTGGAAAATAAGCCGCTGGACGGGTCGTTGTATGTAGATAAAAACTAGCCATTCTGTTAGAAACAATGCGTGCTTTCTGCCTATTAGCCATCGCGGTCGCCACTTCCTTGGGCGCCCACGCCCAACTGGAAAACCTTGGAAAATCGGTCAACACCGAGTACAACGAAATCAGTCCGATCATTTCCCCCGACGGGAAAACGATTTATTTCTCAAGGGTTAGCCATCCGCAGAACACGCACGGCCCGAAAGGCAGCCAGGATATCTGGTATTCCGAACTCAAAAGCAATCAATGGACGCCCGCACGAAGGTTGCCGCCACCGCTCAACAAGGAGGACTACAACAGCCTTTACAGCATTACGCCCGATGGCAATACCTTGCTCATCAAAGGCGCATACAAAAACGGCACTTACGAGACGCGGGGCTTTTCAACCAGTAAAAAAACAGCCCGCGGCTGGTCCGCTCCGGCGAAACTGGAAATTCCGGGCTATACCAAACTCAGCAAGGGCCAGTTCGACTGCGGCTACCTTTCCAATGACGGAAAAGTGCTGGTAATGTCTTTCAGCGAGAAGAAAAACAGCAAAGTCGACGACCTGTATGTGAGTTTCAAACAAAAAGACGGCACCTGGTCCAAGCCTTTGAACCTGGGATCTGAGATCAATACCGCTGATTTCACCGAAACAACCCCGTTCCTCGCGCCTGACGGTGTAACCCTTTATTTTTCCAGCGACCGCAAGGGCGGGCAAGGGAGTAACGACATTTATTACAGCAAACGGATCGACAAGTCGTGGAAACGGTGGAGCCGCCCCGTGAACCTCGGCCCGGCCATCAACACCGACGGCTACGACGCTTACTATACCATTTCCGCATTGGGCGATTTCGCCTACATGGTTTCATTCAAAGACACGGAAGGCAAAGGCGACATTGTCCGCTATAACCTGCAACCGAAACCGTCTCCGGCAGATTCTACTGAAGCACCGATAGCCGCTGTTGTTCCCCCTTCCGACCCTGTCGTGATGATCAGCGGAAAGGTTATCGATTCCAAAACCGGCAAACCGGTCGAAGCGACGATCATTTATGAGGACCTGGCTACCGGCGAGGAAGTAGGAACGGCGACGACTAATCCTACCACCGGCGAATACAAGCTTGTGCTGCCGTACGGAAACAAATACAGCATGCGCGCCGTCGCGCCTAATTTCATTGCCGAAGGCGAGAATATTGACCTTACCGATTCTACCGGCTCGGGCAAGGAAAAGGCATTCAAGGAAATCGCCAACAAATCACTGAGACTAATCCCTATCGAAGAAGGCCAGATAGTGCGGCTTAACAATATCTTCTTCGCCACCGGCAAAGCGACGCTCCGCGACGAGTCGTTTCCAGAGCTTAACCGCATTGCCATTTCCATGCAGGAAAACAAAACGCTGGCCATCGAGCTTGGAGGCCACACGGACAACACCGGCAGCTCGGAATTCAACGTGAATCTTTCCCAGGAAAGGGCCGACACCGTTCGCGAATATCTCATCGGAAAAGGTATCGAGCCCGATCGTATTGCCAGCAAAGGCTATGGCGAGACGAAACCCGTCGCTAAAAATGATACGCCCGAAGGCCAGCAGCGGAACCGCCGTGTGGAATTCAAGATATTGAAGAAATAGGCGTCAGCACTTCATCCTTTTTCCGTTTCATCGCTTTCATTCCAAACAATACCCGCAGGACATTGCTCCGTCGGATGAGGAAATGGTACACGCCGAGGCAAATCACGAAGGTGGCAACACATAGGTAGATAAACTTGATAAACCAATGCACCGGTGCATTGATCAGCGGATAAGCGAGGCAAATGATCACCGTCTGATGCAAGATATAAAACGGGTACACGGCCTCGTTGGCGTATTTCAAGAACGGATTGGTGAATTGGAGGTAAGTATACCCGAATCCGAAGAAAGACAGCAGAATACACCAGGCGTTCGTCGTTTTAATGAGATCATATACCAGCCATCCGGTCGCACTCATGTCCCGGTCAACGGTCCAGTAAAATGCATACAAGACGATGGTCAATGTGATCCAGATGCCTGATGTCAGTCGCCGGTATTTTTTCAGCGTTTCCCAAAAGCGGGTTTGCGTACAAAGAAGGAAACCGGTCACAAAGAGCGTAAAATCGTGAAAATGTTCATTCCAGTCCCGAACCAGGTTATGGGTGGTTGGGAAGCGCTCTCCCAGCAGCATGCTTCCGCCAACGTGCCAGACCACCGGCAGGGCGATCAAAGCCCATGGATTCGCAAAGAATGCGGCCACGCGCTGCGTAAAGCCGGTATAACGCAGCAGCAACAGCAGTAAAGGCAACCCCACCAACGAATAGCAGAAAATATAGACCAGGTACCACAAATGGTGCCAGCTAAAACTCCCCTCGGGGTATGGTACAAACTGAAATACGGTTTTGTAAAAATCGCCGTAGCCATAAGTTTGTCCTTGGGTAAGCCGTTCGAAAAAGATCTGCGGCGGCACGATTACGAACATCCCGAAGACTAGCGGCACAAAAATCCGTATAAAGCGCTCTTTCAGAAAAGCCGCCGGCCAACGTGTCCCAAGCGCGAAATAGACGCCAGCACCGGAGATCATGAAAAGCAGCGACATGCGCCACTGGCTGCTGAACCGCATTGGCCATTCAACTACTTGCGTGATGACATTGTTTTTGATGTGCCAACCCCAATGATTGAAAAACATTCCCACATGAAAGAAGATGAGGATGCCGAATGCGATAACACGAAGCCAGTCGAGATCGTATCGGCGGGTTGAGAGGGATGCAGCATGTAGTTGGCCGGGCTTTGTTTCCATGACAAATAGTTTTGAGTGATGCCCAAAACTACCGCCGCAAAAAGCGACGAAACGACCGTTCTGATCCGTTTGAAGTTCTTCCCGATAAGTCAGAACTTCTGATTAGCGTATTTTTTGCGGTACTCCGAGGGGGTTGTGCCGGTTATTTTACGAAAAGCAGTGTTAAAAGCCGATTTCGAATTATACCCTACCATCTGCCCAATTTCCTCGATTTTAATGTAAGCATTCGCCTCGTCGGCAAGCAGTCGCTGCGCCTCCCGGATGCGGTAGGCCCCGAGAAAGTCGAAAAAGCTTTGCTTCAATTCTTCATTAAGTATTTGGGACAAATGATGGGTCGATACGCCGAGTCGTTTGGAAAGCGCCGGCAATGAAAACCCAGGGTCCAGAAATGGCTGTTCCGCCAGCATTACCGCTTGCAGCTTGCCCAATGTCGCAGACTGGATTTCAGGCGTAAGTGACGATTTTTCATACTTGCGCATTACCCGGTCATTCGGCTCCTGGAAAAACAGCGACTTCCTTAACACCGTAAAGCTGGTGATATAGATGATCAGGGAAATGAATGCGGCTATTATATGGTCGCCGAGATCGTGCGGGAAAGAAACACGGACGATAAAGAAAACCAACACCAGGAAACTCAGCTGCAAGGAGATATCCCTGAACCAGGTTAGTGAGCTTTTCTCTGCGCTGAAAAAAGAAACCCCACGCTGCCGGAAGGCCCTGACCAGGAACACGAAACCGGCAACGGTATAAACGACCATACTGGCGAACGTGAGGTCGTTGATGTGCCATTTGGGCTGAAACATCCAGTCGCTGCCATACCGGGTAGCCGCAATCCGTTCCAGCTCGGGATGAAAGGAGCCAATGTTGGAATTGTATTTGAATTCCAGCCCTTGCGGATACACGAGCACGCACATGTAAACGAGGTAAATCGCCGAAGGCATCAAATGCAGCCATGCCCGTTTAGGAATGCGCTGATTCAGGCCTGTTTGCGTGTAGAGGAATGCCGTTGGGGCCATCAGCAGGTTCAGCGGTTCGCTGAAATCTACCAGCCACAATACCCTGAACATATAATTGGTATAACCCAGCCACACATCGCTGATGATCACCGCCATGGCTAGAATCAGGATTCCCAGAAACAGGTTGGAACGATTACTCCCCCTGGTGTGCGTGAGAAAAACGTAGGCCAAAATAAGCCCCTGCACACATCCGAGGAGAATGAATAGCGAAAACAGGTCGGTACGGATCGGGGGTGAAACGGGAATCATCTGGTTACATCTCGGATTCCAAATATACGAATTCGGGAATGTAATTTCGGGCAGCCGGGTACAGGCCTAAGGCTAGTAAAGTACGATCAGGAAGATAAAAACCACCAGCCATAGTGCTCCCGTAAAATGCCAGTAGCGGGTAAAAAGTTTAATTCGGAGACGATTAGGCGGGTTAACACTGTAAACGAACGAGTCGACGTAGCTCCTGTTCCTGATCGCCTTTCTGAACAGGTAACTCAAATACAGTACGCCGCCGATCATATGCAGCAGGTGAAGCCCTGTTAAAAGGTATATAAAACCTTCGGAAGTATTGACGCCGCTGAAAACGCCCGAATTGACCATTTCCATCCATCCGCCCGCCTGCAACATGATAAAAGTAAACCCGAGCAACAGCGTAGCGCCCAGGAATACCCGGTAATGCAGAAAGCGCTCGTTTGTGAATGCAAGATTCGCTTCGTGTAGTGTAATGCTGCTGAACAGGATCACCAGCGTGCTGAGCCAGAACATGTCCGGCAATGCGACCAAATGCGCTGTTTCTTTGTGGGCACGTAAGAGGAAAATGACAAAGATGGATGTAAAGAGCACCGAGCTGCCCGCAACCCCTAGCCAAAGCATAAAGCCAAGCGGCTCACGACGTTTGGTGAAAGGGTTTTCGGTTTGCTTTGTTGTGTGCTTCGGACTCATCTCCCAATCATTGATATCTTCAAAAAGCGCAATTCAAAGTGAATATAACGACTATTTTACACCTTAATACATAACCCGTGGGTTAAATTTATTTAAGAAAACCCTGCCACAGCCGAAAGTCAGGGAAATGCTGTTTCATATCATGTTCCTGCTCAAAAATGCCGAACAGCGTAGATCCGGAGCCGCTCATGGCCGCATATTCTGCGCCGAGCCCGTACAACTTTGCTTTTATTTCTCCCAATAGAGGATATTTTTCAAAGAGCGTTGCTTCAAAATCGTTCCTGACGCGGCCCTTCCATTCCGTAACCGGCTCCCGAAGTATATTACGTAAATCCTCCGTACTTCGTTTCGCGACTACGCCGGAATATGCTTCAACAGTCGAGATGTGAATTCCCGGATTCACAAGGGCAATCCATTTCCCGGAAATATTAATGTCAATCGGATCGAACTGATCGCCCTTTTTGAAGCAGTACATTGGTTTGTTCCGAATGAAAAAAGCACAGTCGCTGCCGATCAGCCTGGCATATTTTTCCTGCTCCTCAATGGAAATATCCAGGTCGAACAACTGGTTCAGCGCCTTGATGGTAAAAGCCGCATCCGCAGACCCTCCGCCGAGTCCGGCACCGATGGGCACCGTTTTCAACAAGTGTATTTTGACGGGGGGCAGGTTGTAATCTTTCCGAAGCATCTCGTACGCCTTGCCGCAAAGGTTATCCGCCGGATCGCCCGGAATCGCAATTCCATCCGAATGAAAGGAAAAGGTTTCCGACAAAGTGATTTCCAACGCATCCGACCAACCGACGGGATAGAAGCAGGACTCGATGTTATGAAACCCGTCCGGGCGCTTTTCAACGATATTCAGACCTAGATTGATCTTGGCATTCGGAAATACTAGCATTCTACATTCAATTGCGGCAATAGCTTACTGTTCCCAGCGCCATTCCTGGCCGATAATCAGTTCTTCTTTCAGTCCTTGCGAAATCAGGTAGTCACGGGTCTTTTGATCCGATAATTTCTTCACCGCTATATGTTCCGCATTGGACAATGCATACAGGTACATGGACGCAATGCGTACCGTTTTTTCCAGCTGATCCTTATTTACCAGACTGAAATCGTCACAATCCGCGTGGTAGCATTGCAGGACATTGGGATCGAGGTGACCGGATAAGCCGGCAATGGGTACGCCTTCCAGCATGAAAGGCTGATGGTCACTATGCAGCCCTGCCCTGTTGGCCGTCTCATTTTTATACTCGCTGTCAACCGAACGAATGGCCTGGCCGATTGTCGCAAAGAATTCAACCATTTCGTCGCGCCCAAACGTATTGGCGCCATTCGGGTCGTTGGTCATATCAAGGTTCATCATATACGAAACCTTGTCAATCGACCCCGACTTTTTAAGTTCGTTCACAAAATGTTTTGAGCCAAGCAATCCCTGCTCCTCTCCCATGAACAATACGAACTGGATAGTGCGCTCGGGCTTCACTTTCAACGCCTTGAATGCCCTGGCCACATCCATGACGGCAAATGACCCAATTCCATTGTCGATCGCGCCCGTAGCAAGATCCCAGGAATCAAGGTGGCCGCCGATAATCACTTTCTCGTCGGATTTTCCTTTCAGTGTGGCAATTACATTTCGGGCTTTGATGGGCTTCGAAGTGTTGTGCATATCGATATGTGCTTCCAGGGGGCCCTCATCCTTCATCCATTTCCTGATCTCATAGCCGCTCTCATTGGATATGCAGACCGCAGGAATGGAGATGATGGCGCCGGTAACCGAGGCTGTTCCGGTAAGCAATATTTTACCGGGTGCACCATTGACCATAATCATTCCGCGTGCACCATACTTGATCGCCAATGCCGTCTTTTCCGACCGGTGGAGGTTCTTTTTGCCGGTGACGCCCACGAGGTTGATGTTCGCCAATGCAATTTTACCTTTCACTTTATCTTTGAGCGCCAGGAAATCCTCTTCCAATCCGTTGCCTACATCCACGATTTCACCCTGCAGGTTAGATTCCACGGGCGAGTGCGCCAGGGAAACCACCGGGACATCACGAAAATTGTCACTGCTGCCTGGCGCAATGGACAACGTTACGGTGTCGCGCATCCAGGCTTCCACTTCAAAAGGTTGGTACACTACGTCGGTAAAGCCGTAGCTTTTCAAAAGTTTGAATGCATATTCCTCCGCCCTTTCCCCATTTACGCTTCCGGTAAGCCGGTGTCCGATGGTCTTGGTTGCATCACCAAGTGTTGCATAGGCCTTGCTATTCTCCCTGATTTCCCTGTCGAAGCGGGAGAATTGTTTCTCCCATTTTTTATCGATAGGCCGAAACTCTGAAAACAACAAAAACAACCCGCCAATGAGACCGACTTGTACAACTTTCTTCATAATTCCCGATAAAGGATGTCAGCAACTTGAAATTTTACCCAAATATCGCATAGATATTTGACCTCTTGCAAGATAAACACAAAGGAGACCCTAAAATCGACCCTTTAGTTTCATCCGCTCATTAATATAGCCAATTTCCGGATGACCCGGCGACACTTTCTACCAGGGATTCGCAACAATTATATTTAAGTGTAAAAATTACACTTATTATGTTTCTTTTCTTAAAGTTATTTGAACATTTTTGTACTTTTTAGCGCTTATATTTAAACATTGAAGCTTTTCAACTCAAAATAATCATATTTCGCAATGTATTTCCTTGGATTCGATTTAGGCAGTTCGTCCATCAAAGCTTGTTTAATTCACGCAGATACCGGCGCGGTTGCCGCCTCTGCATTCTATCCTGAAAGGGAAATGACTATTGCAGCCCCCAAACCAGGCTTTGCCGAACAGCAGCCTCAGATGTGGTGGGAAAATGCATGTCTGGCTTCCCAGGCAGTGATCAAAAAGGCTAACGTTTCCCCCGACGAAGTGGGTGCCATCGGTATATCATACCAGATGCACGGGCTTGTGGTGGTTGACGAAAACCTGAATGTACTCCGCCCTTCTATTATCTGGTGCGACAGCCGGGCTGTCGAAGTAGGCAACCAGGCGATGGAAGCATTGGGTGAGGACTATGTACTACCCCATTTGCTCAACTCACCAGGCAATTTCACTGCATCCAAACTGGGTTGGGTAAAACAGCATGAGCCGGATGTTTACGCGAAGGTCCACAAATTCATGCTGCCCGGCGATTACCTTGCTGCCCGCATGACCGGAGAAGTCGTAACGACGCCGTCCGGGCTTTCAGAAGGCATTTTCTGGGATTTCGTCAACCAGCGCCCGGCCGATTTCCTTTTCGATCATTTCGGTTTTAATCATAATATCCTGCCCGATGTGCTCCCCACTTTTGCTGAGCAGGGCCGCGTAAGCGCTGCCGCTGCCGCCGAACTCGGACTGCGGGCGGGTATCCCCGTTACCTACCGCGCGGGCGATCAACCCAATAATGCCTTTTCGCTCAATGTCCTCGAACCAGGGGAAGTGGCTGCTACGGCAGGAACTTCCGGCGTGGTCTATGGGGTGAGCGACCAGATCAAATTCGACCCTAAATCGCGTGTCAACACGTTCCTTCACGTCAATCCGATCACCTCGTCATCCCGGTACGGCGTGCTGCTTTGCGTGAATGGTACAGGAAGCCTCAACGGCTGGCTGCGCAATGCGTTGTTCCAGGGGAATATCTCCTACCCTGAAATGAACAACCTCGCTGCCCAGGCGCCAGTCGGTTCCGATGGCCTGTTCTGCTTACCGTTCGGTAACGGCGCAGAGCGTATGCTGGAAAACCAGGATCCCGGGAGCACATTCAAAGGACTTCAGTTCAGCCGTCACGGGTTGAGCCACTTCACACGCGCATCCCAGGAGGGCATCGTTTTCGCGCTTTACTATGGTATGGAAATCATGGAAACCGTGGGCGTCTCGCTCAAAAATATCCGCGCGGGGGAAGCCAACATGTTCCTCAGCCCTGTTTTCCGGGAAACCTTTGCCAATGTATCCGGCGCAACCGTGGAACTATACAATACCGACGGCGCACAGGGAGCTGCCCGCGCTGCCGGTTTTGGCCTCGGCTACTACAAGACCCGCGAGGAAGCCTTCGTAGGACTCTCGGCATTACGTACAATCGAACCCGATGCAAGTCTCGTGCAAGCCACACGTGAGGCTTACGGCAATTGGAAAGCCACACTCGAAAAGAGCCTTTGATAAAGCAATAGACAGGCCTCATATCGATACAGGTATGAGGCCTGGTCAGGCGCGCCCCGCCCTCAGACAATATTCTTGCATGACGCAATGCCCTCACAATGCGGCCTCCTGCTTTTTCTGGATCTCCTCCACTTTATGCGCAGTGACCTCCGGCCGCTTCACCGTCCGATTGTCCTTATCGACATACTGCCGGTAGGTCAGCCTCCCCTCGATCGAAACCATCTTTCCGGTAGTCAGAAAACTTTCGCAGCGCTCCGCCAGATCCCGCCATACGACCACCGAATGCCACACGGTGCTCTTCACCTCCTCTTTGTTCTTGTTCACATAACCCTCATCTGTCGCCAGTGAAAAGGTGAGCATTTTGCCGCCTTCAAATTCCCTGACATTGATTTCGCGGCCTACATTTCCGATTAATTTGACTGAATTCATTTTGACTAATGTTTAGATGATGAATACCGATGCCGGAATGAATTTTGCGAACCGGCAATGCAAAGGTGTGGCGGCCGGAAGAGCGAAGTCGGTTTTTAAACGCTTATAATCGGGTAAAAGCATTTGTAGTCGTTTGCAAACGGAAAAATGACGGCCCATGAACCTCGCAAGCGAATTTCGCTATATTGCATCTCAGGAAAATCTATGCACACTGCCGGGCTGCGAGCGTCCGGCGAAACGGAAAAGACATGAAGAATTGTCAGGAATGCGGCCAGCCTATCATAGGTAGAATGGACAAAAAGTTTTGCTCGGACCTGTGCCGGAATAGCTTTAACAACCGCCTTAATTCGAATTCCTACAACATCGTGCGGAATATTAATAACCAGCTTCGGAAGAACCGCCGGATTCTGGAAGAGCTTTGCCCGGACGATAAATCCAAAACAACGAAAAGCATTTTACTAAGCAAAGGCTTTGATTTTAACTTTATCACCAACATTCGCCCGACCCTAAAGGGCAGCATTTACCACTTTGTTTACGATTATGGTTACCTGGAACTGGACCACGATTTTTATCTGATCGTAAAGGATAAACGATTGGAGAAATAGATATTTTTGCAGGAATTCAAACTACCACCGATGAAAAAAGTAAGCCTCAGCGATTCCGGCCCGAAAGTTTCGGAAGCAATTTATGGTTTTTGGCGATGGACCGACGAAGGCGCCGTTACCACCTCGCAAATTGAAAAAACGGTCAACCTCTGCCTCGATCTGGGCATCAATACATTCGACCATGCTGATGTTTACGGCGACAATACCATCGAAACGCATTTCGGCAGGATCATCGCCAACAAATCGGTGAAGCGGGACGACATTGTACTTTTCAGCAAATGCGGTATCAGGATGTCGGACGATAAGTATCTGACCTACTACGATAACTCGCGTGAGCACATTATCAATAGCATCAACGGTTCGCTGAAAAGGCTCAAAACCGACTATCTGGACATATTCCTGCTGCATCAGAGCGACCTGCTTGCCGATCCGGAGGAAACAGCGATGGCATTGGCCGAAATCGTAACCTCGGGCAAGGCTAAGCACATCGGTGTAGCTAATTTTACAGTTTTCCAGCACCAGCTCCTGGCATCGTACCTTCGCATCCCGATCGTCACAAACCACATCGAGCTCAATCTGATGAATACGACGGCGATCGAAGACGGCCGCATTGACTTTATTAAACAAAGTTTCAGCAAACCGCTCGCATGGGCTCCGCTTGCGGGAGGGAAAATCCTGAACGGCACCGACGAAAAAGCAGTTCGCCTCAGGGCTAAACTGGAAGAAGTCGGCAAGAAATACGATGCCAATATCGAGCAGACAGCCGTTGCCTGGCTTATGAAACTCGGCACATTGCCTATTATCGGCTCGTTGTCGGAAGCGCGCATCCGAAACGGCGCCAGCGCTTCGGATATCAAGCTGAGCCGGGAAGACTGGTATGACATTTACCAGGTCGTCGGGAAATAAAAACTTGCAGGAAAATACAGAAAGGAGCATTGCCCGTATCGGACAATGCTCCTTTCTTCTTTTAATCTTTCAGTTGCTTGGCATCCAGCTTCCTGATAATTTCTTTCTTGTTGAAAAGCAGCCGCCAGACGGCGAAAGTAGTGTCCTGACCCGCCATGCATTTCTTGCAAATGATACTTTCCGCAGAAACGGGGGCATTGTAGACCAGCAGCGTATCATTGAGTTGCTGGAGGTTGTCGCCGGCCTGGGTGTTGCTTTTTGCACTGTAAACGTACGCGTCCAGTATTTCCCGTTCCTTCACGTGCAGGTCGCTGCGTTTTACGTCGTTGATACCAAACAATTCAACTTTAACACCGTATTCCTTCTCCAATGCAGATATTACCGGAATGCCGCTCAGGTCGCGGCAATGCGCCAGACCGGTACCAGGGTTCTTTTCAAGCTCGCTTTTCAGCGACTTTTCTGCAATCTGCGCAATCTTTTTTCCCCACTCATCGGCCGACGAAATCAACTGCACATTGGTTACCCGTTTGATCTGCGACGCTTTTATCTCGCGGCTCAGTTCTTTCGTATTTTCAAGCCTTCCGCTCTTGAAGTCGCAACCCGCCAGCATACCTGCCAGTATCACGATGCCTATTATTCTTTTCATTGTTTCAAATATTGGTCTAATCCATTAAACGGTTTCACCCACAACGCGCAGCCAGCCGCTTGAAACCATTCATTTAGCTAAAATGCGTATCTTTGTGCCCCGAATGCGAGATGCCAAAGATATTCAATAAAGATGATCGATAAATTAGAAGCTATAAAAGAACGGTTTGAAGAGGTCTCTCAACAAATCATACAACCCGAGGTGGTTTCCGACTCTTCACGCTATTCCAAAATCAGCAAGGAGTATAAAGACCTTGGCAAGATCGTGGAACAATATGCACTTTACCAGAAGTTGCAGAAAGACATTGCCGGCACTAAGGAACTTATAGCGACCGAAAAAGACGAAGATCTGCGCGAAATGGCCAAGGAAGAGCTAGATGAACTGGTTCCCAGACTGGAAGAGCTGGAACAGACCATCAAAGAACTGCTCATCCCCAAGGACCCCAACGACAGCCGCAACATCATCCTGGAAATCCGGGGAGGTACCGGCGGCGATGAGGCGGCCATTTTTGCCGGCGATCTTTTCCGGATGTACCAGCGCTTTTTCGAAAAAATGGGCTGGCGCTCGTCGATTATGGACTATACCGAGGGTACAAACGGCGGATATAAGGAGATTATCTGTAAAGTAGAAGGAGAAGATGTGTATGGCAAAATGAAGTTCGAATCGGGTGTACACCGTGTGCAGCGCGTACCCGCGACGGAATCCCAGGGACGCATTCACACCTCGGCTGCATCGGTAGCCGTTCTCCCGGAAGCGGAAGAGGTGGATGTGCAGATCAACATGAACGACGTTCGTGTCGATACTTTCCAATCATCGGGTGCGGGTGGACAATCGGTTAACACAACTTATTCTGCAGTTCGGCTCACGCACATTCCGTCCGGACTCGTCGTAAGCTGTCAGGACGAACGTTCGCAGCTGAAAAACAAGGATCGCGCATTGAGCGTATTGCGCTCTCGCCTGTATGAGATCGAGTTGAAAAAGCACAACGACGCCATCAGCTCGCAGCGTAAATCGATGGTAGGGAGCGGCGACCGTTCCGACAAAATCCGGACTTACAACTACCCGCAAAGCCGCATTACCGATCACCGGATTGGTTATACCGTATACAATCTTCCCGCAGTAATGGAAGGCGACATCGCCGAGCTGATCGAAAAACTCCGCATCGCCGAGAATGCCGAAAGAATGCAGGAAGGGGAAGCTGTTTAATCGCTATTTCGCAGGATACAAAGTCGCGTAGGTTTTAGCCTTGTAACTTTCGAAATCCTGCTTTTTGTGGTAGTCTTCTCCGAAAAAGGTAATGATCTGATGAAATTCCTTTGCTTTCAGGTAGCCGGGAAGCGGCTGGATCATATTGAATTGAGCATCCAGAAAAACGGTTGTCGGGTAGCTCGGCTGGTTGTTGGTTAACGCCAGCGCAATCTCATTTATCCCTCTGCCGCCCTGTTCGAGGTATTTGAACTGCTTGTCGCCAAGCTTGATGGTTCCTTTTTGCTCCGCATCGAGCTTTACGGCATAGTATTTCTTGTTAATGTAGTCAGTTACCGCTTTGTCCTTGAACGTCTCACGGTCCATCACCTTGCACCAGCCGCACCAGTCTGTGTAGACGTCGATCAGGACTTTCCGGGGTTCTTTCTGGATTTTGGCAAATGCTTCTTCGATTGTCAGCCATTGAATGCCTTCGGCAGCGCTGGTAATGGCCGACTCGCCTACCGCATGCTTTTCTTCGACGGATCCTTTACCGGTATCCGCCTTGAAGCCCGCGAGCATTATCAGCATCGCCGGAAATATTATCAGTGATGAAAGAAGTCGTTTCATGGTAATTTTTTAGATTTCTTCTCGTAAACAAATTCCATCCCAAAATCATTGCACTGCATCCGGTACTGCTAACCAGACTCAAAACACCAATTGCATTCAACGAACGGCTTTAAGCTTTTTTGGTTTTAGCCAAAGAGACGAGAATACCACCGGCAATGATCAGCAGCATACCAGTCAGCATCGACGGTGTCGGAATAGCCTCCCCCATCAAAAAGCCGATCAGGACAGAAAACAGGATATTGGAATAACCCACTGCTGCAACGCGCCCGGCCTTATCGTGCGTGAACGATTGCGTAAGCATTTTTTGGCCTAAAAGCGCGGTAAGCCCTAATGCAAGGAAACCCAGCCATTGCCACGCATTCTCCGGCCACTTGAACGTGCCGATCAGAAAATCCAGATGCTCCATAGGATAGTATGTGCCGACCAGCATCGATAAAATGGGCATGACAATGCCGCTGAGCATGAATGAAAGTATAATCGCACGGGTATCGTACACGACGCCGAGCTGGCGGATCGACAAATAGGAAATGGCCGTCAGCAATGCATTACCTAATCCCAGCGCATTATCCCGCAGCGAAGAAGAAAGGTCGGGCCGGAAGACGAACAGAATTCCGGTAAAACCGACAAATATCGCCATCCATTCTTTCCCGTTCAGCGTTTCGCCGATCAGCAGCCAGGAGAACAGCGCGAGGTAAATCGGGTAGGTATATTGATAGGTTGAAGCGCGCCCGAGGCCAAGCGTCTGGATGGCATAAAAGAGCATATACAACGACAATGTCCCCACTACGCCCCTGAAAACAAGAAGTCCCAGTTTCCCTCCCTCTTGCCTGAGCGGCCGCTTCCAGATACTGCTGATGATAAAAACGACCCCGACGATATTCCTGAAAAAAACGAGCTGTACAATGTGGAAATCCCTGCCTAGCCACTTCGAGATGGCGGATGTGAGTGAGAAGAAAAATGCGGCACCCAGCATGAGGTAGATGCCTTTCAGGGAAGATGCAGTCGAAAAATTTTCAGTTGAAGCAGCCAAATGCAATGGGAATTTGCCGCAAAGATAGCGGTTATCGCACACAACGGAAAGTCGGAGGAAATGCCTAACTTTGCACCGCTTGGTGCCATAAGCTGCTTCTAGTCAGCCCTAAGGCTTAATAGGGAATCCCGTTAAAACCGGGAGCTGTCCCCGCAACTGTAAGTCTGCTAATTTGCGTCCGATCCTCATGCCACTGTTCCACGACGGGAAGGCGACGGACGCGAAAGACGAGTCAGGAGACCTGCCAGAGCATTTGATCGGGCCGTTTTCGGAGGAAAAACAGAAGATCACCGCCAACCATTGCGATTAGTGTTTACCGACCGAAGATTTGTGCGTTACCGGATATTATGGGCAAGCTTTGCACTGGCGCTACCTGCTCATGCGCAAAAGGATTCCATTGCACTTGACCCGGTGATCGTGAGAGGATTTGTCCCTCAAAAATTTATGAGTGGGCTTAAAATCCAGCGCATTGATTCTGCTTCGCTGTCGCAGATACGTTATCAAAATATCGGCGATGTTTTGTCGGCATATACGCCCATTGCATTTAAAAACTACGGGCCGGGCCAGCTTAGCACCGCGTCGTTCCGCGGGACGTCTGCCAACCACACTGCGGTGCTTTGGAATGGCCTCAATATCAATGCCCCTACGCTCGGACAAACGGACTTTTCGACGATTCCGGTAGCCGGTTTCGACCAGCTTTCGGTACAATATGGCTCTGCCGCAAGTATCGTCGGTTCCGATGCGGTGGGCGGAAGTATTTTGCTGGCAAGCAATGCACCGGCAAATCCGCTTCAGGTGTCGGCAGGGAGGCAACGGGAAAGTTTTAACAACAAACATACCCGGGCAGACATCCGCTACTCGGTACCATTGCGCGGTCACTGGGCACTTTCGGGCAAAACGGCATTGTATGATAACCGTGTCAACAACGACTTCCCGAATCCGACCCGGCGAACCTATGCGCTTTTACCTACCGAAACCTTTCAAAAAGGCGTCGTGCAGGATTTGTTCCTGCGCTCGCCGGCCGACCAGGAAATTTCCGCCCATGTATGGCTCACCGACAACAAGCTCGTGCTGACGCCCGAAGACGAGCAAGGCCGTGAAATGACCCGCACCACTGCTTATAGAACGATGCTCCGTTATCAAATCCGGACGCTCACGCTACGAACGGCATGGGTACGCGACATTATTGATTACGCCAAAGGGGACCTTTCCCGTCCCGATCACTCTGTAACTGACAAGTTCGCTTCGCGAATTGAAAAGGACTTTACGGTAAATCTGGGTCGTCATTTAAATCCGCTTTCCCTGAAAGCTGGCGGCGAATGGACGCATTATCGCTCGCGTGTACCCGGATACGCACAGATGCCCGTGAGCGAAAACCGCACCGACTTTTTCCTGCTGAGCCGCTGGCAGCCCACATCCCGCATTACCACTTCCATTAACCTCCGCCAGGGCCTCGTGACCGGATTCAATCCGCCATTCACGCCGTCTGTTGGTCTGGAATATGGTTTAATTCAAAAAACGCGCTATCATTTGGTGCTCAAAGGTTCTTACGGCCGCAGTTACCGGGTTCCTACTTTGAACGAGCGCTACTGGAAGGATCTGGGCAACCCGAATGTCCGCCCCGAAACGGGCTGGAACAAGGAACTCGGCCTCGAACAGGCTTTTAGCGAAGCCCTGGGCGGTACTTTGCGGACCTCCGCTACTTTTTACCATAACCGAATCAGGGACTGGACCTACTGGAACCCCGCCACCAGTTACCGCGTCGAAAACCTGCAACAGGTGCTTGCGAGGGGAATCGAGTTGCAGCTGCATTACCTGCGCCGGAGCGGCCCTTGGCAGACTGGGCTCGACGCAGGTTATGCATTCAACAGGAGTAGCCAGGAGAAAGCCTATGATAATTATTCGCAGGATATCGTGGGTAAACAGCTGGTATTTGTCCCTGAACATACGGCCAATGCAAATGCATTTGTCCAATTCAAATCAACCCGGTTTACAGGCCAGTTGCAGGCGGCCAGTAAGCGGTATACAACCTTCGACAATTCACAGTTCCTGGATGGTTACGGCCTGGTAAACCTACTGGCCGAGACTGCCTTCGCGGTAGAGAAATGCAGGTTCGTGATACAAGGGCAAGTGCGCAATGTTACCGACACGTTTTATTTAAATGTCAGAAATAATGCAATGCCGGGAAGAAGTTTTGCATTAAGTTTAACCTTTAGTTATGATTCTCAATAAACCAATGAAAATGAAAAAACAGTTAGCCAGTTCATTAGCAATCGCGTTGTCAACCCTCGTGGTGTGGTCCTGTAACCAAAGCGACCCGGCTCCGAAGGGCGATTATATAAGTGGCGTTTTTGTAATGAATGAGGGTAATTTCTCCCAGAACAACGGCGCAGTTTCCTACTTCGCACGGGAAAACAACACTGCTACCGCTGATATTTTCTCCGCGGCCAACGGGACGACATTAAAAGGAGGTGTGCAGGATTATGCGGCGTCCGAAGAGCAAGGCATCATTCTCGTAGATAACATGTCGGCGGGCCAGGACAAGGTGCAGTTCGTACAACGGTACACTTTCAAAGACGAAGGAACCATTGGCGCACCGGATATCGAGAATCCACGCGAAGTGGTGATCGTAGGCAGAAAGGCTTATGTTTCGTGCTGGGGAACGGATGTAGCGAAATATTCGACCGGGTATGTTGCAGTGATCGACCTCACCACGAAGAAAGTTACCAAGAAGATCAATGTCGCCGACGGACCAGAGAACCTGGTCTATAACAATGGCAAACTTTACGTCGGAACTACCCAGTGGGGTGCGGGCAACAAGCTGGCGATCATCAATACATCCTCCGATGAAGCCGGTTCTCCGATTGCCACACCGGGTACCGCCAATCCGGTAGGCATTGATGCCAACGGGAAATTGTGGGTTAATGCCGGTGATAAAGTTTTGCGTATCAATACGGAAACCAACGCTACCGAAGCATCCCTGGCGATCGCTACCGGCGGTACTAAGACGCCCGGCAATTTCACATTCAGCAATGACCTGAAATCGATATTCTTCGTGCTTTCGTGGTACGATGCGGCCGGTAAGGAGCATGGCGGAACTTACAAATTCTCTATTTCCGACATCCAGATTGCCATGGTAACCCCGCTGATCGCGCGTCCTTTCGCCGGTCTTGCAGTGGATCCGTCGCAAGGGTTGCTCTACGCAGGTGTAAGCCCATCCTACACACAAGCGGGCTACGCGGTGCGCTACCGCACCGACGGAAGCCTGGTAGATTCCATCAAAGTAGGCATCGCCCCAACCGGCTTCTTCTTCCAATAGCCACAAAAAAAGTCTCCCACTTGGGAGACTTTTTTTATTCGTGCCTTATTTAAAGAACCCTTGCGGATCAGGCATTTTGGCTTTTAGAAGTTCTACGAAGTCGAGGTTCAATTGGGTGAAATCCAGCGTCCGGCCCTTGTGCAAATGCTCCCACGACTTATCGAGCTCGTTGAGGTTGTAATGCAGCAACGCCAGATTGTACTGGCCCAACGCGTAGGTAGAATCAATCGACACTGCGTGATTCAGCAATTCGCCCGCCTCGTCCAACTCCTCTTTCCGGCTGGTAATTGCATACAGTTTGAGTTCAACTGTCGACAGGTCCACCAGCAGCGGTACGTTGTCTCCTTGCAGGCTCACGCCCTTACTCAGCATTCTTTTCGCATCCACCCAGTTTTCGCGCTGGTACGATACAACCCCGAGCCCCCAATAGGCTTCTACATTCTTGTCGTTCAGCAGGTGGGCGAGATTGAAGCGGTAGCAGGCCGTATCCAGAGAACCTTCCTGCAAATATTCCCAGGCACGTGTAGCAAAAAAACTGCTGGCCTCCGTGCGGCTGGAAAAAGATTTGTCACATTCACTCAGGAATTTGATCTCTTCATCAATCTGCTCCGACGTCTTACTCACTTCCCCGAAGAGCGGGGTAACGCGCCGCTCTTTCAGATCGAGTGGCTTTTTGGGGGCAACGTTTGTATCTGTGCTTGGACCCGCGCTTGCCAGATGCGTGTTTTGAGCAAAGCTCAGTACAGGTATCAAAAAGGCAAGCCAAATTACAACAGACTCTTTCATAATTGACTTTAATAGAAGAACAGGTTTCTATTGTCCAAGTTAAACGGTTTTATCGGAATTGTATTGCATTACCTGCGTTTACTTCTTCCTGTCGCTGCACGCCGCCCCCTACTGGTATTCCCGGAAGTCTTCCTCGCCGTAGGATAGCTGTGCTTTTTCTCATGGAACGCCCCTTTGAATGTAGGATCTTCTTTGCGCCGCTGATTATCGATCTCACGCAGCATATCCTGCCGCTCCTGGAAGGGCGTTTCGGCAATGTACACATCGTCCGGGAATTCGGCCCTTGGGATTTCCATCCGGATCATCGCTTCGATTTTGCGAATGTGGTACTCGTCGGCGATGGTCATAAATGTGATTGCATTGCCTACTGTGTTGGCGCGGCCCGTGCGCCCGATCCGGTGCACGTAATCTTCATAAATGAGCGGCACATCGAAATTGACCACATGGCTTACCTCGGTAATATCAATGCCGCGCGCTACCACGTCGGTGGCGACCATGACCCGGATAATTCCCTCGCGAAATGCTTCCATGGCATTGATGCGGGTATTCTGTCCTTTGTTCGCATGGATTACGCGCAGTTCCGCCTCGGGTACTACGCGGCCTAGCAAATTCTGGTGTACCAGCCCGGCTACCTCGCGGCTGCGCGTGAACACGAGCACGCGGTTGAACGCCTCCCTATCTTCCAATAAATAAGATAGCAAGTTGATCTTCGTACGGAAATTCGGCACTTCGTACAACGTCTGAGTCACCATTTCGGCCGCAGTTGCCTGCGGGGTAACCTCAATGCGGGTAGGGAATTCAAGAAATTCGTAAGAAAGGTTCTCGACTTTTCCGGAAAACGTGGCTGAGAAAAGCATGTTCTGTCTCTTGCGCGGGATTACTTCCAGCAATTTGCGGATCTGGGGCATAAAGCCCATATCCATCATTTTATCCGCCTCATCGAGCACCATCACGTTCAGGTGCTTGACCACTACTTCTTCCTGAAAATACAAATCCATAAACCGTCCCGGCGTGGCCACGATAATGTCGACGCCCTTTCTCAACGCCTCGATCTGCGTCTTCGGGCCGACGCCGCCGTAAAGCACTATGGTGCGGATATCGGTATACTTGCCCAGCTGCGTAATCGCCTCGGAGATTTGCATCGCGAGTTCGCGCGTGGGCGCCAAAATCAATGCCCGGGGATGTTGTCCCTGGGCATATTTGATGCGCATTAATAGGGGTAATGTGTAGGCAGCGGTTTTGCCGGTGCCTGTCTGAGCGATGCCCAGAACGTCCTGTCCGGCCAGCGCTACGGGTATCGCCTGTTCCTGAATGGGGGTTGGTTCGGTATAACCCGCTTCTTCAATCGCGTTGAGCAATTGCCGGTTGAGCTTGAACTGCTCGAATGAGTTTTGCGTCTCTTGCATTCCGCAAAGGTACGAAAACTAAAACGCTAGCCGGTTATCAGCCTTTCACAACGTCGTCCACCAGCCCGGCGGAGCCAATGTACAGCGGCGACCGCTGGTGAAACGACTGCGGCAAAATGTCCAGAATGGAGCCAAATCCATCACTGGCCTTTCCGCCCGATTTTTCAGCGATGAATGCCAGCGGATAGCATTCATACAGCAGCCGAAGCTTACCTTTCGGGTCTTTTTGGGTGGATGGATAAAGGTAAATGCCGCCTTTGAGCATATTCCTGTGAAAATCGCCGACAAGCGAGCCGATATACCGGGCGCTGAAATTACGCGACTTGCATTGTGCTATATATTGCTGCACAAACGTCGGATAGCTGTGGTAATGCCCCTCATTCACGGAGTAAATCGATCCTTCGGCCGGCGTACCCATGTTTTTGTGCGATAAAATGAATTCACCGAGGGATTGGTCAAATGTAAATCCATTCACGCCATCGCCGGTTGAATACACGAGCATCGTCGACGAACCGTAAAGAATGTACCCCGCAGCCACCTGCTTCCGGCCGCCTTGCAGGAAGTCCTCCATCGAGGCCGGGCCGTTAATGGGTGTTACACGCCTGTAAATGGAGAAAATCGAGCCGATGGAAACATTCACATCGATATTGGAAGAACCGTCCAACGGGTCCATCGCTACCACATATTTGCCGTGGTCGTTACCTGTGTGTATAATGTCCTCCTCTTCCTCGGAAAGAATGGCGCACACCTCTCCCCCGTTTTTCAATGCGCGGATGAAACGGATATTAGCAACGATGTCGAGCTTTTGCTGATTTTCGCCCTGCACATTTTCGGTACCATTGCCGCCGGCAATGTCGATCAGCCCGGCGCGGTTGATTTCCCGGTTGATAATCTTCCCCGCCATGGCAATGTCGCGGAGCAATTGCGACAATTCGCCAGTAGCATACGGGAATGCGCTTTGGCTATGCATGATAAACCGGTCGAGCGTCACGCCCACCGGCACCACCAGGTCCTGTACTGTTTTCGTCGCCATAGTCAATTGAATGTCATGAGATTGGCGGGAAATTTACACCCGGATTTTTCCTATTTCCAAACAGATTGAACTAATAAATTTTTTTAAAAATGAATATGATTTTATCTCCATAAATTCACAGATTAATCCTAAGGGTGAGTCATTTACGTGGTCGTCCCGTTGCACTTTTTAAATGTCAGGCCGACATTAAACAGTATTCCTGCATAACAAAAAAGCACAAGGCGATTATGCCCTGTGCTTTGTAAAGATCGGTATTCCCAATGCTTACTTAAGCCTTGCCAACGCGTCGGTCAAGGTGGCGATCTTCGCTTCGGCATCGGCTTGCTTGGCACGTTCCTTCTCTACAATATCCCCCTTCGCATTCGCGACAAAACGCTCATTCGAGAGCTTCTTCATTACTGAGTCGAGAAAACCTTTGGTATATTCCAGTTCGCGCAGCAAATTCTCACGCTCCGCTTCCACATCCAGCTCGTCGGCCAGGTTCACGAAGAATTCGTCCGATTTCACCCGGAACGACGTTCCTTCCGCTTCTCCGGACACGTAGTTAATGCCTTCCACATTCGCCAGCTTTTCGATCAGCGGTGTCAATGCATTGTAGCGTTCAGCGGATTCTGTCCGGATCGCGAGCGGCAATGCGGTTTTAGGACTGATACCTTTTGAATTGCGCAGGTTCCGGATCGAAGAAACGAGTTCAAACAGTATATCGAAGTCATTCAGCAGCGCTTGGTCGAATCCGGCAGCCTGCGGGAAATGTGCGATACAGATCGAGTCATTTTCGGCTCTTTCGATGATGTTCTGCCAGATTTCTTCCGAAATGAACGGCATGAACGGGTGCAGCAGACGCATTTGGCGGTCGAAGAAGTCGAGCGTCGAATCGTAAGTCGACAGATCGATCGGCTGTTCAAAGCCAGGCTTGATCATTTCCAGGTATTGTGCGCAGAAATCATCCCAGATCAGTTTGTAAATCGAACCTAATGCGTCCGAAATACGGAATTTGGAGAAGTGATCCTGCACCTCGGCCAATGTCTGGTTCAGTTTGCTTTCAAACCATTGTACCGCCAGTTTCGAGCCTTCAGGAACCGGAAGCTCGCTATCGACCGTCCAGCCTTTTACCAAGCGGAATGCATTCCAGATCTTATTGCCAAAATTCCTTCCCTGCTCAATCAGCTTCTCGTCGTAAGGCAAGTCGTTACCCGCCTGCGAGCTGAAAAGCATACCGGTACGGATACTGTCCGCGCCATATTTATCGATCAGATCGATCGGATCGGGCGAATTGCCGAGCGATTTCGACATTTTACGACCCTGCTTGTCACGCACGATACCCGTCAGGTACACGTTCTTGAAAGGATACTGGCCGCGATACTCATAACCCGCAATAATCATCCGCGCCACCCAGAAAAACAGGATTTCAGGAGCGGTAACAAGGTCGTTGGTTGGATAATAGTAGTTCACATCCGCATTATCCGGCTCTTTAATCCCGTTGAAAACCGAGATCGGCCAGAGCCACGACGAAAACCAGGTATCCACCACGTCGGGGTCCTGGGTCAGGTCTTCTTCGGTCAATGCGAAAAGCTGATATTCGTGCTGTGCCTTGCGCAATGCCTCCCGCTTCGATTTTGCTACGATGATTGTGCCGTCGTTCAGGTAATAGGCCGGAATGCGGTGGCCCCACCAGAGCTGGCGGCTGATGTTCCAGTCACGCACGTTCTCCATCCAGTGGCGGTAAGTATTTTTAAATTTCGCCGGGATCAGCTGCACCGTATCGTTCATCACGTTCTCAAAAGCCGGCTTGCTGATTTTCTCCATTTTGAGAAACCACTGCTCCGAAAGTCGCGGCTCTATCACCGAATCCGTCCGCTCCGAATGCCCTACATTCGAACGATACTCCTCCACCTTCACCAGGTTACCCGATTCTTCGAGCATTTTGATGATCTTCTTCCGCGCCACAAAACGCTCCTCACCCACGAGAATCTGCGCTTTGTCATTCAATGTGCCATCTTCGTTTAAAAGATCGATAATGGGGAGGTTATGGCGTTTTCCAAGTTCGTAGTCGTTGGTATCGTGGGCCGGCGTCACTTTCAGGCAGCCCGTACCAAACTCCATCTCCACGTAATCATCCGCGATAATCGGAATAGCACGGTTGATCAACGGAATCAACACCTTTTTACCGATCAAATGCTGGTAACGCTCATCCGCAGGGTTCACGCAAATCGCCACATCCGCCATAATCGTCTCCGGACGGGTAGTAGCAATCGTCACCCCTTCCTCCATACTCCCTTCTCCATTCTCCCCAACAAGCGGATAGCGCAGGTAAACCAACTTCTGATTCACCTCCTTCATGATCACCTCCTCATCGGACACGGTAGTGCGTGCCTGCGGGTCCCAGTTCACCATGCGGTGGCCGCGGTAAATGTCCCCTTTGTTGTAGAGGTCAATGAAAACATCGATAACGGAATCGTACAAATCCGGCTCCATGGTGAAGCGCGTACGGTCCCAGTCGCAGGATGCACCGAGCTTGCGGAGTTGTTTCAGGATAATGCCGCCGTATTTGTGCGTCCATTCCCAGCAGTATTCGATGAATTCGTCGCGGGTAATGTCACGCTTGCTGATGCCGCGCTCTTTGAGCATGGCCACTACTTTGGCCTCGGTAGCGATGGAAGCGTGGTCGGTGCCCGGTACCCAGCATGCCTCTTTGCCTTCCATCCGGGCTTTTCGGATCAGGATATCCTGGATAGTATTGTTAAGCATATGCCCCATGTGCAGCACGCCGGTGACGTTCGGCGGCGGGATCACAATGGTGTAGGGTTCTTTGTCAGGATTGGGTTTCGACTGAAAGAACTTGTTCTCGATCCAGTAGGAGTACCATTTATCCTCTATCTCCTGAGGGGCATAAGTTTTGGAAATCATTGCGTGTTCAGAAATTTACCGTAACTGTCGGTTAGTCATCTTAAAAAGACGGCAAGTTAGCGGTTACGGGCGATATTTCTAAACTATTTGCTCCTCTTTGCGGACCGGCAGCCAGATCGTAAATGTGCTTCCTTCACCCGGTTTGCTTTGCAAGCGAACGGTACCATCATGTGCCTCGATCATCTTTTTGACATAACTCAACCCGAGCCCGAAGCCTTTCACGTCATGTACATTGCCCGTAGGCACGCGGTAGAAAGTGTCGAAAACGCGCTGTTGCTGCTCACGGTTCATACCAATGCCCTTGTCGGCGATGGATACGGCAATGCCGCCGTTTTCATTTTGGGTACTGATATTTAAATGGAGTCTTTCAGGCGAGTATTTGATCGCGTTGTCGATGAGGTTATTCAAAATATTGGAGATATGTACCTCGTCGGCGGCCACTATATCTTCTTCGGCATCGAAATGGAGATCCACTTCCCCTTCTTTCTGTTCGATCTGCACGCTCTGGCCATTCAAAGCCGCGCCGATAAGGTCGTGAATGTTGGTTTCGGTGATTTTAAGTTTGACGTGCCCTTTGTCGAGCAATGCCATTTGCAGTACTTTCTCCACATGCGTGCCGAGCCGGCGGTTCTCTTCCCGGATAATGCCCAGGTAACGGTCGAGGCGCGCGCCCTTGGGCGTATCCATCAACGAAGCCGAATTCTCATGTGCCATTTCCGCCGCCAGCGCGATGGTGGAAATAGGCGTTTTGAATTCGTGGGTCATGTTATTGATAAAGTCGTTCTTGATATCGGAAAGCTTTTTCTGACGGAGAATAGTGGTGACCGCCATGTAGAAGCAGGCCATGATCACGATGATCAGAATGCCCGATCCCCCAAACATTACACCCATATTGCTGAGAATATAGCGCTGCTGGTCAGGGAAAAACACATACAATGCGTTTTGCGCACCCAAGGTCTCATTCGGGAAAAGCGAGGCCTTATACGAGCGCGCCTCCCACTCTCCCGGGCGCATGCTCACGGTCGAGAAAATCAGGCTGTCGGAAGACTGGCCCGGCACCGCACCCCTCACCGCAAATTCGTAAGGCAGCGTCACACCGTTTTGGATCAGCTGTTTTTTCAACAACGTATCCAGCAAAAAACGGTTCACACGCTGCTCTATAGGTCTTTTGGTGTAAATAAAGTCCTTCATAACCTCTTTGAGCAATTCGGCGCGATCAGGCTCTCCACTGCTGAGGATCACTTTTGACTTCTGCTTTACGCCTCTCGTATTTTCCGGCAATGCCACTTTCCGGTTCGCCAGATTCCCGGGCACCGAGTCCCTTATAGTTAAATCTCCTTTCCGGTGGATAGTAGGATCAGCCATTCCCCGCATTGCATTTCCCAAACGGCGCTCATCGTCCAGCCGGCGGCGCATGAACTCGTCGATCCCGGCCATACCATACTGCTGGGCCTGGAAAAATTCCTCGATAATGCGCTGCTGATGGTCGACCATTACCCTGAAATTCGGGCTCAGTACATCGGTAGGAACCGCCTCGGTGATGATCTGGTAATGTATTTCTTCGCCATTGGGGCCCATGGCGATCTCCATGCGCGGCTGTACACGCGGCACCAGCTCCTGTACCGGCGGCTTAGGTTTCACGGGTGCGCTCCGCTTGATGGGCATTTCGCGCAGCTGCGCAATGCGGTCGAGCCTGCTCTTCTGCTGCTCGGCTTCGATGCGCCGTTGCAAAAGGTACATCATTTCCTGTTTTTCCAACCGGTGCACCACCTGCTGTACCGATTCGGACACCTTCTGATTGAACTGGTCGTTCCGGATGGCGATCGCCTCCCTGATCCAGTACCACTGAAAGCCGATGAGCCCGATCAATGCGAGGCACATCAACCCTACGATAATTTGTATTTTCCGCTTGGTCATAATTTCCGCTTCCCATGTGCAACGCCGGAGCTGCTTCGCCCGACATTTTGCCAGGAACAAATTTAACGTTTCGCCCCCGGCAGAAGGCGTTTTTAACATTATTTAACAACGCCCCAAGCAACGTAGCCATGGTTTTGCAATTCATTCATACTCAAAACAAAAACTACTTTATGAAAACTGTTTCAATTCAAAAACTGACATGGTCGCTGCTGCTCGTGGCGGCGCCAGCCCTGCTGTCCGTTGCGCAGGCCCAATCCGACAAAAAGCCCAAGAAGGACGACGACGGCAAAAAGACGAGCATTCGGATCCGGGTAAGTGAAGACGACAACGGCAAAACCCGCGACATCGAAAAAAGCTATCAGGTAGGTGCGCTGAGCGATGATGAAAGGCAGAAATTCATCGACCAAGTACTCGATTCGCTGAATGTCGATAAAAAGCGCAAGCAAACTATTTCCATCACCGTCGATGACGGCAACGACGGCATTGCCGCCAGGAAGCGCAAAAAAATGATCATCGACCACCGCGACCCGCGCGAGCCGATGGCTTTCCATTGGGACGGCGATTTCAAATATGACCTGGATTGGGATTCAAAGAAATTCAGCGAAGACATGAAAAAATTGGAGCGGAATTTCAATGACATTCACCCCAAAGCCAAGATGATGATGCGCGATATGGGGGATTTAGGAAGGAATTTCAGCAAGAACTTCGATCTGGCCTGGGACAACCATGACAACAACGTAAAGGCATCCAGCATCCGGTCTTTGAATGCCTACGCCAACAACCCCGCCGACGACGCACTCAACCTGCGTTTCAGCGTGCCGCAAAAAGGCAATGTGACCGTAACGGTGACCGACACGAAAGGTAAGGAAGTAGGCAAAAAGGAAATCCATGAGTTCGAAGGCGAGTACGTGGGCCAGGTCGAACTTAAGAAAAATACAAAAGGTACGCTGTTCGTAACGGTGGTCCAGAACGAAGATGGAGCGGTGAAAAGGGTGGTTATCCCTTGATTGGAGCCACTTTTACGATAGCGAATCCCCTTCACCGGAAGCCGTGGAGGGGATTTTTGTTGTAAAAATTATGCAACAATTTCGCACACATATAGTAAGAGTTGTAAATTTGCCCCTTATTCACCAATCTACCGCGACATCAATTTTTGAAGCAACTATGCTGAATCTTATACTGTTTGGCCCTCCGGGCGCCGGGAAAGGTACCCAAAGTGAAAAAATAATTGCAAAGTACAATTTGATCCACCTTTCAACAGGAGACCTGCTGCGCTCCGAAATCCAGGCCGGAACCGAGCTGGGACTGAAAGCCAAAACTTTGATGGATCAGGGCATTCTCGTGCCGGATGAAGTGGTGATCGGAATGATCGACAACAAGCTGAAAGAGCATCGCGACGCAGCCGGGTTCATCTTCGACGGTTTCCCCAGAACGGTGAAACAAGCCGAGGCGTTGGACAACCTGCTCGCCAGCTACGATGAAGGCATTTCGGTGATGGTGGCATTGTCCGTAGACGACGATGAACTGCTCGCACGCCTTTTGAACCGCGGCAAAACTTCCGGCCGTCCCGATGACCAGAACGAAGAACTGATCGCGAAACGCATTCAGGAATATAACAGCAAAACAAAACCCGTTGCCGACTACTACCAGGAACAAGGTAAGTTTGTCGCTATCAACGGAATAGGCGAAATCGATTTCATTTTCGAGGAGATCTCGAACGCGATCGCAGCAGCCTGATTTCTACTTTTCACTATACTCACATGGCCTCCTCTAACTTTATAGATTACGTTAAAATCAATGCGCGCTCCGGAAACGGCGGTGCCGGTTCCATGCATTTCAGGCGTGAAAAACACGTTGAAAAAGGCGGGCCGGATGGCGGTGACGGCGGTCGCGGAGGCCACGTGATATTGAAAGGCAATGCCCAGCTGTGGACATTGCTGCATTTGAAATACACCAAGCACGTAAAAGCATTCGACGGCAAAGGCGGCGAGGGCGGGCGCCGGACGGGAGCAATCGGAAAGGACATTATCCTGGAAGTCCCGCTGGGCACGATTGCCAAAAACGCCGAAACCGGCGAACAACTCTTTGAAATCACCGAAGACGGACAGGAAATGATCCTGCTCCGCGGCGGACGAGGCGGAATGGGTAACGACCATTTCAAATCAGCCACCAACCAAACGCCCCAGTACGCCCAACCCGGCGAGCCCGGAAAGGAAGAATGGTTCATCCTGGAACTGAAAGTATTGGCGGACGTAGGTCTGGTAGGATTCCCGAACGCGGGAAAATCCACATTGCTCTCCGTGGTTTCGGCCGCCAAACCCGAAATCGCCGACTACCCCTTCACTACCCTGGTTCCTAACCTCGGCGTAGTACCCTACCGTGACTACAAGTCCTTCGTCATGGCCGACATACCGGGCATTATCGAAGGCGCTTCACAAGGCAAAGGTCTTGGCCTGCGCTTCCTGCGCCACATCGAGCGTAACTCCATCCTGCTGTTCCTGGTGCCAGCCGACAGCGAAGACATCGAAGCGGAATACCAGACACTGGTACAGGAGCTTCGTTTATACAACCCTCAATTGCTCGATAAAAACCGCATTCTTGCAATCTCTAAAATGGACGTAATCGCTGACGAAGAGCGGATTACACTACAAGAAAAGTTACCTAACGGTATCCCGACACTTTTGATTTCTGCAATAACCCAAGAAGGGATTGAACAATTAAAAGACAGGATATGGGAATTGATTAATTCTCCGTTTTCCGTACAATAATAATTTCTTGAAAGAGGCAACCTTTCGGTGCAATTTGTGTGTCCAAGCAGTTATTTCAAAGAATTTACAGTCACTATGAGACACTATCTACCGTATTTCTATTGGGTAGTATTTAGTATTATTTCTCTTACCGCACACGGACAAGTCAGCATCGATTTCCCTTCCGATCGCGCCGTTTTCCAGCGTGATAAAAATAACAGAGCCAATATTTACATCGCCGGTAGCTATACCAAAGTTGCCGATAAAATTGAAGTAAAACTCACCCGACGCACCGGTTCCGGCGCAGATAAAGACTGGACGTCTATCAAGGATAACCCTCAGGGAGGTTTCTTTTCGGGAACGCTGGTGGATGTGCAGGGGGGCTGGTACAAACTCGAAATCCGCGCGTTGAAAGGTGGCCAGGTAATTGGTAACACAAGCGCTGTCGAACACGTGGGCGTAGGCGAGGTATTCATGGTGGCAGGACAGTCCAACGGCCAGGGATTCCGGAATGTAGAGCCGGACAGAACATTCGACTGGGGTGTTCAGGGCGCGGGAGAAGACCAGGTGAGCGCGGTAGATTATTCCAATGTGCAAACCGTGGGCGGGCTTCCCGGTATCGGCTCGGACTACCCGTACCCTTCATTCCGGCATGTTGATTCCCAGACAGATATTGCGCCCAGAGGAAGGTCTGCCTGGTGCTGGGGAAGGCTGGGCGACCAACTGACGCGGAGACTAGGCGTACCCGTGCTGTTTTACAATGTTGCCTGGTATGGAAGCTATGTAGGCGCCTGGCGGGAAAGTATCAATGGCGGAAGGCCTAAATCGATTTATGCAGATAATACGTATTTCGAGCCAGCCGGAATGCCTTATGGAAATATGCGGGATGTAATCCGCCGCTACACATCACTCACAGGGCTCCGGGGAGTGCTCTGGATCCAGGGAGAGGCCGATAACGACCGGACCAATCCTCCTACAGACCGCAATAGTTACTTCAACGACCTGAAAGCCGTAATCGAAGCTTCGCGCAACGAATCCGGCAAGGATATTTCGTGGGTGGTATCGCAGACGTCCTACAACAACATGAATGGAACGGACGCCGAGGTAATTCAAGGGCAGGGAATGGTTATCAATGGCGTACCCAATGTGTTTCAGGGACCTCTGACGGATTTAATACAGATTCCGCGGATAGATTATCCCACGAATCCCTCCCTGGGAGTCCATTTCGCACAGGATGGCCTGACCCAACTTGCAGACGCCTGGTACAACAGCCTCAACGACGATTTTTTCAACCGCTCCAACCCTTACCAGGGGATGACGCCGCTGAGCGTTGTCGCTTCCTGCGCGGGCAATGGTAATGTGACCTTGACTGTGGAAAATGGCGGGCTGCGTGATTTCAGTTGGAGCAATGGCAGCAATTCCAATAATGTACAGGTCGGAAACGGCAGCTACCGGGTTTCTGCCAGGGATGATCGCAACAACCTGATCTGGTCACCTGAAATCCGCATTTACGAGCAGATTCAGCCCAGCCAACCCACTATTGCCATCGAGGGAAGTAACCCCGTATGCGTCGGCAACACCGCCATGCTCGTGTCGAGTTCGGGCGAAAATGCGGTTTGGAACACAGGTGCCACGGGCGATCGCCTGCCTGTGACGGCAGGAGGCGATTATTTTGTGAAAGTGAAAAATATCTATGGCTGCGAGTCCCAATCGGAGAAGATCACCATGCGGGTGGTTACTTCGCCTTTGCCTGACAAGCCGAAGATCACCGCATCGGGTGGCCTTACATTCTGCCAGGGCGGCGAAGTAACGCTTACCTCCGATTCGAAGGTTAAGAGTGTCTGGTCAAATGGTGTTACCAATGCGAGCATTACAGCAGTAAGCTCCGGCGATTTCCGCGTCCGTGCATTGAACGACGAAGGCTGTTATTCCCCTGAATCCGACCAGGTGACGGTGAAGGTAAACCCACTGCCTGCCAAACCACAAATATCGCTAAGCGGCGAAACTACCTTCTGTGACGGCGGGAACGTCACCATGACATCAAACTACGACAGCGGCAACATCTGGAGCACCACTGCAACCAGCAAATCCATTGCTGTTACCACCACCGGAACCTTCTCGCTCACACAGCGCGACGGCAATGGATGTGAATCCAAATCCGACGAAGTTGCCGTGAAGGTAAATGCGCTGCCAGCTACACCGACGATCACTTCATTACGGCCTACCACATTCTGCGACCGCGACTATACCAGGCTGCGCGCCAGTGAGGCATTCTCCTACCAATGGAGCAACGGGTCTACCGACCGCGAAATAGAAACACGCACTTCCGGCAATTTCACCATTTCGGCCAGAGATGCCAATGGCTGCGTATCGCCGGTATCTCCTGTGGTACAAGTGGTATCCAACCCGCTTCCGCCGACTCCGGTAATTACAGCCGACGGCCCGACCACATTCTGCGCTGACCTGAGTGTGAACCTGACGTCGACGGCTGCCGCGGGCTTTCTATGGAGTAACGGCGCATCCACGCAAACCTTGAAAGTGACCGTTGCCGGCACCTATTCCGTGCAGACGATCAATCAGTTTCAATGCTATTCGGACCCCAGCAACCAGATATCTACCCAAACGCTCGCATTGCCGCCTTCACCGACCGTGACTGCACGCCAGGCAACCACATTCTGTGACGGGGATACTATTTTCCTCAAAGCTTCCAATGGCAATGGGTTCTTCTGGAGCAATGGCCTGGAAGGCGACAGCATTGAAGTGTTTACAACAGGAAACTATGCAGCGCGGATTGTAGACGGTCAGGGCTGTTACTCACCTTATTCAGCTCCGGTGGCCGTGGATGTGAAGCCTTCGCCGACACCGCCGACAATCAAAAAAGTTGGTGTATACACACTTTTGGCGGAAAATAACCTCGAAGCAGGTGATCACGTATGGAAGTATAACGATGTGGAGCTTGCTGAAAACAGTGCTACCCTGAAAGCGGTACGTGCCGGTAACTATGTAGTGAACAACACGATAGTTTACAGTGCGACACTTACCTGTGCATCCGAATTTTCGGAACCATTTATGTTTTATCTGGATACCGAGAATCCGGGTTTTGTAGCTTACCCCAACCCGAACACGACCGAAAGGGTTACCGTTGAAACCCTTGCCGACGTCGTCAATGCAGAGGTGCAGATTATCGACAGCCGTGGTGTGGTCCACCGTACATTCAGGGTCGCTAAATTTGACAAACAGCATTATTTTAATCTCACCGGCCTTTCCAGCGGACTCTACATCGTCCGGATCGTTTCTTCATCGCTCAATGCATCGCAGAAGCTGGTGATCGTGCGATAGAATATGCCATTTATACATTAAAAAACAGGCTGCCCCGGTCATACGGGGCAGCCTGTTTCAATATTGCCTGAAACAATTACTTCACAACAAGCGCCTTCCTGACTTCCTGACCATCCTTTCTGACCACGCGAATCAAATAGGTTCCTGATACCGCATTGGCGATGGTCACTTTTTCGTGGTGCTCTCCCTGACCTGCTATTGCCCGCTTCTGCAATTCTTTCCCCAGCATGTCGGACACGATCAGGCTTCCCTCATTGCCTTTTTCCAGGTAAAAATCAACCGCAAACTCCCCGTTGCTTGGATTGGGAGAAATTGTCAATTGTTGCTCCGCGCTGGCGATCACCTCTTCCTGAACGCCCATGCGTCCGCCAAGAGGAGCCGGTGTGACGCATATCTTGTCCTGACGACAGCTTCCTCCCCCAATACCGCGAATCCTGATCGTGCTGGGTCCCGCACGCATGTCCAGGTAAAATGATTCCTCCCTTGGAACGATATTCCATGAGCCTGAGCTAGGCAGGTTCAATGTCGTTTCAGGAAGCAGTCCATCCAGCTTGACTGACACCGTAGGGGCAGATGAAGCATAATAGCGGAGCGTTACCTTGTACCTGCCATAATAGGGCGCATTTTCCACGCGATAGGTAACATAATGGTTATTGTCATTCTCCAAACCACGGGTACTTCCATTCGAAGCATTGGGGTCGGAGGTGATAGCGCCATTGCCCTCGGACGACTCTGCCTCCAAGCATGCATTAAATGTTCCTACATAAGGCTGCACATTGACCATGATGTCCCTTGTCTGTGTAGGGCAACCGGGTCTGCTTACCGAAACTCCCATTGGCTGATAACCCACCGTTCCACCGGCATAACCGGATATTACCGTAAAGGTATTGGACGAGCTAGTTGCTCCATCGCTCATGGGTGACCACACATATGTGAAGTTTCCACTCCCACAATCCGGGCCGGTACAGTTTGCGGTCAAAAGATCCAGCGTTCCAACTACCGGATTATAGTTAGCGGCAGTCGCGGTAATATCATAATTACAGCCCGGTGTAGTGGATGCCAGCGTAGTGATGTTCGATCTTCCGTATCTCGTACTACAACCCGGCTTGTCACCCTTTATCCAATAAGAAACCGTTTGCCCTGTCGGGATACTGGTAGAGAATGTCGTTCCGGTCACTCCGTTTTCGACAAGCTCCGGCGCCCATTTGTATGTTACCCCGGAACATCCCGGCCCATAGCAATTTGCTGTCAGGGTAAAACCCTGGTTAACATTCGGCGTATAGTCTGTTGATGTGATGAGCGTATAATACTCACAAGAGGTAGACGGTGCCGGACACGTTTTCGGTTCGAAAATCCATTTGTTGGCACCAAATGTGGATATTTCGCTGGCTGGCACAATGTTGATGTCGCTAACCGCAGGCAGGTTCGGATTACCTGTTCCCCAACCGTCCACACCCATCGCGAACCCGCCGGTGCTCTTCACCAGGCCATATCGTGTATCACTTCCGGCCTGTTCTATAAACTGCTTATTCCACTTGTGTCCTGCGGAGCCATCATATGTTCCCACCACCGCCTTAGTACCGGATTCTATGACCGCCAATGTCTCGTTTGGATTGTTGGACATCGGCGTCAGCCTGATCTGCGCTTCACCCTGGCCGTTGGCCGGTGTAAGGTAGTTTACTTTAAATATCTGCGTATCCTGATTATTGGCTGCCTGTACTTTCAACGCTTGCGAAGTGTTTGTAAGGTAAAGGTTCGTAGCGGCCACGCGAAGGGCAGCGCAACTCTGGCCCGACGAATCTGCCGGATTTAACAGGCACACTGCTGCCAGTATGCCTACGGGTAAACGTAACATGTTGAGCATCTCTAAATATTTAGTTGTGAATGAAATTGGTTTGCTGATCCAGCGGGCGCTTAACGAAAAATTGCGCCCCGGAACGGAGCGCAATTGGCATCGATTTTATCTGTTGATGAGGATTTTCTTGACTTCTATATTATCGCGTTTGATAACATTGAACAGATACATTCCCGGGGCACCGTTAGCTACATTGAACTTCTCCCGGTGAATCCCATTTCCTACAATACTTCTTTTTTGTAGTGTCTGTCCGGCGATACTCGTAACGGTCAGGTCTGCCGGCTCGCCTTTTTCCAGATAAAATTCAACTTCAAACTCTCCTTTGCTCGGATTAGGGAAAACCTGGAGTTCCTGTTTGCTTTCATTCTGGGAAACTAATTCGCCGGCTCCTATTCTTGCTGTCGAATTAGGATCGGTTACACAAATCCTGTCCTGGCGGCAGCTTCCTCCACCTACACCCTGGATTCGGATTGTGTTGGTACCGGCATTAAGGTTCACATTGATCGTCTCCTCCCGCCAAACAATATTCCAGCTATTCGATGCCGGAATCTGGAGGGTTTGCGAAAATCCGGAAACAGCTACTGATACATTGATAGAAGGCTGCGATGAGGCATAATACCGAAGTTTCACTTTGTAAAGGCCCGCAACAGGGACGTTGATTACCTCATAGTCAACGTATTTATTGTAATTGAATTCATCTCCCCGCGTTGATCCGTTGGATGCGTTGGGATCCGAAGTAACCGAACCGTTTCCATTGGAATTTTCTGATTCAATACACTGGCTGAACGCGGGATTTGTAACCCCGTCCTGTATGTTAAGGCGCAAGTGGGCCGATTTGTAGGTGCAGGAGCTAGCGTCTTTCGATGCGATAACAGTGTAATCAATCACGCCCGTGTATGGCGGTTCCACTGTTTGCGGATTTCCATAAATCCCGCTTTCCTGCCCCTGAGCGGCCCATTCGTAAGCTACGCCCGAGCAACCGCTGCCCACGCAAGTCGCCGTCAGCGTGAAGGGTACGTTCAGCTGCGGATTTAGATTAGATGTGGTGAGAGTGATATTGAAATCGCAGGTACCGGAGCTTGCGGGACAAGTTCTGCCTTCTAAAAACCATTTGTTAGCTCCGTAAATATCTAAATCACCAGCCGGTACCATGTTAATATCCGACCATGCGGATGGATCGCCATTACCCCAGTTGTAGGTACTGCCAAACCCCATATTCGAGCCTTTCTGAATAAATCCGACGGTGCCGTTGCCTGTGTTCTTTTGTTCCCACAGTTGCTCATCAACTCCCCGATAAAGGAATAGGGGCAACACCGCATTGTCCCAGCGTCTTGTCAATGCGTTTGCCCCCTGGTAAATTGAATTGTGAGGAGTAATTCTTTTGTACTGGCCCACATTTTCAAATCTGAAAATCTGACTGGGCTGGTTATTAGCAGCCTTCACCCGAAGTGATGTACTTTCAGCAGTCAAGTACATGTTGTTACTCGCCAATCGAAGTGCATAACACTGGGCTGAAACTGTGTCTGCGTTCAACGCCAGCAGACCTGCCGAAAGGCACAAAGTTGCCGCCGGTTTGCGCAAGGCGCGCAAAAAGTTAGGTAATGATTTTTCCATCAAGTGATCGAGTAAAAATGTTACAATAAAAACTACGTTTGATTAGAAATAAATCGACTCCGACTAGAACTATTTATGCAAATAATTTAACATTGGTTACAAATCCTACATTTTGTCTACTTTTATTTAACCACCAGACACAAATTTAATATCTGGTTAATAAGGCTGTGAAACACGCCTGTACACCTGCTACTATCCCAATCTTTCCGCGTCTATCTACCGTAAATCAAAAAACCCGGAATAGTGATATTATAGCCGAAATAATCCCTTACATTTGTGACCGTTTTGTAAGTGAGCGGATTACCACATCAAACTTCATTTAGGCGAAAAAACTTTACCTGTATCAGAGTTACCAATGCGTTATAGAATTATTCTTCCGGTAGTGGCAAAGGCATTGCTGTTGATTTGTCTTGTTTCATCGACAGTTTTTTCTCAGATCAAAATCACCTCTCCAACCTTTCAGGCCGTATATCAACGCGATATTTCCGGGCAGAGAGCGATAACGGTGTCTGGTACCTTCACAGCTCTGATGGACAAAATAGAGATAAGGGCTGTCCCTGTAGTTCAGGGGCAAGGCGTGGAAACACCGTGGAAAGACTTGCAGGTTGCGCCAAAGGGCGGCGTCTTTTCGGGAGAGATAACGCTGTTCGGTGGTTGGTATACGTTGGAGGTACGCGGTGTTGCCGATGGTAAAGTGGTCGGACGCGATATTTTAGCACGAGTCGGCATTGGTGAAGTATTCATTATCGCTGGTCAGTCGAACGCTCAGGGTCTTAAAGACAAACCAACGCCTCCGGGTGCCGCTGATGACCGCGTGATTTATATCGACAATTACGACAACGATGAGTTTGGTGAATTTAAGGATGCATTGACCGATCCCCGTCCCCCAACCTTTTCCAAGATAACAAGCAATATTAAGACAATGTCCCCGCGCGGCCAGACCGCCTGGTGCTGGGGAGCTTTGGGAGATTTACTGGTTACAAAACTCAATGTGCCGGTACTCTTCATCAATGCAGCATGGGAAGGTACTGCCAGCGAGAACTGGGCTGAAAGTTCGGCCGGAAAGAAAACAGTGAGCTACTACGGCCACGAATATGCGCCTGAAATGCCCTATGCAAACCTCAGAATCTCTGCAAAGAATTATGGCAGTCAATATGGGGTACGCGCAGTTCTCTGGATGCAGGGCGAAACGGACGGTTTCTTCGGCATTACAACTGCTGCCTATCAGAAGAATTTACAGGCTGTGATCAATAAACTTCAGGCGGATACCCAGAAACGGATTACGTGGGTAATTGCTCGTACGAGCAGGGCATCCAACGACAGGAATATTCCGTCGAAACCTTACCCGGCCATCATTGCGGCTCAAAATGCAGTACTCAACACACCGTTCAACCCGACTTATCCCGGTCCGGAAACTGATCCTTTGGTGCCCAACCGTGTAGATGGCCTCCACTTTGAAGGTGAAGACCAATTGAGGATTCTCGCTTCGGCATGGAATGACGCATTGAACGCCAACTTTTTCGCGACGGTGACGCCGATGGCGCCCGTGGCTGTGCCCACTATCACTACCACCTGCGTTCAAAACAATGCAGTAACGCTTTCTCTGCCAGCAGGATATGCTTCCTACCAATGGAGAAGCAGCAAAAGCAGTACACCCATCGGTATCGGCAGCAGCATTACCGTCACTCAGGCGGCCACATACAGCGCCACCGTTCGTGATGCAGCCGGAAACTCCATTCTGACTCCGGTGGTTGTGCTCGATCATGACGCACGACCTGCTCAGCCAAGCATCCTGCAATCGGGTGAGCAGCAAGCATGTGCCGATTCGTCGTTCCGGTTCTCGGTTAATGACGAAGGATACATTTATAACTGGTTCAAAGAAAACACCACAACGCCGGTAACTTCGGGGGCAATTGCGAGCATCGCGGAGAGCGGCAACTATTATGTGAAAGCGCAGAACATTTTCGGATGTATTTCCGATAACTCCGCCTCTTCCAAATTGACGGTCCGCGCAAAGATCTCCAAACCTACCATCGAACCATCCGGGCCATTCAGCGTGTCGGCGAGCATTCCGGAAGGAAGCGAAGTGAACGAGGTCTTCGTGTGGAGACGTCCAGGTTCCGAAACCGATACGACGGCCACACTGGTTAAAATCCTGAAATCAGGAGTTTATACGGCCAAAGCGAAAGTAACCTACACCATTGGCAGCAACAACCTGGTTTGCTACTCCGATACCGCTTCGAGAGAGTTCAAAACCAATGAGAAAAACGAAGTGGTGATTTACCCGAACCCAAGCCAGGGAGCCTACATCTATATCGAGTCGCGGGACAACATTAAAGACGCGGCGATCGAGCTTTTCGACATCCGGGGTAATGTCATCAAAACCACCGCTCCGAAGCTCCTTAATGGCCGGATGCAGATCGAAGTAGGCCTCTTGCCGACGGGCAAGTACATTCTCCGCGTAACCGGCCAGGGAGAGAGCCTGACGAAGCAAATTGTGATCAGATAAACATTTCTTCCCGATAAAGTACTAAATAAGCCCCGCCACCACGGGGCTTATTTAGTATGATACTAATTAGACAAAACAAGAAGGAAAGAATTTGATTGATAAATTTGCAAAGGCTAATTTTGAGAGACGGGGAGGAATGTAACCCACTGAGAACAGTTTTTCCGTTATTCCTGCCCTCTGTAACCGGATCATTAGAATGAAAAACGAATATCTTCCTTCCGATTATTTGCCCATCATTGTGCAATTTTTGCTCGCAGCCGGTTTCATCGGCGGCACGATGATTGTCACCCACCTTATCGGCCCGAGCCGCAAAAGCAAGAAGAAAGACGATCCCTTCGAATGCGGTATTGAGTCGGTGGGCGATGCCCGGACACCCATTTCGGTGAAGTACTTTCTCGTAGCGATCCTCTTCGTTTTGTTTGACGTGGAGGTTATTTTCATGTACCCCTGGGCAGTTAATTTCAAGGGCCTGGGAATGTTCGGGTTTGTAGAAATGTTATTGTTCATGGCTCTGTTGCTATCGGGCTTCTACTACGTGATCCGCAAGGGCGTACTGAACTGGGAGGAATAGGCTTCGAACATTGAAATACAAAGAATTATGAAAGAAGTAAAGATAGTGGAGGCTCCGCAGGGACACAGCGGATCCGGTTTTTTTGCAACTTCATTCGACGAAGCGATAGGGCTGGCACGCAGCTATTCACTGTGGCCGTTGCCATTTGCTACTTCATGCTGCGGGATCGAGTTCATGGCTACCATGGGCGCACATTACGATATTTCGCGTTTCGGTTCCGAACGTCCGAGCTTCTCGCCACGCCAGGCCGATTTGCTGATGGTTATGGGTACCATTGCCAAGAAAATGGCGCCGGTAGTAAAGCAGGTTTACCTTCAAATGGCTGAACCCCGCTGGGTGATGGCCGTTGGCGCCTGCGCTTCAAGCGGCGGTATTTTTGACACTTACAGCGTTTTGCAGGGTATCGACCGCATTATCCCCGTGGATGTATACGTACCCGGCTGCCCGCCGCGCCCCGAACAGATCATCGACGGCCTGATGCAGATTCAGTATTTGGCTCAGAATGAAAAGCTTCGCCGCCGGAATACCGACGAATACCAGGAACTATTGGCATCATATAATATTCAGTAACCCCCTATGCTTACGAACCAGGAGGTAGCCGAAGGGCTTTTGGAAAAATTCGGCGATCAGGTTTTCGACTTCGAGGAGCCGTATGGTTTGTTGACGCTCTCAACGACCCGCGAAGAGATTATTCCATTGATGGAGTTCCTGAAAGACCACAAACACTACCAGGTTATATTCCTGACCGACATTACGGGCGTTCAATTTCCTGATAATGCAGGCAAAGAATATATGGTCGTGTACCACATGCACAGCTTCGTGCACAACTTCCGCATCCGCATTAAAGTATCCCTTTCGGCAGCAGATATTCATATTCCGACGGCGACAGGCCTCTTTGCCAGCGCCAACTGGATGGAGCGCGAAACCTACGATTTTTTTGGTATCTTGTTTGACGGGCATCCGAACCTGAAACGCATTCTGAACATCGAAGAAATGGACTATTTCCCGATGCGTAAGGAATACCCGATGGAGGACGCCACCCGTGAAGACAAAATTGACGCCCTTTTCGGCCGATGATCTATATTGAGTAAGATATGGCAGATATTGAATTATTACCGCATAATGTCCCTTCTCAAAGTGAGTTGCCGGAACTCGTAGAAGAGCTGACCACCCTCAACCTCGGCCCGACACACCCTGCTACCCACGGTATTTTCCAGAACATCCTCAAAATGGATGGCGAAAAGATCGTTTCGGGTGAGCAGACGATCGGTTATATCCACCGGGCCTTTGAGAAAATCGCCGAAAGAAGGCCGTTTTACCAGATTACCACGCTGACGGACCGCATGAACTATTGCTCCTCCCCGATCAACAATCTGGGATGGCATATGACGATGGAGAAGTTTCTGGGCGTGGAAGTTCCCAAGCGCGCGCAATACATCCGCGTACTCATGATGGAGCTCGCACGCATTACCGACCACATTATCTGCAACAGTATCCTCGGCGTGGACACCGGTGCATTCACGGGCTTCCTGTATGTTATGCAGAAGCGCGAGGAAGTCTACGAAATCTACGAGGAAGTGTGCGGAGCGCGCCTCACGACCAATATGGGCCGCCTCGGCGGCATGGAGCGTGACCTTTCGAGCACGGCTATCCGCAAGATCAAAGAATTCATCAAATCTTTCCCACCGGTACTGAGAGAGCTCGAAAAGCTGCTCAACCGTAACCGGATTTTCATGGACCGTACCATTAATGTAGGTCCCATTTCGGCAGAAAGAGCATTATCATACGGTTTCACCGGTCCTAACCTGCGTGCTGCGGGTATAGATTATGACGTGCGTGTGATGAACCCGTACTCGTCTTACGAGGATTTTGAATTCGACGTCCCTATCGGACAGAATGGCGATACTTACGACCGCTACATGGTCCGTAACGAAGAAATGTGGCAAAGCCTTCGCATTGTAGAGCAAGCCATTAATAACCTTCCCGAAGGGCCCTATTATGCCGATGCCCCCGAATATTACCTGCCTCCCAAAGATGAGGTTTACCGCAATATGGAGGCGCTCATTTACCATTTCAAAATTGTAATGGGCGAGATCGACGCACCGGCCGGGGAAGTATACCACGCTGTGGAAGGAGGAAACGGCGAATTGGGCTTCTACCTGATCAGCGATGGTGGCAGAGCCCCGTACCGTCTGCATTTCCGCAGGCCAAGCTTTATTTATTATCAGGCATATCCTGAAATGTGCAAAGGCTCATCACTGTCGGACGCGATCCTGACGATGAGTAGCCTGAACGTGATTGCAGGTGAACTGGACGCTTAAAGTTTGTTAAAGACCTATTTAGAAATGACCGAATCACCTAATCTGGTTGCGTTCACACCCGAACGACTTGAAACAGTAAACGAAATTATCGCACGTTATCCGGAGGGCCGCCAGAAGTCGGCTCTTTTGCCCGTTTTGCACGTTGCCCAGGAACAATGGGGCTGGCTGAGCAGCGAGGTGATGGATTATGTGGCCGGTATTCTGAAAATAGAACCTGTGGAGGTTTACGAGGTAGCGACCTTTTATACCATGTACCACCTCGACCCCGTAGGCAAGCACGTAATCGAATATTGCCGTACAGGGCCTTGCTGCCTCATGGGCGGCGAAGATGTATACGGGCATTTGAAGAAAAAACTGGGTATTGAAGCCGGTGGAACTACTGCCGACGGCCTGTTTACCTTGAAAGAAGTAGAATGCCTCGCAGCATGCGGCTGGGGACCGGTTTTCCAGATCCGTGAGCAGTTTTACATGAACCTGACCAACGAGAAGGTCGACCAAATCATAGAAGATTTAAGTAAATAAGCTTTCAGGAGCTGAAAATATTATCCTCAAATGGCTAGAAAAATTTTAACGGAGCATATTAATGTCCCCGGTATCGAAACCTTCGATGTTTATCGCAAACAGGGAGGCTATACTGCCGTTGAAAAAGCTATCAAAACCATGACCCCGGAAGAGGTGGTGGAAGAAGCGAAAAAATCAGGCGTGCGCGGCAGAGGTGGTGCTGGTTTCCCGATGGGTATGAAATGGGGCTTCCTGGCCAAGCCCGAGGGCGTTCCCCGTTACCTGGTATGTAATGCCGATGAATCGGAGCCGGGTACGTTTAAGGACCACCATCTGATGAAGTCCATCCCTCACCTTTTGATCGAGGGGATGATCATTTCTAGCTTCGCATTGGGTGCCAACAAGTCGTTCATCTACGTGCGCGGCGAGCTTATGTACGTGATACGCATTCTGGAAAAAGCCATTGCGGAAGCGAAAGCACAAGGTTTTTTAGGTAAAAATATCCTCGGCTCAGGCTATGATCTTGAACTGGTCGTGCAGCCGGGCGGCGGCGCTTACATTTGCGGGGAAGAAACCGCATTGCTCGAATCGCTGGAAGGAAAAAGAGGTAACCCAAGAAACAAGCCGCCGTTCCCTGCGGTGAAAGGTCTTTACCAAAGCCCTACTGTGGTAAACAACGTGGAGTCGATCTCCAATATGCCTTGGATTATCAACAATGGCGGCGATGCTTATGCACAAATCGGAATCGGCAGAAGTACCGGTACCAAACTGATTTCGGCATCCGGCCACATTCAAAAGCCGGGCGTTTACGAAATCGAACTGGGTGTAAGTGTGGAAGAGTTTTTGAATTCGGATGAATATTGCGGCGGTATCCGCAAGGGCCACCATTTGAAAGCACTGGTAGCCGGTGGATCATCGGTACCCATTCTTCCTGCAAACCTCATTATGAAGACTGCCAATGGCGAAGATCGTCTGATGACGTACGAATCGCTTTCTGACGGCGGCTTTGCAACAGGTACCATGCTAGGTTCAGGCGGATTTATCGTTTTTGACGAAACAGCCTGTATCGTTCGCAACACCTGGAACTTCTCGCGTTTTTATCACCACGAATCCTGCGGACAATGCAGCCCGTGCCGCGAAGGAACCGGCTGGATGGAGAAAGTCCTCCACCGCATCGAGCACGGTCACGGCAGCATGCACGACATCGATCTGCTCGTAGATATTTCAAAGAAAATAGAAGGTAACACCATTTGTCCGCTCGGCGATGCCGCAGCCTGGCCCGTAGCCAGCGCGATACGCCACTTCCGCGACGAATTTGTGTGGCATATCACCAACCCGCAGGAAGCGACCGCTCCGGGCGCGGTTTACATGGGTGATATGGCCCTGGTGTAATAGATCTCAGAACATTGTAGTTGACTGGACATGGAAGAAGTTAAACCCCAATTGTTGAAAATTACATTCGATGGCATCGAAGTTGAAGTAGAACCCGGCACAACCATTATGCAGGCGGCGCGCAAAATCGCCGAAGCGGATGAGAGCCAGGGACACCTCGTTCCGCCGGCGATGTGTTACTATAAACCCCTTCCGGTTTCGGGAGGTAAATGCCGTGCTTGTCTCGTAAAAGTATCCGCGGGTTCCGCCAAAGATCCCCGCCCGATGCCGAAACTGGTACCGTCGTGTATTACACAGGTCCAGGATGGAATGATCGTTGAAAACACGACTAACCAGGCCGTGCTCGACACCCGCAAGAGCATTGTAGAATTCCTGCTGATCAACCACCCGCTCGACTGCCCTATCTGCGACCAGGCCGGTGAATGCCATTTGCAGGATTTTGCATTTGAACACGGTTCGGTGAAAACGCGCTACGAGGAAGAAAGAAGAACATTCGATAAAATCGATATCGGTCCTTACGTGCAGCTGCACATGACGCGATGCATTCTTTGCTACCGCTGTGTGTACACCGCCGATCAGATTACCGACAAACGCGTTCACGGGGTGATGAACCGCGGGGATGCTTCGGAAATCAGCACGTACATCGAAAAAGCAATCGACAACGACTTCTCAGGAAACGTCATCGATGTTTGCCCGGTAGGCGCATTGACCGACAAGACGTTCCGCTTCAAAAACCGCGTGTGGTTCTCCAAACCCGAAGACGCGCACCGCGATTGCGACAAATGCTGCGGCAAAACGACCGTTTGGTACCGTGGCGATGAAGTAATCCGTGTAACAGCCCGCAAGAATACCTGGGGTGAGGTAACCGACTTTATTTGCAATACCTGCCGTTTCGAGAAGAAAAATACCAGCGACTGGGTATTGGAAGGACCTACCAAGGTGAAGCGCAGTTCGGTGATCTCCGCCAACAAATACCGCAAGGACCTGGTTGCCAAACCGGATTTTGCATTGAAACTGGCCGCAACGCAGTTCAAAAACATCGACGATTCGCGCCCGTATGTTACCGACGAAGAAACGATCCGTCACCAAAGCATCGAGAATAACGATAAGGCCAACCACCGTTCACTGGCGGCCAACAATAATTAAGACAATCAGTAGATAAAGCAGCCGGATAAACTTGCTTTCAAATGGATTTAGTAGAATTTTTGGTTAAAACCGTAACCATCGTTGCCGTCTTCGGGCTTACCCTCGTCATCGCCATGTATTCAACATGGGCCGAACGTAAGGTAGCAGGTTTCATTCAGGACCGCAGCGGGCCTAACCGGGCAGGCTGGGGCGGACTTTTGCAGCCGCTGGCCGATGCCGGTAAAATGTTCTTCAAAGAGGATTTTATTCCCGCGTTAGCCAACAAATGGCTCTTTATCGCAGGCCCGAGCTTGGCGATGCTCACCGCATTGCTGGCGAGCGCGGTAATCCCATTCGGCAGCACCTTCCGCATTGCGGGCCATGAAGTGGCATTACAGGGCGTCGAGTCAAACATCGGTATCCTCTACGTATTCGGCGTTGTGGCGCTCGGCGTGTATGGTATCATGGTCGGTGGCTGGGCTTCCAACAACAAATTCTCACTCCTCGGAGCGATCCGCGCAGCTTCGCAGAACATCAGCTACGAGGTAGCAATGGGTCTGTCATTGATCGCGATCCTGATGATGAGCAGCTCGCTTTCATTGGGCGAAATCGTGGCGCAGCAGCACGGTATGAACTGGAATATCTTCTACCAGCCGCTGGGTTTCATCATTTTCATTACCTGCTCTTTCGCGGAATGTAACCGCGTTCCTTTCGACCTCCCCGAGTGTGAAACGGAGCTTGTAGGTGGTTACCATACCGAGTACGGTAGTATGAAACTCGGTTTCTACCTGTTTGCGGAGTATATCAATATGTTCATTTCTTCGGCGATCATTTCCGTACTTTATTTCGGCGGTTATAACTATCCCGGAATGGATTTCGTGTACGAACAGCTGGTGAAATCGTTCGGCCCGGAAGTAGGCCACAACATCGCTACCTTGATCGGAACGGCTGTCTTCTTTGGAAAAGCATTGTTCTTCGTGTTCTTCTACATGTGGGTACGCTGGACGATCCCGCGCTTCCGCTACGACCAGTTGATGAACCTGGGCTGGAAAAAGCTGATCCCTCTTGCTATTTTTAACATCATTATCACCGGTGCAGCCGTGCTTTTCTTAAAGCCTGTGATCACCGCGTGGTTGAATTAATATTAAAATCGTATTGCCATGCAATTGACAAATCGCTCAAAGCAAGTAAGCAATAAACAAATGACGCTGGCGGAGCGCGCCTACCTGCCTGCCATTGCAACAGGACTGGCGATTACGATCAAGCACTTTTTTTCAAAGAAAGTAACGATCCAATACCCGGAAGTGAAACGGTACCTGGGACCGGTTTTCCGCGGAAGACATATCCTGAAAAGGGACGCCGACGGCCGCGAGCGTTGTACAGCCTGCGGTTTGTGCGCGGTAGCATGCCCTGCCGAAGCCATTTCAATGGTCGCTGCGGAGCGTGTAAAAGGAGAAGAAAATCTGTACCGTGAAGAAAAATACGCCGCGGTATACGAAGTGAATATGCTGCGTTGCATTTTCTGCGGCCTTTGCGAGGAAGCTTGCCCGAAACAGGCGGTTTACCTGCGCCACGACGAGTTCGTACCTGTTTTCACAGAGCGTGACCAGGTGATCTGGGGTAAAGACCTGCTCGTGGAAGATATGAACAACCGCTATACCCGCGAGGCCTGGACGAAGGAAGAAGCCCGCGCACTGGACGCCAAGAGAGCCAGTGGCGAAGTAACCAACGTTGTTCCCCGAGCTATTCCCTGAGTGGTAAACCAAGACTGTCAGCAGTTACTAACATTATGAATTCAGCAGTTTCATTTTTTTACTTCCTTTCGTTCCTCACCATCCTCAGCGCAGTGATGGTGGTGGTATCACGTAACCCCATTCACAGCGTCCTGTACCTGATCCTGACGTTTTTTACGCTTTCAGGACATTATATTCTGCTGAATGCGCAATTCCTGGCGGCGGTAAATATCATCGTGTATGCCGGGGCGATCATGGTACTTTTCCTCTTCGTGATCATGTTCCTGAATATGAAGCAGGACCAGGAGGAAGCGAAGACCAATCTGACCAAAATAGCCGCCACGATCGTCGGCGGGACGGTATTTGTGATCCTTTTCGGGGCATACCGCAAAACTGCCATCGAACCATTCAACCCGCAGACTTACGATTCGCAGATCGGTATGATCGAAAGCCTCGGTCACATGCTTTTCCGCGATTATCTGTTGCCATTTGAGCTGGCTTCCATTCTGTTGCTCGTGGCAATGGTTGGAGCTGTATTGTTAGGTAAAAGAGAGATCGGCGAGCGTCACTTCTAGCTTAGATTTCAGTTTTCAAAGACATAAAAAATGGAGATGCCCTTTCGGACATCTCCATTTTTGTTTTATCAGCCTCCCTGCTAAGCCTCTTCTACTTCCGAGTAGGCTTCTACGGGGATACAAGAGCAAATCAGATTGCGGTCGCCGTAGGCGCTGTCCACACGGCTTACGCTTGGCCAGAATTTGTTGAAGCGCAGGTAAGGCAGCGGGAATGCTGCTTTTTCGCGGCTATACGACCTTGTCCAGTTTTCTGCAAGCAACACGCGCGAAGTGTGCGGCGCATTCTTCAGCACATTGTCTGTACGGTCAGCAATACCTTCTTCTACTTCACGGATTTCGTTGCGGATCGCGATCATTGCGTCACAGAAACGATCCAGCTCGGCTTTCGATTCCGATTCGGTTGGCTCGATCATCAATGTACCTGCAACCGGGAATGAAAGGGTCGGTGCATGGAAGCCGTAGTCCATCAGGCGTTTTGCCAGATCCTCCGCCTCTACGCCGGCAGCTTTGAAGCCACGGCAATCGACGATCATTTCGTGCGCACAGCGGCCATTTGTGCCGGTATAAAGTACTTCGTAATGACCATTCAGACGTTCCTTGATATAGTTTGCATTCAGGATCGCGAATTTGGTGGCATTCGTCAGTCCTTCGCCGCCCATCATCGCAATGTAGGCATACGAGATCGTGAGAATGCTTGCGCTTCCGTAAGGTGCCGCAGAAACCGCTCCGGCTTGTCCGGAAGGTAAATGCTCGGAATGCGTACTGAAATTCACGTGACCCGGCAGGAACGGCATGAGATGCTCGGCAACACCGATCGGGCCTACGCCAGGGCCGCCGCCGCCGTGAGGAATACAGAATGTTTTATGCAAATTGAGGTGGCAAACATCCGCACCGATGCTGGCAGGACTGGTAAGGCCTACCTGCGCATTCATATTCGCACCGTCCATGTAAACCTGCCCGCCGAATGAATGGATCATTTCGCAGATTTCGATAATGCTTTCTTCGTATACACCGTGTGTAGACGGGTAAGTTACCATCAGGCAAGACAGATCGCTGGCATGCTGCTCCGCTTTCGCACGCAAGTCTTCCACATCGATATTACCACGGTCGTCGCATTTCGTTACTACCACCTTCATACCGGCCATTACGGCGGAAGCAGGGTTGGTACCGTGTGCCGACGACGGGATCAATGCCACTTTACGGTGTGCTTCGCCGCGGCTCTCGTGATAGGCACGAATGGCCATAAGACCTGCATATTCGCCTTGCGCCCCTGAATTTGGCTGGAACGACATGGCCGCAAAGCCGGTAATTTCGCAAAGCCATATATTGAGTTCGCTCACCAGCTGCGCATAACCACCCACCTGGTTGGTAGGCGCAAACGGGTGAATACCACCGAATTCCGGCCAAGTAAGTGGGATCATTTCGGCAGTCGCATTCAGTTTCATGGTGCAGCTACCAAGCGAAATCATCGAATGCACCAGTGAAAGGTCTTTGTTCTCCAAAGATTTCAGATAGCGGAGCATTTCGTGTTCGGTGTGATGCGTGTTGAACACCGGGTGGGTCAGATATTCCGACGTTCTCACCAGGTTTTCAGGAAGGGAGAATTCCAGCTCCTCGTCGATCACCATTTCACCCTGGAAGCCTGAAACTTCGGCGAACACATTCAGCAATGCGATCACATCGTCAAATGTTTTGGCTTCGTCGAAAGAAACGGAAACACTATCTTCACCGTGATAGCAAAGGTTAATTCCATATTTCAATGCCTGCTCGCGCAATTTGCGTGTCAGAGGCGTCTTGATCGTCACGGTATCGAAATAGTTTTCGGTGACGATCTCATAGTTGAATTTCCGTACTGTATCCACAAACAGGCGGGTAAGGCCGTGTACGCGTGCCGCGATGCCCTTAATGCCCTCCGGCCCATGGTATACCGAATAGGCTCCGGCGATCACCGCCAGCAATACCTGTGCGGTACATATGTTGGAAGTAGCCTTTTCGCGGCGGATATGCTGCTCGCGCGTCTGCAAAGCCATGCGCAATGCCCGGTTGCCTTCGCCATCCACGGACACACCGATAATGCGGCCCGGAATCTGGCGTTTGAATGCATCTTTGGTAGCAAAATAGGCTGCATGCGGGCCACCATAGCCCATCGGCACACCGAAACGCTGCGAAGAACCGATCACAACGTCGGCGCCCATTTCTCCCGGCGATTTCAGCAATGTGAGTGCAAGCAGGTCGGCGGCAACCGCTACGGAAATCCCCAGCTCATGAGCAGAAGCGATGAAATCGGTATAGTCGATCACCTCGCCGTCGGTAGCAGGATATTGTACGAGCGCTGCGTAAATGTTTTCGTCTGTCAGGTCAACCGTCGCATGGTTACCTACCACCACGTCGATACCGATCGGCTTCGCGCGGGTATAGATGAGGTCGATCGTTTGAGGGTGGCAAAGTTCCGAAACGAAGAAAGTGTTGGCTTTCTTTCTCGAAGCGCCCTTCACCGCGTGCAGCATGGTCATTGCTTCCGCTGCCGCTGTGGCTTCATCCAGCAAAGACGCGTTGGCGATCTCCATGCCGGTCAGGTCGGTTACAACCGTCTGAAAGTTCAGGAGCATTTCAAGCCGTCCCTGCGCGATCTCCGCCTGGTAAGGTGTATATGCGGTGTACCAGGCCGGATTTTCGAGGATATTCCTCAGAATGACGTTTGGTGTGATGGTGTCGTAGTAGCCCGTGCCGATATATGATTTCAGCACTGCGTTTTTGGAAGCAATTTTTTTAATGTATTGTAAAAACTCCTGCTCCGATTTGGGCCTCGGCAAATTCAGTGGTTTTGGTAGACGAATCGCAGAAGGCAGAGTCTGGTCAATCAGTTCATCCACTGACCCGGCTCCGATGGTCTTCAACATTTCCTGCAATTCCTGTTCATCTTTACCGTGGTGACGGTTTTCAAACTTGTCCTGGTTTCGAAGATTAACTTTCATTCAAGTTAGGCTGAGAATGCCGCTATTAGGTGATTTTAAAATACAAAAGTAAGCAAATCCAACCAAATCTCTCAGAGATTGATGGCTATGCTTACTCTTGATTATGTACAAAATGTAACGGCAGGAAGTTCCTAGTGGTTAGGGCAGCCGCAATCTGTTTTTCGTTTGAATATTCCAAGGAATTTCTTGGACCTGGGCTTCTTGTAACCTTTGTATTTTTTCTTTTTACCAAACAATTCCACTTTGGTAGCGTCAGGTGCCGCCGCAGCTGAAACTGTCTGCACGCCTGAAACACTGCAGATCAGCGCCAGTACCAAAAGCCAGGGAGTGATTTTCTTTATCATGTTCGTCGCGAGTCAAAGGTTATTAATGCAACGCAACGCTTCCCGCTTTCGGTATGCATTGCGGCGACCCTTTCACAATTTTCCGAAAATATTACGCCTTTACCAATTCCAGGATCGTGATTTCCGGTAGGATACCCACTCGACCAGGATAACCCAGGTAGCCAAATCCACGATTGACGTACAAATACTGGTCGTTCTCTTCATACAGCCCTGCCCATTGTTTGTAACGGTACTGCACCGGGCTCCATTTCACCTTCCCTATTTCCACGCCGAACTGCATCCCGTGCGTATGCCCTGCAAGCACAAGGTCGATGTCTTTGTATTTGGGTAAAACCTGCGCTTCCCAATGGCTGGGATCATGCGAAAGCAATATTTTCACGGGGTAATCGTCGGTATGCTGGTAAGCCTTCTCCATATTTCCGTATTTGGCAAAATTACCCGCTCCCCAGTTCTGGATACCAATCAGGCCTATCGACTCGCTATCTACGGTGATCGGGCGGTTCTCGTCGAGCATCAGTTTCCAGCCCAGCAACTTGTGCGCTTTTTTCAGATCTGCCAGGTTGTTGGTCTTGGCTTGCACATCGGGCCATTGGAAGTAGTCACCATAATCGTGGTTCCCGAGCACTGAATGCACGCCCAGCGGCGCCTTCACTTTATCGAAAATATTGATATAGTCTTTAACCTCCCTTGCCCGGTCGTTCACCAGGTCGCCGGTGAAGAATGCGATGTCGGGCTTTTCTTTCATCAACATTTCCACACCGCCCTTCACTGCCGTCTTGTTGAAAAAGCTACCGGAGTGAATGTCGGATAGCTGGGCGATTTTCATCCCGTGAAACTGTCGGGGGAGGTTTTTCAAAGGTACCTTCACGCGGCGGATACGGTAGTCGTGTGCTCCGGACAGGATTCCGTAGGCGAATGTACCCATTAACCCGGCACCAGCGACCACGGCCGTGGTCGCCAGAAACTGCGAACGGGGGATCGTCGGCTCACCGGTTGCAGGGGAAGGTGTAGCGACGGAAGGTGCGAAAAAACTGACGATCCATTGCAGAAAGCGGCGCACATCATCGATCAGAAGGATCGCAACGGCGAGTAATTTGGATAAATAGGGAATGGCGATAAATGCGACTACAAATGTACGTGTCGTGCTTTTGAAGTAATCCGGCGGGAGCAGCTGCATGCCGATGTAGGCGCCGAGGGTAACGAGCGTCAATGCCCAATAAGCCCCGCCGATCCAGCGCTGGGTCAAAGGAGCGAGGCCGCGAATGGCCAGTTTCAAGCCTTGCCAGACATACCAGTCGATGGCGAAAAGAATGAATGTAAGTATGATAAAAAAGAAGGTTCTGTTCATTGTGAAATGATAGTTGTCATATCAACGACAAACATATGCAATGCTTTTCACGTTCAGCGCCCGCGCGGGATTTTGGATGAAAGTTTGGAATGGATGAATGAAGGTTGATTTCGGCAGCTAAGCGGTTTTCGGTACTTTTGCAGCTTATCTTTATCAGTTATGCCAAAATACGATTTCAAACGGTTTCACATTCGCTCGATGAATGCAGGATCCGACCAGGAGCGAGCAGCGATCAATCAGGAATTGAAAGACCTGTACGCATCGCTGCCCGACGATGAAAAAAAGATTTTCAATGAAGAATTACAACATTTCCTCACCCACGAAGTCGCGCGGATCAAATCGGATTACGAATCGGTGAAAGGGCTGGACCAGCCGAACTGATCAGTTCAGACGCGGGTCGATGGGATAATGCGCGATGGAGCGGTATTCGCCGCCCATATTGCGGAGGATCTCACGCCAGAAATTGCCTGCAGGCGTTGAAAACAGAAAATCGGAAGTGGTACTGGAAATGATCCATGAGTCCTGCTTGATCTCATCGTCGAGCTGTCCGCCGCTCCATCCGGAGTAGCCGATAAAGAACATCACGTCCTCCTGTTTCAGCGTATTCAGGTTCAGCAGTGTCTTGACATTCTCGAAATCGCCTCCCCAGTAGACGTCCTTCATAATCTCCGTTCCGCCGACAACAAGGTCGGGACGGCGATGGATGAAATGCAGCGTATTTTTTTCGACAGGACCACCCAGATGCAGCGGGATGTCCTGGTAAATCGTCTCGTCCAGCACGTCGCCCAGGAACAGATCGGTGGTTTGGTTCAGCACAAAGCCGAAACTCCCCTGTTCATTGTGCTCGCACATGAGTATTACCCCCCTTTCAAAATTGGGATCGCCCAGAAACGGCTTGGCAATGAGCAAGCTTCCTTTTGAAACTTTCGCGGCTGACGGCATGACCTGGCAAATTGTTAATTCAACAACGAAATATATTTATTTTTCGCACTGAAAAACGGATATTGCCCAAAATATAATAAAAATAAGATCATGGCATTGATAAAATCTGTACGCGGACATCACCCTACCTACGATGAGAGTTGCTGGTTTGCAGAAAACGCTACCATTGTGGGGGATGTGGTGATGGGTGAAAATTGTACTGTGTGGTTCAACGCGGTAATCCGCGGGGACGTGAACAGTATCCGCATAGGGCACCATTCCAATGTTCAGGACGGCGCTGTGATCCATTGCACCTACCAGCGCTTCGCGACCACGGTCGGTAACTATGTCTCCATTGCACACAATGCCATTGTGCACGGCTGCACGATCGAAGACCACGTACTCATCGGGATGGGGGCCATCGTAATGGATGGTGCGGTTGTCGGAGAAGGTGCCATTATCGCTGCGGGGGCAATCGTTACCCAAGGCACCAAAGTGCCTCCCGGAACCATCTATGCCGGAAATCCCGCCAGGTACCTGAAAGACGTTTCTCCCGAACTGAATGCCGCCATCGACCGCACAGCCAACAACTATCTGATCTATTCGGGTTGGTTTAAGGAGGAGGAAGGTCAGTAGCCCCTACTCCGCCATTCCCTTTCGGGCATTCAGATAACCCTTGATCACCGTAAAAGTCGTAATCGCCAGGAAGAAGAGAATGATATATTGTACGTAGTCGACGATCCAGGGAAATCTTTCACCGAACAGGAAGCCTCCGCCGGTCAATGTGAATATCCAGATCGCCCCGCCTACCACATTGTTGATCAGGAAAGAAGGGAACGACATTTTCACAATCCCCGCGAGGATGGGGGCAAACGTACGCACGATAGGCAGGAACCGACTGATAATGAGCGTCCGGCTTCCGTATTTCTCAAAATAATTGTGCGTTGTTTCAATGTGTTTTTTCTTGAAGAAGAAGGAATCGGGCCTGTTTTTAAACATATCACCGAAATATTTCCCGAAAATATAGCCCACCAGCGAACCCAGGATCGCCGCTGTAAGCATACTGACGAGCAAAATGAGGATCGGCACATCAAGAATGCCCGTCCCGCAGAATACGCCCGCCAGGAAAACGAGATAGTCTCCTGGCAGAAAGAATGCGAAAAACAATCCGTTTTCTGCAAAAACAATGAAAGTAATTACCAATAGCCCTCCGGTACGGATAATTTCCTCCGAATTGAGAAGGTATTGGAAAAACTCGATAACTGAATCCATAATCTGTTAGCTGAGAGTCTGCCTGAAAGGATCAGCCGCGTACGGCCGGCCCCGCAGGTATCGGTTCGTTGACTTTTAAAATTAAGCATTTTCCGACAGTTCCAGCCAGCGCATTTCCTTCTCGGCCTGACTGTCATTGATTTCCTCGATCTGCTTCGACCATTTGGCCAGCTCTTCATGGGAGCCGCCTATGTTCAGGTTTTCGACCAGTTGCGTCTTCCTCGCTTCCATGTGCGCAATGTCCGCTTCCAGCTGTTCCATTTCTTTTTGCTCCTTATAGCTCAGCTTCCGCTTTGTAACAGCCACAGGTGCTGCTGCCACCGGTTCTTTGGGGGTTGGTGGTGCAGGTGCGACGGGTTTGGGCGCATTGCTGGCTGCATTTTTCTTTTCAGCTTCCTGCTCATCCTGATAGTCCCGCAACTCGGTGTAATTACCGGGAAAATCGCTGATCTTCCCATCACCTTCAAACACGAAAATGTGCTGCACCAGCCTGTCCAGGAAGTAACGGTCGTGGGACACGATCATTAAGCAGCCCGGGAAATTGAGCAGGAACTCTTCCAGCACATTCAAACTGTCGATGTCCAGGTCGTTGGTGGGCTCATCGAGGATCAGGAAGTTTGGCTGTTTGATCAGAATCAATAGAAGCTGCAAACGGCGGCGTTCTCCTCCACTGAGTTTGGATATAAAATCATATTGCTTGGAAGGCGAGAACAGGAATGCCTGCAAAAGAACGCCCACCGTCACGGTTTCACCGGTACCAAGCTGCACTACCTCAGCCACATCCTTGACGATGTCGATGACGCGCTGGTTTTCATTAAATACCAGGTCCGATTGCCTGTAATAGCCGAACTGAACCGTCTCGCCCGTACTGATCTTTCCTTTATCGGGCTGCAATTCGCCGGTGATCATGTTGAGCAGCGTCGACTTGCCCATTCCATTTTTACCAACCACACCAATGCGGTCTCCTCGGCGGAAAGTATATTCGAAGTTTTTGATCAATTCGCGATCGCCAAATCCTTTACTGATATTTTCCAGCTCGATGATCTTGCTGCCTAGCCGCGAAGTGCGCACATTGAGCTCCATCTGCACATCGAATTTCTTCTGGCTAGCCTTTTCTTTCAGATCGTCGAACGCATCAATGCGGTATTTGGCCTTGGTACCACGCGCTTTCGGCTGTCTGCGTATCCAGTCCAGCTCCTTGCGCATGAGGTTACGTGCCTTGTCGATCGTAGCAGCTTCGAGTTCTTCCCGCTCCGCCTTCTTTTCGAGGAAATAGGAATAATTTCCCTTGTAGGTATAGGCTGAACCATGGTCGAGTTCGAGCATTTGATTGCAAACCGTATCGAGAAAGTAGCGGTCGTGGGTTACGACCAATAATGTAGTATTGGAAGTATTGAGGTATTCTTCCAGCCATTCGACGGTATCGAGGTCGAGGTGGTTGGTCGGCTCATCGAGAATCAGCAGGTCGGGGTCTTCGAGGAGTACCTTCGCCAATGCCACCCGCTTGCGCTGGCCGCCGGAAAGTGTTCCGTAAGCGCTGTCGGTATGGTGAATGCCCAGGCGTCCGAGGACCTCCTTGGTTTTGTACTCAAAATCCCACGCATTGAATTTATCCATATCCTCCATCACCTGCGCGAGCTCGTCGTGGTTGTCGCTTTCGATCGCATGCTCGTAGCGCTTCACCACCTGCGCCACCGGATTATTGGAAGAAAATATTACTTCCAGGACAGGGAGTGACTCGTCGAATGCGGGACTTTGGTCGAGGTAGCCGACGCGAATGTCTTTGCGAACACTTACTGACCCTTCGTCAGCGGGAATCTTGCCTGTGAGGATATTTAAAAATGTGGTTTTTCCGGTACCGTTCGTCCCGATCAACGCTACTTTGTCGCCCTTGCTGATCCCAAAACTGATATTCCTGAAAAGCCACCGGTCGCCGAACGACTTCGCGATATTTTCCGCCGAAAGATAATTCATAATTAAATGTGAAATTCTGTATATGCAAAGTTAGGACAGATATTAAACAACGAAGAAAAAATTGGCTTTCATAGGGTAAATAGGCTAATATTGCCACTTATATTTAGTTAGATGGTTCCATTGAACACATTCATTATCATGTCCAAACAATCCCTTTACCTAATCTTAACCGTTTTTCTTTGTTTTAAAGCAGTAGCGCAGGACACTAATTTCAAAACTTATACGCAAAAAATCGGAGGCAGCCCTCAGGTGTACGACATGGTCGCGATCCCCGGCGGAGAGTTCTCGATGGGCAGCCCGGCGAATGAAAAAGGCCGCAGAGCCGACGAAGGTCCCCAGCACAAGGTGAAAATCGAACCTTTCTGGATGGGCAAAACCGAAGTCACCTGGGACATTTACGATTTGTACGCTTTCAAGAATATGGAAAAGGAAATGGGCGCACGCCACCCGGATCCAGACAAAAGCGTTCAGAAAACCGATGCAAGTACCCGCCCTTCCCCTCCTTATGTAGACATGTCCTTCGGAATGGGCCGCTCAGGTTATCCGGCGATCAACATGACACAGTATGCAGCAATCTACTTCTGCAAGTGGTTGTATGAAAAAACCGGGATTTTCTACCGCCTTCCCACCGAAGCGGAATGGGAATATGCCTGCCGTGCAGGTTCCAAAACGCCCTATTCTTTTGGGGATGAGTCAAAAATCGATGAATATGCCTGGTACCGCAAAAACAGCGATGCTGCCTATAAAAAGGTAGGAACCAAAAAGCCCAATGCATGGGGACTGCACGATATGCATGGCAACGTAATGGAATGGACACTCGACCAGTACATTCCTGATTATTATGCAAAACAACCGAAAGGCGAGGCATTCGCACCGGTAACCGAACTTTATCCTACGTCGGTTCGGGGCGGTTCATGGGACGACGAAGCGGCCGATCTCCGCAGCGCAGCCCGCGTAGCCTCGAAGCCGGAATGGAAAATCCTCGACCCGCAATTGCCTAAGTCGGAATGGTGGATGACCAGCGCCTCATTTGTAGGTTTCCGCGTTGTAAGACCGCTTAAAACCCCTTCACAGGAGGAAATCAATGCGTATTACAGCCCTAAATTGATTGAAGATTACTGATCATATTTAAACTCTTAATTCGAAATGGAACAGAACAGACGTAATTTTTTGAAAGCATCGGGTCTCATCGCCGGCGGTGCAATCCTGAGCCCCATTGCGGGTTACGGCTACAACAGCGCGGTGGGTGATACCATCAAAGTAGCCCTTATCGGTTGCGGCGGACGTGGAACCGGCGCGGCTGCACAAGCATTGAGCACTGTACAAAATGTGCAGATCGTGGCTATGGCAGATGCTTTCAAGGACCGTCTCGATGATGCTTACAAAAACCTGACAGCGAAAAAGTACAAAGACGCCGCAGGCAAGCCGGTTGATACGAAACTGAAAGTGGATGTACCGGAAGACCGCAAATTTGTAGGTTTCGATGCATTCAAAAAGGCCATCGCCCTGAAGGATGTGGACGTGGTGATCCTCGCGACACCTCCGGGCTTCCGTCCCTCACATTTCGAAGAGGCTGTAAAAAACAACAAGCACATTTTCATGGAAAAACCGGTTGCAACCGATGCACCGGGTATCCGCAAAGTGCTTGAACTGGCAGAAGAAGCTAAAAAGAAAAAACTGAACGTAGTAGTAGGCCTTCAGCGTCACTACCAGGCCAACTACCGCGAGGCGATCAAACGCATTCACGACGGAGCCATCGGCGACATCGTAGGTGGCCAGGTGTACTGGGTAGGAAGCAGCCCATGGATGAAAGAACGCCAGGCTAACCAGACTGAGATGGAATACCAAATGAGAAACTGGTATTACTTCAACTGGCTTTGCGGCGACCACATTTCAGAGCAGCACGTTCACAATATCGACGTGGCGAACTGGGTGAAAAAAGGTTACCCGGTTACGATCCAGGGTACAGGCGGACGCCAGGTGCGGACCGGCAAGGCTTATGGTGAGATTTACGATCACCACACGCTTGACCTCGTTTATGCAGATGGTACCGTGATTTCCAGCCAATGCCGCCAGTTCGAAGGAACCTGGAACCGCGTTGACGAAGCCTTCGTAGGTACCAAAGGCCGTATCGACAGCTTCGACGATAAGAAAACAATCCTGAAAGACTACAAAGGAGGGGTTATTTACCACCACGACAACTCCAATTACCGCAACCCATACCAGGTTGAGCACGATGAATTGTTCGCTGCCATTGCAAAAGGCGAGTACAAATTCGCGGATGCTGAAAACGGTGCGAAAAGTACCATGACGTCCATCATGGGTCGCATGGCGACTTACTCCGGCAAGATGATCAAATGGGATGAGGCTTTGAATTCAGATATCAACTTGTTCCCTGACAAACTGGCCTGGGATGCGTCTCCAAAAGTCCTGCCGGGTCCGGACGGACTCTATCCGGTGGCGATTCCTGGAAAAACACAGGTGATCTAAACCAGACCAATAACGCAAAATGGCCCTCATCGGGCCATTTTGCGTTTTAATAGCAATTCTCGAAGCGAATGCCTATATTCGGTTAGATAATCTTGACGATACTTATTGTGGAACGAAATATGTAGTCAGTGAAACTTAGCCTGAGAAACGCTGTACTTATCCTTCTTGCCGGTATGATCGTGCTGGCAACCGGTTCGTTTTTAAACTCATCGAAAACGCAGTTCAGCGATCCCATCATCCTGAGCGGGCTTGCGATCGAATTCATCGGCACAATCTGGCTGGTACTTTATCTCAACCAGCGACGCAAGCGCCACAAGGCCTGATTACAACTTCGCCGACCTATTTCTCAGATAAAAGTCTGCCAGCACCAACGCCGTCATCGCTTCTACAATGGGAACCGCACGCGGCACTACACACGGGTCGTGACGGCCTTTTCCCTGCACGATGGCCACATTACCGAATTGATCCACACTCTCCTGGTCCTGCATGATCGTAGCCACGGGTTTGAATGCAGTGCGAAAGTAAATATCCTCTCCGTTTGAAATACCGCCCTGAATACCGCCGGAATGGTTGGTACGAGTGTGTACACCGCCTTTTTCATCGGTATAAAACGCATCGTTATGCTGCGAGCCTGGCAGTAACACGCCGTCGAAACCGCTGCCGTACTCGAATCCTTTCACGGCATTAATGCTCAGCATGGCTTTGCCCAGTTCCGCATGAAGTTTGTCAAAAACAGGTTCTCCCCATCCGGCCGGTGTTCCTTTGACGACACAATTCACAACGCCTCCAATCGAGTCGCCCTGCTTGCGGATGCCATCGATGTAATCGAACATCTGCTGCGCCATTTCCGGGTCCGGACAGCGAACTGCATTGTTCTCCGTTTCGGAAAGATCCAGCTCCTGATAACTCTTTTCCAGCTTCATAGCCCCAACCTGCGATACGTATGCCTGAATGCTCACGCCCAGTTCGGCGAGCATCAGCTTCGCAAGTGCACCCGCGGCTACGCGTGCGGCCGTCTCACGTGCGGAACTTCGCCCTCCTCCGCGATAGTCGCGAATGCCGTATTTGGCCTGGTAAGTGTAATCCGCGTGCGAAGGCCTGAATTGTGCCGCTATATGCGAGTAATCCTTACTTCGCTGGTCTTCGTTCCGGATCACCATTGCGATGGGCGTACCGGTCGTTTTTCCCTCGAATACGCCGGATAGCACTTCGAATTCATCTGCCTCCTTGCGCTGCGTCGTAATTCTCGACTGCCCGGGCTTTCTGCGGGTCAGTTCGCTTTGTATAAAATCAGAATCAAAAGGCACGCCCGCCGGACAACCCTCGATCACTACCCCGATCCCTACTCCGTGCGACTCGCCGAAAGTGGCTATCTTAAATATCTTGCCGTATGTACTGCCCATTAACTTACTTTCTAAATACCCAAATCATTGTTACCAACAACACCAGGATGACGATGTTGGTTAAATCTTTCAAAATCTTTTTATAGTCGATCGTCTCCCGGCCACTGTCCAGCGCTTCAAGATTATCATACAATCCCGATGGACCGGAAAGCGACAAGTTAGTCAATTTATAATCCTCTCCCCGCACTTCCAGCGATGCCGCCGATCTCAATGTATCATAGTTCGCCTTTTCAACATTGAAATAGATCCAATGGAAATACCTTCCCAACGGAAACTCGCCATCCTTCCTTGGCACTACGAAATAGTCGAAGGTCTTTTCACCGATTACACTCTCGTAGCTGCGCTTCACAACCTGGCTGACTTCCGGCGGGTAAATATCAAATGAAGAGCTCGATTGTATAATCGGTGCGGGTATTGCGGCGATGTTCCCTACACCCTCCACCTTGAACATATATCTTATACTCTCTCCGGGATAAACCAGATCGCTTGAAAGCCGTTCCCGCAAACTGTATTGCCCCACCGCAACGAGATCCCTGAGCGGGTGATCGGGAAGCTGCCGTACAACCACTCCCACTGGTCGCGATCGAAATGACTTGACCAGCTTTTTCTCCACATTCACAGCACCGCCGTTCTCGGTCACCAGCATGTCCAGCTTCACCGAAGGCAGCCGGATATCTTCTGTCGTAATGGGGAAAAAGCGGGCCTGGTACATATTGTACTCCGCGTACCGCCTGCCGCGAATTGTAACCCTGCGCTTAATTATCTCCTCTACACCCACATTCTCCTCCCAGCAGTTCACGGGCCGCAGGGTTTTCAAGATGGCTTGCAATTGCTCATTGAACCGGTAAAATTCCATCTCCACCGGAGCATTTTCAGCAATGTAAAGCGATATTCTTACGGCAAAACCCTGCCTGATATAAACTTCTTTTTTATCCGTTTGCACCGACAAAAACACCGACTGGCTGTTGTCATCAACTTCTCCTACCTCTACGTTGTCCGCCGTCGCCCCCTCCTCTTCTCCCGACTTTGCAAACACAACCATTGTCTCTTCCGAGCGCAACCTGGCATTATTGACATTCAATGTAAACTCCGGGATCAGGTAATTTCCCGGTTTTACCGCATAGTATTCCTGGGTAATTGTCTGGATAACTACTTTCCGCCCATCCACCGTGCTCACCGAACTTGTGGCAGATTTACTCCGCTTTTCCAGGTCCTTGATTTCGGGGAATATAACCGAGGGCCGTGTTTCCACATCCCGCAATACGACCGAGATCAGAAACGGCTGATCCAGTGTCAGATTCTTCGACCCATACTCGATCGTTGCACCGTTTTCAAGGGTTTGAGCCCGGACAATACTAAAAAAACACAAAAAAATATTTAATAACGCATATAATTTCATTTCAGTTTTTCGTTATCTTTATTGGAATTGCTGAAAACGAAGCGTTTTTAAGGGTTTCTCTTTGTTTTATCGTTGTCCCTAAACCACAAAACTACATAATACTATGGCCTCGATGCTTGAATACATTAAAATTATTCTCCAAAAAGTCAGCTTCGACCGCAAATTATTTGAAAAAGAACTCAGAAAAGCGATACGCATGTTGATGCCCGCTGAGATCAAAAGACTTAGACAATGGTGTTACGACCATTATGCGACTGTTCACCTACCCGTGTTGAACACTTGTTTTGAACGCCTTTCCTCGTTGAAATAGCAACAATAACAATCATTTGATAATCGAGAGCTCAGAAAATAAGAAAGCCGCCCGAATTCGGGCGGCTTTCTTGCTTTTGGTCCTTATGAGAACCTATTTCTTCTTTGGCGCAGGTTTCGCCGCAGCACCAGCCGCAGGTTGTGCCGGTTGAGCTACCGCCAATCCTAATGCCTCTTTTGCAGCAGCATTGTCAGGATCAACTTTTAGCAGCTTCTCCCAATATTCCTTCGCTTTCGCCTCGTCTTTCAAAGTAGATTGCGCGTGGAATGCAAGGTAACTGTAAGCCAGTTTCAGGTAAGACTTGTATTTGCTTGGATCCGGATCCTTTTCAGCCAGCTCGGTCAGTTTGAGGTAGTAAGGTTGTGAAATACCCTTATCTACGTTCTCTTGTCTGTCGTACGCGTTATACAGCGTACTTGCACGCCAGTAATAACCATATGGCCAATCCGGCAACTTCCTGGTAACTGTCGCAAAAATCGAATCTGCTTTCAAATACAGGTTACGCTTATCAATTGCGATTTTAGCGCTATCTGCAAAGTTAGCATCCCCAGATTTCGGAACGATGATACCTTGTGCAGTCTGGAAGTTAGCAAGACCTTCATAGTAGTAATCGTTGGCAGTTGCTTTGGCTGTATCCAGGCTATTACCTTTCTCATACGCAGCAGCAGCTTTCGGGAAATCCTTCGCAGCGTAGTACAAGCCAGCTACTTCTTTATAAGCAGCAGCAGCTTCTATTTTGCTGGTATCCATTTCAGCACCTTTTTTGATATACTCCATACCCACTGAGTCGTAGCCTTTGCCATCAGTTGATTTAGCATTAAGTGCACGGCCCAGGTATTTGTAGTCATCGCCAATTACTTTGTCGGGAGACTCTTTAATGAACTCATTCAGGTTCTGAATGGCTTCGTCAGGCTTATTGGTTTTGAAATAAGCCCATCCATACATACGCTTGATGATGTTGTTGTTGATCTTTCCTTTCGCCTCTTCCAGGAATTGGAGTGATTTAGCGTAGTCGTCGGCAGTAAATGCAAACTGTGCGCCACGAAGTTTCATTTCCGGATCAGTGCTACCGCTTTTTTGCAGGTACAGGTCGAAGTTTTCAGCAGCTTGCTTGTATTTCTGAGCAAAGAAGTAAAGCTCAGCAAGGTCTTTGTAAGCAGGTGCAAAGTTGGCATCCGACTCGATAGCTTTTTTGTAGTTTTCCAGGGCGAGGTTGTAATTTTTACCACGCAGGTACACTGAACCGATTGCATTGTGCGCTGCCGCATAGTTAGGCTTCGCAGTCAATGCATATTCATAAGCCGTCACAGCATTACCGCCTTCGTTACGCAGCATGAGCGCGTCACCTTTTGCGAGATAAGCGTCCGCCAGGTTTTTGTCGCGTGCAATCGCTAGATCTAGCAAACGAATCGCCTCTGCCGGATCGCTATTCTTTTCGAAGAGCGTGTAGGCTTCCCCAATTCTGAAAAGCACTTCCGCATCTTTTTTCTTTTTCTTCTCAGCTTCGTCAAACAATTCTTTTGCTTTTGCGCGGTCGCCTTTCGCGAGCGCCACCGTTCCTTGTCCTACCTTGTTAAGGTAAGATTTATCATCCAGCGTAAGACCTTTGTCAAACGCTTTCTGCGCTTCGTCCAATTGGTTGGTTTTGATATAGTAATAACCAAGGTAATATTGGTTATCGGCAGAAGGGCTTCCTTCGGCAAGCTTTTTCAACACATCGCCAGCCTCATTATAACGTTCTCCACGAATCAATGCTAAGCCATCCTGTACCGTCTGTGCGTGTAAGTTAACAAACGCTAATAAACCAAATACCAATGCTACTAATTTCATTCTCATGTTTCTGTTCATTTTTTACCCGGTTAAAATAATGATAAAAAACTTGGTTTTTCAATAACAAGCCCCAAATCTACTAATTGTTTACATTCACTATAACTCTTTCTTAACTTCCAGTTCACGGGGGTAAACTACCGTTGGCAGCAGCCCCATCTTTTGAATAATCAATCCTCCAACATCCCGGGCGATATAGGTCATCAGCCCGCCTCCGAGCCCCGAGTAGCCTTCGCGGCTGATAATGTATAGATCTCTGTGCAGCGGATAACGTTTGAATTCCAATCCTGCCTGGAACGGCTGAATGTAATCCGAAAGTGAGTCGGGCTGAGCGTCTTTTGCTACTCCCATGACTCTGATTCCTCTCGATAGTTCTTCCGAAGCCAGCGAATGTCCGTCACTGATCCAGTTCACCCCGATAAAACCGAGATGGGTCGGGTTCTCCCTGACGTCCTTAATTACATTCTCGTTTGATCCCGCTGAAATGATTCTCAGCTTCTGGATATCCTTAACGCCAAACTTATTGAGAACGAAATTTAGATTGCTCGCATTGGCATTGTCGAAAACCAACGTAATCAATCCCTCCTGTCCTCCCTTGATCTGCGACCAGTCGGTAATCTTACCTTCCATGATCGCTTTCAGCTCCGGAATCGTGATCAGACTATCCGTGTTGCTTTTTCCAATCACAAGGGCCAGACCGTCCGTCGCTATATGCTGAAACTTCTGACTACCTTTTTGCTTCCTGATCACTTCAAGTTCCTTGTCGTTAAGCTGACGCGTAGCGAAAATGATCCTGGCGCTGTCATTGAGCAATTGGCGAATCGCCTCCTGTTCGGGCTTATAGTCTACTTTGAAGTGCGTATCGGGATAAATACCCTCATAGGCACTTGTCAGCGAATTGACTAAAGGTTTGAAAGATTCGTCCGCAGCGATCGTGATAGTACCTTTCCGCGGGTTGTCCAGGTCGCCGTTGGACGAGGTACATCTGAGTAATCCTGCTATACCGATGGTCACCAACAGCAGCAGTCCTGCCAATCTTTTTTTCATGACTCGTCCTGGTTTCTTCTCAACACTCTGTAACCCCGGTAGGCTCCGTATAAAATAAGTATGCCAGCCATCGCATACCTCCAGACGCTGCCGACGGGCAACAGTCTAAATGAGAAGGAGGAGAGGATCAAAAAGACCCCTCCTCCTACGTATGCCAGAGCCATTACCGAAGAGGTCAGATCACCGAGCTTCTCGTGCAATGGTTTCTCCCTCATGCCTTACTCCAATTGGAAGTTGATAGGCAGGTTATATTTTACACGAACTGCACGTCCTGACTGCTTTCCAGGCTTCCATTTCGGCATAGCTTTCACTACGCGGATCGCCTCTTCATCGCAACCAAAACCCAATCCTTTCAAAACCTGAACATCCTGGATACTTCCGTCGGTGTTAACAACGAAGGACATGAAAACCCTTCCGGAAACGTTAGCACGGGATGCTGCACTTGGGTACTTGATATTTTTTCCAAGGTATTTGTACATTTCTGTAGTACCTCCCGGGAATTCCGGTTGTTGCTCAACCACTGTAAATACCTTTTCAGGCTCAGGGGCTGCTTCTACTACTGTTCCTTTGCTAGGCGCTGCAACAGCTTCGGGTGCAACAATGATCTCATTTGCATTGGGGTCACCTTCGATGGTTTTGTCCGCAACAACAGCTTCTTTAATTTCTTCTACTGTTGGTGGTGGTACCTCTTCGGGAACCTCTTCATCTTTCTTAACCTCTGGAGGCAAGAACTTCACCGTGTTCACCTTAGGTGCTTCCACTGGCGGTGGTGGCGGTGGTGGTGGTTCTGCCGGGTCAATTGGCGGTGGCGGGATCTTCATCAAATCCACTTCAACCATCGGCGCTTCTTCTTCCTTACCAGCCGTCAAGCTATTGATGATTGACGGTGTAAACATGGCAAGAACAAAAAGAGCTGCTCCGATTATAGTGGCCTTCGTCACATCTTTACGATATCCCTGACGAAGTTCAAAAGCTCCGTACGCCTTATTACGATCCGCGAACACTATGTCATCCAGTGTCGCATTCGGGCTGATTTCTGCCATGGCGCTATGATTAATTTGTTAAAACTAGTTTTTGGGAATTATTTTATCACCTAGAAGTTTCTTTTCCGAATCGGTCAAGGCATCTACGAGTGCATAACGCTTGGTCTTTGTGATCGCCATTTCGTCGAGTACATCTACCATATTTTTATAAGTAGATACCGCTGTTGGCTTAATTACCACTACAAACGCTTCATTACCGTCTTTATCCTTCGGATTAGCTGCGTTGATACGCTTTTGAGATGCGAAAATCACACTTCTCAGATCGAACCCGTAACGGGTTGTTTTCAGATCGGTTTTTGCTTTATCGTCATCCGCGGCGATACCATCCAGATAGTACACGTCATCGTTTGCACCCATAAACAGGGTCAATACTTTCGACGCTTTCAAAGGTTCTGTCGGCTTTTCCTGATCTTCGGTTTTGTCAGGCACGGCGAGCGACATGGATGTCGGTTTAGACATTGTTGTCGCAAGCATGAAAAAAGTAATAAGCAAAAATCCTAGGTCCACCATCGGGGTCATGTCCACACGGGTGGACATTTTTTTACCGCGAACCTTACCATCACCTTTACCGTGCCCACCACCACCGGATTCTTCAATTGCTGCCATTTCTTCTAATTATTAAATGATAACATTATTCGTTTGTATAACCGGCCGGTGCTTGTTCGCTACCTGTGATCAGGTTGAACTTGTTAATATTCTGCGATTGCAGGTTAGCCAATACGTCTTTGAACGCAGGGAATTTCGACAGATTGTCGCCCTTCAATGCAATACGTAGACCGCTATCTGCTTTACGCGCAGCATAAACCCAGTCTGCCAATTCGCTGGCGCCTGTGGAGTCAACCGGGATCCCTGGTTGCTTTACCTGGCTCATTTGCTCTTTCGGCATGTTCAACCAGGGCTTCAACTGATTCAGAGGCAAACCGAAGCTTGACTGCAGTGCAAACTTAGCTCGTTCAGCATCAGTGAATGTAATGCCTTTGGCCTGACCAATGTTGTCCAGCATCGCAGCGCGAGTAGGCTGGGCGTCAACACCAAAGAACACTTTCCCTGTTTTGTCAATGCTAATGACCATGATCTTATCATCTGGCACTTTGATCTGCGAAATCGATGTAGGTGTTGTAATCTCTGCATCGTTCGACTTAAAAGTCGCCGTCATAATGAAGAACGTCAAGAGCAAGAAGGCAACATCCGTCATGGCCGTCATATCAGTATGCGGCGCATGTTTCTTAGGCCTTACCTTTCCCATACAAATATATAAGTTTTTTTTATATTAACGAAACTTCACTATAAAATAGTTCAGCGAACTATTAATAATGTGCAGCAAAGTTCGACTGAAGGCTCATGCCAATTTCGTCGATGCTGTAAGTAAGATCGTCAACACGGCTGTTCAGGTAAGCATAAGAGATTGTTGCGATAGCCGAAGTACCGATACCCAAAGCGGTATTGATAAGGGCCTCAGAGATACCAGTTGCAAGAGCAGCGGAGTCAGGTGAACCTGATGTACCCAAAGCCGCGAACGCCTTGATCATACCGATTACCGTTCCCAAAAGCGCCAAGAGGGTAGAAGCACCCGCCAGTGTAGCGATGATGGTAAGGTTTTTCTGAAGCATTGGAAGTTCAAGTGTAGTAGCTTCTTCGATCTCTTTCTGAAGAGCCGCCAGTTTTTGCTCTTTGTCGAGCGCAGTTTCAGTAGTCAACTGCTTGTATTTCAACAGACCTGCTTTGATAACGTTACCAACAGATCCTTTTTGTTTGTCGCATTCTTTGATAGCCTCATCGATTTGGTTTTTGTCAAGCAGGCTTCTCACTTTACGAACGAATGAATCGATGCTGCCTGTTCCGCTAGCTTTGCTCAAAGTGATCAGACGCTCGATTGTAAAGGTCAATACAACAAGGAAACATGTCATCAAGATAGGTACGATAGGACCTCCCTTGTAAACGATTCCGTAGTAATCACCATCGATAGGGCCTTTTGCGTGATCACCATCTTTAAAGTGTTCGGGAGCACCCAACACGAAAATGTAAACACAAAGTGCAATCGCAAAAAGGAGAGGGATTACCAATGCCGGGTTCAAACCGCCTTTGCCTTTAGTTGCTGCCGCAGCAGGCTTTGGAGCTGGTGCCGGACTTGTAGCTTTCTTTTCCATCAGACTTACTTTTAAAGGTTAAATTGAGATTTTGGTTGTGAATTAAATAAAACTTTTGGTTTAAACTGGTTTTCGTAAAATAAAATTTTGAATGCTTTTCGGATAAACGACATCTACAAAAGTATGAGTTTTCCTTTTAAAAAAAAGCAAGCGTTTCGGCAGATTTTTTCTCAGATTTTTCTCCGAAACGGCACCGAATTGCATATTTTAAAGAATACCCTCCCTTCTATTTTTAGTAAATTTTCTAGTTTTAATACTGATCCATAAGGATATACCGGACATACCGAAACCTCTATATAATTGCACTCTTTGCGTTCATATGTAACAACATGTTTTTTAGTGAGGAGAGTTGCGTTTCAAAATATTTCAAGATTACCTTAGAAAAGCAAATATTATTTTTCTCCTACTATGTGTCTTAACAACAATTTTAGATTTCGGTGACGGGGATTTCAGGCCGCACCTTAAGTTTGACTAAATCAATCCGCGCCCTACCCCGTTTTTTTCGGCTTTGCAACCGCTCGTAACTTAATTTCCCGGAGCTTACCCCTAGCGGAATGACAAAAATCCGGTAATTTTGGATTTCTGCGGATAGCATGTCTGTTAACTTAACAAATTCTTAAAATACATGAAGATCGATCAGGAGTCGCTCAAAAAGATCGCGCACCTCGCACGATTGGAGATCAGGCCCGGGGAGGAAGCGGCTCTCCTACAAAGTATGGACTCCGTTCTCACGTGGATGGACCAGCTCAATGAAATCAATACGCAGGGAGTGGAGCCTTTGACGCACGTGCTCGACGAAGAGAACAACTGGCGGGAAGACAAAGGTGCCAACACACTCACACGCGAGGACGCGCTCTTCAATGCACCTTCGAAAAACAGTACCTATATAATGGTCCCCAAAGTGATTGAGTAAGTATAGGACACAATGTCCTATACCTCAACAATGGATTTCAAAATCGTCTGCATCCGGCAATGCCGGGAAGCTGCGGCGGTAAACGGATAAATCCGTCTTCGACATATGGACGATCTTTTCGGTCTCCTGGCTTGCCAGCATTGCCATAGGTTCGCCCAGGTAATCGAGCGCTACGGAATCTCCCCGGTATTCCAGCCCATTCATGTCGGTCCCAATGCGGTTGACGCCCACCACGTAACATTGGTTTTCGATCGCCCGCGCCTGCAAGAGCGCGCTCCACGCATGGGCGCGGCGCGTGGGCCAGTTGGCTACATATAATAGGATGTCGTAAGGATCTCGGTGCAGGTTACGGCTCCAAACCGGAAACCGCAGGTCGTAGCACACAAGTGGGCATAACTTCCAGCCTCTCCATTCCACTGTGAGCCGTACCTTGCCCGCCGTGTAATGCTTGCGCTCCTCCCCCATTGTGAAAAGGTGCCGCTTATCGCTGTGTACATAACTGCCGTCCGGGCGTACGCACAGCAACCGGTTAAAAAAACTGCCCACTTCATTTACTGCGAAGCTTCCCACCACTAATGCATTGTGCTGCTTGGCGATTTGCTTCATCCAGCGGGTGGTGGTGAAGTTCATCGGCTCGGCAAGCGCAGTACTCATCGTAAAACCGGTGTTGAACATTTCCGGAAGCACGATCACATCGACCGGCTCCGGCAATGCGGCCAGCTTTTCTTCAAAGGACGCAAGGTTGGCCGTCACATTTTCCCAATGCAGATCGGCCTGGACCAATGCAATGGAAAGGATTTCCTTATTTTCCTGCATGACCGAATATTATATGGATTGAAACCTATCTGCGGCTTGGAAAACGCATGCGGTAATCGGCGTCTACGTTTCCTTTGGAAATATCGGTCAGTTTCTTCTTGATAAACTGCTTTTTGAGCGTCGGCAGGTAATCCACGAACAACTTGCCCAGCAAATGATCGTACTCATGCTGGATAATGCGGGCGGCCATGCCGGAATAAGTTTCTTCATGCTCGTTCCAGTCGAGGTCGCGATAGCGGATCCGGAGCGTTTCGGGCCGGTACACATCCCCACGAATGCCGGGAATGCTCAGGCAGCCTTCCTCAAAGGCCCATTCCTCTCCGGTTTCTTCCAGGATCTCTGGATTAATGAAGGCCTTTTTAAAATCGACCAATGACAGATCCGGCTCGTCGTCCTCATCGTCTTCATCCCTTTCGGCAAACGGCGTACCGTCGACGACGAAAATGCGGATATTCAGACCGATCTGCGGGGCTGCAAGTCCCACGCCGTTCGCGCCATGCATGGTTTCGAACATATCCTCCGAAAGTTTCTTCAAATCCACTTCATCTTTTTCGATAAAACGGGTTGGCTTTCTCAGGATCGGGTCACCGTATGCAACTATTGGATAAATCATGCTTATTAAAACTTTTGCTACCTATATAATATGTACTACTTACAAATTCTACCTCCTGCTCTCCATGAACGACTGCAATATAATCGTGGCGCTTACTTTATCGATATTGCCCTTCTCTCGCCTGTCGCTTTTCTTCGACCCTGCGGCGATCATGGATTGTAGTGCCATCGAGGAAGTGAACCGCTCGTCGTGCAAATGCACCGGGATCTCGGGAAACGCCTTTTGCAATGTCTTCACAAATGCTGTTACCCGCCCTGCATTCTCGCTGTCGGTATTGTCGAGCTTTTTGGGCATTCCTACCACAAAGGCCTCCACCTCCTCTGCCGATGTGTATTTTTTCAGGAAATCGGAGAGCTGATGCGTGGGAACCGTATCGAGCGCGGTTGCGATAATTTTCAACGGATCTGTAACGGCTATTCCGCTGCGTTTGGAACCGTAATCGATCGCCAGGAGACGTGGCATGGGCTTAAAATATGTTAATAGTTTGCAAAGATAAGACCTTTCGGTTAGCTTTTCCCGATCGATCACCCGATTGCACATTTTGGCTGTAAGCATTGCGGAATCCGATTATCTTTGCCCTATGATTGAAAAGCGCTGGATACACCACCCTTCCTTTAACTCTGAACAAGAACAGGTTGCACAGAGACTTGCCGAGTCCCTTAAAGTAAGTCCCTCGCTGGCAACACTTTTGGTTCAGCGCGGCATTCTGGATTTCGATCAGTCCCGCGACTTTTTCCGCCCCGAAATCAGGCACTTGCACGATCCGTTTCTGATGGCCGATATGGAAAAGGCTGTGGAACGCCTGATACTTGCGATCGACTCCAATGAGAAAATACTGGTTTACGGAGATTACGATGTGGATGGTACTACTTCCGTCGCTATGTTCTATGGTTTTCTCAAAAAGATTTATCCCAATCTCGACTATTACATTCCCGATCGGTACGAGGAAGGCTACGGCGTTTCCTGGCAAGGCGTCGATTGGGCGGAAGCCAATGGCTATACATTAATCGTAACCCTCGACTGCGGCGTCAAATCCGTGGATAAGGTAACCGCAGCCCTCGAAAAGGGTATCGACTTCATCATATGCGACCACCACCGGCCCGGCGACGAACTTCCGCCAGCTGTGGCCGTGCTGGACCCCAAGCGGAACGACTGCTTGTATCCCTATAAAGAGCTCACAGGATGCGGAGTAGGTTTCAAGCTGTTACAGGCATTTTGTATGAAACAGGGCCTCGATCCTGAAACACTGTACGACTATCTCGATCTCCTGGTTGTTAGCATTGCCTCCGATATTGTGCCTATTACCGGTGAAAACCGCGTTCTGGCATTTTACGGCCTGCAAAGGCTAAACGCGCAGCCGCGGACCGGCATCAAGGCGTTAATCCAAATTTCGGGAATCAGCGGGGCGCTGGATATTACCAATGTGGTTTTCGGGCTTGGGCCCCGCATTAATGCGGCCGGGCGGATCAAGCACGCGAAAGAGGCTGTAAGATTGCTGCTTTCCGAGATTGAGGAAGAGGCCATAGCATTCGCGGAGGAAATCAACAAGCACAACAGCGAACGCCGCAATTTCGATTCGAGCATTACCGAGCAGGCACTTTTCATGATCGAAAACGACGAATGGTTTTCCAATGCGAAAAGTACCGTATTATATAAGGAAGACTGGCACAAAGGGGTGATCGGGATCGTAGCGAGCCGCTGCATTGAAAAATACCACCGCCCCACGATCATCCTCACCCAGTCGCACGGGAAGGCTGCCGGTTCTGCACGTTCCGTACCGGGTTTCGATGTGTACGAGGCTATTGAGGAATGCGCGGATCTGTTGGAACAATATGGCGGGCACACTTTTGCTGCGGGCCTCACATTGCCGCTGGACAATGTCGAAGCATTTCGTATGCGGTTCAATGAAATCGTGAGCAGCCGCATTCAGCCCGACCAGCTGGTACCGATGATCAACGTGGACATGTTGCTGGAACTGGAAGCGATTACTCCGAAATTTTACAATATCCTTCGTCAGATGGGTCCTTTCGGACCGGGAAATATGACCCCGGTTTTTGAGTCACGGAACATTACGCTCGTGGGCCGGCCGATGTTGATGAAGGAAAAGCATATCAAATTTGATGTGAAGCAAAACTACTCAGCCGTGTTTACGGCTGTGGGCTTCGGAATGGGGCATTTTTACCCGGATATTGTCAACGGAAGACCGTTTTCAATCTGCTATTGCCTTGAAGAGAACAATTTCCGCGACAAGAAAACATTGCAGCTGTCGTTGAAAGACATTAAGCTGCATTGAGATGAACTGAAACGAACAATGATACTAAGAACCGAAAACCTCGTGAAGAAATACGGGGTTCGTCTTGTTAATAATAATGTAAGCTACCAGGTAGAGCAGGGTGAGATCGTGGGGCTGCTGGGACCGAACGGTGCCGGTAAAACAACCTCCTTTTACATGGCCGTGGGATTGGTGAAACCCAACAGCGGCAAAGTGTACCTGGACGATAAGGACATTACCAACCTGCCCATGTACAAGCGCGCTCGCCTGGGCCTAGGCTACCTCGCGCAGGAAGCTTCGGTATTCCGTACCCTGACAGTCGAAGAGAATATTAAAGCGGTTCTCGAAATGACGGATCTTTCGAAAGCGGATCAGAAACAAAAGGTAGAGGAGCTGATTGAAGAGTTTCACCTCGGGCATGTCCGCAAAAGTAAAGGGATGGTGCTTTCGGGAGGCGAGCGCCGCCGGACAGAAATCGCTCGGTCATTGGCTGTCGACCCGAAATTCATCTTGCTCGATGAGCCGTTCGCGGGTGTGGACCCGATCGCGGTGGAAGATATTCAGAGCATTGTCGCGAAACTGAAACACAAGAATATCGGCATTCTCATCACCGATCACAATGTTAATGAAACCCTTTCGATTACCGACCGGGCGTATCTGCTGTTCGAAGGAAAGATACTGAAACAAGGAACCGCCGAAGAATTGGCCGAGGACGAGGTAGTGCGTCGCGTTTATCTGGGACAGAATTTCGAGCTGAAAAGGAAGATCTGAATGTCTCCAGCATAGAAAAGGGAACGCTCAGGCGGCACTCCCTCTCTTACAATTATTCACCATGAACTGTATTACTAGTCAAAAAGTGTAACAGCAATGCTACTTTTTGGGGCACTTCTTACAATGCTTGCCCTTCTTTTTGTACTTCTCACAACACTTCTTAAAAACGCACTCAGTGCTCTCTTCGAAGCTTTTCATCCAGAAGCATCCTTGCTCTGATCCTGCATTGTAATCACTCATTGTAAAAGCGCTCATCCACATTGCCGTTAAAACTGAGGCAAATATATTACCTATTTAGAATGATTCAAATTTTACAGCAAATTGTTTTGAATAAATCTAAATAACTAATCGGCTTATTTGGGTCACTTCGTTTGCCACGATTAAAAAACTCCGATCACCTCATGACAAATTAGCCGGGGTGATCGATTGAAAATCAGGGGATTTTTTCCCAGATCTCATGAATGGGTTTTCCGTCGCTGCTCTTGCCGCTATGATCCCAACGGCCATTTTCAAGCTTATGGTTAAATGAAAGCGAAGATCCGACGCGGTTGTTGTCCTTGGAGAAAAACTGGATATTTTCGGTGTACTTACCGTCTTTCACGGTGTAAGTGCCACCGCCGGTTGCATAAAATCCTTTCATCCCGGGATCGATCGCGAACCATTGAAACCGCGTTTTGGAAAGCAATTTCAACGTTTTTCGGGTACCCGTCTGGTGTATCGGCACGAGCGTTCCCTGCCCGTTATCCCGCTCTGTAATGTGCCACGCGCCGGCCATCGGCACGTTCGTAGCGTCGTCGACGCGCATCCACACCATGGCTTCCTCATAACGCAATGTGAGGATATCGTTTTTTACGCTCACGGTGAATTCAATGGGAATACCGATTTTCGCCGTATCCGCCGAATTAAACTCGGGCGTGTAGGTCATTTTATCACCATTCATAGTGAATGGGCCGCCTTCGGTTCGTTCAAAATACTTGTTACCGATACTGTAAGAGGCGATAACGAGATAATTATCTGCCACAATGAGCGTCGAAGCACTGCCCGTCGGCTCCTGCGACTTCCAGGCTCCTTTGGGAACCTGAGCCAACGTGAGGAAAGAAATCAGTAAAAAGGCGGTTGTCAGTATATGTTTCATTGCATTCGGTTTTGATGGAGTTACCATATACGTTATCAAAATTATGCCAATTTCAATCCGAAGCAATTTTCAGCGCAAAACTTCCCTTAAAACATCCAGCGACTTGATCTCCCCCAGTGCGTCCATATGTATTTTGTAAAAGAATATCAGCTTTTCGAGGATGTTTATCCGCCTTCCCCTGTCCAGCGGTATGGACAATCCGTAGCCATTTTCCAGCATTTTCACGGTGGCCGAATGCTCCTGTGTATCCGCCTGGTGCGGGAAATGGTTCTCTTTCAGCTCAATTTCCATATCCTCCGCCGTTTCGACTCCAAATCCCAGATAATGTGCAAGTTGCATCAGAAACTGAATATGGAAATTCTCAAAACCAGCTTCTGCCTCATCCAGATACATGACCGATTGTTCAATAAAATGAAACAATGGCTCGTTGTTTTCTTCCTCGCGTAAAGTCTTGCCCAGCATTTCGGTCATGAAGAGCGCCAGGCCTGATTTTATTACGTCGAAAGGTATCGAGTAGAATGGAGCATAGCATTTGATTTCGGAAATGCGGTGGATGGTATCCTCCTTATTCTTGTGATATACCACCAGATCGAGCAATGTGAGCGGCTGGAAGAACGCGATCCGGTTGGTTTTGGACTTGCTGCTCCGCACACCATTTACGATATAGGTCTGTATACCAAAGGTTTCGGTGTAAATCCTGGCAATGATAGAAGACTCCTTGTACCGGATGTAGCTCAATGCGATGCCGCGGGTTTTATGAAGCATGGGAATTTTAATATCTATTTGACCAAAAATAGTTATCTTTCTTATAATTGAGTGGCTCTAATTTATTGAGCGATTTTGCAGTTTTTTAAGCCAAAGGATTTGTACCTTTGTAGGAAATAGCGAACTAAACGAGAATCGAAATTCGTTAGGCTAATATTCAGGGAATACGCTTTGCATACCAGCAAACACCAATATCTCTAAAAGCATTACTCTTCTTATGAGCGACGCCATTAAGCATGAGTGCGGCATAGCACTTATCCGTCTTAGAAAGCCTTATCAATACTACATCGACAAGTACGAAACGCCGCTGTACGCAGTTCATAAGCTTTCGGTCATGATGGAAAAACAGGTCAACCGGGGCCAGGATGGAGCCGGGGTAGCCAATATCAAGATCGACGTCCCGCCAGGGAAACGATATATCAGCCGATACAGATCCGTAGAACCTCAGCCACTTACGGACATTTTCTCTAAAATCCACAAAAAATTCCGCAAAGGTCTCAAAAATAACCGGGACCACGTCAACGACGCAAAATGGTTGCAGGAAAACCTGGCATTTACGGGAGAAGTGTGGTTGGGGCATCTTCGCTATGGCACACATGGTTCCAATGAAGTGGAAAACTGTCACCCGATGCTGCGCCAAAGTAACTGGCGGAGCCGTAACCTGGTGATGGCGGGTAACTTCAACATGACCAATGTGGACGAGCTTTTCGGCAAACTGGTTTCACTTGGCCAGCATCCAAAAGAGAAAGTCGACACCGTAACGGTAATGGAAAAAATTGGACATTTCCTGGATGAAGAAAACCAGCGGGTGTTCGAGCGCTTCAAAGGAATCTACGAAAATCCGACATTGTCAGACGTTATCGAAGACAATATCGACCTGCCGCGCTTACTTTACCGTTCCTGCCGTGATTTCGATGGTGGCTATGCTATGTGCGGTCTCACAGGCTACGGGGCATCTTTCGTCATCCGCGACCCGGCAGGTATCCGCCCGGCGTTTTATTATGCTGACGATGAGGTAGTTGTGGTAGCATCTGAAAAGCAGGCTATCAAAGCAGCATTCAATGTAGATTACAATCAGATCACCGAGATTACTCCGGGTTCTGCATTGATCATCGATAAAAACGGTGAATACAATGAGTTCCCGATCCTGCCACGACTGGAAAAACGCTCATGCAGTTTCGAGCGCATTTATTTCTCCCGCGGCACCGATCCGGATATTTATAATGAGCGCAAGCAGTTGGGAAAACTGCTCATCCCGCAGATTCTCAAAGAAGTCAACTACGACCTCGAAAACACGATTTTCTCTTACATTCCCAACACAGCCGAAACAGCGTTCCTGGGAATGATCGAAGGTTTGGAAGAATATCTCGCTAAAAAGCGGAAGCAGGCCATCATGGAAGGCATTCTTTTCGAAGCCGACCTTGAAAAAGTGCTTTCCTTCCGTCCACGCATCGAGAAACTGGTGACGAAGGATGTGAAATCCCGCACCTTCATTACCGCCGATGCCCTGCGTGACGATATGGTTTCGAGTGTGTACGATACCACTTTCGAGGTAGTGCGCAAGAATGTGGATACGGTAGTGATCATCGACGACTCGATCGTTCGCGGTACCACGCTTGAAAAGAGTATTTTGACCATGCTCGACCGCCTCAAACCGAAAAAGATCGTGGTAGCGTCGTCCGCACCGCAAATCCGCTTCCCGGATTGCTACGGAATAGACATGTCGAGGATGAAGGATTTCGTCGCTTACCGTGCGGTATTGAAATTGCTCGAAGAACGCGATATGGAATACAAGCTGGAAGATGTTTACACACAAAGTGTTACGGCACTGGCGACTAAAAATCCGTATCATACGAACTACGTAAAGGCGCTTTACGATCCTTTTACTGACGAAGAGATTTCGCAAAAAATTGCTGAAATTATCCGTCCGAAAGGTTTGAATGCGGAACTCGCTGTGGTATTCCAAACCGTGGAGAACCTGCACAAAGCTTGTCCCGGTCATTTGGGAGACTGGTATTTCACCGGAAACTACCCTACCCAGGGCGGCAACAAAGTAGTGAACAAAGCTTTTACCAATTCTTACGAAGGTAAATTGGAACGGGCTTATTGATAAATAGGCACTTAATAATGATAACCGGCTTGGGAACAGGCCGGTTATTTTTTTACGCTACATTTCTATTAATTTGCCATCTCAATTCACAACCTAAATCTCAATGACCCAATTCAACACAATCAAAAAGGCTTGTTTGGCATTTGTTCTGCTGCTGACGGCTACTTTTGCTCAGGCGCAAGGTACACTCAACGACATCGCGTTCCTCGATGGCCGCTGGCTGGGCACCTACAACGGAGGGCCTATCGAAGCATCCTGGACCGCACCCAAAGGGAACAACATCGTAGGCTTCATCCGGATGATCAAAGATGACAAACCCGCTCTTTATGAGATATTTGCCTTTGAGCAAACCGACAATGGGCCGGTGGCGATGGTGAAGCATTTCAAACCGGGCATGATTTCTCTGGAGGAAAAAGAGGTTGCCGACCGCTACAAATTCATCGAGGCAAAAAAGAACCAGGCTTTGTTTGAAAAAGACGATGCGTCTGTGCGGATTATCTACGAAAGGCGCTCTCCTACGCAGCTTGTCATCCAACGTGGGAAGAAGGAGAACGACCAATGGAGTTTCGCTGACCTGTTTATCTTTAACAAAATTCCCTGAGCAATTCCAGTAAACATTGAACGCAGCAATCCGAACGGGTTGCTGTTTTTTTGTGCACTAATTTTTAAGAATGAGGTACACCCCGCCGATCAGTAAGACGGTGCCTAAAACGCGCGGCAAATTCATATGGTGTACTGCAAATCCCTGCAAGCCGAAATGATCTATGGTCATGACGGTTACCATCTGACCGGCGATGATCAGGCACATCATATTGGCGGGACCGATATTTCGTACGATAAAAATGACCGTAATAACATAGAATGCGCCCAAAACGCCGCCCATGAAGCGGGTCCATGAAACTTGTTTAAGATCGGCCAGCGAAGGGACAGGATTTTGGTTGAAACAGGCAAATGCAATGGTCAGGACCATTAACCCCACAAAAAAAGAGGTCATTGCCGCAAGAATAGGGTTATTGATCGACTCGCGCAATTGCGTATTCACGCCCGATTGCACGGCGTTGCTGATACCGATGAGAAAAGCGAAAATCAGGAAAATCCAATTCATGCAGAAGAATTTTTAAGCTATTGCTTCAATTCATTAACCTTGTCGGGGTCGACCGTTTTAAAACGGCCATATACCCGCAGAATAATCGCTAGTGCGACCGTCACTTCCGCCGCCGCCACCACAATCACAAACAATGCAAAGAGCTGACCGCTAAGTCGCTCCGGATCATGCCGACCAAAGGCGACGAGATTGATATTGACCGCATTCAGCATCAGCTCTATACCCAGCAGCATACCGATGAAATGCCGTTTGGTAATGGAAATGGCCAATCCAATGCAAAACAAAGCAGCAGCAACAAGCAGATAATATTGTATGGGAATAGCTGTCATGCGGTGGGGTTGCGATTTAATGCGAGATAGGCTGCGCCAACAAGTGCAACCAGCAACAGGATGGCGGCGATCTCAAATGGCAATAAGTGGCTGGTCATCAGCTCCACACCAATCGTCCTGATCGTCGATTTCGTACTCATTTCTTCCCCCGACATCTGGAAATCCGAAGACAGAATGACCTTCACCAGCAATCCGAAGAGCCCCGCACCTGCCACAAAACCCCAAACCTTCCGGGTAACAGGCACTTCCACTCGGTTATGGCGTGTAGAATCGTCACTTTTATCCTTTTTCTGGGTAAGCATTATTCCAAATATCAGCAACACGAGAATACCGCCCACATATATCATGATCTGAGAAACCGCCAGGAAATCCGCACCTGCTAGTACGTACAATGCAGCCACGCCCAAAAACGCGAGGAAAAGGGCAAATGCACCATAAATCAGATTTTTGGAAAGGAGAATAAACAGCCCGGCTGCGAGCGTCAATGCGGAAAAAATGTAGAATATAATCAGCTCCATGCGCGCCTACTCTTTCGGTTTAGGTTTCATTGTCGGGCGGAATGCCGGTTTCGCAGCGATTGGCTTCTCGACAGGCTCGACTGGCGTGTCTGTAACCAGTTTCTCCGCATTTTCGTCCGGGACAGCCTTCGGCTTCATCGTCGGGCGGAATGCCGGTTTCGCAACGATTGGCTTCTCAACAGGCGCGGCTGGCGTGTCTGCAACCGGTTTCTCCACATTTTCGTCCGACACTGCCTTCGGCTTCATCGTCGGGCGGAAAGGTGGCTTTGCAGCCATAGGCTTTTCAACTGGCTCGGCTGGCGTGTCTGTAACCGGTTGTTTCTCCACATTTCCATCCGACACTGCCTTCGGCTTCATCGTCGGGCGGAAAGGCGCTTTGGCAGCGGGCTTTTCTGTGGGTTCGGCTGGTGTTTCTGCAATAGGTTTGGCATCATCCGTCGGTACTTCCTCCACCGCCTTCTTAGGCTTCATCACCGGTTTAAAGGCTGGTTTTGGGGCCGGAACGGTCGGTTCGACAGGCGCTACGCCGGGTGTATCGGTGACCGCAGGCTCTTCTACTGCCCTGGGCTTCGCGGTAGGCTTAAATACCGGGCGTGCCGAAGCTGTGCCACTCTTTTCTGGTGCCGGAGACGCAGTTTTGGTCGCTTTTAATGCTTCCTTTTCTTTCTGGAATTGTTCCAGCAATGTACGCTTTTCGTCCGCTTGCTCGGTGGTGAGGTTGGAATAGTTGTACACCATATCACGCACATCAAGCTCACTGTAATCGAATGTCTTGGTCATGGTAAGACACTCCGTCGGGCAAACCGTCGTACAAAGGCCGCAATAGCAGCATTTGGCCATATCAATGTCGAATTTGGCCGCATACAACCGGATCGGCGACCCGTCCGAAGCCCGCCCGACGTCCTCTACCGCTTTAATTGGCTCGATATCGATGCAGTCCACCGGACAAACCTTCGCACATTTGTCGCAAACAATGCAATCGTCCATCTCATTGTGCAGACGGTACCTGCCATTATCCGGTATCGGAATGGTTTCCAACGGATACTGGATGGTTACGATGCCGTCTTGCTGATCATAAAAGCTGGATGAACGGATATCCCCCGGCTTACGGCTCTTACGCGCATTCCAGAGGTGCCGTAACGTCAGCCGCATGCCCGTGAGGGTTGTACTGATGCCGTCGGATATGTTTTTAAAGTATTCTGACAAAATCCTGTTCGTTGGTATTGCGGTTTACCCTATGACAAATATAGAGTAAACGGTTCAAAAACTCACTTGTCCACGCCCACTGCTTCCAAAAGCTCCTGCAATTCGTTTTGCAGCGACTCTGTCTTATCGGCGATGTACCAGCGCTGAATGTCCTCGGAGAATTCGCTATACGACTTGACGGGGTTAGCCTTATAAGCTACTAAAAGCTCCTGCGCGCCTGCCGGACGTGGTCCCCACGTGAAAATTTCATTGAAATCTTCATCTACTGCGATCAACTTAGGAATCGACCGGCCTCCATTCGTGAGGTAGGCATCCATCAACTGAATGTTTTCATCCCGGAGCAACAACTTCACCGTAATCAAAGGATTCGAAAGCGAAGCGGCAACGATGGTTGGAATATTCTGGGCAGCATCCCCACACCATGCTTCGGTGAGAATGTACCAGGTTTGGGGAATATCGACCTGATCGATCGCTTCACGCAGCGAATCGTGGATACCGGCCGTTTTATTCAGGCGATGCATCCGCGCCAGGTTGAGCTTCGTATAGTGACTTAGTGATTCGGATTGCTTCGGTCCGGTTGTGCCGTTTTCCGAGACCACCGTCTCCATCAAATGCATGTATTCGGAATATGTATATGCCCCTTTTCTAACCGATTCAGGGAACAGATTTGCTACGTTTCTCATTGGATTTCCATTTATTTGAAAACCCGCTGGCGGTGCCTTCAGTTCACTTTCTACTGGTCAAAAATTGCACTTTTACCTGTCACCCGAAGGTGATTTTCAACGTGTTTCAAAAATTCCTTCGCCAGTCTTTCGCGATCGAAATGCGTATGGACAAACCGGTAACCATTTTCGCCATGCCGGTCCAAAAGGGATCGGTCGTTCATATAAATGCTAATTTTTTCCGCCAGGTCCCAAGGATTTTCCGGCTCCGCAAACATTCCCGCTTCCGCCCGCTCTACCAGTTCGCGCGAGGCACCGTCAATAGCCATCAGTACCGGCTTTTTACAGGAGAAATAATCGAAGGTCTTGTTGCTATAAACCGTCTTAAAAATATCGGCTTTTTTCAACACCGCCACACCCAGATCCGCCATCAAAATGTAGTCGAATATTTGCTCTTTCGGAACGGGCGGCAGAAATGAGATGTTGACCAAACCCAGGGAATGCACTTCCTGCATCAACATTTTTTTCTCCATTCCATCACCCACCAACAGAAAATGCGCTTTCGTGCCGTGAAGTAGCGCTGCCGTTTCTACAAGCTGTATCAGGTTATTCGCCAGTCCGTGTGCGCCGACATAGATAATTACAAACTTATCCTCCAAACCAAGTCTCATTCTCAGCTCGCCCGAACGCGGGCGCATCAATGCCTGCTCACTCCACCGAAAATCTGCCGCGTTGGGGATCACGACAATTTTATGCGAACCGACGCCCTTTTCCAGGACAAACCGCTCCTGAAACGCCGGCGTCAGTACATTGATCAGCTGAGCATTCCGGTACAGATATTTTTCAAACCTATAAGACAAGCCGATCAGCCACCTATTCCTCAAAACGCCCAGCTCGATAGCCGATTCCGGCCAGAGATCCCGTATTTCCAGCACGAGGGGAATGCGTTTCCATTTGGAAAGCAGCAAGCCTGGAATGGCTGCCAGAAGCGGCGGAGATGTTACAAGAATACATTCATATCTGTCATTTGCAAAACGAAGTCCTGCATAAAAGGCCATCAACACAAAGGAAATATAGCCCCAAAGCCGCCCCAGAAAGCCCTTATGATAGTACCGGGAGCCTTTGCAACGAATCAGCTGCACCCCATCTGCATTTTCTTTGACCTCAAACCACTTGCGCGACTGGTTATTCAGTTCCACTTGCATATAATGGACATTCCCCGCAATTACCGTCACCGAATGCCCTTCACGCACCCAAATCCGCGAAATCTCATTCCATCTCGACCCGCCGGCCGCATGGTCGCCGAGGAAATATTGGTGAATAAGAAGAATGTGCATGGTCGGATTCAGGATTCATGGAAAAATACGAGGTAATGCTCAACGGAACAGACCACCGGGCCTGTACCTAAGATAAAGTCAGGCAGATCTCTGGTCAAAAGGAAATCCGCCTTGCTTTGCAGCGCCAATTCGTATTGCACTGCGTCCTCGAAGTCAGGAATGGAAAGATTGGATAATGCCCGGTGAGTGATCTCGGGCGGAATGTCCTGAATGTGAACAAGCCTCGTAAGGTTTCGCAGAATGGATCTTGTGGCAGGCTCAGTTGCCAACTTTCTTAACTGATAGTGTGTGTGAATCAGGTTGATGACTGATGTAAAAGCCAATACCTCTTCCTTTTCAATTTTCCTGACAAGCTCTGTCGCTGGCGTATCGAACCCCGTTCTCCTTAAAAGGTAATCGAGAAGAACATTGGTATCGAGCCAGACTTTATGCATGTTTTCGTTTGATATGATTTTCGAAATCCTCTCGTTCGTCGAAATCAGTTACGGACTTAATGCCAGCCTCATCCTGCAACCGCCTGATTTCATCGGTGATCAAAGGACGACTAAATGATTTCTCCATTTCTTGATACGCTCTCTTCGACGTTTGGTCACTTTCTGTCACCAATTTTTCTAAAAATTTTTCCACTAATTTCTCCACAGTCTCCCCGTGGGCCTTTGCCCAAGCTTCTACTGCCGTCCGTTTTTGTTCGTCGAGTTGAATTGTCAGATTCATCGCTCCTTGGTTTTTTTCTAAAAATAACTAATCTCTATGCCAAGGTCAATCCGCCCTGGCCGTGATAACGGCGCGGATAAAACTTCCCTTGCTTTCGAATACGAGGGTACTACTCCTGGTTTTCACTCCGTACCCCTGTGAATACCACCCCTCCTCAACTGTCATCGCTATGTCAACGCCCAGTTCATTTACGGCATTGATTTTAAAATCATCCGAAAATGCTGCGTCCGGGTGCCATAGCTGCCGGATTCGCATTCCGGAAGGCAAATTCAAAATGTGATCCTCGACAAGCCAATGTAGTTGGCCGGCCTTTTTAACCACCCTGCGTTTATGAACAATGCCTTTGCCTACGTGCCGAAATCCTTCAAACTCCGTTTCGATCCAAAATTCTTCATTCGCGACACCTGATTTTCCCTGCGCACTCCTGGCCCAATGCGTCCAGATAAATCGGTGCTGCTTTTGCATTTGATCGAAATTCTCGATCATAACGGTGTTGTGCGAGCGGGTGCCGCAGAAATAGTGCGTGGTTTCCTCTTCGCCATTGTAAAGCCAGGTGCCGGCATCTCGAAGGATATTACGACCGTTTACCCAGATATCGAGGTGATTTTGATCTGCCTGAAATGGCCTGCTATGACAGTTTCCGCAGCGCAGAAATGTGATTGTGCCTGCGTTGCGAATGATGTAATATCCGCTTTGGTGAAAAGCGGACAGGTACTGGGGGTTTAACATGAGCGGAAATTCCGGTCGATGGCCTGTCAGCCACCAGGTTTCTTCCAACCATTGCCCGGTTTGATATCCCAAATCAAATCCCAACGCGGCGGCAAGTGCGGCCATTTGCGGACGAAAATCCCGGAATTCACATTCAGTGAGCGGGAAAAACAGGGCGCCATCGTTGTGCCCGTAATTTGGAAGCTGCCCATTTGCATTGTTCTGACAAGCCCGCAGGAAAATCAGCACGGCTCTCGCCCGTGAGTACACCTGTGCGCACATGCGGTCGGAATGCCGCTCGGCCAGGCGAATCGCCCACGTCAACAGCTGCACCACAACCCGGTGGTAATTCATTGAGTATTGCAGGTAGGTCCCATCCGGCTTAATTTGCGAAACAATTTCCCTCTCAAACAAATCCTTGCCCTTCTGTTTCCAATTCAGGCTTTCCGGAAAAAACGAAAACATGCATCCCGTCGTAAAAAGTGCGAGTGACTCACTCAGTATATGGTTGTTCCTAACCGCAACTTCCGAAAACCGGATGTTGGAAGCGACATGGCGCATTTGGTCGTAGATGCTGCATAGTATCTGATCCAGTTTGGCCTGGCTCAAATTCGGCGATGCACGATAATAGTGCAATGCGAAAGTCCAGTTCAGCACACGCAATGCGATTTCCTGGCTGCATTTCCAGTTCGGGCCACAATTCACGGGATTATGATCAATCCAATCGGCTAACAATCTGAAAACCGTTTCAGCTTGATCTTCTTTGAAATGATAGTCATAGCGAATGATATCGTATAAAAAAGTGAATCTCGACTTCTCCCAGACAAATTTGATATCGCCTGCTTGCGCCGGAAAATCATCCACTTCCGACCAATGCTCATTTACGGGATATTGATACCTGGTCAATGGATGGGTATGCCAGTCGGCTACCGCGTACCATGTGTTACTGAAATAAGGGAACCTTCCCGCCTGGATTTGCATAACTCTCCATTTCAGCTCCGATAGATCCGGGTTTGTGGGCAAATCGAAATTCTGGTCGTCGAAGAGAAATCGGGGCCTGCATTCACCCCATTCCTGGATATTTACAAATGACCGGCTGGAAACCTTTCGCGGAAAACGCAGTTTCAAAACGCCGGTTTTCCCTTGCAGCCAGTATCCAGCCCGGAACAGCCAATAATACCAACCCATCTGCCGGCCGATATCCCAAAGCAGTTTTAAATAGCGCATTGCCTTCATAATACCTTCACCCAGCCGCCCGCCCACATACTATCCCTTGCCGCCAAAGTTGCCCGGCTTGAATTCCAGATATCTTCCGGAGGCATCAATGGCTCATTTCGGGATGAAATGCATTCAAAAAGCTTATCGAACTGCTCCTGATGGCCCTTCCCCGCATTCAATTTCATTTCACGGAACCCTTGAAAGCCATATCCCCTCAACACCTTGTAGTCATCCAAAATCAAGGTGCGGCCAAGTGAATGTACTTCAATTCGTTCTTTCGGGTAACCGCTATGCCCGTTTGAAAAGTAATGTACGGTGCCAGCGGACCCGTTCGCAAGCCGCAGCAGCACACTTACATTCTCTGAACTCATGGTACCCCGGACTGTCAAAGCATTGGTACAAACTTCCGTGATGCGGCTCTGCGCCAGCCAGGCAACCAGATCGATAAAATGACATGCTTCACCCATCAGCCGCCCCCCGCCCCGGACGCTGTCGTGTATCCAGGCATCAGCGAAAACATAGCCCGCATTGACAGTGATCACCACGTTCATCGGACCACCTTCCAGCAATTCGCGCATTCGGGTGATGTGCGGCGCATACCGCCGGTTAAAACCCACCGTCAGTGAGCGCTCGAACATAGCGGTTTGTAAAGCCGTTTTTACCTTTTCAATGCCCTGAGCATCAATACCAAGCGGTTTCTCGACAAAAACATGCTTACCCGTACGAATCGCATCCGCCGCAATGGAAACGTGCTGGTCGTGCCGGGTGGCGATAATGATCAGATTGACCTCATCGTCGTCCAGAATTTCCCGGTAATCAGTCGCTACCGACGGAATTCCATATTTTGAAGCCAGTTCCGCAGCCCTTAACCCACCCTGGCTGGTCATGTACTTGATACTTTTGCCGCGAAGGCATGGCAGGAGCGTCAGGCTCGCAAAGTTTCCTGCGCCGATCACCGCCGCAACTACCTTTTGCTTCCCGAATGCATTACCGGGATTCGTGATGACTGTTTCTTCTGTTTTGCATGCACCGCTGAAATCGATTAATGTTCCCAGCGAGCGGTTGCTCTTTCGATAAATGCCTGAATATTTTTCCAGCGGGACGATCGCGGAGATGAGCGGTTTCACATCCAGCAAACCATTGTCCAGTAATCGCAGGATTTCCTGCAAATTGCGATTCACGGTCCAGCGGACGTATGGCAGCGGGTAGTCAACGCCCTCCTCTTCGTACGCATAGTCGTGCCGCCCCGGCCCATACGCGCAAGCGACCTGAAATGTCAGTTCCTTCGGGTAAAAATCGGTACGGCGCAAATCCAGCGGGACATCGCCTATCAGCACAATTTTGCCCCGCTTCCTGCAAATGGCCGCAGCCATGGAGATAATGCTTCCGGATTTCGATGAAGCGGCGATGAGTACTCCATCCATTTCGCCAAATTGCTCCGCCATCCATCGCGTGTGATATTTTGTTGGATCAATGGTACGAATGCCCTTTTTCCCGGCAATTCGCCGGCGGCTTTCATCGGGTTCGATTCCAATAACCTCGCACCCCTGTGCCCGCAAAAGATCAACCACCATTAAACCGATCAATCCTAATCCGATTACCCCCACCCGCTCACCCAATGCAGGCGCCAATAGGCGTACGCCATGCAGGCCTACCGCCCCCAACACGGTAAATGCAGCTTCTTCCTCGGGCACATTATCCGGAACTTTGGCTACCATATTGACCGGCACACAAACCATTTCGGCATGCGGCCCATTGCTTACTACCCGGTCCCCGATCACGAACCCTTCCACGTCTCTACCAATTGCTACTACTTCACCCACATTGCAATACCCTAACGGCTGGAGTTGATCCAGCCTGCGGAGCACCGAACGGGTGGTTTTCAAGAAACCGTCGGTCCTGATTTTGTCGAGTACCATCCGGAGCTTATCCGGTTGTTGCCTTGCTTTGAGGAGAAAATGGGCCTTGCTGAATTCGATCAGCATTCGTTCGGTGCCGGCCGAAACGAGGCTTTTGTGGCTTTTAATGAGCACGCAGCCTTTTCTGGCCAACGGAACGGGGACATCCAGCAACAACGTCTCTCCCGTCCGGAGATTCTGGGCAAGTTGTTTCATGTGATATAGTGTGCGGTTTGAGTAAATGTCGGGAGTTGGAAATTACGAATTAATCCATCGCCAAGATTTGATACTTTTGACGGCATACAATCCTTAATCACATTCCATTTCCGATGAAAAAGCAAATCAATGTCGGCATAGTAGGTTACAAGTTTATGGGGCGGGCGCATAGCAATGCCTGGAAAAAAGCTCCGCTGTTTTTCCAAACACCCTCGGTACCCGTCCTGAAAGTCGCGTGCGGCAGGCACCAGGAATCGCTCACGGAATTTGCGGAGAACTGGGGCTGGGAAGAGACTGAAACCGACTGGCAAAAACTCATCAACCGCCCGGATATCGACATTATCGACATCGCATTACCCCAAAACCTGCATTATGAAGTGGCACTTGCGGCAGCGAAGGCAGGCAAACATATTTTTTGTGAAAAGCCGCTTTCAATGGACAGCGCACAAGCAGCTGAAATGCTGAAAGTTTGTCAGGAAAACGGTGTGAAGCATTACCTTAACCACAACTACCGAAGAACACCGGCCGTGGCGCTCGCCAAAAAAATGATCGAAGAACGCAAGATTGGACGCATTTTCCATTGGCGCTGCGCTTACCAGCAGGACTGGATTGTCGATCCTTCGTTCCCGCTTACGTGGCAGCTTAAAAAGGAAACCGCCAAAGCAGGTCCGCAGTGGGACCTCAATTCACACGCTGTGGACCTTGCGCATTTTCTGGTGGGGGATATTGTTTCCGTTTCTTCATTAACCGCCAATTTCATCAAAGAGCGTCCTATCGCCGATGAAACCGCCACCGGGAGCCTCTCCGGCGCATCCAAGGGGGATGAAATGGGTGAAGTGACTGTTGAAGACGCCGCATTGATGATGGTCAGGTTCGCCAATGGCGCCATAGGCTCTTTTGAAGCAACACGCTTTGCTACCGGCCGTAAAAACCGCCTGACTTTTGAAATTTATGGCAGCAAAGGCAGCTTGGTTTTCGACCTGGAACGCATGAACGAGCTGCAATACTATTCCAACGACGACGCCAAAGGGGAACACGGCTTCCGCACCATCCTCGCCACCGAATCCATACACCCGTATGCCGGCCACTGGTGGCCCGCCGGGCACATTATCGGCTACGAGCACGCATTCGTACACGCGGTGGTGGATTTCCTGGACGCCATTGAAAACAATACCGAAATCAAACCCGACTTCGCGGACGGCTTAAAGATTATCCAGGTACTGGAAGCCGGCTTACGCTCAGCCGAAACCGGTACAGAACAGAAGCTTTGATAGAGGAAAAAAGGGAGTAGGGAGAAAAGGGAAATTTCTCCTTCCTCCCTTTCCCCCTCCTCCTTCATTCCAAAAGCGCTGCAACCTTCACATCGACCGCATTTTCTCCCGGATCGTAGCCTAAATGCTGGTCGACTACTTTACCTTTCCCATCCAGCAGTACCCATAGCGGGATACTTTGCAAATTGTATTTTTTATCCAGCACAGCATAAGTCTCTCCCACCGGCAAAAGGAATTGCTTCCACGGCATTTGCTCTTTTTGCATAGCCTTTTTCCACATATTTTGATCCTTGTCTATCGAAATGCTAACGACATTCAGGTCCGCTCCTTTCTTTTCATGCAATTTTTTAAGCTGCGGAATTTCCATCCGGCAAGGACCACACCAACTCGCCCAGAAAACGATCAGATTGTGTTTTGAAGAATCTACAAGCACCTCTTTAACCAGCTGATCGTCCACCGTTTTAAGAGCCACATCCGTTGGAAAATCACTGCCCGTTTTGTTTTCGTAATTCACGTAAGTCTTCAAAGCAATATAACCGGGGTTTGAATGCAGTTCCGGATCGAAAAGTGCGAGCAATTTCATGGCTTCGCGGCTGCTGAGCGCCGATTTCTGGAAATTCAATGTACGAAGCAACTCCACGGAATAGGGGTGCTTTTGCACGAGCGAGCGATTATAAGCTAGTTGACCGGCGTTCTCGCTGGAACTCTTTTTAAATGCATAATGGTGAAACAGCACTTCTGTCTGCGGATTTACCTGCTCGATTTTGAAAAGCACCTCTTTATTTTTGGGTGTCAAAACACGGATCGTGTCGAGCTGCAAATTCATCACACCGGGCTCCCCATAGAAATTGACTTCGCTCGTCTTCTTAAAATAAGGATTTTTATAGCCTACCAACTGATGCGGCCATTCGGGGTTACTGGTTTCAAAGAGGATCGCCGCCCGGAATGGGATAAACGAGTCACTGGCCGGAACGTTAAATTCAAATTTCCCTTCCCGTATCACTGCCGTATCCAGAAAATTGCGGGTTTCGGCATCTCCGAGGTAGATTGTTTTCCCTTCCAGAAAGGTCTGCGAACCTCGTAGGTCTCCGCGAACCACCACTTCGCGTTTACCCCCGCATCCCGAGAGCACGAAAATCGTCAAAAGCAGGCCTGCTATTCCACAGAGCGCGCGCACCATCCGAATATTTTCCATAGCGCATTACAATTTAGTTGACACACAATTGTAACCACTTAATGATAGAAAACAAAATATAAAGTTAAATTATATATTTACAAGCTGATGTCATGCGACGGGTGTCCGGCTATATGAGGCTATAAACGAAAAAAAAGCATCGATTGCTCGATGCTTTTTGTGGGAGTTGAGGGATTCGAACGGCAACGGCCGACCGTCCCCGACCCTCTGCTTGTAACGCAGACACTCTGAACCAACTGAGCGACGGGTATAAACGAAAAAAGCATCGATCGCTCGATGCTTTTTATGGGAGTTGAGGGATTCGAACGGCAGCGGCCGACCGTCCCCGACCCTCTGCTTGTAACGCAGACACTCTGAACCAACTGAGCGACGGGTATAAACGAAAAAAGCATCGATCGCTCGATGCTTCTTGTGGGAGTTGAGTGATTCGAACGGCAGCGGCCGACCGTCCCCGACCCTCTGCTTGTAACGCAGACACTCTGAACCAACTGAGCGACGGGTATAAACGAAAAAAGCACCGATCGCTCGATGCTTTTTGTGGGAGTTGAGGGATTCGAACGGCAGCGGCCGACCGTCCCCGACCCTCTGCTTGTAACGCAGACACTCTGAACCAACTGAGCGACGGGTATAAACGAAAAAAGCATCGATCGCTCGATGCTTTTTGTGGGAGTTGAGGGATTCGAACCCCCGACCCTCTGCTTGTAAGGCAGATGCTCTGAACCAACTGAGCTAAACTCCCTTTTCTTTTTCTTTTGTTTTCCCGTCGTTTGGGAGTGCAAATATGTGCGACTAAATTGAACTCTGCAAATATTCTTGAAAAAAAATTTAAAATATTTTTTAACCTCCTGATAACCAGTATAAGCTATTCGAAATTCAAATACAGGGTTACCGTGTGCGTACGCAAGCGACTGATGCCGTTGCCGACAGAATTTTTTCCGGGCACCAGCATATTTGTCAATCCATGCGAAAAACGCAGCTCGGGAGCGAATTTGAAGAACTCGAAGAACTGCTCGTACCCGATGCCGTAATCAATAGAGAAGTCGCTCGACTTGGTATCCAATGCCCCCACACCCCCGCCACGGCTGCGCTTCACATTGGTTTCAATCCCCAGCGTCACGCCCGCAATCATGTACATGCGTGAGTTGACCCGCCGCAGCGATTTGTATTTTAACAAGAGCGGCACTTCGATCCACGTCGACTCGCGCTTTTCGGTGCGCTCAGTACCATTGGGATAGCTGAATTTAACATGCCGCTCATACAACGAAACAGCTGGCGTAGTACGCAGGTCAAAATGCTCGTTGAGGTAAGCATTAATGGTGAATCCCATGCGAAATGCCGCATTAGTGGGCGACTGGATCACGAATGCGGAGTCTTTTGAAATAAAATCGTTGCTATGCTTGATATTGAAGCGGGTGAACGGGACCGCGAAAAGAATGCCGTAATGAATCGGCTTGTCGTCGTAGTATTCGAGGTGCTTGCGGCGGTACCCGATGCCCTGAGAACGGGCTTCCTGCGCCGCCATAAGCAACGCCAGGATGCCGATGATTACTTGTGTCCGACGTAAATTGAACAGATCCCGAAGGTAAGTGATATGCATTTGGTATTTATGAAACCTGCTTTTTTATAAATATCAAGAAAAGCTTCCCCATCCGGAAAGGCCTGTACCGACTCGGGCAGATAGGTATATGCCGCGCTGTCCTTAGAGACCGTTTTTCCTATTATTGGCAATATGTATTTGAAATAAAAATTGTAAATCTGCTTGAACGGAAAGCTTCTTGGCTTCGAAAATTCCACGACCACACAAGTTCCGCCAGGCTTCATCACGCGGTTCATCTCTGTCAGCCCGGCCAGCAAATTCTGAAAATTGCGTACTCCAAACGAAACGATAATCGCGTCAAAATAATTGTCTGCAAAAGCCAAACTTTCCGAGTCGCCGCTTTGCAGCGTAATCACGTCCTGTTTGCCCAGTTTCGCGATTTTTTCACGTCCCACGGCCAGCATTCCCTCCGAAATATCGACGCCGATGATCTTCTCGGGCTTCAACGCAAGCGCCTCGATCGCGAAATCGCCGGTACCGGTCGCAATGTCGAGTATCACCTTCGGCTGCTGTTTTTTTAGCAATTTAATGGCCCTTTTACGCCAGTATATATCTACGCCGCCACTCAGGACGTGGTTCAGCAGGTCATATTTCGGCGAAATGTTATCGAACATCTCGGCTACCTGCTCCCGCTTGGTCCCTTCCTTATCTTTATAGGGTACTACACTCATCTTTATATGGTATTTTCAACTACAAGCAAAACTAACAGTTATTTACGGTTATCGCACGGAGGGCCGGCATCTTATTGGTTCTACAAAAAGTGACCAAAATGAAAAGCGCACGTATCAATGGCTGAACAAACATTTCGTACCGATCATTACCAGCCATGCGTTACTTTTTGCTCGTTGCCGCCATCGCCCTGGCCGGCATCACCTTCGCCCAGCCGCCACATTACCGCTCGCCTAACGGTATCAGCAATAAGAAAAACTACGACCGCCGGTCCATTAGGCCCTACTTCTTGAGCGTTCGTTGTGGCCTGACGCAATTTTACGGCGAACTGAATGCCCAGGCCATGCACGGGGTCGCCGGGGTCAGTGCAGGATGGTCTTTCAACAAACAGCTGGCCGTTCAGTTCGACTACCACGCGGGAAGTATCGGCGGCGAAAAAAGGGCTTTTTTCAATTCCTGGTTTGTCAATGAGTATAACAGCGCGGAATGCGTAGTGAAATGGGACCTGTCCGAGCAGTTCTGTAACCAGGAACCCGGACCTGCCCATTTTTCGGTGTTGGCCGGGCTGGGGCAGATCTGGTTCAGCGCCAACGCATACGATCTTGATAACAACCGTTTGCTCCGTTTTACCAACAGCCGGCAGAGCGCCCGAAACCCGCTTTTTCTGCGCTGGGGGCACCCCAAAGGTCCGGCGGGCATTCGCAAAACGAGGGAAGGGATATTGCCCGTCGGCACTTCTGTGGATTGTGCTTTGTTAGAAAAATTGAAAATTGCGTTCGAATACCGTTTCTATTTTGTGCGGACCGACAAGCTGGATGCAACGTCGGGCCGACGGCTGATTAACCCGGAAGAAAGCGAATCGTACAGCGACACACCGAACGACGCATTCAGTTTTCTGGCGGTTTCATTGCGTTACCAATTCGGCAGAAAGAAGAAGTGAGAGCCGTTAACATCGTTAAATAATGATTTCTACCACCGTTAAATACAAACTTTACCCCTCCCTGCTCGGCTGTTTCGACCGGTTTGAGCGCGGTTATATCGATGAACAAGCGCTTCTCGACCGCATTAACCGGGTACCAGTGCCACAAACCGAGGCCCAATTCCGGGGCTCGTCCTTTGAAGATGCGGTGATCAAAGGGATCGGAGAAGAAGGGTTTGATCCGGAAATCCTTTCGAAAGTACGCTCTTACCTACCCCGACCGATGCTGAAAACGCAGGTTTATTGCGAATACCAGCTGAATGAAAGCCTCATTTACGGCTATGTGGATGTGATCGGAAAGCTGCTGGCTGTGGATATCAAAACTACCGGTAATTACCGGACCGGATGCTTTGCCAAAAGCCACCAGAACTTTTACCTGCCTGCATTGCGCGCGAAGGGAATCAGAAGCCTGCGCTATGTAATTACCGACTTCAAAGATGTGTACCTGGAAGAATATGATCAAATGGCGGATCTGACTTATCAGGAGGAGCAGGCAGCCCGTTTCTGCGCGTTCCTCGAAACCTACCGCGACCGCATTACGGATTTGCGGGTTTTCGCCAGAATTTAACAGCGGCACTAGCCTAGAAATCAAACAATTGGTATTTTACGGCAAATATTGCCAGGCTCACAGAATTGCTTGCGCCGGTTTTTTCCAGCAAATTTTTGCGATGGCCTTCCACAGTCCGGTAGCTGATAAACAGCTCCTCTGCTATTTTGGCCGTGTTGTACCCTTTGCAAATGAGTGCCAGCACTTCCATTTCCCGGTCGGTGAGGCCGATATTGAGGGAAGGAATGGCGACTTTGTTCCGCGCAGGCCTGATATCGCCGGCCTGTAATCCGTGCCGCATTACCTGCGCGATGTCGTCGTTGATGTAATAGCCTTTGGTGACAACCTGTTCGATGGCTTCGCTCAGAATGCCCTGGTCGATGTCCTTGGGCAGGTAACCATGCACGCCTACACGCATAAGCTGTAATATATGCTCGGGGGAATAGTTCATCGACAGGATAATGATTTTCACATCAGGATAGTCTCTCAGTAACAGCCCGGCTACCTCCTTTCCATCCATTCCCTTCATAAACAGGTCGAGCAGGACCACGTCGGGCGCTGTATGACCAATTCCCTCCAACAGCTCCTCGCCCGAGGCCGCTTCCAGCACGACGAGGTAATCCTCATTCCTGGCCAGGATCTGGCCTAATCCCTGGCGGAACAGCTTATGATCGTCCGCTATCGCTATTTTAACAGGTTTCAATTTGATCGTTGAGAAAATGTTAGACAGGCATTTCAATTTTAAAACGGGTGCCTTCACCGGGAGCGGAACGGAGATCGAGCTTAGCTCCCAGCAGGTCGGTGCGCGTACGGATCGAGCTCATGCCCATCCCCGCCGCCTTCGGGCCGGAATGCATATCGAAACCCTTTCCGTTATCGCTCATGAGCAAGCTCAGTCGCGACCCGTTGTGGTGCAGGTTAAACGTAATTTCATTGGCCGCAGCATGTTTCATGATGTTGCCGGTTACCTCCTGAATAATGCGGTACAGCACCAGTTGCTGGTACGCGGAAAGCACGTCTGCCGGATCGTCGATCTTGCCCCGGACCCTCATTCCGGTATCCTCCATTCTGCGCAAAAGGATTTTCACGGCACCTGTGAATCCAAAATTCTCAATGATAACCGGCGACAAATTATGTGCTATTTGCCGCACATCCTTAACCACATCCCCTATTATCTGCCCGGAACGCGCCGCAAGCCCCTTCATTTCCTCAGGCGACTTTTCATACTGGATCTGGTTCACAAACAGGCGGACTGCCGATAACGACGCCCCGACCTCGTCATGCAGGTCCCGTGCAATGCGCTCCCGCTCGTTCTCCTGCGAAGCCACGATTGATTCCAGGATCTTTTTCTGATGCATCATCTCCATCTGGTGCAGGCGCCTTTGCTGAAAATGCAGCTTCCGCTGGTAAAGCAGCACGAAAATCACGATCGCGAGCGCCATCATCACCATAATGCCGATGCCGCCAAACAGCAGTTGCGCAAACTCTATTTCCCCCGGCCTACCCATAATGCAATGGCGTAAGTAATGTAAAGCACATAGTTCATCAGCGCGTGAATCACCCAGATCTGGTCATTCAGGTTTTTGGAATACAACAAAATGAAGTTCATAAATATGAAAATCAGGAAGTTGCCGGAAAAGAAAAGCAGCAATCCGGCCGATACCCAGAAGAAAGGCTCAAGCAGCAGGTTTTGCACTTTCAATTCCTGAAAAACTTTATAGAAATAAGCAAGCGCCAGGAAAATCACCACCACGCTTTCGATAGACCGTCCCGCATTATCGATCCATACCGATTGCCCATGCTGCCCCAATTCACGCAGCAGGACAACAATCGTAAATACACCCAGCATCCAGCCACGCAGCCGCATCAGCCATTGCTGGTCGAGCACCAGGCTGTACATCCAGGTCAGCAGCGCAAATTCCAGGGTTATGTAAACCGGCCAGAGGAAGAGGTTGGAGACCTTAAAAAACCAAAACACCCTCGAAATACTTTCAATCAGCAAAGCGAAGAAGATCAGCCAGCACAACATTCTAACAGCCGGCCCGGCGCCCCGATACCGAACCACGGCCATTGCCGCCGCCGCCAGCACCGGCAGGTACGTAAAAAGCACAATCAATTGCTCACTGGAATAATGCATGCTTTAAGTCTGACGAAGTTTGGAATTCTGTTTGCTGACTCATTCCTTCGACAGAACAAGTTCTTGCTGAGGATGAAAGTATAGAATTAATTGACAGCTAGTATAAGTTAGTTACTTTTGGGTATTCGTACTCACCAAATTCTATCTATGCTCATTTCTACGCGATTTCTCCGGCCTCGTTGGTCGGGCCTGTCTTGTCTTTTTACCATTACAGTAATCTTTCTTTTTGTTTCACCCCGCTCGTCTGTTTTTGCACAGCTCCCTTCCAAAGTTTGGGATAAAACCATTGGCGGAAATGGCTATGAATATCAAGTGAAAGTAATACCAACCAGCGATGGGGGCTATATGGTAGCCGGCTCGTCCTCTTCCAATGCATCCGGTGATAAATCCGAAAACTCGAAGGGCAACCTCGACTACTGGTTAATCAAAATCAATGATTCAGGCATTAAGCAATGGGATAAAACCATCGGCGGTAACGGCGCCGACTTCTTATCGGATGTCCGGCAAACGTCGGATGGAGGGTATATTCTTGCTGGCTCCTCACAGTCCGGTTTGAGCGGCGATAAAACTGAGGGTTCACTGAGCCAGGATGCCTGGATTGTCAAATTATCCGCAAATGGCAGCATTGAGTGGGACAATACATTAGGCGGCCCCGATGGCGAAAGCGTACAGGAAATACGCCAGACCGCAGACGGCGGATACATTTTCATTAGCGACTCTTTTTCCGGAATCGGCGGTGACAAGACCGAACCTTCACGGGGAAGCTTTGATATCTGGGTTGTTAAATTGAACGCCAACGGCAGCAAAGCATGGGACCGCACCTATGGCGGAAGCGATTATGAAATGAACAGTTCCATTTCGCTTACAACAGATGGCGGTTACATTATTGGTAGCATGTCTGGCTCCGGCGTCAGCGGGGATAAGACCCAGGCAAACTTCGGCCAACCAGACTACTGGATATTGAAGCTTTCATCTTCTGGCGCGAAAGAATGGGACAGAACATTCGGTGGTGACAACTCCGACTTCTTTAAGCGTATCGTCCAGACACCATCAGGCGATTATCTGGCTGCCGGCGATTCTTATTCAGGTATAAGCGGAAACAAATCGGCCGACAAGCAAGCCCCTTCCAGCAGGGATTTCTGGGTAGTCAAGGTCGATGGTAACGGCAATAAAATTTGGGATAAGACATATGGCGGAGGCCAGTATGACGAGCTAACATCCATGGCCATCACTTTCGACGGCGGTTTCGTGCTGGGAGGATGGTCTTTGGCGCCCGATCCCAAAGAGCAATTTGACTTTGACTATAGGCTCACCAAAGCATCGCCGGATGGTGCCTATCAGTGGAACAAGTCGCTTGCCGGCCCGAGACAAGACGCGCTTTTCAGCGTGCAGCCAACCTCGGACCGCGGTTACATATTAGGCGGACATTCCTATTCGGATGCAGGCCCCGATAAATCTGAAGATAATAAAGGCGACGGGGATTTCTGGATTATCAAACTTTCGGCTGACCCTCTGCCGGTAACCCTTGCCACATTTTCGGCTTCGAAAGAGGGCAGTACCACATTGCTCCAATGGAAAACGACCTCAGAAGCTGCATCCAGCGAGTTCGAAATCCAGCATAGCCTCGATGGAAAACAATGGAATGCGATCGGCTCAGTGGCAGCGGCGGGCGAGAGCAATACAGACAAAAAATATCAATTTGTGGACACCAAACCGGTAAGCGGCCATAACAACCTGTACCGATTGAAAATGGTCGATATCGACGGAAGTTTCGCATTAAGCAGTATCAAGTCTCTCATATTCGGACAGGGCGACGCCGGGCGCCTATATCCTAATCCGGCTGTGGCTGGTCAGTTGACGGTGGACGTAAAAAATTGGAAGTTTGTCAAAACGATACAAATCAGTTCAATAAATGGCCAGACTGTGTACAATTCCGGCAAGAACCCGCAACCGACGATCGACATCAGTCATCTGTCGGCCGGAATATACCTGTTGAAGGTTTCCAAAAACGACGGCACTTCCGAGCAATTCCGCTTCGCACGCTGACAAAAACCCACAAAAACAAAAACGCCTTGACAGTTGGACTATCAAGGCGTTATGGCATTTAGTGGTGGTGATGGACGGAATGAAATTTTACTTAGGTATAGGTCAGATTTGACAAGTCATTAATCTGAAATACAGACGTTTACAAAATAAACCTATATTACTTTAGATAGATCAGATTAAAGCGGATAAAGCCAAAATTGTAAACCATTTTGTAAACCAGTGTGGCCACTTTTTGCTAAATTGTCACAAGTACACAACTAGACACAAAATGGCAAAGGTCAAATATTATCTGAAATCCCCCAATGCGTCTGGCGTATCGCTCATTTCTCTCTACCTACGCTATGGCAGCACGCAGCAAGTTGTAGTCTCAACCAACTGCTATGTTGATCCCAAGGACTGGGATGCAAAAACACAGCGGCTTAAACGAAACGCCCAAAACGCCCTGGAAGTTAATAATAACCTGAAGAAATGGGAACACGAAGCTGACGAAATATATAACCGTCGCCTATATCAGAAACTCCCACTGGATCCGAAGTACATCAAGCCAGACCTCGAAAAGCTGGTTAGACCGGCCGCCTCCACTTCTAAAATACGAGCGACTGACCTTATCTCATTTGTCGACTCTTACATCACTTCCGTGAAAGGCTTCAAGAATGTCAATACTATCGTATCCACCCAAGAAAGTGCACCTATTTGCTTTATTCAAACTCACTGCGTAGACCGATTTTCTGATGGATGAAATATCTCTACTCTGTCGATGCTAGTATCTTTGTAGGATGTCAACAGTAGGGAAA